>JAABUN010000009.1_pt1 | contig 470824 bp, 483 predicted proteins | sample 5559311 | NCBI WGS metagenome assembly JAABUN01 (sample SAMN10711877, study PRJNA513370) | rock metagenome | isolation source: Antarctica rocks | place: Antarctica: Victoria Land, Siegfried Peak sud
TCGTACCGTTTCCCATGCTCGCGGCTCCTCCACCAGCTGTTTCCAGACACCAGCCAGTGTCGAGGGGCCGCGAGCCCTCAGCTCACAGCACGAAGATCGTGTCTTGCCCCCTCAAGTTCGAAGAGCCAGGTTACGACCACTGGTCCCGCCCAGGACTGTCTGGCCGGTAATGGGGCGGCGACGTGAGCCACCTGCGTGAGACAGTCGTCGCGCGCCAGGAGGCGCCGCCAGAGGCCGGACGACTGGAGTGGGTCGATGACACGCATCGAGGCAGGCATCGCGCGCCGGTCCACCCCACCGCGGGAGCGCAGCAGCTCCTGACCTCCGGTCAGCCCACCGGGTGAGGGCATCGCGCCGCTCACCCACACCACACGTTCCAACGGCTCCCGTGAGTGAGGCGGGCGACAGCGCCGCGGCGCTGCGTCCCTGAACCGCATCCGCCTGCCTCGGAGCCCCCTCATGCCCAGCCACTTCCGGCGACCCCTCCGTCATGCCCTGCCCACTCGGCTCGGAGCCGACTTCGCCTGGCTCTGGTCGGCCTCGGCCGTCTCCAACGTCGGCGACGGGGCCCTCCTCGCCGCCGGCCCTCTGCTCGTCCTGTCACTCACCGACGAGCCGGCCGCCGTCGCGGCCGCGGTCTTCGTCCAGCAGCTGCCCTGGCTGCTCTTCGCGGTGCTCAGCGGCGTATGGGTCGACCGGCTCGACCGCCGCCGGCTGGTCATCGCGGTCGACACCTGCCGCGGCGCCGTACTCGCCTCACTCACCGCCGTGGTGGCAACGCATTCCACGTCGCTCTGGCAGGTGTACGTCGCGCTGTTCCTGCTCGGGATCGGCGAGACCCTGGCCGACAACGCCACGGGTGCGCTCATAGCGACGAGCGTGAAGCCGTCGCACCTCGGGCGCGCCAACGCCCGGCTCTACCTGACCTTCACGGTCGGCAACCAGCTCGTGGGTCCCCCAATCGGCGCGTTGCTCTTCGCCGGAGGAGCAGCGCTGCCGCTCGGCCTCGATGCCGTGTCCTTCCTTGTCGCGGCCGTGCTGGTCGCCCGCACGACCGCCGTACCACGACCGGAAGGCGACAGCACAAGGCCACGGCGTGGACTGCTCGAGGAGGCTGCCGAGGGTCTGGCATGCCTGCGGCGGCACCCCGCCCTGCGCGCTCTCACCGTCTGCATCTTCGTCATGAACGTCACGTTCACCGGCGCCTTCGCTGCCTACGTCCTCTACGCCCGCGACCGGCTCGGGCTGACCTCGGCCCAGTTCGGCCTACTGATCACCGCCGGGGCCGTCGGCGGCATCGCGGGCACCGCCGTCTACGGACGGCTGGAGTCTCGGGTTTCCGTCGTGACGTTGCTCCGGGTGGGGCTGCTCGTGGAGACGGCCACCCACCTCGTCCTCGCGGTCACTCGATCGCCGCTCGTCGCGGGCGCGACCATGGCGGTGTTCGGAGTCCATGCCGTCGTCTGGGGAGTCGTGGCCACGACCACGCGGCAACGCGCCACCCCGCCGGCCCTGCTCGGCCGCGTCGCGAGCGTCTACCTGCTGGCCTCCACCGGAGGCTCGGCCCTCGGGGCCCTACTCGGCGGCCTTGTCGCTCAGGGGCTCGGCCTCACCGCTCCGTTCTGGCTGGCGTTCGCGGCCATGGCCCTGGTCACCGCCGTCGCCTGGCGGCCGCTCGCCACGGTTCGGCCCCGCCCCTGACTGCTCGGGTGCGACGCTGGCGCTAGCATCCTGCAACACGCGCACCCTCTACCTGCGGAACGTTCCGGACGACGTGGTCGAGCGCCTGGAGCGCCTCGCTGCGCATGACGCCACCTCGGTCAGCGCGGTCGCGATTCGAGAGCTCGCCGAGGTCTCGCGGAGGGTAGACAACCCAGCGCTGCTGGGGGCGCTTCCCGATCTGGGCGTCGACACGGCAGAGGTCAGCGGCGGCTTGGACGCTGGCCGCGCCGCGCGGTGATCGTCGTTGACGCGTCAGCCACCCTATCGGCGTTGCTGAACGCCGGGCCTGCCCGCCGCGCCGTAGCCGCCGAGCAGCTGCACGCCCCGCACCTGATCGACGCGGAGGTGGCAAACGCCGTCCGCGCTCGGGTCGCCGCTCGAGAGATGAGCGAGCGCACCGGCTGGCGCATCCTCGACACCTGGCGCCGCCTCGCCATGACCCGCTACCCGACGTTCACCCTCCTCGACCGCATGTGGCAGCTGTGAGGCAACCTGTCGAGCTACGACGCCTCGTACGTCGCCCTGGCGGAGTCTCTCGACTGCCCGCTGCTCACGGCCGACGGCCGGCTCAGCCGTTCGCCTGGCATCCGCTGCTCCGTCACGGTCACGCCGCATCCATAGGGCCAGCGCTGAGGCGCCACCTGGACCAGGACCTCGGTCGCCCATCGTTGTGCGGTTTCGGCCGGCTATCACCGGAGGAAACGGCACCTGCCCGGGACACCACCATCGCGCTGATGCGTCCGCGCTGTCGGTCGAGTGCTGATCGCGCTCAGCTGACCGACTCCAGCACGTCATCGCTCACGTCGAAGTTGGCCCAGACGTTCTGCACGTCGTCGCAGTCCTCCAGCGCATCGACCAGGCGCAGCACCCGCCGGCCCATCTCGTCGCCGAGCGGCACCGACACGCTCGGCAGCCAGGACACCTCGGCCGACTCCGGCTCGATGCCGGCCGCCTGCAGGGCAAGCCGTACGGCGTGCAGGTCAGCCGCCTCGCAGATCACCTCGAACGATCCATCGAGGTCGTTGACCTCCTCCGCGCCGGCGTCCAGCACCGCCATCAGCACGTCGTCCTCGGACCGCCCGGCGGCCGGCACCAGGGCGACTCCCTTGCGGGTGAACAGGTAGGAGACCGAGCCCGGATCGGCCATCGTCCCGCCATTGCGGGTCATCGCCGTACGCACCTCGGAGGCCGCCCGGTTGCGGTTGTCGGTCAGGCACTCGACCAGGACCGCAACGCCACCGGGTCCGTAGCCCTCGTAGCTGATGTTCTCGTACGCCGCCGCGTCGCCCAGCTCGCCCGACCCGCGCTTGACGGCGCGGTCGATGTTGTCGGCAGGCACCGAGTTGGACCGTGCCTTGGCGATCGCGTCGGCGAGCGTGGGGTTGCCGGTCGGGTCGCCGCCGCCGGTGCGGGCGGCCACTTCTATCTGCTTGATCAGCTTGGCGAACAGCTTGCCCCGGCGGGCGTCGACGACGGCCTTCTTGTGCTTGGTGGTCGCCCACTTGGAATGGCCACTCATCGCTGCTCCGCACCTCCTCGCGCCGCCACCATCCGCACGAACAGCGCGTGCACCCGGGGGTCACCCGTCAGCTCGGGGTGGAACGCCGTCGCCAGCAGGCTGCCCTGGCGGACCGCGACGATCCTACCGGCGCCGCCCCCGGTGCCCGGCAGCCTGGCGAGCACCTCCACCCCCTCGCCCATCGACTCCACCTCCGGCGCCCGGATGAAGACGCCGTGCACGGGCCCACCGTCGACGCCGGCCATGTCGACCTCGCCCTCGAAGGAGTCGACCTGCCGCCCGAAGGCGTTGCGGCGTACGACGAGGTCCAGACCGCCGATGAGGGGATGGTCCGGCCGACCGTCCACCACCGAGTCGGCCAGCAGGATCATGCCGGCGCAGGAGCCGTACGCCGGCAGCCCCCCGGCGATGGCCTTCTGCAGCGGCTCGAGCAGGCCGAAGATCACCGCCAGCTTGCCGATCGCGGTCGACTCCCCGCCCGGGATGACGACCCCGTCCACATCGGCGAGCTCCTCGGGCCGGCGTACCGGCGCGGGCTCCGCGCCGACCGACTCCAGCGCCCGCAGGTGCTCGCGGACGTCTCCCTGCAGCGCGAGGACCCCGATCCGCGGGGCCCCACTCACCAGCCGCGGGCGGCGTACCGCTGCTCGGCCGGCAGCTCGGCGAGATTGATGCCCACCATGGCCTCGCCGAGGCCACGAGAGACCTTGGCCACGATCGCCGCGTCGTCGGCGAAGGTCGTCGCCTCCACGATGGCGCGCGCCCGCACCGCCGGGTTGCCCGACTTGAAGATCCCCGAGCCCACGAACACGCCGTCCGCACCCAGCTGCATCATCATCGCCGCGTCTGCCGGGGTCGCGATGCCTCCGGCGGTGAAGAGCACCACCGGCAGGCTGCCGGCCGCGGCGACCTCCTTCACCAGCTCGTACGGCGCCTTCAGCTCCTTCGCCGCGACGAAGAGCTCGGTCTCGTCGAGGGTGCCCAGCCGCTTGATCTCGGCCCGGATCGAACGCATGTGCCGGGTCGCCTCGACGACGTTGCCGGTGCCGGCCTCGCCCTTGGAGCGGATCATGGCCGCGCCCTCCGAGAGCCGGCGCAGCGCCTCGCCGAGGTTGGTCGCGCCGCAGACGAAGGGCACTGTGAACGCCCACTTGTCGATGTGGTGGGCCTCATCGGCGGGGGTGAGCACCTCGGACTCGTCGACGTAGTCGACACCGAGCGCCTGCAGCACCTGCGCCTCGACGAAGTGGCCGATCCGCGCCTTGGCCATCACCGGGATCGACACCGCAGCGACGATGCCGTCGATCATGTCGGGGTCGCTCATCCTGGCCACGCCGCCCTGCGCCCGGATGTCGGCCGGCACCCGCTCCAGCGCCATCACCGCGACCGCGCCGGCGTCTTCAGCGATCTTCGCCTGTTCCGGCGTGACGACGTCCATGATCACGCCGCCCTTGAGCATCTCGGCCATGCCGCGCTTGACCCGCGCGGTGCCGGTGGTCGTCGAGGACTCCTGAGTGCTGGACACGAGCAATCCCTTCGCTGCGTACGTCGGTGTCCATGGTGACACGTGGGACAGCAGGCTCGGTGCCGTCGAGCGCGCGTGCGCACGGTTGACAAGCCGAGTATTCATCGACTATCGTAGCTCATCGATGGATGCCTCGGTGCTGGAACGGGACGCGGCAGAGCTGTACGCGGAGTGGTTCCGCGCGCTGGCTGACCCGACGCGGGTGCAGCTGGTGGCGTGGCTGGCCCAGCAGCCCGGGCCGGTCTCCGTCGGCCAGCTGACCGCCGTGCTGCCGGTCGGGCAGTCCACGGTCAGCCATCACCTGGCCGCGCTGGCCGCGGTCGGTTTCGTGCGGGTGCAACGTCGCGGGACCAGCTCGCTGTACGCGGTCAACCCCCAGTGCCTGGAGTGCTTCCCCAGCGCCGCCGACGTGGTCATGGGGCGGCGGCCACCCGATCCACTCCCGCCGACCTGCGAGCCAACTAACACCGACACTCGGAGCCGACCATGACCGACCTCGACGAGATCCGCGAGAACGTCCGGGCTCGCTACGCCGAAGCCGCGACCCGGTCCGCCGCCGGGGAGCACGAGCAGGCCCGGGCGCTCGAGACGTCGTGCAGCGCCGGCGTACCTGTGGCCACCACCGACCAGCAGGGCCGGGTCGTCTTCGGCGCCGACCTGTACGGCCCCGAGGTCATCGCGGGCGCCCCGGGTGCCGCCGTGGCGGCCTCCCTGGGCTGCGGCGTACCGACCGCCGTCGCGGACCTGCAGCCCGGCCAGATCGTGCTCGACCTGGATCCGGCGCCGGCGCCGACGTCCTCATCTCGGCCCGCCGGGTCGCTCCCCACGGCCGCGCGATCGGGCTGGACATGACGCCCGAGATGCTCGACCTCGCGCGACGCAACGCCGCCGACGCCGGAGTCACGAACGTCGAGTTCCTGCAGGGCTACCTCGAGGACATCCCGCTACCCGACGGCAGCGTCGACGTCGTCATCTCCAACTGCGTCATCAACCTGGCCGCCGACAAGCCCACCGTGCTCCGCGAGGCCGCTCGAGTGCTGCGCCCTGGCGGGACGTTCGCAGTCTCCGACGTCATCGCCGACGCGGACATGGATGACGCCACCCGCGCGGACATGCAGCAGTGGACCGGATGCATCGCCGGCGCCCTCACCCGGTCGCAGTTCCAGCGGGCTCTCACCGACGTCGGGCTGGTGGATGCGGAGATCACCGAAACCCACCGGGTCCACACCCATGCCACCGCCGCGATCGTCCGCGCGCACAAACCGGTTGCACTCGAACACTGAGCGGCGGCTGCCGTGATCACTGCTGGAAGTTGACGACGTACCGCTGCTGCCACGGAGTCTCGACGGCCCGCGGGTTGTAGTGCTTCCGGACAAACGTCGCCGCTTGAGCTGCCGGGACACCGTCGAGGATCGCGAGGCAGGCCAGCGCCGTACCCGTCCGACCCTGGCCGCCGCTGCAGGCCACCTCCACCCGCTCGGACCCGGCCCGCTGCCACAGCTCGATCAGCGCCTCCCGTGCGGCGTCGCGGTCAGCGGGCAGCCGCCAGTCCCGCCACCGCACCCACCGCCACTCCCAGTCGACCGGCGTCGGCGGCTTGCCCAGCAGGTACAGCCCGAACTCGGGAGACGGACCCCTCGGTGCAGGGCGGCGTAATCCCCGCCCGCGCACCAGCCGTCCTGACGGCAGCGACAGGACTCCGGGGCCTTTCCGGTCCCAAGGCTCCACCACCCGACGGTAGCGAGATCAGACCCGATACTGCCTGCGAAGCAAAGCGCATCGCTTCGCATCACGAGCGCTTAGACTGCCGTCCGTGACCAGAGCCATCACGGTCCGCCTGGACGAGGCGGACCACGCCGCACTGGAGAAGCAGGCCAGGCAGCTTCGGATCCGTCCGGGCACCCTGGCCCGAATCCTCGTGCACTCCGGTCTGACCTCGGACGCGCCCGTGGTCGGCAACCCGAGCGCCCGCGCTGCGCTCGATCGGCTGGTGAGGCGGTCCCAGCAGCGGCCATCGGCGGACGCCGTGGGCCTGGTGGCTGAGGCGCGCGTCGCGCTGGAACGCAACCGGTGAGCGTGGTCGTCGACGCCGGCGTCGTTGTCGCCCTGATCGTGGCCGACGAGCGTCAAGATGCGGTCCGGGCCCACCTGGAGGACTGGCTCGAAGCGGAGGAAGCCCTGCATGCTCCGGCCGTGTTGCCGTACGAGATCGCCAACGTGCTCGCTCGGTTGGTCTTCGACGGTGTCCTGGAGATCAGCGAGGTGGACGACGTCTGGAAGGACCTTGTTGCTCTCGGTCTTCTCCTGCATCCCTTCGACCTGACCGAGGACGGTCAGGAGGTAGCCGCCGTCACGGCTCAGCTTCGCCGACGGCACGCCACCGACTCGACCTATGTCTGCCTCGCCCGCCGGCTCGGGACCGTCTTGTGGACTCTGGACGGGGCCCTGGCCCGCAACGCCGCCGATCACGGGCTGCCCGTCCGACTGGTGTCCTGACTTCCAGATCTCGGCAGGTGGTCAGCCCGCGGTCGCGGCCACCAGCGCCGTGTCGTCGATCTCGAAGTACGCCGGGATCGGCGCGTGGCCGGCCAACCGTAGCCAGCGGGCCACCCGCCGCGAGCGCAGCGAACGGGTGTCGCGGACGGCGTCGTTGTGGAACCGGCGCGCCAGCACCACCCTGGTCGAGGCGGCTTCCAGCTCGGCAAGCAGTCGCTGCCGGTCGCCGTCGGCATCGGCATCGCCCGGTGGGGGCAGCGCGGTCAGGACGCCGCGCAGCGCCCGGCTCAGGTTGTTCTCCACCTCCTCGCGGTCCGGGGCACCCACCACCCGGGCCGCCGCGGCGGCTGCTGCCAGCGCGTCGGCGTCCGACGCCGGCCACCCGGTCCTTGCGGCGTACGCCGCAAGCTCACCGGCGGCGGCGGCACGGCGTACCAGCTGGGCGTCCAGCCCGGCACGGGCCGCCTCCACCCGACCGTGCAGCCGGTCCAGCCGGCCGGCGAGCCAGGTCAGGTAGGTCGCCACGAGCGCCACGACCGTGACGACCGTGACCAGCAGCCACACAAGTTCAGCCTACCGAGCCGGCGCGTCCTGCGACGGCGGCGCCGGCTGGGTGATCACGCCGGCGGGTACGGCGGCCAGCACGGTCTCGTAGACCTCGAGAACCTGGCGGGTGACCTCCGCCCAGTCGTACTGCCGAACCAGCAGACGGCCCGAGGCGACGAGCCGCGAGCACGTGGCAGGGTCGGCGAGCAGGCCGTCGAGAGCATCGGCCAGCGCGCCGGCGTCGCCAGCCGCGCAGAGCCGTCCGGCCGATCCCTCGCCGAGCACCCGCCGGAAGGCGGCCAGGTCACTGGCCACGATCGGCGTACCGGCCGCCATCGCCTCGAGCAGCACGATGCCGAAGCTCTCGCCACCCCGGTTGGGCGCCGCGTAGACGTCGATCGACCGGAAGAACCGCGGCTTGTCCTCGTCGCTGACCTGGCCCAGCAGCACGACGCGTCTGCGCAGGTCCGCGGCCAAGTCGCGCAGGTCGGCGTCGCCCGGACCGGCGACCAGCAGCCGCAGCCCGGGCCGGCGCGGCCCCAACCGGGCGAACGCCTCGAGCAGCACGGCCAGCCCCTTGCGCCGCTCGTCCAGCCGGCCGAGGAATCCCACCGTCCCTCCTGCGTGCGGCCAGCCGGGCAACGGCTCCGCTCCCGCATAGGCGCCGACGGACACGCCGTTGGGGATGACGACCGCGTCGCCGCCGAGATGCTCGACGATCGTCCTGCGGGCGGCCGGGGAGACCGCGATGCGCCCTCGGATCTTCTCCATCTGTGGCTGCAGCGCCGACTGCAGGGTGGCCATGATGCGCGACCTGGGGTTGGCGGCGTGGAACGTGGCGACGATCGGCCCGGCGGCGTTCATGCAGGCGAGCAGGGACAGGCTCGGCGCCTCCGGCGAGTGCACGTGGAGGATGTCGAAGTGGCCCTCACGCAGCCACCGGCGTACCCGCGCAACGGCGAGCGGGCCGAACGCGAGCCGGGCGACCGAGCCGTTGAAGGGCACCGGGAGCGCGCCGCCGCCGGAGACGACGTACGACGGTAGCCGGATGTCAGGGTCGTCGACCGGCGTCATCACCGACACGTCGTGGCCGAGCCGCCGCAGCTCGACGGCCAGGTCGCGCACGTGCGCCATCACCCCGCCCGGCACGTCCCAGGGGTAGGGGCAGACCAGCCCGATCCTCATCGGGTCGGCAGCGGCGGTCGGGCGACGGCCGGTGCCGCCGGGTCCGGGTCGGTGACCCAGACCCGTTGCAACATGTGCCAGTCGGTGGGGTGGGCCGCGATGGCCTCGGCGAAGACGTCCGCCAGCGCCTGGGTCATGGCCGCGATCTTCTGCCGACGGGAACCCTCGGAGGGCGGCTGCACCGCCGGATGGATGCGGCCGCGCCAGCCCGGCGGCTCACCGGGGCCGGGGTACCACAGCGTCACCGGCAGCAGCGGTGCGCCGGTCGCGAGGGCGAGGGCGGCCGGGCCGGCCGGAAAGCGGGCGGGCGCGCCGAAGAAGTCGACCTCCACCCCGCTGGTGGTGAGGTCGCGGTCGGCCAGCAGGCACACCAGCGCGCCGGCCCGGAGCCGCCGGAGTAGCTCGGCGTAGGTGTTGCCCGGCCCACCGGTCAGCGGCACCACCTCCATCCCGATCGACTCCCGGAAGGCGGCGAAGCGGTCGAAGAGGGACTCCGGCTGCAGCCGCTCCACCACGGTCGTGAACGGCATCCCGGTGTAGACCGCCCACGCCCCGGCGCAGTCCCAGTTGCCCATGTGCGGCAGCGCCGCCACCGCACCGCGCCCACTGGCGGAGGCGTCCCGGAGGATGTCCCCGTCGGCCATGGCGGTGCCGCGCACGACCGTGTCGCGCCCCAGCGACGGCAGCCGGAACACCTCCGACCAGTACCGAAGGTAGGACCGCAGGCCGGCCCGGGTGGCGGCCGCGAGCTCCGCGTGGGTGGCCGCCGGCCCGAGCACCCGGGCCAGGTTCGCCTCCAGCCGGCGTACGCCGGTCCCCCGCCGGCGCCAGACCAGCTCCGCCCCCGCCGCGCACAGCAGCCGCACCAGGCGCTCGGGCAGCAGCCGGGTCACCCGCCAGCCGACCAGGTACGCCGTGGCTACCAGCCGCTCCTTCACGGGGTGGGGACCACCGCGTTCACGGGGTGGGGACCGCCGCGGCCGTCTGCCGGCGTACCTCCGCCAGCCGCTGCAGCACCGTGACGGTGGTGGCCACGGCGAGCACCCACAGCGCGCCGACCCGCAGCACCGGCAGGTCGAGCAGCCCGGACAGGCCCGTCGCCACCAGGATGGTGATCAAGCGCTCCGAGCGCTCGGCGATGCCGACATCGCAGCGCAGCCCCAGCCCCTCGGCCCGGGCCTTGATGTACGACGTGAGGGCCCCGGCCACCAGGCACCACAAGGCGACGGAGGCCAGCAGCAGGTCGTCGCCGCGGCCGGCGTACCAGAGCAGCAGCCCGCCGAAGACCGCGGCGTCACCGACCCGGTCCAGCGTGGAGTCGAGAAAGGCCCCCCAGCGACTGCCGCCGCCGCCGGCCCGCGCCACCGCGCCGTCGAGCATGTCGGAGAAGACGAAGCAGGTGATGAAGATGGTCCCCCAGAAGAACGAGCCCCGGGGGAAGAAGGCCAGGGCGCCGACGGAGACCCCCAGGGTCCCGACCAGGGTGACCACGTCCGGGCTCACGCCGGCGCGGTGCAGCGCGAGGCCGACCGGGGCCAGTGCGCGGGCGACCGGCGCGCGCACGACGTTGAGCATGGCCTTCCGTTCTCCGCGGCGGCGTGGAGATCTCCACTCTACGTGCGGGAGCGCCCCCCGAGTCTTGTCCCGGCCCGGCCCGCTGGTGGAGAGTCGCCGGTACGGCGCGAGAAGGAGGCGGTTTCGATGGCGGAAAAGGGAGCCGGACCCGGGGTGGTCACCGGCAGGGCACCGGTGGCCGAGTCGCCGGCTCTGGTGCGCAACGTGGTGCTGGTCGGCCATGCTGGGGCGGGCAAGACGACGCTGGCGGAGGCGCTGCTCGCGGCCACCGCCACGATCTCCCGGGCCGGCCGGGTCGAGGACGGCAACACCGTCACCGACTACGACGACGCGGAGACGCGCCAGCAGCGCTCGGTCTCGCTCGCCCTGGCCCCGTTCCTGCACAACGGCATCAAGGTCAACATGCTGGACACCCCCGGGTACGCCGACTTCGTCGGAGACCTGCGGGCGGGCCTGCGGGCCGCCGACGCGGCGCTGTTCGTCGTCTCGGCGGCGGACAACCTCGACGGCGCCACGTCACTGCTGTGGGAGGAGTGCGCCGCCGTCGGCATGCCGCGCGCCGTCGTCATCACCAAGCTCGACTCGCCGCGGGCCGACTTCGAGGGCACCGTGGCGGCCTGCCAGGGCGCGTTCGGCGACGGCGTACTGCCGCTCTACCTCCCCCTGCACACCGACGACGGGGTCGGCGGGCTGATCGGGCTGCTCAGCCAGCAGGTGTTCGACTACTCCTCGGGGCAGCGGGTCGAGCGGGAGCCGGACCCCGAGCACCTGCCGCTGATCGCCGACGCCCGCAACGCCCTGATCGAGGGGATCATCGCCGAGAGCGAGGACGAGTCGCTCATGGACCGCTACCTCTCCGGCGAGGACCTCGACACCAAGGTGCTCATCGACGACCTGGAGACCGCGGTGGCGCGCGGCTCCTTCTTCCCCGTGCTGGCCGCGGCGGCACCGATCGGTCTCGGCGCCGCCGAGCTGCTCGAGGTGCTGACCAGCGCCTTCCCCTCCCCGCTCGAGCACGAACTGCCCCCGGTGACCCGGCCGGACGGGCGACCGCACGACCCGTTGCGCTGTGATCCGGACGGACCGCTGGTGGCCGAGGTGGTCAAGACCACGACCGACCCGTACGTCGGCCGCATCAGCCTGATCCGCGTGTTCTCCGGCGTACTGCGGCCGGACACGGCCGTCCACGTCTCCGGACACGGCCTGGGCGACCGCGGCCACGCCGACCATGACCTCGACGAGCGGGTGGGCGCGCTCACCTCACCGCTGGGCAAGACCCAGCGCCCGGTGAGCCACGCCGTCGCCGGCGACATCGTGGCGATCGCGAAGCTGGCCCGCGCCGAGACCGGTGACACCCTCTCCGCCAAGGACAACCCCCTGCTGGTGGCAGCGTGGGAGATGCCCGAGCCGCTGCTGCCCGTGGCGATCCGGGCCAAGTCCAAGGCCGACGACGACAAGCTCGGCTCGGGCCTGTCCCGGCTGGTGGCCGAGGACCCGACGCTGCGGCTGGAGAACAACCAGGAGACCGGCCAGCTGGTGCTCTGGTGCATGGGCGAGGCACACGCGGACGTCCTGCTCGACCGGCTGAAGACCAAGTACGGCGTGGAGGTCGAGAGCGTGGACCTGCGGGTGCCGCTGCGGGAGACCTTCGCCGACAAGGTCACCAGCAAGGGTCGGCACGTCAAGCAGTCCGGCGGTCACGGCCAGTACGCCATCTGCGACGTCGAGATCGAGCCGCTCGGCTCCGGCGGCGGCTTCGAGTTCGTCGACAAGGTCGTCGGTGGCGCCGTACCCCGGCAGTTCATCCCATCGGTGGAGAAGGGCGTGCGGGCCCAGATGGAACGCGGCGTCAGCGCCGGCTACCCCGTGGTCGACCTTCGGGTCACCCTCTACGACGGCAAGTCCCACAGCGTGGACTCCTCCGACATGGCGTTCCAGATCGCCGGTGGGCTGGCCCTGAAGGAAGCCGCCAAGACGGCCTCGGTGCTGCTGCTCGAGCCGCTGCTCGAGGTCTCGGTGCTGGTGGCCGACGAGTACGTCGGCGCGGTCATGAGCGACCTGTCCGGCCGGCGCGGCCGGGTCTCGGGCACCGAGCCGGTCGGGGCCGGCCGCACGCTGGTCAAGGCGGAGGTGCCGGAGACCGAGGTCGTCCGCTACGCCATCGACCTGCGCTCGATCTCGCACGGGACCGCCACCTTCAGCCGGCGCTACCTCCGGCACGAACCGATGCCGAGCCACCTCGCCAGCAAGGTTCAGGCGGAGACGGCGGCCGGCTGAGCCACCGGTCAGCTCCGGTCCGCGGCATGACCCAGATCCGTGGCGCCCACCTCCGCATCGTTGGACGTACCGCTGACGCGGTCCCGGTCGCCGCCGCGGTGCAGGACGCGGAGCGGCGTGCGGATCCGCCCGCTGGGGGTACCCACCCGGTACGGCGCCCCATGGGCCGGCTGCACGCGGTTGACGGAAGGCTGGCCGGTGCGAGCCAGCTTGCCCCACCCGAGCGGACGGCCGGCGAGAGCGGTGGCGATGGATCGGATCAGCACGAGGTAGAGCAGCTGGCGGTAGACCACCTGCTGCAGTGGCTGTGACCACAGCGGCCGAAGCCGCTCCCCGTCGAGCCGAAAGGCGTACGCCGCGAGCGCGAGCTGCACCGCGACCAGCCCCAGGAAGAAGCTCGCAACGAGCACCCGGTCGAGGAAGACCAGGCCGTAGACGGTGTAGACGTCCACGGCAGGCGCGGCGAGCGGGAGCAGCACCTGGAACGCCACCACCTGCGGCAGTCCCCGCCGACCGATGTGGCCGCAGCGGCGGTCCTCCCCCGGGTGGACTCGCTGCCCCACGGACCGGCGGTGCTTGAAGAGCGCCTGCAACGTCCCGTAGCACCATCGGCACCGCTGCCGCCAGAGCGCAGCCAGTGTCAGCGGTGCCTCGGTCCATGCGACCGCCCGGTTGGCGTACGCCACCCGCCAGCCGGCCAGGCCGAGAGCGATCGTGAGGTCGGTGTCCTCTGCGAGCGTGTCCTCGCTCAGGCCGACGTCGCGCAGGACGCTACGCCGGAAGGCGCCGATCGCGCCGGGGATCGTCGGCATGCAGTCGAAGACGTCGTACGCCCGACGCTCGAGGTTGGCGCCCATGACGTACTCGATGTGCTGCCAGCGGCCGAGCAGCCCGCGCCGGTTGCCGACCTTCGCGTTGCCCGCCACCGCACCGATGGCCGGGTCGCGCAGCGGCCGGACCAGATGGCGAATGGCGTCGGGCTCGAGAATCGTGTCGCCGTCGACGAGCACGATGACCTCGGCGCGGGCCGTCGCGATACCCGTGCGCAAGGCGCACGCCTTGCCGGAGTTGGGCTGGCGGATCACTACGACGCCCGGCAGCCCGAGATCGGCCACGATCTCCGCGGTGCCGTCGGTGGAGCCGTCGTCGACGACCACGACCTCGATGTCGGGATAGTCGCCGCCAGCAAGGGACCGCACCGTGGCGGCGATGCCGACCGCCTCGTTGTACGCCGGCACCACCACGCTGACCGGCGGCAGCCAGTCCGGTTCCTGGCGGGCGGCGGCAGCCCGCCGCCGGTGTGTGCGGGCGCCGACCACCAGCACCATTGCGCGCAGCAGCACGAGCAGGCCGATGGGCAGCAGGAGCCAGCGCAGCAGGCCGGCGAGCCCGCTGCCGACGCGATAGGCCACCAGAAGTGTCCAGCCCTGCGCGCGCTGCATCGCCCCGGCCGGACGCATGGAGGCCTGTGGTGCGCGGCCGAGGGCGGCCGAGACGGTGGTGAACCGGTAGCCCTGCGTGGAGAGCCGGACGATCAGCTGCTCCAGCGCCTCCACCGTCTCTGACCGGTTGCCGCCGCCGTCGTGCAGCAGTACGACCGCCCCGCGGCCATCGGTCGGTGCCGCCTTGGCCACGATGGCGTCAGCACCGGGGCGCTGCCAGTCCTCGCCGTCACGGTCCGCCAGCACCGTGACATAGCCCTGCCGGCCGGTGTTCCGAAGGGCGGCGAGCTGGTCCGCGCCCAGCGCGCCGGGGTTCGAGCTGTACGGCGGGCGCAGCAGCGAGACCGACGTCCCGTTCGCCGCGGCCATGGCCTCCTGGGTCAGCGCCAGCTCGAGCCGCAGCCGCCACTTCGGCAACCGGGAGAGCTCGGTGTGGGTGAACGTGTGGGAGCCGATCTCGTGTCCGTCGCGCGACTCCTCGCGCACCAGCTCTGGATGGGCCAGCACACGTGAGCCGACCACGAAGAAGGTCGCCGGAACGGAGTGGCGCCGGAGCACCGCGAGGATCTGTGGCGTCCAGGTCGGGTCCGGCCCGTCGTCGAAGGTCAGTGCGACGGTGTGGTCCGGCATGCTGGCCGACCGTGGCTCTCCACCCAGGAGCAGCGGACCGCCCCTCGAGACTGCTGCCGCCACTCGCCCCTGGCCGCTCGGACCGCTGGGACCGGTCCCGGCCCGGCCGAGCTGCTCACCGCTGTAGCCCTGGACGATGAGCGCAAGCAGCAGAGCGAAGAAACAGAGCAGGACCATCCGGCGGAAGCGGCGGGGGTGCCGGCGGACCGGCGTACTCATCGGCGGAAGGGCGACCCGCCGTGCGCGGGCCACCTGGCTTGGCCGGTGAAGGTCGCCGGAGGCGTCGCATCGACGTGCCAGAGTTGTGCCGCGACCCCTCGCGAGCCGGGTCGCGGCCCGACGGCCTCCGCCGCCGGGAGCTGCGGTGCACAAGCGCCCATCAGGCTGACGACGACCAGCCCGACGTAGCCGGCCGCGAGCGCTCCCGCGCCCCACCCACCACGCCGGAGCCAGCGCAGCCGGGACCGCGACGGGTCGACGAAGATCTGCACGCGCGCTCCCTAGGCCTCAATCGAACGGTATGTTCGAGTGCAGCCCGGCGCGGGACAACTCGGACGAAATGGCCGAAGGGGTGATGCGCGCGACCCGCCGAATGGCGCAGCGGCCGCTACTTCCAGGCCTCGGCGAGCAGGTCGCGGGTGTCGGCGAGCAGCTGCGGCAGCACCCTCGTGCGACCGACCACGGGCATGAAGTTGGTGTCGCCACCCCATCGCGGTACTACGTGCTGATGCAGGTGCTCGGCGATGCCGGCACCGGCCACCGCACCGAGGTTGACGCCGAGGTTGAAACCCTGTGGCCGGCTCACCTCACGCAGCGCGATGACCGCCTTCCTGGCGTACGCCGAGAGCTCCGCCGTCTCCCCCTCCGACAGCTCCACCAGGTCGGCCACGTGCCGGTAGGGCACCACCATCAGGTGGCCGGGGTTGTACGGGTAGAGGTTCAGGACGGCGTACACGCTCTCGCCGCGCGCGACGACCAGACCGTCGCCGTCCGACTTCGCCGGGATAGCGCACAGCGGGCAGCCCGCATCCTCGTCCGGCTTGCCCTCGCCCTTGAGGTAGGCCATCCGGTGCGGCGTCCACAGCCGCTCGAACGCATCCGGGACCACCATCAGCCCGGGCGCCGCTCGGCGATCGCGGTCTCGATCTCGGCCAGCGCCTCGTCCACCGGTACGCCGCGGCGCTCCTCGCCGGAGCGGTACCGGAAGGAGACGGCCCCTGCCTCGATGTCCCGGTCCCCCGCGATCAGCATGAACGGCACCTTGTCGTGCTGCGCCTTCACGATCTTCTTCTGCATCCGCTCGTCGGACTCGTCCACCTCGACGCGTACGCCGGCCGCCCGCAGCCGGTTCGCCAGTCCACGCAGGTAGTCGCCGTGCCGCGAGGCGATGGGGATGCAGGCCACCTGCACAGGTGCGAGCCACGGCGGCAGGGCACCGGCGTAGTGCTCGAGCAGAATGCCGAAGAACCGCTCGATCGACCCGAACAGCGCCCGGTGGATCATGTACGGCTGCGGCCGGGAGCTGTCGCCCGCCTGGTACTCCAGGTCGAAGCGCACCGGAAGCTGGAGGTCGACCTGCAGGGTGGAGAGCTGCCAGCGCCGCCCGATCGCGTCCCGGATGTGCAGGTCGATCTTGGGTGCGTAGAAGGCACCTTCGCCCTCGGCGACGACGTAGGGCACGCCGCTGGCGTCGAGCGCCACCTGCAGCGCCGCCTCGGCCTCGTCCCACTGGGCCGGCTCGCCGACGAACTTCTCCGGCCGGGTCGAGAGCTCCGCCTCGAACTCGGTCAGTCCGAAGTCGCGCAGCAGCTGCAGCACGAAGGCGAGCAGCGAGGTCAGCTCCCCGGGGAGCTGCTCCGGCGTACAGAAGATGTGGGCGTCGTCCTGGGTGAAGCCGCGGGACCGGGTCAGGCCGTGTACGACGCCGGACCGCTCGAACCGGTAGACGGTCCCGAACTCGAACAGCCGCATCGGCAGGTCCCGGTAGGAGCGCCCCCGCGAGCGGTACACGAGGATGTGGAACGGGCAGTTCATCGGCTTCGGGTAGTACGCCGCCCCCTCCATCTCCATCGGCGGGTACATGCCGTCGGCGTACCACTCCAGATGTCCCGAGGTCTCGAACAGCGTGCTCTTGGCGAGATGCGGGGTGACCACGAAGTCGTAGCCGGCCCGCTCGTGCATCGACCGCGAGTAGTCCTCCATCGCCCGCCGGATCGCCCCGCCCTTGGGGTGCCAGATCGCCAGACCCGCCCCCACCTCAGGCGGAAAGCTGAAGAGGTCGAGCTCGGCACCGAGCCGGCGGTGGTCACGCGCCTCGGCCTCCTCGAGCAGCCGCAGGTGCTCCTTCAGCGCCTCCTCGGACTCCCAGGCGGTGCCGTAGATCCGCTGCAGCATGGGGTTGCGCTCGTCGCCGCGCCAGTACGCCGCCGCGGTGCGCATGAGCTTGAACGCCGGGATCCGCGCGGTCGACGGCACGTGCGGGCCCCGGCAGAGGTCGCGCCAGGCGACGCCGCCGTCGGTCGCGTTGTCATAGACGGTGATGTTGGGGCCGGCCGCATCGACGGTCTCCTCGCCCTCCACGGTGCCGGCGCTCGCCCGCTCGAGGATCTCCAGCTTGTAGGGCTGGTCGGCGAAGAGCTGGGCCGCCTCCGCCGGCTCGACCGCGCGTCGTACGAAGCTCTGGTCGGCCGCGACGATCTCGCGCATCCGGGCCTCGATGCGCTCGAGGTCCTCAGGGGTGAACGGCCGCTCGACGTCGAAGTCGTAGTAGAAGCCGTTCTCGACCGGCGGCCCGATCGCCCACTTGGCGCCCGGGAACAGGTCGGTCACCGCCTGGGCCAGCACGTGCGCCACCGAGTGTCGCAGGACCGAGCGGCCGTCGGCGCTGCCCAGGGGAACCGGTACGACGGCAGTCTCGACCACCGGCGACCAGTCCAGGTCCCGCAGCACCCCATCGATGTCGCGGACGACCGCGACGTCACCGACGCCCGCCTCGCGCAGAGCCTCCGCTGCCGTAGTGCCGCCGGCCACCACGACGTGGTCGCGGTCGACGGCACTGGGGGCGACGCTCACCGAGGGCTCCTAGCCGAGACGTGCAGGCTGAGCCGCCGATGCTACCCAGCGGTCAGCCACCGGCCCGACCGAAGTACCGCCCGTACCGCAACCGCCGTCAGCTGGGCGTGACGGTGACCCGGTTCGAGTAGGGACCGTTGCCCTGGGCGTTGGCGGCGCGAACCTGGTACGTGTACGCCGTACCCGTCGTGCGGCCGGTGTCCGTGTAGCTGGTCACGCCCGCGCCGAGCGTTGCGATGCGAACTCCGTCCCGGGTGACGACGTACTTGGTGATCGGCGTCCCCCCGTCGGTCGGGACCGTCCACGACAGGTAGGCGACCTTCGTACCGGCCGAGCCGGAGAGGACCGGCGTGCCGGGCAGGCCGGCCTGCGCCATGGTGGAGTCCTCGTTCGAGGACACTCCCTCGAGGTCGGCTGAGTTCACCGCCGTGACCTCGTAGAAGTACGTCGTTCCCGCGGTGATGAGCGTGTCGCGGTACGACGTCGAGGTGTTCGATACGTAGAACGTCCCGGCGCCGGAGGATGTCGCGCGGTAGATCTTGTACCGGTTGATCGGTGCGCCACCGTTGTCGGTCGGCGGGTTCCAGGTGAGCTGGACGTAGCCGGGTGGGTTGGTCGCCGTCAAGCCGACCGGGGCGCCCGGCGCGCGAACGACGATGCTGGAGTCCGGCCGTGCAGACTGCAACGACGCCGGGCTCTCGCCGAGGCCGTTGAGCGCGACCAGCTTGTAGTAGTAGGTCGTCGAGTTGACGACCTGCGCGTCGTCGTACATCCGGGTGCCGGCGCTCAGCGTCGCGAGCGGCGTGGAGCCGAAGCTGCCCGACGTGATGCTCCGGTACAGCTTGTACTTGGTGAGCGAGGAGCCTCCGTCTGTCGACGGAGCCGTCCAGGACAGGTGGACGGCGGCGTTGTCCGGCTGGGCGTAGAGGCTGGGCACGGCCGGTGGCGTCTGGGTGGTCGGGAACTCGGCGAAGTGTGGCTGGGGGACGCCGGTGACCGCCGTGAAGTCACCGCCGACGTACAGGTGGTTCGCGTCCGCGGCCATGGACCAGATGCCCAGCGGGCTGTTGACCTGCGGCGCGAAGGCGGTGACCGAGCCGGTCGCCGGGTCGACGGCGGCCAGCTTCTGCCGGCCGAGGCCGGCGAACGAGGCCGTACCGCCGTAATGGCCACCGCAGTAGAGCAGGCCGCTCAGCAGCAGAACCGACTGCATGTTGCCGTTGGAGTGGTCCGACCAGACGGTGCTGCCTGTGGTGGCGTCGTACGCCGTGCAGGCACCGCCGCCGCCGCCGACCGCCGCGTAGAGCCGGTTGGAGTCCGCCGTCAGGCCGATGATCTGGGAGTATGTCGAGCCGTTGTTCATGCCCGGGTTGAAGTTGGGGTCGAGCGTGCCGGGGCCGGCCAGGCCGACGGCGGCCGCCCGGCGACGCTGGGCGGAGCCACTCGGCCACGTCACGTTGAGGAAGTCGCCGCCCAGGAACAGCCGGCCGCTGCCGTCCGCTGCAGGGGTCAGGGCGCGCACCCGGTTATCCGGCCGGGGGGACCACGCGGTGTCGACGGCCCCCGTCGACGTGCTCAGCTTGGCCAGGAAGGGCTGCGACATCGTGGTGCTGTTGTTGCGGACGCTGGCGAACAGGCCGCCGACGTACAGGTCGGTGCCGACGACGGTGAGGGCGTCCACGCTGGCGGTGGCCGACGCGGTCCACCCGGAGGCGAGCGCACCGGTGGAGAGGTCGACCGCGCCCAGGTTGGACTGTGGCTTCCCGTCGAGCGACTTGAAGACGCCGCCGATGAAGAGGCGCGTCCCATCCGTCGCCAGGGCGGTGACCTCGGTGCCGACGCCGGTGTCGGTGCTGGCGGTGAAGTCGAGGTCGCCGGCGCCCGTCACCGCGTTGACCACCGCGATGTTCTTGGCCGGGTAGGAGATGCCGGACGGGTCCACCAGCGACGTGAAGCTGCCACCCAGCACGATGCGGTCGCCGACCGGCAGGACGACGGAGACCCTGCCGTTCACACCCCACGTCCGCGCCGGCTTGTCGAGCACGTCCGCACTCGCCGGCGCCGGGAGGGCCAGCACCCCGAGCCCCAATGCACACACGACCGCCACCCGGCCGGCGCGCGGTACGGCGGCGGCGGGCCTAGCGGTAAGTGAGCGCCCTGAGGTCAAGAGAGCCATCCTGTAAGGGTTACGAGACTTAGTCAGCACAACGACCGAGCGGCTCGCTGGTGGCTGCCTGTCCAGGCCAGTATTTGCTTCCCCGCGACACCGCGAACCCCCGGCGGATCGAAACCACCCGGATGGCCTAGCCGAGCCGGCGCTCAGCCGCCCGCGGCGTCGGGTGCCAGCAGGTCGGCGAGCTGCCGAGCGTTGACCTGCGCGTAGTTTCGATAGCAGTTGTTCAGCAGCACGTGCGTCGTCGAGGCAGAGTCGGCCAGCGACCGGATCTTGGGCGCCCACTCCACCATCTCCGCCTCGGAGTAGAGGTAGCCGAAGCGGCGGTAGATGTCACCGCTCTCCCACCCGTCGTCGTTGTGCCCGTGGAAGCGCACCACCGCGAGGTCGGCGGTGGCAGCCAGCACCGGCGGTACCGAGCTGGTAAACCCCTGCGGCATGTCGACGCACACGTAGGGGACCGCGTACGACGTCAGGAAGTCCAGCGTCTCCTCGCGGTTCTCCTCGCTGAGCCAGGTCTTGTTCCGGAACTCGACGCAGATCCGCATCGGCTCGCACCGCCGCTTGCACTCGAGCAGGTAGTGCTTGTTGCGCTTGCCAATGGGAAACCACTGTGGAAACTGGAAGAGGATGGCGCCGAGCTTGCCGGCCGCCTGCAGCGGCTGCAGGGCAGCGAGGAAGCGCTCCCACACGGCGTCGACGGTGGCGGCGTCGAGGTCCTTGGGATACAGGCTCTTCGTGGCACCCTCCGACCGGAGGTCCTTGTAGAGCGCGGTCGGCCGGGTGGGGTGCTGGGTCATCAACGAGAAGGCCTTGACGTTGAACGTGAACCCGGGCGGCGTACGGGTGACCCACAGCTCGCTGTTGCGCTCGTTCGGCGGCGTGTAGTACGTCGAGTCGACCTCCACCAGCGGGAACTGGGAGGCGTAGTAGGCCAGCCGCTCCGCCGCGGAGCCGGCCCCTTCGGGGTACCAGCCCGAGGCCAGCAGGGTCTTGTCGGTCCACGAAGCGGTGCCGACGGCGATGTCACCCACCCCCCAGGCCTACCCCGTGGAAGATGGCCGCCATGCGGATAGCTGTCCTCGCCGACATCCACGGCAACCTGCCGGCTCTCGACGCCGTACTCCCCGAGGTCGAAGCGGCGGGCGTGGACCGCATCGTGCTCCTGGGCGACATCGCGCTCGGGCCGTTGCCGGCCGAGACACTCGATCGGCTCGTGGACCTCGGCGAGCGCGCGGTCTGGGTGCGCGGCAACTGCGAGCGCGAGCTCGTCGCGGCGTACGACGGGTCGGCGGCGCAGGGTCCGAACGGCGAGATGGCCGCGGCCTGCGCCGGCCTCCTCGAGAAGCGGCACCGTGACCTCATCGACGGGCTGCCCATGACTCGCCGGCTGGATCTCGACGGGCTGGGGCCGGCACTGTTCTGCCACGCGACACCACGGCGCGATGACGAGTTCGTGCTGGTCGACAGCCCGCTCCGCGTGTGGGAGGAGGCACTCGGGTCCGTCGAGGAGCGGCTCGTCGTCTGCGGGCACACCCACATGCCCTTCGACCGGCTGGTGGACGGCCGGCGGGTGGTCAACCCGGCAGCGTCGGCATGGCGTACGGCCCGCCGGGTGCCTACTGGGCGGTGCTCGGCCCGCACGTGGAGCTGCGCCGTACGGCGTACGACGTCGTGGCAGCCGCCCGCCGGATCGAGGCCGGCCGGCACCCGCGGGCCGCCTCCTGGGCGCAGGAGTACGTGCTCGAGCCGCACGGCGACGCGGAAGCGCTGGCCGCCTTCACCGAGCTGGTGGAGCAGGGCTGAGCCGGCGCGGCCCGTTACGCCGGCCGGGTTAGTCCCAACGGCTCCGCCGGGCTACGGACGGACAGGTCGCGTCAAGACCCGGGTAGCCGACGACGAGGTAACGGCCATGTCCGCATGCTCCGAGGTTCGGCTCAGGCACGCCCGGCGGCTGCTCGTCGGTGTGCTCGGCGCGGCCGTGGTGGCCGGCGCCGCACTGCCGCCCGCCCTGACCGGCGTACACCGCGCTCGAGCCGATGTCGCAGCACTGCCGGAAGCCGGCGGCCCGGCCGCGCCGGCGCTGGTCGCATCCGCGCCCGGACAGCTGGACCTCTTCTATCCGGCGACCAACGGCTCTCTCGTATACGCACACCGGTCCGGCACCTCCTCCGGCTGGGGCGGTGCCGAGAATCTCGGCGGCAGGGTGGTCGGCGGGGCGGCCGCCGCCGCCCCCACCGCCGGCTCGCTCGCGGTCGCGGTCCGCGGCGCGGACAACCGCCTCTACCTCAACCGCCGGGCCGCCGGGAGGTGGTCGGGCTGGGCCAGCATGGGGGGCGTGCTCTCGGCCAGGCCCGGCGTAGCTGCCACCGGGGGCCGCCTTGACGTCTTCGCCCGTGGCAGCGACGGGGAGCTCTACACCAAGTCGCAGGTCGGCGGCCGGGAGGGCGACTGGATGAGCCTCGGTGGCCTGCTCGCCACCGACAGCGGTCCGGTGGCGAGCGCGCTGGGCGACGGCCGGGTCGCCGTGGTCGTCCGCGGCGTCAACGGCGCGCTGTACCAGAAGTCGCGCACCGTTGGCGGCTCCTGGACGGCTTGGTACTCCCTCGCCGGCCAGCTCCTGGACGACCCCGCCGCGACCAGTCCGGCGACCGGGGCGCTCTCGGTCTTCGTACGCGGCGTGAACAGCCATCTCTACGCGAAGACCTACGCCGGCGCCTGGTCCGGCTGGTCGGACCTCGGCGGACTGCTCGGTGCTGGACCGGCAGCGGCGGCGGCCCCTGGCAGTGGCAGAACCGACGTGGTCGTCCAGGGGCCGGACGGCCGGCTGTTCCACCGCACGTACGCCGGCTCGTGGTCGGGCTGGGCCGCGATCACGCCGCCCTCGCTGGTCAAGCCCGCGCTCGGAGGCCTGATGACCCGCGGCATCCCGAGCAGCGTGGAGCGCCCGTATCTCGGCGGCTTCGCCGTGGTGGCCGACTGGCGCGAGGTCGAGCCGGCGCGCGGAAGGTATGACTTCAGCTTCATCGACGCGCGGGTGGGCAGCGCCCGGAGCTTCGGCATGGGGGTCCGGCTCCGGATCAACGCCGGCACCCAGGCGCCCGACTGGGCCAAGGCCATCGGCGGTGCGCCCGTCCCGACGTATGACCACCAGCGCAAGGTCTCGACGATCATCGGGCGGTTCTGGACCCCGAGCTACCAGGCGGCCTGGCGGGAGCTGATGGCGACTCTCGCCGCGAGGTACGACGCGAACCCCACCGTCCGCGAGGTCAACGTGAGCGGGACCGGCGTACTCAGCTCCGAGGTGATGCTGCTGATGGCCACCGACAAGCTGCCCTCGACCGGGCGCACCAACGGCTCCTACTGGCTGGCCGCCGGATACACCGAGTCTCAGCGGCAGGCGGCGCTGGCCGGCGACATCGAGTTCATGGCGAGCGTATGGCGGCAAAGCCGGCTCGACCTGTGCTTGCACCCCATGCAGATGCTGGACGCGAGCGGCCGGGTGACCTCCAGCGTGCCCGTCGCGATGGCGGTCTGGGACCGGGCCCGGGCGGCGCACCGCAACCTGCACGCCTTCCACACCGGCTACGGCATGCCGATCATCACCGGGCAGAAGGCGGAGCCGCGGGCGGTGTACGACGCCCTGCTCGCCCGCCGGGCGCCCTTCGACGTGCAGACGCTGAACATGGACGCGGGGCTCGGCGACCCGAACGTCGTACTCCCCTGGGCCGCCGGCCACGGCATGCTGTCGATGGAGCTGCCCGGTGGCAAGGCATGGGAGGGCTGGAACAAGACGCTGCTGCTGACGACCAACGCCCAGCTGAAGACCAACGCCGCCGCGGTTCGCTGAGCCCTGGCTTCCAACCACCCATCTGATCACGTTGGGTCAAGTGGAACCTCCCTGGCGACTCAGCAGGTGAGGTGGCTACCGTGGCCCGGTCCCCCCGGTGCTCGCCCCCCCCTTTCAGAGCACGGAACTTCATGGATGCCGCATGGGGAGCAGTTCCCAGCGGCAGCAGACCACGAAAAGGAAGCATGGATGAGAATCACCAAGACCCTGGCGACCGCAGTGGTTGTGCTAACTGTTCTGAACGCGGCTCCTGCCAACGCGACCAAAGCGTCCGGTGCGACTATATCAGCCGTCAACCCACCGCTGACCATCATTGCCGTCACCGGGACCAACGGCCAGTTGTACTCCAAGAAGAGCAACGAGGGGTTTCGGAACCTCGGCGGGGTCGTGAGGGATGCACCCGCGGTCGCTCATTCATCTCTGACTGGTCGTACCTACTACGTGGTGAAGAGCAGCAACAGTGCGCTGTACGTTCGCACGGATGTCACCGGCTTTACCAAGATCGGCGGTGTGTGCCTATACAGCCCGGCGGTGGGCGTCTTCGAGAACCGTTTCGTCGTCGCGTGCATCGGCACGAACCATGGTCTGTACTACGCCAGCGGGACACTGGGCGCCGGAAACCCGGTTGTGTCGGGGTGGGTTTACCAGGGTGGTTACGTGACGCAGGGACCGGCCGTCTTCTTCCTGGGCACGACCACGCCCCACTTCTCGGTAGTGGGGAGGGACGCGTTTCCCGGCTATGCCGGGCTGAACGTGTATTCCCGTTCCGCCGCTGACCCGCCCAGCGGGTACCGCCTGATGTACCTGTCATGTCTAGGACAGCCAGACATCATCGGAGCGCCCTCTTCCTACGACGGCTACTCGTTCTTTGGTTGTCGCAACGGCGGAGCCTTCGTCGGAAGCCCGGGCCAGCTCTACTATGAGTGGGATGGCTCCTACGGCAGCGCCGAGTACCAGGCCGATGGTGTTATAGCCGGGCGGGTTGGCATCGCTTCCGCGGCCGACAACTCTGCAGCAGTCGTCTATGTCACGGGTACAAACGGGAACATTTACAGCAAGCAGCTGACGTCTGATTATGACACCCAGCCATCTGGATACACGCTTGTGGGCTGCTGCGCATTGCCGGGTGTTGCCGCTGCGACTCTGAACTAGGACTCAATGGTCTCGGCCGGTTATCCGGGGTGGTCCGGGGCCCGACTCCCGCCTACAGACATAACAATCGTTAGTATCTCTGCATGACCGATGACGAGCCAGGACTGCCGGGCAGGCTCTGGTGAACGGCGGCGCCCTATTTCTTGCCGTGTTCTTGGCGTGCACGGTCGAGGCCGTCGAGGCACTGACCATCGTTCTTGCCGCAGGAACCGCGCGCGACTGGCGGTCAGCCAGCACCGGCGTTGGCGCCGCGCTGCTCGCCCTCGGCGCAGTGGTGGCGGTTCTCGGCCCGGCGATCTCCCGCATTCCCCTGTCCGGCCTGCGGCTGTTCGTCGGCGGCCTGCTACTGGTGTTCGGCCTCCAGTGGCTGCGCAAGGCGGTGCTGCGCGCCAGTGGCCACAAGGCTCTGCACGATGAGGACGAGATCTACCGCACCCAACTCGCTGCCGCACAGGTCGCCCCGCCCGAACGGCGTGGCCTCGTGCCGGACTGGTACGCGTTCACCCTGGCGTTCAAGGGCGTGCTGCTCGAGGGCCTGGAGGTCGTTTTCATCGCGCTCACCTTCGGCGGCAACCAACGCGCTGTGCCACTCGCATCGGTCGCAGCGCTCAGCGCGATCCTGCTCGTCGTCCTGGCCGGGCTGGCCGTCCGTGCCCCCCTGGCCCGAGTGCCCGAGAACACGATGAAGTTCGGCGTCGGAGTCATGCTCACCGCCTTCGGAACCTTCTGGGGCGCTGAAGGCGCCGGGGCGCACTGGCCCGGAGCGGACGGCGCCCTGCTGGTCCTGGTCCCGGCAGTGCTGCTCCTGGCGCTTGCCATGGTCGCGTTGTTACGCCGGAAGGCCATTCCCCTGCCCGGCCCGGCCACCCCCGCCGCCCAGCCCACGGGAGTTGCACTGTGATCGCCCGCCTGCGCGCCTTCGCTGCCTTCTGGTACGACTTCGTCATCGGCGACGACTGGCACGTGGCGCTCGGTGTTGTGATCGCCTTCGGCGCAACCTACGGCGTCAGCCGCACGTCCGTCCCGGCCTGGTGGCTGGTACCCGCCGCAGTCGCACTATTACTGCCGATGAGCCTTTGGCGAGCGACCCGGCGGCGGTGACCGACCCAGATCAGTGGCCGTCGTCCTCTTCCGCATAGACCCTTGCCGCGTAAGCCTCCGACGCCTGCTCGCATTCGCCCAACGCCACCACCGTCGCCGCCTGGCCCGGTGCACCGAACGCACCCCGCTGGTGCACCTTTGTGTACCAGTTGCGCAGCTTCACCAGATCGACCTCGTTCTCCTCCAGTTCGGCGTACGTGAAGTGTTCGGCGACGTACTCCTTCGCCAGGTCGGCCAGGAAGTCCCGGCAGCGATCGACGATCTCCTCGTACTCGTCATCGCGGGCCGCCTGGAACTGGGCCGGAACCTCCCGTTCCCCTGACAGCACTTGACACGAGAGCAGGACGGCGCTCCCTGACATTTCCAGGATGTCGCGTCGGAGTTGGCGCAACGCGCGTTCGGCACTCGACCCGGCCGGCAGGGCGGCCGCCGAGTTCTGCAGACAGATGGCGCCGAGCCCCTTCAGCCGCCGCCACACCGCGGCACGCAGCCTTGTCGGCTCCGAGGGCACCCGATAGACCAGCACCAACCAGCCAACGCCGCCGAGACCAACAGCCGGCTGGTCGTCCTCGCTCACCGTCATAGTGTTCCGCGCCGCGGCGGCGGGGCCGCCCGACCGGCGGCTTCATATCGTGGGCGTACCTGGATTCGAACCAGGGACCTCTGCCGTGTGAAAGCGATCTTGGCATTCCGCTGACCTGCCCAGATGCGCTCTGACCTGCGGTTTCATGCTTCACTGGTTGGTGCTGTTTGGCACTGTTTCTCGGGAAAGTGCGGACTTTTTGCGGACTAGATGCGGACCAACGGGAGGCACCTACGCCGACCGCCGCCGATAGGAGTTGAGCACCATCAACTCGGCGATCGTCCAGCCGGCGAAGGCGCCGACGGTCTCCTGAGAGACCTCGCCGTTCACTCCGACGGCCTGCCGGGTGATCTGGGACGGGTTGACGACCAGCCGGGCGGTCGCCGTCAAGATCACGGCTAGCAGGTCGCTGGCGATGCCCTCCGCCGTGAAGCCGCGCCCCCGGGTGTGGTTGCGGGCGAACGCGGCGATCACCGGCAGGTGCTCCTCGGCCAGGGTGACGAGGCCCTCGTCGTCGCCCCGGCCGAGGAAGTTGACGACGTCGTCGCCGCTGATCCCGACGGGGTTCGGAATCGTGTTCGTGCTGAACGGCACGACTAGCCGCCGGCGACGCCGGTCGCAATGACGACCGACTCCGGGTAGAGCGGGGCCGCGTCGTAGCGGGCCTGCACCCGGATGCCGACCTGGCCCGTATCGGCGTACCGCTCGACGAGCACCTTGACCTCGGGGGCGATGTCGCGGGCGACGGCGTACATGGAGGGCGTCCACAGCACGATCTTCGTGGTGCCCGCGCCGGTGCCCGTGGTGGGGATGCGCGGGGTGACCTGCACCGGGTAGCCCAGCAACCTGAACGCACCCTGCTCCGTGACAGAGGGCATCATCAGGTAGCCGCCGCCGGCGTCCTTCGTCTTCCGCAAGCTCTGGAACACGCCCGGCGTCATCAGCCAGCGGGCCGCGGTGGCGTCGACGTTCGCGGTGAGCAGCCGGCCGATCATGTCGTAGAGGACGTCGAAGGTGGCGGCCCCACCGACGGCCATGGTCTGTACGCCGGGCTGGTTGAGCAGCCCTCGCGGCCGAGTGCCGTCGGTGGTGGTGCCGGCGATCAGCTCGGTGTCCAGCGCCGCGGCCACGTCGTTGACCAGTCGCGCCTTGAGCACCGCGTCGAGGGCGACGATCGACTGTCGCAGCAGCTCGTCGGACACCTTCGTGATGACCTTGAGGCTGCACATCTGCTTCGGGAGCAGCGTCAGCTCGCCGAAGGTCACGTCGTCGTCCGGGATCGCCTGCGCCTCGCAGACCCACGCCGCGCCGGTTGAGCCGGTCAGCCGCGGGATGCGGAGCGTGTTGCCGCCGGCGGTGTCGAAGATCCTCGGGCCGCTGGCCAGGAAGACGCTGGCGGCCTGCAACGGCTGCAAGAGCAGCGCGGCGACCTGAGTCTGGGTGAGGACGCCGCCGGCGGCGAGGGTCTGGGTGTTCTCGGGCATGACGACTCCGACGAAAGATCCGATGGGGGATCACGTCGGCACCAGGCCGTCCGTGCAGCGGGCACCAGGCCCGAAGATCAGGCTAACACGCGACCGGGTGTCCATCCGGGCATACGCGCGCGCCGTGAGCCGTGACGAGAAGTCCGTCCGTACTCACGTGAACGGCTTCGCCGAGTTCACTGCGGGCGGCACCGCCCGCACCTTGGACGAGTGCATCGAGCGGGCCAACATGGGCGCCGAGACGGTGGCCGCGACCGACGGCCGTCGCCGGCGGAGCCGAGCCCGACGGCGGCGGCAGCCCGCGCCATCACTCGTTGAGCGCTGCCTCGACGGCGTCCAGGTCCATACCGAAGGATTCGCCTGCGACGATCGTGTTGTAGTTCCGGTCGACTAGCCAGTAAGTGCCGAAGTCGGGAGCCCGTGGGTCACGGCGTCGACTCTTCTGCAAGATCAGGCCTTGCCGCTGTGCCATGCGGCGTAGGCGGTTCTCTCGGACCTTCTCGGAATCTGCCATGCTGGAAAGCATACCACAAGCCATGCCCCAAGCCATGCCCCAAGCCATGCCCCAAGCCATGCCCGAGGCGCGGTGGTCCGCCGGCGAGCGTCAGCCCGTGCCCCGGAGCAGTCCCAACAGCGATACGCCCGGCTCGTCCGGGCGCACACCCTGGTCGACGCTGCCACTCGGGCGCCGGCTGGCCAAGTGCGGCTTGCGGACGAGCAGCGCGTCGACCGCGGCGCGGACCTTGGGCTCGTCGACCAGGCCGTCGTCGTCGAGCAGCTCGGCGTCGTACGGCAGGTCGGTGGCGTCCGCCAGCCGGCCGGTGGCGGCGGCGTAGGCCGTCACCAGCCGGGTCCGCAGCTCGTCGACCGGCTTCGCCTTCACCCGGTAGCCGGCGGACTCCTCGCGCAGCTGCTCGACGTAGGCGCGGTCGAACGTCTCGGACTCCTCCTCGGTGCCCGTGGACGTGTCCTCCGTGGTACTGCTGTCGTCGGTCCCGGTGGTCTCGGTCTCTGTCATCGGGGGGTCCTCTCGGTCGGGATCTGGTAGCAGCTACAGCCCTTGTGCCGGGCCATCGGGGTGGACGGCGACAGGACGGCGCCGTCTGCCAGCGACGTGCATAGTGGGCACGGCTTCGGCCCGGTGCCGCGCGTCCAGCCGGGCACCCGGCGCCGTTGCATGCCGCGCTGGAACGTCGCCGAGGCGGCGTCCAGCGGCTCAGACCGGGCCATTCGCGCCACCATCGCCCGCTCGGCGGTCGCCCGCTCAGCAGCGGCCGCACCGGGCAGGGCGAGGCCGGCGGCCCGGTCGAGCAGCGTCGGGATCGCGGCCGCCAGGCGGGGCCCGTCGTCGGTGGGCAGCAGCCCGAGCGGCGGAATGACCTTCCCTAGCTCCGCGGTCAGCACGGCGCTCAGCGCCAGGTCCGCCAGCGTCACCGCTCGGGCGTTCGCAGCGGCGATCACGCCCGCGGCCAACGCCTTGAACTGCGCGTCGTTGAGCTGGCCGGCCTCCCGACGTTCCCACAGACCGACGACCGCCGCTTCCGCCTGCCCGGACAGTTGCAGCGCACCGTCGCGGTAGCGCAGCAGCAGACGATCAGCGGCCACGTGCGGTCAGCTCCTCGGCGAGCACGGTCGCCAGCTCGGCAGCCTCGAGGTACAGGGCGGCGGCCTGCTCCGCGCGGCCGAGGTCGACCGACAACTTCGCCGCCAGCCCCCTTCGCAGCAGCTCGAGCGGCCGGTCGTCGGTCGGCAGGCAGCCGGTCACGGCGCCAGCACCGCAGCGAGGTCGAGTCCCGCGCCGTCCAGCGCCGCCGTGCGCCGGGCGACCCGCTCGGCCTCCCGCTGCTCCGGTGTGTAGCCCAGCTGGTCGAGGGCGCCGTCGACGCTCAGGATGCCGGCCCCGACGAGCTTGCTGGCGGCGTCCGCGGCCTGCGCCACCGTCGGGGTCTCCGGGTCGGACCAGACCGGCTCGACGTCGTCGAGGTCGGAACGCGGCTTGCCGTCGGTGATCTCCGCTGCCAGCCGGATGAGCTCGGCCCATGGACCGGTGAAGGCGCGCTGCCGGGCTCGGGCTCGAGCGGCCAGCCCAGCCTCCCCGGCGCGCAACGCCTCCGCACTGGCCGGCTGGTTCATGGCGATCCCCACCATGGAGGGCGGGAGCTGACTGAGTGCGGCCACCTGGTGCACCAGCGCCGAGATGGCCTCGGTGTAGGGCGTCAGGCTCATCGGGTCGAGCTGTCCGACCATGGCGTCGGTGCGGTTGCCCTCGAGCTGCCAGACCCGCTGGGCACCCTCGACGAACGGGTTGACCGGGTTGCCCTCGTCGTCCTCGCTGATCTCGACGCCGAGTGTGTACCGGCGCGGCCGGGCGCCGAACTCGGCCGACACGAGCATGTCGCTGGCGAGCTTGCAGATCGCGTCGACCAGCGGCTCGACGTCGGCCATCTCGGAGACGCCGGCCAGGGCGCCCACGGCCGGGCGGTTGACCAGGTCGATCACCGGCACGACGCCGAGCGGGTTCGCCAGCGTCTCGACGACGGTCCAGCCCTCGGCCGGCAGCTCGGCACCAGCGGGCACGTTGGACGCCGTACGAAGCCGGCGGACGGCGTGCGGGCCGTAGAGGACGCCCCACCCGTAGCCGGCGCCCTGCCAGCGCTTGAGCGCCGCCGAGCGTTCGCCGGTGGCCGGGTCGTAGGCGACGACGGTCTGCGCCGGGCTCTCCGGTCGGATGCTGACCCCGCGTGTACCAGACCACACCGACACCGGGCACCGGCCGTAGATCAGCGCAGCCCGCGTCACCTGGTCGCTGCCCTCGACCATGCCCGTGCGCTTCCAGGTCCGCCAGAGATCGAGGTCCGCCGGCGTACCGCGGCCGGTGTTCCAGCCCTCGATGCGGAGCCGGTCGGCCAGCACGTCGACGGCCAGCCGCGTCAGGTTGACCGGCAGCTTGAAGATGCGGCTCTTGAGCGCCTCGACGTCGGCCGGGGCGATGAAGGCGAGCGGCTGCCCGCCCGCGTAGTACAGGGCGTGCGCCCGAAGCGGCAGCTGTGCGTCGTCCAGCGCCTGGGACAGGGCGTAGATGGTCTCGTCGAGGTTCACCAGCTGATCACTCTCTGTCGGGGCCGGGCACGGGCGGCGTGCCACGCAGCCCGGTCGAGGGCGACGATGGCCGCGACCGCCGCGTCGATCTTGCGGGGACTGCCACGCCGGTCTTTCACGATCAGGTCGCCGTGCGGGCTCGGCTTCGCCACGCAGTGGCCGACGTGCGCGGCCAACCGGGAATCGCCGTCGTGGGAGACGGTGCCGGCCGCCACGGCCTGGTACGTGCGGTCGGTCGCCGGTCCCATTCGGCTGGCAATGTTGGTCGGCCACTCGAGCACCCGGTCCTCACCGTGCCGCACCGCCCACGCTTCGATCTCGCTGCGCCAGCCCCACGGATCGCAGGCCATCTCGACCACGTCCCAGCGGTCGAAGGCGGCGGCGACGGCCTGGTCGACCTCGGCCCGCGGCACCCGCCAGCGCAGGTCGCCGGGGTTCTCCCACAGACCGACCACGAACAGGTGAGGACTGTTGCCCATGGGCAACGTGCAGCCGATCAGCGCGGTGGAGTCACCGGACGCGGAGCCGTCGAAGGCCAGCACGATGCGCTCGCGGTCGGCGACGACCCGGGTGAGGTCGACCAGCGCGGCCCACTGCTCCCAGCCGATCCAGGCCGACTCCGTCTCCGTCCACTGGCCGAGCCGCAGCCGGCGGAACGTGCTCTCTCGGGTGGTCGCACGGACGGCGGCCAGGGCATCGGCGGCGAGGAACGGGTCCGGGTCGGCCAGCGCCGGGTTGGCCGCCCGCCAGACCGCCGGGTCGTCGATGTCGGCGCCCGCCGGCGCGCCGTACTCCCGCAGGTAGAAGCTGGGGTCGTCGCCGGCCCGGCCGTGCTCGACCAGGGACCACATGACGGAGTCGCGGCCGGCCGCTGGGGTGGAGATCGCCAGCGTGAGGGACTCCGGGCGCTTGCCGGCCGAGGTCGTGGCGGCGTCCCAGACCTCCGCGGTGACGACGTGCAACTCGTCGACGATGAGCAGCGACGGGTCGTGACCGTGCAGGGCGTCCGGCTCGGCCGGCAGCGGCAGCAGCAGGGCGTCGTTGTGCGGGACGTAGAGCCGGTCCCGGAACGGCTGCACCCGTTCGGCCAGGCGCGGGTTGAGCTCCACCATCCGCCGCGCCAGCCGCAGCGTGATCTCGGCCTGCCGCTGGTCGCTGGCGACGATCAACGTCTCGGCGGACGGCGGGCCGACGAACATCTCGGCCAGGCCGAGCATCGCCGCCAGGGCCGTCTTGCCGTTGGCCCGCGGGATGGACACCAGTGCAGTCCGGACGCCGGGGGCGTAGGCACCGGCCACGATCTCGCGCTGGAACTCCCGCAGCCGCACCGGCTTGCCGGCGCCATGACCGCGAGGCACCCGGCAGTACCGCTCGATCCACGCCGCCGTACGGCTCGCACGGTCGGCGGGCAAGCCCCGGGTGGACAGCGGCGGGACGGTGACCTCGCGCTTCGGGCCGGCTCTCATGCGGCCTGCCCGTCCGCTCTCAGTCGGAGGCGGGCTCCGGACCGGCGTACTTTAGGGAGAGGAATTCCCTCCTGCGCCCTCCGGTGGACACGACTTGCAGTGACAGTCCGTCGTAGCGGTGTCGCGCATCCGTCACCGGGTCGCGAATGACCAGCAGGAATACGTCGGCAGGTGCGGTGACCGTCAGGCCATCGTGCGGTCCTCCCAACAGCTTGTAGGGGACCGCGGGGTTTGGCTCTGAGAGTCCCTCGTCCATGGCGCATCATCCTGCCATCGCCTTGGGGCGGGGTCTGTAACGCACACTCTGCCTGGTTCGCGGGCACCGGCGTTCTACGTCGAGGGTTACCCCCCGTGGGTACCGAGGCGGACCGACGAGCACCGCGGCGGTTGTTGCACCCGGCGCAGACGACATCGACGTCGCGCAGGGTGAGCCGCTTGCCGGCGGCCACCTTCTCCCAGGCGCCCGGCAGGTGGTCGCAGGTCAGTCCGTCCGTCGTACCGCAGTCCGTGCAGAACGGCTGGAGGCGACGGGCACGCCGGCTCAGCGCGTCCCAGCCGCGGCCGTAGCCGCGCTGCCGAAAGCTGCCACGCGCCGCGTCGGTGCGAGCGTCACGCTCGGCCTGGCAGGCGGGGCAGCGGGCACCAGGTGCCGGGGTGCCGCACTCGAGGCAGGGCCGCATCACTCCGCGAGCCTCAGCCCGGCCAAGATGTCGAGCGCGAGGTCGACGTCCTGGCCGTGGTGGTGATCGAGGACGCAGGCGAGCAGTCGCACGAGCTCGTAGTTCAACGCCTCGAGGTCGGCGCACTCACGCAGAACCTCCCAGCCCGCCGTGTCGCTGCGCAGGTGGGCACGGACCAGCGCGCAGGCGTGGCGACGGACGGTGGCGGTCGGGTCCAGTTCCATCAGCGGGCCATCCTTCGGAGGGTGGGGCAGGTCTCGTCGTGGGCCACGACGAGGACAAACACACCGGGCGCCTGCTCGACCAGGTCGCTGGTGCTGGAGCAGTCCGGGCAGTGGTAGGCGTCGGCGTACGCGGCGGCGAGCTGCGACGGGTCGGGCATCCTCTTCCTCTCTAACCCCCTGTTGCATCTGTTGCGTTCGTTGCGTTGGAGTGGAGAAACGCAACAGACGCAACGGACGCAACAGGGGGTAATACGTAGAGGCCCCGGCTCGGCTGCTCTAGCCGTTCGGCCTCGCGGAGCCGAGACAGGTACGCGCGGGCCTGCGCCTCGTTGATCCCCACGGCCGCGGCGACATCCGCCGCGCGCACGCCCTCCGGGTGCTGGCGGGCGTACTCGAGGATCGCGGTGGAGCGGTCGCCGAGCGCCGGGTCGACGGGCGGCCGGTCGAGCAGCATCCAGGCGCCGCCCACCATGCGAAGTGCGTACTCGGCCTCCTCCACGTCCCGGCCGGTGACCTTGAGTCGGCCGTCGTCCTGGCCGCGGGCGCGGTCCAGCACGACGATCGTGTCCGCCGCGCCGGTCAGCCCCGACGTGCCCGACACGGCCTCGACGAAGTCAGCCGCCGCCATCTGCCGGGTGTGCGTGACGGCGACCAGCGCCACCCGGAACTCGTCGGCGACCTCCTTGAGCTTCGCCCCGACGGCGTAGTCCCAGTCGTAAGCGCCGCGGTGCCGCGGCTGAGGCGGGCGGATGCGGGCGAGGGTGTCGATCACAATGAGCCGGACGTCGGGGTGGGCACGGCAGTAGGCCCGGAGCAGGTCGATCAGCCGGGCCGGCTCGAGCAGTCGGGTGACGTACTCGAACGCCGGCGGGATCGGCTCCTTGCCGAGCAGGTGCTGCGCCCTGGTCTGCAAGCGGCGGTCGGAGTCCTCCAGCGCCAGGTAGAACGACCGACCTTGCAGCACCGCGATGGCTCCGAGGGCCCGTCCGCCGCAGGCCACCGCGAGACAGCTGTCCAGGGCCAGCCAGCTCTTGCCGCGCTTCGGTGCACCGGCGAGCACGGTGAAGCCCTCGGGGAAGATGCCAGGCACGGCGTAGCGGAGCGGCCGGAGATCCAGACCGGCGAGCTCGGTGCCTGACCGGATACAGTTCAGCAGGCCGTCGGGGTCGGCCTGCCGCAAGGCGTTGCCCGCCAGCGCGTCAGGGTCACCGGGGAAGTCATCCGGTCGCGTTGCGTTGGCCGCGGCGATCCGCTCCGCCGCGCTCAGCATGCCCACCGACCAGCTGGCGCGAGCGGGTCGCTGGCGCCGTCCTCGAGCGGCTCGAGCCGACGGCTGAAGGCGATCCGGCGTCGCCAGGCGGCTTGCCAACGCCGGAAGTCGGCCTCTTTGCGGGGGTCGCGATAGATCGGGTGACGCGGTCGCTCGTACACGGTGACCCCTGACGGGGTGGCGCCGGGCACGGCCCGACTGGCGAGCCGGCACGGCCGGCGCTCTGTACCCGCAGGCCCGGCACCGCCGGGCGATCTGCTGGGGGGATCGTACAGGTCCCGGACGATCATGCGGCATCACCTGGCCCGCGAGCGGCCTTGGAGTCGAGCCAGGCTTCGACATCACGACGCCGATACCGGACGTGCCGGCCGACCCGGATGCCGGGAGGGCCGTCGCCGCGGCTGCGCCAGCGGTAGACGGTGGCGATCGGGACGTCGAGGTACTCCGCCAGCGCGGCTGGCGACAGAAGGTTGTCCGGCACGACAGGGCTCCCGCGAACACCAACAGCACGCTGGCCCGCCGCGAGGCGGGCGGTGCTGCCATCCGGACGCGCGACAGCGGTGCTGTCGCGCGTCCAAGGGGGCCGGCCACCGGCGGGGCTTGGTCCCCGTACGCCGGTGCCCGCACAGACTATCGCGCGTCGGTGCGCACGGACGCCGACACGTCGGGAATGATGCGGACTAACAGCAGAGGTCGGGATGGGAGAACCGGGTGGGCAGCATCGCCAAACGATCAGACGGCAGGTACCGGGCACGGTTCCGCGACCCGGCGGGCCGGGAGCATGCGAAGCACTTCGGCAAGAAGTCAGACGCCGAGAAGTGGTTGATCGCGACCGAGACGTCGAAGCTGACCGGGGAGTACGTGGACCCGCGCCGCGTACGGACGCTCTACGGCGACTGGCGGGCGCAGTGGTGGGACACGACGCTCAACCTTCGGCCCTCGACCCGCGCCCGTGACGAGACGTACTTGCGGCTGCACGTGGCGCCGACCTTCGACGGCCTGCCGCTGGCGAGCATCGGCCAGCTCGAGGTCCGCCGCTGGGTTGCCGGCCTGTCGGCCAAGGGCCTCGCCCCGGCGACCGTGGTGAAGTGCTACCAGCTGCTGGGCAAGTCGCTGGCGGCCGCGGTAGACGCCGGGTACATGGCCCGTACGCCGTGCCGCAATGTGCCGCTACCGCGGGTGGAGCGCTCAGAGATGCGCTTCCTGACGCCGGCGGAGGTCGCTCGCCTCGCCGACGCGACGCCGCCACGCTGGCGCGCCCTGGTCCTCGTGGCCGCGTACGGCGGCCTCCGCGTCGGGGAGCTGGCCGGACTACGGCGGAACCGAGTACATCTGCTGCGCGGCACGGTGGAGGTCGCCGAAGTCATCGTCGAGGTTCGCGGAGTTCTACACAGCGGGCCGCCCAAGACCCGCGCCGGTCACCGGGAGGTCGGACTCCCCCGGGCCGTCATGGCGTCGCTGGTCGAGCACCTCGAGCGGTACGCCGAGCCCGGGCCGGCCGGCCTGGTGTTCGTCTCGGCGTACGGCGGACCGCTGCGGGTGCCGGCCTGGCGGCGTCGGGTGTGGCAGCCTGCGACAGTCGCCGCCAGCCTCGAGGGGCTACGCATCCATGACCTCCGGCACACCGCGGTGGCGCTCTGGATTGCGGCCGGTGCCAATCCGAAACAGATCGCCACCCGCGCCGGCCACACCTCGGTGAGCTTCTCACTCGACCGCTACGGCCACCTGATGCCCGGCCACGACACGGCGCTGCGCGAGGAGCTCGACTCGATGTACGTGGAGCCCGCACCGGGCGCCACGGTGACCCCTCTCCGGGGCAAGATCAACGGAAGTGCGGACTATTTGCGGACTAGCGCCGATCTTGGGGCCGGGTGAGTGCGGCTCTTAGGCCGCTGACCTGCACTAATGTGAGTGGGCGTACCTGGATTCGAACCAGGGACCTCTGCCGTGTGAAGGCAGCGCTCTAACCGCTGAGCCATACGCCCCAGCCGGTAGACCGGCACCCTGCCACCCTACGCGAGCCGGCGTCCAACCCGCCGCCCTAGCCGCTGAGCGTGCCGATCGCCACGATCCCGGTCGGTGCGGGCGGCGTACGCCGATGCGGCTCGCGGCTCACGGCCAGGCCGTCGACCTTCGACAGGGCGGTGGCCAGCCGGGACTGGATCACCGTCACGCCGGGACGGGTGATGTCGAAGCTCCGCAAGGGGACGAGCCGCTTGTCGACGCTGCGCTGCCAGAGCACGTAGATCTCGGACTCCACGTCGTTGCGAGGCAGCTCGGTCGCGAGGAGCTGCACCTCGGTCGACCGCACCAGGGCGGTGGCCCGCGGCTGGTCACTGTTGGGCGTACGCAGCTCCACCGTCCGGCAGCCGGTCTCGCGGAGACAGTCCGTGATCAACTTGTCCTGAGCGATCCGGCGATCTTTGGAGCGGTTGCCCGTATGCAGTACGACGTTCCAGACCGACAGGGCCATCAGCAGGGCCAGGCCGGCGGCGACCCCCAGCCATGGCCGTGAGGTCAACCGGGCGGTCCGACGTGATCGCGCAACTGCGATCGGCACCGGTGCCGCCGGCCGCCGCTCGGTGGGGCCGGTGACGGCGCGGATTGCGCCCACCAGGTCCTTCGGTGGTTCCAGCGGCTCGACGGCGTACGCCAGGTGACCCATCACCACCTCGGTGTCGACAACCACACCGGCGCAGACGCCACAGCCGGGTAGATGGGAGAGGAAGGACTGCTCGTCCTCCGGCTCCAGCGCGTTCATCGCGTGTCCGACCGCGAGTGCCGCCCACTCGTCGTGGCTGACCTCGGCGGGCTGGCCGTTCACGACGTGCCGCCGAGGTCGGTGTCCGCCGCGCCGTCGTTCAGACCGGCGAGCTCGGCGCGCATCCGCCGCATGCCGGCCAGCATCCGCGTCTTGACGGTGCCCAGCGGCGTACCGGTCAGCCCGGCGATCTCCCGCTGGGTGTAGCCGCCGAAGTAGGCCAGCGACAGCGCCTCTCGCTGCGGCTCCGGCAGGGTCTTCAAGGCATCGCGGACCCGCTCCTGGCGCAGCGAGGACCACGCCTGGTCGTGCACGCCCGGTGCGTCGGACTCGCGCCTCTCCAGCACGTCCATGGTCGTACGCCGCTTGCGCAGGTTCTCCTCACGGCGTACCAGGTCCACCGCCTTGTGATGCGTGAGGGACAGCAGCCAGGTGGAGAACCCGCCACGGCCGGGGTCGTAGCGGCCGGCACCTCGCCACAGGGCGAGGAAGACCTCCTGTACGACGTCGCGCGCCAGGGACTCGTCGTTGACGATGCGCCGGGACAGCGAGTAGCAGGCGCGGCCGTATCGGGTGTAGATCACCTCGAGGGCGGCTCCGTCGCGCTGCAGAACCAGGGCGAGGAGCGAGGCGTCCTCGAACCCGCCGTAGCCGGCGCTGGTGCCCCGGATCATGGTCAACGCAGCGGCCCTCACGTCCGTTGTTCGGTGCCCCGCCCGCACCGGATGGCCGATCACGGGGGAAAGATCGCCCGAGAAGAAACCTACTCGACGAGGCAGGACCACGAAAGGGAACGGCGAAGTTAGCCCCAGCAGGCAATCCGGTACCTCCTTCGGCAGCCCCTCAGCGGGCTGGACCTGGAAAGGCTGGCTCCATGAGCACTCGCCCCGCCTCCGTCGCCACGGAGCTCGAGCTGCGCCTCGTGGTGCCCGGCACGGCGAGCATCCCGGTCCCGGCCGGGCTTCGCTACGACGTGACCGACCCGTACGCCGTCCATGTCACCTTCCACGCCGGTGCCGCCGTGCAGTGGACGTTCGCCCGGCAGCTGCTCACCGATGGCGTCTCGACGCCCGCCGGCGAGGGTGACGTGTCCGTCTGGCCATCGCGGACGAGCGGTCGGCCGGTCGTGTGCCTGTCGCTGTCCTCGCCGTCGGGCCGGGCCCTGTTCGAAGTGCCGCTGGACCAGCTGGTCGAGTTCCTCACCAACACCTACGCCGCGGTCCCCACCGGCTGTGAGAGCGACCACATCGACCTCGACGCCGAGCTGGCCGGGCTGCTCTCCGGCGGGGCGGGCAGCTAGTTCCGCTCCACCTACACCGGTACGCCGCCCACCACGGTCCGGCGTACCGCCGGTGCCCCCAGGTGCGCCACCAGGTCAGCCTCGTGGGCGGCCGCCAGCACCACGAGGTCGCCGTACGCCCCCACCCCGAGATGCCCGACGTCCTCTCGGCGCAGCGCCGCCGCCGCCCCCCGGGTGGCCGCCCTGAGCGCTGCCTGAACAGTCAGCCCGAGGCCCAGGCAGGCGAGCGAAAGGACGTAGGGCATCGACTCGCACCACGACGTGCCCGGGTTGCAGTCGGTGGCCAGCGCGATCGTCACCCCTGCCTCGGACAGGATCGCGGCCTGCCCCCAGTCGTTCGAGCGGGTGGACAGCGTCGCCGTCGGAACGAGTACGCCGACCGTGCCGGCGGCGGCCAGCGCCCGGGCGCCGGCCCGGTCGATGCGGTCGAGGTGGTCCGCACTGGCGCAGCCACTCTCGGCGGCCAGCCCGGCGGCGCCGATCCGGACCAGCTGGTCGGCGTGCAGCCGCAACCCGAGCCCGGCGCTGCGGCCCGCGTCGAGGATGCGCCGCGTCTCCGCCACCGAGAACGCGCCCGAGTCGCAGAAGACGTCACACCACCGGGCACCCCGCCGGCGCACCTCCGGCATGGAGCCGACCACCTCGGCCACGTAGTCGGCGCGGTCGCGGCCGGCCGGTACGACGTGTGCCCCGAGGTAGGTGGGCTCGATCCGCACCGGGACCCGGTTCCCGACCGCGACGATCACGTCGAGCAGGCGGAGCTCGTCGTCGCGGCTCAGGCCGTAGCCGGTCTTGATCTCCATGGTCGTCGTCCCGCTGGCCAGCGCCGCCCGGGCCCGCTCGACGGTCAGCCGGACCAGCTCGTCGGTCGCGGCGGAACGGGTCGCCGCGACCGTCACCCCGATTCCGCCGCCGTCATAGCGCTCCCCCGCCAGCCGGGCGACGAACTCCGTCCGCCGGCTGCCGGCCCAGACCAGGTGCGTGTGCGGGTCGACGAAGCCCGGCACGACCGCCGCGCCCTCGGCGTCGATCGAGGGCAGCCCGCCACTGCCGGCCGGCAGGTCGCGCTCGGCCCCGGTCCAGGCGACCCGACCGTCGCGTACGACGACCGCGGCGGACTCGACGGGCGGGCCGACCATCGTCAGCAGCCGCCCGATCCGGCGTACCAGCAGGTCGCCGCGGCACCCGGCCGCGCCGGCCGGGACGTCCTCGGTCACGCCTGCCAGGACGGCGCCCGGGTGCCCGGCTCGAGTGGCATCCGCACACCGACGTCGCGGGCCGTGTCCAGAGCGATTTGGTAGCCCGCGTCGGCGTGGCGGATCACGCCGCTCGCCGGGTCGTTGGTCAGCACCCGCTCCACCCGCTCCCGGCTCTCCCGGCTGCCCTCCGCAACGACGACGACGCCGGCGTGGATCGACTTGCCGATGCCGACCCCGCCGCCGTGGTGCACCGAGACCCACGAGGCACCCGAGGCGGTGCTGAGCAGCGCGTTGAGGATCGGCCAGTCCGCGATCGCGTCGGAGCCGTCGCGCATGGCCTCGGTCTCACGCTCCGGCGAGGCCACCGAACCGGAGTCGAGGTGGTCGCGCCCGATCACGACGGGCGCTCGCAGCGTGCCGGCGGCGACCAGGTCGTCAAAGGCGGTGCCGGCCACATGGCGCTCGCCGTAGCCGAGCCAGCAGATCCGCGACGGCAGCCCCTGCCCGGCCACCCGGTCCTGGGCGAAACGGATCCAGCGGTGCAGCGGCTCGTCGTCCGGAAAGGCCTTGAGGACCGCCTCGTCGGTAGCGGCCAGGTCCTCCTGGTCGCCGGACAGGCAGGCCCACCGGAACGGTCCCGCACCCCGAGCGAACAGCGGCCGCACGTAGGCGACCACGAAGCCGGGATAGTCGAAGGCCTCGGCGACGCCGGCGTCGCGGGCCTGGCCACGCAGCCCGTTGCCGTAGTCGAAGACGACCGCACCGGCCCGTGCGAAGTCGAGCATCGCCCGGCAGTGCGCGGCCATCGAAGTCGTCGAGCGCTCGACGTACTCCGCCGGCCTGGACCGGCGCAGCTCGTCGGCGTCGGCGGGGTCCAGACCGGTCGGCAGGTAGCCGTGCAGGGCGTCGTGCGCGCTGGTCTGGTCGGTGACGACATCCGGCGCGAAGCCCCGGCGGCCTAGCTCGGGCAGTACGTCGGCCGCGTTGGCGATCACGGCGATGGACACGGCCCGCCGCTCCTTGCGCGCGGCCTCGGCCCGGGCGATGCCGTCGTCGAGGGAGTCGGCGATCTCGTCCAGGTAGCCGTTCTCGAGCCGTCGCTGCGCCCGCGCCAGGTCCACCTCGACGCAGAGCGCGACCCCGCCGTTGCCGGCGATGGCCAGCGGCTGGGCACCGCCCATCCCGCCGAGACCGGCGGTGAGCACGATCCGGCCGGCGAGGGAGCCACCGAAGCTCTGGTTGGCCACCTCGGCGAAGGTGGCGAAGGTTCCCTGCAGGATCCCCTGGGTGCCGATGTAGATCCACGACCCGGCGGTCATCTGGCCGTACATCGTCAGCCCGAGGCCCTCGAGCTCGCGGAAGTACTCCGGCGTCGCCCACTTGGGCACCACCATCGCGTTGGCGATCAACACCCGAGGAGCGGCCTCGGTGGTGCGTACGACGCCGACGGGCTTGCCCGACTGGACCAGCAGGGTGTCGTCGGCTGCCATGGTCCGCAACGTCTCGGTGATCGCGTCGAAGCAGCGCCAGTCGCGCGCCGCCTTGCCGGAGCCGCCGTAGACGACGAGGTCGTCGGGCCGCTCCGCCACCTCCGGATCGAGGTTGTTGTGCAGCATCCGGAGGGCGGCCTCGGCGCCCCAGGAGCGGGCGCCGCACTCCGGCCCGCGGGGCGCGCGGACGACTCGGGCCCCGTGCATCGTCGATCTCCCTTCGGCGTACGCCGGTCAGCCGGTCACGCCAGCCCGCCGGTGACGCTCTCGGCGGCCGCGACCAGGTCGGCCAGCATAGAATCGGCGGCGGCGAGCTGCGGCGCCACCTCGCGGTCGATGTCCATCCGCTCGACGTCACGGCGGAGCCGAGCATGTACAGCCGCGGTGGCCGGCGCCGGCCCGGCGATCCCGGCCCGCAGGTCGATCCCCTGTGCGGCACACACGAGCTCGATCGCCAGCGTCGTACGCACGTTGGCCACCACCTCCCGGAGCTTGCGCACCCCGCCCCAACCCATCGAGACGTGGTCCTCCTGGTTGCCGCTGGTGGGGATGGTGTCGACGCTCGCCGGGTGGGCCAGCACCTTGTTCTCGCTCACCACCGCGGCGGCGGTGTACTGGGCCAGCATGTAGCCGGAGTTCGTGCCGGCGTACGGCGCGAGAAACGGCGGCAGGCCGCGGGAGAACGCCGGGTCGAGCATCCGGTCGATCCGGCGCTCGCTGATCGAGGCCAGCTCGGCGAGGGCCATGGCGAGCATGTCGGCGGCGAAGGCCAGCGGCTCGCCGTGGAAGTTGCCGGTGCTCATGACCTCCGACCCGGTGCCGTCGGCACCGGCCACGATCACCGGGTTGTCCACGACGGAGCCCAGCTCGACCTCGAGCACCCGCCGACAGTGCGCCAGCACGTCGCGGACGGCACCATGCACCTGGGGTGCGCAGCGCAGCGAATAGGCGTCCTGCACGGCATGGGTGCTCTGTCGATGGCTGGCCAGCAGCGGCGAACCGGCCAGGAGTGCACGCAGGTTGCGGGCGCTCGCCAGCTGGCCCGGGTGCGGCCGCAGCGCCTGAACGCGTTCGTCGTACGGCCGGTCGGTGCCGAGCAGCGCCTCCACCGACACCGCACAGGCGATGTCCGCGACCTTGACGAGGAGCTCGGCGTCGGCGATCGAGAAGGCCAGCAGCGCTTGCATCGGCTCGGTGCCGTTGAGCAGCGCCAGTCCCTCCTTGGGGGCGAGTACCAGCGGCTCCAGGCCGTGCTCCGCCAGCAGCTCCGCGGCCGGCCGACCGGCCAGCTCGGTGCTGCCCTCCGCCCGCAGCCGCCCCTCGCCGATCAGCGGCAGCGCGAGATGGGCGAGCTGGGCGAGGTCGCCGGAGGCACCGACCGAGCCCTTCTGCGGGATCACCGGAAGCAGGCCCCGCTCGAGCAGCTCGAGCAGCCGGGCGGGAAGGTCCACCCGTACGCCGGAGAAGCCGGCGGCGAGCGTGCGGGCCCGCAGCAGCAGCATCGCCCGGACCGCATCGTCGGCCAGCGGCTCGCCGACACCCGCCGCGTGCGAGAGCACCAGTGCGCGCTGCATGCGCTCCAGGTCGTCCCGAGCCACCGAGACGTCGGCCAGCGCGCCGAAGCCGGTGGTGACGCCGTACACGACGTCGGCCCGTTCGACCGCAGCCGCCACGACCGCGCAGCTGGGTGCCATCCGCTCGGCCACCTGCGGTCCGAGCTCCGCTCGGGCCTGGCCCCGGGCCACGTCGACGACGTCGGCCACGGTCAGCGGCTCGCCGGTGATCGCTACCGTTCGCACGCGCTGCAACCTACTGTTCGCCGGCCGAATGTCGCGGACGGCCCGTGCGGGCGCCCGCCGCCGCGGCATTGTTGGATGGATCCGGGACCCTCACGCGTTGGCGTGGCAGACGACAGGAGGTGCGCGGTGCTCGACCCGGAGGGGCTGTACGAGCTAGGCGGTCCGCTGCCCAAGCTGGACGGCCCGGTGCTGGTGCAGGCCCTGGCCGGCTTCATCGACGCGGGGGCCGGCCGCCAGCTCGTCCGCAACCACCTCATGAACACGTTGCCGCACGAGCAGCTCGTCACGTTCGACGTCGATCAGCTCTTCGACTACCGCGCCCGCCGGCCCGGGATGCTGTTCCTGCAAGACCACTGGGAGAGCTACGACGAGCCGGTGCTCGCGTTGCACCTGCTGCGTGACGCGTCGGGGGCGCCGTTCCTCCTGCTCGACGGGCCGGAGCCCGACGTCCAGTGGGAGCGCTTCATGGCCGCGCTCCGGACCCTGGTCTTGCGCCTCGGCGTACGGCTGACGGTTGGCCTGAACGCCATCCCGATGGCCGTGCCGCACACCCGGCCGGTCGGGATCACCGCGCACGCCACCAAGCCCGAGCTCGTGGCCGGTCGCGAGCCGTGGGTCAACGCCGTACAGGTGCCGGCGAGCGCCGGTCACCTGCTGGAGTACCGGCTCGGCCAAGCGGGTCACGACGCCGTGGGCTTCGCCGTACACGTGCCGCACTACGTGGCGCAGATGGAGTACCCCGCGGCGGCGGCGGCGCTGCTCGATGCGGTGGCCGAGACCAGCGGCCTGCAGCTGCCCTCCGGTGAGCTGCGCGGAGCGGCGGACCGGGTGGCTGCGGAGATCGCAGAGCAGGTCGGCCAGTCGGACGAGGTCGCCGCGGTCGTGCGTGCGCTTGAGGAGCAGTACGACGCCTTCGTCGCCGACCGAGGGCGGGACAACCTGCTGGCTGACGGCGACAGCCGGCTTCCGACGGCGGACGAGCTGGGCGCTGAGCTGGAGCGCTTCCTGGCCCAGCGCACCCGGGGCGGCGAGAGCCCGGAGCGGTGAGAGCGCGCCTCGCGCCGTGGCCGCCCGCGCAGTCACTTGTGTATCGTTGCGAGTTCGTCCGGGCGGTTCCCGGGCATGCGGACGTGGCTCAGCTGGTAGAGCATCACCTTGCCAAGGTGAGGGTCGCGGGTTCGAATCCCGTCGTCCGCTCGGAGGCGCCCGGCAGCTGGGGGCGGTACGACCGAGGCCACCTCGGCCTGGCGGTGGCGGAGTGGCCGAGTGGCTTAGGCAAGGGCCTGCAAAGCCCTGTACGCGGGTTCGATTCCCGCCTCCGCCTCGAGGGCGATTAGCTCAGCGGGAGAGCGCCTCCCTGACACGGAGGAAGTCACAGGTTCAAATCCTGTATCGCCCACGCGGGACCAGCGTCCCCTCTCAGGAGAAGACGTAGCCGGTTCAACCGCCGGCGCGCCCCAGACGCACGCTCATCGCCGAGCCCTCGGGCGAGATCCTGCGCTTCGACGGGGCAATGCGTGAGCCACTTCGGCGGAGGGCGCCTGCGAGGGGCTCTACGAGTTCTTCTGACCATCCTGCTCGCATGTGGAAGCGAGGGAGCTCCCGACGATGAGTACCGACAAGCCGCTGCCCGCCACGGACCCGAAAGCAGGGCCCACCGTGGACTTGGTGCCCTTCGGTGAGGCGGTGCCGACGACTAACCTCAGCGACGACCTGGCGCTCGACTGAGGCGCACTGCAAGGGCTGGATCGACGGCCAGTCGCGGCGCCGCGGTCACGTCTGGCCGACCGCAACTGTTCGCCTTTCGTTGGGCCGCGGGTCGACGCCCTTCATTAGCGTCCGCCAGGTGCAAGGGCAAGCGGTCTTGGGCGAGCTGTCCGTGCAACCTCTCGCCGTCGACGCCAGTGGTTTGGTCAAGCGCTTCGGGACCGTCACCGCGCTCGACGCGGTCGACCTGCGGGTCGAGTCGGGCGAGGTCCACGGGCTGCTCGGCCCGAACGGCGCCGGCAAGAGCACCCTGCTGCGCCTGCTGTTCGGCCTGATCCGGCCGGAGAGCGGCACGCTCCGCCTCTTCGGGTCGGACGCCTCCACCCCGCACTCGCTGGACGCGGTCGCCGGCTTCGTGGACAGCCCGCGCTTCTACCCGTACCTGTCGGGACGGCGCAACCTCCAGCTGCTCGCGGCCTTCGACGGCGGGCCGGCAGCGGGCCGGGTCGAGGAGGCCCTCGACACTGTCTCCCTGGTGGACCGGGCGGCCGACAAGGTCGGCGGCTACTCGACCGGCATGCGGCAGCGGCTGGGCGTCGCCGCCGCCCTGCTCCGCGATCCTCGGCTGCTCGTGCTCGACGAGCCGGCCAGCGGCCTCGACCCCGCCAACAGCAGGGACATGCGCGCCCTGGTACGACGGCTGGCCGCCGCCGGGCTGACCGTGCTGCTCAGCAGCCACGACATGGCCGAGGTGGAGGACCTCTGCGACGGCGTGACCATCCTGCGCAGGGGGCGGGTGGCCTATCGGGGCTCCCTCGACCAGCTGCGGGCCGACGCCCCCAACCCCACCTACCGGCTGCGGACCAGCGACGACGAGGCAGCCGTCTCGGTCGCCCGTAGCTACCCGAACCTGCATGCCGCGGCCAGCGGCGGCGGGCTCTCGGTGCTGGCGCACCCGCAGGAGCTGGACGCCTACGTCATCGCGCTCGGCCGGGCGGGAGTGGCGGTGCGTGGTCTCGAGCTCGAGAGCGGCGCACTCGAGTCGCTGTTCTTCCGGCTCACCGAGGTGCCTGGCGTCGATTCGGAGCCGGCCTCCGAGCTGACCGGGGCCGTCGCATGACTGTCACCAGGGCCGAAGAGATCCAGACCCCGAGCCGCCGCCGCCAGCCATCGACGGCGGGCCGCGGCCGCGGCGGCGTACGGCTGGTCTGGTGGTGGGAGCTGCGCAAGCTGGCGGCCCAGCGGCGGACGGCCCTCACCGCGATGGTCTGCCTCGTCGCGCCCTTGGCCGCGGCGTTCGTGCTCGACGCCCAGGCCTCGGTGCCGAAGGACACCTTGTACGGGCGCTGGGTGCACACGTCCGGCTTCGCGGTGTCCCTGCTGCTGCTCGGCTTCGCGGGCCAGTGGCTGTTCCCGCTGCTGACCAGCATCGTCGCGGGTGACATCTTCGCCTCGGAGGACGGCCAGGGCACGTGGAAGACCGTGCTCACCCGGTCGCGGAGCCGGGGCCAGATCTTCGTGGGCAAGGCCCTGGCCGCGGCCACGTTCGCGGTGCTGGCGGTCACCCTGTTCGCGCTGAGCAGCCTGGCCGGCGGCCTGCTCGTCGTCGGCCGGCAGCCGCTGGTCAGCCTCTCCGGGACCCTGCTCCCGGCGGACCGGATGATGGCACTCGTGCTCGCCTCCTGGGCCAGCACGCTGCTGGCGGTGCTGGCCTTCACCGCGCTCGGCCTGCTGCTGTCGGTCGCCGCCCGCAACAGCGTGGTCGGCGTGGGCGGCCCCGTGGTCATCGGGCTGCTCATGTCGGTGCTCTCGCTGCTCGGCGGCCTCGACCTCTTCCGCCACCTGCTGCTGACCGAGCCCTTCTCGGCCTGGCACGGCCTGCTCTCCGACCCGCCGTTCTACGGGCTGCTGACCCGCGGCGCCCTGGTCAGCCTCGGCTACCTGGTCGCCTGCCTCGGGCTCGCCTGGGTGCTGTTCCGCCGCCGCGACGTGACGGGCGGCTGAGATGGCACGCCGTGCCGTCCGCCGTACGCCGGCGCTGGCAACGCTGCTGGCAGTGTCGGCCGCGGTCGCCGGCTGCGGTCCGGTGGACGTCACCCGCAGCCGGCTCGAGGGTGCCGTGGGGCCGACGTTCGCCAACCTCTACGTCGTCCAGCAGTCCCTGCTGGGACGCCCGGCGGGCGTAGCCAGTGACGTCGGCGCGCGCGCCACCTGCCAGAAGGGTGGTCCGGGAACGCCGGACGAGGGCGCCGGCGAGGACTGGGTATGCACGGTGTTCGGGACCGTCGCGTTCGTCCGGGCCGACGGCGGGGTCATCCAGCGGCTGCGGTACGAGGTGAACGCCAAGCCGGACGGCTGCTATACCGCGACCGGAGCGCCGCAGGTCGTCGGCCTGCAGACGCTGCAGGCGCCCGGTGGCGACACGGTGGTCAACCCGCTCTACGAGTTCGACGGGTGCTTCGACACCACCTGATCGGGCCTCAAGCCTGCGGAGGACGAGCCGACACCAGAACGGTGACCGAACCACTGACCCGCAGCCAGGCCGCCGAGGTCCTCGCGGCCGCGCTGCTCGCCGCGGCGCTGTTCGGCCGGACCCGTCCGGTGGCCACATCGTCATGACCCACCAACAGCCAGGGCGCGCCGGCTGACCGGTCCACACTGATCTGCATCGAACCGGGTCAACAGGCTGACGGGCGACGTGGCTGAATGAGCGAGCTGTACTTCATCACTCATCCACAGGTGGTGGTCGACCCAGCCGTACCGGTGCCCCAGTGGCCGCTGTCCGCGGTAGGGCTTGCCCGAATGACCGCCCTTCTCCGCCAGCCCTGGGTGCCGGGCATCATGCGACTGTTCGCCAGCCCCGAGCGGAAAGCCCTGGATGGCGCCGGGGTTCTCGGGCGCCATCTGCACCTGTCAGTGGCCCAGGTGGCGGACCTCGCGGAGATCGACCGCTCGACCACCGGCTACCTGCCGCACGCTGAGCATGAGCTCGTCACGGACGAGTTCTTCGCCTCGCCGGGCGAAAGCGTCCGTGGTTGGGAGCGGGCCGTGGACGCGCAGCGGCGCATCGTGGCCGCCGTGGCCGGGTTGGCGGCTGGGGCCGGGGACATGGCGGTCGTCTCGCACGGGGCGGTGGGCGCCTTGCTGCTCGGCCATCTCACCAGCAGTGAGATCACCCGTGACCATGACCAGCCGGGAGCTGGAGGCGGCAACTACTTCGCGGTTCGGGACGGCGCCCTGCTGCACGGTTGGCGGCCGATCGACGGGCTGCCGCTGTAGTTTCACCGGGTGAAGGTCCGCGAGCTGACGATTCCTGGTGCGTGGGAGTTCACGCCGGAGACCCACCACGACGACCGCGGGACCTTCGTGAACCCCTACGTCGCACGCGCCGTCGCCGCCGCCGTCGGGCATCCTCTCGAGCTGGCCCAGACCAACCACAGCGTCTCCCGACGCGGGACCGTTCGCGGCGTTCACTACGCCCTGGTGCCGCCCGGCCAGGCCAAGTACGTCCACTGCCCGTCGGGCGCCGTACTCGACATCGTGGTCGACGTGCGGGTGGGCTCTCCCATGTTCGGCCGGTACGACGTCGTGCTCCTCGATGACGTCGACTACCGCGCGGTCTACGTCGCCGAAGGCCTCGGCCACGCCGCCGTCGCACTCACCGACGGGAGCGTCCTGAGCTATCTGTGCTCCTCGGCGTACGACCCGGACCGGGAGAAGGGCGTCAGCCCACTGGACCCGGCGCTAGGGCTGGACCTGCCGGCCGACCTCGAGCTGCTGCTCTCCCCGCGGGACCGGGTCGCCCCGACGCTCGCGGAGGCGGCGCAATGCGGCCTGCTGCCGGCGTACGACGACTGCGTCGCGCTGTACGCGGAGCTCGACGGCTCCTGATCCGCGGGTTCGACCGAGGAGCCGCCAGCTCCGCTCAGCGCTTCTTCGCCAGCCGCGACCGCAGCTGCTCGATCTTGCGCCGGTTCTCCGGCTTGGCGGCCGCCTGCTTTGCCTGGGCAGCCAGCTGCTGCCCCTTCGGGCTGCGGGCGAACGCAGCCAACTTGTTCATCAAAGCCATCGGTGTACCCCTCGTCCGGTTCAGGAGCGCCCCAGCCTAGGCCAGCAGCGTTCGAGGCGCCCTACGCTTCCGCCGCATGAGCAACGGCTACGACGCCATCATCGTCGGCGGCGGGCACAACGGGCTGGTCGCCGCCGCCTACCTCGCCCGCGCCGGCCGGCGGACCGTCGTACTCGAGGCGCGTCCCGTCGTCGGCGGCGCCGCGGTGACCGAGCAGCCCTTCGGACCGGACTACAAGATCACATCCCTGTCATACGTCGTCAGCCTGCTGCCACCAGCTCTGGTTCGGGAGCTCGACCTGCGCCGGCACGGCTACTCCGTCTATCCGCAGGGCCCCTACTTCGCGCCGTACGCCGACGGCCGCTACCTCTCGCTGCCGACCGACCCGCTGCGGCGCCGGGAGCAGATCACCAAGTTCTCCGCCGCCGACGTCGAAGGCATGGAGCGATGGGAGGCGTGGATCGACGGCCTTGGCCGGCTGCTCGGACCGCTGCTCAGCGAGATCCCGCCCCGGCTGGGCTCCAAGCGGCCCGCCGACTTGCTGGACTCGGCCCGGCTGGCCTGGCGGCTGCGCGGCCTGGGTCCCCGCCAGGTCGCCGACGCCACCAGGCTGTTCACTTCGAGCATCTCCGACCTGCTCGAGGACTACTTCACCTCGCCGCAGCTCCGCGGAGCGCTGGCGGTCAGCGGCGTCATCGGCACCTGGGCCGGCCCCCGCTCCCCCGGTACGGCGTACGTGATGGCCCACCACCACATCGGTGACCTCGGCGACGGTCAGGTCGGGGCGTGGGGCTTCCCGAGAGGCGGGATGGGCGGCGTCACGTCGGCCATCGCGGCAGCGGCCCGCTCCTGTGGTGCCGAGATCCGCACCGATGCCCCGGTCGGGCGGATCTGCACGGCCGGCGGCCGGGTCACCGGGGTGGCGCTGGCCGGCGGCGAGGAGTTGACCGCCCCGGTCGTGGTGACCACCGTGCACCCGCAGACCGCCTTCCTGCGGCTGCTCGACCGCGCGGAGCTCCCGGCGGACTTCGTCGCCGACATCGAGCACTGGAAGACCCGCAGCGGCACGGTGAAGGTGAACCTGGCGGTGGACCGGCTGCCGGAGTTCGCGGCCAAGCCAGGCTTCGACGCCGAGGTCCACGGCGGCACGATCGTGCTGGCCGAGTCGCTCGACGAGCTCGAGACCGCCTTCCAGGACGCCGTTGCCGGCCGGCCGTCGGCACGGCCGTTCGCCGACGTCTGCATCCCGTCGGTATTCGACCCCACCCTCGCGCCACCCGGCCGGCACGTCGTGTCGATGTTCACCCAGTGGGTGCCGCACGAGTGGTCAGCAGGACCCCACGTCGACGACCTCGAGGCGCACGCCCACCGCGTGGTCACGCGGATGGAGGCGGTCGCTCCTGGGTTCACCGACTCCATCCTGCACCGGCAGGTGATCGGCCCCTACCAGATGGAGCACGAGTACGGCCTGGTCGGCGGCAACATCTTCCACGGCGAGCTCAGCGCGAGCCAGATCTTCCACACCCGCCCGGCCGCCGGCTACGCCGATCTCCGTACGCCGGTCCGCGGGCTCTACCAGGCCGGCTCGGCCACCCACGGCGGCGGCGGGGTGACCGGCATCCCGGGCCGCAACGTCGTACGCCAGATCGACGCGGACTCCCGTCGGTGGCCGCGTGGCCGCCTCCGCCGGGCCGCAGCACCCGGGCGGCAGCCGGCCCGGTAGAGGCCGTCCGTCGTCCTGACCCCAGGAGTCAACGAGCGCCCCGCTCGCGGTTCGCGCGCGCGAGCGCCTTCCACTGCCGGCGCCGCTCGGCCCGGGCGCGGGCGTCGGTGCGGCTCGCCGCCCATGCAGCCTCGCGCCCGAGCTTGCGGTAGTGCTCGAGCCGCCGCAGCGTCAACGTCCCGTCGGCCACGGCCTCCTGCACCGCGCACCCCGGCTCGCTGGCATGACCGCAGTCGAGAAAGCGACAGCGGGCCGCCAGCGCCTCGACCTCGGGAAACGCCGACTCGAGCCCCTCGTCGACCGACCAGAGCTGCACACCGCGCAGTCCCGGCGTGTCGATCAGTACGCCGCCGCCGGGCAGCGGGAGCAGCTCGCGGTGGGTCGTCGTATGCCGGCCCTTCCCGTCGTCGCGGATCGACGTCGTAGCCATCCGATCCGCGCCGAGCAGCCGGTTCGCCAGGGTGGACTTGCCGGTCCCCGACGGCCCGATGATCGCCACGGTGCGGTCCGTGCAGTGCGCCGCCACCGCGTCCATGCCGACGCCGCTGACAGCGCTCATCGCCACCACCTCGGCGCCGGGGGCGATCTCGGCGACCTCGTCCCGCAGCACCTCGGCGGCGTCGGCGGCCAGGTCGGCCTTGGTGAGCAGGACCACAGGGACCGCTCCGCTCTCCCAGGCGAGGGCGAGCAGGCGCTCCAGCCGGTTGAGGCTCGGGACCGTGCTCAGCGCGGCCACCACGAAGACCGTGTCGACGTTGGCCGCGAGCACCTGGCCCCGGCTGTCCGCGCCGGCGGTGCCGCGGACGAACGCCGTACGCCGTGGCAGCACGGATTCCAGCGAGACCCGGCCGTCCGGCCAGGCCCGTACGCCCACCCAGTCCCCGACGGTCGGGACCGCCAGCGGGTCGTTGGCCCCGGCGGCCAGCAGGCCGCCGTCGAGGGTCGCCCGGACCGCGGGACCGGCCGGGTCGAGCAGGACGTCGTAGGAGGCGCGCTCCACCCGGGCCACCCGGCCAGGGCTGCGGCCGGCCGCCGCATGGGAGGCGAAGGCCGCCGCCCAGCCGGCGTCGTAGCAGAGCGCGCGGAGCTCATCAGGTGGAGCGGACAACGCAGGACACCCTTCGGGGGCGGGCGCCCGGCCGAAGGAAGGGTCAGCAGGCGCCTCGAGGAAGTGCGGACGACAGAGCGCAGCTCGACACGGTCATGGGGTCCTCACCTCCTCGGCAACTGTGGTCTCCGAACGGTAACCGTCCGGGAGCGCCGGCGCACCGCGATTTTTCGCCCGGCGTAGCCGGTTGCGCAGCTGGGCCGTCGCCGGCGATGGCCACAGCTTGTCGATCTCGGCGTTCAGCTCGGCTCCGGCGAGCACGGCGAGCGCGGTGATGTAGAAGAACAGGAGTACGGCGATCGGGGCGGCCAGCGATCCGTAGGCGGACTGCGCCCGGATCACGTAGGTCAGGTAGAGGCGCAGCCCAAAGCTGCCCAGCAGCCACAACGCGAGTGCGAACGTGGCCCCGGGAAGGCCGCGCGTCCACCGGGTCCGCGCCGGCACGGCCAGGTGGTAGAGCGTGGACAGGGCCACGAGCGAGCCGAGGACCACCACCGGCCAGTACGCCGAGACGACGATCAGATGCAGCGTCTGGTGCGCGGAAGCCGGCGCCAGCCGTTCGAGGATGCCGGGACCGAGGATCAAGGCCGGCAGCAAAACGACGCCCAACGCCGCCTGGCCGAGGAAGAGCACCAACGCGAGCAGCCGGCTCTTCACCGCCGACCGGGCGTCGCGCAGGTCGTAGGCGATGGTGATCGTGTTGACGAAGGTTGCCATCGCGGTCGAGCCGGTCCATAGCGCGAGCAGGAAGCCGATGGAGACGACGTCGGCGCGGCCGTTGGTCAGCAGGTTGTGCAGCCCTGGCCGGACCAGCTCGTCGATCGCCCGCGGCGAGACGATCGAGTCGGCGGCGTTGAGGATGCTGTTCTCCACCTGGGCCAGGTTCTCCGCGCCGAGCTGCGGCCCGAAGTAGCCGATCGTGCCCATCACGGCGAGCAGCACCGGCGGCAGCGACAGCAGCTGCCAGAACGCGGCCTCGGCGGACAGGCCGAGGACGCGGTCCTTCCAGAACTCGACCGCCGTACGCCGTACCAGCAGCCACTGGCCGGCCGGGCTGCGGAACGGCGGCACAGGCGGGCTGGCCGCCGGGCTGCTGTCCGCGTGGCCAGCCGGCAAGCTCATCAGCACACGGTAGGCGCGTTCACCCGTCGCCGTGCCGAACCCGCGCCGCGGCCATGTCGAGCCGGCGTACAGGGGCTTCGTTCTCGTGCTCTGCCCACTGCTCGCGGGGCAGCTGCCACATCACCTCGAACTCGTTGCCGTCCGGGTCGGCGCCGTAGACCGACAGGGTGGCTCCGTGGTCGGACTCGCCGGTGTAGGCGTCCAGCCGACGGAGCGTCTCGCGGGCTGCCGCCAGGTCCTCGACCGACCTGACCTCCCAGGCCAGGTGGTAGAGCCCGGTGACTGAGCCGGTGGGCGGGTGCGGTGCGCCCGGTGCCTCGAACAGGCCGAGGTCATGGTGGTTGCCGCTGTCGGCGGCTCGCAGGAAGGCGGCCCGGCCGCCCATCTCGCGCGCAGCGACCGCGAAGCCGAAGGCTTCGGTGTAGAAGGTCACCGCTCGCTCGACGTCGGCGACGAAGAGGACGGCGTGGTTGAGCCGGCGTATCGGAATCATGCGCGGGCAACGCCTGTGCCTGGGATGTTGCTTCCCGCGGCGCCCCTTGGCCGCTACCATGCGTCGCATGCAACCTGGTGACACTCGATTGATCACCGGGTTGCGCCGTGGCGCGGTCGAGCTCTGCGTCCTGGCAGCCCTGCGGGACGGCGAGCGCTACGCGCTGGAGCTTGCGCGGACGCTCGGCCGCGGTCAGGTCCTGCTCACCAGCGAGGGAACCCTGTACCCCCTGCTGTCGCGGCTGCGCCGGGACGGACTGGTCGAGACGTCGTGGCAGGAGTCCAGGGCGGGGCCACCTCGGCGCTACTACCGACTCAGCCGCAGCGGCAGGACAGCGGTCGATCAGTTCGAGCAGGAGTGGGTGCGTTTCCGCGACAGCGTCGACGCGGTGCTGAAGGGAGACCCGGGATGACGACTGCAACCGATGAGCGGGTGGTCCGACGCTATCTGGGCGATCTCGAGCGGGCACTCTCCGATGTCTCGCCGGGACGCCGCCGGGAGCTGCTCGCAGACGTCCGCGCCCACATCGAGCTGTCCCGGGCCGACGAGCCCGACGTGCCGGTGGAGCAGGTGCTGGAACGGCTCGGTTCGCCGGCGGATGTCGCCGAGGAGGCGACGGACCGGCTCGGGCCGGTACGGCGTCGCCCGGTCGCGCTGGACTACCTGGCAGTGGGGCTGCTGCTGATCGGCGGGCTGGTGCTGCCCGTGGTGGGGTGGTTCCTCGGGCTCGCGCTGCTGCTGTCCTCGCCGTCGTGGACACGAGCCGACAAGGCGTTGGGGGCGCTGGTCGTCCCCGGGGGTCTGGCGCCTGCGGTCTTCTCCCTGGTCGCCCCCGCATTTGCCGTGGCCTGCTCGCGCGTCACTGACGCCGCCGGCCGCACGGTCAGCACCTGCACCGGTGGGCCGTCCCCCGTCGTACAGGTCCTGTTGTGGCTGCTGCTCGCGTTCCTCGTGATCGGGCCGATCGCGACGTCGGTGCGGCTGCTGCGTCGCCTGAGCTGAGACGGGACGCGCCGTGGAAGCCGGCGGTTAGCCTGGGAAGATGACCATCTGGCCCGGGACGGCGTACCCCTTGGGAGCGACGTACGACGGCACCGGCACCAACTTCGCGCTCTACTCGTCGGTCGCCGAGGCGGTCGAGCTGTGCCTGTACGACGCCGACGGACACGAGACCCGGGTGGCGCTGCCCGAGATGGACGCGCTCGTCTGGCACGGCTATGTGCCGGGAGTCAGACCCGGCCAGCGCTACGGCTTCCGGGTGCACGGGCCGTGGGAGCCGGCCAAGGGGCTGCGGTGCAACCCGACCAAGCTGCTGCTCGACCCCTACGCCAAGGCCGTAGAGGGCTCGATCGACTGGCACCCGTCGCTGTTCGGCCACCGTCTCGACGCCGAGGACGTCCGCAATGACGAGGACAGCGCGCCGCACATGATGAAGGCGGCGGTCATCAACCCCTACTTCGACTGGGACTCCGACCGCCACCCGCGTACGCCGTACAACGAGAGCGTGATCTACGAGGCGCACGTCCGCGGTCTCACCCGCACCCATCCCGACATCCCCGAGGAGCTGCGGGGCACGTACGCCGGCGTCTCGCATCCGGTCATGATCGAACACCTGCGGAAGCTCGGCGTCACGGCCGTCGAGCTGATGCCGGTGCACCAGTTCGTGCAGGACCACGCGCTCCAGCAGCGCGGGCTGTCGAACTACTGGGGCTACAACACGATCGGCTTCCTGGCCCCCCACAACGCCTACGCCGCCACCGGCCACACCGGCTCCCAGGTGCAGGAGTTCAAGGCGCTCGTGCGCGACCTGCACAAGGTCGGTATCGAGGTGATCCTCGACGTCGTCTACAACCACACCGCCGAGGGCGACCACCGTGGCCCGACGCTGTCGATGCGAGGCATCGACAACCCGTCGTACTACCGGCTGGCCGAGGGCGACCAGCGCCGCTACACCGACTACACCGGCACCGGCAACACCCTCAACGTCCGCCAGCCGCACACCCTGCAACTGATCATGGACTCGCTGCGCTACTGGGTGCTGGAGATGCACGTCGACGGGTTCCGCTTCGACCTGGCCTCGACCCTGGCGCGCGAGCTGCACGACGTGGACCGGCTCTCGGCGTTCTTCGACCTCGTGCAGCAGGACCCGGTGGTCAGCCAGGTCAAGCTCATCGCCGAGCCGTGGGACGTCGGGGAAGGCGGCTACCAGGTGGGCAACTTCCCGCCGCTGTGGAGCGAGTGGAACGGCCGCTACCGGGACACCGTTCGGGAGTTCTGGCGCGGACAGCCGGCCACGATGGCCGAGTTCGCCAGCCGCCTCACCGGCTCCTCCGACCTCTACGGCTTCCGCGGCCGCCGGCCGTTCGCCTCGGTCAACTTCGTCACCGCGCATGACGGTTTCACGCTGACCGACCTCGTGTCCTACGACCAGAGGCACAACGAGGCCAACGGTGAGGACAACCGCGACGGAGAGAGCCACAACCGGTCGTGGAACTGCGGCGTCGAAGGCCCCTCCGACGACATCGAGGTGCTGGCCCTGCGCGAGCAGCAGAAGCGCAACTTCCTCGCCACCATGTTCCTGTCGCAGGGCGTGCCGATGCTGCTGTCCGGCGACGAGCTCGGCCGCACCCAGGGCGGCAACAACAACGCCTACTGCCAGGACAACCCGGTCTCGTGGATCGACTGGGCGGCCGCGCGCGAGCACTGGACGCTGCTCGCGTTCACGGCCGAGGTGGCGAAGCTCCGGCGCGAGCACCCCGTATTCCGCCGGCGCCGCTTCTTCCAAGGCGCCCCGGTACGCCGTACCGACGACGTGTGCGACATCGCCTGGTTCACCCCCACCGGGGAGGAGATGTCCGGCCAGGACTGGAACGCCGCCCTGACCAGCGCGCTCGGCGTCTTCCTCAACGGCTCCGCCATCCCCGACCGAGACGCCCGCGGCGAGCCGGTGACCGACGACTCGTTCCTGCTGCTGTTCAACGCGCACGGCGACGGGGTGTCGTTCACCCTCCCCCCGGTGGAGTACGCCGACGGCTGGCGGGTGGTGCTGGACACCGCGGCGCCGCGGGTCGAGCGGGACGAGGTGCACAAGGCCGGCGACCTGCTCGAGGTGGACGCGCGGTCCCTCGTCGTACTCCGCCGCGAGTACTGATGGCGGTCAGGCGCCTGCCGCCGGGTCGGCCTCCAGCTCCCGGGTCAGCGCCGCCACGTCCAGCTCCGGCTGCGGGTAGCCGGGATCCATCTCCTCGAGGGTCTCGATCAGCAGGGCGCTGACCGCCCAGTTCCGGTACCACTTGCGGTCGGCCGGCACGAGGAACCAGGGTGCCGCCTCGGAGTTGCATCGCTCCATCACGACCTCGTACGCCGCCTGGTAGTCCGCCCACAGCCGACGCTCGCTGAGGTCGGCGGCGTTGAACTTCCAGTGCTTCGTGGAGTCGGCCAGCCGAGCCAGCAGCCGCTCCCGCTGCTCGTCAGGCGAGATGTGCAGGAAGACCTTGACCAGCGTCACACCGTCGGCGATCAGCTCCTCCTCGAACTGGTTGATCTGGCCGTAGCGCTTCTCGATCACTTCCGGACGAGCCAGCCCGTGCACGCGGCCGATGAGCACGTCCTCGTAGTGCGAGCGGTTGAAGATTCCGATCATGCCGGCGGCCGGCAGCCGCTGGCGGATGCGCCACAGGAAGTCGTGCCGGAGCTCGGCGGAGGTCGGCTTCTTGAACGCCGCGATCGAGCTGCCCAGCGGGTTCACCGCCCCGAGCACGTGCTTGATGGTGCCGTCCTTGCCGCTGGTGTCCATGCCCTGCAGCACCAGCAGCAGCCGACGCGGGCTCGGCTCGCCCTGCGCGACGTTGCCTTCGGCGTACAGCCGCTCCTGCCAGTCGGCGAGCCGCGGGCCGGCCTCGGCCAGCACCTCCTTGGTGTGGTCGCGCCGACCGGGGGCGCCGGGTGTCGCCCGAGCGTCGTAGTCGGCGAGGGTGACCGGTCCGGTGGGGACCCGCAGGCGGTCACGGACGATGGGCAGGCTGGAGATCATGGGGCTCCTCGAGGTCCAGGCTTGGGTACCCCGGCCGGCCGCCGCCGCACCGCCGGTTGGCACGTCGCGGCCAAGGGCAGGCCGAGCCCATGCGCGTCGTGGTGACCGGTGCATCGGGCAACGTCGGCATCCCGCTGCTCCGCCGGCTCGTCACAGAACCCGCGGTGGACCAGGTGGTGGGTATCGCCCGCCGCCCGCCGGCCGAGGGTGCCGGCCCGGCGGGGACCGGACCCGTCCACTGGGTAGCCTGCGATCTCGGCACGGCCACGGCGCCGGAGACGCTACGGCCCGCCTTCGCCGGCGCGGACGTCGTGGTGCACCTCGCCTGGCTCCTGCAGCCGAGCCACCGGCCTTCGGTGATGTACGCCGCCAACGTCGACGGCACCCGGGCGGTGATCGACGCGGTGGTCGCGGCCGGCGTACCGGCCCTGGTGCACGCGTCCTCCGTCGGTGCCTACTCCCCCGGTCCGAAGGACCGCTTCGTCGACGAGTCGTGGCCCACCGAGGGAATCGCGTCCTCCGTCTACTCCCGCCACAAGGTGGCCGCGGAGCGGATGCTCGACCGGCTCGAGCAGGAGCGGCCCGTGCGGATCGTCCGGATGCGCAAGGCGCTGATCTTCTCGCGGGACGCCGGCAGCGCGCTGGCCCGTTACTTCCTCGGCCGGCTGGTCCCCGGCACGCTGGTGCGGCCGGGGCTGCTCCCGGTGGTGCCCGACCTCGACCGGCTGCGGCTGCAGGGGCTGCACAGCGAGGACGTGGCGGCGGCCTACTGGCTCGCGATCGCCGCGGACCTGCGCGGCCCGGTGAACCTGGCCGCCGAACCGGTCCTCGACCCCACCTCCCTCGGCCGGCTGCTGGGCGCCCGGCCGGTGCCGATGCCTCCCGCGCTGCTGCGCTCCCTGGTCGAGCTGAGCTGGCGGCTGCACCTGCAGCCGACCGACGCCGGCTGGCTGGACCTGGCGCTCGGCGTACCGCTGCTGGACACCGCCCGGGCCCGCACCGAGCTCGGCTGGACGCCCACCCACGACGCCGGCTCCGCCCTGCTGGAGGCGCTCGGCGGCATCGCCGCGGGCGCCGGGCTGCCGACGGCGGTGCTCCGACCACGCCCGTCGCCGGTACGCCGGCTCGCCGGGTTCGTGCGCCGGGGCTGAGCGCGCGGACCTCCTCGCGGCGAATTCTCACCCGTTCGGCTGCTTGCGAAGGGTGTGCCGCAGTCGTTGACGTGCCGATGCTCATCGCATCCGTCGAACGAAAGGGCCGCTTCGATGCGCCGTCTTTCCCTCACCGCCGCCGTCGCGGTTGTGCTGCTGGCTCCGCTGACCGGCGTGGCCGCCGCGAAGACCCATGAGATGGGCATGACGTTCGACGCCTCGGTCGTCACCGTCTGCAACCGGCCGGCGCCGGGGTACGCCGCCTGCCTGGCCAGCCGGCGCACCGACGTACGCCCGCTCGCCAGCGCCGGGACCCCCGCCGGCTATGGGCCGAAGGACCTGCAGAGCGCCTACAAGCTGCCGTCCGCAAGCCGGGGAGCGGGCCAGACCATCGCGATCGTCGACGCCTACGACGACCCGAAGGCCGAGTCGGATCTGGCGGTCTACCGTGCGAAGTACGGCCTCAAGCCCTGCACCAGGAGCAACGGCTGCTTCCGCAAGGTCAACCAGAACGGGATCGCGGGCAACTACCCCCCCGGCGACACGGGCTGGGCGCAGGAGATCTCCCTCGACCTGGACATGGCCTCGGCGATCTGCCCGAACTGCAAGCTTCTGCTGGTCGAGGCGAAGACGGCATCGATCGAGGACCTCGGGGCGTCGGTGAACACCGCGGTCCGGCTGGGAGCGCAGGTCGTCAGCAACAGCTACGGCTCGGCGGGTGACCTCTCCGACGCGGACTTCGGCTCGTACTACAACCACCCCGGCCACGTCATCACCGCGAGCTCGGGCGACAGCGGCTACGGGTTGAGCTATCCGGCGTCGAGCCGTTTCGTGACGGCGGTCGGCGGGACCAGCCTTACCCGGGCCGGCACCGCCCGGGGCTGGACGGAGGCGGCCTGGGGCAGCGCCGGCAGCGGGTGTTCGACGTACAACGCCAAGCCGTCCTGGCAGACCGACGGCCGGTGCGCCAAGCGCACCGTCGCCGACGTCAGCGCGGTCGCGGACCCGCGGACGGGCGTGGCGGTCTATGACTCCTACGGCACCAGCGGCTGGCTGGTCTTCGGCGGCACCTCGGTCGCCGCGCCGATCATCGCCGGGGTCTACGCACTGGCCGGCAACGCGGGGTCGGTGACCTACGCGCACTCCGTCTACGCGCACCGCAGCGGCCTCTTCGACGTCAGCACGGGCAGCAACGGCTCCTGCGGCAGCTACCTGTGCACCGGCCGGGCGGGCTACGACGGTCCGACCGGGCTCGGTACGCCGAACGGCCTGTACGCCTTCTAGGTTCTCGTTCCGCGGTTGACCTGCCGCATGCGCCGACCTGCTGCCCGAGCCGGCGGACCCGGTGAACCTCGACGAGGCGGGGCTCCATCGGTGCCGCGGTCGTCCGCCGACGGGTTCCTGTTCCTCCGGTACGCCGTCCGCTAGGAACCGCCGGCCTACGCGGTCGGCACGTCCGGAAAGACCTCGCGGCCGGCCGGCGGCTGATCTCCCCCCTCGGAGGTCCAGTACTCCACGCCGCGCCACAGCAGGCCGTCGCGGCACTCCCAGAAGGCGGCCATCAGGAAGGTCTCGGCGGGCGCGCGCACCTCGACCTCCGCGGCGGCCACCGGTCCAGCCGCTCCGACGACGCGACGGACCACCAGGTCTCCCCACGGCTCGGGGTAGCTGCGCTGGAAGTCCAGGACCTGCCCGTGCCCGGCAAGCCGCTCGCCCGTTGCCGGCATCTCCACAGCCACGTCCGGATGGAACAGCTCGCCGGCGCTCGCCCAGTTGCGGGCCTGATAGGCCTCGTAGAGCGCCCGAACCGACTCGGCGGCCGTCACGGCGCCGTCAGCCCTGCGGGTCGACGGCCTCGGGCGACTCTTCCTGCGTCACGGCGGTATCGATGCCACCGGGGTCGCCGTAGTCGCTGGCCATCTTGTCCTCGTCGCCCGGCCGGAAGTCCTCGGCCGACCGTCCGGTCGCACCCAGACCCGCGTCGGGACCAGATCGCCTATCGGTTCCAGGGTTCTCGCTCATGGGCCGCGACGCTACCCCGACCGCCGCGAGCCGGCCCCGCCGCGGGCCACCGCGACCGCCCACCAAACCAGTGGCAGCTGCACCGGCAGCCGGGCGAGGACGAGCGCGGCGTACGCCGTCGAGTGCCCGCCGCGGTCAAGGGCCATCGTCACGTTCGCCGGAAAGATTGCGACGAACAGCGCCGCGGTCGACCACGCCGCCGCCCGGCGGGCCCGCGGCACCACCAGGCCGGCGGCGCAGCCGAGCTCGGCCAGCCCGCTGAGGTAGACCAGCGTCCGCGGCGCCGGCAGCTGTCGCGGCACGATCGCGGCGTAGGAGTCGGTCGCCAGGAAGTGCGAGACGCCGGAGACCGTCAGCAGGCCCGCGAGCAGGTACGGCGACGCCCGCCGCAGCCGGTCCCTCATGCTGCGGCGGGCGTGAACGCGGTCATGGGACAGGCCGTAGCACCTCGTCGAGTCGAAAGCGGACCGGCTGCTCGAGCTGGGCGTAGGTGCAGCTCGGCGGGTCACGGTCGTCGCGCCAGCGGACGAACTGGGTGGTGTGGCGGAACCGCGCGCCCTCCATGTGGTCGTAACGCACCTCGACGACCCGCTCTGGTCGCAGTGGGGTGAAGCCGAGGTCCTTGCCGCGGTTCCACCGGCTGGTCTCGGCTTCCCGGGGGGTGCGGGTGCCGGCCTGCTGCTGCGACCAGTTCCACGGGTGCTCATCGAAGGTGGTGACCCAGGGCTGCAGCTCGGTGAACAGCTGTCGGCGGCGGGCGAGCGGGAACGCACCGATCACTCCGACGCTCGCCAGCGCAGCGCCGGGCCGGTCAGACTCGTAGAGACCGAGCAGCAGCGAGCCGATCGCGTCCGGCCCGCTGGTGTGCACCCGGTAGCCGGCGACGACGCAGTCCGCGGTCCGCTCGTGCTTCACCTTGAACATCGTCCGCTTGTCCGGGGAGTACGGCGCGTCCAACGGCTTCGCGACGATGCCGTCGAGCCCGGCCCCCTCGAACACCTCGAACCACCGCCGGGCCTGCGCCTCGTCGGCCGTCGCCGGGGTCAGGAACACCGGCGGCCGCCGCCCGGCGAGCGCCGCCTCGAGTCGGCGGCGCCGCTCCCCGAACGGCGCCGCCATGAGGTCGGTGTCGTCGAGGGCTAGCAGGTCGAAGGCGACGAAAGACGCCGGGATCTGCTCGGCGAGGAGCCGGACCCGGCTGGCGGCGGGGTGGATGCGCTGCAGCAACGCCTCGAAGTCGAGCCGGTCCTCGCGGGCGATGACGATCTCGCCGTCGACGACGCACCGGTCGGGCAGCTCGCGGCGGGCCGCATCGACGACGTCGGGGAAGTAGCGGGTGAGCGGCCGCTCGTTGCGGCTGCCGAGCTCCACCTCCTCGCCGTCCCTGAAGACCAAGGTCCGAAAGCCGTCCCACTTCGGCTCGTAGTGGCCGACCTGCGGGATCGACGTGACGGACTTGGCCAGCATCGGCGCGACCGGCGGCATCACGGGGAGCTGCATGGCTCCGATCTTGCCCTACCCCGGGACTCTCGCTCAGCGTCGGTCGCGGTCCCGGCTGGGCTGCACCCGCTTGGGCTCACCCTCCATCTTGGGAAACTGCGGCGGGTACGGCGCGTCGCCGAGCCCGCGGTCGCCCTCGTCCCGGTCGGCCATCTCCAGCAGCGGCTCCAGCGAGTGCGCCACGTCGTCGATCCCGGCATGCAGGTCGCCCAGCTCGGCGTACCGGGCCGGCATCGTCGCGATCGTGAGGTCCTGCGACTCGACGTCGGGCAGCTCCTCCCAGCGCACCGGGGCCGAGACCGGTGCCCACGGCTTGGCGCGCACGCTGTACGCCGAGGCGATAGTCCGGTCCCGGGCGTTCTGGTTGTAGTCCAGGAAGACCTTCACGCCCCGCTCCTCCTTCCACCACGCGGTCGTGACGTGGTCGGGCATCCGCCGTTCGATCTCGCGGGCAAACGCGAGCGCCGCCCGGCGTACCTCCCGGAAGCCCCAGCGGGGCTCGATCCGCACGTAGACGTGGATGCCGCGGTTGCCGGAGGTCTTGGGCCAGCCGACGTAGCCGAGCTCGTCGAGCAGCCGGTGCACCTCGGCGGCGACCGGCTTCGCTTCCGCCAGCGCCGTGCCGGGCTGCGGGTCGAGATCGATGCGCAGCTCGTCGGGGTGCTCGGTGTCCGCCCGCCGGGACGGCCACGGGTGGAAGTCCAGCGTGCCGAGGTTGGCCGCCCAGGCCACGTGCGCGACATCAACCGGGCACAGCTCGTAGGCGTGCCGGCCGGAAGGGAAGTTCACCCGGGCCGTCTCGATCCAGTCCGGCCGGTGCTCGGGGACCCGCTTCTGGTAGATCGCCTCGTCCTCGGCGCCGCCGGGATGCCGCTTCAGCGTGGTCGGCCGCTCGTAGAGGGCGCGGACGACGCCGTCCGCCACCGACAGGTAGTAGTTGACGAGGTCGAGCTTGGTCTCCCCTCGGGTCGAGAAGTAGACCTTGTCCGGGTTGGTGACCTTGACCACGTGTGGGCCCGCCTGGACCTCGACGAAGGGCGACGGCATGATCGGACGGTAGCCGAGCCGGGCTCGCCGGTCACCGCTCCGGCTGCGACTGTGACTGCGGGGCGGCGTACGTCGTGCCCGGCGTGGCCGGGGGTTCCGTCAGCCGGGAGACGGCCTCGCGGACCGTGTGCCGGGTCTGCTCCGAGGAGCGGCTGACCACCGTCAGCCCACAGGCGGCCGCCACCCGGTCCTGGATCGCCTCGGCCTGGGCGGCGGTGACCTCGTGCGTGCGGACCTGGATCCGGACCCGCTTCTGCGCCTTGAACACGGTCACGGCGACCGGGGCCGCCTGCACGGTGGAAGCCGGCGAACCCGGCACGGCCGGCACCGAGACGTCGAGGGTGAAGACCGCCGTCGACTCCGTGTCGCTGACCCGCTTCACCTGCTCGTCCGCGGCGACGCCGGCCAGCCGCGCCTCGAGCGAGTCGAGCACCGCGCTGGTGACCGCGCCGGCCAGGACGGCGAACACGGCGATGCAGAACAGGCACATGGTCAGCCCCGTCTTGTCGGTGGAGCCGGCGCCGCGGTGAGCGCGTCGAGAAAGCTCGCCATCGACGCGTCCTGGCGGCTGCTCGCTGTACGCCGGCGGGACTGCAGCACGGTGCCGAGAGCGGTGTCGAAGTCCGCCGTGGACACCCGTGGCGTAACCGACGCCGGCTCGGCAGCCGTCCGCGTCATCGCGACCACCGCGGCCTGCTGGCAGAGGGCTTCGAGGTCGGCGCCGGACAGGCCGTCGGCAGCGGCGGCCACCGCATCCAGGTCCACCTCGTGCAGCGGCATCTTGGTGGTGTAGATCCCGAGCAACCGCCGGCGCGCGGTGACATCCGGCAGGCCGACCGTGATGACCCGGGACAGCCGGCCGCCCCGGGTCAGGGCCGGGTCAAGGATGTCTGGACGGTTCGTCGCGCCGATCACCATCACCCGGCCGTGGCCGCCGAGCCCGTCGATCTCGGCGAGCAGCTGGTTGAGCATCCGGTCGGCGTACCCGCCCACCTCGCCGCGGGCCGCGGCCACCGCGTCGATCTCGTCAAGGAAGACGATGCTGGGAGCGTTGTCGCGGGCGCGGGCGAACAGCCGGGCCACGTTCGCCTCCGACTCACCGACCCACTTGCTCGTCAGGTCCGCGGCCGTGATCGGGTAGAAGGAGCAGTGCGCCTCCGCGGCCAGCACCCGGCCGATGGTCGTCTTGCCGGTCCCGGGAGGACCGGTCAGCAGGATCCCGCTCGGTGGCGCGATGCCGTAGGCCGCGGCTTTCTCCGGGTCCTCGAGGAGCAGCTGCACCTGCCGGAGCTCGGCCTTGGTGGCGTCATCGAGGACCAGGCGGTCCCATGACCAGTTCTCCGCCGTCGGCCGGTCCTTGCCACCGCGGGCTGCCAGCGCGCCGAGCAGGTGCGCCGTACTGATCGGCACCTTGTCACCCCCGGCGGTAGCCTCCCGGAAGGCGGCCATCGCCGCCTCCGCGACCACGGCCGTGAGAGACGCCGCGTTCACGCCGTCGGTGCGACGGGCGACCTGGGCAACGTCGATGTCGGCTGCCGTGGGCCGCCCGCGCAGCTGCGCGGTGAGAATGGCCTGGCGGGCGACGAGATCCGGCAGGTCGACCCGGATGTGCCGGTCGAACCGCCCGGGCCGTACGACAGCCGGGTCCAGCCGGTCCAGGGAGTTCGTAGCCGCCATGACGACGAGCTCCCGCAGCGTCCGGTACTGCTCGAGGCTGGTCAGCAGCTGGTTGACGACCCGTCGATTCTCCTCGTTCGGCTCATCGTCGCGGCGAGCGGCCACCGAGTCGAACTCGTCGAAGAAGAGCAGGCAGGGCATGTTGGCGGCGGCGAAGGCGAACGCGGTCGCCACGTTCTGTGCGGACTCGCCCACGAACTTGCTCATCAGCTCGGCGACCGACACCCGGACGAAGCTCAGCCCGAACTCCCCCGCGGTGGCCTGCGCCAGGAACGTCTTGCCGGTGCCGGTGGGCCCGTGCAGCAGCACTCCGTTGAAGGTGATGCGGTAGGCGTCCGCCTCATCGGTGAACGCCAGCAGCAGCCCGAAGGTGTCCTGCAGCTGCGCCTTCACCTCGTCCATGCCGCCGACCTGGGCGAACGAGGGCAGCTCGGCCGGACCGTTCAGGGGGAACCGGCGATGCTCACCGGTGCCGCCGCCACTCGAGGTGGTGGTTGAGGAAGTGGTGGCAGCGGTGGTGAGCGCGCCAGCCGGTGCCGGCTGCAGGCCCGCCGTCTGCGGCTGGCGGGTGGGGGCCCTGCGGACGGCCGACCGGCCGGGTTGCCCCGGCCGCACCGGCGTCCCCCAGCCGGCGGGCGCGAGCTGCAGCCGGCCGACCCCGACGCAGCAGCAGATCTGCGCCGCGATCAGCCCGGCGACGGTCCATCCGACCGGGTCCGGGTAGTTGCTCACGTTGTTGAGCAGCACGAAGGTGACGAGGAAGACGAAGCCGATCACCGACATCATCACCACCCGTAGCTTGCGGGCGCCGGGACGCCCCTGATCGGCGGCGAGGACCAGCCAACCCGGCGGGCCAAAGACGGCGAGCACGCCGTCCACCCATCGGGATCGGAACCAGCCGCCCCCCACCACCGGGCCCGGCCGGGGCCGGCGATAGTAGAGGAAGCACAGGGCCGCTATGGCGATCATGGCCAGTCCGCCCAGCACCAGCTCCTGGACCGTCTTGACGGTGCCGATCCATCGCCAGGCTCCGGACCGCTTGATCAGCCCCACCTGGTGCGTCGGGTTGCCGTCGCCGTCGAGGACCGCCGCGCCGCGGACGTCGCCATCGGACTTCAGCCCGTAGCAGGCGAAGAGCGGCTGGCCGGCCACGATGGCCGCCACTACCTTGACCCTCTCTGACTTGGACACATCCCGCAGCCTCCCGCAGCGGGCCCGCACCGCGTCGAGGGTCACGGTGGCGCCGGCCGGCACGGCGGTCGCCTCGCCGTGGTGCAGCGACAGTGGGCCGCTCTCCCCCGCAAAGCCGCGCGATGACCACGCGAGGGGGACGGCTACCACGTAGGCGAGCACCAGCAGCCCGCAGACCGCGGCGAAGCGGGCGTACCGGCGGGCGGTGTCGGGCTCTGCGGTCACGTCTGTGGAGCTCACCGGGTCCGGTACGAGGGAGGCTTGCCTTCGATGGTAGGGAGTCGGGCACCCGAGCGGACGTAGCCGGCCGAACCCGCCGGCACCCGACCGGGCCCTAGCCTGGGGGGGTGAGCCGGTCGCCGCGGGTCGCGCTGGCCACCGCCGGCGCGCTACCCCAGCTGGACGCGGAGGACGGACCGCCGTTGCTGGCGGCGCTGCGCCATCGTGGACTGTTCGCCGAGCCTGCGGTCTGGGACGACCCGGGCGTCGACTGGACGGCGTACGACCTGGTGGTGATCCGCTCGACCTGGGACTACGCGGCCCGACGGGATGCCTTCGTGGCCTGGGCGGAGTCGGTAGCGGCCGGCAGCCGGCTGGCCAACCCCGCGGCCGTGGTCCGCTGGAACACCGACAAGCGCTACCTGCGCGAGCTCGCCGCCGCCGGCCTGCCGGTCGTGCCGACCACCTGGCTGGAGCCGCGGGATCCGGTGGTCCTGCCCACCTCCGGTGAGTACGTCGTCAAGCCCGCAGTCTCGGCCGGCGCCAAGGACACCGCCCGGTACGCCGGCAGCGACCCGGTCGCGACCGAGCACGTGGCGCGGCTGCACGCCGCCGGCCGCACCGTCATGGTGCAGCCCTACCTCGGCGCGGTGGACACCGCCGGCGAGACCTCACTGATCTTCATCGGCGGTGCCTTCAGCCACGCGATCCGCAAGGGACCGCTGCTGCAGCTCGGGCGGCCGCTGCCGGCCGGCCTCTACGCCGAGGAGAACATCCGGGCGCGCACCCCCGGGCGGGCCGAGCGGAAGCTGGCCGCGGCCGTGCTCGACGCCGTACCGGGTGGTCGGGTCCAGCTGCTCTACGCCCGGGTCGATGTGGTGCCCGGCGCGGACGGCGTACCGCTGCTCCTGGAGCTCGAGGTCACCGAGCCTTCGCTGTTCCTCGACCGCGCCCCGTCGGCGGCCGACCGGCTGGCCGCGGCCATCGAGGTTGCCGCCTCGTAATGCCGTCCGGTCTCGCGCCCCGTGCGGCGGCGTGGTCCCCTGGAGACATGACCGATATCGACAGGACCGAGATGCCCAAGACCGAGGACGAGTGGCGCGAACGCCTCACGCCCGAGCAGTACGCCGTGCTGCGCAAGGCGGGCACCGAGCGCGCCTTCACGGGCGCCTACAACGACCTCGAGGAGCCGGGTGTCTACCGGTGCGCCGGCTGCGGCACCGAGCTGTTCACCTCGGACACCAAGTTCCACTCCGGCAGCGGCTGGCCGAGCTTCACTGAGCCGGCATCGCTGCAGGCGGTGGAGCTGGTCGAGGACCGCGGCCTGTTCATGCGGCGTACGGAGGTCCGCTGCCGGTACTGCGGCGGTCACCTCGGCCACGTCTTCGACGACGGCCCCGGCCCGACCGGCCAGCGCTACTGCATGAACTCCGTGGCGCTGGACTTCGAGCCGAAGGACGCTACGGAAGCGACGTGACGATCTCGGCCAGCGGCTTGCGGGCGCCGGTGTAGAACGGCACCTCGACCCGGGTGTGCCGGCGGGCCGCCGAACCACGCAGGTGGCGGATCAGGTCGACGATTCGGTGCAGCTCGTCGCCCTCGAAGGCGAGCAGCCACTCGTAGTCGTTCAAGCCGAAGCAGGCGACGGTGTTGGCGCGGACGTCGTCGTACTCGCGCGCCAGCTGGCCGTGCTCGGCCAGCATCGCCCTGCGCTCGGCCGGGTCGAGCAGGTACCACTCCAGCGAGCGCACGAACGGGTAGACGCACACGTAATGACGCGGGTCCTCCCTGCGCACGTACGCCGGGATGTGGCTGCGGTTGAACTCCGCCGGCCGGTGCAGCCCCACCGCCGACCACGCCGGCTCGGTGGCCCGGCCGAGCGCGGTCCCCCGGAAGCGTCGGTAGACCTCCTGCAGGTCGTCCGGGCTCGGCGCCGTCCACCAGAACATCAGGTCGGCGTCGGCCCGGTAGCCGGCCACGTCGTAGCTGCCGCGGGTGTAGACGTCCTTCGCGAGCGCCTGCTCCAGCAGGCCATCGACCTCGGCCGCGGCGCTCTCCCGCGCCTCGTCGGCCAGCCGGTCGGCGCCGGCACGAGCCCGGAAGACGGCGTACATGGTGTAGAGCAGCTCGTCGTTGAGCTGGCGGGCGCTCTTGCGCGGCGTTGCGGGCGTGGTCATGGCGCCCATTGTGACGCCTGGAGAATCTCCGCCGCAGCACGCGAACCCGAGGCGATGCAGGCCGGCACGCCGACGCCGTCGTACGCCGCTCCGCAGACCGCCAGTCCCGGCGCAGCGGCGAGCGCGGACCGGATCCGGGCCACCCGGGCGAGATGGCCGACGGCGTACTGCGGCAGCGCCCCGCCCCATCGGGTGACCCGGGACTCCACCGGCCGGGCCGTCAGGCCGACGGCCTTCGCCAGCTCCGCGGCCACGCCCGCGACCAGGTCCCGGTCGTCGCGCTGGAGATCGGCCGGATCGCCGTACCTCCCGACCGAGCAGCGCAGGATGACCAGGCCGGGGCTGACCGCGGCGAGATGCGCCCACTTGGCGGTGGCGAAGGTGACCGCCTTGGTCAGCCGCCCGTCCACGGCCGGCACGAGAAAGCCGCTGCCCGGCAGCGCTGCCGCGCCGGCGTAGGCCAGCGTGACGATCGCGACGCTGGCGTAGTCGATCGCCGCCAGGTCGGTGGCGGCGGCCGGGGCGACGTCGGCGACCAGCCGAGCGGCGGGCGGGGCGGGTACGGCGAGAATCACGGCGTCGGCTGCCAGCCGCTCCGGCGCAGCGGTCGGGCCGAGAGTGACTACCCATCGGCAGCCCGGCTCGCGGTCCAGCCGGCGGACCGTGGCACCGAGCCGCAGGTCGGCGCCGCTGGCCGTGGCGACGGCATCGACCAGCCGGCCGAGCCCGCCGGGAAGCGTCTGGAAGACCGGACCGCCCAGCGGCGCCGGCCGAGCCGCCCTGGCGCCGCGGAGGAGCGACCCACCCCTCGCGGCGACCGGTGCGAGCGCGGGGATGGTGGCGGCGAGAGACAGCAGGTCGGCGCGGCCGGCGTACACCCCGCCCAGCAGCGGGTCGACCAGCCGGTCCACCACCTCCCGGCCGACACGGCGCCCGACGTAGCCGCCGACGGTGACGTCGCCCGGTGCCGGCCGCCCGGGCAGCGCCAGGTCGAGCAGCAGCCGAGCGCTGCCGCCGGCCGACAGCACCCGCGAGCGCGACACCGAGGCCACACCCGTCGGTACGCCGAGCAGGGTGCCGGCCGGCAGCGGCCGAAGCCGGCCGCGCGTCCAGACGCTGGCCGCGCTGGTGGCCGGCGCTACCAGCTCGTCGCCCATTCCGAGCGCCCTGGCCAGTTCCACGGCCTCCGGTCGGCGCGCCAGGAAGCTCTCGGCCCCCTCGTCGACCGGTACGCCGACGAAGTCCGAGGTGCGCAGCTTTCCGCCCAGCGCGGCCGAAGCCTCCAGCACGGTGATCCGCAGCTCGGGCGGGCCGTCGCGCCGCAGCGCCAGGGCGGCGGCCAGGCCGCTGACGCCGCCTCCCACCACCACGACGTGGCGCGCAGGCAGCTCCGGCACGCCGGAAGCGTCGCACGAGGGGCGCCACCCCCCGCACGGACGGGGGCGGCGGCGCGTGACGAGATCGTGACCGCTGGCCGGAACCGGTCCGCTGCTGGCGGCGTCTCACCGCCGACTTCGCCCGACCAACCATGGAGGAGCCATGCCGATGGGACGACCCGGCAGGACGGTGGCGGCGCTGGCAATCGTCGCAGCCTCGGTGGCCGGTTGCACCGGCGGCACCGATCGCACCAGCGCCGGGGGGTCGGCAGGCAGCCGCACCGGAGCCGCCGGCAAGGCGGCGGGACCGCCCGCCGGCGCATCGACGACCGCGGCGCGGGCTCTCCCCGCGCTCGGCCGCCCACCGGTGCCCGACCGCTCCATCATCTACACCGCCAATCTGACGGTCCGGACCAGGGACGTGGCGACCGCCGCGGCACGAGCCGAGTCGATCGCCGCCGGCGCCGGTGGATACGTCTTCTCCTCGGACACCGCCGTCGGCCCCGCCGGCGGGTCCGCCACCACGGCGACGGTGGTCGCGAAGGTGCCGCCAGGCTCGTTTCCCGCGGTGCTGCGCTCGCTGGCCGACCTCGGCACGCTGCTCGGGCGCAACTCACGGGCCGACGACGCGACCGACCGGGTCGTCGATGTCGCCGCACGCGTCCGGTCTCAGCAGGCCAGCGTGGCTCGGGTAAGGACGCTGCTGGCCCAGGCACGCACCGTCGGGGAGGTCGTGGCCGTCGAGTCCGAGCTGACCAGGCGGGAGGCCGACCTCGAGTCGCTGCAAGGCCGGCAGCGGGCGCTCGACGCCCAGGTGGCACTGTCCACGGTCACCCTCCGACTGGTCACCCCCGCCGTGGCGTCGACGACCGGGCCGGTCGAGTCGCGCGGCTTCCTCGCCGGCCTGCGGTCGGGCTGGCACGCCTTCACCGGCGCCCTGGTGGCCAGCCTGACCGTCGTCGGTGCGCTGCTGCCCTTCGCCGTCGGGCTCGCGATCGTGCTGCTGCTCGTCGTACCGCTGCGGCGAGCTCTGCTGGCTCGCCGGCGTGCGGCCGCGGCCAGCCATTGATTTGCCATCGCCCGTTCGGGCCAACCAACCGACAAGGCGGATGCCGGATCAGGCGACACGGTCGACGGCGGGGTCGGCGCGGACACCTGCCGCCTCGGCCCGGACGGCGGACCCGGACTCGCTGCTAACCGATCCCCTCGGGTGAGCCGGTCTGCCGGTGCACCAGCTCCACCACCCGGGTCAGCACGTCGGGGTCGGTGTCCGGCAGGACGCCGTGGCCCAGGTTGAAGACGTGTCCCTCGGCTGCCCGGCCCCGCTCGACCACGTCCAAGGTCTTGGCGGCAACGACTTCCCACGGCGCGAACAGGACGGCCGGGTCGAGGTTGCCCTGTAGCGCGCGGCCCGGCCCGACCCGCTTCGCCGCCTCGTCCAGCGGCACCCGCCAGTCCACCCCCACCACGTCGGCTCCCGCCTCGCCCATGAGCGCGAGCAGCTCGCCGGTCCCCACGCCGAAGTGGATCCGCGGTACGCCGGCGTCCGCCAGCCCGGCCAGCACCTTCGCGCTGTGCGGCGCCACCAGCGCGCGGTAGTCCGCCGCCGAGAGCGCCCCCGCCCACGAGTCGAACAGCTGTACGGCGCCCGCCCCGGCGGCGACCTGCACGCGGAGAAAGGCCAGCGCGATGTCCGCGAGCCGGTCCAGCAGTGCGTGCCAGAGTTCCGGCGCGCCGTACATCATCGCCTTGGTGCGCTCGTGGTTCTTCGAAGGACCGCCCTCGACCAGGTAGCTCGCCAGGGTGAACGGGGCGCCGGCGAAGCCGATCAGCGGCACCTCACCCAGCTCGCCGGCCAGGGTGCTGACGGCCTCGGTGACATAACCGACGTCGTCCGGCTCGACCGCCCGCAGCTGAGAAAGGTCCGCCTCGGTGCGCACCGGACGCGCGATCACCGGCCCCACGCCGGGGCGGATGTCGAGGTCGACGCCGATGGCCTTCAGGGGTACGACGATGTCGCTGAAGAGGATGGCGGCATCGGTGCAGTAGCGGCGTACCGGCTGCAGGGTGATCTCCACGATGAGCTCCGGCCGCATGCATGCCTCGAGCATCGCGACGCCCTCGCGCAGCCGGCGGTACTCCGGCAGCGCACGGCCGGCCTGCCGCATGAACCACACCGGGAGGTGCGGTACCGGCTCCCGGCGGCACGCCCGGAGGAACGCGCCGTCAACCGAGCCGACCGGCGACGTCACCGATCGATGGTTGCACGAGCCGGGACTGCCGGCAGATCGCAGCGCCCGATGCCCCGCGGGGCAAGCTTGCGAAAACTGTCCGAGGCGGGTGCCAGTCTCCCCACCGTCCCCACCGAGCGCGACTGAACCGGTCGCGACTGAACCGAGCGCGACTGAACCGGCCGCGACTGAAAGGTGCCGCCATGACCGTCGGATTGCGCCATTGCACGATCTGCGCGCTGGAGCGGTTCTTCGAGCAACCACCCTGCCTGGCCGAGCACGACCCGGACTGCCCCGAATGGGTCTGCGTCGAGTGTGGAGCGGCGCTGCTGGTGGGGGTGCTCGACGCGGCTGCCGGGGCGCGGGTCGCCTGACCGGGTCGAGGGAGCCGGCCCATCCGTGCGCCCTCAGCCGGTCCCACCGCCGGCCGCGATCATCACGACGCCGCCGAGAGCTCCGATCACCCCGACCGTCTGCACCCGGCTGAGCCGCTCGCCCAGCACCTGATGGGCAAGCATCGCCGTCACGGCCGGATACAGCGATGCCAGCACGGCCACGATGCTCAGCAGGCCGGTGCGGGAGGCGACGGCGTAGCAGGCGTTGGCGGCGACGTCACCGGCTCCGATCGCGGCCAGCACCACCAGGTCGGCTCGGGCGAACTCGGGGCGGCGACGGCGTACGCCGGCCAGGGACACCAGCAGGACCACCGTGACCGCGCGCATGGTCAGCAGCGTCATCACCACGCTGCTGCGGCTTCCGTGGGCGACCAGCACGATGACCATGCCGAAGCCGAGCGCGGCCACTGCGGACAACGCCATGGGGCGGCGGGCCGACGGGCCGGCCGAGCGCAGCTCCGGGCCGCTGCTGAGCAGCACACCGAGCACTGCCGCCAGCAGCCCCAGCAGCTGCCCCACGCTCGGTGAGTCCCCGCCGGCCACTCCCACCGCCACCGGCAGCGCCACTCCGGTCGCGGCGATCGGGGCGACCACGCCCATGGTGCCGTCCGCGAGCGCGGTGTAGAACGCACCGAGAGCGACCAGGCCGACGAGCCCGGCCGCCAGCCCCCAGCCCAGGTAGCTGCGAGGGGCGGTCAGCTCCCCGGTCGCAACGGCGACCGGTACCAGCAGCGCGAGTGAGAAGGCCTGCGAGATCCCGACAACCGTGTAGGTCGCGAGCCGGCGGCTGACCCTGCCCCCCAGGAAGTCCGCCCCGCCCCAGAGCACGCTCGCCAGCAGCGACAGCAGCGCCGTCAACGCCGGCCGCCGGGCAGCAGGACAACTCGGCAGGACCGGACGGGCATGACCGCCAGGGTAGGGCGCCCGGCGCGCCCGACCCGCCGTCGCACCACCGCCGCCTAGGCTCGAAGCATGCCTGGTCGCGACGAGCCGGCCGCGTTCCCCGCGGGGTTCCGGCGTGCGGTCGCGACGCTGCGGAGCGCGCCGGTGCGGCCGGAGGTCGTCGTGCAGGAGTCACCCGCACCCGGTCGGTTGGCGCCGTACGCCGTGGCCCTGACGGCCGAGATCACCGATGCGGACGGGACCGAGGTGGCCAACGGCCGGTTGGTCGCCCTGCATGACCCCGCCGGCCAGGAGGGCTGGGAGGGCACCACCCGACTCGTCGCCTACGTGCGGGCCGGCACCGACCTGGAGATGGCCACCGACCCGCTGCTGCCGCCGGTCGGCTGGAGCTGGCTGGTCGACGCGCTGCACGAGCGCGGGGCGGCGCACGTCGCCGAGGCCGGCACGGTCACGCGGATCTCCTCTGAGCGCTTCGGCGCGCTGGCCGGTGCACCGGGAAGCGCGGCGGTCGAGCTGCGGGCGTCGTGGTCGCCGGTCGGCGAGGACCTCGGTGCGCATCTGGCGGCGTGGACGGACCTGCTGTGCACCGCAGCCGGCCTGCCACCACCCGCGCAGGGCGTGCTGCCCCTCCCCGGCCGGCGGGCGCGCCCGAGCGGCCGGCTTGCAGCCGGGGCTCGCTCGCGCCCTCGAGCCCGCTAAGCCGGGCGCTGCAGCGACGGCGTCGGCGTCCGCGCCGCTCCACGCGGCAGTCGCAGCGTCAGGGTGGTGCCGTCTCCCGGCCATGAGCTCACGTCGAGGGACCCGCCGGCCAGCCGGGCACGTTCCCGCAGCAGCCCGAGGCCGACGTGGCGACCGGCGCGCGGGCGCACCCGCTCAGGGTCGAAGCCCGGACCAGCGTCGGACACCATTGCCGCCACCTCGCTCGCCTCCACCCGCAGGCAGGCGGTCGCCACCTCCACGTCGGCGTGCCTGACCACGTTGAGGAGGGCTTCCTGGAAGAACCGGTACAGCGTGATCGCGGTGAACAGCGGCAGCGGATGCGGCTCCACCGGCCAGTCGATCCGGACCCGCAGGCCGTAACGGGCCAGCATGTCCTCGCTCAGCATCTCGACCGCCAGGGCCAGGTCCCCCCGGTGCAACGCCGGCGGCCGGGTCCGCGCCATCACCGCCCGGACCTGCTCCTCCGCCTCCGCGACCAGCTCACCGGCCCGCTCGATCTCCGCCGGCCGCAGGTCCCGGACGGAGAACATGGAACGGGCCTGCATCAGGGTCTGGGCGACCGAGTCGTGCAGCTCGGCCGAGAGCTGGCCGCGCGCTCCCTCCTCCGCGGCCACCAGACCGGACAGCAGCTCGAACATCCCCGCGCTGGCGGTTTCGGCAGTACGCCGGTGCCGCTCGGCCACCTCGTCGGCGACGCGGACGCGGGCGTGCAGCGCCTCCAGCGTCCGGGCCAGCTCGAGAATCTCGACGCTGGTGTGCGGGGAGATCCGATCCAGTGCCAGCCGGCCGGCGCGCACCGGGGCCGCCGGGTCGCGCAGCCGGCGTACGGCGTCCGCGCGAAGCTCCCGCAGTCCCTGCGCCAGCGAGTCGGCACCGAACGCCGTGCCGACGCCCAGAACAAGTCCGGCCACCACGGCCGCCGCCAGCGCGGGTCGCACAGCGGGTTCCAGCCGGCCCGCGACGGCCAGTCCGACCGCCACCACGGCCACCGTGCACAGGCAGGCCAGCGAGGTGACGGCCGCGACCAGCGCCGCCAGCGGCACGCCCGGCCAGCGGGGGCGAGCCGGTGTCGTCACGGGAGCGCCCGGACCGGGGCCAGCAGGCCTGTGGTGGTCCACTCGCCGGCCGCCTGGCTCGCCGGCGTGGTCTCGGCGTGTGCCGCCTCCACCCGATCGGTGAGCTGGCGTGCCGACGTCATCGCCAGCGTGCCGAGCAGCGACGCCACGGCGCCCTCGACGGCGTGCAGCTCCGCCACGATCTGCTGAACGGATCCGGGCCCGGCCGGCCCGCCGGCCAGCACGCTGAGCCGGCGGGCCGAGTCCCGCAGCACGCCGAGGTCTGGCCCGCAGTAGGCCGCCGGGTCGGCAGCCTGAGCCGCCTCCACGGCGCCACCCCGGCCGAACGCACCGGCCATCGCCGCCGGGCCGTCGGCGGCGAGCCAGCGCGCCGCCTGCCGCACCAGCAGGCGGACCAGCCGGCGCTCGCCGCGACTGAAGCCGGCCGAGCCCCTCGACCGACGGACCGCGAGCACCGCCAGCGGCGAGCCCGGCTCGGCGAAGCTCCCCACGACGGCAGAGCAGTACGGCGACCCCTCCGTCCTACCGGTCCGGGTCCCACCGGTGCCCAGCGCCTGCAGCACCCACGGCTGGTCGAAGGCGTCGGCATCCACCCGGCGGCGGCTGGCGGCACGGCCGTCACCGGCGTACCTGACCGGACCCTCGGCGCCCAGCAGCACAATCTCGGCCTCGGTGGCCGCGAACACCCGCGCCGCCGCGGTCACCAGGGCCTGCGCCGCAAGGTCCGCCGAGCCACCACCGGCTCGTTGGTGAGCGTCTGCCAGCAGGGCGAAGAGCCGGCTCTCCGCCCTGCTGCTCGAGATGACCCGAAGACCCAGTGCGATGCACCCGGACACGACGAGAGCCAGCACGGCGGCGGACACCCCGTCCAGCGGCGTGCGCGCCAGGCCGAGACCGGTTCCGGTGAGCACCACGACGGCCAGCACGGCAGCCGCCCGTTGCAGGCCGACCGTTGCCCGTACGCCGTACCGCACCGTCACTGCTCCCGGATCGATCTCGGTCGGCCGACTGTCCGTACGGCGTAGGCCGGATGGCGCTCTCGTTCGCCCTATCGGCTCATCGCGACCCCGGCTGACCTCCCGGACGCACGATCACCCGGACGGCGTAACGCCTTCAGCCGAACGGTCCGGACGGTCCGCCGTCCGGCTCCCCCGGCTACAGCGGCCCAAACCCCTCGTCGATGCACACGTCAAGGCCACCGCCGGGACTCGCCGCACGGCTGCCACCCCTGAGCACAGAACCGCTGGAGGATCCATGACGTCACTGGCCGCCCGGACCAATCCCGCAGCCGAGGCCGGAACCACCCCCGCTTTCACCGCGATGGTGGTCGACGACCACCCGCTGGTGCGGGAGTCCATGGTGGGCCGGCTCAAGGCGATGGGTGCGGCCTCGGTGGTCGAGGCCGCCAGCGTTGCGGAAGCGCGGGCGCGGGCGCGGGCCGGCGGCCCGCGGGACCTCTGCGTGCTCGACGTCGGACTTCCCGACGGTTCGGGCCTCGACCTGCTGGCGGAACTGCGCGCCGAAGGCTGGCAGCGCGTCGTGGTCCTGTCCGCGGCCGACGACCCCTACTCGGTCCGGGCGGCCTTCGTCGCTGGCGCCCAGGGCTACCTGCTCAAGTCGGCGAGCCCCCTCGTGCTCGCCGACGGTGTGCGCCGGGTGCTCGACGGCGGGGTGTACGCCGACCCCATGGTCGCCTCCCTGCTGGCCGCCGGCCTGCGTAGCAACGGAGCCCAGGTCGACGCGGTCGCGGAGCTGTCCAGCCGCGAGATCGAGGTTGTCCAACTGGTCGCCGACGGGCGCTCCAACAAGGAGATCGGCGAGCTGCTCAGGCTGTCCGCGCTGACGGTCAAGAGCCATCTCGCGCGGATCGCGCGCAAGCTGGGCACCGGTGACCGTGCCGAGATGGTCGCGCTGGCCATGCGCAGCGGCCTGATCCGCTGACCTGCGCGCCGCTCCGCCGCCGGGCCGGCTTCGTCGTACCATGATCGCGTGACTTCCGCGGTCCCGGCTGCCGAGCCCGTGGACGGCGCTGGCGGCGCCGGCTTCGAGCCCTTGGCGCCGCTGCTGGAGCTCCGCGAGGGTGTGCCGCCGCTGGTCGCGACGGCGCCCGCCCTGGGTGCGACGGTCGCGGCGATGGCGGCGGGTTCCGGTCCGGTGGCGATCGACGCGGAGCGCGCCTCCGGCTACCGATACGGCCAGCGCGCCTATTTGGTCCAGCTGCGCCGGGCCGGCGCCGGTACCGCGCTGGTCGACCCCGTCCACTGCCCGGACCTGAGCGAGCTCGGCCGTGTCATCGCCGATGCCGAGTGGGTGCTGCACGCGGCCGGCCAGGACCTGCCCTGTCTCGCCGAGCTCGGACTGCGGCCGCGTGTGCTGTTCGACACCGAGCTGGCCGGGCGGCTGGCCGGTTTCCCGCGGGTGAGCCTGGGCGCCATGGTGGAAGTCGTTCTGGGCCACCGGCTGGAGAAGGCGCACTCCGCCGGCGACTGGTCCCAGCGGCCGCTGCCGGAGCCATGGCTCCGGTACGCCGCACTCGACGTCGAGGTGCTGGTCGAGCTGAGGGACGCCCTGGAGGTCGAGCTGCGGCGGCAGGGAAAGCTCGGCTACGCGCGGGAGGAGTTCGCGGCGGTGGCCGCCGCCCCGCCCCCACGTCCACGCGCGGAGCCCTGGCGGCGGACGGCCGGCATCCACCGGCTCCGCAACCGGCGACAGCTCGCCGCCGTACGGGAGCTCTGGCAGGCGCGCGACGCGCTGGCGCGCGACTCCGACGTGGCACCGGGGCGGGTACTTCCCGACACCGCGGTCATCGCGGCCGCCCTGGCGGCACCGGCGGACGCGGCCGCGCTCCGGGAGCTGCCGCTCTTCCGCGGCCGTGGCACCCGGCGGCACACCGCCACCTGGCTCGCCGCCCTGCAGCGTGCGGGTTCGCTCGCGGACTCCGCCCTGCCTCCTTCGGCCAGCGGCACCCGTGACGGCGGCCCGCCCGGCACCAACCGTTGGGCCGACCGCGACCCGCTCGCCGCTGCCAGGCTGGCCACCGTACGAGGAGCCGTCGCCGCCCTGGCCGAGCTGCACCGGATCCCGGCCGAGAACCTGCTGCCGCCGGAGGCGGTGCGTCAGCTCGCCTGGGCGCCCCCGACTTCGCTGGACCCGACGACGGTCGCTGCGGCCCTGCTGGGCAGCGGGGCACGCGACTGGCAGGTCGACCTGACCGCGGCGAACATCGCGGCCGCGCTGACCCACCCGGACCCGGGTGAGGTGTAGTTCGGGGCCGAGCCGGTGGCGTTGACGGCCGTTTCGGAGTGGGTTAGGTTGCCCTTACTACCTGCGATCAACGGGAGCGGCGGTGCTGGGCAACTTCGTGATCGGCCTCCGTGAAGGCCTGGAGGCCGCCCTGGTCGTCGGCATTCTGGTGGCCTACCTGGTCCGCACCGGCCACCGGCGCCAGCTGGTTCCGGTCTGGATCGGCGTCGGTGTCGCCATCGCCCTCAGCCTCGGCGTCGGTGCCCTGCTGACGTTCACCAGCTCGACCCTGTCGGGCAGGCAGCAGGAGGCGTTCGCCGGGGTCACCTCGGTCATCGCGGTCATCTTCGTGACGTGGATGGTCTTCTGGATGCGGCGGACCGCTCGCTCCCTCAAGGGCGAGCTGCAGGGCCGGCTGGACACCGCGCTGGGCATCGGGTCCGTCGCCCTCGCCACCACCGCGTTCCTTGCGGTCGGCCGCGAGGGGCTGGAGACCGCGGTGTTCCTGTGGTCGGCGATCCAGGCCGCCGGCAGCAGCGCAGCCCCGATCACCGGTGGCGCGCTCGGCCTGCTGACCGCCGTCGTGCTCGGCTACCTGCTCTACCGCCGTTCCGTCACGCTGAACCTGGCCACGTTCTTCAAGGTGACCGGCGCGGCGCTCGTCGTCGTGGCCGCCGGCGTCCTGGGTTACGGCGTCCACGACCTCCAGGAGGGTGGCCTGCTGCCGGGCCTCGGCTCGCTGGCCTTCGACGTACGACAGGCGGTGCCGCTGTCGTCCTGGTACGGCGCCCTGCTGCACGGCATCTTCGGTTTCACCCCCAACTCGACGTGGCTGCAGACGATCGCCCACGTCGGTTACCTCGTGCCGGTTCTCTACCTCTTCTTCCGCCCGGCCTCGCGCGTTCCGGCGCCACCCCGGGCACCGGCACCGCTGTCCACGCCCGCGAGTACGCCGGCTTCCTGATCACCTGAGCGCCCGGAGGTTCCTTCCCATGCCCGCCCGCCTGCCACGCCGCGTCCTACCGGTGCTCCTGGTGCTCCCGCTGCTCGCCGGCTGCTCGGACGACAAGAGCTCCTCGGGTGGGCCGACCGTCACCTCGACCGACTCGGCCTGCGACGTCTCGAGCACCGAGCTGCGCGCCGGCACCCACACCTTCGCCGTGACCAACCAGGGCAAGGACGTGACCGAGGTCTACGTGTACGGCGACGGCGACAAGCTGATCGGCGAGGTGGAGAACGTCGGTCCCGGGCTGACCCGCGACCTCAAGGTCAAGCTGGCGGCCGGCTCCTACTCGGTCGCCTGCAAGCCCGGGCAGAAGGGCGACGGCATCCGTACGCCGATCACGGTGCGGGGCTGAAACCGCCGAGGACCTGGATCGGCCATCCGGGTGATCCGCCTGCTGCGACAACCCGCGCCAGACCGCCGGTCCCTAGCGTGGCAGGCATGGAGAGCCGGTACGACGAGATCGGCCTGCGCCGCTGCCTGCTCGCGGTGTCCGTGCTCCATGACCTGGACCTGGTGCAGGGACCGGCCGGTGTGCTGCTCAGCGAGCCACCTGCGGTGACGGTGAGCTGGGCCGAGTGCCGGCAGGCGCTGCGGCAGGCCGATCCGGAAGGCCCGGCCGCCCGGACCCGGCTGGCGGGCTGGCTACACGCCCGCCGGCGGCTGGCCGGCCTCTCCCCGCCGGAGATCGCCCGGCGGACCGGACCGCTCGGCATGGCCGTCGGCTCGTCGATCCACCCCGGCCCCGAGTGGGTACGCCGGCCAGTCCTCGGCGGCGCGCTGGACCTGGGCCTGGGCCTGCTCGGCCCGGACCCCACCCGGCCGGACGACGTGCTCGCCCTGCCGGCCGGCGTACTCGCCGCGGTGGCGTTCGACGGGGCCGCCCGGTGGCCGGCAGCGGTCGACCACCTGGAGCGGATGGGCGCCCTGGCGGCGCAACGCTGGGCCCGGGACCCGACGGCCGCCTTGCGGCCGATGGGGAGCTGCGACGTCGTGACCCTGCTCGGCTCCGCCACGCTGCGATCCGCACTCAGCGGCGGTACGGCGGGCGGCATGCGCGCGGTCGCCGTACCGATGCGCACCCGAGGCTGGCTGGACCTCTCCCGCATCGACCCCGCCTTTGCGATGGCGGCGGCCGCGGCCACCGACTCGGCGGAGCGGGGCTTCGACGGGCCACTGCTCGTCACGGCCGACGAGGTGGTGCGACCGGTGCCCGGCGGCCGGCCGGCCGAGATCGTGTTGCGCGACCCGGCCGTGGCGTCGCTCGGCCTGCGTGACGTGCTGTACCGCTGACCCGGAGGGCGGGCCGCTACCCGGCCGCTACTCCGCCGGTGCAGCGGAGCGGTCCTGCTGCTCCGGGGCCGGCTCCCGCCGGGCCACCGTCTCGACCACCTGACGGGCGAGCTCCTGGGCGGTCAGCCCGACGCGGCTGAGCACCTCGCCACGGGTGCCCTGGTCGAGGAACTGCTGCGGGATCCCGAAGTCGCGCAGCGGCGTCCCGGCGCCGGCGTCGCGCAGCGCCGCAGCGATCGCCGCCCCCACCCCGCCGGTCCGGCCGCCGTCCTCCAGGGTCACCACGAGGCCGTAGTGACCGGCCAGCTCGACCAGACCGGCGTCGACCGGCAGCACCCACCGCGGGTCGACCACGGTGACCCCGATCCCCTGCCGCGCCACCCGGTCCGCCACGTCGAGGGCGAGGCGGGCGAAGGCGCCGACGGCAACCACCAGCACGTCCCGCCCCTCCTCCGGGCCGGCGTCGCGCAGGATGTCGATGCCGCCGAGCCGGCGTACGGCGGGGATATCGGCGCCCACCGATCCCTTGGGAAAGCGCAGGACCGTCGGCCCCTCGATCGCCAGCGCCTCGCGCAGCTCGTCGCCGAGGGTGGCGCCGTCGCGCGGCGCGGCGATGGCCAGGCCGGGTACGACGGCCAGGATCGACAGGTCCCACATCCCGTTGTGACTCGGGCCGTCCTCGCCGGTGACCCCCGCCCGGTCGAGCACGAAGGTCACCGGCAGCCGGCGCAGGGCGACGTCCATCAGCACCTGGTCGAAGGCCCGGTTGAGGAACGTCGCATAGATCGCGACCACCGGGTGCAGGCCGCCCAGTGCCAGCCCGGCGGCGGAGGTCACCGCGTGCTGCTCGGCGATGCCGACGTCGAAGGTCCGCTCGGGATAGAGCGCGGCGAAGGCGTGCAGGCCGACCGGCTGCAGCATGGCGGCTGTGATCGCCACCACATCGGGCCGGTCGCCCCCGATGGCCGCCATCTCCTCGGCGAAGACGGCGGTCCAGCTGCGCTCCGAGGGAGTCAGCAGCCGGCCGGACACCGGGTCGATCACCCCGACGGCATGCAGGCGGTCGGCGTCGTCGGTCGCCGCCGGGGCGTAGCCGAAGCCCTTGCGGGTGACGCAATGCACGATCACCGGTCCACCGAAGTCCCGGGCCCTGCGCAGCGCCGACTCCACCGCGCCCACGTCGTGGCCGTCGATCGGTCCGACGTACTTCAGGCCCAGGTCCTCGAAGAGCACCTGCGGCTGCATGACGTCCTTGAGCCCGCGCTTGATCCCGTGCAGCGCCTCGAACAGCGGCGGGCCGACGAGCGGCGTACGCCCGAGCGCGGTGCGCACGACGTCGAGCACCTGCTCGTACGCCGGGGTCAGCCGCAACGAGGCCAGGTGGTGGGCGAGTCCGCCGACGGTCGGGGCGTAGGACCGGCCGTTGTCGTTGACGACGACGATGACCGGGCGGTCCCTGGCATCGGCGATGTTGTTGAGCGCCTCCCAGCACATCCCGCCGGTCAGCGCGCCATCACCGACGACCGCCACCACCGAGCGTCGCTCGCCGCGCAGGGCATAGGCCTTGGCCAGGCCGTCGGCGTAGGACAGGGCGGTGGAGGCGTGCGAGTTCTCGATCACGTCGTGCGCCGACTCGGCCGCGCTGGGGTATCCCGACAGCCCGCCGGACTGCTTCAAGGTCGGAAAGTCCCGCTGACGGCCAGTGAGGATCTTGTGGACGTAGGCCTGGTGGCCGGTGTCCCAGAGGATCTTGTCTTGCGGGGAGTCGAAGACGCGGTGCAGCGCGATCGTCAGCTCGACGACGCCCAGGTTGGGGCCGAGATGGCCCCCGGTGCGGGAGACGGCCGCGACGAGAAAGTCACGGATCTCGGTGGCCAGGCGGGGCAGGTCGGCGGGGTCGACCCGCTTGAGATCGGCGGGGCTCTCGATCGTCTCGAGCAGGGTCACCGGCGGTCTCCTCAGGGGTTAGCAGCCCCTGAAGTCTACGGCGCGCCGGTTCACAGCCTGGCGGGGAAGCGCCGGCCGCGTAGCGCCGCGTCCACCAGCGCCACCGCCCGCCCGGCCGCCGCCAGCCGGGCGCCCTCGCGCTCGTAGGCCGCCACCACCGCCTCCACGGCGTCCGGTGGCACCACCCCGCGCAGCTCGGCCCGCACGGTGGCGAGGCCGGCGCGCGCCGCCTCGACGCCGGCCGTCACCTGCATCGCGGCGAAGCGGGCCAGTACGACGGGATGCCGGCGCAGCACGTCGTACGCCCGGTAGTCCGGCGGGCACAGATCGAACAGCCAGCCGACGGCGGTGCGCTCCCAGTCCGGCGCGCCGGGCGGCCGCACCTCGGCCGGCCATCCGGGCGGTGCCACGCCGTCGCCACTCATCGGTGCTCGGGGACCAGGAGCGCTACGCACTCGACGTGCGACGTCATCGGGAACAGGTCGAAGGCCCGCAGGTCGGCGAGCCGGTAGCCGGCTCCGGCCAGCGCCCCGACATCGCGGGCCAGTGCCGCCGGGTCGCAGGCGACATAGGCCATCGCCCGCGGCCGGAGCCCCGCGAGCTGGCGGCACAGCGCCGGTCCGGCACCCGAGCGGGGCGGATCGAGGACCACCAGGTCCACGGCCCGCCGCAGCCCGCGAAGCGCCGCCCGCACCGTGGCCGCCCGCACCTGCACGGAGGGCAGGTCGCGCAGGTTGTATGCCGCATCGGCCGCCGCCGTCGCATCGGCCTCCACCGCCACGACACCGCCGCCGGGCGCGAGCCGCGGTGCCAGGGCGCCGGCGAACAGGCCAACGCCGGCGTACAGGTCGAGCGCGGTCTCTCCCGGCTCCGGCACCAGCGCGGCCAGCACCGCGGCGACCAGGGCGTCGGCGGCGCCCGGATGCACCTGCCAGAAGCCGCTGCCGCTCACCCGCCAGCCGCGGCCGGCGGCCCTCTCCCGTACGCCGGCCCGCCCCCGCACCGCCGTGACGCGACCGTCACCGTCGCCGCGCAGAAGGGCGGCCGGCGCGTCCAGCGGCGGCGCGGCGGGCTCTGCCGACGGGTCCGCCGGTGTCACCACGACGGCGCGGTCGCCGGTGCCGACCGCCGCGATGACCTGCACCGTCGACGTCTCCGGCCAGCGCCGGCGTTCGACGCCGACGGCGGTCACGGCCTCGTGCGCGATCAGGCAGCGGTCCACCGGCTGAACCTCGTGCGAGCGGTGCCGGCGCAGCCCCACGACACCATCGGGGCGGACGGAGAACGCGACCCGGGTCCGCCATCCCAGCCCGTCCGGAGCCCCCGGAACCTCCTCGACCTCCACCGGTTGCTGTACGCCGGCCAGGCGGCGCAGCTGCTCCCGGACGACGTCGCCCTTCAGTGCCCGCTGCGCCGCCTGGCTCGCGTGCTGCCAGTCGCAGCCGCCGCACTTCCCCGGGCCGGCGTACGGGCACGGCGGTGACACCCGGTCGGCGCTGGCGCGCAGCACCTCCGTAGCGTCCGCGCGCAGGTAGCGGGCGTCCACCGAACCCGCCGTGACGACCGCGCGCACCCGCTCTCCGGGGAGCGCATGCCGGACGAACACGACCCGGCCGTCCTCGGCGTGCGCCACGCACGAGCCGCCCGCCGCGACCGGTCCGACGTCGAGCTCGAGCACCGCGCCGGCGAGCTCCGGCCCGCTCAGCGGACCGGGGCGCTCGCCGCGCCCGGTGTCTCACGGCTCGCCGGCACCGGCAAGCCGGGCTCGGGCAACCCGGGTTGCGGCAACCCTCGCTGCGGCCCGCGGATGGAGCGCCGGAGATCTCCACCGGAGATCCGACCGTCCTCGGCGCCGCGGGCGGAGTGCAGCTGGTAGGGCACGCTGGTCACCATCACGTTCGGCGAGTTGAACAGCGCGCTGCGCAGGAAGAACGCGCTCTGGTTGTGCAGCGCCTTCTCCCACCAGTGCCCGACGACGTACTGGGGCACATAGACGATCACGACGTCCCGCGGACTCTCCAGGCGGATGCTGCCGACGTAGTCCAGCACCGGGTCGGTGATCTCCCGGTACGGCGAGTCGAGCAGCACCAGCGGCACCGGGATCTTGCGCGCCTCCCACTCCTCCTGCAGCGCCAGCGACTCGGCGTCGTCGACGTTGACCGACAGCGCGACCAGGGTGGAGGGACGGGTCGCCCGGGCGTAGGCCAGCGCGCGCAGGGTCGGTTTGTGGATCTTGGAGACCAGGACGACGGCATGGGTGCGGGCCGGCAGCGTGGTGACCTCACCGGGCTCCGGCGCCAGCTCGACGCTCACGTTGTCGTAGTGCCGTTTGATCGCCCGCATCGTCATGAAGATCAGCGGCATCGCGACCACGACGATCCAGGCACCCTTGATGAACTTCGTCGAGAGCACGATCGCGAGCACCACGGCGGTGAACGAGGCGCCGATCCCGTTGATGACGCGGGACCGCATCATCCGCCGGCGTACGGCCGGGTCCCGCTCCGTGCGCAGCAGCCGGGTCCAGTGCCGCACCATCCCGGTCTGGCTGGTGACGAAGGAGACGAAGACTCCCACGATGTAGAGCTGGATCAGCCGGGTGGGTGAGGCGCGGAAGCTGACGATGAGCAGGCAGGCGAAGCCGGCCAGCAGCAGGATGCCGTTGCTGTAGACCAGCCGGTCGCCCCGGGTGCGCAGCTGGCGGGGCAGGTAGCGGTCCGACGCCAGGATCGACCCGAGGACCGGGAAGCCGTTGAAGGCGGTGTTGGCGGCCAGCACCAGGATCAGAGCGGTGACGAACTGCACGTAGAGGAAGCCCGGCGAGTTGTTGCCGAAGACCGCCGCGGCGATCTGGGCGACCACGGTGCGCTGGTCGTAGCCGGCCGGCGCGCCCAGCAGCTGCCCACCGTGGTCGGGGTCCACGACGTGCACCTTGGCCGCCAGGGCCAGCGCCGTGACACCGATGAACATCGACACGGCGATGGCACCCATCATGGCCAGCGTGGTGGCGGCGTTCTTGCTCTTGGGCTTCTTGAACGCCGGTACGCCGTTGCTGATCGCCTCGACCCCGGTGAGCGCCGTACACCCCGAGGCGAACGCGCGCAACAGCAGGAAGACCAGCGCCAGGCCGGCCAGCTTGGTGTCCGCGGGTCGCACCGTGAAGCCGGCGCTCTCGGCCCGTACCGGGTGCCCGGTCAGCACCGAGTAGCCACCGTAGAGCAGGAGTGCGCCGATGCCGAGGATGAAACCGTACGTCGGCACCGCGAAGGCCTTGCCGGACTCGCGCAGCCCGCGCAGGTTCAGGGCCATGATGACCCCCACCAGAATGACGGCCAACTCCACCTCGTGACCGGCCAGGCTGCGTACGGCCGAGGTGATGTTGGCCACTCCGGCGCTGATCGACACCGCCACCGTGAGCACGTAGTCGACCAGCAGCGCGCTGGCCACGGTCAGCCCGGCCGACGGGCCCAGGTTGGTGTTGGCGACCTCGTAGTCGCCGCCGCCGCTCGGGTAGGCGTGCACGTTCTGCCGGTAGGACGCGACCACGACCAGCATGAGCAGGACGACGCCACCGGCCAGGTAGGGCGTGTAGTGGTAGAGCGCCAGCCCGCCGATCGAGAGGACCAGCAGGATCTCCTCGGTGGCGTAGGCGACCGAGGACAGGGCGTCGCTCGCGAAGACCGGCAGGGCCAGCTTCTTCGGCAGCTCGGTCTCGCCCAGGCGGTCACTCGGCAGCGCCCGGCCGACGAAGAGACGCTTGAACAGATCGGGTACCGACGCCACCGGGTCATGGTAGGTCGCGCCGACCTGCCGGGAGGCGCCGATCGCACGCCGTCGGCGTGTAGCGTTCAAATGGCGGCTGTGCCGCCCGTCGAGGTGTCGGAAGAGAGCGTCTCTTGCACATCGTGATCATGGGCTGCGGCCGCGTCGGGTCGTTGCTCGCCACCCGGCTCCTTGAGGGCGGCCACACGGTCGCCATCATCGACCGGGACGCCGACGCCTTCCGCCGGCTGGGCACCGACTTCGCCGGGCAGCAGGTCGTCGGCGTCGGCTTCGACCCGGACATCCTGCGTTCGGCCGGTATCGAGAAGGCCGCGGCCTTCGCCGCCGTGAGCAGCGGCGACAACTCCAACATCATCGCGGCCCGGGTCGCGCGGGAGACGTTCGCGGTGGCCAACGTGGTGGCCCGCATCTACGACCCGGGCCGGGTGGAGGTCTACCAGCGGCTCGGCATCCCGACCGTCGGAACTGTCCGCTGGACCGCCGACCGGATGCTCCGCCGGCTGCTGCCTGGCGGGTCGGAGCCGGAGTGGCGGGACCCCAGCGGTGCGGTCGTGCTCGCCGAGGTCCATGTCGACCGGGACTGGGTGGGCCGGCGGGTCGCCGACCTCGAGGGCGCGGCCGGCGTACGCCTCGCGTTTCTCACCCGGGACGGCGAGGGGCTGATCCCGACGGCCTCGACGGTCCTGCAGGAAGGCGACCTCGTCCACGTCGTGATCGCGGCCGATGGCCTGCAGCGGGTGGAGCAGGTCTTCGGCGCCCCTCCGGGAGGTCTCTGATGCGGGTCGCCATCGCCGGAGCCGGCAACGTCGGGCGCTCGATCGCGACCGAGCTGCTCGGCAACCGCCACGAGGTGCTGCTGATCGAGCGGGACGCGAAGGGCATCAAGCCCGACAGCGTCCCGGCCGCCGAGTGGCTGTGGGCCGACGCCTGCGAGATCTCCACGCTGGAGCGCGCCGGGCTGCAACGCTGCCAGGTCGTGGTTGCCGCCACCGGTGACGACAAGGTCAACCTGGTGGTGTCGCTGCTGGCCAAGACCGAGTACGGCGTGCCGCGCGTCGTGGCGCGGATCAACCACCCGAAGAACGAGTGGCTGTTCAACGAGTCCTGGGGCGTGGACATCGCCGTATCCACCCCGCGGCTGCTCTCGGCCCTGGTCGAAGAGGCCGTCACGGTCGGCGACCTCGTCCGCCTGATGAGCTTCCGACGTGGCGAGGCGAACCTGGTGGAGCTCACGATGCCGCCCGACGCGCCCCTCATCGGCCAGCGGGTGGGCAGCGTGGACCTGCCGCCGGACTGTGCCCTGGTCGCGATCCTGCGCGGCGGCCACGTGATCGTGCCGACCCCGGACGACCCGCTCGAGGCCGGCGACGAGCTGCTGTTCATCGCCGCGCCGGACGTCGAGAAGCAGCTGCACGACCTGCTGGTCTCCGGCTGAGCGCTACGACGGAGTAGGCTGCAGCTCGTAGACCGGGTTGTACATCACCCGGCGGCCGTCCGCGTAGGTGAGCCGGCCGCGAGCCAGCACCACCCGGCCCGGGCCGATGCCGCCGATACGGCGGCGACCCAGCCACACCAGCGAGATGGTGCCGGTGCCGTCCCAAAGCTCGGCCTCGACGGTCGGTACGCCGCCGACCGGGCGCAGCGTCACCGCGCGCAGCGTGCCCGCGACGCAGACGCGCTCACGGTCTCCGCAGGCCCGGACCGGCGCTGCTCCGAGAGACGAGGCGTGGTCGCGCAGCTTCTCGGCGTCGAGCGCACCCGGATCGGAGGCCAGCCGGTGCAGAGCCCGCCGGATCCGGCTGCCGGAGCCGTGATGGCGACCGTCGCCCATTACTGGATCTCCGTGATCTCTGGTCCGCGCTGGAAGGGGTCCAGCCCCGGCTCGGGGACGGCCGCCTCGACCGCCTCCTTGGGCAGCTGCAGCGGCAGCGGGTCCCGCGGTGGCATCGCGTCTGCCCCGCGTACGACGACGACCTGGCGGAACGCCTCCTCCAGACGCTCCGCCGGTGCGGCACCCGTGGCTGCCGGCCCGGTGATCACCCCCCGCAGGAACCAACGGGGGCCGTCGACACCGAGGAAGCGGGCCGGCTGCAGCCCCTGCCCCGGGCCGGCCGGCTGGCCCGGCACCTGAGCCCGCAGCTCGGTACCGAAGGGTCCGGCAGCCTCCTCACCCGAGCCGCCGGCTTCGGCGACGGAGGCCGTGATCTCCTGGCGGACCTCCGGCCACAGGCCCTCGCGTCGAGGCGCGGCGAAGGCGTTGAGCTGCAGCGCCCCACCGTCGTACACGAGGGTGGCGGTCATCACCTGGGAGTCCTCCCCCACCTCGACGCGCACCTCCATGTCCTCATAGACCGGCACCTTCAAGGCACCCAGGTCGAGCCGCGCGATGTCATCCGCCGGCGCTTCGCCGGCGTCCCATGGGCCGGCCTCGACCGGCTCCCCGGGTGCGGGTCCCTCCTTGGCGAGCTCCTCCTCCTCGACGGAGTAGTCATCGTCGGGGATCGCCGGCTCGTCGCGGCGACGGCGTCGGAACATGGCGTCAGTCTCCCTGGGTGGCGTGGTCTGGAAGGGCGTATCCACCGGTGGAGCCAAAGCCGCCGTCCGCCCGGATCGACGTCGGCAGAACCGGCACCTCGGTGAAGCGGACGCGCTCCACCCGCTGAACGACCAGCTGGGCGATGCGGTCACCGCGCTGCAGGCGGACCGGCTTCTTCGGGTCCAGGTTGATCAGGGTGGCTCGGATCTCACCGCGGTAGCCGGCGTCGATGGTGCCCGGCGCGTTCACCAGGCTGATGCCCAGCCGGGCCGCCAGCCCGGAACGAGGGTGCACGAAGGCGGCGTACCCCTCCGGCAGAGCCAACGCCACCCCGGTCGGTACGACGGCCCGCTCCCCCGGCTGGAGCTCGACATCGACCGCGGTCACCAGGTCCGCGCCGGCGTCACCGGGATGGGCGTACGCCGGCAGCGGGAGGTCCGGGTCCAGCCGGTGCAGCAGCACCTCGAGCTCATCTGTCACCGCTGCCAACCTACCTGCTGCGCAGCCCACGGCAGCGGGCCGCCGCCCCGAAGGACGACGGCCCGCGACCCGGACCCCGGCTACGGCAGACGGAAGTCCATCGCCGGGGTGTTGTCGAGCGTGTACAGGTAGCTCTGCGGCGTGCCGGGAACGGTGTCCGACAGCGACGCGTCGCCGAAGGAGAACGCCGACGCGTCGTAGAACAGCGAGCCGGAGAACGCGCGGACCCGTCGCGGGGTCTGCTGGTCACCCGTGCCGCCCTGCAGCGCGAACAGCAGGGGGTTCCCGCTCAGCCGGTTCAGCGGGACCTCGATCGAGATCGTCCCGGTGGACTGGTTGACGGTGCCGGGGAGAGGCGTGCCCTCGACCCCGAAGGCGAGGCACTTGTCGCCGCCGGTGGCCGGCGGGGCGTAGCACTCCTCGAGCACCGTGTCGTAGTCGTTGACCTTGTAGGTCCAGGCCGCCGGCGTCGTGCCCGAGGCCGGTGAGTACCGAGCGGTGACCGCGAACGGCTGGTAGGCGTTCGAGAACCGCAGGGTCCACAGCAGCGAACGCGACTTCGTGTCCGCCACCGCCTTGGCGAGCGCCACGTCGGACAGGCTGGCCAGCTTCATGTTCAGCGTGAAGCCGCCGGTCTTCGTGTTCGGTCCGATGCTCGTCGAGGTGAAGTCGCCGGCGGGCTCGTTGATGGGCACGAGCGGGGCCACCAGGTTCGAGTAGTTCGCCAGGGCGTCACCGGTGGGGTCGGTGGAGCTCTGGCGCACCGTCGGCCGGCTGCTGCTCAGGGTGCCGCCCTTGGTGTTCGGGCCGGCGATCTGGGTGAACACCATCGGGCTGGCCACGTGGCCGAAGTCCTCGGTGGGCAGCTTGGCGTCGTTGTTGTACACGACCTGGAGCTTGCCGGTGGCCGGGTTGGTCTTGATGGCGAAGAAGTCGGCCAGCGAGCGGTCGCCGTTGGGCTGGCTCAGGCTGCAGCCCAGGCCGTTGAGGCAGATCGAGTTGTAGTGGAACGGGTGCGTGGTGGCCCGGACTTGGCTGAACGTGCGGCCGGACGACGTCGCGTTGACCGACTGGTTGACGTAGACGAACCAGCTGGCCTTGAAGGTGCCCAGGTTCGGGTCGCCCTCGGACTCGGTGCCGTAGAAGGTCACGGCGACCCGGCCCGGCGCGCCACCCGCGGCGATCCAAGGGAAGACCGTGGTGCGGACCTTGTCACGGTCGACCTGGACCGGCTTGCTGAAGCCGATGTCGGCCGGGTTGTTCCTGGGCTGTACGGCGTCGGTCGGCAGGTTGGTGTTGCCGGTCGTGACCGGCTGGTTGCACTTGCTCACGCTGCTCGCGGGCAGCGTCACCATGTAGCTGTGGAACCGCGCCTTCTCGGCGTAGGCGATGTAGATGTTGCCGGCGCTGTCGTTGTCGACGGTGACGAAGCCCGCCCGCGGCTGCCCCGGGTCGACGGCGGCGACGCAGTTGTCGAAGTGCTTGCCGCCGTCGTAGGACACCGACAGGTTGACCTTGTCCTCGCGGCTCCAGCCGAAGTAGACGGGCCGGATGCCGGCGCTCTTGGGGTTGAACTTGGCCGGCAGGGTGCGCATCGGGCCCGGGAAGTCCGGGTCGGCGCCACCGATGGCCGTCAGCGGGCCGTAGGTGAGACCGCCGTCGTCGGAGCGCTGGACGACGATGTTGCGCGGCTGCTGCTGGTTGTAGCTGAGCAGCACGCTGTCCTTGTCCAGGAAGACGTTCCACTGCCGGTCGGCGAGCGCGCCGGTGGACTGCAGCCCGTTGCCCTGGGGGCCCGCGGTCTGCAGCGACCGGCCGTTGTCCGCCGAGGTCGAGGTGGCGAAGCCGGTCAGCGGGCCGAGGCCGGCGTAGGCGTACTGGTAGTTGCCGAGGCCGTTCTTGTCCGGCGCGAGGTTCATCGCGCAGTCGCCGCCGCCACCGCCGGACTGCTGTCCGCGTGGCAAGGTGCCGAGCAGGTGGAACTGGTCTCCACCGTCGGTCGACTCCTGTCCGTAGTCGGACGCGGAGCCGAAGCCGGTCGGGCCACAGGTGTAGGTGCGGCCGTCGGGCGCGGCCTCGATCAGCGGCTCGGCCTCGTCGCGCTGCGGGTCGGCCGCCACGCTGGCGGAGAAGGCCAGCCCGTTGGCCGGTGCGGAGGGCAGGCTCGACTCGCTTGCGAGTCCCTCGGTCTTGATGACCAGCTTGCCGGTGTAGGGCTGGGGGGTGCTGTTGACGAAGCCGCAGGCGCGGACCTTGTACGTCGCCTGCAGCAGGTTGGTCGCCGTCACGGTCTCCGTCGTGGCCGCCGTGTCGCTGGAGCCGACACCGCCACCCTCCCCGTCGACGCGGTCGACGGTGAGGATCTCGTCGTTCGTGTCCTCCATGCCGGAAGCGGGGTTCCAGCTGATGGAGAACGTGAAGATCGCGCTGAGCTTGCTGTACAGGCTCTGGGGCACGTTCACGGTGATGTCGTGGGTGTCTTCCGGAGTGGTCCCGTCGCACGTGCTCGTCGGGTTGGCTCCCGGCGGGATGGTGCCGGTCCAGGTCAGCGTCTTGGTCATGCCGGCGCTGGTCGGCACGGCGACCGACTGGGTCTGTGGATCCGAGGCGTGGCTCTGGCCGGCCGCCAGTGGTACGGCGACCGCCACGGCGGCCGCGGAGACAAGGGCAAGGACCCGACGACGGCGCATGGAGCTCCTGTAGGTACGGGACGAAGCCGGAGCTGCTGTCGCGCCCCGGCGCACGATGTTCGGCGGAAGACTCCTGCCGGATGCCTTCGACGGCAATCTAGTCGATTCGACCGGCGAATGCGACCAATCGGACGAACTTCCCTATGTCTATTCGCCGAAGAGGCCGCGTTCCGCCAGCGCGATCGGCAGCGCGCCGCTTCCCGCCAACGAATCATTGAACTGTTTTAGCGTTCCTTTACCTGAGGCCTCATATCGGTCCCGCATGCGGCGGATCTCCAACGCCCCGGTGAGGTACGACGACGCCTGCGTCGGCCAGGCGCAATAGCGGGCGACCTCGGCCCGCGCCGTCTCCGCCGACAGCGACGCCTTCGTGGACATGAACGTTTCCGCCTCCTCGACGGTCATCTCGCCGAGGTGCAGCGAGGTGTCCACCACGATCCGCGCCGCCCGGAACAGCCGGGCGTCGACCGAGGCGAGCGCATGCCGAGGATCGGTGAAGAAGCCCTCCTCCAGCAGCAGCTGCTCGGCGTAGAGCGCCCACCCCTCGGTGAAGTACGACGTCCCCAGCACCTTGCGCACCGGTCGGTCGGAGCTGGCGGCCACCCACGCCAGGTGCCAGTGATGGCCGGGATAGGCCTCGTGCACGGCGATCGTCGGGATGGAAGCGTGGCTGTTGGTCGCCAGCCGCTGCGACACCTGCTCCTCGCTGGCCCCCACGGGCGGGAAGGGCACGAAGAAGTGGCCGGTACGCCGGTCAGAGAACGCCGGTGGCGCTACGTAGAACGCCACCGCGATCACCGAACGCTGGAATGCCGGCGAGGGCACCACCGCGCAGGACTCGCCTGCGGGCAGCGTCACCAGGTCACGGTCCCGGCAGAACTCCCTCGCCCGCTCGGTCCAGTCGGCGTAGGCCTCGCGCATCGCCTCCGGCGTCGGCGGGTGGTCGCCGTTGAGCTCCTCGAGCAACCCCCGCCAGTCCTCGCTGCCGGAGATCTCCGCCGCCCGCCGGCGCAGATCGGCGGCGAGCTCGTCGTACGCCGCCTGCCCCCGCTCTCGCAGCTCGCGGGCGCCGTAGCCGAGCCCCTCGGCCTCGCGCAGGATGGCGCTGTAGCGCTCCTCGCCGATCGCCCAGTCCCCCGTCGCCCGCTCGGCCAGGTCCTCGAGGAAGGTGGCGTACTCCTCGCAGGCCGACGCGGCCAGCGCACCGGCCTCGGCCAGCGCCCGGCGGCCGGCCTCGTCCGCCACCTCGGCCGGCAGGTCGTCCCGCAGGTAGCCCACGGCACCACGGGCCTGGCCCAGCGCCCGGCGTACCAGCAGCGGGGAGGCCAGCTCCGGGTCGAGGTTGGCCCGGCCGGCGGCCAGCAGGTCGGGCATGGCGCGCAGCCGGGTGGCCGCGTCCGCGACCAGCTCGGGCTCGGGGCGCAGCCGGTGCAGCAGCGTGGTGAACACACCGTTCAGCGCCGGTCCGGTGTAGGTGTCCGGCGATCGCTGCCAGTCGGCCCAGTCCCGCACGATCGCCCGCCCGCGCAGCGTCATCAGCACCAGCTCGCGGTCGATCCGCTGGTCCGCGCTCAGAGCGGTTTCGTCCACCTCGGTCAGCCGCGCAGACCACTGGTCATCGCTCGCAGCGCGCCAGGCGAAGCCGTCGGCGCTGAGGTCGGGCAACCGGTCGTCATACCCCGGTACGCCGAGCGAGGTGGCGGTGGTCGGGTCGGCCGCCAGCTCGTCGGCGATGAACTGGTCGAGAAGGCGGTCGAAGTCGATGCCGGTCGCGGTCACGCCGTCCGACGATGGTCGATAGCCGGCGCGGATGGCAAGCCGTCGCGCGGCGATGGGATCCTGCCGGCATGTCGGACTACGCCGAGCGGCTGCGGGTCCCCCGCTGGTGGTGGCCGGTGGCCGCGGCCCTGGTCGGTTTGCTGGGCGCCGAGATCCACGTCGGGCTGCCGCTGGCCTGGAAGGTCGGCACCTACGCCGTCTTCGGCGCAGGCGCGGCCGGCCTGCTGCTCTTCGCCGGCGCCGCCCGGGTGGGCGTGCGAAACGGCCAGCTCGTGGCCGGCCGGGCCCGGCTGCCCGTAGAGCACACCGGCGAGCTGCGCGTGCTGGACCGCGCCGCGATGTCGGCCGCGATGGGGCCGGAGGCGGATCCTGCGGCCTACACCCTGACCCGGTCGTGGCTGCCCGGCGCGGTCCGCGTCGAGGTGACCGACCCGGCCGACGACACGCCGTACTGGCTCGTCGGCTCCCGCCACCCGGACCGGCTGGCCGCCGCGCTCGAGGCCGCCCGGAGCCCGGTCTGAGCCGCCCCTCCCTCGATCGGCGGTCCTCGTAGTGTGGTGCCGGCGCGCGTCGGCGTGATCCCGCCGACGGATGACACGAGGGAGCCGGGCATGAAGTCCACGGACGAGATGGGCTGGCGGCTCGTCGGCGGACTGAGCGCGGTGCTGGCCGGGCTGGCGGCACGTCGGCTGCTCACGGCCCTGTGGACCAGGCTGACCGGCCGGACGCCCCCGATGAACCCGGCGTCGCCGAGCACGACGTGGCCCGAGGCGGTCGGCTGGGCCGCGGCCAGCGGCGTGGCGATGGGGGTGGCCCGGCTGCTGGCGACCCGGGTGGCCGCGTCCACCTGGGCCAAGGCGAGCGGCAAGCTGCCCCCCGGTCTTGAAGAGGTCACCTAGCCAAGTCCTCCGAACGGTCCAACTTGGCAAAGGACTCTTGACCTTCGACGTATCAGCCCTTGACGATGGCGACTCCACTTACCCAAGGGAGTAGCCCATGCGACGCAAGCTCGTCCTGCTCGGCGGTACGACGATCGCTGCCGCCGGCCTGATCGTGACGACGATCCCCACGGCGACGGCCATCACCACCGGGAAGAACTTCACCGCCGTCGCCCCGAACGAGGAGCGGGCCAGGATCGACGTCGGCGAGCGCGGTCGCAGCCTCGGCGACATGCTGGTCTTCGGCGGTCCGCTCAAGCTCCGCGACGATCCCGGCACCATCGGTCGCCTCGACGGCCACTGCATCACGACGAGTGACCCGTCCGGACCGGACGAGCAGCGGCAGCAGTGCATCATCACCGCAACCACGAACGATGAGGGCGGCGACGAGATCCAGCTGCAGGGCGTCGGCCGGTCGCTCGCGGACGACGTGGAGCTCAGCGTCACCGGCGGCAGCGGCAAGTACGCCAACGCGCGGGGTGAGGCGACCCTGGACTTCCGCAGCCCGGACAAGGTCGTTCTCCACTTCCGGCTCATCCCGTAGCCCACAGGAGTCGCAGCGGCACCCGGTCGCAGCCGTGACCGGGTGCCGCTCCTTCATGTCCCGGTGACCGAGGAGCCGCCCAGCGTCTCCAGCTGGGCGGCATGCTGCTGGAGATGGTCGACGAGAAACTCCTGCACGATCTCCGCCACGGTCATCGAGCCCAGCGTCGAGTGGTGACCGACCAGCCGAAGCCCCTCGGTCGAGATGCTGCCCAGCAGCCGCTCGACGGCGTCCACGCCGCCGTCCACCGCATCGAGCTGCCGGCCCGTCTCGTCCTGGCGACCGGCGGCGATCCGCTCGATCCGCTGCGGGTCGCTCTTCACCCGGCCGAACGCCACGCTGCCACCGGACGCGACCAGCTGCTCGATCTCGCCGACCCAGTACGGGATCATCTCGGCGCAGTGCGAGAGCACCTGGCCGGCCTCCCACTGCTCACCCGTCGCCGGGTCCGCCGCCGTCCGCCGGGCCGGCTCGACCCGACCGGCCGCGGCCCGCAGCCGGCCGGCAGCGGCACGCAGCCGTCGTACGGCGTCGGTCATGTCGCCCGCTCCGGACGCACCCGCTCGGGGTCGGGGACCCAGGCCGGGACCCGCGGCTCGACCACCGGGTTCGCGAGTACGCCGAGCCCCTCCACCTCGAGCTCCACTTCGTCCCCGGGCCGCAACCAGGGGTAGGCCTCGTCTCCGTGCGTCAGGGAGAGCTCGAGGATGCAGCCGGTGCCACAGGTGCCGGAGCCGATCACGTCCCCGGCTCGGAGCTCGGTCGACTCAGCGGCGTACGCCAGCATCTCGGCGAAGCTCCACCACAGCGTGTTGAGGTCGCTGCGGCTGTACTCGCGGCCGTTGACCCGTGCCGTCATCGTCGCGGGCGGCACCTCGCGCAGCCCGTCCGGCGCGAACTCGTCCACGGTCACCAGCACCGGGCCCAGCGAGGTGGCGAAGTCCTTGCCCTTCACCGGCCCCATGGACTGCGCCATCTCGCGCACCTGGACGTCGCGTGCGGACCAGTCGTTCATGACACAGAAGCCGGCCACCAGCGGATCGGCGTCGGCTGCCGACTCGACCGGCCCGGAGCGGCCGACCACCACCGCGACCTCGAGCTCGAAGTCCAACCGGTGAGAGCGGGGCGGCACCGGCACCGGCTCCGCAGGCCCGATCACCGCGGCCGGGTTGGAGAAGTAGAAGACCGGGATCTCATACCAGTCGGGGTGGACGTCGAGGCCACGGCGTACCCGCGCCGTCTTCACGTGCTGCTCGAAGGCGTAGAAGTCCCGGACGCTGGGCGGCGCGGCGATCGGCGAGAGCAGCCGTACGTCGGCCAGCGGCACCGCGTCCCCGGTCGACGGTGGACGCAGCGACGGGTCGACGCGGGCGGCCATGGCCAGGTCGAGCAGCGCCGCCTGGCCGGCTCGCCCGGTGCCCACAGCGGCCGGCACCACCCGGTCCCCGTCGACGACCCCGACCAGCACCGATCCACCGTGCTCGTAGCGCGCGATCTTCATTCCGCTCCCCTCCCGGGATCGCCGCAGGCTAGCGGCCGGGGCGACTGGCAGAGTCGAGGCTGATGCAGACCTTCCTTCCCTACGCCGACTTCGCTGCGAGCCCTACGCCGACTTCGCTGCGAGCGCCGCGGTGCTCGACGACCGGCGTCTGGGCAAGCAGCGGGTGGAGACCTTCCAGATCCTGCGAGCGCTCACCTTTCCGACGTACGCCTGGAAGAACCACCCGGCGGTGCGGATGTGGCGCGGCTTCGTGCCGGCACTGGTCGGTTACGGGCTGGCGACCTGCGCGGCCTGGCGCGAGCGTGGCTTCGCGGACAGCGTCGCCGCCTCGATGCTCGAGTTCACCGGTGGCGTCCCGCCCGACCTCGACCGGCTCGCGGCTGCCGGCCAGCTGCCGCCTTGGCTCGGCCTCGAGCTGCTGCATGTGAGCCACCGCTCCGCGCTGGTGCGCAAGGAGCCGGAGCACTACCGGCCGTACTTCCCGGACGTGCCCGATGACCTGCCCTACCTCTGGCCGCGGGCGGCGTTCCCCCGCTGGCCGGTACGCCGCCCGGCGGGCGTGCCGATGGGGCTCGACGAGGCGCTCGCCGCGCTTGGCTTCGACGCCCCCCGGCCGGGGCAGGCGGCGGCCGTCGCGGCGATCGCGGCCGGCCGCAACGTGCTGCTCGCGATGCCGGCCGGCTACGGCGGCTCGGCGACCGGCCTGCTGGCGGGGTTGACGGCGCAGGGGCTCACCGTGTGGGTCACCCCGGCGGCCGGCGGCGGGATCGCGGACCTGGTCCGGCCGACCGAACCGCTGGACGTCTGGCCGCGGCTCCCCCGCCAGCCGCGGCCGGACGCCACCGGTGCCCGGCTGACCGCCCGGCCCCCCGGACCCGCCGATCTGGCCGCGCTCGCGGAGGAGGTGGCTGCCGACCCCGACTTCGTCTTCCTGCGGCCCGCCGCGCTGGCCCAGACCGCCACCGTTGCCCACCTCGGCGAGACCGGTGTCGGCCTGGTGGTGGTGGACGATTCCGCTGAGCTGTCGGCCGACGCCGCAGCGTCGGTCGCGCCGGCGGTACGCCGGCTGGGCGTCCCCCCTGTCCTGGTGGTCACCGGACCTACCGACTCGACCCGGCGCAGCGAGATCGTCCGAACTCTTCAGCTCGAAGATCCGGTGCTCGCCGGCGGCGGCTTCGACCGGCCCAGCTGGCTCGGCGTACGGCTGGTCGGCCCGGGCGCGGCCAGGGCGCGCGCGGTGGCCGAGCTGGTTCGCGCGGCCGAGGGACCGGGCCTCGTGGTGGCGATTGGACGACCGGGCACCGAGCGCCTCGCGGCGGCTCTGAACCGCAGTGGGCTCCGCGCCGGAGTCGTGGCGGCCGGGATGCGACCGAACCGGCGGACGGTGACGCTCACGGCGTACCGCACCGGTCGGCTGGACGTCCTCGTGGTCGACCCGGAGGTCACCGCCGACCTCGGCACCGCCCTCGGCCGGGCGCGTGTCCACTTCGTGCACCCGGCCGGCCCGCCCGCCGACCTGGACGCGTTACACGACGCGCTGGGGCTCGCCTCCCGGCGGGGGGAGCGCTCCTTCGCCGTAGTTCTGCTCTCGTCCGAGGAGCTGCGCGAGCTGACGGGGCCGCAGTCGCCCGGTCGCGAGGCTCTCGGCCGGTACGCCGCCGGAGAGGGCTGCCGGCGTGCCCTCCTTCTCGACCACTACGGCGAGCCGGTCGCGGTGCCCTGCGGCCGGTGCGACCGCTGCGCGCCGGCCCACGGACCCGTTGGTACCGTGCCGTCCTGATCGGTGACCGCGGAGGAAGACGACAGATGAGCTCGACCGCGGTCCGGCCGGCCGACGCGTCCGCGCGGGCCGGGTCCATGCGTCCCGGCGTCGTCCTCGCGATCGTGCTGTCGGCCACCTTCATGCAGCTGGTCGACATCAGCATCGTCAACACCGCGATCCCGTCGATCCAGCGCGAGCTGTCGGCGTCGTACGCCGCCATCCAGCTCGTCCTGGTCTGCTACCAGCTGGCCTTCGCCTGCACGCTGATCACGGCGGCCCGACTGGGCGACATCTACGGCCGGCGCCGGCTCTTCGTGATCGGGATGGTCGGTTTCACGCTGGCCTCCGCGCTGTGCGGCGCCGCACCCAACCCGACCATCCTGGTGCTCTCCCGACTGCTGCAGGGGTTCATGAGCGGGCTGATGTTCCCGCAGGTGCTGGCGGTCATCCAGGTGACCTTCGCGCCGCGGGAGCGCGGGCGGGCCTTCGGCATCCTGGGCGCGGTGATCGGGCTCGCCACGATCCTGGGACCGCTCCTCGGTGGTGTGCTGATCCAGCTCAACCTGGCCGGGCTGAGCTGGCGGACGATCTTCTATGTCAACCTGCCGGTCGGGATCGTCTCGCTGGCGGCCGCCGTTCGCTTCCTGCCGGAGTCGCACGCCCCGAACGCCGACCGACTCGACCTCCCCGGTGTGGCGCTGATCACCGCCGGACTGCTGCTGCTGGTGTATCCACTGGCGGAGGGCCGCGACCGCGGCTGGCCGGCCTGGCTGATCGTCATGCTGGCCGCGTCGGTGCCGCTGCTGGTCGCCTTCACGGCGTACGAGCGGGCCAAGACCCGGCGTGAGGACTCCCCGCTGGTCTGGATGGACCTGTTCTCCGACCGGGCATTCCGCGTCGGGCTGCTGTTGTCGATGGTGTTCTTCGCCGGGCTGCCCACCTTCTTCTTCACCTTCACGCTCTACCTGCAGATCGGGCTCGGCTACACCGCGCTCGGCGCCGGGTTGACCGGTTTCAGCTTCGCGGTCGGGTCGGGGTTGGCGTCGTCCCGGTCGGACAAGCTGGCCCGCCGGCTCGGCAACGGTGCCCTCAAGGTGGGCACCGCCCTGCTGGCCGTCGGCATGGCATTGGTGCTGCTCACCGTGCGCCTGGTCGGGGTGCACCCGCACGGTTACCAGTTCGTGCCCGCCCTGTTGGTCGCGGGCATGGGGCTGGGCTTCTTCATCGCTCCGGTGACCAACATCATCCTGGCCGGCATCCATTCGCGAGCTGCCGGGTCGGCCTCCGGCGTACTGTCCACGGCCCAGCAGATCGGCGGCGCGGTCGGCATCGCGGTGGTCGGAGTGATCTTCTTCACGCTGATCGGGGCGAACGCCGGATCCAGCAGCAACCGCGTGACGCCGGAGCTTCGCCGGGAGCTGAGCGCCCTGCCGCTGCCGGCACCGGCCGTGAACGCGATCGTGGCCGGCTTCGCGCGCTGCTTCGACGACCGGGCGCACGAGAAGGACCCGAGCCGCCAGCCCGCGAGCTGCCGGATGGTGGCCCCGCCCGGCGCACCGGCCGGAACCGGTGCCCGGATCACGGAGCTGATCCAGGGCAAGGCCGCGCCCGCTGCGCTGGCACGCACCTTCTCCACGTCGTTCCAGCAGGTGCTGCTCTACGAGATCGCGGTGTTCCTGCTGGCGTTCGGGGTGGTCTTCGCCCTGCCGACCGTGAACCCGGCGGTGCTGGGCGGCAGAGGGGGACCGGAACCGGCCTGAGCGGTCCGCTAAGGCTTGTACCAACCGCCGGTCCGCCTGCGGTGCAGATCGGCGATCAGCTTCTCGCCCAGGTTGCGGGTGTCGCGGCGGTTGAGCTCCGCGCCCGCAACGGCGCCGGCGAAGAACGGCGCGAAGGTGGACGCGTTGCGGCCGGCCCGGCGCAGCAGCCGCGACCGCAGCTGCCGCCGCGCGGCGCCTCCGAGTACGCCGGAGAGCCCGCCTGGTGCCAGCGGGTCCACCCCGCGACGGGCGGCCCAGGCCGACACGTAGGCCATCGCCCGCTCGACCGGCGTGCCCGACGAGGCTTGGCCGAAGACCTCGTGCAGCTCGGCGACCAGCTTCAGCTCGATGGCCACCACTGCGAGCGTCTCCGCGGCCAGCTGGAACGGCGCACCGAGCAGCGTGGGCGGGGCGACGAACTCGACCGCGGCCAGTGCGCCGCCGGCCGCGCCCACGGCCGCGGTCGCCTTGCTGGCCGCGTTGACGAGGGCCGCCGCGAGCTCCGGTTCGGACAGGCCAGGGTGCTGTTCGCGCAGCGTCGCCGCGTTGCGGACGGGCAGCGCCGGCGCCACCTCGAGCACCGTGTCGACCAGCCACCGACCGCTGGCGAAGGCGCCGGCGCCGCTCGGTCCGAGGCTTCTCGCGAGTACGGCGGCCAACCTGCCCAGCAGGCTGGCCCGGGCGCGGTTATCCATGGGCTCGTCGCGCGAGATCCGCGCGACGAGCTCAGGCAGCTCCCGGCCGCTCCGTGCGTTCTTCGCCGGATCCGCCGGCCGGCCGGTGGCCGGCTCGGAGCTCAGGCGGCACACTCCCGGCAGATCAGCGCGCTGTTGGTGTCGCTGGCGAGCTGGCTGCGGTGGTGCACCAGGAAGCAGCGCGAGCAGGTGAACTCGTCCGCCTGCCGCGGCAGCACCCGGACGGTGAGCTCTTCACCGGACAGGTCCGCGCCCGGCAGCTCCAGGGACTCGGCCAGGTCGGCCTCGTCGACGTCGACGGTGCCGGCCTGTGCCTCTGCCCGCCGTGCCTTGAGCTCCTCGAGGCTGTCCTCGCCGAGCTCGTCTTCGTTCGTTCGTGGGGTGTCGTAGTCAGTAGCCATGTGTGGCCCTCGCTCTCGTCAAGACTGCGGGGGATGTAACGCACCGCCGGCCGGTTTCGATCCCGGCCCGGCTGGGGTCGTGGCCGCGGTCGCGGGAGGCGATTCCCCGCGGCGCAGAGGTCGAACGCCGCCGACGGTTAACGTTCGGTAACTCCGCCGCCGCAGCGGTTGCGAACCATACCTGGATCGGAGCTCCATGGCCGTCTACGGGCTCGGGCCGCGCGTGCCGTCCATTGACCCCACCGCCTTCGTGCATCCGGACGCCACCGTCATCGGCGCGGTGACCCTCGGACCTGAGTCCAGCGTCTGGCCGGGTGCCGTCCTGCGCGGCGACTACGGCGAGATCTCGGTCGGTGCGCGGACATCGATCCAGGACGGCTCGGTCATCCACGCCACCGAGGAGCACCCCACCCGCATCGGCGCGAACTGCGTCGTCGGCCATCTCGCCCACCTCGAGGGGTGCACGGTGGAGGACGACTGTCTGATCGGCTCCGGCTCGGTGGTGCTGCACGGCGTGGTCGTCCGCAGCGGCGCCCTGGTGGGCGCGGGTGCCGTCGTACCGAACGGCGTCGAGGTCCCGGCGCGCGCGATGGCGCTCGGCGTACCGGCGAAGATCCGCCCCGACGCGGTGGGCACGGACGCGTTCACCGAAGGCGTCGAGGAGTACGTCGGCAATGCCGCCCGCTACACCAAGGAGCTGCACCGGCTCGACTGACCCCGGGCGGCCCCGCCGGCCGCGCTTCGGTCAGGCAGGAACCGCGGCACCGGCTCCGCGAGCTGCGGTCCGGGCGGCGGCTGCGGCGCGCTGCTCGTCGTAACGGGTGGCGCTGGCGTCGAGACCGGCGACGAACTCCGCCAGCCGATCACGCGCCGCCTCGCCCTCCGGCGAGAGGGTCTCCAGCTCGAAGACGCCCCAATGCCGCAGCACCGGCATGACCACGTCGTCGTGGTGGCCGCGGAGGTCATAGATGCCGGCCTTGGCGATCATCGCGGCCTTGCGGGTGAAGCCGGGAATGCCGGCACCGGGCATCGCAAAGCCGATCACCTCGTCGGCCACCGCGACCATCGTCGCGTCCGGCGCGAGCTCGAAGGCGGACTTCACCAGGTTGCGGTAGAAGACCATGTGCAGGTTCTCGTCGGCCGCCACCCTGGCCAGCAGCTTCTCTGCCACCGGGTCCTCGGTGTAGCGGCCGGTGTTTCGGTGCGAGATGCGGGTGGCCAGCTCCTGGAACGAGACATAGGCCATGGCCTGCAGGCAGTTCTTGCCGCCGCTGTCGTAGCCCTGCTGCATCTGCTGCATCCGGCCGCGCTCGAGCTCGTCGGGGTTGATCCCGCGGGTGACGACGAGGTAGTCCCGGATGACGATGGCGTGCCGCCCCTCCTCGGCGGTCCACCGGTGCACCCAGGTGCCCCACGCGCCGTCGCGGCCGAACCGGCTGTCGATCTCCCGGTGGTAGCTCGGCAGGTTGTCCTCGGTGAGGAGGTTGACCTCCATCGCCACCCGGGCGACCGGGGAGAGCGTCGACTGGGCCGGCTCCCACGGTTCCACGTCGAAGTCGCGGCCCTGGCTCCACGGCACGTAGTCGTGGGGCATCCAGTCCTTCGCGATGGCCAGGTGCCGGTCGAGGTTCTCCGCGACCACGGGTTCGAGCTCGACGAGCAGCTGCTCAGCCGGCAGGGTCGAAGTCGGCATCCGGCGGGTCCCTTCGCGGCGGGTGCTGGCTACGGCGTCGTAGGTTACGTCACCGTAGCCTTCCCCCCGCCGGCCGCATCACGCTCGAAAGTCCGGGCGGGTTCGGTCTGGCGCACTGCCTCCGCCACCGACTTGACCACCTCGGGGTTGAACACGCTCGGCACGATGAACGACGGGTTGAGCTCGTCCTCGGCCAGGACGTGCGCGATGGCGAGGGCGGCCGCCGCCTCCGTCTCCACCGTGATGTCGCTGGCCCCGGCGTCGAGCAGGCCCCGGAACACCCCGGGAAAGGCCAGCACGTTGTTGATCTGGTTCGGCTCGTCGCTGCGCCCCGTCGCCACCACGGCGGCGGTCTTGCGGGCAGCCGCCGGGTCCACCTCGGGGTCGGGGTTGGCGAGGGCGAAGACGATTGCCGCCGGCGCCATCGTGGCGATGTCCTCGCCGCTGAGGATGGCCGGCGCGCTCAGCCCGATGAAGACGTCCGCTCCGGCGAGCGACTCGCGCAGGGTGCCGGTGCGGCGGTCATGGTTGGTGTGCTCGGCGATCCAGCTGGTGTTGTCGTCCAGCGCGGGCCGTCCGGTGTGGATCACGCCGTGGATGTCGGAGACGACGATCGAGCGGGCGCCCGCGTGCAGGAGCAGCCGGAGCACGGCCGACCCGGCGGCGCCCGCCCCCGACATGACGATGCGTACGTCGGACAGCTCCTTGCGGACCACCCGCAGAGCGTTGGTGAGCGCGGCAAGTACCACGATCGCCGTACCGTGCTGGTCGTCGTGGAAGACCGGGATGTCGAGCAACTCCTGCAGCCGGCGCTCGATCTCGAAGCAGCGGGGCGCCGAGATGTCCTCCAGGTTGATCCCCCCGAAGACCGGGGCGATGAGCTGTACGGCCCGCACGATCTCGTCCACGTCCTGGGTGTCCAGGCAGATCGGCCAGGCGTCGATGTTGCCGAACCGCTTGAACAGCGCGGCCTTCCCCTCCATCACCGGCAGCGCCGCTGCGGGACCCAGGTTGCCCAGCCCCAGGACCGCCGAGCCGTCGGTCACCACCGCCACCGAGTTGCGCTTGACGGTGAGCCGACGAGCGTCCTCCGGGTGCTCGGCGATCGCCAGGCAGACCCGGGCGACGCCCGGCGTGTAGGCCATGGACAGGTCGTCACGGGTCTTGAGCGGGACCTTGGAGCGGACCTCGATCTTGCCGCCGAGATGGAGCAGGAAGGTCCGGTCGCTCACCTTGCGGATCGCCACGCCCTCGACGCAGCGCAGCGCGGCGGTCAGCTGGTCGGAGTGGGCCGCGTCGCGGGCGGCACACGTGAGGTCGAGCACCAGCCGGTCCGGCTGGGACTCGGTCACGTCCAGCGCGGTCACCACTCCCCCGGCACCACCCACCGCGGTCGTGAGGAGTCCAACAGCGGTCGGGTCCGCGGGGACCTCGAGCCGGACCGTGATCGAGTACGACGCGCTCGGGATGGCCATCTCCGCATTCTGGCGGTGCGGCCCGCGTGCTGTACTGGCGCGGTGAGTCCGCCTGGTCTGCGCTCCGTCGTCGTCGACTGCGTCCGCCCGCACGAGCTGGCCCGGTTCTGGGCGGCCGCCCTCGGCTACGCCGTACGGCCCTACGACGACGCCGAGGTGGAACGGCTGCGGGCCGCCGGAATCGACGACGTCGAGGACGACCCGTCGGTGGTGATCGACCCACCGGCCGAAGGGCCGACCATCTGGTTCAACCGGGTGCCGGAGCCGAGGGTCGGCAAGAACCGCGTGCATCTCGACGTCGACCTACCGGATGCGGCTGGCATCGAGCAGCTCCTCACCCTCGGGGCGACGGTGGTCCGGCCGCTGGGCGCCGTACCCGACGAGCCCTGGGTGGTTCTGGCCGATCCGGAGGGCAACGAGTTCTGCGCTTTCCCCCCGGCTAGCCCGTGAGCGGCTTGCGCACCAGGTCACCGGCGTAGACCGTCACCAGCTCGGGGTCCTCACCCGAACCCGACGGGGCCTGCTCCACCGTGAGCGAGGCATCCCGGCCGGACAGGGTCAGCGTCGCGAGGCCGTTGGAGAACCACGGGCCGCGGACCAACCGCCACCGCAGCCACGGAGCCGCTACGCCGGCGCTGCGCGCCAGCAGCCTGCCCACCGCCTCCCCCGCGCGGGTTCGGGTGAACCGGTCGGCAACCTGGACGGCACGCTGGGTCGGGTTGCGCACCGGTGAGCAGACCGCCTGGAAGACAGAGCTGCGTACGCCGGCCGCGTCCGGAAAGGACGCCTGCGCCAGGTAGGAGTAGTGGACGTCCCCCGACAGGAACGTGATCATCGCCGGTGGACTCCCGTGCCGCCCCGACCCCACGTCGGCGACCAGCCGGGTGAGTGCGTCGAAGGACCGCCGGAACGACCCCCAGTGCTCCAGGTCGATGGTCTCGCGGACCTTCTCGCCGAAACCCACCAGCCGCCGACCCCACGCCCCGGCGCACACCGCCTCGTTCCAGCCTTCGAGGTCGTGCACCGCCGGTGGGAGCAGTATCGGCAGCGAGCTGGCGATGAGCAGGTGGTCGAGATCACCCCGGGTGGCCTCGACGATCCAGTCCCACTCCGGCGGGTCGACCATCCGGCGGTGATCGCTGTCGAGCACCCGGCCACAGCGGGAGTCGATGACGAGCAGCCGGGTCCTGCCATGGTCGCGCCGGTAGCTCCACCGGGCGCCCTTCTTCCCGTCCGCCTCGGCGTCGGCCATCAGCGCGAACTCCCGCAGCAGCGGCCCGCCGTCCTCGGCCTCCTGCAGCCTGGCCAGCATGCCGTCCGCGGCGAGATCCGCCGGCGAGAGGTTGCCGACGTGCTGGTAGAGCCAGTAGGCCATCAGCCCGCCGGCGATCCGGTCCCGCCACCAGCCGGTGGCGGCCATCCGCCGCCGCCAGACCGCCGAGGTGTTCCAGTCGTCGTGGACGTCGTGGTCATCGAAGATCATCGCGGTGGGCATGGTCGACAGCAGCCAGCGCACCGTCGGGTCGCTCCACGCCTCCCGGTAGAGCCGGGTGTACTCCTCGAAGTCCGCGATCTCCTCCCCGGGCGGACGCGTGGTGTCGCGCCGCTCCCGGATGAACTCGAGCGTCCGCGGCGACACCTCGTCGGCGTACACCTGGTCCCCGACGAAGAGCATCGCCGCGGGCCAGGTCGTGGAGTCGCTGCGGCGCATCCGGGCCGCCAGCGCCTGGAGGGCGTCGATGCCCACCCCGCGCTTGTCTTGGCTGCGGTCGAGCGTGTACGGCGGGTGGTGCGGTGCGCTGACCCGGCAGGAGCCGAAGACCAGCCGGAAGGGCAGCTCCGGCGAGGTGGTGCGGATGGCGCTCGGGGGGTACGGCGAGTCGGCCGGCGGCCAGACCCGTGCACCGTCCAGGGTGACGTCGTACGGCGTCACCGAGCCGGGAGCCAACCCGTCCACCTGCACCAGCGCGTAATGATGACCGGCGACGTGGAAAGTGTGCACGGTGGAGCCGAGCACCTCAACGGTGGCCGGGCCGTCGGTCTCCATCCAGACCGTGGCGCAACTGTCGTCGACGAAGCGCAGCATGGGCCCCAGCACCAGGTCGGGCATCGGCGGACTCCCTCGTTGCCGCACCGGCTGCGGGCGGCCCTGGAGCCGATCCGCCCGCGGCGGGTGCCGACCGGCTAGGTCGCCTTCGGCTTCTTGGGCTTCTTGGTCTCCCTGCCGCCCTTGTTCTTGCTACCCATGGACGCCCTCCTTCCGCGACGCGGGTCCTCACGCTACTGCCGCCCACAGGCGAAAAGCGACGGAATTGCAACGACTCCGGGAACGTGGCGGGCGCGCCGGCTGTTGACGACATACGGTAGCCCCTCAGGACACCGAAGCAGCAGGAGGCGACGATGACCGACACCTTGACCCCCGACCGGACCAGTTCCGCCCTCGAGCGCTGCGACCGCTGCGGCGCCCAGGCCCAGATCCACGTCGTCCTCCGCGCCGGCGGCGACCTGTTCTTCTGCCGTCACCACGGGCGCCAGCACGAGGATCGGCTGCGCAAGCTCGGTGCCGACTACGTCGAGCGCCCCGACCGGCTGACGGCCCCGCCCGCGCGCGGGTAGACCGGTAGCCGGGTCCCGCCGGCGCTAACCCGGGTGCTCCTGTCGGAGCTGCGAGGTAACGTCGGTGTAGTGCCCCCAGCAACCACCACCCGCAGCCGCATGCGCTCACTCATGCGGCTGCGGTCCTATGTCCGGCCCTACGCCGGCCAGATGCTCACCATGCTGGTGACGGCGCTGCTCGCGGTGGGGGCGGGCATCGCCGTACCCCTGGTCACCAAGTCCGTGGTGGACGGGCCGGTCGGACACGGTGACCACGCGGGGCTGCTGCCACTCGGCCTGCTGGCACTCACGCTCGGAGTCGCCGAGGCAGGCCTGATCTTCATACGCCGCTGGGTGCAGTCCTACTGCGCGCTCGGCATCGAGACGCGGATCCGCAACGACCTCTACGCCCACCTGCAGCGACTGCCGGTCTCCTTCCACGACCGCTGGCAGAGCGGTCAGCTGCTGTCCCGGGCGATGACCGACCTCAGCGTGATCCGGCGGTTCCTCGGGTTCGGGCTGGTCTTCCTCGTGGTCAACGTGGCCACCTTCATCACGGTGGTCGGGCTGCTCCTGCATCTCTACGTCCCGCTCGGCCTGGTCGTCGCGGCGTCAGCGGTGCCCATCCTGTGGCTCTCCCAGCGGTTCGAGGCGGGCTACATCGAGGTTTCCCGCCGGGTGCAGGACCAGCAGGGCGACCTGACGACGGTGATCGAGGAGTCGGCGGTCGGCGTACGGGTGATCAAGTCCTTCGGACGTCGTCGACTGGTCAACGAGCGATTCGAGCGCGGTGCGCGGACCCTCTACGGGTCCTCGATGGACAAGGTCCGGCTGCAGGCCAAGTTCTGGGCGCTGCTCGACCTGATCCCCAACCTGACGCTGGCGGTGGTCCTGCTCACCGGTGCCCTCGCCGTCCAGGCGGACCGGCTCACCCTCGGCGGGCTGATCGCGTTCATGTCGCTGATGCTGCTGCTGGTGTGGCCGGTCGAGGCGCTGGGCTGGATTCTCGCCACCGGACAGGAGGCGATGACGGCGGCCGACCGGCTCTACGAGGTGCTCGACACCGAGCCCGACATCGTCGACCGCTCCGGTGCCCGGCCGCTGGCCCGCCCGACGGGGCGGCTCCGCTTCGAAGGCGTCGGCTTCTGCTACCCCGGCAGCGAGTCGCCGGTGCTGCACGACGTCGACCTCACGATCGAGCCCGGCGAGACGCTGGCCCTGGTCGGGGCAACCGGCTCCGGCAAGACCACGCTCGGGGCGCTGGTGCCGCGCCTGCATGACGTGACCGCCGGCCGGATCACGCTGGACGGCATCGACATCCGCGACCTGCAGCTGGCCTCGCTGCGCAAGGTCGTCGGCGTCGCCTTCGAGGATCCGACCCTGTTCTCGGCCAGCGTCCGGGAGAACCTGCTGCTCGGCACTCCCGACGCGACCGACGCCGAGATCGAGACGGCCCTCGACATCGCCCAGGCCGGCTTCGTCCACGACCTGCCGCACGGGCTCGAGACCAGGGTTGGCGAGCAGGGCCTCGCGCTGTCCGGTGGACAGCGGCAGCGGCTGGCCCTGGCCCGGGCGATCCTGGGCCGGCCACGGGTGCTGGTGCTCGACGACCCGTTGTCGGCCCTCGACGTCCACACCGAGGCGCTGGTCGAGGAGGCGCTCGGACGCCTGCTCGCCGGCACGACCGGGCTGGTGGTCGTGCACCGGCCGTCGACCATCGCGCTGGCCGACCGGGTGGCGCTGCTGGACGGCGGCACGATCCGCGCCGTGGGCACCCACTCCGAGCTGCTCGCCCGCGTGCCGGCGTACCGCTCGATCCTGTCCGAACAGGCCGCGACGGTGTCGGTGGCCTCGTGAGCGCGTCCACGGTCGAGAACTGGCGCGGCGTCGGTCCCGACACCAACGAGGAGGTGCCCGGCAACGTCTCGGTGCTGCTGCGCGCGCGCTCCCGCCGGCTGCTGGGTTCGCTGCTCGCGCCGCACCGACGGGCGCTGTGGCTGGTGCTCGCCGTCGTACTGACCGAGAACGCCGCGGCCATGGCCGGCCCCTACCTCGTGAAGGTGGGCATCGACTCGGGCATCCCGGCCGTCGTCGCGGGCGCCGGCTCCGGCCGGCTGGCCACGGTGGTCATCCTGCTGGTGGTCGCCACGCTGGTGCAGGCGGGCTGCCGGCAGGTGTTCCTCGTGATGACCGGGCGGATCGGGCAGGACCTGCTCCTCGAGCTTCGGCGGCGGGTCTTCGACCACTTCCAGCGGCTGAGCCTGGCCTTTCACGAGCGCTACACGTCCGGTCGGGTGATCTCCCGGCTCAGCTCGGACATCGACGCGATCTCCGAGCTGCTCGACACCGGGCTGGACGGCCTGGTGACCGCGGTGCTCTCGGTGGCCTCGATCGCGGTCATCCTGCTGCTGCTCGACCTGCCGCTGGGTCTGGTTACCCTGCTGGTCTTTCCGCTGCTGGTGCTGCTGACCCGCTGGTTCCGCCGGGAGTCGGCCCGGGCCTACCGGCGCACCCGCGAGACGGTGGCCCTGGTCATCGTGCACTTCGTGGAGTCGCTCGGCGGCATCCGCGCGGTGCAGGCGTTCCGGCGCGAGCCGCGCAACTCCGAGATCTTCGACGAGCTCAACACCGGCTACCGCAAGGCCAACGAGCGCGCCTTCCAGCTGGTCGCCATCTACGGGCCGACGATCAAGCTGCTCGGCAACGTGACGATCGCCATCGTGCTGCTCTACGGCGGCTACCGGGCGCTGGGCCAGCAGATGACCGTCGGCGTACTCGCCGCCTTTCTGCTCTACCTGCGGCGGTTCTTCGAGCCGATGCAGGAGCTGAGCCAGGCCTACAACTCCTTTCAGTCGGCGACCGCGGCGCTGGAGAAGCTGGGCGGCGTGCTCGAGGAGCCACTCTCGGTGCCCGAGCCGCGCTCGCCGCGCGAGCTCCCAGCCCCCCGGGGTGCGGTCGCGTTCGACGGGGTCCGGTTCGGCTACGACGAGCGCCTCGTGCTGCCGCGGCTCGACCTCGAGCTACCGGCCGGACAGACGGTGGCGCTGGTCGGCGCGACCGGCGCCGGCAAGACCACGCTCGCCCGGCTGCTCGCCCGCTTCTACGACCCGCTCGAGGGCGCCGTCCGTCTCGACGGGGTCGACCTGCGCGAGCTGACCGAGGAACAGCTGCGGCGAGCTGTCGTCATGGTCACCCAGGAGAACTTCCTGTTCTCCGGCACCGTGGCCGACAACATCGAGTTCGGCCGGCCGGGAGCGTCCCGCGCCGAGATCGAGGCGGCGGCCAGGGCGATCGGGGCCGACACCTTCATCCGCGAGCTGCCGGCCGGCTTCGACACCGACATCCGCAAGCGTGGCGGCCGGCTCTCGGCCGGCCAGCGGCAGCTGGTGGCGTTCGCCCGGGCCTTCCTCGCCGACCCGACCGTGCTGATCCTCGACGAGGCGACGTCCTCGCTCGACGTACCGTCCGAGCGCCTGGTGCAGCACGCTCTTCGGACGATCCTCGTCGACCGGACCGCCGTGATCATCGCGCATCGGCTGTCCACGGTCGAGATCGCCGATCGGGTGCTGGTCATGGAGAACGGCACGATCGTGGAGGACGGCGTACCCGACCAGCTCCTCGGCGGCTCCGGGCGCTACGCGGGGCTGCACCGGGCCTGGTTCGACAGCCTGGTCTGAGCGCGACGCTGTTCGGCGCTACCGGGAGAAGAGGTGCACGAGGGAATCCTGATCGGGCGTTTTCCGTTACCCTGGTGTTTCCCGACAACGGCCGGCCGGCGTCCCCCGGTGTCGTTTGCGCGTCCGCGACCAGCCGCGTCGTATCCTTCGCCCCGAGAGGTTCTGTGACTTTGGCAAGACTCGCTTCAGCCAGTGCGTCCGCCCCGAACGGCGCGGACAACGCTGACGCGGCCGGTCGCGGCCGCAGGCCACGTCGAGGCCGCGCTCCGGCGCCAGAACCCGCTCCGCTTCCGACCGTCGACCTGACCGCCGTCGAGGAGGCCACGGTGAGCCTGGTGCCGGCCGGGGGGCAGCCGGTGGCACGTCCGGCTGCCGGCAAGACCTCTAGAGGAGTCGGTAAGTCGCGCAGCAGAGCCGCCACCACGGCCACCGCCCAGCCGGCCGGGGATCTGCCCGCCAGCGGAACCGTTGACATCACCGACCCGACCCCGTCGGACGAGGAGATCCTGGCCGAGAGCGGCGAGGAGGACGAGAACGCGGTGGCATCTGCCGGAGGTGAGCACGCCGTGGTTGGGATCACCGTGGGCGAGGTTGCCGTCCACGATGTCGCCGCGGCGGCGGCCGCCCCTGCCGACGTCGTCGGGACGCCCGCAGCCGAGGACGAGGAGGACGACGAGGAGGAGCCCGACGGCGTCCCCGTCGCCGAGGAGGATGAGGAGGGAGAGGCCAAGGCCCTCGCCCAGGCGCGCCGAGACGCCGAGTCGGCCGCTTCGGCTGACCCGGTCCGCGCCTACCTCAAGCAGATCGGCAAGGTGCCGCTCCTCAACGCCGAGCTGGAGGTCGAGCTCGCCAAGCGCATCGAGGCGGGGCTCTTCGCCGCCGAGAAGCTGCGCGCGGACGACGAGCTGACCCGGCGTACGCCGAAGGGCAAGAAGGCCACCGGCCGGTCGTCCCCCCAGTTCCGGAACGAACTGGAGTGGCTCGTGCGCGACGGCGAGCGCGCCAAGAACCACCTGCTCGAGGCCAACCTGCGGCTGGTCGTCTCGCTGGCCAAGCGCTATACCGGCCGCGGCATGCAGTTCCTCGACCTCATCCAAGAGGGCAACCTCGGCCTGATCCGCGCCGTCGAGAAGTTCGACTACACCAAGGGTTACAAGTTCTCGACCTACGCCACCTGGTGGATCCGCCAGGCGATCACCCGCGCGATGGCCGACCAGGCCCGCACGATCCGGATCCCGGTCCACATGGTCGAGGTCATCAACAAGCTGGCCCGGGTGCAGCGGCAGATGCTGCAGGACCTCGGCCGCGAGCCGACGCCCGAGGAGCTCGGCCGCGAGCTCGACCTGTCGCCGGAGAAGGTCGTCGAGATCCAGAAGTACGCCCGGGAGCCGATCAGCCTCGACCAGACCATCGGCGAGGACGGCGACTCCCAGCTGGGTGACTTCATCGAGGACAGCGAAGCCGCCGTCGCGGTCGACGTGGTCAGCTTCGGCCTGCTGCAGGACCAGCTCGGCTCGGTGCTCGACACCCTGACTGAGCGCGAGGCCGGGGTCGTCTCGCTGCGGTTCGGGCTAACCGACGGGCAGCCCAAGACGCTCGACGAGATCGGCAAGGTCTACGGCGTCACCCGCGAGCGGATCCGCCAGATCGAGGCCAAGACCATGTCCAAGCTCCGGCACCCGAGCCGCTCTCAGGTCCTGCGCGACTACCTCGACTGAGCACCGCTGCCGGCGCGCGCTGCCGGCTGGTCCGGGGTCAGCCGGTCCTTCGCCGCTCGCCGACGCGGGCGGCCGCTCGGCGGATCTGAGCATAGCGTCGCTCACCGGCCCGCGCACCCAGGACGTAGCCACTGGCCAGTCCGGCCCCGGCGCTTGTTCTCGTGGCAACGCGCCGCCAGGACCGGCGTACCTGCCGCCCGCCCTCGACCGCGACATCGCGCGCGTTCTCCGCGACGCCGGTGACCGCGCGTGCACCGCTCTGGGCCACCTCTGCCGTCGCCTCGCCCAGTGGGCCAGTGGCCCGAACGAACTCCGAGCCCAGCGCCTCCGCCGCGCCGCTGACGACACCGGCCGCACCGCCCACGGCGGCGCCGGCGGAACGGGCGCCGTCCAGCACGCGGGAGGGGGAGGCGGTTCGCCGACGTTCGCGGCCCAGCAGCACAGCGGCGGCCGCGGCCCCGACCGCGCCGGCGACGACCGCGACAGCCGGGGGCCGGGGGCGTCCGCCGGCCCCGCCCGCCGGCTTCGGTGTAGGTGCCGGGCGGGACACCGAGGGAACCGGCGCGGGCTCCGGCGGACGGGACGGCTGTGGCGGCGTGGGGGTCGGAACCGGTTGCATCGGCTCCGGCGAGGGAGCGGGCACCACGGGCTCGGGCCCCGGGGTGGGCACTAGCGGCTCGGGCTGTAGCGGCGGCTCAGGCTGTAGCGGCGGCTCGGGCTGTAGCGGCGGCATCGTGTCGGTCGCGGCCGGCAGCAGCGTGCCCGACGGCCCAGCCGAGAACGGTACGCCGTAATGCCGGTAGAGCTCAGCCTCCTCGGCCTCGGTCAGGTGCCCCTGGCTGCCCACTCGCGGGGCTGCCTCGATGACCTTGGCGGCGAAGGAGACCCGCATCGAACCAGCCTCTGCACGAGCGTCGACCAACGGGAGGAAGCGCAGCCCGCCATCACCGCTGGTGGCCTCGATCAGCGCCCACTCAGGCAGGCCGGTCGCGTCGTCGGCGTACACGGCGGTGCAGGTGCCGATGCTCGCCCCGTCCGCGTCCTCCACCGTCAGGCCCACCCAGGTCATTACGTCATCGCGATCTGGAAGCGTCATGGCGGCTATGGTGCCCACCCGGCCGCTGCTGACGCCAGCCGTGACGGGTGCGCCCTGGTCTCCGGCCGGATCGGCGCCTAGGGTGACCGGCGCGACGGCGAACGCCGGATGCCGACAGGAGAGCGCCATGAGCAGCCGAACCGACTCGGCCACCAAGATCGTGCTCGAGGAGTCCGAGCTGCCCACCCAGTGGTACAACATCGTCCCGGACCTGCCGGCGCCGCCACCGCCGGTGCTGCACCCGGCCACGCATGAGCCGGTCGGTCCGCACGACCTTGCGCCGCTCTTCCCGATGGACCTGATCCTGCAAGAGGTCACCCAGGACCGGTACGTCGACATCCCCGGCGAGGTGCTCGACGTCTACAAGCTGTGGCGGCCCTCGCCGCTCTACCGCGCTCGCCGCCTGGAGCGAGCCCTCGGTACGCCGGCGCGCATCTACTACAAGTACGAGGGCCTCTCTCCGGCCGGCTCGCACAAGCCCAACACCGCCGTACCGCAGGCCTACTACAACGCCAAGGCGGGCGTCCGCCGGCTCACCACCGAGACCGGCGCCGGCCAGTGGGGCACCGCTCTCGCCTTCGCGTGCGCGCTGTTCGACCTCGAGTGCGAGGTGTGGCAGGTGCGGGCGTCGTACGACGGCAAGCCGTATCGGCGGGCGATGATGGAGGTCTTCGGTGCGACCGTGCACCCGAGCCCGTCGGACCTGACCGAGGCCGGGCGGAAGTTCCTCGCCGACGATCCGGAATGCACCGGCAGCCTCGGCATCGCAATCAGCGAGGCGGTCGAGGTGGCGGGCAGCGCCGAGGACACCGGCTACGCGCTGGGTAGCGTGCTCAACCACGTGCTGCTGCACCAGACGATCATCGGCGAGGAGGCTCTCCGCCAGTTCGCCAAGATCGACGAGACGCCGGACGTCATCGTGGGCTGCACCGGCGGTGGGTCGAACTTCGGCGGGCTGGCGTTCCCATTCCTGCGCGAGAAGCTGGCCGGTACGATCTCGCCGGTTCTGCGGGCCGTCGAGCCGGCCGCCTGCCCGTCGCTCACGCGTGGCCGCTACGCCTACGACTACGGCGACACGGCCGGGTTCACCCCGCTGATGAAGATGCACACGCTCGGGCACGACTTCATCCCCGACCCGATCCACTCCGGTGGCCTTCGCTACCACGGCATGTCGCCGCTGCTCTCCCACATCTACGAGCTGGGGATGATCGAGGCGGTGGCCAAGAAGCAGAGCGAGTGCTTCGAGGCCGGCATCCAGTTCGCCCGCACCGAGGGCATCGTGCCGGCGCCCGAGCCGACGCATGCGCTGGCAGCCTGCATCGAGGAGGCGCGCCGATGCACCGAGACCGGCGAGGAGAAGGTGATCCTCACCGCGCTCTGCGGCCACGGGCACTTCGACATGGGGGCCTACTCGGCGTTCCTCGAGGGCAAGATCGAGGATCTCGAGCTCACGGACGAGCGGTTTGGGGATGCGCTGACCCGGCTGCCCGACATGGAGCTCTAGAACTGCCTACCTGAGCTCAGGCAAGGTGGACGCCATCGACGATCGTGGCACGGTCGACGGGCTCGCCGCCGGTGGCCGCGGCGCCGGGCCGATACTCCGTAGACTCGCCGGATGCACGACGTAGGCGCGATCCCCCCTTCCGGCATGCGGACCTCGACCGGCGCGCCTATGCCGCGTATCACGCCATTGACGTGGGCCAGTGCTCGTGAGGTCCTTCCGCATGAAGCGCATGACTTCACGCCTTGGCTTGCCGACCATCTGGACCTGCTGGCCGACGTGCTGGGACTCGACGATCTGGCGCTCGTCGCTCGCGAGTGGGACGTAGAGACGTTTTCGCTCGACCTGTTCGCGGTGGGGTCTGATCTCAAGGGTGAGATCCACGTCGTGATTGAGAACCAGTACGGCGTGACAGATCACCGTCATCTCGGCCAGCTCATGACCTACGCCGCGCACGCGGCCAGCGGAGGAGGTCGCGTGCTGGCTGTCTGGGTCACCGAAGATGTGCGACCGGCACATCTGGCGGCCGTCGAGTTTCTCAATCGGATGTCCGCGGCCGAATCAGCAACCTTCGGAGCTGTGCTTCTTCGAGTGAGGTTCGTACCCATAGCCGATGGGAGTTTCGGAGTATACTTCGAGGTTGAGTCAGAGCCGAATAGCTTTCTGCGCCAAGGCGGGTCACTTCGCTCCGGAGGCCGGCCGGAGACCGCACAGGCAAGACGAAGTTTCATCGAGCAGGTCAGCGCAATCCTCACGCCCGAAATAGTGCGTCTCGGTTATCGGGGAGGTGCGGTGAACCCCAAGCATGGGACCATCACCTACCTGTTTCCCTTGGGCAATCCGCTGGCGAAGGTGGCGAGTATCCGCGTTGTAGCCAAACAGCACTTCGCCTATGTGGCCCTGTACCTGGAACACTTGCCGACAGCGGAAGAGAACCACGCAGTCGCCGAAGTGATTCAGGAGCACTATGCACCCTTGCTCAGCCAGTATGGTGTCGGGGTGAGCGACTGGCATGCCTCCAGCCCTACGACGAAGCGCGCGCGGATCCGGATGGATCTGGACGCCCGGGGTTTCGGCGCTGCCGACCCGACAACAGTCGCGTCGCAGGCGGAGATCGTACTTCGCGGTTGGTTGGGGGCCGCAACCGAGCGACCGCTAATGGACGTCGAAGCGCGATGGCGGGCGCTGCTAACCGAAAGCGGGCCTGGATCGATGGAGACTGATGCCGCGGGTGAGATGGACGAACTTCAGACGTCTACGAATGGAGGTGTAATGGTAGACAAGACGGCACTTACCGACGAGCAGAACGTCAGTATGGTGAGAGTGGAAGACGGCGAGGGTGTCAAGCCCTGGACGGCCGCGCAGCGCGCGCAAGTGCTGGGTGGCGGTGCGCTGCCTCCGGTGCAGCCTAAGAAACTCGACGCCGAATAGGCGAGAGCCCGCTTCGGAGGAAACCTCCCTCATCATGCTGCCGGGGAGCGACACGCAGGAGATCGCTCTCTAAGCCTAAGTGAGTACGCGATTTGGGGTTCAGCGACCGTAGACATCACGACGGTGCCCGAGCGCAACCACGACCACCAGCAGCACATCGTCAGCGACGGTATAGATGATCCGGTAGTCACCTACCCGGACACGAAGGCCTGGCCGCCCCTGGAGAGCGCGGGCGGCCGGCGGGCGTGGATCATGGGCCAACAATGCGATGGCGCCTTGGATGCGGTGTCGATCCGCCGGATCCAACTTGCGGAGCGCTCTTGCCGCCGCCGGCCGAAGCTCGATGCGGTAGGTCGTCACATCCAGCCGAGGTCGACCTTGGCCTGCTCCCACGGGATGTTCGGGCCTTCTTCGGCCATCGCCGCGTCGTACGCCGCGACGTCCTCGGCGTCCTCCCACGCCGCCATGAGCTGCTCGTACCGTTCGGGGCTCACCAGGACCGCTGCGGGACGCCCGTAGCGCTCGAGGAACACCGCCTCGGTGTGCGCAAGCTCCACCGCGTCGGACAGGCCGTCTCGCGCCGCGCTGACCTTCATAGTCGCCATGTCCATGACGGTACAAGACTTCGTGCGTCTCGTACAGGACTCTTGGGTGTCATCAAGCGCTTCTCCGGCGTCCGGGGCCGGACGGGTCGGTTGCCCGGGTCAGGTCCTAGGGTGGGCCGCCGAGCCGTCTCACAGGGGGTCCGCGGTGCCGTCGACCGGGCAGAAGTCGCCGTACTGGAACCCCAAGATGGAGACGCTCCCCCGCTCCGACCTGGAGCGGCTCCAGCTGGAGAAGCTGCGCCGGGTCTGCGAGTGGGCGGCGGCGCGCAGCCCGCACTACCGCGACACCTTCGCCGCGGCCGCCTTCTCCCACGACCAGCTGCGTACGCCGGACGACGTACGCCGCATCCCGTATCTCACCCGCCAGGAGTGGATGGACGGCCAGGCCGCGGCACCGCCGTATGGCCGGCTCCCGGTGGCCGGTCCGGAGTCGGCGATCCGGCTGCACACGACTTCCGGTACGACGGGCAAGGAGCCGCTCCGGGCGCTGGACAGCCGCAAGGACTGGACGTGGGCCGCGGAGATGTGGTGCTACGGCCTATGGGCGATGGGCGTCCGGCCGACGGACATCGGCTACGTCGCGTTCGGCTACGGCTCCTTCATCGGCTTCTGGGGGCTGCACTACGGGCTGGAGAAGATCGGTGCGCTGGTGATCCCCGGCGGCGCCCAGCCGACGGAGAACCGGGTGCGGCAGATCGTCGAGTTCGGTGCGACGGTCGTAGCGTCTACGCCGACGTACGCGCTGCGGCTGGCACGGGCCGCCCGGGAGCTCGATCTCGACCTGGTCGGATCCGCCGTCAAGATTGTGGTGCTCTCCGGCGAGCCGGCCGGCTCGATCCCGGAGACCAAGGCGCTGGTCGAGGCGCAGTGGGGGGCCAAGGCCTACGACACCGCCGGCATGACGGAGATCTCCACGCTGTTCATGTTCGAGTGCTGGCACCAGCCGGGCGGCGCGCACATTCTCGAGGACCACTTGCTCGAGGAGGTCGTCGACCCAACGACCGGCGAACCCGTCGCCTACGGCGAGATGGGCGAGCGGGTCGTGTCGTCGTTCGGCCGCAGCATGATCCCGCTGCTGCGCTACCGGACCGCCGACCTGGTCGTGAAGGTGCCGGCCGACCGGTGCACCTGCGGGCGCACCTTCGACATCTACGAGGGCGGCGTGCTCGGCCGGGTCGACGACATGAAGCTCGTCCGCGGCACCAACGTCTACCCCCGCGCCATCGAGGGCATCGTCCGCGGCCTCCCGGAGGTCGAGGAGTTCCAGATCAAGATCTTCCGGGAGGACATCCGGGATGAGATCGCGCTGCTGGTGGAGTATGCCGGCGACACCCAGGACAGCCGCTGCGCCGAGGTGACGGCGACCCTGTCGAAGGAGTTGGCCGCCGCGCACGAGGGGCTGCGCTTCCGGGTCGAGCGGGCGCCGGCGGGGTCGCTGCCGCGCTTCGAGCTGAAGGCGCGTCGACTCGTCGACCTCCGTACGACGCCTCAGGGCGCCTAACGCCGCTCTACTGTCCGACGCCGGACGTCGAAACTCGATTGCTGCCAACCAGCCAGGTCTGAACCATGGCGGCGATGCGCACAACGAGGATGCATGCCGACGAGGTCGAGACCGACGTCGCCCTCGTGCGCCGGTTGCTCGTGAGGCAGTTCCCGCACTGGGCCGACCTGGCGATCGAGCCCGTCGCGTCGTACGGAACAGATCACGCCATCTACCGGCTCGGTGACCACCTGGCCGCTCGGCTGCCGCGCATCGGGTGGGCCACCGGACAAGCGGCGAAAGAGGCGCGGTGGTTGCCGGTGCTCGGGCCGCACCTGCCGCTCGCGGTCCCCGTGCAGCTGTCGATCGGGCGGCCGGCCGAGGGCTACCCCTTCGACTGGTCGGTGTATGAGTGGCTGCCCGGGGAGAACGCGAACGGCACGATCGACGACCTGGAGCAGGCAGCGGTTGATCTCGCCGCATTTGTGATCGCGTTGAGGCAGGTCGACACGACCGGTGCCCATCCGCGTCCCCGTCACGGTCGGGGCGGACCGCTCGCCGAGAGTGACGAGCAGGTTCGTCGCTCGATCGCACAGCTCGGCGACCGGATCGACGGGGCTGCCGTCCTCCGCTCATGGGAGGAGTCGCTCGACGCCCCGGGATGGCACGGCGAGGAGGTCTGGGTGCACGGCGACCTGCTGCCGGGCAACCTGCTGGTCGTCGACGGCCGGTTGTCGGCGGTCATCGACTTCGGTGGCCTCAACGTGGGCGATCCGGCCTGTGACCTGCAGCCGGCGTGGAACGTCTTCGCCGGAGTCAGCCGCCAGCGGTTCCGAGCCGAGGTCGCCGCAGACGATGTCTCCTGGTTGCGAGGCCGCGGCTGGGCGCTGTACCAAGCCGTGTCAGCCTTGCCGTACTACTGGGACACCAACCCAGGCATGATCCGTCAGGCCACACACGCGCTGGCCCAGGTCCTCGCCGACAGCTCTGCCGACTGATCCCGCCATGGCGTGCGCTGGGTTCGGAGGGCTGTAGCGTGCGTGCTACGGCCGCTGCATAGGTCGACCGAGAGCAGCTGCTGTCCGTCTCCCGCCTCCGCCCGGCGTCTCACTCCTGAACCCACCGAGCGACGGTGCCGTCGTCCTCGAATCGGGTTCGACCGCACGGGCAGGCCGCGGTCGTCTCGACGGTCTGCGGGTGAGCGCCGCAGTGAGTGCAACGTGGTGCCCGGCGGCCTCGGGTCGCCGCTAGGCGACGACCCTCGGCCTTGAGCCGGGCAGCGAGCTCAGCGTCGAGTTCGCCATTGTGCGATTCCCGAACCGGCGCGTCGAACTCGTGAGTGAGAGTCAGCGCGGCCGACGTTAGGCGGTCCGCGATGAACCACCACTGACGCTCCCCGAGCAAGTCGCCGCAGGCCTCGGCGTCCTCCCGCTGCTTCTGCGCCTCGCGGATGATCGCCTCGAGGTAGTCCGCTGGGTCCTCGACCTTGTGGACCGAGTTCGTCTCCACTTCGACGCTGTAGCCGAACACGCCGATGTGAGCGACGGCCTCCAGGCGCTGTCGAGTAGTGCGACGTCAACGGCAAGAGTGTCCCTCGCCGAGCGAATGTACGACTGTGCGTACTCGACCGGATCGACCTCGTCGACCTCGTCGAGCTCCCTATTGTCTAGCATTGCGTCCTCCACGCCATCAACACACCCCGCACCAGGCAGCCGGGGACCGGCCTCACCTGGGCTGGCAGGGGCTGCGCGAGTTCCACTCAGCGCGCCCTTGTCGATGGCACTTCCGCCCTTTAGCCCCGCCGTCGCCCGTGCCCTCCCGGGTCACCGCGGTGTAGGGGTCCGCGGCCACTGGCGTCCTTCCGGCGCGATCTCCCATCTCAGGGAGGCCGACGCGGGACAGATGCTGCGACGCCCACGCTGACAACGTACGGGGCGGATGTCAAGCGGTCCCGATTCACAGGCATCGTTACCGCCTGTCCACAGGACCTCCCTGGTCGACGCACACCCCGTCCACACCTGTGTCCACCGACGGACGCGACGTTAGGCGGGCTCGCGTGTTACTCCTGTTCTGTCGGGCCGGGCGGCCCGGGAACGGGTTCAGTCCATGGAGATGCAATGGATCGTGGCGCTGGTGTTTGTGGTGATGGGTATGAGCGTTGTCCTGGTGCTGGTGGTCCTCACGATGCGGGACTCCGACGTCGTACCCCGCGACCCGGTGAATGCGCCGCGGCAGCCGCTGGGCGCCGACCGATTCTTCACCCTGCAGGGCATCCGGAACGGCTTGATGACCGCCTTGCTGATCGCCGCGGTGTTCGCCCTGATGAAGTACGCCGGGCGATGAGCGCTCTTACCGCGGTCCTGCTGACGGCCGTCGGCGGCCTCGTCGGCATCGTCGTCGGCGCGAGGCTGCAGGAGGGCCGCGAGACTCGCGCCGCCAAGCTGCAGCGGGACTGGGAGGAGACGGACCGGGCGGCCGAGCGCAAGGACGAGCATCGGCGCTGGCAGCGGGAGCGGCTGCTGGAGGCTTGCACCGGCTTCATAGCGGCGACCGAGGAGTGGCACTTAGGCATCGTCGCGGGCGAGACAGAGTCCGACCCGTACTTCCGCCGGGCGGTGCTGGCGCAGTCTCAGGTCGCGCTGGTCGCCTCGGGGCCGATCCGAGCGGCCGCGAGCAAGTTGATGGCTACGGCGACCGCGTTAGAGATGGCGACAAAGATGCGTAGCGTCACACCCGAAGAACGCAGCAAGGCACAGGCCGACCTGTTCAACGCCGCCGTACGGTTCCGCAACCTCGCCGCGGTCTACCTCGGTACCGCGGACGCGGAGGACCTCGGCGGCGATCTCGAAGCGGGTCGAGGCTAGGCGCCCAGGTCGGCTGTCAGCCGATGTGCCAGGTCATTCCGCACTTCGTGCAGTGCGCTTCCGTGAGCTTCTCCTTTCGGGAGAGCCCCGTGCCCAGGAGCGAGATACCGGCGGTGAACACCGCGGCGGTGGCCTTCGCCCCGCTGACGCCTCTCTTGGCCTTGACCGCCTTGGTCTTGACCGTGCCGGTCGAGGTGCAGTGCGGGCAGACCATGCTCGCGTTCGCCGAGGACACGCCGGGCCTCCTGTCCGTGGGTTCCTTGGGGCCGTGGTTGGTGCAGTAGGAGCTGCCGGCCGCCCGTGGCGCAGCGCACGGTCCCACGGCGCATGCGGTACCCGACACGAGCGCGATCGTAGCGGCGCTCGGAGCGCGGCGCGCCCTAGGCGGCGATCTTGAGCAGCAGCGCGGGTAGCCCGACGCCGTGGGAGCGACCTTGGCGGCCGTCTCCCGTACCCGCCAGTTCTCGTCGGTGAGAGCGCGGGTCAGGGCCGGTAGGGCGGCATCGTCCCACGCCCACAGCAGCCCCCGGGCTGCCCACACGCGCAGCCAGTACGGCTGGGGGACGCTCTCGGCGCCGTCGCTGGCGGGAGGGCCACCCAACGCGGCGACCAGACCGTCGTCGGTCGGTCGGCCCATGAGCAGCTCGATGCAGCCGGCCACGACCGCCTTCTTGCCGCGGCGCTCGCATTCGGCCTCGACGCTCTGCCGCGGCGTCACACCCCAGTGCGATCTCGCGGTCACATCGGGAGTGTGCACTTTCCTCGCGCCCGGCAGTCGCTCGGCGCGTCAGGAGGCGGGCTGCTCGACCTCCTGCACCGAGCGGGACAGCAGGCAGAACTCGTTCCCCTCGGGGTCGCCGAGAACGACCCAGCTGACGTCGGGGCCCTGCCCGACGTCGACCCGTCGAGCGCCGAGAGCCAGCAGCCGGTCCAGCTCCTGGGCTGTCGGCACGCCGTCTGCGCGCAGGTCCAGGTGCAGCCTGTTCTTGACGGTCTTGGGCTCGGGGACCGCCAGTACGTCGATCGTCGGCCAGCCACCGTCGGCCGGGGCGATGCTCACAACGCTTGCGTCCTCCTCGACCACTCGCCAGCCGAGTACGGCGCACCAGAAGTCGGCGATCACGCGCGGCTGAACGGCATCGACGGCAAGGACGGCGATACGACTGGGCATTGGCGCATCATGCCGAACGTTCCCATGGCCGTCGTACGATCACGGCGTGGGCACCGACCTGATCGGCCGGCCGACCGAGCCGGCCGAGGACAAGCTGCTCGAGATCTACGCCGGGCTGCGGGACCTCGCGGCCCGCAACGACCTGGCGCCGTGCGTCACCGCCAATGTGCGCTCCGCCCTCGCCGCGCTGTCGAACGCCGTGAACGACCTCGGCCTCGACTACGAGCACCTGCTCGACGTCGGCGTGTGAGCCGCCGGTGAAGGTCGCGGTCGTCGGCGGCGGCCCGGCAGGGCTGTTCCTCGGCATCCTGCTGCGCTCGGCCGACCCGACCACCCACGTCACGGTCTACGAGCGCAACGCCCTCGAGGACACGTTCGGCTTCGGCGTCGTCTTCTCGCAGGAGACGCTGGACAACCTCGAGGCCGCCGACCCCAAGTCGCTGCGCCGGATCTCGGCGGCGTTCCGGTCGTGGGAGACCATCGAGATGCGCTTCCGCGGCCGGACCATGCGCTCGAACGGGCACGCCTTCGCCGCCCTGGCCCGCAAGGAGCTGCTCGCGATCCTCGCGGGGCGAGCGGCGGATCTCGGCGTCGAGCTCCGCTTCGGCGCCGAGGTGCCGGAGCTGTCCGTCCTGCGGGACGCCGACCTCGTCGTCGGCGCCGACGGCGTGAACAGCGCCGTACGCCGGGCGCTGGCCGAGCAGTTCTCGCCGATGGTCGACGTGCGGCGGTCCAAGTACGCCTGGTTCGGTACGACGGCGCCGTTCGACGTCTTCCACTTCCTCTTCGCCGAGACGGAGCACGGGCTGTTCCAGGCGCACGTCTATCCGTACGACGCCGGGCACTCGACCTTCATCGTGGAGACCGACCCGGCGACTTGGGCGCGGGCCGGGCTCGACCGGAACGCCGCCGTACCGCTGCGGCCCGGGCAGACGGACGAGGCCAGCCTGGCGTTCTGCGAGCGGCTCTTCGTTGAGCACCTGGAGGGCGCTCCGCTGGTCGGCAACGCGTCGCGGTGGCTGGAGTTCACCACCGTGCGCAACGCCACCTGGTCGGTCGGCAACGTCGTACTGCTCGGCGACGCGGCGCACACCGCGCACTTCTCGATCGGCTCGGGCACCAAGCTGGCGATGGAGGACGCGATCGCGCTGGCCGGCGCGCTCCGCGAGCACGACGACCTGCAGACGGCGCTCAAGGAGTACGAGGCCGAGCGCCGGCCGCTGGTGGCCTCGGTGCAGCGGGCCGCGCAGGCCTCGCTCGAGTGGTTCGAGGGCGTGCAACGCTACCTGCGGCTCGAGCCGGAGCAGTTCTTCTTCTCGCTGCTCACCCGCAGCCAGCGGGTCACCTACGACAACCTCAAGCTGCGCGACGCCGACTTCGCCGCCGGACTGGACCGCTGGTTCGCCGGCCGTGCCCGGGCCGCCGGCCTCGACGTGACCGACGGCACGCCGCCGATGTTCTACCCCTTCAAACTGCGCGGGCTGTCGCTGCGCAACCGGATCGTGGTCTCCCCGATGGCGCAGTACTGCGCGGTCGACGGCGTACCGACCCGCTGGCACCTCGTCCACCTGGGCTCCCGAGCCGTCGGCGGCGCCGGCCTGGTCTTCACCGAGATGACCTGCGTGTCGCCGGAGGGCCGGATCACGCCGGGCTGCCCCGGCCTGTGGAACGACGAGCAGGCGACGGCGTGGACGGAGATCGTCGACTTCGTGCACGGGGAGACCGATGCGGCGATCGGGCTGCAGCTCGGCCACTCGGGGCGCAAGGGCTCGACGAAGCTCATGTGGGAGGGGAACGAGGAGCCGCTGGACGACGGCAACTGGCCGATCATGGCCGCCTCCCCGGTGCCCTACAAGCCCTACGGCCAGGTGCCCCGCGAGATGACGCGCGCCGACATGGACGAGGCGCGGGATCAGTACGTCGCCGCCGCCCGGCTGGGTGCGGAGTGCGGGTTCGACCTGCTCGAGCTGCACTATGCGCACGGCTATCTGATGTCGGGGTTCATCTCGCCGCTGTCCAACCTGCGGACCGATGAGTACGGCGGCGACCTGGACGCGCGGCTGCGGTTCCCGCTCGAAGTCTTCGACGCCGTCCGGGCGGTGTGGCCGGCGGACCGGCCGATGTCGGTGCGGATCTCGGCCACCGACTGGACGCCGGGCGGGCTGGTCGGCGACGACGCGGTCGCGATCGCGCACCGGCTCGCCGACCACGGATGCGACATCGTCGACGTCTCGACCGGCCAGACCTCGCTGGACGCCAAGCCCGACTACGGGCGGCTCTACCAGACGCCGTACAGCGACCGGATCCGCAACGAGGTCGGCATCCCGACGATGACCGTGGGCGCGGTCGCCTCGGTGGACGACGCCAACACGATCGTCATGGCGGGGCGCGCCGACCTGTGCCTGCTGGCCCGCCCGCACCTGGTCGACCCCTACTGGACGCTCAACGCAGCGATGGACCTCGGCTACGAGGGCCACCGTTGGCCGGCGCAGTACCTGTCCGGCAAGACCGCGCGCCGGCGGGAGCAGACACCGTGACCGTTGGTGCCAACAGTCATGCTGACGGCGTGAGCAAGACGCAGTACTACACGGCGACCAGCCTCGACGGGTTCATCGCCGACGCAGACAACTCACTCGACTGGCTGTTCGAGGCCGACCGTGCCAGCGGGGGCGGTAGCCAGGAGCGCTTCGCTGCCTTCTTCGCCGATGTCGGCGTGATGGCCATGGGCTCGACGACGTACGAGTGGATTCTCGACCACGAGCACCTGCTGGAGTCGCCGGACAAGTGGCCGGAGATGTACGGCGACACGCCTACGTGGGTCTTCACCCATCGGGACCTCCCAACGATTCCCGGTGCCGGCATTCACTTCGTCGCCGGTGACGTCGAACCAGTGCATGCCGAGATGGTCGAGGCTGCGGCCGGTCGCAATGTCTGGCTGGTCGGCGGTGGCGAATTGGTCGGCCGGTTTGTGGACGCGGGACTGCTAGACGAGATCATCGCGGGGGTCACGCCCGTCACCCTCGGCGGCGGTTCGCCACTGCTGCCGCGGCGGCTGACCGGCCTGCAGTTGTTGGACACACAGGTCGTCGGCGGAAGCTTCGTCGAGCTGCGTTATGCAATACCGGCTGGAAAGTCCCCGTGACGGCGTTCGCGCTGACGCCGGAGCAGGTGTCGTTCGCCGCTTGGGCGCGGGAGCTGGCCGAGCGGGAGTTGCTGCCGCTGGTGTCGGCGGGAGTGGAGGGCAAGGTGAACCGGCCGCTGTTGGAGGCGATGGGCCGGCACGGGTTGCTCGGCCGGCTCTTCCCGGAGACCGGCGAGGCATCGGCGACCGAGCTGTGCCTGCTACGGGAGTCGCTCGCCCAGGTCGCGACCGAGGCGGAGACGGCGCTGGCGCTGCAGGGGCTCGGAGGGCATCCGATCGCTTCCGCCGGCCAACCTGACGTCGTACGGCGCTGGGTGCCGGCGATCGCGCGCGGTGAGGCGGTGGCGGCGTTTGCGCTGTCTGAGCCGGACGCCGGCTCCGATGCCGGCGCTCTGAAGTTGCGGGCGGAACCGGACGGCTCCGGTTGGCGGCTCACCGGTGAGAAGACCTGGATCTCCAACGCGCCGCAGGCCGACGTCTACACCGTCTTCGCCCGGACGACGGAGAGCGCCCGGTCGCGCGGCGTGACGGCGTACGTCGTCGACGGCGCTGCCTCGGGCGTCGGCGGTGAGCCCCTCGAGATGCTCTCGCCGCACCCGATCGGCCGGTTGGTGCTCGACGGCGTGTACGTCGAGGCCGACGCGGTGCTCGGCAAGGTCGATGGCGGTTTCCAGGTGGCGATGGCGACGCTCAACCTGTTCCGCCCGAGCGTTGGCGCCTTCGCGGTCGGGATGGCGCAGGCCGCGCTCGACGCGGCTATCGCCCACGCCGGCTCCCGGCAGGCGTTCGGGGCGCCGCTCGCCCGGATGCAATCCGTTGGGCACACGTTGGCGGAGATGGCGACCCGAACCGAGGCGGCGCGCCTGATGGTCTACGCGGCCGCGGCGGCGTACGAGCGAGCTGATCCCGACGTGCCGAAGCGGTCGGCCATGGCGAAGCTCTTCGCCACCGAGACAGCCCAATGCGTCGTCGACGCGGCGGTCCAGGTCCACGGCGCCCGCGGGCTGGAGCGCGGGCACCTGCTGGAACACCTCTACCGCGAAGTCCGAGCGCCGCGGATCTACGAAGGAGCGACCGAGGTCCAGCGCTCCATCATCGCTCGCGAGTTGAGCGCCCGTAACGAGTAACTCCATGCCAGCGGCCAAGGCCGTACCTTTACCGAATCACGGCTCCTCCGCAGCTATACCTGTTCTCGATTGGAAGCTCATAAGGCAGAGGCAAGAGTTGTGGTCGACTAGTCCGCGCCGGCGCCCAAATGCGCGACGGAACTGTTGTCCTTATCGGAGATCAATCGGCTGATCGTGATGACGTCGTCGCTGGGAAGCCGCAGCACGTGGCGGGCGCGTAGCCACCCGCCAGCGGGCCACGGTTCGTGGTGGAGGATCATGCCGTGCTCCCATGCACAAGGTACGCTTGGGTTCACCAAGCCCATGCTTGTTATCCGACTCTTCAGTATTGGGTCGTAGCCCCGGTAGACCTGCCAAAGCAGTTGCAGACCGGCGTCGAAGCTGTGGCCGTCCGCGAAAGTGATGTGGGCCCAATCAATACTGTCACGCGGGCGGCGGCTGGCTTGACAGGAGAAGACAGTTGAGCAACCGCCGGCCCACAGGTACCTCAACAGTGGCGCCAGCATCTCATCGACGCACGCCTGCTGGACTGTACCAACGATGTGGATCTGGGGGTGATCGCGGCGCGCGCGTCCCGGGCCACCACACAGGGAGCAGCGATAAAACCGCGATTCGTCGACTGGCATCGCCCGAGCGTACGGGCGGCCCCTGACAATTCGCCGTGTGCGTGGACGCTGGCTCAGCGGCTTGCTGGTGCTGCTGCGGCTCGGGCGTCGGATCGCTGCTGTCCGTGCAAGGACCAGACCAGGATGTCCGCGAGCCGCGGGATGGTCAGCCTGCAAGCAGGGTGATCACCGAGTTGCACGATGAGCTCCCGGTACGCGCCCGTGTTGGCGCGCATCTCCTCTACGAGTACCGGCCAGAAGTAGCTCTGGGTAGACCTCCGATCCCGCCCAGCGTTGCGTGCCGCGCCGGCGTACGTCCGGCGTACGACGCTGTCGACGACCGGGAACACCGTCGGGCGCTTGAGGTGCAGCAGCTTGTGTGTGCGCGTGGGGCCGAGTCCGGCATCGCGGAAGTGGCGGTAGAGCAGCTCTGCTCGGTCCAGCAGGTCGGTGACATCCGGGGCGACGGTGATGTCCTCCTCATGCCGAACCGCGTCCCATGGCGCGCTCTGGGCGGCTTCGATCATCCTGGGGACGTCGTCGGCGGTCGGCCGGGCATTGATCACGACGAGTCTGCCCGCATCGCTGAGGCCGACATCGTCATGTGGGTGGGGGTCAGCGTTCGTGCCGCCGAAGTCGTAATAGGCGAGCGTGGCCGGGTGCTCGCTGACGTACCACCGGCACACTGCAGCTGCCGCCGCGATCGACCACTCTTCGTTCGCGATGAGCAGGCTCATCATCTCTCCAACCTCGACCACTACGTCCAGAGCCGCAGAACGGAAGCCAACGTACCGGCAGGCCCAGAGACAAGCCTGTGGCGTCGAACGAACGGCGTGGGTAGCTCGTCTCAGCGACGAGCGCGCTGGGTCATCAAGGCGCCGAGGTCGGCGAGCGGCCCGAGGTGGCGCAACTTGTCCGGGTTGATCACCGATCGGATCACCTGTACGGCGCCGTCGGCCACGTCCAGGCTGAAGACGTTGACCAAGCGGCCGTCCCGGTCGAGAACGAGAGCGCCGGGCTGACCGTTGATCTCCACCAGCCGGTTGACGACGTTCACTTGCCGCATCTGTTCGCCCAGCCCGTACATGAGGCGGCTGACGTTGTCCTGTCCGACGATCGGGCGCTGCCAGGAAGGCGGTCGCCCACCGCTGTCGCCGTACACGACGACATCGGCCGCCAGCACGCTCACCAGCTCCTCCATGTCCCCGTCGCCGACGGAGGCGAAGAACCGGCGAGCGAGCTGGTCCCGGTCGGCGCGGGAGGCCTCGAACCGCGGCTTGCCGCCGGCGATGTGACGACGCGCCCGAGAGACGAGCTGGCGGAAGTTGGCCTCGCTCTTGCCGACGGTGGCCGCGATCTCCTCGAACCCGTAGCCGAAGACGTCGCGCAGCAGGAAGACCGCCCGCTCGACCGGCGACAGCCGCTCCAGCAGCAGCAGGAACGCCATGGACAGCGAGTCGGCGTCCTCCGCCAGAGCGGCGGGGTCAGCCGCCGAAGCACCGGTGAGCAGCGGTTCCGGAAGCCACTCGCCGACGTAGGTCTCGCGGCGCACCCGCGCCGAGCGGAGCGCGTCGATGGACAGCCGCGTGGTCACCGTGGACAGGAACGCCTTCGGCGACTGGACCTCCTCGCCTTGGGAGCGGGCCCGGTGGTAGCGCAGGAACGCCTCCTGCACCACGTCTTCGGCCTCGCTGCTCCTTCTCTGGATCCGGCGGACTCTAAGACGAGGGAACCCGCCATCCGGTGACAAGGAGCGAAGAGCTGGCCGGCATCGCGTGGTTTGGACGACCACACGACCAGCGCAAGCCGTGTCGTCAGGCGTTCACCGGCTCGTATAACGTACTAGGGGTCACATACAACGGCAGAGCGAAGGCGGCCCAGTGTCGATCAGCTACGTGATGAAGGTGTCCTCCAACGGGCAGGTCTCGATCCCGGCTGAAGCACGGGCACGGTGGGCTGCCGACAAGGTGGTGGTGGTCGACCTCGGAGACCGCGTCGTGCTGCGGCCCTTGCCCGCGGAACCGGTGAGCGAGCTGCGCGGGAGGTACGCCGGCCGCGGCCCGAGCACCGATCGCGCCCGTCGGGAAGCGCGCGCGGATGAAGCCGCCGCGGCCCGACGCAGGTGACACTCCTCGACTCCTACGCGGTTCTGGCTCTGCTCAAGGGTGAGCCGGCTGCCGATCAGGTTCAGCAGTTGCTGGCCGAGGACTCTGCCGCCTGTCTGACGGTGCTCGGCGTCGCCGAGGTGCTTGATCACTTGGTGCGCCTCGTCGGCGTCGACGAGGAGGAGGCGGTCCTGGACCTGGCACAGCTCGGACTAGCCGCTCCTCCGGCACTGACGGCGGAGGTCGCCCTGCAGGCCGGCCTGCTGCGTGCGGGTCACTACCACCGCCGCGACCGGGCCATCAGCCTGGCCGACTGCGTCTTGGCGGCGAGCGCTCGCGCAAGCGGTTCGTCGGTCGCGACCGCAGATCCCCACGTTCTGGACACCTGCCGCTCGGAAGGCATCACCGTCGTACCGCTTCCCGACGCGCGGGGAGGGATCTGGTCTTCCGATCTTGACTCGTGACCGCCTTCCGTCGCCGGGGCGTTACGTCGGGCGAGAGCTGCTGTCGCTCGGCGAGCCCACCCGCGCGGCCAGGAACTCCTCCCACGTGCGGCGGCCGACAGCGCGGTCCGGAGCCAGATTTGCGCCAGCCCGCAACGCACGGGCGGCCTCGCCGGGCAGCCGGACCGGCAGCATCGGCCGGTGCTTACCACGGACCCGCAGGTACCCCCGGACCAGCGTGGCCATCTCGTACACGCGTGGCCCGGCCACATCGGGCACCAGGCCGGCCGGTGGGCCGAGCGCAAGCTCCACGAGCCGGGCGGCCACTTCCCCGGTGTGGATGGGCTGGAACCGGAACCCGCCCGGCACCGGCATAACCGGCAGCCTGGCCATCTGCCGCACTGCCATCAACATCAGATCATGGAACTGGGTGGCGCGCAGCGTCGTCCACGGCAGACCGGAGCCGGCCACGATCCTCTCGGCGGCAAGCTTGGACCCGAAGTAGCCGAACATCGCGCGGTCCAAGCGGCTGGCCAGCGGGATCTTGTCGGCACCGACCACTGAGATGTACACCAGATGCCGAGTCCCGGCTCGCGTGGCGGCCCGTACCAGGTGCTGTGCCTTGTCCTCGTCGCCCTTGCTGCTGCCGGCGCAATGCACGATGATCTCGGTGCCTTCAACGGCGGCTTCGATCCCCTCGCCCGAGACTAGGTCCCCAGTCACGAACTCGGTACCCGCCCCGCCCTCGCGGCTACGCCGGCTCAACACTCGGACGCTGCACTCGGCGTCCCGTAGCAGCGGGACGACGAGCCTCCCCAGCGTGCCCGTGCCACCGGTGACCAATATGGGTGAGCTCATGGCCTCTCCTTGGTCAGGCCGTCCGGCCAAGGCCCGGTCCGGCTCGCCTCGTCACATCCGTTGCCCGTGGAGGGTCACCCCTCTGACACGTTTCGCGAAGTGGATGTGACCGATGGACGAGAACGAGTGGCTAGCGGACCGCTTCGAAGAACACCGGGCTCATCTACGGGCAGTGGCCTACCGGATGCTCGGCTCGCTCACCGAGGCAGACGACGCCGTCCAGGACACCTGGCTGCGCCTCAGCCAGGCTGATACCAGCGAGGTCGACAACCTCGGCGGGTGGTTGACCACGATCGTGGCCCGGGTCTGTCTGAACATGCTGCGGTCGCGCAACGCTCGACGCGAGGAATCCCTCGGCGGCCACTTACCCGACCCCGTCATCAGCCCCGAGGGAGTGCTCCAACCCGACGAGGAAGCCTTGCTGGCCGACTCCGTCGGGCTGGCTCTCCTGGTCGTCCTCGAAACCCTGTCACCAGCGGAGCGGCTCGCGTTCGTGCTCCACGACATGTTCGGGCTGCCCTTCGAGGAGATCGCTCCCATGGTGGGTCGATCTCCTGCGGCGGCAAGACAGCTCGCCAGCAGGGCAAGGCGACGTGTGAAAGGCGCCGAGATCCCGGCTCGCGACCCCGATCTGGCTCGTCAGAGGCGAGTGGTCGACGCCTTCTTCTTGGCGGCACGTGGGGGCGACTTCGACGCCCTGATCGGACTCCTCGATCCCGATGTCGTCCTGCGAGCCGACTTCGGCGACAGGCGACCCGCCGCCGCCAAGGTGGTCCGCGGCGCAGCGGCCGTTGCCAGGCAGGCACTTCTGGGCGCGCTCCCGGCCGCCCATGTGCGGCCGGCGCTGGTGAACGGAGCGGCCGGAGTGGTCATAACTGTGGGTGGACGTCCCTTCGCCGTCATGGGTTTCACCGTCGCGCAGGGCAAGATCGTCGAAATCGACGCCATAGCCGACCCGGAACGCGTCGGGCGACTCGCCGCCGCTTGGACGGAGAACGATCAACCCGCGGCGGGTCCGTCTCGTTAACCCGTCCGGACCGGGCCACCGACGGTCGGGAACCCAACCACCGCAACGGCGGTGTGACACCGAGACCGTCCCTTGTCGCCCGATCGCAGGGTCAACGCTGAGCGCTTTGCGACATATGTGCCTCGCGGCAGGTGGCAGATGTGGTACGGCGCGGCGGTCGTCGGCCGTTTCAAACTCCGGAAGTAGAACGTCCGGTATGGGTCCTAGGGTGCCGACATGACCGACGTTGACACTCCCCTGGAAGGTGCACGGATGCGATCTCGAACGGAAGGCATGTGGTGGGGAACCGCTATCGAGGCGCCCGACCCCGGCGCATTGGCGAGGTTCTACTCCGAGCTGCTCGGATGGACCATCGGGCACGAGGAGCCCGGTACGACGATCCTCGCCGCTCCCGAGGGATCGATCTATGTCGTGTTCCAGCAGGCAACCGGTTACCAGGCGCCCGTGTGGCCGCCCGTCGACGGCCAGCAGCGCCCGATGATGCACTTCGACTTCCAGGTCGGAGACCTCGACTCCGCGGTCGCCGAGGCAGTCGCCCTCGGAGCCTCGGTCGCTACGGACCAGCCGCAGGACAATGTCCGGGTGCTCCTCGACCCGGCCGGCCACCCCTTCTGCCTCTGCCGCGACGACGGCTGATCGTGCGACCGGCGGGTCGCCGGGTCAAACCGTTGGTACGTCGGCCACCGCTTCTTTCTCGATCAGCCGGTCGACGAGCTCGTCGCGCACCGCCCGAAGGGTCGACGCTCAGAGGGCGTGGCCGGTGGTGCTGTCGACGTGGTCGGGGATGTCGCCGTCGTGCCGGTCACCCGTGGACGAGGTGCCGGACGGCTCGAACATCAGGATCGCCCCGCCGGGAGAGGACGGCTTGTGCTCGGTGCCCTTGGGCACCACGAAGGTGTCGCCCCGACCCAGCACGACGGTGGTCTCCCAACCGTCCCCGGCACGCAACGAGACGTCGAAGCGCCCGTCGAGGACGAGGAAGAATTCGTCGGTACCCTCGTGCACGTGCCAAACGTGCTCGCCGCGCACGTGGGGCGATGCGTACGTCGTAGTCGTTCATCCGGGCCACGATTCGCGGGCTGTACACCTCGTCGCAGGGGCCCAGGGCGGCGGTCAAGTTCACCGGGGACGGCGTCGTCATGTGCTGATCCTCTCAACCGGGTTCACCGCCAGGCCGTCGTCGCCGGCGGCGCTGCAAGATGGGGCCATGACTGCCGCTCCGAGCCCGGCCACGACCGGCGTCGCGTCCGAACGCGATGTCCTTGCGTCCTTCCTGGACTTCCACCGCGGAGTCGTCGTCCGCAAGGTCACCGACCTGTCGATGCCGGTGGCGCGAGCGCGACTCGTCCCGTCGGACACGACCCTGGCCGGACTTCTGCGCCACCTCGCGGTGACCGAGCGCCAGTGGTTCCAGCAGGTGTTGTCAGACCACCCGGCCCCGACAGGGGAGGGCGCCGGCGATCCAGACACGAGTTGGTTGCTGAGCGAGGAGGAGACCGTTACCGATCTCGTGACGGCGTACGAGCAGGAGTGCGAGCGCTCTCGTGCCGCCGCGGCGGCTTACGAGCTCGACCACGCCGTGCCACACCCTGCGCTCGGCTCGGTCTCGCTGCGCTGGATCTATGTGCACATGATCGAGGAGACCGCTCGGCACGCCGGCCACGCCGACATCCTGCGCGAGCTCACCGACGGCGCCACCGGCGTCGTCTGAGGACCGACGGTCGGCACACCGTTCATCGATGTGCCGGCGCCGTGGGGGGTGAGGTGCTGGAGCTGCTGCTGTACGGCGGCGGTGGCGCGGTCGACGTCGCCGGTGGCGAGCAGGTCGAGCAGGGCGCCGCGCAGCACGGCGAGGACGAGGGTGCGTTGCCCGCTTCCCTCGGCGACGTCGCGCAGGTGGGGTGGCTGGGCTGCGGCGAGCACGGTGAGCCAGCCCTGGACAGTTGTGTGGGCGAAGCCGGCCCCAAGGGTTGGGCCGGATAGCCGTGAGCGGGCTCGCCGCTGTCGTACGGAGAAGGACCGGAGCCAGGTGGGTCCACCATGCTTATCCCAGGTGATCGCGTCCACGCCGGCCGCACGTCGTCGCCAACGGAGCTGTAGTCGAAGCCTCGCGGCGGTGGACTCATTCGAAGCAGTCTCCCCTTCATGCTCCCCAGGCCGCCGAGCCGCAACAAGTCAGCGATCGGTGGTGGCGAGCTTCGCGCCGAGGGCCACGAAGGACACGGCAAAGGCACGGCGTACGGCGTTGACCACCCGTGGACGCGCGATGAGATGCGTGCGGACCGCAGCAGCGAAGACGCCGTACAGCGCGAACACCAGGAAGGTCATCACCATGAACACCGCACTGAGCGCCAGCATCCTCGGCACCGCGTGGGGGTCCCCGGCGGGCACGAACTGCGGCAGGAACGCGAAGAAGAAGATCGTCAGCTTCGGGTTGAGCAGGTTGACCAGGACCGCCGAGCGGACGACGCGCCGCGCGGACCTGGGCGCTGCCCGCTCGTCCACGGTCAGGACGCCCCTGTCCCGCCAAGTCGACCAAGCCATATACAGCAGGTAAGCAACGCCCAGGAGCTTCACCGCCTCGAACGCCAGGCCGCTGGCGTGGAGGAGCGCGGCCGCGCCCGTGATCGCGGCCGCCAGGTGCGGCACCGTCCCCAGCGTGCAGCCGAACGCCGCGATCAGGCTGGCTCGGGTGCCGCGCGAGATCCCAGCGGCCACGGTGAACAGGGCACCGGTGCCCGGGGTGGCGACGATCACCAAAGAGGTGAGCAGGAAGGCGACGCTCAACGTTCGCACCTCCGGTCGAGGAGTGACGTACCCGCTGAATATCCGCGTAGGAACCGCCACCGGCAACCCGTGAGCCGCCGGATTTCGCTTCTCGGCGCACGGCGGCGGTCGGTCAGGCGGTGCTGGGGTGGATGTCGGCTCGAGGGCGCAACAGTTGAACGAGAGGTCCGACGCCGAGCACGACGATGAGCGTGCCGGGTCCGACATCTGCTCCGAGTAGCCAGCCGATCAGCGCGCCCGCGGCTTGCAGCAGGCTGTAAGCGACCCGGAACGGCAGTGGACGTAGCGCGAAAGCCGCCGCCTCGAGGGGTCCCGCGCCCAACCCGGTACTCAGGTATCCGGCCACACCGACCGCGAGGAGGATGACCCCGATGACGAGCAAGGTGACCCGCAGCGGAAGCCCTGCCGGGGCCGGCACGCGGTCGAGCACGGCCTGCACGCTCAGCCCGACGACAACCGGTTGCACGAGGGTTCCGACCCCCGGCCGCACGCCTCGCGCCGCGGCGAGGGCGACCATCACCAGGCCAAACGCGGTGTTCGTCAGCCCGAAGGGCAGTCCGGTCGCCCGCACCGTCCCGTTGACGATGGTGGAGTAGCCGTCGCTGCCGAGTCGGGCGAGCAGCACCAGGCCGACGCCGACACCGAGCAGCAGGCACGAGCCGACCAGACGAACCGCCGGACCGATGTAGGACATGGCAGTCAGACTGCAACGTTCACATCAGTGTGAACGCAAGGACTACAGTCAAGTGTGCGCATAGCGGAGCTTGCCAACCGGACCGGGGTGCCGGCGCGGCTACTGCGGTACTACGAGGAACAAGCTCTGCTCGAGCCGCCGCGGGATGCTCGCGGGTGGCGGGACTACACCAACGCCGACGAAGCTCGCGTGCGAGAGATACGGGGTCTGCTCGATGCCGGTCTACCGACGGCGGCCATCCGCCAGCTCCTCGACTGCGCATCGCCGGGATCCTCCAGTCGAGCAGCTATCGACGAAGCATTGCTCGAGGGGCTCATCGACGTACGGAACCGACTCGACGCCCGCATCAGCTGCCTTTCCCGCAACCGTGACGCCCTCGACGCTTGGCTACGTCAGAACCGGCAACCCCAGCTGACGACTGACGACTGACGACCGATCATCACTCGCTCAGGTGACCTCCCGTCGCCTCTCCGGTTGCGTCGTGCCGGTCACCGGTGAACGAAGTGCCGGACGGCTCGGGCGTCAGGATCGCCCCGCCTCCTTCATCGATCTTGAGATGACGTGGGCGGCGAGGTGCTGCAGCTGCTGGTGTGTCGATCAGGCCCGGCGCAGGCCGAGCACCGGGATGGTCCGAATGCCGGCGGTCTGCTTGGCGTACTCGGCGAACTGGGGAAGGCGGCGTGCCTGCTCCTCATACACGCGGTCGCGGTCGTCACCCATCAGCTCGTCCACGGTAACGGCGTAGGTGTCGGTGCCCACCTCCACGCTGCCGGCGGCAGCGGCGACGAGGTTGTAGTACCAGTCCGGGTTGCTCGGAGCGCCCGCCTTCGAGGCGAAGGCGTAGATGGTTGCGTCATCGGCCCGCTGGTACTCAACCGGCGTCACATACTCCCGGCCGCTCTTCCGTCCACGGTGGTGCACGAGCGCGACCGCCGAACCCTCGAACGGTCCCCCGACGCGCCCCTCGTTGGCCCGAAACTCGTCGATGATCTTTGCGATATAGTCGTTGGGATCTGCCACTGCGCTCTCCCGTCCGCTTGTCTCGCTACGCCGGGGCAACAGGACCGGGGGCGTGGACTCTTCCGCCGAGTGGTTTGCCATGGCATCGGCTCAACCGCCGCCCTGTCAGCCGAGCCGCCGACACCGGCCTGTCCAGAGTGCGGTAACCGTGTCAGCGACGAGCGCGTTGGCTCATCAGCCCCCGCACGTCGGCGAGCGGCCCGAGATGCCGCAGCTTGTCGGAGTTGATGACCGACCGGATCGTCTGGACGGCACCATCGGCGATGTCCAGGCTGAAGACGTTGACCAGGCGGCCATCCGAGTCGAGCACGAGGGCGCCCGGCTGGCCGTTGATCTCCATCGGGCGGATCACGACGCCCACCTGGCGAGCCTGTTCCCCGAGGCCGTGCATGAGCCGGCTGACATTGTCCCGACCGACGATCGGGCGCGGCCACGACGGTCGGTTCCCACCACCGTCGCCGTACACGACCACGTCCGCGGCCAGCACGCTGACGAGGTCGTCTATGTTCCCGTCGCCGACGGCGGCGAAGAAGCGGCGAGCGAGCTTGTCACGCGCCGCCCGGGAGGCTTCGAAGCGCGGCCTTCCGTCTGCGATGTGGCGACGCGCGCGGGAGGCGAGCTGGCGGCAGTTCGCTTCACTCTTCTCGACGATCGCCGCGACCTCGTCGACGCCGTACCCGAAGACGTCGCGCAGCAGGAAGACCGCCCGTTCCACGGGTGAGAGCCGTTCCAGTAGCAACAAGAACGCCATGGACAGCGAATCGGCCTGCTCGGCCAGATCGGCGGGGTCGGACGCACCGGCATCGGTGAGCAGCGGCTCGGGCAGCCACTCCCCCACGTAGCTCTCCCGGCGCACCCGCGCCGACCGGAGGTGGTCGATGGACAGCCGCGTGGTCACCGTGGACAGGAACGCCTTCGGCGACTCGATCTCCTGGCCTTCGGAACGAGCGCGGTGATAGCGCAGGAACGCTTCCTGCACGACGTCCTCGGCCTCGGTGACGCTGGCCAACATCCGGTAGGCGATCGAGAACAGCAGCGGCCGCAGCTCCTCATACACATCTGGCATGGTCGACTCCACCACTCCGTCACCTCGCTGCGGCCTCATCCCGCCCCGTGGTACGACGGGAGCTCCCCGTCCGTCAAGCCGAAACGGAACCCGTCCCGCCAGCTCGGCCACCGTGGCTCCCAGCCGAGCTCGCGCCGAGCCTTGCGTTGGACGAACCGCGGATTCGGGTGAACATCGACACGCCGACCTCACCGGCCGCCAACCGGGCCAGCCACACCGGCACCCGGCGCGGCGGCTTGGCGCCGACCGCCTCGGCGAGACACGGCAGCCAGTCACGGACGGGCGCCGGCTCGTCGTCGACGATGTTGAACACACCGGTGACGTGGCTCTCCACGGCGAGCACCGTCGCCGCGGCCGCGTCGTCGATGTGGACGAAGGACCACACCCCATCGCCGGAGCCGACGATGGGCATCATCCGCTTCCGGATCAACGGCACGAAGGCGTCGCTGGCGCCGGGGCCGTAGAACCCGCCGTACCTGAGTACGACCGGCTCGAGAGCCGTCGCGCCCAGCATGGCCTGCTCCAGAGCTTGGAACGCTCGCATCGTCTCCCGCTGCGCCGCCGGCGGGTTCGGGTCGAGCGGGTCCTCCTCGGTCTTCACCGGCCCTCCCTCGCGCGAGTTGGGCCAGCCGGTGTAGCTCTGCGCGACGAAACGCCCTACGCCGGCGGCCGTGGCTGCGGTTAGCAGATGGTCGGTGCCGGCCGTCCGCAACGCGTTCGTGACGGCGAACTCGCGGTCGAAGCGACGCAGGTTGCGCACGCCCGCCAGTGCGGTCATCTGGTGGACGACCACCTCCGGCGCCGCGAGGGCTACGACCTCGCCGACCGCCAGCGGATCCAAGCCGTCCATGACCACCACCTCGGCGCCCATGGCGCGCAGCTGGTCCATCTTGGCGGGGGTCCGCGTCGTTGCAACGACGCGATGCCCCCGCGCCACCAGCTGAGGCACCAGCCGCCGGCCGATCGCGCCGCTCGCACCTGCCACGAGAACGTCCACGACTCCTCCTTCGCCCGTTTCAGGAACTCCTACTTCGTATAGACGAGAGAGGCCGCCGTGGAGTGACAAGCAGGTCCATGCCGCGAGGAGGAGCAGGTGCCTGCCGATGAAGTCGCCTTAACCGTGACACCCTCGGGCGTCCACCGATGGACCAGGATGTTGCCGTGCTCACCGTCATCGCCCAGTACCGCGCCGCACCGGGCAGCGGCAACGAGGTCGCCGCGGTGCTGGCTGTGCACGGTGTCGCCAGCCGCGACGAGGCTGGCTGTCTGCGATTCGATGTCTACAGGTCGGTCGATGACACCGACTGCTTCGTGCTGTACGAGCAGTACGTCGACGAGGCGGCTTTCGAGGCGCACCGCCGAACGCCTCATTTCCGCCACAACATCGAGAGCACCGTCGCAGGACTGCTCGTAGAACGCACGTGGCACCGCTACGACCGTGTCGGCGCCGACACCGGTTGACGCGGCTCTCCCGTCAAAGACGAGCGGGGCCGTCAAGGTCGTCCTGCGTGTGCTCCCGTTGCTCGGTATGTCAGGACCTGGCCGGTAGGGGCACCGTCGCCGATGCCCTCGGTCCCGCCCCATCGGGCGGCAACGATGAACAAGGTGCGGCCGTCGTCGCCACCGAGCATGCAGGCGAAGCAGCCCCGGTCAACCTCCACGACCTCCAACACCTCTCCGCCCTCACGGACACGGACGCATCGCTGGTTCGGCACATCGGCGTACCAGACACATCCGGTGGCGTCGAGGCAGATCCCGTCCGGGGTGCCCTCTCCCAGCTCGGCCCACCACCCGCCGTGCTGACAGCGAGCCGTCCGCTGCGAGGTCGAAGGGTCAGACGCCGGCCGTGAAGGAGCTCGACGCCCGCGCCGGCCGAGGTGGACGCAGCCGGTTCGTCGTGGAGGCGGTACGCCGACGCCTGGAGGACGAGCGGCGGTGGGACTCGCTCCTCTCGGCTGCCGGTTCGCTGGAGGACACCGGTCACGACTGGGATGACGATCCGGCCGCGTGGGTCGCGAGCCAGCGACGCAGTGACGAGGGATGGGTCGGCTGATGTGAGTGTCGTCCTCCTCGACACGACGGTCCTCATCGACATCCTCCGCGGACGGCCGGTGGTCGACCGCCTGCGACTGCTGCGCCGCCGCGCTGACGTTGCGGCGACCAGCGCCGTGAACGTGGAGGAGATCGTTCGCGGGCTGCGCGCACCCGAGGCAGTGTCAGCGCAACGGCTGCTGGAAGGGCTCCTCGTCGTACCGCTCGACCGGACTGCCGGGGAGCGTGCCGGCGCGTGGCGCCGCGACTACGCGCAGGCGGGAACGACGCTCTCCCAGGCGGACTGCCTGATCGCGGCGACCGCTCTTGCTGCGGGCGGCCGGCTGGCCACGGGCAACCCGAGCCACTTCCCCATGCCCGAGCTCGCTGTCGAGCATTGGCCGGTCGGAGCCTGAGCTACGGAGTCACGCCGGTCCGATGGTCGGCAGCGATGGCATGGAGGGGACACGGCCGCCCGGCGTCGCTCAGGCAGATGACGGAATGCTCCGTGACCGTCGCGCGGTAGAGACGGTACGCGGCGGGCGGGCGCACCTGCTCCAGCGTCACGCTGCCCGCCCCCCGCTCGGGCTGGCCCGGCCCGGCCACGAACCCGTCCAGTGACATCGAGATGTCAACGATCACTCCAGCCACCACGCCACCCTCCGAAGGCCGCCGCTCTGCCGCTGCTCCGCGAACTCAGACTGACGACTGCGCCGAGACTCGTCGGTGGCGACATACGCCGCTACCCGATGCCGTGGTCCTTGGTCAGGTCATGCAGGAGGGCGTGGCAGCGCTCGGCCCGTTCGCCGTCCTGCGCCTGCACCTGACGGATGAACTCCTGGACCTCCGGGTGCTCGTCGGCGTCCTCGACGTACTTGGCGTAGGTCTGCGCTCCCTGCAAGGCGTGGTACTGGATGCTGATCAGGTCGTAGACGATGTCGTCTGCGGGCGTGTGCTGGCTTCCCATTTCGGCGTACCTCCAGTGATGATCTCGGCGCGCGGACTCCTGACGCTACCCCTGCGGCCACCGGCGGCACACCGGCCGCAACACGGTCAACCGGCGGGCTCAGTCCGGTACGACGGCCACGCAGATCAGCTCGACGAGCGCAGCCGGGTCGAACAGCTCCGGAACGCCGAGAAGCGCCGTCGCCGGGTAGTGCCGGCCGAGCCTGGCCCGGTACGCCGCGCCGAGCTCCGGAAGTGCCGAGCGGTACGCCGGCATGTCCGTCGTACAGATCAGCATGGACACCAGGTGCTCGGGCGCAGCGCCGGCGCCCGCTAGCGCCACCACCACGTTGGCCGCCGCCCGGTCGAACTGCTCGACCAGCGACGGTCCGACCACCCGGCCGGCCTCATCGATACCGGTCTGGCCACCAAGCCACACCGTCCTACCGGACGCCGGTACGACGACGTGCGCGAACCCGACCGCCGGCGCCAGCGTGGCCGGGTTGACCACCGAGTGCGGCGTAGTCACCGGCCCGTCCACCGCGGCGCCCGCTTCTCGGTGAAGGCGGCGTGGAACTCGCGGTGGTCCGCGGAGTTCATCAGCAGTGCCTGGGTCATCGCCTCGAGCTCCAGCGCGCCGGCGAGGTCCATGTCGATCTCACGGCTGAGCAGCATCTTCGTGGTGGCGTAGGCGAACGCCGGACCGTCGGCAAGCCGCCGGGCGAGAGCTTCCGTGGCGGCCGGCAGCTCGTCGTCGTCCACCACCGTGCCCAGGCCGCTGCAGCCGGCCGTCTCCGCGTCGATCGTGTCGCCCAGCATGAGCATCTTCGTCGCTTGGGCGATGCCGACCATGCGCGGCAGCAGGTACGCCGACCCCATGTCGGCCCCTGCCAGCCCCACCTTGGTGAACAGGAAGGCGAGCTTCGCCGACCGCGCCAGCACCCGGAAGTCCGCCGCCAGCGCGATCACCGAGCCCGCGCCGGCCGCCGTACCGTTGACCGCCGCGATGATCGGCAGCGGGCACTCCCGCATGTTCTGCACGACCGCGCCGGTCATCCGGGTGAAGTCCAGCAGGTCGCGGGCGTCCTTCTTCAGCAGCTCGCCGATGATCTCGTCGACATCGCCGCCGGAGCAGAAGCCGCGCCCCCGGCCGGTGATCACTAGCACCCGTACGTCGTCGCGGTGCGGCAGCTCACGCAGCAGGTCGCGCAGGTCGGCGTACACCTCGAAGGTCAGGGCGTTGAGCCGCTCCGGCCGGTCGAAGGTAACCGTCGCGACGCCGTCGGCCACGGCGAAGTCGAAGTACCGCCACTCGTCGGTGAAGCCGGCGGAGGCGCGGAACGGGCTCATCGGCGGGACGACTCCTCACGTTCGGTTGCGTCGGGAGGCTATCGATCGAGCCGTCAGCCCGCGGCCAGCACGGCGTCAAGGAAGGTCGCGGACCCCGGGTTGAGGTAGCTGAGGCCCTCGATGCGAGCGAAGGCTCGGTCAGCGGACGCCAGCGACCAGCCCCTGCGACGCGCCGTGGCCGCCAGCACGGCGTCGAAGGCGTCCAGCGCCCCCACGTCCTCGAAAAGTGCCAGTCCCTCGAGGAGGTCGTCGGCCTCCGGCCGGATGAGCGGCCCTAACGCCTCGGCGTAGGCGCGGGCCAGAGCCGCAGCCTCAGGGCGGGGGCCGCGGCGCGCGCGGACGTGGGTGAACTCCTGGACCACCTCCACGGTGGTGGTCGCCCGCAGAATGCCTTCACGGCCGAGTTCCAGCACTCGTCGGCACGGGGCCCGGAGGGCATGCTCCCTGCCGACGGCGTAGACGAGCACCGTCGTGTCGAGAAGAATCAAGCGAGATGCCGCCCGCGCAGCTGGTCAAGCTCGCTTCTGAGCACGTCGGGGTCGGGCACGAGCATTGGCTCAGCGTCGAGGAGTGCCTGGAAGGCGGCCCGTCGCTTCTCCACGGAACTCGGGTAGCGCCTATCGATCGCCTCGCGGACCAGTGTGCTCACCGACACACGCCGACGCTCGGCTTCTCGCTCGAGCCGGGTCCAGCGCTCCTCGTCGATCAGCACCTGGAGTCGCCGATCCAACATGCTCATACCGTAGCAGGTTGACCCCGCCAGCTCCTCCAGCCGGGTCGGCCGGGCATTCGCGCTAGCCTGGTCGAACCGCTGGCGGGAGGGTTCAGTCGTGAGTGACGAAGCACCGGTTTCGGCCGAGGAAGTTACCCCGGAGGAGACACCCGCCGAAGGCGCGGCCGGTCGCGACATCCAGATCCCGGAGCCGTTGCGGGAGTTCATGAGCCGCGGTTGGGCCGAACCGCCGCAGCCGGACGTACCCCCCCATCCCATTGCGCCGTACGCCGCCAAGCGCCGCGCCGCAATCTCGGCCCAGTTCCCCGGCGAGACGATCGTGGTGCCCACCGGCGGGCTCAAGGTCCGGGCCAACGACACGGACTACCCGTTCCGCCCCGGCAGCGACTTCTTCTGGCTGACCGGCGAGCACCAGTCGGACTGCGTGCTCGTGATGACGCCGGAGGGCGACGGTCACGCTGCGACGCTGTTCCTGGCCCCCCGGTCGGACCGCTCGTCGCTGGCCTTCTTCACCGACCGGCGGTACGGCGAGCTGTGGGTCGGCCCGCGACGGGGGCTGACCGAGACCACGGCGGCGCTGCAGGTCGACTGCCGGCCGCTCGAGGAGCTGCCCGGCGTACTGGAGTCGCTCGACGGACCGACGCGGGTGCTGCGCGGCTACGACGAGCGGGTCGACACCAAGGTGTCGGTCGAGGACAAGGAGCGGGACGCGGAGCTGGCCACCGCGCTGTCAGAGCTCCGGCTGGTGAAGGACGACCACGAGGTCGCCATGCTCGAGGAGGCGGTGGCGGCCACTGTCCGGGGCTTCGAGGACGTGGTCCGCGAGCTCCCCCGGGCGGTCGAGACCAGCGAGCGATGGGTCGAGGGCACCTTCAACCGCCGGGCCCGGACGGACGGCAACGACGTCGGCTACGGCAGCATCTGTGCCGCCGGGCCGCACGCAACGACCCTGCACTGGGTGGACAACGACGGACCCGTCCGCCCCGGCGAGCTACTGCTGATCGACATGGGCGTCGAGTCCGCGTCGCTCTACACGGCGGACGTGACCCGCACCCTGCCGATCAACGGGCGTTGGTCACCTGTGCAACGGCGGGTCTACGAAGCCGTGCTGGAGGCGCAGCAGGCCGGCTTCGCCGCGACCAAGCCCGGCGACGACTTCCTGGCGCCCCACCGCGCCGCGATGGAGGTGCTGGCCCACCGGCTCGAGGAGTGGGGCATCCTCCCGGTGCCGGCCGAGCAGTCGCTGGAGAAGGAGTGCGGGCTGCACCGCCGCTACACGCTGCACGGGGTCTCGCACATGCTGGGCCTCGACGTCCACGACTGCGACGCCGCCCGCAACGAGAGCTACCGCGAGGGCACCCTGCAGGCCGGCATGGTGCTGACCGTCGAGCCGGGGCTCTACTTCCAGGCCGATGACCTGACCGTGCCTGCGGAGTACCGCGGCATCGGCGTACGCATCGAGGACGACGTCCTGGTCACCGAGGACGGTTGCCGGGTGCTCTCCGACGGCCTGCCCACCGATCCGGACGAGATCGAGCGCTGGATGGCCGATCTGCAGGGGAACCGCTGAGCCCGTCGTCCGACCCGGTCGACTACGGGCAGGCACTGACCGCGCTCGAGGCGGCGTACGCCGGCATCACCGCCGTGGTGTCGGGCCTGACACCGGAGGAGTTCCTGCGCCCGACTGGCCGACGGCTGGGACGTCGCCGACCTGCTCTTCCACCAGCTGCTGGACGCCCAGCGGGCGCTGATCGCCCTCGCCGGCCCGACGACGGAGCCGGCCGATGTCGACTTCGTCAGCTACTGGCGCCCCTTCCGGCCGGATGCCGGTGACGACGCCCTGGCGCATGCTCGCTTCGTGAGGCTTGCCGCCACGGCGTACAGCAGCCCGAGGGCGCTGGTCGAGCAGTGGACCGCGACCTCCGCGGCCGCGGTGCGGGCAGCCGGTGCCGCTGACCCAGCGGGCCGCATGCACTCAGGGACACACGCTCGCGGTCCCCGACTTCCTGGCGACGCTGGCGGTCGAGGCCACGATCCATCACCTCGACCTGACGGCTCATCTGCCGGAAGCGAGACCGGCCGATCCCGCGGGCCTCGCCCTCGTACGCCGCACGCTCGACGGGCTCTTGGGCATTCCGCTCCCGGTGGCCTGGACGGACGAGGAGTACGCCGTCAAAGGCACCGGACGCGAGCAGCTCTCAGCCGCCGATCGGGAGGCGTTCGGCGAGACCGCCGACCGCCTGCCGCTGCTGGGTTGACCGCAGGAACGCAAATCCGGCGGCATTGGAGCACCGCTGGGGTTCCGTTGCCTGCCAGCGCGGGTCTCGGCGCGTCCAGCGCTCAGCCGGCGGCGGCCGCCCGGGCGACGTAGCGGCCGGCGGTCCGCTCCAGCGCCAGCCGGATCCCGAAGCAGGCCGACAGCGCGGGTGCGGTCAGTACGGCGTCGATCTCGCCGGCCGCCACCACCCGGCCGGCCCGCAGCAGCAGCGCGTGCGTCGCCGCCGGCGGTATCTCCTCCACGTGGTGGGTCACCAGCACCATCGTCGGTGCCGCCGGGTCGGCGGCCAGCCGGGACAGCCGGCGTACCAGATCCTCCCGCCCACCGAGATCGAGGCCGGCCGCCGGCTCGTCGAGCAGCAACAGCTCCGGGTCGGCCATCAGCGCCCGGGCGATCTGCACTCGCTTGCGCTCACCCTCGGACAGGCTGCCGTACCGCCGGGCGGCGAGAGCGGAGGTCCCGAGCCCCGCCATCACGACGGCCGCCCGAGCGATGTCGGCGTCGTCGAAGCTCTCGTTGCGCCGGTGCAGCACGCCGTGCGCGGCCGTGGCCACCACGTCGAGAACGCGCTCGCGCCTGGGCAACCGGTCGGCCAGCCCGGCGCTGCACAGCCCGACTCGGGTCCGCAGCTCCGCGATGTCGGCCTCGTCAGGGGACTCCTGCAGGATGCGCACCTCTCCCGCGGCCGGGAGCACCTCGGCGCCGGCCACCTGCAGCAGCGTCGTCTTGCCGGCGCCATTGGGACCGAGCACGACCCAGCGCTCGCCTTCGGCAACCGTCCAGTCCAGGGCGCGCAGCAGCGTGCGGCCGTCGCGCTCGACCGTCACGTCGCGCAGGCGCAGCACTTCCTCGGCTGCCATTCGGCTTCTCCTCCACGTGGGCGCTGTGCTGCAGCCGAACGTACGACGGAACGCCCCCGGTACGGCGACGCCGCTCCGGCGAACGCCCCGGATGGCCGCGTCGTCCGGCGTACCAGCGGGCAGGCAGGGCTCCATGGACCCCACCTCGCCAACCACCGGCGACTCCGTCTTCTTCATCGGTACGGCCACGACGATCATCACCTTCGGCGGCCTGCGGGTGCTCACCGACCCGAACTTCCTGCACCGGGGGCAGCGTGCCTACCTCGGTCGGGGGCTGAGCAGTCGACGGCGTACTAAGCCGGCAATGACGGTCGACCAGCTGCCGCCGCTGGACGCCGTGGTGCTCTCGCACCTGCACGGCGACCACTGGGACCGGGTGGCACGGCGCGGCCTGGACCGCAAGCTCCCGATCCTCACCACGAGGCATGCGGCCCGCCGGCTGCGCCTCCAGGGGTTCCGGGAGGCCGTGCCGATGACCACCTGGCAGTCTCAGACGATCACCAGCGGCTCGACGACCCTGCGGGTCACCTCACTGCCCGGCCGGCACGCTCCCGGTCCGCTGCGCCGGGTGCTGCCACCGGTGATGGGCAGCCTGCTCGAGTTCGAGACGTCGCCGGGCCGGGTCGCGCTGCGTCTCTACGTCACCGGCGACACGCTGTTCTATCCGGGGCTGCAGGAGATCCATGAGCGACACCCCGAGGTCGACCTGGCGCTCCTGCACCTCGGCGGCACCCGCATCCTCGGCAAGCTGGTGACGATGGACGCCACCCAGGGCGTCGAGCTTCTCGAGCTGATCCGGCCGCGAGCGGCGGTGCCGATTCACTACGACGACTACGGCGTGTTCAAGTCGCCGCTGGCGGACTTCCAGCGGCTCGCGGCGGCCCGGCCGCTGCCGACGTCACTGTCCTATCTCGGCCGGGGCGAGAGCCTCCCCATCGGCCGCGGCTGAGCGCGCGTCGCTGGATCGTCGGTCCGCCGAGCCGGTCTGCACGAGGTTGCGCAGCTCGCGCATGGCGACAGAGAGCATGGCGATGTCCAGGGTGCCGGCGGCCCGCAAATCGGTGAAGGTGGACAGGCAGCGGCCCACCCGGGTGGCGTTGTCCTCGAGCCAGGCCTCGACCAGCTCCTCGGCACCGCCGGCCCTTCCGGCCCGGAGTACGCCGGCCGCCAGGCCGCGGTGCTGGATCGCCAGGTCATCGCGGAGCGAGGCCTTGGCCAGTGCCTGCCAGTGGGTCGCCACCGGCATGGCGGTGACCTCCGAGCGCAGCCAGTCGAGCTCCAGCCGGGAGCCGAGGGTGAAGTAGACGGCGGCCACCTCCGGCACCTCCCGGCCGGCACCGCTGGCCACCTCGACGATGTCGAGCGCGGCCGACATGGGGGCCAGCGCACCGATCCGGGCCGCCAGCTCGGCCGGGACGCCCTGCTTCTCCAGGCGCTGCACCCGGCCGGCCATCGCCTCCGCGTCGCCGCCCACCATGAGCTCCTGCAGGCCCGCCGCCAGCGCCGTCACTCCAGGGGTGAAGTGGGCCACCTCGCCGGCCACGTCCAGCGGCTGGCGGCGGCTGCGCAGCAGCCACACCGACGCCCGCTCCACCAGCTTGCGGCTCTCGATCAGCACCGCCGTCTGCACGTGCGCATGCACGACGTGGTCGAGCGCCTCGACGTCGAGCCAGAGCCGCTCGAGGTCGAAGACGTCGCGTACGACGGTGTAGGCCCGGGCGACGTCGGTGATCGACGTGCCGCTCTCCGTGCGCAGCCAGTGGACGAAGCTCGAGCCCACCCGGTTGACCAGACCGTTGGAGATGCTGGTTGCGATGATCTCTCGACGCAGCCGGTGCGACTGCATCTGCTTCTCGTATCGCTCTCGCAGCAGCTCAGGCAGGTACCGGCAGAGCTCCGCCCCGAGGTAGGGGTCCTCCGGCACGTCCGAGTCGAGCAGCGCCGAGTAGACGTTGATCTTTGAGTACGCGAGCAGTACGGCGAGCTCGGGGCGGGTGAGCCCCTTGCCGGCGGCCAGCCGCTCGGCGATCTCCTCGTCGTTCGGCAGGAACTCCAGGGCCCGGTTGAGCCGCCCCATCCGCTCGAGGTTGCGCATATGGCGGGCATGCCGGTCCAGGGACGCGGGGGCGGTTGCCTCGGTCACGCTGATCGCCTGGGCCTGCCGGTAGTTGTCGGCCAGCACCAGCGCGGCCACGTCGTCGGTCATCTCGGCGAGCAGCTCGTTGCGCTGCTTGTCGGTGAGGTCGCCGGCGGTGACAACCGCGTCGAGCAGGATCTTGATGTTCACCTCGTGATCGGAGGTGTCGACGCCGGCGGAGTTGTCGATGAAGTCGGTGTTGATCCGGCCACCGCCGAGCGCGTACTCGATCCGGCCGCGCTGGGTGAACCCGAGGTTGCCGCCCTCGCCGACCACCCGCGCCCGCAGCTCCGGGGCGTCGATGCGCACGGCGTCGGTGGCCCGGTCGCCCACGTCGGCGTGGGTCTCGGTGGTCGCCTTGAGGTAGGTGCCGATGCCGCCGTTCCAGAGCAGGTCGACCGGCGCGCGCAGCATGGCCTTGATCAGCTCCGCCGGCGCCAAGCGGGTGTCCTCGATGGCGAGCGCGCGACGGACCTCGGGCGAGACGGGTATCGACTTGGCCGTCCGCGGATAGATGCCGCCACCGGGCGAGAGCTTCGTCGCGTCGTAGTCGGCCCAGGTGGACCGGGGCAGGTGGAACAGCCGCGACCGCTCCTCGAAGCTCAGCTCGGGATCGGGTTGCGGGTCGAGAAAGACGTGCAGGTGGTTGAAGGCGCCGATGAGCTTGATGTGGCGGGACAGCAGCATGCCGTTGCCGAACACGTCGCCGGACATGTCGCCGATGCCGATCGCCGTGAAGTCCTCGGCCTGGACGTCGACGCTCATCTCCCGGAAGTGCCGGCGTACCGACTCCCAGGCACCGCGGGCGGTGATGCCCATCTCCTTGTGGTCGTAGCCCGCCGAACCGCCCGAGGCGAACGCGTCCCCGAGCCAGAAGCCGTACTCGGCCGCGATGGAGTTGGCCAGGTCGGAGAAGGTGGCGGTGCCCTTGTCGGCGGCGACGACGAGGTAGGGGTCCGGATCGTCGTGACAGACCACGTCCCGCGGCGGGATCACCTCCTCGCCGGCGTAGTTGTCGGTGAGGTCGAGCAGGCCGTGCATGAACGTCGAGTAGCAGGCGACGACCTCGTCCCGCAGCGCGTCGCGGTCGGCCGGCGGGCGCTTGACCACGAAGCCGCCCTTTGCCCCTTGCGGCACGATGACAGCGTTCTTGACCATCTGGGCCTTCATCAGCCCGAGCACCTCGGTGCGAAAGTCCTCCAACCGGTCCGACCAGCGGATCCCGCCGCGGGCCACCCGCGCGCCGCGCAGGTGCACCGCCTCGACCCGTGGCGAGTGGACGAAGACCTCGAACATCGGCCGCGGCTCCGGCAGCAGCGGGATCGCCGAGGGGTCCAGCTTGAGGGCCAGGTAGGGCTTGCGCAGCCCCTCGCCGGTGCGCTGGAAGTAGTTGGTCCGCAGGGTGGCCAGGGTCACCGTCAGGAAGCTGCGCAGGATGCGGTCCTCGTCGAGGTTGGCGATCCCGTCGAGGGCGGCTTCGATCTCGCTCACGGTCCCCTTCACCGCCGCGGGATCGCGCGGCAGCGCCGGGTCCAGCCGGGCGTGGAAGAGGTTCACGAGCAGCCGGGCCACCTCAGGGTTGGCGGTGACGGTCTGCTCCATGTAGGCCTGGCTGAAGGTAACGCCGGCCTGGCGCAGGTACTTGCAGTAGGCACGTAGCAGCCCGGCCTCCCGCCAGGTGAGCCGAGCCCCGAGGACCAGGCGGTTGAAGGCGTCGTTGTCGGTCTCCTCCTTCCAGACGCAGGCGAAGGCGTCCTGGAAGATCTCCTTGAGGTTGGCCGCCTCGAGCCTGCCATCCGCTCCGTGCTGTAGCCCGAAGTCGTCCACCCAGACCGGCTCCCGGCCGACCGGGCGGATCTCATACGGGCGCTCGTCGACGACCTTGAGCCCCATGTTCTCCAGCACCGGCAGGACGTCGGACAGCGTCGGCGGCTGGCCGAGCCAGAACAGCTTGAACCGCAGGAAGCCCGCGGGTGCCTCTACCGGGTGGTAGAGGGCCATCTGCAGGTCGCCCTCGGGACCGAGCGACTCCAGCCGGGCGATGTCGTGGACCGCGTTCACCGCGGGGAAGTCGGCCTTGTACGCCGCCGGGAAGGCGTCGCCGTACCGGCCGAAGAGCGCGTTGCCCTCTTCCTCGCCGAGGGTCTCGACCAGGGCGGCCTGCAGGTCGTCGCGCCAGGACCGGCTGGCCGCCACGATCCTCGCCTCGAGCTCAGCGACATCGAGGCCGGGCAGATCGCTGACGTCGGCCCTGACGATGAAGTGCAGCCGGGCGAGCACCGACTCTGATATCCGGGCGGTGAAGTCCGCGACCGTGCCGTCGAACGCCGAGGTGAGAATCGCGCCGATGCTCTTGCGGACCTCGGTGTTGTATCGGTCGCGCGGCACGTAGACCAGGCAGGACAGGAAGCGGCCGAAGATGTCCCGGCGGACGAAGAGCCGCACCCGCTGGCGCTCCTGCACGTTGAGGATGCCCATGGCGGTCTCGAACAGCTCGTCGGTCGAGATCTGGAACAGCTCGTCGCGCGGAAAGGTCTCCAGGGCGTCGAGCAGGGCCTTCTCGTTGTGGCTGCCCGGCGGGAAGCCGGCCCGCTCGAGCACCCCGGACAGACGTCGGCGTACGACGGGTATCTCGGCCGGGCTCGAGTGGTAGACGATCGAGGTGTAGAGGCCGAGGAAGCGCCACTCGCCGATGACCTCGCCGGCCCCGTCGAACCGCTTCACGCCGATGTAGTCGAGATAGGACGGCCGGTGGACGGTCGACCGGGAGTTCGCCTTGGTCAGGTAGAGCACGGTGCGGGCGCGGGCGAGCGAGCGCACCTCGGCGGAGGGTTCGGCCATGCTCGGTGCCGGGGTGTCGCCGTCCTCGCGATGCAGGATCCCCAGCCCCGAGTCACGGACCTCCCGCAGGGTGTCGTCGGGCAGCAGGTCGTACTTGCGGTAGCCGAGGAAGGTGAAGTGGCCGTCCTCCACCCAGCGCAGGAACTCCTGCGCCTCGTCCAGCTCGGCCTTGTCCACCGGCGGCGGATGTTCCTCGTACTCCGCGACTATCTGCCTCGCCCGCTCCCGCATGCGGGGCCAGTCCTCGACCGCGGCCCGCACGTCGCCCAGCACCCGGACGAGGTCGTCCTCCATCTGCTGCAGTACGGCGGGGTCGCCTTGCCGGTCAACCTCGACGTGGATGAAGCACTCGCAGTGCGGGTCGCCGCTGGGGTCGGCGGCCGGGAGCACCTCGAGCAACCGGCCTTCGTCGTCGCGCCGTACCGTCAGCACCGGATGGACGATCAGGTGGAGCGTCAGCCCCTGCCGGTTGAGCTCCATCGCCACCGAGTCGACGAGGAACGGCATGTCCTCCGAAACGATCTCTACGACGGTGTGCGGCGAGCGCCAGCCGTGGTCCTCGAGGCGCGGGCTGAGGACCCGGACCAGGGCCTCGCCCTTGCGCCGGGTGCCGGCGAAGTTCCACAACGCGACCGCGGCGCCGTAGAGGTCCAGCACGGTGTGCCCGGCCAGGTCCTCGGGCGCCATCCCGCGGTAGTACTCGCGGACGAAGCAGTCGAGCACCACCGCCGTCTCGTCCGGGAGCTTCTCGTACAGCTGGGCGACCACTTCGTCGATCGTCGCGGCCTTGGTGGCTTCCTGCTGCGTCGCCATGCGGCTTCCTCCGTCAGGGCAGCCGACCGCTCCCCTGGAGACGTGCGCGGACCACCGATGCTATCGGGCGACGGCCCCGGCGACCGGATCTCGCGGGGGGTAAAAAGGCGGAACCGCCCCAACACCGTCGAGGAGCCGCTCGTGCTGATCCATCTCGTCGCCGACTACGGCTTCGGGGACCTGGCGTTCGCCGAGGTCCGGCTGCGCCTGGCTGCGGTCCTGCCGGAGGCCGACGTCGTGCACACCCCGGTGCCGGCGTTCGACACGCTGAGCGCTGGCTTCTGCGTCGGTCAGCTCGCCCTGACCGAGGGACCGGTCGACCGCATCGTCTACTCCAACGTCGCCCCTCGCGGTGACGAGGAGGACCCTCGGCCGGGGAACGAGGGCGAGCGGCTGGTGGCCGCCCGGCTGCCGAGCGGTGTACTCGTCGTCGGGGCCAACTCGACGTACGCCTTCTCCTTCGTGCGCGACGAGGCGGTCGAGCTGCACGAGGTCGTCGTACCGGAGTCGTCGTCGCAGTTCCGCTCCCGGGACGTCTTTCCGACCCTGATCGCCGAGCTGGCCGCCGGCAACCGGGAGGTGCTGGGTGCCGCCGTCCCGCCGGACCGCATCTCCGACGTGCCCGAGCGCACCGTCGTCTACGTCGACGGCTACGGCAACCTCAAGACCAGCTGGACCGCGCCGCCGGCCCGGGTCGGCGAGCGGGTGCGGGTGCTGGTCGGCGATGTCGAGGGCTGGGCCGTGGTCAGCGACGGAACGTTCTCGGTGCCGGCCGGGGAGACGTCGTTCGCGCCCGGCAGCTCCGGCTGGCGCACTCGCCATGGTGAGCCGCGCCGGTTCTACGAGCTCTTCGCCCGCGGTGGGAGCGCCGCGGACCTGTTCGGCAACCCGACGGCCGGCACGCTCGTGGAGATCTCTGATGGCTGACTCGCCGTGATCATCGCCGCGCGTACGCCGGGCGCTCGCGGCAATCTCGGGCTGGCCGGCATCGTCGCCGTCTGGATCCTCGGCGTACTGGTGCTCGACGCCGGCGCCGGCATCTGGCAGCAGCGCGGGCTCGGGGTCGGCACCTGGGTGCTCCTGCTCGCGCTGCTGCGGCGCGAGCCCACCCGGGTCCGCCTTCAGGTTGCGGTCGCAGTGATCTTCGCGACCTGTGTGGAGTACACCTTCGCCGGGCAACTGGGCGTCTACACCTACCGGCTGCACAACATCCCGTCGTTCGTGCCACCGGGCCATGGGCTGGTCTATCTCGGGGCACTGGCGCTGGGTCGGTCGGCGCTGTTTGCCGCCGCGCGGCGGACGGTGCTGGCGGCCGTGCTGGTCGTCGGCGGATGCTGGGCGCTGTGGGGTCTGCTGCTGGCGGCCCGGCGGGACGTGCTCGGGGCCTTCTGGTTCGGCTGTCTCGTGCTGTTCATCCGGCGCGGCCGGGCGCCGCTGGTCTACGCGGGCGCCTTTCTGCTGACGGCGTACCTCGAGCTGCTCGGGACCTCGCTCGGTAGCTGGACCTGGGGCCTGCACGACCCGACCGGCCTGCTGGCCATCGGCAACCCACCCAGCGGCGTGGCGGGCGGCTACTGCTTCTTCGACGCGGCGGCGCTCGCGCTGGCCCCCCGCCTGGCGACGTGGCTCTCGCCGGCGACACGCGGGCGGCTTGCTCGCGGCAGCGCCCCCTGGGGGGCACACTCCCGCCATGACCTCGCCGGGGCTGCCGACGGCGGCCGAACGGGACGCGGCGCCAGCCGACACGCTCGAGCTGGTGACCACCGACCCGGAGCGGCTGCGGGACCGGCTGACCGTGGAGCACCTGCTGGCCTTCGCCCGGTCCATCGACCCCGACGTGGCGCCGATCTCCTTTCAGCGCGACTGGTGGGACGGCAGCGCCACCACCGGCTGCCTGTTGGTCGACATCGACCGCCGCCGCTACCGGGTGGTGAGTACCGGATCCGGTACGCCGGTCCTGCTCCCGGCCCGGCGGGTCCGCGCCCGACGGGCGCTCACCGCGAGCCGCCGAGCCTCCAGCGAGCCGCCACCCGCCGGCTCGGCCGAACAGCCCGAACACGTCGAGCTGACGACGCGCGGGGCGGCCCCGCATTTCCGCCAGTCCGCGCCGCCAGGGAACTCCCCGGTGCCAAGCACTGACCATTCGGCAGCACCGGCCCTCCCGCACCAGGCGGAGCGCCGGACCGTCATCCAGTCCGGCGACTACCTGGTCTGTCGGTACGCCGACTGCGGCGGGCTGCTGCCCGTGGGTGAGGGGATCGAGAACGAGGACGCGGGCTGTCCGAGCTGCGGGCGCCGCTGAAGATCTAGCGGCCGCCCATGGCCCGGCGGGCCACCATGGCGGCGATACCGCCGAGAGCCGCCCGCGCGGCCGGGTTGCCGGCCAGTGCACCGAGGCCGCCGCCGCCAGCACCGCCGCCGCCCAGCATGCCGGCGGCCAGCCCGCCGAGGCCACCGCCACCGCCGATTCCGCCACCACCGAGCCCACCGCCAGACATGCCTCCCCCGCCACCGAGGAGCGAGCCGAGCAGACCCGGGTCCTGCGAGTGCACCTGGCTGGTCATCCGGGCGAGCGACCTGGGGTCGTTGGACTGCCCGTCGTAGCCGGGGTCGTAGCCCGAAGCGGCGGCGCGCTCCTGCAGCAGGCTCGCGAACTGGCTCCGGGAGTCCGGGTCCATCTTGGAGAAGGACTCCTGCGCGGCCGACTCGTAGGTTTCGGGGTCGACCTCTCCCGCCACGTCGTTGTAGCGGTCGAGCGTCTCCTGGTCATCGAGGCCCTCGTGCGGTGCGCCCTGCTCGTAACGCGAGATGAAGTCGGTGAACTGCGAAGCGGGGCCACCACCGCCACCGCCGGCCAGCTGGTCGAGCAAGCCCATGACTGCCTCCTCTTAAGGGTTTAGTGCCGCCCTTCCCCGTTCGACCGGGGGACAAGCGGCCGGGTGGTCAGGGTTGACCGCGGCCGGTACGGGCAACCCTGCCCAGATGCAGGGCTCGGCGGTGGAACCGCCGCTCGTCGCCGCGCTCGTCGCACTTCGCGAGCGCATCGCTGGCCTGCGGTTGCCGCTGGACGTGGCCGGTGCCGCCGAAGCGCGCCGGGGAGCCTCCGGGCTGGTCGGCCAGATCGACGACTACCTGCTCCCCCGGCTGCGCCAGCTTGATGCGCCGCTGCTCGCCGTCGTGGGCGGCTCGACCGGAGCCGGCAAGTCCACCCTGGTGAACGGCCTCGTGGGCGAGCAGGTCACCACGGCGGGGGTGCTCCGGCCGACCACCCGGGCTCCGGTACTGGTCTGCTCCCCCGCCGACCGCCACTGGTTCGCCGACGCCCGGATCCTGCCCGGGCTGTCCCGTACGACGGGCGCCGCCGCCGACGCCGGCAGCCTTCAGCTGGTCACCTCGACCGGCGTACCGACGGGCTTGGCGCTGCTCGACGCGCCGGACATCGACTCGGTCGTCGCGGCCAACCGGGAGCTCGCGGCGCAGCTGCTCGCGGCCGCCGACCTGTGGCTGTTCGTGACCACGGCCGCCAGGTACGCCGACGCAGTGCCGTGGGATCTGCTGCACACCGCCCAGACCCGCAGCACGGCGCTCGCCGTCGTACTCAACCGGGTGCCGCCAGAGGCCGTCGGGGACGTCTCGACACATCTCGCCTCGATGCTGCGTGACAACGGTCTTTCGGGTGCCGCGCTGTTCACGGTCCGCGAGGTCGCCCTGACGAACGGCCAGCTGCCGGCGGCTGAGCTGCGCTCGGTACGGGAGTGGCTGGACGGCCTGGCGGCCGACGCCGACCGGCGGGCCGAGGTGATCCGCACCACGCTGGGTGGGGCGCTCGACAGCCTGCAGGACCGGGTGCCGGTCCTGGTCGAGGCGGTGACGCGGCAGCGCTCGGCCGCGGCGACGTTGCACGGGCAGGTCACGGCGGCGTACGCCGCAGCCGTCAAGGAGGTCGACACCGGCGTCCGGGGCGGTTCGCTGCTGCGGGGCGAGGTGCTGGCCCGGTGGCAGGACTTCGTCGGCACCGGTGAGTTCATGCGCACCCTCGAGTCCCGGATCGGCCAGTTCCGCGACCGGGTGATGGCGGCCCTGACGGGCCGCTCCACTCCCGAGTCGCAGCTGCGGGGCGCGGTGGAGACCAGCGTCGACTCCCTCGTCCTGGACGCCGCCGACCGGGCCGCCGAGCGCAGCGTCGAGGCGTGGCGGGTGGAGCCGTCCGGCAAGGCCCTGCTCGATGGGTCCGGCCGGGAGCTGTCCCGCTCCTCCCCCGAGCTGCGCCGGCGGCTGGGCGAGGAGGTACGCGGCTGGCAGGGACATGTCCTGCAGCTGGTCTCCGCCGAGGGCGCGGACAAGCGGCTGGCCGCCCGGATCGCCTCGTTCGGGGTGAACGGGGCGGGGCTCGCCGTCATGATCGCGGTGTTCTCGCACACCGGCGGCCTCACCGGCGGTGAGATCGCCGTCGCCGGCGGCACCACGGTGGCCGGCCAGCGGCTTCTCGAGGCGATCTTCGGTGACCAGGCGGTCCGCACCCTGGCCGCCGAGGCACGGGTGGACCTGATAGGCCGGGTGGAGCGGCTGCTGGCGGCGGAGGTGGGCCGCTTCGACCGGCTGCTCGAGCCGGTCGACGCCGACGAACAGGCCGGCGCGTTGCGCTCGACCCTCGCCGCCGTGCAAGCGGCGCGGGCGAGCCGCTCGTGATGCGTCGGCGTACCAGCCGCCCCCCCGACCTGCACGAGCGACTGGTGGCGCTCGACGCCGCGGTCGCGCTCGCCGACGGCCGGCTCGAGCCGGAGGCGGTGGCCGCCGCCCGGGCGCTGACCGCGCGCGCCGGCGAACGGCTGCGGCTCAGCGAGCACCACACCGTCGCCGCGCTGGCCGGCGCCACCGGCAGTGGCAAGTCCTCACTGTTCAACGCACTGTCCGGCGCGGACCTCTCCACCGTGGGCGTGACCCGGCCGACGACGTCGAAGGCGCACGCCTGCGTCTGGGGCGCGGCCGACGCGCAGCCGCTGCTCGACTGGCTCGACGTACCGAGCCGGCATCAGCTCGGCGCGGGTTCCGCCGACCGGGCCCTGGACGGGCTCGTCCTGCTCGACCTCCCCGATCACGACTCGACCGAGACCAGTCACCGGCTCGAGGTGGACCGGCTGGTGGAGCTGGTCGACCTGCTGGTGTGGGTGCTCGACCCGCAGAAGTACGCCGACGCCGCCGTGCATGACCGCTACCTGCGCCCGCTGGCGGGTCACTCCGCGGTGATGCTCGTCGTGCTCAACCAGCTCGACCGGCTGGCGCCGCCGTCCCGGCAGGCCTGCCTGATCGACCTGCAGCGGCTGCTCGCGGATGAGGGGCTGGACAAGGTGCCGGTCATCGGCGCGTCGGTGCGCACGGGCGACGGGCTTGCCGAGCTGCGCGCCACCCTGGTCGAGCGGGTGGCCGCCCGCCGGGCCGCGGTGGAGCGACTCTCCGCCGACCTCGACCGCGCTGTCGACCGCCTCTCCGTCGGCTGCACAGGCTCGGCCGGCGCGATCCGCCCCGCGGACCGCAGCGCCCTCGTCGAGGCACTCACCGGCGCCGCCGGGGTCGACACCGTGGTCCGGGCGGTGGACAAGTCGCACCGGCTGCGCGCTTCCGCCTCGACCGGCTGGCCGTTCTGGCGGTGGGTGCGCGGACTGCGACCCGACCCGCTGCGCCGCCTGCACCTCGGCGACCGTCCGGCCGAGGCGGCCCGAACGTCGCTGCCGGCCGCCTCTCCCGTGCAGGCCGCGCGCGCGTCGGCTGCCGTACGCGCCCTGAGCGACCGGGCCGCTGGAGACCTTCCCGAGCCCTGGCCCCAGCTGGTACGCCGCGCCGCGGGCCGGGACGAGGAGGCGCTGCCCGACCTGCTCGACCGGGCGGTGGCCGGTACCGACCTGGGCGTCGAACGACGGCCACGGTGGTGGGGCGCCGCGAACGCCGTACAGAAGCTGCTGGCGGCGGTCACCGTGGTGGGCGCGCTGTGGCTGCTGGTTCTCTTCGGCTTCTCCTACCTGCAGCTGCCGCAGCCGCCCTCGCCCCACGTCGGCCGGGTGCCGATTCCTTCCCTGCTGCTGTTGGGCGGCGTCCTGTTGGGGCTGCTGCTGTCGGCGATCTTTCGAAGAATCTCCGCCGTCGGCGCCCGGCGAAGGGCCCGGCTGGCTCGCCGTCGCCTCGGTGAACGGGTGGCGCTGGTGGCGGACGACCACGTGATCGCTCCGGTACAGCAGGAGCTGGGGGCCTACGACGAGCTCTGCTCGGCTCTGCGGCGTGCCGGCCCCAGTCGGGGGACGTGAGTCCGGTCCCGACCCAGGGTCGTGCGATCGCGGCACGGATCGCTCCGCTCAGTGGCCCGCGCTTCCCAGCTCCGGCTGCAGCAGCGACACCGGCGGCTCGATAGGCCGACGCGTCATCCGGCGAACGTCACCGGAGAGCAGGACCAGCAGGGTGACCACAACGACGGTGGCGGTCGCAATCCAGATGGTCGGCACGATCCCGATAACGGCAGCGGCGGGGCCGGCAGCGGCGAACCCGATTGGGATGAAGACGATGGAACCCAGAGCGTCGTAGGAGTAAACCCGGCTGAGCCGGTCCAGCGGTATCTGCTCCTGCATCACGGTGGACCAGGCCACTCCGAACTGCTCGATACCCACCCCAGCCACGAACGCGGCGACGGCGACCAGTCCGACCGGAGCGTTCCCGGCCAGCGCCGCCATCGGCAGCGCAATCGTGAACACGCCCAGCGTGCCGACCAGGAGCGGCCGGCGAGTCCGCCACCGCAGCGCGATGAGACCGCCCACGACAAGCCCCGCGGACAGCGCCGACAGGACCAACCCCCAGGCGGCTGCACCGCCAAGGCGGCGGTCCGCCACCACCGGCCCGAGCAGCTGGAACCCGCCGGACCAGGCGGCATTCACCAGGGAGAACTGCAACACGATGGCCCAGAGCCAGGTGCGGGACCGGAACTCCTGCCAACCCTCCTTCAGCTCGCGCACGAAGTTGCCCGCCGCTCCCTTGCGGATCGGCGGGAGTCGCAGGCTGACCAGCACCGCGGCGGCGACCAGATAGGTGACGGCGTCGATGGCGATGGCCAACCCCGGACTGGTCGCGGCCACCAGCAGCCCGCCCAGGGCGGCACCGCCGACGTTGGTCGATGTCTGCGCGAGCCGCAGCAGCGCGTTGGCCTGCTGCAGCCGGGGCCGGCTCACCGTCTGCGGGACCAGCCCTTCCGAGGCCGGGAAGAAGAAGGAGATCGCGACTCCGTTGACGGCAGCCAGCGCGGCGATCTGCCACACCCGCGCGTTGCCGGTCAACAGCAGTACGGCGGTCACCGCCTGCGAGACGCCGGACAGGACGTTCGCGGCGACCATCACCTGGTTGCGCGGCAACCGGTCGGCGACGACTCCACCGATGAGCAGGAACAGAACCTGCGGCACCTCACGGGCGGCCAGCACGATGCCCAGATCCGCCGGGGAGCCGGACACGTCCAGCACGGCGAAGGCGAGCGCGACGACCGCCACCGAGGAACCGAGGAAGGACACCAGCCGGCCCACGAACAACCGCCGGAACAGCGGCTCCGCCAGTGGACCCACCCGGCGCCCCATGTCGCGGCCTCCTTCCCTGAGCGCTGTCACCGCAGCTCCGCCACTCGACGGAGGCACCGTTTACGCTGCGGATCATGCCCTCCGACTCGAAGTCCGAGTTTCCCCGCGGCACTCCCGACGAGCGAGAGCTTTACCTTCGCTGGCTGGGTTTCCTTCGTGGGGCCGTCGTGCGGAAGGTTGAGGGCCTCACTGAGGAGCAGGCTCGGTGGACCCCCGACGGATCGTTGATCTCGCTGCTCGGCATCGTCAACCACCTGACCCACGTGGAATGGCGATGGATCGACGGCGGGATCCGCGGAGACGACGTGAGCAGGAGCGAGGAGGAGTTTGCCCCCGGCCCGGGACTCACAGTGACCGCCGCACTGGCCGCCTATCGCGTGCGGGCGGCCGCGACGGACGCCGTCGTAAGGTCGTCTCCATCACTCGCCGCGCCGTGCCGATGGGTGGAGGAGGCGGACCTGCGCTGGGTCCTGCTCCACCTGGTCAACGAGACGGCCCGCCACGCCGGCCACGCCGACGCGACGCGGGAACTCCTCGACGGCACCACCGGCGAGTGATGGCACAAGCAACCTGAACCGCTCCACTTGGCCACGTCAGCCGGGTGGTCGGCGGGGCGCGTAACGGTCCAGCCCGTCATTGACCGGTACGAGCGGGTGATCGTCCAAGTCCATCCTGTTGCCGAAGACGCCTAGCGCGACGGGACCGAGATCAACAGTGGCTACCCCGCCGCGGCGATCCTTCACGGCTCCCGAGGAGTGGTCGGCCCTCAGCCTGGCGGAGGACTGGGCGCAGTGATCCCAAGCCGACCGAGCAGTTATCCCCTGCTAATGGCTTGACCCTGATCATGGGCTCGCCGGCGGAACGGGATGCCAACGGCCAGCCCGATCATGCCAAGTCCTGCTGCAACAGCGGCGTCGCGGCGTCGCTCGGCAACAGCGTCGTCCGGGACGGTTACACCCGCACGCCTGAGGTCGTCCCGGCTTGGATGGTCCGGCAGCGGCGCGTACGAGAACCAGCCGAAGTCACGGTAGTGCGGAGTGATCGCGTTGCCCCCGATGCCCTCGCTGTTGAGCGGCCAGAGCAACAGACCGACGGCGCCAGCTACTCCACCCAGGCCAGGAGCGATCGTCCACCAGTTGGGCTTTCGCATTCTCAAGTCATACATCAGCGCAAATCTCGCTGGTCGGGTCGGACGACGATCGCTTCATAGATGAGCGGACTGGTCCGCCGCGCACTGAAGATGCATCATGGCCTGGCGGGAGGCGCCGTGAAGCCAGCCGATCGCAGGTGCGCTGACGTGGTGACGGTCCCGCATGTCGTCGGGATGACGGTGGACGAGGGCCGGCGCCTTGCCAGCGCAGCGGGTCTGGCCTTGGCCAACCCTGACCCGGACGGCCCTCCGGTTGGCGCACTGACATGGCCAGGGGTCTGGACCATCACGCATCAACATCCCGCCGCAGGCAGCCGTGTCTACCGCTGGGACAGCGTCGCCGTGCGCTACCGGGCGGAGACCGACGGCGGACCGGCCGGCGTTCGCGAGCCGCGTCGGCCTCGGCCGGGTTCGGGTGCGCTGAGCGCTGAGCGGGGCTTGCACGACGCCGAATAGGCGCCCGCGATCTTGCCGGATCGTCGTTACGGCAGCAGAGCGGCGATCGCCGCTGCCAGCTCGCTCGCCACCTCCGGTACGCCGAGATGCCGGCCGTCCCCCACCACCTGCCGGCCGCCGACGACGACCGACGACACGTCGCTCGCGCTGGCGGCGAAGACGACGAAGGCGGCCAGCGAATCCGCGTCCACTCCGGCCAGCCGCGCTGAGTCGGTGCCCAGTGTGACGAAGTCGGCCAGCGCCCCCGTCTGCAACCGCCCGGTGTCCCAGCCCAGCGCCGCCATGCCGCCGGCGGTGGCCGCGCGCAGCAGGTCCTCCGGCCGGTGCTGTCCGCGCCGCTCGGTGACCAGCCGCTCGTCGAGCTCCACCGCCCGCGCCTCCTCCCAGAGGTCGATCACCGCCTGGCTGTCGCTGCCCAGGCACAGCGGCGAGCCGGCGGCGGCGAGGCGGGCGGCCGGACCCACCCCGTCCGCCAGGTCGCGCTCGGTCGTCGGGCAGAGGCACACCGACGTACCGCTCGTGCCGAGTCGGTCGATGTCGGCCGGCTCCACGTGGGTGGCGTGGACGGCCGTGGTCCGCTGCCCAAGCGCGCCGGCGTCGGCGAGAAGCGCCGTCGGGGTGATGCCATAGCGAGCGCGACAGGCTCCGTTCTCCGCACGCTGCTCGGAGAGGTGGACGTGCAGCGGAGCAGCGCGCGTAGCGGCCCAGCCGGCCACCGTTCGCATCGACGCCGGGTCGACCGCGCGGACGCTGTGGATAGCCGCGCCGACGCGCACCATCGGGGAATCGACGAGACCGTCGGCCCGCTCCACCCAGCGCTCCGCGTCGCCGTCGGAGAACCGCAGCTGCGTCCCGGCCAGCGGCCGGCCGTCCACGTCGCCCTGCAGGTAGCAGGTGTCGAGCAGGCTGAGCCGTATGCCGGCGTCGGCCGCCGCCGCGACCACGGCGTGTGCCATCGCGTTGGGATCTGCGTACGGCGCGCCGCCCGGAGCGTGGTGCAGGTAGTGGAACTCCCCGACGGCCGTGATCCCCGCCAGGACCATCTCGGCGTACGTCGCGCGGGCCAGCGCGTAGTAGGTGTCAGGATCCAGGCGCTCCGCGACGGCGTACATCGACTCGCGCCAGGTCCAGAAGTCGCCGGCGCCGGACTGGGTGCGGCCGCGCAGGGCGCGGTGGAAGGCGTGCGAGTGCGCATTGGCCAGGCCGGGGACCGTGACGCCGGCCAGCCGTACGGCGTCCGCCGGCGGGTCGACGTCCGGGGTGACCGCCGTGATCCGCTCGTCCTCCGACTCGATCAGCACCCGCGCGGCCGGCCGGCCGATCCACGCCAGGTCGGCGTGCCACCGGGTCACCGGCACGCAAGGTCCTCGATCACCGCGGCCATTACCCCGACCCCGGTGACGCAGTCCCTGACCTCCGCCCGCTCGGCCGGGCTATGGCTCACGCCCGTCGGGTTGCGGACGAAGATCATCGAGGCGGGTACGACGGTCGCGAGCACGCCCGCGTCGTGCCCAGCCGCCGTAGACAGCCGTGGGCTGGCCAGCCCCCGAGCCGCGAGCACGCCGGCCAGCCGGTCGGTCAGCCCGCCGTCGAAGGCCACCGGGACACTGCGCGACTCTTCCTCCAGCTCGAGGTCGACGCCCTCCGCTTCGGCGGCCCGGCGTACCTCCTCGGTCCAGTCGCCGACCAGCCAGTCCAGTACGCCGTCGTCCCGGGCCCGAGCGTCCAGCCAGCCGGTGACCCGCCCGGGAACCGCATTGGTTCCATTCGGCTCAACGAGGACGCGGCCCACGGTGGCGACCGCCCGGCCGTGTTCGGCCAGCCGACGGGCAGCCTGCACCGCGACAGCGAGAGGGAGCATCGGGTCCCGCCGGTCGGCGAGGCGGGTGGTGCCCGCGTGGTTCGCCTCCCCGGTCAGCGAGAGCCGCCACCGCCCATGCGGCCAGATGCCGGTGGCCAGGCCGACCGGGGCGTCGAGGTCGGCCAGCCCGCGCCCCTGCTCGATGTGCAGCTCGACGACGTGCCCGATGCCACCGACCCGTTCGGGGTCCGCCCCCAGGCCGGCCGGATCGACTCCGAGCCGGTCCAGCGCCTCGCCCAGGCCGATGCCCTCGGCGTCGACACGCCGGAGCGCCGCCTCCGGGTCCAGAGTTCCGACCAGCAGCCGGCTGCCGAAGGTGGGCAGCCCGAAACGGGCACCCTCCTCGTCGGCGAAGGCGACCACCGCCACCGGCCGGACCGGCCGGACCCGTCGCCCCACCAGTTCGTCCAGGGCGAGGAACGCCGACACGACGCCGAGCGCGCCGTCGTAGGCGCCGCCCGAAGGAACGGTGTCGAGGTGGCTTCCGAGCACGAGTGCGGGTTCGTCGCCCGGACCCCACCACGCCCAGAGGTTGCCGTTGCGGTCGGTCTCGGTGGCGAGGTCGCGCTGGGCGGCGGCCGCGGTGAACCACTCTCGGGCCGCGCGGTCCTGGGAGGTCCAGGCGAAGCGGGAGTAGGCCCCGGTGGCCGGGTCGCGACCGACCGAGGCCAGCCGACCGAACTCCCGCTCGAACTCCTGGACTGAGGTCACCTCGACAGCATTCCGTACAAACCACCCAGCTCCCTGCGCCCGGCCGGAACGGCCGTGGCCCCGCCTCCTCGTGGGAGGCGGGGCCACGGCGTCGTCGTACCGCTGGCGGGCTAGGAGAGGTCGAGCCTCCACAGGCCACGCCCATGCGTCGCGGCAATCAGGTAGCTGCCGCCGTTCGGGTCCGGGACCAGGTCGTTCACCGAGGTGTTCGGCAGGTCCTTGCCCAGGTTGTACCAGCTGCCCGGCGCGTCAGCGGCGCTCGCGAAGACACCGATGTCCGTGCCCACGACCAGGCGGTTCTTGAGGATGACCAGGTCGTTGGTCGGGATGTCCGGCAGGTTGCCGCTGATGTCGGTCCAGCTCGTGCCGCCGTTGCGGGACTCGAAGACGTGCCCCACACCGCCGCCCGGGATCCAGCGCCGGGAGAACGCGCCGTACGTCGCGTAGACGTGCCCCGCGTCCGCCGGGTCGACCGTGATCTCGGTCACGATCCGGTTCGGCAGCACCGGCGCGTGCACCCGGTGCCACTTGCCGCCGTAGTTGGTGTCGATGCCTGAACGGAACGGCAGCCCCACGGACTCGAGGCCCGGGTTGCAGCCGTTGGCGCACCAGCCGGCGTAGATCGTCCGGCCACTCGCCTCGAGAGCGGTGACCTGACCGCCGGTGTCGTGCACCTTCTTCCAGTCACACGCGTCGGCCGAGCAACGGGTGCTCCAGCCCTTGCCCTGGTTGTCCCACACGTACTGGCCACCGGCGACCCAGTGGTTGATGTTGTGGACGTCGGCCTCGAACGGCGCGATGAACCGCGGGTTCGGGTCACAGGGCTTCGGCGTGTAGGTGAAGGCGCCACAGGCGGGCGAGATCTCGATGAACGACTGGTTCGTGCCGTCCGAGCGACCGCCGTTGGTGGTCAGCGCCATGTGCAGGGTGACGTACTCGACGACCGCCCGGTTGGCGTTCTTCGGGTCGACGATCACGTCGCCACCGTCACCACCGAACGGCGAGACGAGCTGGCTCGCGTTCGGCTTCTGCAACGTCACACCGTTGTCCTGCAAGCCACCCCAGATCGCGTCGCCGCCGGCCATCCGGCCGACACCGGCGTAGTAGTACTGCAGGGTGTGCAGGGTGCGGTTGAGGTTGGTCCAGCGCACCACGTTGTGCACCGAGGTGGGCCGGCTCCACACGCCGCCGTCGTTGCCGGCGAAGAACGTGCCGTCAGCGCCGATGGTGGCTGCGTGCTGGTCCGGGTGGGTCGTCCCCGGGCAGGTGTCCAGCGCCGGGTTCGGGTTGAAGCACGGCAGCGGGAAGTTCCAGTACGGCCCGATCGTGGCCCACTGTCCGCCGTAGTTCGTGCTCTCGAAGATCTCCTCGAGACCCAGGTAGACGTGCCCGGCGTTCTTCGGATCCACCAGGATGTACTGGTTGTACCAGGCCTGCTGGCCGGGCGTGCCACCCGACTTCGCCAGCGCCGACCCGGAGCGGGTCAGCTTCGCCGCGTCCGCGATGAGGTTCCACGGGCCGGCCGGGTCGCCGCCGTTCATCTGCGTGCGGAAGGCACCCAGCAGTTGAAGCGTCGTCGGGTTCTCCACCACGGCGTAAAGGACGTCGCCGTTGGCCGACCAGGAGAACGTCGTCCGACCGATGAGGCTCGGGTCGACGTCGCCGCTAGGACGAAGCTTCTTCCAGGAGCCCTTCTCGCCGCCGGTCGTGGAGACGTACCACCCGTTGTGCGAAATGTCCTCGGGCAGCGTGCCGCCGCGCCAGCCGAGCGCGGCCAGCACATACTTGCCGTTGGTACCCGGCTTGACCTTGACATCGGTGAAGAACGAGTGCCGGTACGGCGAGTTCGTCGGGTTGGGGTCCGGCTTGAGGACAGTTACCCAGTTCTCGTCCCGCGCGCCGATGGAACGGCGGAGCAGACCACGGCTGGTGGAGGCGTAGACGTTGCCGACCCCGTCGAAGGTGATCTGAGAGACCAGGCTGTTGCGCAGCGTCTGGCCCACCTTGCCGAAGGTGCGGCCGCCGTCGGCGGAGCGGTAGATGCCGGCGCCGGCGTAGTTCTCGAAGGCCGTGTTGGCCTCGCCGGTGCCGACCCAGACCGAGTGGTCGGCCGGGTTGACCTTGAGCGCTCCGATCGCGATGCGCTCCTCCTGCTGGAACAGCGGAGACCAGTGCGCGCCCCGGTCGGTCGACTTCCACACGCCACCGTCGGCGGCACCGGCGTACACGGTGGCACCGTCGGTGTCGAGGGCGGTCATCCGGCCACTGACCAGGCCGAAGCCGGCGCCGGAGTTGGACCAGAAGGGATCACGATAGTTGGCCGCGTCGGACTGGTAGGGGATATCGGTGATCTCACGCCAGCTGCGGCCGGAGACCGGCAGCCGTGCAGCCTGCGCGCGGGCGGCGGCGAAGGCCGCCGAGCTCACGGAGGTGCCCGGTGCGGTGCGGACGGCGGCGTACTGCTCGGCGCCCTCGAGGATCTCGGTGCCGCCCTCGACTTCTTGTTCGCCGCCCTTGTCGGCCGCGGCCCGCGCCAGCGGTCCGGGCTGTTGGTTCGAGTGTGAGCCGGCGATGCCCGGTGCTGCGGACATCAGCAGCGCGACGGGTACCGCTCCGGCGGCGAGGATCGTGCCTCTCCGCCATCGTCTGGCAGACGTCTTCAATGGCCCTCCCATGGGTCCGTCCCACGGTGCTGCAGTGCGCAGCAGACCCCATGGGATGTGACGGAGTGTAGGGACGACGTCGGACATCGCCAACGGCCGATCGGACCATTGCAGGGCTGACCTGCCGCCGCTGGCACAGGTGCTCTACGCCGCGGCGCCGGTCCCTCACGGACAGTGAGAAAAGCCTCGATCAGGACGGCCGAACGCTCCTATTCATCCCGGCGGACCGGTTGGCGGAACACCTGGATCGGGCTCGCCCGGAACGGCCGGGTGAGGTTCAGCCGCAGGAGTCAGCTCGCGGCTCGCGGCCGCATCGGCGCCGTCCAGTTGGTTCTCTGGCGGGGCGTGCGCTGCCGGCGGGGGCACTGGCTGCGGCTCTGCCTCGAAGCCAGCCGCGGGCTCGGAGGCTACGGCGGCTCCGGCCGGCGGTTCGGCATCCGGGTCCGGTTCAGCAGCCGTGTCAGGGGCCGCAGCCCCTACCTCGGAAGCAGGTGCTCTGGCCGCCCCCCGGCGTGGCCGCCGACGTCGAGGCCGTCGCCCGGGCCGTTCCGGCGTACCGGCCGGCGTTTCTGTGGACGCGCGGTCGGCGTCGGCTGGTCGCCCGTCCTCGTCGCCGGCTTCCGCCGCTCCCGCCCGCGACTCCCCGCCGGCGTGCGCCCGGTCCGCCGGTGCGCCGGAGCGAGGCCGGCGGGGGGGGCGGCGGGCGGTCGCCCGCTTGGTCGCTGCCCGCTCGTCACGCACCGCCGCCTTCTCCTCCTTCTCCTGAAGTGGGGCCGCATCCGGGTGGGTCTTCACCCACTCGGCCAGAGCTGCCCGACGTACGCCGGCCCACGCCGAGCGGAGCCGGTCCCAGTCCTGGAGGCTGCGCTCGCCGGGCAGGGGCTCCGCCGCCAGCAGCTGCCAGCCGGCCTCCCCGGCCCGCTCGAACCGATCACCGCGCGCCAGCGCGTCCACCAAAGCGGCGCCGGCAGCCGCCACGGCCTCGTCGCCGGTGGCGGTCTCGACCGCCGTACGCAGAGCCGCCTCCTCCTCGGGCGGGAGCGCCGGCGGCCGGGCGGATCGGGGCGGCCGGGCGGATCGCGGCGGCCGGCCAGGCCGCTCGGGAGCCCCGTCGCCACCACGGGCGCGTGTCGACGCCTTCGGCCGGGTGATCCCGCGGGCAGCGTTCTCGATCTCCTCGTTGAAGCGCATGATCGCGTTGTTCTCGGCGATGACGTTGCGGTCGAGGAACGACTGCCGCTGGCTCATGCCGGTGGCCTTCTTCTTTCCGGGCACCCGGTCCCTCCCTGTTCCGCCTGGCCGACCGGTGCTAGACGCGGTCGCGGAGGCCGGCCGCGCCCTCGGCACCGGCGCACTGCGCGCAGCAGAAGAACTGGCCGGCTGCCTGTACCCCGTGACCGATCACCTTGCAGCCACAGTGCTCGCACACCGGGGCCATTCGATGGATGGCGCACTCGAAGCTGTCGAAGACGTGGATCGCCCCCTGGGCATGCACCTCGAAGGACATGTCGTAGTCGTTGCCGCAGACCTCGCACCGCGCCATGAGCACTCCTCCTCCACCTGGCAACAGTGTGCCCGGCGTCGGGTGCCGAAGTCCGCCGGGCGCGGGACAACAGTTCCGACGCGCTTGCGCCGATGGTTACCAGACCCGGCGAAGACGTTCGCTCGGGCGAGACAGGCTCCACGCAACGACGATGAGGACCGCACGTGTGGACGGTGGGCAGCGCCGACGGAGACCGGCGTGGACAGTTCCGCGCCTGGCAGGGGCGGGCGGGCGCGGCGGGCGGCGTCCGACGAGCAGTGGCGGCAGGGTCAGCGATGTTGAGGCCCGACAGTGACGACCGTCCGGCTCCGCAGCACACCGCGCCGAACTGGCTGGCCGAGTACGCGCGCGGGCTGGTAGTCCTCGACTTCTGCGTCGCCGCCATCGCCGGCGCCGTCGCACCCATCGTCCGGTACGCCGACCGCGGGTCCAGCGCCCGCACCTACCTGGTCTGCTCACTGCTCTTCCCCGTGCTGTGGGTGGTGGCAGCCGCCGCCAGCCGCGTCTATGAGCAGCGGTTCCTCGGCACCGGCTCCAACGAGTACCGCCGCGCCTTCAACGCGGCCGTGCGCTACGCCGCCGTGGTCGCGGCGGTGGCGTTCGGCTTCGCCGCACCGATCCCCCGGGGCTACGTCGTCGTCTCCTTCCCGCTGGCCACCTTCGGTGCGCTGGTCGGGCGGTACGTCGCCCGCCAGCTGCTGCACGCGCGCCGCCGGCAGGGACGGTGCCAGCACCGGGTGCTGCTGGTGGGCACCGAACGTTCGATCTCGGAGCTGGTCCGCCAGGTCCGGCGCGACACCTCCGCCGGTTTCGCCGTGGTGGGGGCGTGCCTGGACCGCAGCACCGAGGACACCATCGACGGCGTACCGGTGGTCGGCACGTCACGGACGATCCTCGACGCGCTGTGGGCCACCGGCGCCGACACCGTGGCCGTCACCGCCTGGTCGATCCTGTCCCAGCAGCAGATGCGGCAGCTCGCCTGGGATCTCGAGGGCAGCGACATCGACGTCCTGGTGGCACCGGCGATCACCGATGTCACCGGCCCGCGCATTCACATCCGGCCGGTGGCCGGGTTGCCGCTGCTCCACGTCGAGCAGCCGGAGTTCACCGGCAGCCGCCGCGTGCTCAAGGGCGGCTTCGACCGCCTGGCGGCTTTGACCGCTCTGCTGCTGCTCAGCCCGCTGCTGCTGACCATCGCGGGCATCATCCGGCTGACCAGCCCCGGCCCGGCGCTGTTCCGGCAGGTGCGGGTGGGCAAGGGTGGTCGCGAGTTCGAGATGTTGAAGTTCCGCAGCATGCGGGTCACCGCGGAGGCCGAGCTGGCGGCCCTGCTGGCCCAGAACGAGGCCAGCGACGGGCTGTTGTTCAAGATCCGGAAGGACCCCCGCATCACGCCGATCGGCGCCTGGCTGCGCCGCTTCTCCCTCGACGAGGTGCCACAGCTCGTCAACGTGCTGCGCGGCCAGATGTCGCTGGTCGGCCCGCGCCCGCCGCTGCCCGCCGAGGTCCGCCAGTACGGCGACCATGTCCATCGCCGGCTGCTGGTAAAGCCGGGGCTGACCGGTCTGTGGCAGGTCAGCGGGCGCTCCGACCTGCCCTGGGAGGAGGCGGTCCGGCTCGACCTGAACTACGTCGAGAACTGGTCGATCGCCTTCGACCTGAGCATCCTGTGGAAGACCGGGGCTGCGGTGCTGGGTCGCCGCGGGGCGTACTGAGGCCTGCCCAGAGGGGTACGCGGCTGCCATGAGACTGCCTGTGCCTAGTCCCGGCGAGCTGGTCGGCGCGCTGCGGGACCTCACGTCGACACTGGCTGGCGTGGTCCCGGGGCTCACCCGGGCGCTCGCGCTCGTCCCCCGAGCCGAAGAGCTGTTGACCCGGATCGAGTCGGTGGTGGCCGACGTGGAGGTCGCCTCGGCAGCGGCGGGCTCCGCCGTACGCCGGATCAACGAGCTGCTGGCGGCGTACGAGGGGCCGCTGCGGGAGCTGGCGCCGACGGTCCGGCGGCTGGCCGAGACGATGGACCCGACCGAGGTGGCGGCCGCGGTCTCGCTGGTCGACCGGCTGCCCCGGCTGCTCGACTCGGTCGACCGCGACGTGCTGCCGATGCTCGGCCAGCTGCAGGCCGTCGGCCCGGACGTGCACGAGCTGCTCGACATCGTCGACGACGTACGCCGGATGCTCGGCGGTCTGCCGGGCGTCGAGACGTTGCGCCGCAACGGCTGAGCGCCGCCTACGCTCGTAACCCGTGGAACCGTCGCTGGCCTGGCAGGGCTCGCTGTTCGACGGTGGGCCGCCGGAGGTCGACGTCTCCTTCGCCGGCCTGCGCCGGATCGTCCTGGACGAGCGGTCCTGGGTGGACTACTGCCCGGGTTGGCTGCGCGGCTCCGACGAGCTCTTCGCCGACCTGCTGGCGCAGGGCCGGTGGCGGCAGCGGGAGCTGTGGATGTACGAGCGGAAGGTGCGCGAGCCCCGGCTTACCGCCGGCTGGCGGCTGGGCGAGGGCAACGAGCCGGTGCGGACCTGGGCCCGGAACGTCCACGACGACCAGGCGGAGGGTGGGGCCGATGTCGAGGCTGCGTCCACCCCGGCCGCCCTGCGCGCGATGACGACCGTGCTGAGCGAGCGGTACGGCGTACGCCTCGACAGCGTCTGGGTCAACCTCTACCGGGACGGCCGGGACAGCGTGGCCTGGCACGGCGACCGAAACGCCAAGGTGCTGACCAACCCGCTGGTGGTCACGGTGTCCCTCGGCGCGCGCCGCAAGTTCCTGCTGCGGCCGAAGGGCACGAACAAGGCTCTGCACCGGCTGACCCCGGGTTGCGGCGACCTGGTCGTCATGGGCGGCGCCTGCCAGCACGACTGGGAGCACACCGTGCCTAAGACCACCAGGGCCCCCGGGCCGCGGATGTCGGTGACCATCCGGCACTCGAGCCCGGCGGGCGGCGACTAACGACCACTGGGCGCAGCCTGCGCAAGAACATCGGCGTCAAGCCGACGTGTCGCTCACGGGGAAGAGCACATCGGTCCGCCAAGATGGGACGAGGCCCCTCCATGTATGAGATGGAGGGGCCTCGCTCGGCCTCGCTGCACGGACCGGCCGATCGCTCGACCGCCCTGCGTTGCGGAACCGGCCACCAAGAGCGAAGGCGCCCAGAGAGCCGGTTGCCCGGCTCCTGCTGAGCCCCGGAGTCGCCTCCGAGTCGGTCTCCGTTCCCGGTGACAAGGGCAATGTCTAGTGCCTCTGCGGAGGCGATACAAGGGCTGTCCGGCAAGCTTTTCAAGATTCTTTACGGACTCCCCGGATGTCCACAGACTGCCTCCCGTTATCCCCTGGTTCCGGAATTCTCCACGTCGTCGTCCACCTACTAGTCCACAGCAATCCGGCCGTCGACGGTCGCGGCCGGTCTCCAGGTGGCCCCGCGGCCAGCGAGGGCTGCCCCTCGTCTTGACTGTCCACTGTGGAGGGTACATCCTCGATACTGTCCACAGTGGACGCTTACAAGGAGGGCAAAATGTCCGGACCCACGATGGTTGCCGAGCCGTGGGCGGCGGCCGTGACCCGGGCCGACTCCCGGATCGGCGATGCAGAGCGGGAGTCGGTGGCCCGGCTGGTCGCGGAGGCGACCGGCGAGGGGCTGCTGCAGTTCGACGAGATGGACGAGCGCCTGAGTCGGGTCTTCGCCGCCCGGACCGCCGGCGAGCTGGCCGCCGTGACCAACGATCTGCCCGAGACCTGGCTGCGAGAGCGCCGTCGCACAGCGCAGGGGGCGCGCACCGCGTCCGCGGCCCGGCGCGGCTTCGTCCAGCACCTGCGCTGGTACCTGGTGGTCATGGCCGGGCTCGTCGCGGTGTGGGCGACGGTCGGGGTGACGGCCGGCGCCTGGTACCCGTGGCCGATCTGGCCGGCACTCGGCTGGGGCTGCGGTGTCTTCTCCCACGGGCGGGCGGCGTACGGCGGTGCGGCCCGGGCTGGCCGGGGATGGGGCTGCCACGGCAGCGCCCGGCGAACCGTTCCTAACGGCTGACGCTGGGCGCCGCCGACCGCACCAGCCGGGTCGCGCGGCGCTCGGCGACGAAGGACATGAAGGGCACGGTGCCGGCGAGCATCACCGCCAACGTCCGGACCAGCGGCCAGCTATTCCGACGACCGAGGTCGAAGGCCACCAGCAGGTACCCCATGTAGAGGAACCCGTGCACCGGCCCCACGATCCGCACCGCCGCCGGCGAGTCGGCGAGGTACTTCAGCGGCATGGCAACCAGGACCAGCACCAGAAGCACCACACCGACGACGTAGGCCATCACGCGATATCGGGTGAGAGCGCTCACCGCTGGCGTTGCTCCTCGCGGGCGTTCAGCTCGGCGAGGTAGCGGTTGTACGCCGCCAGCTCCTCGTCCTCCGGATCGTCGGCGGACGGGAGGTAGCTCCCGCCGATGGCCGGGGCGGGGCTGCGTTCGCGGCGTCGCGCCGCCCGCGCGGGGTCGAGCTCGTCGCGCATGGTCTGGACCCACAGATAGATGCCGAACGCCGCGAACGAGGGCCACTGCAGGGCGTAGATGAGGTTCTGCACGCCGCCGGTCACGCGCGCGCGGTCCCACTGCCACCAGCCCAGCCGGGCGAAGAGCACGGTGACGAGAAGCACGAAGGCGTGCAGGGCCAGCCACCGCGGCGAGAAGATCCGGCGCACGTCTAGACGGTAGCTGCAGGCGTGCTTGTCGGTCGCCGCGGCTACGGTCCCGGCCACCGGACAGGAGGAGCCGATGATCGAGCCAGACGCCGCCATGACCCGGATCGGACGCGGGCTGGAGCTCGGCCAGCATGGCGAGCGCGAAGCCGCGCGGAGCCTGTTCACCGAGGTCTGGAACGACATCGGTGGCGAGAACAGCGACCCCTTCCACCGCTGCGCGCTTGCACATGCGATGGCCGACGTCCAGGACGACGTGCACGAGGAGCTGGCCTGGGACCTGCGAGCGCTGAAAGCCGCCGACCTGATCACGGACGAGCGGGCGGCGCAGGCCGGGGTGACCAGTCCCGTTGGCGGCTTCTACCCGTCGTTACACCTCAACCTCGGCGAGTGCTATCGGAAGCTGGGCGACCTCGACCGCGCCATCGAGCACCTGCAGCGGGGCCAAGGCGCTGCCGACGCGCTCGGGGACGACGGCTACGGCCAGCTGGTCAGGGGCGGCGTTGACCGGCTGGCGCAACGCTTGACATCCGCGACGTGAGGCGACGAAGGGAGCAAGCAAGTGCTTGGCGCAAGAATCGCCGTTCCGCGCACCATGGATACCGGCACCTCCCGGTCTCGGCTCCGTCGCTCACCGCGGCAGCAGGGCGAGCACCGCCTCGTCCGAGACCTGGGTGAAGTCGTCGTACCACTCCCCCACCGACGACAGCCGCTCCGGCGCGAGCACCGCGACGACGTCATCGGCCTCGGCTCGAAGATCGGCCAGCGTGGACGGCGGACCGACCGGTACGCCGAGCAGCAACCGCTCGACACCGCGCTCGCGCAGAGCCCGCAGCGCCGCCCGGGCGCTGCCGCCGGTGGCCAGCCCGTCGTCGACCAACACGACCTTCCGGCCGGCAAGCTCGAGACGCCGCTCGCCGCGGTAGCGCCGCACCCGGCGCCCGAGCTCGGTCCGCTCCAGCGCAACCGTGTCGGCCAGGCCGGCCGGCGTCAGCCGCAGCCGCCCCAGCATGTCGGTGTCGAAGACCGGCTCGCCGTCCTCGGCGATCGCCCCCACGCCCAGCTCGGGGCGACCAGGCGCACCGATCTTGCGGGCGACGAAGACGTCGAGGGGCGCGCCCAGCGTCCGAGCCACCTCGGCCGCGACCGGTACGCCGCCGCGCGGAAGCCCCAGCACCAGCGGGTCCCGCGGCCCGACCTCGGCCAGCAGCCGGCCGAGCTCGCGGCCGGCGGCGGCGCGGTCGGCGAACCGGCGCTCCCGGCGTCGCAGCACGCTTCTCCCCCTCGGTTGTCGCCCATCCCACCTTGCCGGACGATCGGCACATGGACTCCGAAGGGCTCACCATCGGCGTCGAGGAGGAGTACCAGCTTCTGGAGCGTGGGTCGGGCGCCTTGGTCTCGCGCGGCCGGGAGGTGCTCGCGGCCGCCCAGCGGCTGGCCGCGGACGCCCGGGCGCGCGGCGAGCTGGCGGGACAGGTGCAGGGCGAGCTGCCGCTCTCCCAGGTCGAGTGCGCGACGGCGGTGTGCACCGATCTCGACGACGTACGCCGGCAGCTGGTCGACCTGCGTGTCCTGCTGCGAGAGGCGGCGGCGGAGCACGACTGCGAGCTCGCCGCCAGCGGCAGCCCACCCATCGCCAGCGTGACCGACCAGCGGGCCGACGACGAAGACCCGCGGTACGCCGCGATGCTGCGCGAGCAGGGCTACCTCATCGACCGTCAGTTCATCGCTGGGCTGCATGTCCACGTCGGCGTACCGGACCGCGACCGCGCCGTCGCGGTGCTCGACCGCACCCGGCCCTGGCTACCGGTGCTGGTCGCTATGGCTGCCAACTCGCCGTACTGGCTCGGCGTGGACACCGGCTTCGCGTCGTACCGCACGGTGCACTGGGGTCGGTGGCCGGTCGCTGGGGCGCCGCCCGTTTTCGGGGACGCGGCGGGCTACGACGAGGTGGGCCGGGTGCTGATGGCCACCGGCGCCATCCGCGACATCGGCCAGCTCTACTGGCAGGCGCGGCTCTCGGCCCGGTTCCCGACGGTGGAGCTGCGGGCCTGCGACGTGCCGCTGTCGGTGGAGGACTCCGTCGCGTTGACCGGTCTGGGCCGGGCCCTGGTACGCCGGGTCCTGGTCGACCTCGACGCCGGCGTACCCGCGCCGGCGGTGCGGGCCGAGGTGTTGAGGGCAGCCAACTGGAGAGCCGCCCGGCACGGCCTGCGCGACTGCCTGGTCGACCCGGTGTCCGGCGAGCAGCGGCCGGCGGCCGAGGTGGTCGAGGAGCTGCTCGACTACGTCCGGCCGGCGATGGCCGAGTGCGGCGACCAGGAGCTGGTCGAGTCCTTCGTCGAGCGGGTGCGGACCGAGGGCAACGGGGCGGAGCGGCAACGGGCGGCGTACGCCGACGGCGAGCTGACCGCGGTCGCCCGCCTGCTGGTCGAGGAGACGGCGCGCTGACGACCTCGCTGTCCGACGGACGAGGAGCTGTCAGGAGCGAGGGACGCCTCCAAGGTCTCCCGCTTCGGATCTCAGCCGCTCCGACCGCGAGGGCGCCTTACTGAGCACGGTCAGCATCGAGCCGGCAAGCAGGAAGGGAAGGCCGAACAGTGGCCCCACGCGCCACCGGAGGCCGCTCGAGAGTGCCAGACCACCGATCGCCAGATACACCGCCATGCAGAGCATCGAGGCGCCCGCCATCCTCGGACGGAACACCTGCCGATCCAGCCAGGGAAACAACCATCCCCGGAGGACGGCCAGAAGTCCCAGTAACGCGAGAATCAGCGCGCCGACGAGGAACACCCAGACGCCCCAGCCCATTCGCCCCACCTCCCAGGCTCTACGCGCAGCGTAACGGCGAGGTCAGCGGCCCTCGACGAGCGAGCGGGTCAGCGCCACCGCCACGACGAACGTGCGGTAGAGACGCAGCGGGTCGTCACCGGTCATGGTGACCGTGCGCGCGGCGGTGCGCTCCACTCCGGGCAGCTCGGTGGTGAGCTGGGCCATGTCGGCCGTGAGCCAGTCCACCTCGAGCCGCGCGGGGAGCTCGATCGAGGGCAGCGGGATCTCCCCCAGCCGGCTCACGGCCGCTAGGGCGCCCTCGCGAATCCGCCGGCAGGCCTCGTCGGGGTGCAGGGAACGGGCGGCGTGCCGGCTGACCGACTCCTTGACGACGACGCACACCGCGGCCGGCAGGAACAGTTCCGCCTCCCGCGCGGTCACGTCGTCCCCGGTGACCAGCACGACCGGCACCCGGTGGTGGAGGGCGACCAGCGCGTTGATGCCTGCCTCTCCGGTCACCGTCCCGTTGAGGCGTACGCCGGTGACCGCGGCCGGGTTATAAGTGTGCGAGAGCACCGAGGAGGTGCCGGCCGATCCGTGGTAGGAGACGAAGAAGACCGCGTCGAAGGTGTCGTCGAGGCCTTCGGTCATGTACGCCGGTTTGTGCCGCCCGGACAGGTAGCCGGCCCGCCCGTGCAGCGACGCTGGTGGCAGGTTGCGCATGACCGAGTGCGAGTCGTTGACCAGCACCTCGGTCGCCCCGGCGGCGAGCGCGCCGTCGATCGCGGCGTTCACCTCGTCCAGCAGCAGCCGGCGGCCGATCTCGTACTCGGGGCCCGGCCCGAGGCACTGCTCCCAGTCCACGATGCCGGCGGTGCCCTCCATGTCCGAGGACAGATAGACCTTCACGTCCGCCGCCTACCCCGGCGGGCGGTGGCTCAGGCTGGGCGCAGCCGGGTGACCTGGGCGTCGTAGGTTCGGGGTCGACACCGAAGCGCCCCGGCGTACTCCGAAGGAGCCCTCGCGATGCACAACCTGACCCGGGCGGAGGCGCAGCGGCGGGCCGAGCTCCTCGATGTGCACCGGTACGCCGTCGAGCTCGACCTCACGACCGGGGAGGAGGTGTTCCACTCCGTCACCCAGGTCTGGTTCGGCTGTCGCGAACCGGGTGCCGACAGCTTCGCGGAGATCCTCGCCCCCGAGGTGCACAGCATCACGCTCAACGGGCGGGAGCTGGATCCGGCGACGACGGTCGACGGTGACCGGATCGCTCTACATGGCCTCGCCGAGGCCAACCTGCTCACCGTGGTGGCCGACTGCGCCTATTCGCGCACCGGCGAAGGGCTGCACCGCTTCGTCGACCCGGCCGACGGGGCCGTCTACCTCTACAGCCAGGCCTTCCTGTACGACGAGCACCGGATCTTCGCCTGCTTCGACCAGCCGGACCTCAAGGCGGTCTTCGAGCTGACGGTCACCGCGGCACCGGAGTGGACCTGCATCTCCAACTCCGCGGTGGCCGAGGCGAGCTCGGGGCGATGGTCCTTCGCACCGACCCCGCCGGTCTCGACGTACTTCATCGTCCTGGCCGCCGGCCCGTACGCCGTCGTACACGACCGGCACGGCGACATCGATCTCGGCGTCTACTGCCGCCGCTCGCTCGAGCAGCACCTGGACGCCGGGGAGATCCTCGAGGTGACCAAGGCGGCCTTCGACTTCTACCACCGGACCTTCGACTACCCGTACGCGTTCGGGAAGTACGACCAGCTCTTCGTGCCGGAGTTCAACGCCGGCGCGATGGAGAACCCCGGCGCCGTCACGATCCGCGACGAGTACGTGTTCCGGTCCAAGGTCACCGACGCCGCCCGGCAGGTGCGGGCGGAGACCATCGCGCACGAGATGGCGCACATGTGGTTCGGCGACCTGGTGAGCATGCGGTGGTGGGACGACCTGTGGCTCAACGAGTCGTTCGCGACGTACATGTCCTATCCCACCCTGGTCCAGGCCACCCGTTTCACCAACGCCTGGACGACGTTCTGCAACTCGTGGAAGGCGTGGGGCTACCGGGCGGACCAGCTGCCCTCCACCCACCCGATCTCCGCCGACGTGGTGGACACCGACAGCGCGCTGCTGAACTTCGACGGGATCAGCTACGGCAAGGGCGCGGCCGTGCTCAAGCAGCTGGTCGCCTGGGTGGGTTGGGAGGCCTTTGTCACCGGCATCCGGCGGTACTTCCGCGACCACGAGTTCGCCAACACGTCACTGGGTGACCTGCTGGTGGCGCTGGAGAAGGCGAGCGGCCGCGACCTCGGCGCCTGGTCGGAGCAGTGGCTGCGAACGGCGGGGGTGAACACCCTGCGGCCGGCGGTCCAGGTCAGTGCCGGGGCCTACACCGCCGTTGCGATCGAGCAGGAGGCGCCGGCCGAGCACCCGACGCTACGGCCCCATCGCATCGCCATCGGACTCTACGACCGGAGCGAGGCAGGGCTGGTACGCCGGCAGCGGGTGGAGTGCGACGTCGTCGGAGCGCGAACCGAGGTGCCCGAGCTCGCCGGCGTACGCCAGCCCGACCTGCTGCTGGTCAACGACGACGACCTGACCTACGCCAAGATCCGCTACGACGAGCGCTCCCTGCGCACCGTCTTGCACCACATCGGCGAGATCCGGGAGTCGCTGCCGCGCACGCTGTGCTGGAACGCCGCGTGGGACCTGACCCGCGACGGCGAGCTGCCGACCAGCGACTACGTCGCGCTGGTGGTGGCCGCCGTGAGCGCCGAGGACGACATCGGCGTGGTCCAGTCCCTGCTCACCAACGCCCGCAACGCGGCCGACTCGTACGTCGACCCGGACCACCGGTCCACGCTGCTGAGCTCACTCGCCAGCCGCTCCAGCGAGATCATGAGCGCCGCCGAGCCGGGCAGCGACGTCCAGCTGGCGCACACTCGTGCGTTCACGCTCGCAGCGCGGGACGACGAGGAGGTTGCGGCGGTTCGGGCGATCCTCGACGGAGGTGCGGTGCCGGTCGGCCTGGAGGTGGACACGGAGATGCGCTGGCACCTGCTGCAGCGGCTCGTCGTGCTCGGTGCCGCCGGCGAGGCGGAGATCGACGCGGAGCTCGCACATGACCAGACCGCGGCCGGCGAGCAGCAGGCGGCGACCGCCCGCGCCGCCCGGCCGGAACCGTCAGCTAAGGCCGCCGCATGGGCGGCGCTGATCGACTCCGACACCCTGTCCAACCGGCAGGTCACCTCGACCGCAAGCGGCTTCTGGCAGCGCGACCACCTCGAGCTCGGACGCCCGTACGTCGACCGCTACTTCGACGCGCTGGCCGACCTGTGGCGCACGCGTACGTCGGAGATCGCCCACCAGCTCACCACGCTGCTGTACCCGGCACTGCTCGTCGAGCCGGAGACGCTGGAGCGGACCGACGCATTCCTGGCCACCGACGGGCTGCCAACGGGACTGCGTCGGTTGCTGAGCGAGCGCCACGACGAGGTCGCCCGCGCCCTGCGCGCCCAGGCGTGCGACCGGTCGGCCACGACGGCCTGAGACGAGCCCGAACAGCCGATCGTCGTTGCACCCCGCGGCCCTATCCCCACCAGAAGCCGGCGGCGATCACGGCGTACAGGACGACGAGAGCGGCGCCCTCCAGCCACGTCGACTCGCCGTCGAAGACGACGAGTACGGCGACCAGGGCGGCCAGGGCGAGCGCGACGACGAGCAGCGGTGGGAACACCAGCGTGAAGGCAGCTCCCCCGATCAGCGGGGAGACCAGCACGACGACCGGAGCCAGCACCAGCGCGATCTGTAGTGGGCTCTGCAGGATCACCGAGAGCGCGTAGTCGGACTGGTTCCGGGCGGCGAGCTTGATCCCGACGACGTTCTCGACGGCGTTGCCGGCGATCGCGACGATGACGAGCCCGGCAAAGGCCTGGCTGATGCCGAGCGCGCCGATCGCCGGCTCCAGGGCGTGCACGAACCACTCGGAGACGAAGGCGGCGCCCACCCCGGCGAGAGCCAGTACGCCGAGCGCGAGCGGCAGCGGCCACAGGCCTTCCCCTTCATGCGGGCCGGGTCGCTCGACGGTCTTGGTGGTGTGCTCCTCGCCGCGGGCGATCGCGGCCGGGAGCGAGAGCGCGAACAGCCCGAGCAGCAGCACCGACACGATCCGGGACAGACCCAGCTCGTGGCCGGCCGCCGGGCTGTGCAACGAAGCCGTCAACGACGGGATGATCAAGGCCGCTACGGCGAGCACGAGCAGCAGGCTGATGATGCGCGCCCGCTCGGCGGCGAACCGCTGCGTCCCGTGCCGCAGTCCCCCGAACACGAAGGCGAGGCCGAGGACGAGCAACACGTTGGCCAGGATGGAACCGACGATCGCACCCTGTACGACGCCGACCAGCCCGGCTCGCAGCGAGAAGAGGACCACGAAGAGCTCGGGCAGGTTGCCGAGCGCGCTCTGCACCACACCGGTGGCGCCGGCGCCCAGCCGGTCGCCGAGCGCGTCGACCGCGCGGCCCACCAGGCTGGCCAGCAGGGCGAGCGCGACCGCAGAGACCAGGAAGGGAAGCACCCGCCCGGCGCTGAGGAAACGCAGCACGCCGGCGGCGCCGGCGAACGCAAGGCAGCCGGCGAAGAGCCGCAGATCCTTGGCGCTGAACGTCGATCCTGTACGCGCCGGCGCGGCGGGCGTCCGAAGCGTGCTCAGAGGGCGCCCTCGCCCCGGCTGGCGGAACGCATCGAGGGGTCGGCGGAGCCCTGGGGTGCCGGTGCGTCGGACTTCCCGGCAGGACCGGCACCCGGGGAAGGACGCTCGGCGTCGTCCTGGTCGAGCGCGCCGGCGTCGAGCATCGCCTGCCCTTCGTCCAGGCCACCGGTCGGGGCGGTGGGTCCGGAGGGATCGACCGGGCCGGGGTTGGTCGTCTCAGTCATGGGCCGGGCATTACCCGGCGTCGCCGCGGGCAACCGAAGGGCATGCGGGGCGACGGTGACGGCTGGGTGGTCTGCCGCCGCGGTCACCGGCACTGGGGTCGCCACGGTGCGGCCGGGCTGCTGCTCAGGTACGTCGACGCCCAGGGCGGTCGCTGGATACTCCTGCAACACCGTGCGGAATGGAGCCACCATGGCGGGACGTGGGGGCTGCCAGGAGGCGCCCGCGACAGCCACGAGAGCGTCGAGGAGGCCGCGCTACGAGAAGCCGCCGAGGAGGTGCGCCTGGACCTGTCGCTGGTCCGGGTCGTGTCGTCCTACGCCGACGACCACGGCGGCTGGAGCTATGTGACCAGCATCGCGCACTGTGACAAGCAGCTTGATGCCGAGCCGGCCGGCGCCGAGAGCGCCGACGTCCGTTGGGTGTCGGAGGCGGATCTCCCCTCGCTGCCCCTTCACCCAGGTCTGGCAGCGTCCTGGCAGCGGCTCCGCAGCACTTGAGCTCAGGCTCCGACCACCGTCCAGCCCAGCGACCTGGCCACTTGCCCGAGGCGTACGTCGAAGGTGACAAGGCGTACGACGGGCGCGCCGACCCGGGCGGCTGCTGCCAGGTGAAGAGCTTCGAGCGACAGTGTCCGCCGAACTTCGACCCCGGTGTGCGCCGCAGTGGACCAGACGGGGTCGGCCAGGAGCAGCCGCTCGCCTGTCGCTGAGTCGTGCTCGGCGACGTAGAGCTTCACCAGCGCGCTGCTGTCGACGTACTGCACGTCACTCGCCGCGGTCGACGCTGAAGATCTCCTCGGTGGATGGAGAACCGGGCGCCGACATCTACCGCCCGAAACGGGCCCGGCGGCGTCGTAGACCTTCGAACGATCCACCCCGCCGAGAGGCCGAGCTGGAGGTTGTCGGTGGTCGGCAATGCCATGAGTACGGCGCGAGGGACCCCGCGGTCGGTCACCCGGATGACCTCGCCGCGGGTGGCACGGTCGACGTACTCGGACAGCCGCGCCTTGAGCAGCGTTGTAGTTACCTCAGGTCGGCTGGCCCAGGCGCTTGCTGACGCCGTATCGGGTGCGTTCGATCGCGATGCAGCGATCCTCGACGTAGCGCAGGCCGGCGTCCTCGGCGATCTGGCGCGCCTGCGCCGAGCGCAGCCCGAGCTGCAGCCACATCGCCCGAGCGCCGATCTCGACCGCCTGGCGGGCGATGTCCGGCGCCTCCGCCGAAGGGCGGAAGATGTTGACCAGCTCGACCGGTTCCGGGATGTCGGTCAGCGTCGGATAGGCGCGTTCGCCCAGGATCTCAGCCGCCGTGGGGTGCACCGGGACCACCCGGAAGCCGGCGCCCTGCATCGCCGCCGGCACGGAGTGCGCCGCCTTCCCCGGATCGGTGCTCAAGCCGACAACGGCGATCACGGAGTAGTCCTCGAGGATCGACCGGCAGGCGTCTGTCATCCGCCGGTGCCTAGACGATGGCGGCGTCGACGAAGCACCAGCGCCAGTCCTCGCCGGGCTGGAAGGACTGCATCACGGGGTGGTCGGACTCGTGGTAGTGGGCGGTGGCGTGCCGGTTGGGCGAGGAGTCGCAGCAGCCGACGTGACCGCAGGACAGGCACTCCCGCAGGTGCACCCAGCTGCTGCTGGTCTGCAGGCACTCGGTGCAGCCCTCCGGGGTGGACGGTGTCACGTCCTGGATCTGGTCGAGGTGGGTGCAGGTCGCCATGGGTCCCCTCGTACATGTCGGTGGTACACCGGCAACCAAGCGACCGACGGCGGCGTCTGTTCCTACTCTGGCTGGTCCCATCGCGGTTCACCAGCTGGCAGCGAAGGGCGGAGGGATCGCGGAGTGACGCGACGTCGACTAGATCACCTGGCGGCTCGCCAGCTCCTGGTGCACTGCCGCGGTCGTACGCACGACGTCTCCGGTGGCCAGCAGGTCGAGCAGTGCGCCGCGCAGAACGGCGAGGACGCGCGTCCGCTGGGCAAGACCGCTCGCGGTGTGACGCTCGTCGGCCGGCTGAGCCTCGGCGAGCACCACGAGCCAGTCCTCGACGGTCGAGCGGGCGAACCCGGCCCATGGACCGTCGGCGTCCACCAGGGAGCGGGCATATCCCTCCACCCACAGGTGAAGCAGCGCCCGCTGACTGTCGGCCGCGAGCCAGGTCCAGACCTCGGCGGCGGCCCCGTCCAGCCCACCCGCTGTGCGGGCGTCACCGCCTTGGCGCAGCCGGTCGAGCAGGTCCAGCTCCTCGGCGCGGGCGCGGGCGAGAAGCGCGCGGATCAGAGCCTCCTTGCTCCCGAACAGGTAGAGCAGCACCCGAGGGCTCGACCCGATCGCGGCAGCCAGCGGACGGAGGGACAGATCGGCCAGCCCATGGGCGAGCGCGTACCCGTACGCGAGCTCCAGAAGCTCGGACTTCCGGGCGGATGGACCGGTCCAGTGAGCTCCGCCGACGCCGGTCATGTCGGTAGTCTGCCAACTGAAACAGTCGTGGCAGTGCATCGCAGACGGCCGGAGAGTCTCATGGCGGGCAACCGAACGGGCGGCGACGTGGTGATCCGCGGACTGGGGCAGCCGGGCGACCTCGGGTGGGTCGTGATGGCCCACGGCGAGGTCTACGCCGAGCAGTTCGGCTGGGACACGTCGTTCGAGGTCTTGGTGGCGCGGATCGTCTCCGACTACTCCACCGACCACGATGCGGCCCGCGAGGCGGCTTGGATCGCAGAGGTCGACGGCCGGCGCGCCGGATGCATCTTCTGCGTGGCCGCCGACGAGATGACGGCCAAGCTGCGCATCCTGCTGGTCCATCCTACCGAGCGCGGGCATGGCCTGGGCGGGCGGCTCGTCGACACCTGTCTGGGCTTCGCGCGTGCCGCCGGCTACCAGCGGATGCGGCTGTGGACCAACGACCCCCTGATCTCGGCTCGGCGGATCTACCTCGACCGCGGCTTCGTCCTCATCGAGGAGCAGCTCCATCACAGTTTCGGCGTCGACATGATCGGCCAGACCTACGAGCTGGACCTGAGCCGCTCACCCTGACCCGAGGGACAGGCCCGGCAGCGAAGAGCCGAGGGTCCGTTCCGCGTCCGTCGCCGGCCTGGCAGGGCGCTATTGCAAGACGGACGTACGGTTTGCTAGCCTCAGCGCATGCCGAAGGTCTCCCCCGAACACCTCGCCAGCCGGCGGCGCGAGATCCTCGACGGCGCGCGGCGCGCGTTTGCCCGGCACGGGTACGAGGGCGCGACCGTACGCCGGCTCGAGCAGGAGACCGGGCTCTCCCGGGGGGCGATCTTCCACCACTTCGCGGACAAGGAGTCACTCTTCCTGGCGGTCGCCCAGGACGACGCCGAGGACAACGCCCGGGTCGTCGTCGAGCACGGGCTCGTACAAGTGATGCGCCAGATGCGCGAGCGCGACGCCGGCTGGCTGGGCACCCAGCTCGAGGTCTCCCGCCGGCTGCGCACCGAACCCGACTTCCGAAAGCACTGGCAGCACCAGCTCGACACGGTCGCCGAGGCCACTAGCGACCGCCTGCGCGCCGCCCAGGACGCCGGCACCGTCCGCACCGACGTACCCGCCGAGACCCTCGTCGGCCTGCTCACCCTTGTCCACGACGGCCTGGTGCTGCACCGGGCGCTGGGCATCTCGGCGGAGAACCTCGACGCCGTGCTCGACCTCGTCGAGTCGGCGGTACGACGTCCAACCCATTAGCCACCTCAGGAGAGAGCCCGATGACCTCCAACAGCTTCGACAGCCGCGGCCCGCTGGACGCCGGAGGTACGTCGTACACGATCCACCGGCTGGCCTCGGTCGACGGGGCCGAGCGGTTGCCCTTCACCCTCAAGGTCCTGCTGGAGAACCTGCTCCGCAACGAGGACGGCCGCAACGTCACGGCCGACTCGATCCGGGCGCTGGCCGGCTGGGATCCGGTCGCGACGCCCAGCCAGGAGATCCAGTTCACGCCGGCACGGGTGCTCATGCAGGACTTCACCGGGGTCCCGTGCGTCGTCGACCTGGCCGCCATGCGGGAGGCGATGGCCGACCTCGGCGGGAACCCGAAGAAGATCAACCCGCTGACGCCCGCGGAGCTCGTCATCGACCACTCGATCGTGGCCGACGTCTTCGGCCGACAGGACGCATTCGTGCGCAACGCCGAGATCGAGTTCGGCCGCAACCGCGAACGCTACGAGTTCCTCCGCTGGGGGCAGGAGGCGTTCGACAACTTCCGCGTCGTACCGCCCAACACCGGGATCGTCCACCAGGTGAACCTCGAGCACCTGGCCCGGGTGGTGTTCGAGCGCGACGGCGTCGCCTACCCCGACACGCTGGTCGGCACCGACTCGCACACCACCATGATCAACGGGCTGGGGGTGCTCGGCTGGGGGGTGGGCGGCATCGAAGCCGAGGCGGCGATGCTCGGCCAGCCGGTGAGCATGCTGATCCCGCAGGTGGTCGGCTTCAAGCTCGGCGGCGAGCTGCCGGACGGCGCGACCGCGACCGACCTGGTGCTCACGGTCACCGAGATGCTGCGCCGGCACGGCGTCGTCGGGAAGTTCGTCGAGTTCTACGGTCCCGGCGTCGGCAACGTGCCGCTGGCCAACCGGGCGACGATCGGCAACATGAGCCCGGAGTACGGCTCGACCTGCGCTATCTTCCCGATCGACGAGGAGACCCTGCGCTACCTGCGCTTCACCGCCCGACCGGCCGAGCTGGTCAGCCTCGTCGAGGCCTACGCCAAGGAGCAGGGGCTCTGGCACGACCCGGCTGCGGAGCCGGCGTACTCCGAGACCCTCGAGCTCGACCTCGGCACCGTCGTCCCGTCACTGGCCGGACCCAAGCGACCGCAGGACCGGGTCGCGCTGGCCGAGGCCAAGGAACGTTTCCGCTCGACCCTGCCGGAGTACGTCGAGGCCGGCGTCACCGGGGGCGACGCCCGCAAGCCGGGCGTGCCGCAGGAGACCCAGCCGTACGGCGTGAACGGCGTGCTGGACGAGGCCTCGGCCGAGTCCTTCCCCGCGAGCGACCCGGTGACGGCGACCGCCGAGGACCCGGCGGACGAGCCGCGCGAGGACTACGCCCAGGTGGACGGCCGGTCGAGGTCCCGTACGCCCATCGTGCTCGAGGACGGCACCCGCACGGAGGTCGACCACGGGTCGGTGGTCATCGCGGCCATCACCAGCTGCACGAACACCTCCAACCCGTCCGTGATGATCGGGGCCGCGCTGCTGGCGAAGAACGCGGTCGAACGCGGCCTGCGGAGCCAGCCGTGGGTGAAGACCACGCTGGCGCCGGGCTCCAAGGTCGTCAGCGACTACTACGAGCGCGCCGGGCTCACGCCGTACCTGGAGAAGCTCGGGTTCCACCTCGTCGGCTACGGCTGCACCACCTGCATCGGCAACTCCGGACCGCTGCTCCCCGAGGTGAGCGCAGCCATCAACGACGCGGACCTGGCCGCGGTCGCGGTGCTGTCCGGCAACCGCAACTTCGAGGGCCGGATCAACCCCGACGTGAAGATGAACTACCTGGCCTCGCCGCCGCTGGTCGTCGCCTACGCGCTGGCGGGGACCATGGATCTCGACCTGACCCGCGAGCCGCTGGGCACCGGCACCGACGGCTCGCCGGTCTACCTGCGCGACATCTGGCCCTCGCCACAGGAGATCTCCGAGGTCATCGGCGAGGCGCTGCAGTCGGAGATGTTCGCCCGCGACTACGCCGACGTCTTCGCCGGCGACGAGCGCTGGCAGGGCATCGACGTGCCGGCGGCGACCGCCTTCGAGTGGGACCCCGCCTCGACCTACGTGCGCAAGCCGCCGTACTTCGACGGCATGCCGGCCGAGCCGGCGCCACTGACCGACATCCAGGGGGCCCGCGTTCTGGCGGTCCTCGGCGACTCGGTGACCACCGACCACATCTCCCCGGCCGGCTCGATCAAGAAGGACAGCCCCGCCGGCCGCTACCTGGGCGAGCACGGCGTCGCGCCGGCCGACTTCAACTCCTACGGCTCCCGGCGCGGCAACCACGAGGTGATGGTGCGCGGCACCTTCGCCAACATCCGGCTGCGCAACCGGCTCGCCCCGGGCACCGTCGGCGGCGTCACCCGGCACCTGCCCGACGGCGAGTCGATGGACATCTACGACGCCGCCATGCGGTACGCCGAGGAAGGCGTGCCGCTGGTCGTGCTGGCAGGCAAGGAGTACGGGTCCGGGTCATCGCGGGACTGGGCGGCGAAGGGAGCTGCGCTGCTCGGCGTACGGGCGGTGATCGCGGAGTCCTACGAGCGGATCCACCGGTCGAACCTGATCGGGATGGGTGTGCTGCCGCTGCAGTTCGCGGTCGGTGAGACGGCCGAGTCCCTCGGGCTGACCGGTGAGGAGGTCTTCGAGGTCACCGGCCTGGAGGGGGTCACCGAGATCCCACCCAAGGTCACCGTGCGAGCCGGCGATGTCGAGTTCTCTGCCGTCCTACGCATCGACACTCCGGGGGAGGCGGCGTACTACCGCCACGGCGGGATCATGCCGTTCGTCCTCCGGTCGTTGCGCTAGCACATCCGTTCGTCGGATCTCCCCCTCCAGAGAACCCGGTCGAGTTCTGTCGTAGCCCTGCGGCAGACTCGGCTGCATGGGGGAGATGATTCGCGCGACCGGTCTGGTCAAGCGCTACGGCAAGGTGACGGCCCTCGACGGGCTGGACCTCGCCGCGGCGGAGGGCACCGTGCTGGGCCTGCTCGGACCCAACGGCGCCGGAAAGACCACCGCGGTCCGCATCCTGGCGACCCTGCTCGAGCCGGACTCCGGCTCCGCGGAGGTCGCCGGCATCGACGTACGCCGCAACCCCCAGGGCGTGCGGGAACGGATCGGCCTGTCCGGCCAGTACGCCGCGGTCGACGAGTACCTCACCGGCTTCGAGAACCTCGACATGGTCGGCCGGCTCTACCGGCTCGGTCGAACCCGCTCACGCGAGCGGGCCCGTGAGCTGCTCGAGCGCTTCGACCTCGCCGACGCCGGCGACCGCCCGGTGAAGACCTACTCGGGCGGCATGCGGCGCCGGCTCGACCTGGCCGGCTCGCTGGTGGCCAAACCCCCAGTGCTCTTCCTCGACGAGCCGACCACCGGCCTCGACCCCCTCAGCCGCACCGGCATGTGGGACGTGCTCCGCGAGCTGGTCGGCGGCGGCACCACCCTGCTGCTCACGACGCAGTACCTCGAGGAGGCCGACCGGCTCGCCAACAACATCGTGGTGATCGACCGGGGCCGGGCGATCGCAGAGGGTACGGCGGACCAGCTCAAGAACCAGGTCGGTGGCGAGCGGGTCGAGCTCGTCGTCGGGGCATCGTCCGACCTCACGCTGGCTCGCTCGGCGCTGGCCCAGCTGGCCGTCGGCGAGGTGCAGGTTGAGGAGTCCAGCCGCCGGCTCACCGCGCCTGTCACCGGTGGCGCGGGTGTGCTCATGGAGGCGCTCCGGCGCCTCGACGCCGCTGGGGTCACGGTCCTCGACGTCGGTCTCCGGCGTCCGACTCTGGACGATGTGTTCCTGTCCCTGACCGGTCACGCGGCCGACCTCGCAGCCGGCGGACCTGAGCCCAACTCGCCGCCGACCTCCGCGGCGGGTGGCCGGCCGCGGGTTGAGGAGCCAGTGCGATGAGCCCGGCGATGCGCACGCTTGCCGACGGCGCCGTCGTCGCCAAGCGCAACCTCATCAAGATCAAGCGGGTGCCCGACCTGTTGGTGTTCACGACGCTGTCGCCGATCATGTTCGTGCTGCTCTTCGCCTACGTCTTCGGTAGCGCGATCAAGGTGCCAGGGGTGAACTACCGGGAGTTCCTCATCGCCGGCATCTTCGCGCAGACCGTGATCTTCGGCGCGACCATCACCGGCGCCGGCCTGGCCGATGACATCCAGAAGGGTGTGATCGACCGCTTCCGGTCGCTACCGATGTCGCGGTCGGCGGTGCTCGTCGGGCGGACCGCGAGCGATGTGGTGAACAACGTGATCGTGATCGTCGTCATGTCGCTGACCGGACTGATCGTGGGCTGGCGCATCCGCACGTCGCCACTCGAGGCCCTGGCCGGGTTCCTCCTCCTGCTGCTCTTCGCCTACGCCGTCTCCTGGATCATGGCCTGCGTCGGCCTGCTGGTGCCGACCCCCGAAGTCGTCAACAACGCCTCGTTCATCGCCGTGTTTCCGCTCACGTTCATCGCCAACACGTTCGTGCCGAGCCAGAACCTGCCGACGGTGCTGCGGGTCATCGCCGACTGGAACCCGGTGTCGTCGGTAACGCAGGCCGCGAGAGAGCTGTTCGGTAATACCAACCCGCGGACACCGCCGCCGGACGTGTGGCCGCTGCAGCACCCCGTGGTCTACACGCTGATCTGGGTGGTCGTGATCCTCGTCATCTTCGTGCCCCTGGCGGTGCGGCTCTACAAGCGGGCGGCCAGCCGGTGAGCCGCTCGGGTTCAAACACCGTTCCGCTGCCGTTCCCCCGCGGCCCTCGACTCCGCCGGCCGGATCTGGAACGCTAATCTGCCGACCGACCAACCGAGGAGGGGCCGTGAGCGAGGTCAAGGAGTACGAGCCGGGGGTGCCCTCTTGGGTGGACCTGGGGACCACCGACGCCGAGGCGTCCCGGAAGTTCTACGGCGAGCTGATGGGCTGGGCGTTCGAGGTCGGCGGACCGGAGATGGGCTACTACGCCAACGCGAAGGTCCGCGGCCTGAGCGTCGCCGGTGTGTACGAGCTGTCCCCCGAGATGCGCGAGCAGGGCATCCCACCCAACTGGTTGACTTACATCTCCGTGAGCGACGCGGACAAGGTGGCGGAGCAGATCAGCGGGGCCGGCGGCCAGGTCATGATGCCCCCGATGGACGTCATGGAGTTCGGCCGGATGGCCGTCGCCCAGGACCCGACCGGCGCCGTCTTCGGCCTGTGGCAGGCCGGAACGCACAAGGGGGCGGAGCTCGTCAACGAGCCCGGCGGCGTGGTCTGGAACCACCTGGCGACCCCCGACCCCTCGGCCGCAGGTGCCTTCTATGGGGCGCTCGGGTGGTCGATGGAGGAGATGGACATGGAGGGAACGCCTCAGACCATGTTCAAGGTCGGCGACAGGACGGTTGCCGGCATGGGTGACATCAAGGACTACCCGCCCGGGACTGCGCCGCACTGGGACACCTTCTTCGCGGTCAGTGACTGCGACGCGGTCGCCGGCCGGGTGCCCGAACTCGGCGGGACCGTCCTGATACCGCCGACGGACATGCCGTTCGGGCGCTTTGCGACGATCCAGGACCCGCACGGCGCGGTCTTCTCGGTCGTCAAGATGCCCGAGGACTCCCAGTCTGGCTAACCCCAGCCGAGCTCGTGCAGCCGGTCGTCGTCGATGCCGAAGTGGTGGGCGACCTCGTGGATGACGGTCACGGCCACCTCCTCGACCACCTCGGCCTCTGAGTCGCACTCAGAGCAGATCGGGCGCCGGTAGACCGTGATCCGGTCCGGCAGTACGCCGGCGTAGCCGCCGGTGGTGCGCTCGGTCAGCGGGATGCCTTCGTACAGGCCGAGCAGCCCGCGCTCCGGTGGGTCATCCTCGACGAGGACCGCGACGTTGTCGATCAGGCGGCCGAGCTCGGGTGGGATCTCGTCCAGCGCAGCGGCGACGAGCTCCTCGAAACGGCCCAGCGGTATGTCGATCACGAGCCCTTCGCCGCCGCCTTGGCGGCGCGCTTGCGGGCCCGCACCTCCTGGAGGGAGTCCGGGCCGGTGACGTCCGCGATCGACGTGTGGCTGCCCTCTTCACCGTACGGGCCGGCGGCCTCGCGCCAGCCGGGCGGCGTTACGGCGTACTGCTTGCCGAGAAGCGCGACGAAGATCCTGGCCTTCTGCTTGCCGAAACCGGGCAGCTCCTGGATGCGGCGAACGAGCTCCGCGCCGGTGTCGGCCTCTCGCCAGAGACCGGCTGCCTCGCCGCCGTAGCGGTCCACGAGGAGACGGCACAGCGCCTGCACGCGCGTGGCCATGCTCTTGGGATAGCGGTGGATCACCGGCGGCTGCGCGAAGATCTCCGCCAGCGCGTCCGGCTCGTAGTCCGCCAGCTCGGCGGCGGTCGGCTCGTGTCCCAGCCGTTGGGAGAGCACGTGAGGACCGGCGAAGGCGCGTTCCATCGGGAACTGCTGGTCGAGCAGCATCCCGATCAGGAGCGCCAGCGCGTCCCGCGACAGCAGCTCGTCGGCTTCGGCGTCCCCAGTGAGATGCAGCTGCTGGCTAGCGGTCATGACTGCAGCATCCCAGCCCGCCCACCACTTCGTCTCAGCGGAGGACACCGCCTGCGGCCCCAGTTACTCCGCGGCGGCGATGCCCACGGGGCAGGACAGGCCCGTCCCGACGAGTGTGCCAGTATGTGACCCATGACCAGGACCGCGATCTACTGCCGCATCTCACAGGACCGAGCCGGCGCCGGCCTCGGCGTTGCCCGACAGGAGGAGGACTGCCGGGCGCTGATCGAGCGGCGCGGGTGGGCGCACGCGGAGACGTTCGTGGACAACGACGTGAGCGCCTACACCGGACGGCCGCGGCCGGCGTGGCAGCGGCTCGTACAGGCCATCGGTGCCGGTGCCTTCGACGCGGTCGTCTGCTGGCACGTCGACCGGCTCACCCGCTCCCCCCGCGAGTTGGAGGACGTGATCGACCTGGCCGACCGCCACCGGCTGGAGCTGGCGACCGTAACGGGCGACATCGACCTTGCAACGCCGACGGGGCGCATGGTGGCCCGAATGCTGGGCGCTGCCGCCCGCCATGAGGGTGAGCACAAGGCCGAGCGGCAACGCCGGGAACGCCGGTCGAGCGCCGAGGCGGGCAAGGTAGCCGGCGGTGGGATGCGGCCGTACGGCTACGCGGCGAACAGGGTCGACGTCATCGAGGACGAGGCCGAGGTCATTCGAGAGGCGGCCCGGCGGGTGCTGGCCGGCGAGTCCCTGTCCGGGCTGTGCCGGGACCTCGCCAAGCGAGGCGTGACGACGCCGACGGGCCGGACATGGCAGCCCCGGACGATGCGCCGGCTGCTCGCCTCGGCTCGTATCTCCGGCCGGCGTGAGCACACCCCGACCGACTCCTTCACCGGCACGCGCCCACTCTGCGGGGAGATCGTGGCCGATGCCGTCTGGCCGGGAATCATCACCCACGAGCAGTCCGACCGGCTCCGTACGCTGCTCTGCGCCCCGGAGCGGCGCACGCACACCGGGACGGGCCGCACCTACCTGTTGAGCGGCCTGCTGCGGTGCGCGAAGTGCGGCGTCGGGATGGTCGGCCGTCCTCGCTCCGGTGTCCCGCGCTACGTCTGCTCCAACATGCCGGGCGGGGCGTCCTGCGGCAGCATGGCGACGAACGCCGAGCGCACCGACGCCTATGTCCGCGACCTGGTGCTCACCGCGCTGTCGTCCCCGGCGCTGGTCGAGCACCTGACCGACGACGCCGACGCGGGGGACGCCGCGGCGCTTGCCCTGACCGAGCGCCAGTTGGAGGAGCTCGCCGAGGACTGGGCCAACGGCGAGGTCACCCGCGCAGAGTGGAAGGCCGCTCGTCGGGTCATCGAGGCCCGGGTGGAACAACTGCGCGACCGCCTGCTGGTCGATCGGCGGACGATGCTGCTCGCCAGCGTCGATCTCACCGGCGACTTGCTGGCCGCCTGGGACGGCATGACCACCGCGCAGCGACGTGAACTGGTCGCCTCGGTCATCGAGCGGATCGACTGCGGGAAGGCCGACCCGCGTCGACGTTGGGACCCGGATCGGTTCAGCATGACGTGGCGGGCGTAGGGAACGGGTCCTTCCCGGCTCGCCCGGCGTGTTGTCGCGTTCTGGTAGTGCCGTACCAGTAGGCTGCTGCCCACAAGAGAACATCGAGCAGCTAGCCCCGAGGGGCACTTGCCGGCCTGGTGCCGGATACCCGACATGGGTTTCAACGAAGTGCCGGGTAGGGGTGAACGGTGACACCGAGGTAAGTCCCCGCGATTGGGGACTGCAAGGCGACATGAGGTACTTGTTTCGATTCCAGGCGGATCGTGCAGGCGGCCGACATTGAAGCCTTTCGTCGATCCCAGGCGGAATCGACGATTCGGGAACCCGCGACGGGGAGCCGAGCACTACGGACTGAAGATCAGTCCGTCGTGACTCGGCGTTCGCGTTTTCAAAGGGGTTACCGATGGCTCGGTCATTCTCCGGGCGCCGGCTCCGCGAGACACGAATCGCAGCTGGCGTCTCTATTGAAAGGCTCGCCCTAGATCTGGGGCGGTCTGCCTACAGTCTCTACGGATACGAGAACGGCAAGGTATCGCCGCCGGTCAACGTGCTGGCCCACGCCGCCTCTCTGCTGGGCTGCAAGGTTGACGACCTCCTCGACGAGGAGGCGCTCCGTGTCGCCTGACCTCGCCGCCCGCGTCGCCGCTTCCCGCGCTGACCAAGGGCTCCCGCCGGTCATCGTGGACCCGGCAGCGCTCAGCAAGTGCGGCGCACTGCTACGGCTGCCGGTCGCGGCCGGGAGCCGCGGGAACCCAGGACATGGCGAAGGGCGGCCCACCACAAGCCGCCCTGTCGCCTCGCTAATCACCGACGCCCCGCTGGCTGCCTACCGAGCTGGTACGTCATGGCCAGAATAGCCCGTCTCGTCGTCGACGCGGTCGCGGTCGCGGTCTACGCGCCGTACGAGTACCGCGTCGTCATCAAGTGCTTTCCCGGCCGTCGGTGGAGCCCCCAGCACCGGTGCTGGTTGGTCGGCGCATCCTTCGCTGACGCCATGGCGGAGGCGCTGCGCGCCGCCGGCTGCTCAGTGATCGTCACCCACCACGGTCGTACAGATGCTGTCGTTGGTACCGCCTGGGCCGACCAGCTGTTCGCCGCGGTCGGGCCGGCCAGGGTCGACGCCGTCCATCGGGCGCTGACCAAGATCCTCCACCCGGACCACGGTGGCGTCGTTCGGCTCCAGCAGGCGCTCAACGTCGCGCGCGATCGCTGCCGGGGTGCGGCATGACCGCCGCTGGTGCGGGTCCGCTGCGGCGGGTGCTCGCCGACGCCGCCGACGAGGCGGGTTGCGGGATGACCGACCTGACCGTCCTCGCGGCACAGAACGACCCGTTTCGGGTGGACACCCCGGCCCGCCATCGGGACGGTGAATGGCTAGCCACTACTGCCCAGGAGCTCGGCCTCGGCGACCGCAAGATCCACCTACGCGGCCTTCACTACATGGTGCTTGGGCGGCCGAGGCCCGATGGCACGCCGTACACGAACACTGACGAGGACTGGCTCTGGCTGACCGGCAGCGCCGGCAAGGCCGCGCGCTGGCTCGGGTACCTGCCGTTCGACCAGATCACCGACCAGCGCAACGCGGCGCCCGAGGTACGGATCTTCACACCGCCGGACCCGCGGCCGTACCTCACCGTCGGTGCCGATGTGGAGATCCCGGACGCCGATGAGCTGATGCCGCAGGTCGCCGTCGACGGCTTCACCGGCGCCCAGCCCTACAAGTTGGTCATCTTCGGTGAGAAGTCGTCGCTGGCCGACGTGCTCGGCCCGCTGGCAGAGTCCCGGCAGGCCGACCTGTACCTCCCGACCGGCGAGATCTCCGACACCCTGCTCTACCAGATGGCGCGCATCGGGGCCGAGGACGGCCGGCCGATGGTGGTGCTGTGTTTCTCCGACGCTGACCCGGCCGGCTGGCAGATGCCGATCTCAATCGCCCGCAAGCTCCAGGGCTTTCAGGCGCTGGAGTTCGGTGACCTCGAGTTCCAGGTGCGCCGGGTCGCGCTCACTCCCGCCCAGGTGCGGGAGTACGGCTTGCCGTCCACACCGCTGAAGGCCACCGAGCTGCGGGCCGACGCCTGGCGCGAGGCGATGCAGGTGGAGCAGACCGAGATCGACGCGCTCGGCTCGTTGCGGCCCGACCTGCTGCGCCGCATCGCCCGCGCGGCCATCGAGCCGTTCTTCGACAGCTCACTCGACTCGCGGGTGTCCGAGGCCCGGTGGAGCTGGCTGACCGAGGCCCAGGCCGTCCTCGACGAGTCGATGGACCCGCAGCGCCTAGACGTGATCCGCGCCGAAGCCGGCGCGAAGCTCGCCACCATGCGCGCCGAGATCGACGCGCTCAACGACTCCCTCCGCGTCGAGGTGGATGACGTCGACCTGCCGGCGATGGTCGTGCCGACCGCGGCGCTCAACGGCGGGGCTCATGGCACGCCATTGGTCGACTCCCGGTGGGGATTCGCGGAGCAGTCCCGCCGCCTCATCGAGGCCAAGGCGTACCGCGCCGGTGGTGGCTCATGACCGCCTACGCCGCGATTCTCACCCGGCTTCACGAACGCACCGGCTACCTCCCGCGCGGCCGGGACGACCAGAAGGACGCCCGCTGTCCGGCACACCAGGACACGTCACCGTCGCTGTCCGTCGGGTGCAAGGACGGCAAAGTTTTGGTGTTTTGCCAGGCCGGCTGCGCGACCGCCGACGTGCTGGCCGCGCTCGAGCTGGCACCGGCCGACCTGTTCGACGACGAGAAGAAGCCGAAGCCGGCGGCCGAGCGGACCAACGGCGCGCGCATCGCCAGTACCTACGACTACACCGACGACTCCGGCGTACTGCTGTATCAGGTGGTCCGCTACCACCCGAAGGAGTTCAGGCAGCGGACCCCGGACGGCCGCGGTGGCTGGAACTGGCGGCTCGGCGGTGTCCGTCGTGTCCTGTACCGGCTGCCGGAGGTGATGGCCGCGGTCGCTGCCGGCCGGGTGATCTGGATCACCGAAGGTGAGAAGGACGCCGACGCGCTGCGGGCGCTGCCCGGCATCGTGGCGACCTGCAGCCCGGGCGGTGCCGGGAAGTGGCGTCCGGCGTACGCCGAGACGTTGCGCGGTGTCGACGTCGTGGTGGTGGCCGACCGCGACGACGCCGGTCGCCAGCACGCCGAGTCGGTGGTCAGCTCCCTGCTCGAGGTGGCGCACTCCGTGGAAGTTCGCCAGTCCTTACACGGTAAGGACGCCGCGGACCACCTGGCCGGCGGTGGTCACTCCTGGGACTTCGACCTGGTCGCCGAGCCGCTTCCGTGGATACCGCCGGCCGAGCTCACGGCGGTGCTCCGGTGACCGCCTGGCAGTGGCCGACCGACGGGCCGGGCGCCGAACCGGGACACGAACCGGGACACGAACCGGGACACGTCCTACTGGACGAGCTGGCAGAAGTGCTCAACCGGTACGTCGTCCTTCCTACGGCGTACGCCCGGGACGCAGTCACGCTGTGGATCGCCGCTTCGCACGCCCTGCCGGCCTTCGACCATGCGCCCCGGCTGGTCATCAACTCGCCGGAGAAGCGGTGCGGGAAGTCCCGGCTGCTCGACATCATCGAGGCCACTGCCCATGAGGCGCTGGTGACGGTGAACGCCACCTCGGCCGCCATCTTCCGCCGGATCGGGGACGGGCACCCGCCCACGCTGTTGATCGACGAGGCCGACAGCATCTTCGGCACCAAGAAGGCCGCCGAGAACAACGAGGACTTGCGCGCCTTAGTGAACGCCGGCCACCAGCGCAACCGGCCGGCGCTGCGCTGCGTCGGTCCGCAGCAGACACCCACCGAGTTCGCCACCTTCGCGATGGTGGCGCTGGCCGGCATCGGCAGCTCCATGCCGGACACGATCACCGACCGGGCCGTCAACATCACCATGCGCCGGCGGGCACCCGGCGAACGCATCTCGGCTTTCCGGTACCTCCGCGACGCCGTCCCGCTGCACCCGCTGCGGGACCGACTGTGCAAGTGGGCCGCCGCCCTGAAGCCGGAGCTTGACGCGGCCGACCCGGTGATGCCGGTGGAGGACCGGGCCGCGGACACCTGGGCGCCGCTGGTCGCCCTGGCCGACGCGGCCGGCGGCAGCTGGCCCGGCCGGGCGCGTACGGCCGCCGTTGCCATGGTCGAGGCGGCAGACAGCGACCAGGCAGAGGTGTCGCTCGGCATCCGGCTGCTCACCGACTGCCGGGACATCTTCGCCGAGGCCGCCGCGCCGGAGCTGGCGTCCCAGGAGCTGGTGCGCCGGCTGCACGACGTCGCCGAGGCACCCTGGGCCGCGTTCGACCTCGACCAGCGCGGGCTGGCGCGGCGGCTGCGCAACTACGGCGTCCGGCCCGACCGAGTGCGCCCGGGTGGTGGCGACCAGGTCCGCGGCTACCGGCTCGAGTCCTTCGCCGATGCCTTCAGCCGGTACCTGCTGGACGATGCGACGCCCAATGCGTCACGGACCGTCACACCGTCATTTCCGCAGGTCATCCCGGTGACGGATAACTGCAGTGTGACGGACGCGACCGTCACAGACGCCGGAACCGTCACAGGCGCGCAGGCCGCGGACCTGCTGGAACACCGCTCCTGTGACGGTGTGACGGATGGTGACGCTACCGCCGCCGCCAACGCCAACGGCCCACCCTTTCCCCGCCGCGACGAGTTCGACGAGGCGCTCGCGGTGGCCGCCGCGGGCCTGATCGCACCCGAGGACGCGGCATGAGGGAGTCCGCCGCGGTCAAGGCCAAGCGGTACTTGCTCGAGGGCCGGGTGGTGATGGTCACGGTCACCACCGACACCGTGGGTGCTCACAGTGAGGGAGGCGACCGATGAGGGAGCAACGGCCGGTGAGCCGCGACGACTTGGTGCGGGTGCTGCTGCTGCTCGACGCGCTGCACCTGGTGACGGTGGACGGCGAGCCCGCACCGCTCTACGAGGCGCTGGCCGATCAGCACGAGCTGCGCGAAGAGGCGCTGACTGCCACCTACACCGACGAGGAGGTGGGGGATGACTTCGTGGCCCGGGAGTTCCACCACGCCCGACTCGTCCTCGAGGCGGTCCTGCACCACGACGGCCAGCTGCCGGCCGGCCCGCTGCCGGTGCCGCTGAAGCCGTGCAACACCCCCGGTTGCCCGGAGCGGGTGCACGGCGCGCTGTGCATGAGCTGCGAGCTCGAGCGCGGCGGTGTCTCGTGAAGCCGTGCCTCGACTGCGGCAGCCTGACCAGCCGGACCAGCAGGTGCGCCGGCTGTGCCCGCGTACGGGACCGCCAGCGAGGGAGCCGGCAGCAGCGCGGCTACGACGCTGCGCACGACAGGATGCGTCAGCGCTGGTTGCCCAGGGTTCGAACCGGCCAGGTGCCATGCGCGCGGTGTGGTGAGCCGATTCGAGCCGGCGAGCCGTGGGACCTGGGCCATAACGACGACCGCACCGGGTGGACTGGTCCCGAGCACGCCCGGTGCAACCGCTCGGCCGGCGGTCGGACGGCGCACGGGGTGGGGGCCGCCCCCCTCCCGACCTCGCCACGGACCCCTGGCCAGGTCGACGCAGAGTTAGATCAAGGCCCGGCAGCATGAGAGACGGCCCCAAGCCCCGCCTCAACGGTGCTCCGCTGGACCTACGCCGGCTGCCGGCCTCCGGTGGCGACCGGGTGGTCGGCTTCGTCGAACAATTCTGCCGGCTCACGAAAGGAAAGCCGGCCGGCCAGCTGGTCAAGCTGCGGCCGTGGCAGCGGGAGATCGTCCACGGCCTCTTCGACGAGCCCCGGGCGCGCTTCGGCTACATCTCCATGCCGCGGAAGAACTCCAAGTCCTACCTGGCCGCCTGCATCGCGCTGTACGCCCTGCTCGGCGATGCCGAGGAGGGCGCCGAGGTCTATGTGGTCGCTGGAGACGAGCGCCAGGCCCGCATCGTGTGGAACTACGCCCGCCGGATGGTCGAGCTCGACGAGCGGCTGTCCGGCGTCGTCACCGTCTACCGCGACGGCCTCGAGCACGTGGCCAGCGACTCGGTGTTCGCACCGCTGCCGGCCGACCCTGACCTTCGCCAAGGGCTGAACCCGTCGTTCGTCGTGATCGACGAGGTACATGTCGTCAAGGAAGAGCTGTGGGCGGCGCTGAGCCTCGCCCAAGGAGCTCGCGAGCGCCCGCTGCTGGTCGGCATCACCACCCCGGGCCATTCAAAGGACAGCCTGGCCTGGCGCCTCGACGAGCACGGCCGGGCCGGCGATGACCCGTCGTTCTACTACCGCCGCTGGTCTGCGCCGGAGGGCTGCGACGTGACGGACGAGGACGCCTGGGCGGTGGCAAATCCGGCGCTCAACGACTTCCTGTCGGTCGCCGACATGCGGGCGACGGCGCGCTCGACGCCGGAACACAGCTTCCGGCGCTACAGGTTGGGCCAATGGACCGCTACCGCCTCGGCCTGGCTCCCGTTCGGGTCCTGGGATGCGTGCAATGACCCGGACCGCGCGGTACCACCGAAGGCGGAGGTGATCCTGGCATTCGACGGTTCGTACTCCGGCGACTCCACGGCACTGGTCGGCGTCACCCTGACCAAGCCCCACCACCTCTTCGTCGTCGACGCCTGGGAGAAGAGCGAGGACCCCGGCTGGCGGGTGCCCCGAGGCGAGGTCGACGCCGCCCTGGCCGCCGCGATGGAGCGGTACAAGGTCAAGGAACTCGCCGTGGACCCCTTCGGCTGGCGGACCGAAATACAGACCTGGGAGGACACCTACGGCGCCCGGGTGGTCGTGGAGTACCCGACGAACTCACCCGGCCGAATGGGGCCGGCCTGTGATCGTTTCTTTCAGGCCGTGATGGAACGCCAGGTGAGCCACGACGGCGACGCCCGGCTGGCCCGCCACCTCGAGAACGCGACGACCAAGCGGACCACGTACGGCGAGGTGATCGTGAAGGACGCCAAGTCCTCGCCCCGAAAGATCGACCTGGCTGTGGCCGCCGTGGTCGCTCTCGACCGTGCCCAGCAGACGCCGGACAAGCGCCGCCGGGTGGCGAGCTGGTGACCTCCAGCGCCCGAAGGCGCCGCCCCGAAGAGGCAACCCCAACCAGAAAGGAACGAGCATGAACACCTACTACACCCAGGAGCTCCGCCAGCACGTCGGCCGCGCGCTCGCCGCCTTCGAGCCGCACGACGCCGGGCTCGCCACCATGCCGGCGGATCTGCTCGCCCTGCGGGACCGGCTCCGGACAGTCGAGCAGCTCGCCGCCAGTCCCGCCGAGGTCGAGCCGGAGCACACCGCCGCCGACCGGCTCGGCGCGGATCTGGCCGACTCGGCGGGCGGCGTAGAACAGGGCCTCGAGGTCGCGGTCGGCGGGCTGCAGGCGCTGCGGACCGAGCGCGCGGACGCCGAGCTGCGGCGCGGGCTGGTCGACAAGGCGCGGGCCGTCACCGCCTCCCGCCTGGTCGACGCGGTGCGGGACCGGGCCGACCTGCTCATCACCGAACACCTGGCACCGGCCCAGGCCGACACCATCAAGAAGGTACGGACGGCCGCGGCGGCGTTCGCCCCGTTCGGTTCGAACATGAAGCATCTGCTGACCGCTCCGAAGGCCGCGAGAGACGCCTTCATCGGCGTCGACGAGCAGCTGGCCCGCTACACCGCGCTGCGGGCCGCCCGCGGCCGGCTGGTGGCGCTGTCCGGCGAGCAGCAGCTGGACGAGTGGGGGTACTTCACGGAGGTCAGGAACACCGAGGTGATCTGGCCCGAGATTGCCGGTCAAGGTCGGCCGAACCCGTCCACCGCGCCGTGGCCGACATCTGGACGGGAGCACCTGCTCTACCTCGCCGGCCCCGAGATCGAGCCGTGGTGCCCAACGGTGGCCCAGCAGAACGACCGGTGGCGCGAGGTGTTCGGGGAGCGCCTCAGGCGGGCGCAGGAGAACCGCCAGCAGCTGCAGGGGTTCGCGGCGGTGTTCGGATGAGCCCACGGCCGAGCGGCGACGAGGAGCAGCAGGTCGCCGGCCAGGGCGAGAAGTGGCTCCGGGAGCTGCTGGCCCGCCGCGGTGCCGGCACCGGCGGTGGGGCGGTCCATGCCGCGATGCTGCGGAGCGCGGTCGCGGCTGGGCTCATCGAGGAACCGAAGGCCGAGGACGCCGACCCGCCAGACGCGGCCTGAGCTCGGCGTCAACGTCACCGCGAGGCACGCAAGGGACCAGCCACGCGGATCGAAGGCCGGGGAGTGGCCCGCGTTACTGCGGGGCCGCAGGGAGCCGGCCTGCGCCGATGGTGAGCCCCCGGTGCCGACATGGCGCCGGGGGCTTCGCCGTTCCCAGTTGATGATCTCGGCGTAACGGAACCTTTACCGACACCGGCGGGTGAACCGGACGCGCTAGTTGGTGTCCGTCACGGCGACGCCGGTGGGACACGAGCTCGTCTGGTCACTTAGCTGTAGACCGGTCCCGCCGATGCCGCAGTAGCCGCCCGGCACCTTGGCGAGGTACTGCTGGTGGTAGTCCTCCGCGAAGTAGAACTCGCCGGCCGGCGCGATCTCGGTGGTGATCTCGCCGTACCGCTGGCCGGTCAGCACGCCCTGAAAGGCGGCGCGGGTCTCCTCGGCGGCGCGGCGCTGGTCGTCGTTCCGGTAGTAGATCGCCGAGCGGTACTGCGTGCCGGAGTCGTTGCCCTGGCGCATTCCCTGGGTCGGGTCGTGGTTCTCCCAGAAGATCCTGAGAAGCTGCCGGTAGCTCACCTTGGCGGGGTCGAAGACGACCTGGACGGCCTCGGTGTGGCCCGTCCGACCCGAGCAGGCCTCCTTGTACGTCGGGTTCGGCGTGATCCCGCCCGCGTAGCCGGCTGCCGTCGTGTAGACGCCGTCGGTCTCCCAGAACTTGCGCTCTGCCCCCCAGAAGCAGCCCAGCCCGAAGACCGCGACTTCAAGGCCGGCCGGGTACGGCGGCTCGAGCGGCGTACCCAGCACGTAGTGCGACGCAGGCACCGGCATCCGCTCATCGCGGCCGGGCAGGGCCTCATTCGGCGTCGGCAGGGTCGTCTTGGTCCGGGTCAGGAACACGCGGGGCCACCTCCAGGCTGCTTCGGTGTTGGGCTCAACGCCCGCCGCGGCGCCGAAAGTCCCCACTACGTCATTACGGGAACATGTCGTCGGGACTGCACGATGCGGAACCGCCCGGCCACAAAGGCGGCGTCGGTCAGGCAGGCGTTCGCCGCCGGGTTGGCGCCGGTGGCATGGAAGTCGCTGTAGGCAGCCGACTGGTTGACGTAGACCCCGCCGGTGAGGTTGCACGACAGCGCCACACCGGCGTCCATCGCCACCTCCTCGGCGGCGTCCAGCACCGACTCGTCGGTGGAGTAGACCGATGCGGTGATCGCGCCGCGGTCGGCCGCCGTACGGCGCAGCAGCTCGAGACTCTGCTGGGTGCCGCTGGTCGCGATCACGAACGCGATCGGCCCGAAGTGCTCGTGCTCGTAGGCGTCGTGCTCGGCCGCGTCGAGCCGGATGAGCACCGGCGTCCGCACCGTGGCCTCGGGGAACAGCGGGTGCTTGACCACCCGCGACTGGAGCACCGGTCGCCCGAGGGAGCCGGCGCGCTTCGTCCGCTCCAGCACGTCGTCGTTGACGATCCCGCCGAGCACCTCGACCGCCCGGGCGTCGTCACCCAGCAGCGACTCGACCGCGTCGGCGATCCCCTGCGCCACCTCCTCGAAGGTCTTGGAACCGCCTTCGGCGGTGATGCCCTCGCGCGACACGAGGAGGTTCTGCGGCGCCGTACACATCTGCCCGCTGTAAAGGGAAAGCGAGAACGCGATATTCGCCGTCATCCCGGCGAAGTCGTCCGTCGAGTCGATCACAACGCTGTTGACGCCGGCCTTCTCGGTGAAGACCAGCGCCTGCCGCGCGTGCTCCTCGAGCCATTCGCCGTACGCCGTGGAGCCGGTGAAGTCGACGATGCGGACCTCCGGCCGGGTGGCCAGCACGCTGGCCAGCCCCTCCCCCGGCCGCTCGGCCGCCAGGCAGACGAGGTTGGGGTCGAAGCCGGCCTCGGCCAGCACGTCGCGGGCAACCGCCACGGTGATAGCCAGCGGCAGCACCGCCCGCGGGTGCGGCTTGACGACGACGGGGTTGCCGGTGACCAGGCTGGCGAACAGGCCCGGGTAGCTGTTCCAGGTCGGGAACGTGTTGCAGGCCACGACGAGGGCGATGCCCCGGGGTACCACGTGGAAGGTCTTCTGCATCCGCACGGGCTCCCGCTTGCCCTGCGGCTTCTCCCAGTACGCCGACGCCGGCTGCCGCGTCATCTCGGCGTAGGCGTAGGCCACCGCCTCCAGCCCGCGGTCGAGCGCGTGCGGGCCGCCGGCCTGGAAGGCCATGACGAACGCCTGGCCGGTCGTGTGCATGACGGCGTACGCCAGCTCGAAGCTGCGCTTGCTCAGCCGGTCGAGGATCTCCAGGCAGACGCCGGCCCGACCGTCGGGTCCCGCGTCCCGCCACGCCGGCAGCGCGTCGCACATGGCGGCGAGCATCGCGTCGACATCCGGGTGCGGATAGCGGATGTCGAGCTCGATCCCGTACGGCGACCGCTCGCCCCCCACGGTGCCCTCGGTCCCCGGCTGGTCGAGCGGGAAGTCCTGGCCGAGGTAGGCCTCGAAGGCGGCCTTGCCGTCGTCGTTGGCGGTCTCGCCGTACACCTTGGGGCTCGGGGACTCCGGGTAGGCACTCCAGTAGGTCCGGTCGCGGGAGGCCTCGGTCGCGCGGTCGAGGGTGTCGCGGTGTTGCTCGAAGAAGGTCACGGTCGTCCTCTCTCAGGTCCGACTGAGCATGCCAGGCCGAGGGCGCCTTACTCCCAGGCGCCGCTCCCCGGATCCACCTCTCCGTCGAGCTCCGCGTCCTCCCGGTAGTCGGTTGCGATCTCGACGGTCTCGGTACGCGGGGTGAAGGTCGGATCGAGCCGGACGAGGTCCCACTCGTTGACCCACGCTCGGATGTACTGGCGCATCCGCGTAGCGCCCAGCCGCTCGAGACCTGGGACGTCGGGCGGGTCCCAGCCGAACGCTTCGGCGTGGAGCGCCTTGACGTCGCGGTAGGCGCAGTCGAGCATCGCCCGGTCCGGCGGGGCCAGCAGCACCATGTCGCGCTCGATCAAGCGCATGCCGGCTTCGGCCAACCCGGCGAGCTCGTCGGCCTCCGGCGTCTCCTTTGCGCGCAGCTTGGTCGGCACCTGCTGCCGGTCGTTCTTGCTGCTCAGCACGGCGGCCTCGAAATCGTCGGTCATCGCCAAGACTGCAGCCAGCGGTGCGTCACGGTCTACCCGGTCGTTTCCCTTCCAGCGCGCGAGCTCGGCGTAGGACCTTCCACGCTGCAGCAGCGAGTAGCGACCGATCAGCTCCACCTCGTCGAAGAGGACGACCCAGCCGGCGTAGCCGGCGGTGGCGAACAGCCGGGCAGCGAAGCGGAATCGCTGGGCGGCCAGCTCCCGCGCCGGGACGGCCGGTAGGGCAGGGCGTCCCTCTCCCGCGTCGCGCAGCCGCCGGCGCAGCTCCGGTACCGGCAGCGGGTCACCGCTCCAGAACCGCACGATCCTGTCGGCGAACTCGCCGTCGCCGCTCTGCGCCCGTCGGAACAGGGTCAAGGTGGCGGCGAAGCGCTCGTTCAGTCCGCCGGCGGGACTGGCTGCCCAGCGCATCAGCTCGGCGTACGCCGGTGTCTCGACGTCCAGACCCGCTGCCGCCTCCCGCAGCGGCGCGCCGGTTGCCCCTTGCGAGACCGCCGACTCCGCTGCCGCACGGAACACCTTCACCGGGTCGTGGAGCGGCGTCTCCTTGCTGATCACGACCTTGCTCGTCACGAAGCCAGCCTCGAGTGCCACCGTGGCCAGGTGCTCCAGCACATGGCTCTTGCCGCTACCGAACCCGCCGCCGAGCAGCAGGACCGAGCTCTGCGGGCGACGACCCGTGCCCACCACCGACAGGCCGTTCAGCAGGGCGTCGAAGCGGTCCTCGACTTCCCTCTGCCCGGACCCGAGGGCCGCCACGGCGTCGCGGCTGGGAACGCCGGACCGCAGCGCCTCGATCGCTCGTCGGCTGGCCAGCCGGGTGTCCACCGGCGCGGTCACTGGACCGCCTCCAAGCGCACCTCGAGCCGCACCAGGGCAGCGAACGGGTTAGCCCGGCGGCGGTCCCGCACCTCGTCCACGATCCGCATCTGAAGGGCGGTGTAGGCCGGCACCCCGCGGACGTCGTCGGTGACAAGCGCCGGCGGCAGGCCGACGGCGACCAGGGCGGAGTGCAAGGTGTCGGTGGCGTCGACCAGCTGGCGGAGCACCTCGTAGGCGTCCAGAGTTGCGGCCTTGGAGTAGTACACGCCCTCGCGTCCGTCCATTGGCGGACGCCGGGACACCGCCAGCCGGGCCAGGTCCAGGTCGAGCACCAGCCCGGAGCCGGTGTTGCGGAACAGCCAGGCCGCCAGCGAGAGCAGCATCGGGCGGGCATTGTGCCGGCCAATGCGGGTGTAGATCAGCGCCGGCCTGAGCCGGGCCAACGGCACCGGCTCACCGCGCAACCAGCCCAGCACCGCCGCGCACTCGCCGGCGTCGACCTCCCCGGAACCGAGCTCACCGTGGCAGAGCCGCAGCATGGCGAGGCGGAACTCCGGCGCCAGGGCGGAGTCGGCGAGCACGGTGTGCTCGAGTCGGCGGCGGACGCTTCGGTTGAGCTCGCGGGAATCGACGTCGTGGTGGCGGGCGACCGTCGCCACCGTGACGTCTGCGCCCGAGGGTGCCGGCAGCCCGACGCCGTCGTATGCCGTCCGCACAGCGGCGGAGCTGAGTCGCCGCCAGTCGACCTGCCTGGAGACGGCGGTGAAGAGCTCGTGCATCAGGTGGACACGCGTCTGCTCCGCGTCGACCAGCACGTAGGTGTAGCCATCCTCAGTGGCCGCGGCGGCCAGACCGGCGTGCCAGCGCCGGGCAACGTCGTCGCCTCCCAAAACGAGGAAGCGCACCGCAGCCCCGCCGGCGCGGATGAAGTCGCCGAGGTACTCCTTGCGGAGGAACTCGAGATAACCCTCGACGCTCAGCCCCGCGCCGCCGGCCGGAAAGTCGCCGGTCGCCGGCCAGCTAGTCACCGTCGCGCCTTCCGGTGAACGAGATCCCCCAGTAGCGCTGTTGTTGACCACTGCGCGAGACGGTCGTGAGCATCCCGGCGCCCTTCGTGCCGGTGCTGGCGCTCCAGCGCAGCTGGACGCCGGACCGGTCGCTGGCGGTGACACCGCTCTGGTCCAGCAGGTAGAGGTCGCGGGCGAACTCCTGCCGGCTGTAGTCGCGCGCCTGACCCGGCAGCAACGTCAGGACGGCGTAGACGTCCACCAGCCGGACCACGGTGCCCGGCGCCTTCTGCTGGCGGGCCAATACCAGCTCGTACGCCGCCCGCAGGCTCTCGAAGAACGGCTCCGGCTTGAAGCGCGGCGCCGCTCCCTGAGCCTGGGCGAGCGACGCCACAAGGACCGACGGGCGCAGTCGTCGGTCGCGCTTGCGGTCGACCTCGACCGCGAGCTCGGCCGGCAGCACGCGCACCAGCGACGGGTAGCACAGCAGCCGGTCGTCCTCTTCGAACATGGCGACGCCCGCGTCGTTCGCCGCTGCCAGCAACTCCTTGGCGAACGATCCCGAGGCCAGGTAGTCGGTTTCGTCGAAGTCGTATGCCGCTCGGAGGTCACCGGCCGCGTCGACGAGCTGGCGGGCCGACGTCTCCGCCGCCTCCAGCGCCCGGCTCAGGTCACGGACCGACCCAGTCGCGGCGGCCGCCTTGGCCTTCTTCAGCTCGCGGGTGACCATGGCGGCCGCCCTGAGTGCCGCCTGCGCGGCGGCCTCCGTTGCCGCCAGCGATGACTCCAGCCCGCACTCGTCTCCCGCCATCGCGACCTCCCCCTTCGCGGGCGAGGCTACTGGTCGGCGGCGACAGGTCAGCGAGCTGGTCGAGTGACTGGCTACTTGCCCTTCTGCGCCTTGGCCGCCGCGAGCTTTTCAGCCTTCGCCGTCTTGAGCTCGTCTGCCGTCGGTCCGACGGAGTCGGCGGCGTAGGCGTCCCGCGTCCCCATCGGCTGCTCGGTCCCCTTTGTGGTGTCCTTCGCGGTCTGCAGCTCCATCTCGGCGTTGATCTCGGCCCCGAGAAGCACGATGAAGGCGGACAGGTACAGCCAAAGGAGCAGTACGACGACGGCGCCCAGCGAGCCGTAGGTCTTGTTGTAGTGGCCGAAGCTCGCCACGTAGATGGTGAACAGCACCGAGCCGATGACCCACAGCAGGGTGGCGATCCCCGCCCCCCACGTGACCCAGCGCATCTTGGGCTGGTCCCGGTCGGGGGCATAGCGGTAGAGCACAGCCAGCGCGGCCGCCATGAGCACCGCCAGCAGTGGCCAGCGCACCACGTTGGCGATGACCTGGCCGGCCGAGGAGTTGACGACCGCGGGAAGCACCGCGAGCAGCCCGAGGATGGCTACGAACACCGCGATCATGCCGAGGGTGAACAGCAACGCCAGTCCGCGTAGGCGCAGGAACTTCCGTGTCTCGCTCTCGTCGTAGGCGACGTTGACGGCCTCGATAAGTTGCTTCATCCCGCCGGAAGCGGCCCACAGCGACAGCAGGACGCTGACCAGCAGGGCAAGGCCCAGCCCCCCCGCGTCTCCCGCCGCGACCGTCTTGAGCTGGTCAGTGACCAGCGACCGGGCGTCGGCTGGCAAGGCGGAGGTGAAGTCGCCGATCTGACGGGAGGCCTCCGCCGGCGAGGTCACCAGGCCATAGAGCGACACCACGGCGGCCAAGGCGGGAGCGAGTGCCAGCAGCGTGAAGAACGCCACGCCGGCCGCCAGCAACGACACCTGGTCATCGCGCAGGGACTCCTTGACCCGTACGGCGATGTCCTTCCACCCCTTGGCCGGGATGTCCTGCGGCTTGTCCGCCGTACGGCCGCGGTCGGCCTGCGTCGTGGTGTCAGATGTCATCGGTCCCGCTCCTAGTAGCGCACGGTGGCGAGCGTCGATGACACAGTAAAGCCCACAGCCGACCGGATCGGGCGCGACAAGCAGGCCTATTGCAAGGGGAAGGGCGGCTGCAGCCACCAAGGTTGCTCGCTGACCGTGACCGACCGCACCCACTTGACCCACCAGAAGCCTCGACGGCCGGGGACGACGAGCCGTACCGGGAAGCCGTGGCCCGGGCTCAGCGCCTCGCCGCCGACGCGGGTGGCCAGCAGCAGCCGGCTCGCCTCGGCCCGCGGAAGGTGACGCCGGTATCCGGTGGCCGAGACCACCTCGATGCTGCGGCCTTGAGACTCGGCCGGCAGCAGCCGGTCCAGGCGGACGCCGGACCACAGCTGCTCGGCGTACCAGCCGCCCGTGCAGTCCAGGGTCGCGCGGACGACGTCCTCACCGGCGAGGATCTCCTGGTAGGACCAGGTCCGCTCCCCAGAGGATGTCCGGACGTGCAGCCGCCAGGAGTCCACGTCGATGCGCGGTACGTCGTCGGTGAGCCACTGGGTGACCGGCATCGCGGCCGGCTGCCCCGAGCCGGTGGCAAACGAGCCGGTGAACCGGCGCGACTTCCCGGGCAGCTGGGCCGCGGCGGTGGCCCGTTCCAGCAAGGCGTAGCCGGCGAGTGCTCCCGCGGACAGCGTCCCGAGCCGCAGCGCGTTGCGGCGGGAGAGGTCGGTACGACGAAGTCGTTGCCGGCGGGTGACCACGTGCTGGATCAGCAGCGGTACGGCGAGCAGCGCCGCGCCGAGGTGCACCTGCAGGGCGGTGACGGGTCCGGCCTGCCGGTACCCGAACGCCGAGTGCACGACGCCCGAGAAAAAGGCGACCGGCACCAGCACGGCCAGCCCGATGGCCACGTCCCTGGCCGGACGGACGCGGCGCAGCCCCCGCCGAACGATCATTGACTTCCACGGGCTGAGCAGCAGGACCGCCACGCCAGCGGTGCCGTGAGCGACGAGGACCAACCGGCCGGGGTGGGTGCCGAGGCCGAAGGCGACGACTCCGGTGACCAGTACGGCGGTGAGCAGGAGCAGCAGCCCGAGGTTGGTGCGGCGGGTGGCCACCGGACCAGCGTAAGTTGCTTCCGGCCAAGGCGGGTGTCAGGTACGCAGCTAGGACGCCCGTGGAGGTCGAGCCCGGCATCGGTGGCGGCGGAAGTCATCGCGTCGAGGGAGGGCCGGGCAGCCAGTCGATCGCCTCGGCCACAATGTCGGCGGGCAGGGTGTGCGGGCCGTCGAACTCGGCGTAGTGGACGTCGTAGCCGGCCTTGCGAAGCGCGGGAACCAGTCGCCGGCTGCACCGGTCGACCGGCAGGACGCGGTCGCCGCTGCCGTGAGAGACGTAGATCCGCGGTCGCCCTCGGGACTCGAGGGGCGCCATGAAGCCCGGCGAGAACGCCAGCACCGCGCCGAACAGGTCGCCGTTGGCGAGCCCCAGCGACAACGCGTACGACGCCCCGTCGGAGAAGCCGCCGATCGCCATCCGACCGGTGTCCACCGGAGCGCGGCCCAGCGCCGCGGACAGCGCCGAGTCGAGAAACGCCACATCGGCGCCGTAACCACCCAAGATCATGTCCCAGGTCCTACCTGCTGAGTCGGGCGCGAGCAGCAGCAGGCCGTTCGCCTCCGCATGCGGGAGCAGCAGCTCGATGCCCGCGCGGGCGGTCCCCCCCGCGCCGTGCAGGAGGACGACGAGCGGCGTCCTTCCGGTTGCCGCCGCCGCCGGAACGTAGAGCAGCCCGTCGCGCGGTCCGGTCCGGAGTCCCAGAGCGTGCAGGCCGGGACTTGCCGACGGCGCGGACGACTCGAGCCGCGGCAGCGTCAGCCGTCCGCGGCGGTGGTCGGCGAGCACCGACGCGCGAGGCGCACCGGGTGGCATGACACAGCGATACCACGCGGCGCGCCCGCGGCGCCGCCCCTCAGCCACGGGACCTTTGCCCTGTCGCGCCCGAGGAAGGATCAATACAGTGGGACGGGTGAACGCGGCGCCCAGCATCAGCGAGCGTGTTCTCGGCTCGATCCTCGATCGGTCGAGCCTCACCGCCCCCGACGACGTGCCCGACCTGGTCACCGAGCACGCCCGCATGCTGGGTGCCCTGGAGGTGACGCTCTACCGGGTCGACTACGAGCAGGTCTCCCTCATCCCGCTCGGCGGCAAGGGAATCGGCGAGCGGGAGCCGCTGACCATCGACGCGACGCTGGCCGGACGCGCATTCCGGTTCGTACAGGTCCTCGAGCAGGAGGTCGACGACTGCCGCAGGGTATGGATTCCGTTGGTCGACGGCACCGAACGTGTCGGCGTGATGGAACTGATCATCGACGAGATCGACGAGGCCCTGCTGGCAGCGTTCCGGCAGCTCGCCGGCGTCGCCGCCGACCTGATCCTCTCCAAGAGCCAGTACGGCGACTCCATGGAGCTGGCTCGCCGGCGCAAGCCGATGTCACTCGCTGCCGAGATCCACTGGCACCTGCTGCCACCGCTGACCTTCGGCACCGAGCGAGTGGTGATCAGCGGCGTCCTGGAGCCCGCGTACGAAGTCGGTGGGGACGCGTTCGACTACGCGGTCAACGGCGACATCACCCATCTCGCCGTCTTCGATGCCATGGGCCATGGGCTCGAGGCGAGCCTGCTCGTGGCCGTCGCCGTCGGTGCCTACCGCAGTGCCCGGCGGCGCCGCCTCGACCTTGAGTCGGCGTACGCGGAGATGGATGAGGCGGTGCACCACCAGTTCGGCACCGAACGCTTCGTGACCGGGATGTTCGGCGAGCTGAACCTCTCCAACGGGCGGCTGCACTGGGTCAACGCCGGCCACCCCCCTCCGCTGTTGGTACGGCGCGGGCGGGTGGTGAAGAGCCTGGAGTGCTCGCCCAGCCTGCCGCTCGGCCTCGGCGGCTCCGTTGTCGAGATCACCGAGGAGTCCCTGGAGCGCGGCGACCGGGTGCTCTTCTACACCGATGGGGTCGTGGAGGCGCGGTCGACCGAAGGCGAGTTCTTCGGGCAACGTCGGCTGGCCGACATGCTGGGCCGAGAGTCGGCGTCCGCCCAACCGGCTCCGGAGACGATGCGCCGGCTCTCGCTCGCGGTCATGGAGCACCAGGAAGGCGCGCTGCAGGACGACGCCACGATGCTGCTAGTGGAGTGGTTGAGCGGCGAGGTGGACCGCCTAGTCGTCTGAAGTCGCGATGTTGCCGGTCGCCGCCGCCCTTGCCCTGCCCTGCTTCGGTCTGGACGTCAGCTGCAGCCGCTGGTGGAGCCGCAGGACTCGCAGACGTAGCAGCTCCCCGCGGGACGCATCTTGATGCCGCAGGTGAAGCAGAGCGGCGCATCCACGGCGGTCTGCGCACTGAACTCCTGCGCGGATCCGAAGTCCCGCTCGGCCGGCGCCTCCGTGATCGAGCGGTCATCCGGCTGCTGCTCGAGAGGTGCCGACTGGGCCAGCCCTTCCACGTCGACGTCCTCGTCCACGGTCGGTGCCGCCGCGTACGAGCCGGCCGCGACGGCCGTGGACCGCTCGTCGGCGGAGAAGATGCCGAGCTCGGCCCGCTTCTCGTACGGCAGGTAGTCCAGAGCCAGCCGCCGGAAGATGTAGTCCATCACCGACTGCGCCATCCGCACGTCCGGGTCGTCGGTCATGCCGGCCGGGTCGAACCGCATGTTGGTGAACTTCGAGACGAACGCCTCGAGCGGTACGCCGTACTGCAGGCCGATCGAGATGGCGACCGAGAAGGCGTCCATGACGCCGGCCAGGGTCGAGCCCTGCTTGCTCATCTTGATGAAGACCTCGCCGAGGCCGTCATCCGGGTAAGAGCCCGCGGTCAGGTAGCCCTCGGCACCACCGACGGCAAAGGACACCGTCTGGCTCGGGCGCTTCTTCGGCAGCCGCTTGCGGATCGGCCGGATGTCCTCGATGACCGGTACGGTCGCCAGCTCGGCCCGCTTGGTCGCCTTGAGGTCGGACAGCGGCTGACCCACCTTGCAGTTGTCCCGGTAGATCGCGATCGCCTTGAGGCCGAGCTTCCAGCCCTCGAAGTAGGCCTTCTCGACGTCCTCGACCGTCGCGGACTCCGGCAGGTTGACGGTCTTCGAGATGGCCCCCGAAACAAAGGGCTGGACAGCAGCCATCATCCGAATGTGACCCATCCAGGAGATGGACCGCTCGCCCATGGCGCAGTCGAAGACCGAGCTGTGCTCGACCCGAAGGCCCGGGGCGTCGATCACGTGGCCGTGCTCGGCGACGTGCTCCACGATCGCCTCTATCGACTCCTGTTGGTAGCCGAGCCTCCGCAGCGCCCTGGGAATCGTCTCGTTGACGATCTGCATGCTGGCCCCACCGACCAGCTTCTTCATCTTGACCAGCGCGAGGTCTGGCTCGATGCCGGTGGTGTCGCAGCTCATCATCAGGCCGGTCGTCCCGGTCGGTGCCAGCACGCTGGCCTGGGCGTTGCGCCAACCGTTGCGCGCACCGACGGCGAGACACTCCTGCCAGGCCGCGGTGGCGGCGTGGAACACGCGCGCGTCGTCCGCCCCCACCGGGCGGGCGGCGTCGTTGGCTGCGGCGTGCTTGCGCATCACCCGCTGGTGGGCGGCGGCGTTGCGGGCGTAGCCGTCGTACGGGCCGACGATGCCGGCCAGCTCGGCCGAGCGCTTGTACGCCGTACCCGTCATGAGGCTGGTCACGGCGGCGGCCAGGGCCCGGCCACCCTCGCTGTCGTAGGCGTGACCGGTCGCCATCAGCAAGGCGCCCAGGTTGGCGTAGCCGATGCCCAGCTGCCGGTAGGCGCGGGTAGTCTCGGTGATCTTCTCGGTCGGGAAGTCGGCGAAGCAGATGGAGATGTCCATCGCGGTGATGACCAGCTCGACGACCTTGGCGAACGTCGTGGCGTCGAAGGTGTCGTCGTCACGCAGGAACTTGAGCAGGTTGAGCTGCGCGAGGTTGCAGCTCGAGTTGTCCAGGCTGAGGTACTCCGAGCAGTTGGCGACCACAACACCGCTGACGATGTAGGAGTGGTTCCGCGGTTCGGTGAGGTTGTACGTGGTCTCGAAACCAGCGCTACGCCGGGAGACCACCCGCACCGTCGTGTCCTTGTCGTACGCCGAGCGGAACTCCACCACGTGTGTGAGGCGCGCTTGCTTCGCCGGGATGGTGAAGCCCACGAGGGCCGCGAACTCACGCAGCGAGTGGCCGGTGATGCGCAGGTCGTGTCCGGTGCTACCGGACGTGTAGACAACCTCGGTTCCGTCCTTGCGGGTGTACGGGAACTCGGAATGCGCGGCCTGGGGATTGATGCGGCTCCTGATTCCGAGCGAGCCGAGAAGCTCCTGTACGTCGAGCAGCAGCTCCTCAGACCGGCTGCCCAGTCCCACGTAGGGCGTGCCTTTGTCCTCCTGGTCGACGACGTAGCCGGCTGCGTCGAACAGCCCCTGCAGAAACGCAACGACCGCGAACTCTGGGGCCTCGAAGATGCTGCCCGGCACCCGCTTCTCTGCCGCTCTCCGGGTCGAAGCACCCAGGGCGAGGAGGAAGTCCCGCAGAGCCGACCGGCCGCAGCGCAGCTGCACGGTGCCGTTCGCTTGTAGTGACGGCTTGGGGTCGAAGCGCGTCCACCCGTTCAGGGCGGTCTGATGCCTGGGCAGAACGCACGTCTGCTCTTCTGCGGAGCCATAGACGGTCGTGGCCACGCTGCCGTTCAGACACCCGTCGCCCACCAGCCAGCCGAGGTAGTGCGCAAGCTCGTCGTCCCACTTCTGGGGAAGGTGCAAGGTGCTCGCCCGGGCGGCTACCTCCCGCGCCGTCGCGGGAAGCCCGAGCGGCGCCATCGGGCGGGCGGCGTGCTGCAGTGAGCGGACGACGGAGTCGGCGTCAATCATCTCGTCCGCACGCACCCACCCGCGGTTGCGCGTCCACACCCGGTGATTCGGCGTGCACCGCAGCCGAGAACCGTCGGAGAAGCGCAGCTCCAGGATCTCGTTCGTGCCGGTGACGAGGTATCGCTCCGGACGGGTGGCGACAATGCGCTCCGCTGGATTCGCCGCTGCGGTTACGTCGTTGGTGTAGACCTCGAAGACTTCGCCTTGGGCCGCCCGCGTGACCAGCTCGCCGATCGCGACGAGGCCGGTGTCGGTCAGCACCCGCTGGTCGGCCGGGAAACACGGGTTGGACGCGGTGATCCGGCCGGTTTCCGGGTTGGTGTGCCAGTCGTTGATGGTGTCGTCGTACTGCAAGCCCGGATCCGCGCACTCCCATGCGGCCTGTGCGATCTTGCGGAACAGCTCCCGCGCTTCGACGGTTTCCAGGACACGGTTGTCCTGCCGGGCGCGCAGCGGGAACTCCCCGCCGTCTTCGACGGCCTTCATGAACTCGTCGGTGACGCGGACCGAGTTGTTGGCGTTCTGGTACTGGACGGAGATGATGTCCTTGCCGCCGAGGTCCATGTCGAAGCCGGCATCACGCAGCGCCCGGATCTTCTCCTCCTCGCGCGCCTTGAGGTCGACGAACTCCTCGATGTCGGGGTGATCGACGTCAAGGACGACCATCTTCGCGGCGCGCCGGGTCGCACCACCCGACTTGATCGTGCCCGCGGAGGCATCAGCGCCCCGCATGAAGGACACCGGACCTGAGGCCGTACCTCCGCTGCTCAGCAGCTCCTTGCTCGACCGGATTCGGGACAGGTTCACCCCAGCGCCCGAGCCGCCCTTGAAGATCAGGCCCTCTTCCCGGTACCAGTTGAGGATCGACTCCATGTCGTCGTCGACGGAGAGGATGAAACACGCGCTCACAGCCTGCGGCGACGACGTACCGACGTTGAACCAGACGGGCGAGTTGAAGCTGAAGATCTGGTGCAGGAGGGCGTAAGTGATCTCATGCTTGAACACTTCCGCGTCGGCATCGGTGGCGAAGTAGCCGTGCTCCTTGCCAGCAGCGGCGTAGGCGTCCACCACGCGATCGATGAGCTGCCTGAGCGAGTGCTCGCGGGTCGGCGAGCCCACCGCGCCGCGGAAGTACTTCGTGGTCACGATGTTGACCGCGTTGACGGCCCAGAAGTCGGGAAACTCGACACCGCGCTGCTCGAAGTTCACCGAGCCGTCGCGCCAGTTGGTCATGACGACGTCGCGACGCTCCCAGGTCACCTCGTCGTAGGGGTGCACCCCGGGGGTGGTGTAGATCCGCTCGATCCGCACGCCTCCACCGACGCCAGGAGCCCGCCGTGCCTGTGCCTGGGCGAACGACGTACCGCTGACCGTCTCCGTCATGTCCGTGGTCCTCCTCATCGGAACAACGTGGGCCGCACCTGAGGCCATCCCAGAGGCTGCGGCGAAGAATGCGGGCGGAGGTCGGCTGCGCGGCGCCCTCCGGTGCCGGACGGTGTCTAGGGCGCCGGCGCGGCTCCGGCCAGCCGCGCCGGGGAGGGCGCCGCACCAGCGTCCGACACCGGACCCGAAGGCGGCCGTACGACGGTGCAGCGCAGCGCCTCGATCTCGAGCTCGAAGTCGGCGAGGGAGTCGAACGACCGGTAGACAGAGGCGAACCGGAGGTAGGCGACCTCGTCGAGGGCCCGCAGCGGAGCCAAGATGGCAAGACCCACATGATGGGCCGGCACCTCGGCGCACCCGGTTGCTCGCACGGTCTCCTCGACCTCCTGGGCCAGTCGCGCCAGTTGGTCGTCGAGAACCGGCCGGCCCTGGCACGCCTTGCGTACGCCGGCCAGCACTTTGGCGCGCGAGAACGGCTCGGTGACACCGCTGCGCTTCACCACCGCCAGGGCGGCGGTCTCCACCGTCGTGAACCGACGCCGGCACATCGAACACGCTCGCCGCCGACGGATGGCGGTGCCTTCGTCCGCCTCCCGGCTGTCGACCACGCGGCTGTCGTCGTGCCGACAGAACGGGCACCGCATGGGAGCCTCCGGGAGACGACGGTGGGGCCGGCAGTGGACCAGCCTGTGGGGAAGTTGGGTTTCACCTGTAGGGAACGGACCACAACCTGTGGACTACTTACACCCATGTAACTACTACATGTGGGACCGTAGGGCCGTCGCACTTCCCGCGCAAGCGCGCGGGAGATCTGGCCCGCCAACCCCAGGTCAGGGCGCTTGACTACGGCGTGTCGGCGGTCATCGCGGGATCAGGAGCCGCTGCCCGGGGCGGATCTGGACCGTGGGCAGGTGATTGAGCCGGCGCAGGCGCTCGACAGTCACCCGTGGGTCGCGGGTCGGCGCCACCCCGCGGGCGACGGACCAGAGCGTGTCTCCACGCTGGACCACCACGGAACCGGCCGGCGGCCGCGACGGTTGCCCGCCACGCGCCGCGGCCGACGCCCTGCCGGCCGAGAACGCCGTCGCCATCACGGCCGCGGCAAGGAGCAGCAGGAGCAGCCGACCTCGCCGGGTGAGCCGGAGGACGACCGGATGTGCCGCGGCCTGGCGGGCGGCCGCACGCGGGCTCGATACCGGGATGACTCGCGGCCGGTCGACGCCAACCGGCCGGACCGAAGAGGAGCGCCGCAGCGGCGGCCGGCTCGCGAGCGGCGCCCCGCGGCCACGGGGCAGCCGCCGCCGAGGGACGGCGGGGGTGATGGCGGCCCGGGGCCGACCGGGGAGAACGCGCTGGGGCTCTGCTGTCGGCTCGGCAGGCGGCTCGCGGTGCAGCGTGGCGGCGGTCATGACGACTCCTCGGTGCAGGCATCCGAACGGGTGTTCGAACTGATGAAGTTATACCGCGACCCGCCGACAGAACCGCGACACGTTCGAACGCATGTTTGAAGACGATCGCCGACCGGGCTACCGTGGCGCTACCGCAGAGAGGTGAGGAGCCACCGTGACCGCAGGCGATCGGCGCGAGCCGGGCACCGCGCAAGAAGCCAGCGTCCACCCCTTCCCGGAGCCGGCCGGCGACCCGGCTGCGCTGACCCCCCGGCAGCGGCGCGTGCTCGAGGTGATTCGCGAATCGGTCGCGCGACGCGGCTATCCGCCGAGCATGCGGGAGATCGGCGAGGCGGTTGGCCTCACCAGCACCAGCAGCGTGTCTCATCAGCTCGCGACGCTCCAGCGCAAGGGTTTGCTGCGTCGCGACGCGAACCGTCCGCGTGCGGTCGAGGTGCGGCCGCCGTCCCCGGCCAGCTCCGCTGCCCCCGGCGATACCCGGTACGACGACGAGGAGGCACGTCGGGCGGCCGCGCCCGCACCGACGTACGTCCCCGTGGTCGGGCGAATCGCCGCCGGCGGACCCGTGCTCGCCGAGCAGGCGGTGGAAGACGTCTTTCCGCTGCCCCGCCAGCTGGTCGGCGAGGGGCCCCTCTTCCTGCTCAAGGTGGCCGGTGACTCGATGGTCGACGCCGCCATCGCCGACGGCGACTGGGTCGTCGTGCGGCAGCAGCCGAGCGCCGAAAATGGCGAGATCGTGGCCGCCATGATCGACGGCGAGGCGACGGTCAAGACCCTGAAGCGCCGTAACGGGCGCATCTGGCTGATGCCGCACAACGCGGCGTACTCGCCCATCGCCGGCGAGGACGCGACCATCCTCGGCCGGGTGACCGCGGTCCTGCGCCGGGTCTAGGTCAACCCGTGCGCACGGACTGCAGCCTGGGAAGGCCTGGCCAGTCCGGGTGCGGCGCCCTCCCCCGCACGGCGAGCAGCTCGTCGATGCCGGCGGCCGGCATCGGCCGGGAGAACAGGAACCCCTGCCCGTAGTCGCAACCCATCGAGCGCAGCACCCCGGCCTGCTCCGCAGTCTCCACGCCCTCGGCAACGGTGGTCAGCCGCAGCGATCGACCGAGGCTGACGATGGTCCGCACGAGCTCGGCATGCGAGGACCCCGGGGAGGCGACCGATTCGATGAAGGACCGGTCGACCTTGAGGATGTCCACCGGGAACCGGTGCAGGTAGGACAGCGAGGAGTAGCCCGTACCGAAGTCATCGATGGCCAGCCGCACACCGATGGCCTTGAGGGCATGCATGAGCTCGACCACGTCGGCGGTGCGTTCGATGAGCATGCTCTCGGTCATCTCAAGAACGAGCGCGTTGGCCGGTAACCCCGCGTCGGCCAGGGCCGACGTCACGGCGCCGAGCAGTGCGGGCTGCAGCTGGCGGGCCGAGAGGTTGACCGCGACATGGAACCGCTCGCCCTCGGGCGCCCACGACTGCCAACGCGCTCCCTGGACGGCGCTTTCGACGAGCGCCCACTCCCCGATGGCGACGATGAGGCCGCTGTCCTCCGCCAGGGAGACGAACTCCAGCGGCTGCACCACGCCGCGCTCCGGGTGGTACCAGCGCAGCAGTGCCTCCACGCCGACGATCCGGCCGGTGGCCAGCTCGACGGTGGGCTGGTAGTTGAGCACCAGCTGGTACCGGCCGAGCGCCTGCCGGAGATCCTCCTCGACCGCGATCCGCGACGTCAGAGCCTCTCGCATCGCCGGCTCGAACCGGACGAAGTTCGCCTCCTTGGTCACCTTCGCCTTGTACATGGCCAGATCGGCGTTGCGCAGCAGCAGCTCGGCGGTCTCCGCGCCGTCCTCGGTGACCGCGATGCCGGTGCTGACGCCGACGTGGAGCTCACGCCCGTCGAGGAGGAACGGCTCGGCCAGGGTGCCGGTGATCCGCTCCGCCACCCAGACCGCCGCGGACTCGGCGTCGATTCCCCCCAGCAGTACGGCGAACTCGTCACCACCGAGCCGCGCCACGGTGTCGCCGGGTCGGACCGAGTGCTCCAGCCGTGCGGCGACCTGGCCGAGCAGCTGGTCACCGACCGCGTGGCCCTCGGCGTCGTTCACCGCCTTGAAGCCGTCCAGGTCGAGGAACAGGACCGCGACCGGCTCCCGGTGGTGGGTGGAGAGGCGGAGCGCCTCCTCCACGCGGTGCCGGAACAGTCCCCGGTTGGCCAACCCGGTGAGCGTGTCGTGATGCGCCTGCCGGGTCAGCTCGGCCTCGACCTGCTTGCGGTCGGTGACGTCCCGGATGTTGAGGAGCAGCCCGCGAACGTGGGGGTGCTCCAGAAGGGAGGTGATGACCGACTCGGTCTCGCACCAGTGGCCCGAACGGTGGAACATCGCGCACTCGATGATGTGCCGGGAACCCGGGTGGCCGGCGGCCTCGGCCAGCAGCGCCCGCATCCGGCGCGCATCCGCCGGTCGGAGCAGGTCGCTGACCGGCCGGCCGGCCAGATCGGATGGCGGACGGCCGAAGAGGCGTTGCGCCGTTGGGGACAGGAACCCGATCCGCCCGTCGGCGTCGAGCACCGCGATGACGTCTGCCGACTCGGTGACCAGCGACGACAGCAAGCTCTCGGGCCCCTCCCGGCCCCGAGGCACCCGAGGTAGTGCCCACCTACCCGCCGGCATGCCTGTTACATCGGCGCCCGGCCGAGCCGGTTGAGCGCCCAACGGGGTGGTCGAGGGCCGCTACCGCACAGCGGCTTCCACGCCGTACGGCGCCAGCTGGGCAGCGACGGCACGGGGGACCCGGGCGTGCAGCACGGTCCCGTCGGTGGTGTGCTGCTCGCGCATCACCTCGCCCTCGCGATGGACGAGCGACACGAGATCCCCACGGGCATAGGGCAGCAGCACCTCCACCTCGACTTCGGGACGGGGCAGCTCGCGGGCCAGCGCGTCGATGAGCTCGGGCAGGCCGGCGCCCGTGCGCGCGCTGACGAGGAGCGCAGCCGGCTCGCGTCGCTGCAGGCGTCCGAGCACGAGCGGATCGGCGGCGTCCACCTTGTTGACTACGACGATCTCCGGCACGGACAGCGCGCCGATCTCGCCCAAGACCTCCCGGACGGCCGCCAGCTGCGACTCGGGGTCGGGGTGAGATCCGTCGACGACGTGCAGGATCAAGTCGGCCTGCGCCACCTCCTCCAGGGTGGAACGGAAGGCCTCGACCAGCTGGTGCGGCAGATGACGGACGAACCCCACCGTGTCGGTGAGGGTGAACGTGCGGCCGTCGGGAGTCTGCGACCGGCGTACGGTCGGGTCCAGGGTGGCGAACAGCGCGTCCTCGACGAGTACGCCGGCTCCGGTGAGCCGGTTGAGCAGCGAGGACTTCCCGGCGTTGGTGTAGCCGGCAATGGCCGCCGACGGTACGGCGTGACGCCGGCGCTCCTGCCGCTTGGTGTCCCGGGCGACACCCATGCCGGTGATCTCCCGCCGTAGCTTGGCCATTCGGGCGCGGATCCGGCGGCGGTCCGTCTCGATCTTCGTCTCACCCGGGCCGCGGGTGCCGATCCCGCCGCCGCCTGCCACCCGGCCACCCGCCTGCCGCGACAGCGACTCCCCCCAGCCGCGGAGCCGGGGCAGCATGTAGGTCATCTGCGCGAGCTCGACCTGGGCCTTGCCCTCCTTGCTGGTGGCGTGCTGGGCGAAGATGTCGAGGATCAGTGCAGTGCGGTCGATCACCTTGACCTTGACGATGCTCTCCAGCTGCCGGAGCTGACCAGGGGTGAGCTCGCCGTCGCAGATGACCGTGTCCGCGCCGGTTGCCGCGACCACCGCGCGCAGCTCCTTCGCCTTTCCCGAGCCCACGTAGGTGGCCGGGTCGGGCCGGTCCCGCCTCTGCATCAGCCCCTCGAGCACCTGCGACCCGGCGGTCTCCGCCAGGGCCGCGAGCTCGGCGAGCGAGTTCTCCGCGTCCTCGGCACTGCCCTCGGTCCAGACCCCGATCAGTACGACGCGCTCGAGCCGGAGCCGGCGGTACTCGACCTCGGTGATGTCCTCGAGCTCGGTGGCGAGGCCGGCGACCCGGCGCAGCGCCTGGCGGTCGGCCAGGTCGTGCCCGGTCCCGTCAGCCTCGTACAACGCGACCGCGTCCTCGGGAGGGTCGGGCTCGACGGCGGGTCGCTCGGCGGGCAGGTTCGGCAGGGGCTCGGTCATCGAGACGATGGTGACACGAGGCGCCGCCCTCGTGCACCGCAGTTACGGCGAGTGCGGCGCATCGTGACACCGCTGGCACGCAGAGTTACTGCTCTCCTCGTCCGACCGGGTGGAGTTCGCTGGCATCCGGCGCTTTCTCCCCGGCGCGGTGGCGCCGGCTCCGTGACGACGGTTAACTGCGGGAACCGGCGGCATCGACGCCGCCGGCTGCGCGTCCCGATGGAGGATCTGTGCGCAAGACCGTCTCCGTGCTCGCGAGCCTGAGCCTCGCCACCCTGACCGGACCGATGCTGGCCGGCACCGCCAGCGCCGACACCACCACCACGGCCGTACCCCGCAAGGCGGCCGCCATGCGGTCGGCCGGCGTACAGGCGGCACTGGCGGCCCATGCCGCCCGGGCCACCTCTGCCACCTCTGCCACCGCACAGGCGGCGGCCAGCCCGTCGTACCTGCCGTCCATGCTCGAGTGCACGGCCCGGGGCGTCGTCAACGTCAAGCTCGACTGCGACTCGCGGCTGCCCAACAACGAGCCGGACGTCAATGTGGACCCGAGGAACCCCCAGCACCTGGTGGCCAGCTCCAACGACTACGACAGCAACGGCGACGAGTTCTACACCAGCTTCGACGGCGGCCGGACGTGGCGGACGGGCGACATGTCCCTCGAGGACGACGGCCGCATCGGCAGCGACCCGGTGACGGTCTTCGACGCCAAGCACGACACCGTCATCCACTCGTCGCTGAACTTCAAGTTCGACGGCAGCGACGGGGACCTGGTGGTCTCGCGGTCGAAGGACGGCGGCCTGCACTGGGGCGAGCCGGTCGTGGTGTCCGACGGCCAGGGCGTTGACACCGCTCCGACCCAGCTGTTCAATGACAAGGAGTGGATGGTCACCGACAACAACCCGCGGTCGCCGCACTACGGGCGGACCTACCTGACCTGGTCGCTGTTCGTCTCCCACCACGGCAACTACGCGTCATCGGCGATCTACGAGTCGCACAGCGACGACGGTGGCCGGACGTGGACCCCGCGCCAGGAGATCTCCGGTTCGGACCGGACCTGCACCTTCCAGACCACGGGGCGCGCCAACCGGTGTGACGAGAACCAGTTCTCGGTACCGACGGTCAAGGCCGACGGCAGCGTGTACGTCGCCTTCCAGAACGGCCAGCATGAGGCGGCCTGGGAGCGTGGCGAGCAGTTCGAGGACCAGTACATGGTCGTCCGGTCACACGACGGCTTCCGCACCTTCAGCTCGCCGGTGCCCGTTGTGGACCTCGAGGACGGCAGCCGCGACTACCCGACCAACGTCAACGACCGCCAGACGCTGACCGGCATGCAGGCCCGGGTGAACTCGGCCGGCAACATCGTCGCCAAGCCCAACGGCCAGCTCGCGATCGCCTTCTCCGACAACCGGGCCGGCAAGCATGACGTGGACAACCCGGTCACCAACACCAACGTCTACCTGATGACCTCCTTCGACGGCATCCACTGGGACGGCCCCACGGCCGTCGACGCCAGCGGTGGCGACCAGTGGTTCCCGTGGGTCGACGCCAACCCGGTGACCGGCCAGCTCGGCGTGCTCTACAACAGCGAGGTCGACCGCGGCCGCTACGTGGCCAAGCTGGCCGTCGGCCGCTCCGGTGGCGGCTTCCACAGCACCCGGGTGAGCGCCGGCGTCTCCAACGCCGACAACTCGGTGTTCTTCCAGTCGCATGTAAAGGACTGCTACCGCTGCACCACGTTCTTCGGTGACTACATCCGCCTCGCCTACGGGCGGGACGGCTCGGCGAACATGGTCTGGACGGACATGAGCAAGACGATCAGTTATGGAGGCCTGACGGCGAAGGGCCAGTTCGTCTACTTCGCCCGACTCCGCCCGTAGGCCTGACAGCGCGACCGGCCCCCGCCTGCTCCGGCAGCGGGGGCGGTGCATGTCCGGCTATTCCGGCACGCCGGCGAGCCAGTCGGCCCGCAGCCGGCCGTCCCCGACGAGTACGGCGGGGCCGGTCAGCAGGAAGCCGCCCCCGGGATGAGCGGTGACCGCGAGCTCTCCCCCCGGGACGCGGACGAGGTACGCCGTACCGCCACCGCCACCGCCACCGCCACCTCGGCCGAGCACCGCCGCCACGGCGGCGCAGGCGCCCGTGCCGCAGGACCGTGTCTCGCCGACCCCTCGCTCATGCACGCGAAGCTCCAGTACGCCGTCCGCCAGCTTGCGCACGAACTCGACGTTGCCCCCGTCGGGGAACTGCTCGGCCAGCAGCTCCGGCGCCTGACTGAGGTCGAGCAGAGCCACCGGATGGGTCACCACCACGACGGCGTGTGGATTGCCGATGTCGACCCGTACGGCGGAGTAGTCCCGCCCCGCCAGCCGCGCCGAGACCGCGGCCGGGAAGGACTGCGCCGGCCCCATGTCGACGGTGACGTCGCCGATCGCCGCCAGCTCGACCGTCCGTACGCCGTCCCTGGTGGCGAGCCGCAGCGTTCCCGGCCGCGCGTAGCCCGCGTCGACCAGGTAGCGGGCGTAGACGCGGATGCCGTTGCCGCACATCTCGGCCAGGCTGCCGTCGGCGTTGCGATAGTCCATGAACCAGCGCGCCTCGTCGGCGAGGTGAGCCACCTCGGGCACGGCTGCCGTCAGCACTACCCGCAGGACGCCGTCGGCACCGACTCCGGCACGCCGGTCGCACAGCGCCCGCACCAGTCCGAGCGTCAGCCCGAGGTCGCCGTCCGGGTCGGGCAGCAGCACGAAGTCGTTCTCGGTGCCGTGCCCCTTGGTGAAGCGAAGTCCGGATGACGGCACGCCCGCAGCGTAGGCGGCCGCTCGCACTCATCCGTCGGCCAGCGCGGCGAGCGCCGCGGCCAGCGGCCTCTCCGCGGCCAGCCAGCGCACCCGCGGGTCGCGTCCGAACCAGGATCGCTGCCGGCGGGCGAAGCGGCGGGTGGCCGTCACCGCCTCGGCCCGCGCCTCGTCCTCGGTGCGTACGCCGTCGAACATCCGCAGTACGGACGCGTAGCCCAGCGCCCGGCTCGCCGTTACGCCGTCGCGCAGGCCCTCGCCCGCCAGCCGGCGTACCTCCTCGACGAGGCCCGCGGCCCACATCCGCTGGACCCGGTCGGCGATCCGCAGGTCGAGCTCGGGTGCCGGGCGATCCTGCCCGAGCCAGGTGACGTCGTAGACGGCAGCGGGGGCCGGCAGCGAGGCGCGGAAGGGCAGGCCGGTCAGCTCGACGACCTCGAGGGCGCGCACGATCCGACGGCCGTTGGTGGGCAGGATGGCCGCGGCGGCAGCCGGGTCGGCCGTGGCCAGCCGGGCATGCAGCGAGGGCGCGCCCGCCGCGGCCAGCTCGGCGGACAGCCTGGCCCGCAGGCCGGCGTCGGTGCCCGGGAACCGCAGATCGTCCAGCGCGGCCCGCAGGTAGAGCCCCGACCCGCCGACCAGGACCGGCGTCACGCCGCGCTCGAGCAGGCCGTCCAGGATCGGTCGGACGAGGCGCTGATACGCCGCAACGCTCGCCGTCCGGGTGACCGGCCAGACATCGAGCAGATGGTGCGGCACTCCCCCACGCTCGGCGAGGGCCAGCTTCGCCGTACCGATGTCCATGCCGCGGTAGAGCTGCATCGAGTCGGCGTTGACGATCTCCCCGCCGACCTCGCCGGCCAGGGCGACGGCGAGCGAGGACTTGCCGGCGGCGGTCGGCCCCACCACGGCGACCACCCGGCCCGGCCGGCGCATCGTCAGGCCGGGACGCCCACGCGCGGCATGCCGAGCGCTACCGGTGCCGGTCGGTCGGCGCGGGGGGCGCCCTGCCGTGCCGCCCAGGCGCCGCCGGCGCGGGTACGCCGTACCGCGAGGACCGGGTCCTCGGCCACCAGATGGTGCGGAGCCGCCCGCGTGACCTCGACGGTGACCACGTCACCCGGCCGCACATCTGCAGTTCCCGGGAAGTGCACGAGCCGGTGGTCCGGCGCCCGGCCGGACTGCCGGGCCCGAGCGGAGTCCTTGCGCCCCTCGCCGGCGGACACCAGCACGTCGAGCCGGCGGCCGACCTGTGCACGGTTCTCCGCCCAGGAGATCTCCTCCTGCAGCGCGACCAGCCGCTCGTAGCGCTCCTGGACGACGGCCTTGGGCAGCTGGCCGTCCATCTCGGCAGCCGGCGTGCCGGGGCGGGTGGAGTACTGGAAGGTGAAGGCGCCGGCGAACCGGGCCGCGCGCACCACGTCCAGCGTCTGCGCGAAGTCCGCCTCGGTCTCGCCGGGAAAGCCGACGATGACGTCCGTGGTGATCGCGGCGTCCGGGATCGCGGCCCGCACACGGTCGAGAATGCCGAGGTAGCGCGAGCGCCGGTAGGACCGGCGCATGCGGCGCAGCACGTCGTCGCTGCCGGACTGCAGCGGCATGTGCAGCGAGGGCATGACGTTCGGCGTCTGCGCCATCGCGGCGATCACGTCGTCGGTGAAGTCGCGGGGGTGCGGGCTGGTGAAGCGCACCCGCTCCAGCCCCTCGATCTCCCCGCACGAGCGGAGCAGCGCCGCGAACCCGTCCGGCCGGCCGAACTCCCTGCCGTAGCTGTTGACGTTCTGGCCGAGCAACGTGACCTCGATCACACCCTCGTCGACCAGCGCGCGGACCTCGGCCAGCACGTCGTCGGGGCGGCGGTCGCGCTCCCGGCCGCGCAGGCTCGGCACGATGCAGAACGTGCAGGTGTTGTCGCAGCCGACGCTGATCGACACCCAGGCGGCGTACGCCGACTCCCGCCGGGTGGGGAGCGTGGAGGGGAACACCTCCAGCGATTCGAGGATCTCGATCTGGGCCTCAGCGTTGTGCCGCGCGCGCTCGAGCAGCGCCGGCAGCGAGCCGAGGTTGTGGGTGCCGAAGACCACGTCGACCCAGGGCGCCCTGTCCAGGATCCGGCCGCGGTCCTTCTGCGCCAGGCAGCCGCCGACGGCGATCTGCATGCCCGGGTTGGCCATCTTGACCGGCCGCAGGTGGCCGAGATTGCCGTAGAGGCGGTTGTCGGCGTTCTCCCGCACCGCGCAGGTGTTGAAGACCACGACGTCGGCCGCGGCGCCGGCCCGCACCGCGGCGTACCCGGCCGACTCCAGCAGGCCGGCCAGCCGCTCCGAGTCGTGCACGTTCATCTGGCATCCGTAGGTGCGGATCGAGTACGTGCGCGTCACTCGGTCAACGATAGTCGCCGGCCGCCGGTCGAGGCCGCGGTCAGCCGCCTTGGCGCCCTTTGTGCTTTGTTCTTCGAGGCCTTACTTTCCTGTCATGGCTTCGGCGTCCCCGGCACCTCTGGTCGGGGGTTCGGCGACCGGCGCCCCCGCTCCGCTGGTGGCGCTGGAGCGGGTCAACAAGCACTTCGGCGAGCTGCACGTGCTGCAGGACATCGACCTCACCGTGGATCGCGGTGAGGTCGTCGTCGTCATCGGGCCGTCCGGCTCGGGCAAGTCCACGCTGTGCCGGTGCATCAACCGGCTGGAGCCGATCGACAGCGGCCGCATCACGATCGACGGGGTGCCGCTACCGGCAGAAGGCAAGGCGCTCGCCCGGCTGCGCTCCGAGGTCGGGATGGTCTTCCAGTCCTTCAACCTCTTCGCGCACAAGACCGTGCTCGACAACGTGCTCCTCGGCCCGGTCCGCGTCCGCAGGTCACCGAGGCGGCAGGCCGAACAACGCGCCCGCGAGCTGCTCGACCGGGTGGGGATCGGCGAGCAGGCGGCCAAGCTGCCGGCGCAGCTCTCCGGCGGCCAGCAGCAACGAGTGGCCATCGCCCGGGCGCTGGCCATGGATCCCAAGGTGATCTTGTTCGACGAGCCGACATCGGCACTCGACCCCGAGATGATCACCGAAGTGCTCGACGTAATGAAGGACCTCGCTCGCGAGGGCATGACCATGGTCGTGGTCACCCACGAGATGGGCTTCGCCAAGTCCGCGGCCAACCGGGTGGTCTTCATGGACGGCGGCCGGATCGTGGAAGAGGCCACGCCGACGGAGTTCTTCTCCCATCCACGAACCGACCGGGCCGTCAGCTTCCTGTCCAAGATTCTTAGTCACTGACCGATCTGGAAGAGGTTGAGCTATGCGACGACGGTTGTCCGGCCTGGTGGCGGTGGCCTCGCTCGGCCTGGTGCTGAGCGCCTGTGGGAGTGACAGCGGCGGTGGCAGCGACGTCAAGGTGAAGAAGGACGCGAAGTTCGCCGCCGGGTCCACCATGGAGCGTCTGAACAAGGCCGGCAAGATGACGGTGGGGACGAAGTTCGACCAGCCGCTGTTCGGGCTGAAGAACCTGTCCGGCAAGCCCGAGGGCTTCGACGTGGAGATCGCGAAGATCATCGCCGGCGAGATGGGCATTGCGTCCGACAAGATCGAGTTCGTCGAGTCGGTGTCGGCCAACCGCGAGCCGTTCATCTCCCAGGGCCGCGTTGACATGGTCGTGGCGACCTACACCATCAACGACAAGCGCAAGAAGGTCGTGGACTTCGCCGGGCCGTACTACACCGCCGGTCAGGACATCATGGTCAAGAAGGACGACTCGGCCATCACCGGACCCGAGGCGCTGGCCGGAAAGCGGGTCTGCTCCGTCGAGGGCTCCACCCCGGCCGACAACCTGCGGACCAAGTACCCGCAGGCCAAGCTCGTCCTCTTCGACGTCTACTCGAAGTGCGCCGACGCCCTCAAGAACGGTCAGGTCGACGCCGTCTCCACCGACAACGTCATCCTGCTGGGCCTCATCGACAAGGACAAAGAGTCCTTCAAGCTGGTCGGGAAGCCCTTCACCGAGGAGCCGTACGGCATCGGGCTGAAGAAGGGCGACCAGGCGTTCCGGGACTTCATCAACGACACGCTGGAGAAGGCCTTCAAGGACGGCCGGTGGGCCAAGGCGTGGGAGTCGACCGCGGGCAAGGTGGCCGGTGCCACACCGGAGCCGCCGACGGTTGACCGCTACACGTCCAGCTGAGCTCGGCGAACGACCGCCGTACGTGAACGCCGTCCTGGACAACCTCGACCTCTACGTCGACGGCTTCGTCAAGACGCTCCAGCTCAGCGTGCTCGGCGCCATCGGTGCATTTCTCCTCGGCACCCTGCTCGCCGCCATGCGGGTGTCGCCCATCCCGCCGTTGCGGGCGGCTGGAGCCGTCTACGTCGAGATCGTCCGCAACACCCCGCTCACCGTCGTGTTCTTCTTCCTCGTCTTTGCGATGCCGCAGCTCAACCTCGCGCTGCCGTTCTTCACCGCGGCGGCGCTCGCTCTCACGCTCTACACCGCGGCGTTCGTGTGCGAGGTGGTGCGGTCCGGGGTCAACTCCGTGGCCGCCGGCCAGGCGGAGGCCGCCCGCGCCATCGGACTCACGTTCCCGCAGACGCTGCGGCTGATCGTGCTCCCGCAGGCCTTCCGCACCGTCGTACCGCCGCTCGGCAACGTTCTGATCGCGCTGGAGAAGAACTCCTCGATCGCGGCGGCCTTCGCGGTCACGGAGCTCACGGCCGTGGGCAAGCGGCTCGCCACCGCCAACCCGGAGGCCGTCATCCCCGTGCTGGTCGGTGTCGCTATCGCCTACCTGGCGCTCACGGTTCCCACCGGCCTGCTGGTGGGATGGCTGGAGCGAAAGGTGGCGATCGTGCGATGAGCAGCGTGCTCTACGACGCCGCCGGGCCACGGGCGCGGCGCAACATCCGCATCGGCTCCGCGGTGGGTGCCCTCGTCCTGCTCGGGCTGGTGCTGGTCGCCCTGAACCGGCTCGGCAGCAACGGCCAGCTGGAGGCCGAACGCTGGAAGATCCTCACGAACACCCAGCTGCAGGAGCTGCTCGGCCGTGCGCTGGTCCGCACGCTGCAGGCGGCGGCGCTCGCCATGGTGCTGTCGATGGTGCTCGGAGCACTCCTCGCGGTCGGCCGGCTCTCCGATCGGCGGTGGGTCCGGCTCCCCGTCGGGCTGTTCGTGGAACTCTTCCGGGCCCTGCCACTGCTGCTGCTCATCCTCTTCGCCGCCCTCGCGCTGCCGCAGCTCGGCGTCCGGCTGTCCGTGCTCTGGTACCTCGTGCTGGGACTCACCGCGTACAACTCGGCGGTGCTGTGCGAGATCTTCCGGGCCGGCATCCTGTCCATCGACCGCGGCCAGAGCGAGGCGGCGCTCGCCATCGGCCTGGTCCGCGGCCAGGTGCTGCGGCTGATCCTGGTCCCGCAGGCGGTCCGCCGGATGCTGCCGGCGCTGATCAGCCAGCTGGTGACGCTGCTCAAGGACACCTCCCTCGGCTTCGTCATCGCCTACGAGGAGCTGCTGCGCACCGGCCAGGGTGCCGTCGAGTTCCTCGGCAGCCGCTTTGCCTTCCAGGTCTACGTCTTGGTTGCGCTCATGTACATCGCGGTCAACCTGGCACTGTCGACCTTCGCCCGCTGGCTCGACCGGCGGCAGAGCCGCCGCTACGGCGTCGGCGCGGTGGTCGTCAACCCGGAGGACCCACTGGGCCAGGAGAAGCTGGTGAGCGCCGGGACCCCTCGCTGACCGTCGCTCAGGAAGCCGGGCCGCCTCTTCCGGTTCGACGCCTCGACCGCGCCGAGCCGGTTCAGCGGGCGACCTCGACGGCCCGCGACTCCCGGACCACGGTGATGCGGATCTGGCCGGGATAGGTGAGCTCCTCCTCGATCTGCTTGGCGATGTCACGAGCGATGACCTGCGCGCCGATGTCGTCGACCCGGTCCGGCAGGACCATGACGCGGACCTCGCGCCCGGCCTGCATCGCGAAGACCTTCTCCACCCCCTCGTGGGAGCCGGCGATCTCCTCGATCCGCTCCAGCCGCTTGACGTAGTGCTCGAGGCTCTCCCGGCGCGCGCCCGGCCGCCCACCGCTGATGGCGTCCGCGGCCTGCGTGAGCACCGCCTCGACGGTCCTGACCTCGATCTCGTTGTGGTGCGCCTCGATCGCGTGCACGACGTCCTCCGTCTCGCCGTACTTGCGGGCGACCTCGGCGCCGATCAGCGCATGGCTGCCCTCGACCTCGTGGGTCAGCGCCTTGCCGACGTCGTGCAGGAGAGCGCACCGCTTGAGCAGAGGCGGGTCCAGGCGCAGCTCGGCGGCCATCATCCCGGCCAGGTGTGCCGACTCGACCAGGTGCTTGAGGACGTTCTGGCCGTACGACGTCCGGTACCGCAGCCGCCCGAGCAGGGCGATCAGGTCGGGGTGCATGTCGGTCAGGCCGACGTCGACGAGCGCGTCTTCGCCGGCACGCACGCACAGGGCGTCCACCTCGGACTTGCTGCGCTCGTAGACCTCCTCGATGCGATGGGGATGGATCCGGCCGTCGAGCACCAGCTTCTCCAGCGTGATGCGGGCCGTCTCCCGGCGTACCGGGTCGAAGCAGGACAGCAGGACCGCCTCGGGGGTGTCGTCCACGATGAGGTTGACACCGGTCAGCGACTCGAACGCGCGGATGTTGCGGCCCTCGCGACCGATGATTCGGCCCTTCATGTCGTCGCTCGGCAGGTGCAGGACCGCGACCACGGACTCCGCTGTCTGCTCACTGGCCAGCCGCTGGATGGCCAGTGTGATCGTCTTCCGCGCCCGCTCGTCGCCCGTCTGCCGGGCATCGGCCTCGATCTCGCGCACGATCACGGCCGCGTCTCGCTTGGCCTGATGCTCCATGGCCTTGACGAGCTCGGCCTTGGCGTCAGCCGCGCTGAGCCCCGCCGTCCGCTCGAGGATCAGCCTGCGCTCCTCCTCGACCGCCACCAGCTCGGCGCGCCGGCGCTCGACCTGGGCCCCGAGCGCGTGCAGCTCCTGGTCGCGCAACGCCACCCTGCGGCCCTCGCCATCGAGGCGTTCCTCCCGGTCTACCAGTCGCTGTTCGCGCCGCTCAAGGTCGGCGCGCAGCTGCTGAAGGGCCCCCTTCACTTCGGCCAGCTCGGCCTCGGCCGCCCGCCGGCTCTCGGCGGCCGCAGTGGCCGCCAGGTCGGCGTTGCGGCGGGTGAGCCCGGCGTCCGCCTCGGCCCGGCGCCGCACCGCGACGGCCTCCGCTTCGGCCGCCGCCCGAGACTGCCCCAGCCCGGCGGAGCCGGCCGAGAGGCCGCCGCGTCTGGCCAGGAGTGCGGCAGCCACGACCAGCGCACCGAGAAGAACGCCGCCGACAACGGCCAGCGCGACCGTGAGATGACCAGCTGCGCCACCCGCCGCCAGCACGAGGTGGCCTCCCACGACTGCCGCCTTCCTCCATCGGGCCCGGCCCGCGCAGGCAGGCTCGAGCGACAACGTGAGGAACTACGCCCGTACGTCGGGCGCCAGCGGTATGGGCCTAGCGCGAGCAGACGGCTCGGCGGAGCCGGGTCGTGACGTCGATCGTGGGTCGGTCTCGAGGCGTTCTGGTGCTGGTCAGATGGTGCCGTCCGGGTGAATCCCGCTGTCCAGGCGCCGCGCGACAGCGGTCGTTGATCCTCACTAGCGTCGAGGCTAGGCCGGTATACCGGTTCGGGCAAGCAGCCGAGCGGTCAGTCCTGGTCCTCGGGCGCGAACGCGGGGAGCTCTGGACCCTCCTTGGGCGGAACCAGCGCCTCTCGAACCACCTGACGGATGAGCCCGGCCGGATAACCCTTGCGGGCAAGCAGGCCGGAAAGCCTGCGGAGTCGGGCGGCATGGGGAAGGCCCTCCGTTGCCGGCAGCCGCCGTAGAACGAGATCGCGGGCCCTCTGCAGCTCCTGGTCGGAGTCCAGGGTTTCCACCGCGCCCGCCACTGCCTCGGCCTCGACGCCGCGCCGCCGCAGCTCGACCGCCAGTGCCCGCCGAGCCAGCCCACGACCGCGATGCCGGGACTGGACCCACGCCGCCGCAAAGGCCTGGTCGTCGACGAGCCCTACGGCGGCAAGCCGGTCGAGAACCACCTCGGCGGAGACCTCCGGCACGTTGCGACGTCGGAGGGCGTCGGCCAGCTGGGCCCGGCTGCGTGGGGACGTGGTCAACAGCCGAAGGCAGATGGTGTGGGCGACCGACTCCGGATCTGGCTCCGGCTCCGGCTCCGGCTCGGCACGGTCATCGCGGCCTGCGTGCTGCATCGCGCTCAGAAGTCCACCGGAGCCGGCACCGGCGCTTCGGCATCGACGGTGGGACCGATCCCGAGCTTCTCCTTGATCCGCTTCTCGATCTCGTCGGCGAGGTCCGGGTTGTCCCGCAAAAAGGCGCGCGCGTTCTCCTTGCCCTGGCCGAGCTGGTCGCCCTCGTAGGTGTACCAGGCACCGGACTTGCGGACGATGCCCTGCTCGGCGCCGACATCGATGAGCGACCCCTCCCGGCTGATTCCCTGTCCGTAGACAATGTCGAACTCCGCCTGCTTGAACGGCGGGCTGCACTTGTTCTTGACGACCTTGACGCGGGTGCGGTTGCCGATCGCCTCGGTACCGTCCTTGAGCGTCTCGATTCGCCGTACGTCGAGTCGGATCGAGGCATAGAACTTCAGTGCCCGGCCGCCGGTCGTGGTCTCCGGCGATCCGAACATCACACCGATCTTCTCTCGCAGCTGGTTGATGAAGATCGCGGTCGTACCGGAGTTGCTCAGCGCGCCGGTGATCTTGCGCAGCGCCTGGCTCATCAGCCGGGCCTGCAGGCCGACGTGGCTGTCGCCCATCTCACCCTCGATCTCGGCCCGCGGCACCAGCGCGGCGACGGAGTCGATGACGATGACGTCGAGCGCCCCCGACCGGATGAGCATGTCGGCGATCTCGAGCGCCTGCTCGCCGGTGTCGGGCTGGGAGACCAGCAGCGCGTCGGTGTCGACCCCCAGCTTCTTCGCGTAGTCGGGGTCGAGAGCATGCTCCGCGTCGATGAAGGCGGCGATTCCACCCGCGGCCTGGGCCTGCGCCACCGCATGCAGCGCCACGGTGGTCTTGCCCGACGACTCCGGCCCGTAGATCTCCACCACCCGGCCGCGCGGCAGCCCGCCGATGCCCAGCGCCACGTCGAGCGCGATGGACCCGGTCGGAATCACCGCGATCGGTGCCCGTGCCTCGTCGCCGAGGCGCATGATCGAGCCCTTGCCGTGCTGCCGTTCGATCTGCGCCAGTGCGTTGTCGAGCGCCTTCTCGCGGTCGGGTCCAGCCATCTGCCACCCCGTCGGGTCGTGTCGTTTGGTCCGTCGGCAGCGACGTTAGAAGGCGGGTCGGACAGGTTTCGAGTGGCCGACCGGCTTCTGTGGACGCTGGACCGTCGTCCACATTAGGCGAACACCTGTTCGATGCACGCCGACACGCGGGGAGCCGCTGCCCGCCGGGGCGCGCCGACCACTCGTCAGCCCGGATCGGCAGGGCGCCCGGTGGTGAGCCGGTCGCCGAGATCGGTGCTCTGGTACAGCACCGAATGGCGGTGCCGCCGCGGGCTCACCAGTCCGGCGTCGCGCAGCGTCGCGAGGTGCTGCGAGACCGTGGCCGTCGCCAGGCCGTGGCGCCGGGCCAGCGTGGTCGTCGAGGCCGGCTCGCGCAGCGAGGCGAGCAGGGTGGCCCGGGTGCGGCCCAGCAGCCGGGACAGGCCCTCCCTCGCCGCCGAGGTCACCGGCTGCCAGAGCTCGGCGATGCCACGGGCGGGGTAGACGAGCGCGGGCTGCTGCGGCTCGTCGATGACGACCGCGAGCGCCGGCCAGGTGAAGGCGCTCGGTAGAAGGAGCAGACCTGCGCCCGCCAGTGTGCGGGTCTGCTGGAGGTGGCCCTTCTCGATGACGACGGCGTCTCCCGTCCAGGCGATGGCAGGGTGCAGGAGGGGCAGCACGTGCTCGAGCCCGCGCTCGGCCAGCAACCGGCCGTGGTGGGCGATGTCGGCCTCCAACAGCTCGCGCAGCTGGGGCCAGTGCGGGGCGACGAGCGCCTCCCATACCGACTCCAGGGCGGCCGTGACCCGCGCTCGAGTCCGCCCGGGATCGCCGACGAGCTCCTCGGCGCCGGGAGGAACCGGCTCTCCGCCGCGGTCGGCGAGCGCCCTGCGCACCTCTTCGCGGACCTGGTCCAGCGGCGTGGTCCGTACCAGAGCGAGCTGGTCCCTGACGTTCGGCAGCGGGCAGGACGGCACCGGCGTAGGGAAGTCCGGGGTGTAGCCGCGGCGGGGTTGCAGGGCCAGCAACGGCATCAGGTCGAGATCGGCGAGCAGCGGACGGACGGCCTCGAGCCACGGCAGGTGGTGGGTCCGGGTGCGCGGGTCGACCAGGGCGCGGACGGCGGCCATCGCCTCCCAGAGCGGGGAGACAGCGAAGCGCACGCGGGCGAGATCGGCCGCCCGGAAGCGCAGAACGTACATTCGTCCTCCGCCGAAGAACTGGTGCCGCCGAGGTCAGCCTCGCACGTTGGCTGCCATGGCATCGCGCACCCTCTCCAACTCGCCGCGGGCGACGTACGGCAGCGTCTTCTCCGTCCGCGAGTTCCGGGCGCTGTACGCCGCCCACGTGGCGTCGATGCTCGGTGACGTCGTCGCCGCCGTGGCGTTGACGGTCCTCGTCTTCGAGCGCACCGGATCCTCGCTGCTGGCGGCGTTGACGTTCTCGCTCGTCTTCGTGCCGCACCTCGTCGGCGGCGTCCTGCTCTCCGCGCTGGTCGACCGGCTGCCCCCCCGGCCAACCCTCGTCGCCTGCCACCTCGCCAGCGCCGCGCTGGTCGCGGTCATGGCGGTGCCCGGCATGCCGATCTGGGCACTTCTGACGCTGCTGGTCGCCCTCGGCCTCATCGCGCCGGTGTTCTCCGGCGTACGGGCGGCGATCCTGCCCGACCTTCTCCCCGACCGGTCGCAGTACGTGCTGGGGCGTGCCCTGATGCGCATGGTGGCCCAGGGGTCACAGGTCTTCGGCAACGCATTGGGGGGCGCCCTGCTGCTCCTCCTGCATCCCGGCGGTGCGCTGGTGGTCGACGCGGTGTCCTTCGCCCTCTCCGCGCTGCTGGTCCAGCTCGGCACCCGGTCGCGGCCGGCCGCCACCGGGGCAGCCGAGGTCTCGGTGGTCCGCGACTCGCTGGCCGGGATGCGTGCGGTGCTCGCTCACCGGCCGGTACGCCGGCTACTGCTTCTCGGCTGGCTGCTGCCGGCCTGCGCCGTGGCCCCGGAGGCGCTGGCCGCGCCGTACGTCCGGCTGCTCGGCGAGCCGGTCGGCGCGGTCGGGCTGCTGCTCGCCGCGATGCCGGCCGGAACCGTCGTCGCAGACCTCGCCGGCGGCCGGCTGCTCGGCCCGGTGGGGCAGCGACGGCTGCTGGTGCCGGCGGCGCTGCTGATCTGCCTGCCGCTGGTGGCCTTCGCCATCGAGCCGGAGCTGCCGCTCGCCCTGGGGCTGCTGGCACTGACCGGCCTGGGCTTCGCCTACGGCCTGGCGCTCGACCGGATGGTCCTCGACGCCGCGCCAGAGCGCCTGCGGGCTCGGGTGCTCGCGCTCGAGGGCCCCGTCCTGATGTTCGCCCAGGGTGCCGCGTTCGCCGTCTGGGGGGCGCTCGGCGAGGTCATCCCCCTGCCGCTCGTCGTCGCAGCAGCCGGCGGCTGCGGCTTGCTGGGCGTCGCCTGGCTCCGCCCGCCCCGCGCTGCAGCGTCGCCGTAACCGGTGCTCACCGCTCCGACGCAGGCACGTCCACGGACTCGCAGACCGCGCGCCAGAGCACCTTCGCCTCCTCGCCGGCCGCCAGCGCCTCGTGCACGGTCCGACCGCCGAGGCCGGCAAGCACCTGGTCGCGCGCGAAGGACTCGGCGTACGCCGACCCGAACCGCCGGTTCATCCGGGCCCAGAAGTCCGTCAACCGCATCCGGTCAGTATGGGCAGACCGCCGCTCCCGGGAACTGCGCTCCGCGGTGCAGCGAATGCGCTCCGCGCTGCAACTGTCGGTGCCCGGAGAGAAGATGGAGTAATGTCGCCGGCGAATCCGCTGCAGGACTTCTCTCCCGCCACCCGGGCGTGGTTCGAAGCGTCCTTCGCCGCGCCGACCGGGGCGCAGCTCGGCGCCTGGACGGCGATCCGCGCCGGCGGCAACGCGCTGGTCGTGGCGCCGACCGGCTCAGGCAAGACCTTGGCGGCGTTCCTCTCCGCGCTCGACCGGCTGGCCGCGACACCGGTTCCGGACCAGCCCCGACGGCGCTGCCGCGTCCTTTACGTCTCGCCGCTCAAGGCCCTCGCGGTCGACATCGAGCGCAACCTCCGGGCACCGCTCGCCGGCATCGGGCACGCTGCCGCGCGGCTGGGGCTGCCGGTGCCCACGGTCACCGTCGGCGTCCGGTCCGGCGACACACCGGCGGATCAGCGTCGCCGGTTCGGCACGGCCCCGCCGGACATCCTCATCACCACCCCCGAGTCGCTGTTCCTGCTGCTCACCTCGGCTGCGCGGGAGTCGCTGCGCGCTGTCGAGACGGTCATCGTCGACGAGGTGCACGCCGTGGTCGGCACCAAGCGCGGCGCCCACCTCGCGCTGTCGCTGGAGCGGCTCGACGCGCTGCTGGAGCATCCGGCCCAGCGCGTCGGGCTGTCGGCGACCGTCCGCCCGATCGAGGAGGTGGCGCGCTATCTCGGCGGCGGCCGGGAGGTGAGCGTCGTACAGCCGCCCACGGCCAAGACCATCGAGCTGCAGGTCGTCGTGCCGGTCGAGGACATGAGCGCGCTGGGCGAGCTGACCGGGGAACCTGTGCGAGGAGGCTCGGCGGCCGGCAACGAACCGCGGAGCTCGATCTGGCCGGCCGTCGAGGAGCGCATCGTCGACCTGATCGAGTCCCACCGGTCCACGATCGTCTTCGCCAACTCCCGGCGGCTGGCCGAGCGGCTGTGCGGGCGGCTCAACGAGATCGCCTACGAGCGGCGGCACGGCGAAGAGCTGCCGCCTGCCGGGGCGCCGGCCGAGCTGATGGGCCAGGCGGGAGCCGCCCGAGGTGCCCCGGTGGAGATCGCCCGTGCCCACCACGGCTCCGTGTCGAAGGAGCAGCGGGCCCAGATCGAGGAGGAGCTCAAGTCCGGCCGGCTGCCGGCGGTCGTGGCGACGAGCAGCCTCGAGCTCGGCATCGACATGGGCGCGGTCGACCTCGTCGTACAGGTCGAGTCACCGCCGTCGGTGGCCAGTGGGCTTCAGCGGGTGGGACGCGCCGGGCACCAGGTCGGGGCCGTGAGCTCGGGTGTGATCCTGCCCAAGTACCGCGGCGACCTGGTGCAGTCCGCCGTCGTTGCAGAGCGGATGGCCGCCGGTGCCATCGAGGCGATGCACTACCCGCGCAACCCGCTCGACGTGCTGGCCCAGCAGGTGGTCGCCATGGTGGCCATGGAGCCGTGGTCGGTCGAGGACCTCGCGGCCGTCGTACGCCGGGCAGCACCCTTCGCCGGGCTGCCGCAGAGCGCGCTGGAGGCGACCCTCGACATGCTGGCCGGTCGCTACCCGAGCGACGACTTCGCCGAGCTGCGGCCGCGGATCGTCTGGGACCGGGTCGCCGGCACGCTGACCGGGCGGCCGGGGGCGCAACGGCTGGCCGTGACCAGCGGCGGCACGATTCCCGACCGGGGCCTGTTCGGCGTCTTCCTGGTCGGTGAGAAGTCGAGCCGGGTCGGCGAGCTCGACGAGGAGATGGTCTATGAGTCGCGGGTGGGCGACGTGTTCACCCTCGGCAGCACCAGCTGGCGGATCGAGGACATCACGCACGACCGGGTGCTGGTCTCCCCAGCCCCCGGACAGCCGGGCAAGCTGCCGTTCTGGAAGGGCGACGCGCCGGGCCGGCCACTCGAGCTCGGCCGGGCGCTCGGAGCGTTTCTGCGCGAGGTCGGCCGCCTCGAGCCAGCAGCCGCCAAGGCCCGGGTGACGGCTGCCGGGCTCGACGACTGGGCCGCCGAGAACCTGCTGTCCTATCTCGCCGAGCAACGTGAGGCGACCGGTCACCTGCCGGATGACCGCACGCTGCTGGTCGAGCGCTTTCGCGACGAGCTCGGCGACTGGCGGCTCGTCGTGCACTCGCCGTTCGGCGCCCAGGTGCACGCTCCCTGGGCGCTGGCGCTGACCGCACGGCTGCGGGAGCGCTACGGCGTCGAGGTCGCGGCCATGCACTCCGACGACGGCATCGTGCTGCGGCTGCCGGAGACCGAGGAGCCGCCGCCGGCCGAGCTTGCGATCTTCGCCGCGGAGGAGGTCGAGCCCGCGGTGCAGGCGGAGGTCGGCGGATCGGCGCTGTTCGCCTCGCGGTTCCGGGAGTGCGCCGCCCGCGCGCTGCTGCTTCCACGCCGCAACCCCGGCCGGCGTACGCCACTGTGGCAGCAGCGCCAGCGCAGCGCCCAGCTGCTGCAGGTCGCGAGCGACTACGGCAGCTTCCCGATCGTGCTGGAGACGATGCGGGAGTGCCTCCAGGACGTCTTCGACGTCCCGGGCCTGGTGGAGCTGATGCGCGACGTCGAGGCGCGACGGGTGCGCCTGGTGGACGTCGAGACCTCCACTCCGTCGCCCTTCGCCCGGTCCCTGCTCTTCGGCTACATCGGCGCCTTCATGTACGAAGGCGACTCGCCCCTCGCGGAACGACGGGCCCAGGCACTCTCGCTCGACTCCACGCTGCTCGCCGAGCTGCTCGGGCAGGCCGAGCTCCGTGAGCTGATCGACGCCGACGCCCTGACCGAGGTGGAGGGTGAGCTGCAGCGGCTCGCCGACGGCCGGCGGGCCTACGACCTCGACTCCACCGCGGACCTGCTGCGGGTCGTCGGCGACCTGTCCACGGCCGAGGCGCTTTCCCGGGGCGCCACGCCGCAGTGGCTGGCCACGCTCGAGGAGGCACACCGGGCGCTGCGGGTCCGGGTCGCCGGCGAGGAGCGCTGGGTCGCGGTCGAGGACGCCGGCCGGCTGCGCGACGCCCTCGGGGTTCCGCTGCCGGTCGGCGTACCGGCGGCCTTCCTCGAGTCGGTACGCGACCCGCTCGGTGACCTCGTCGGTCGCTTCGCCCGCACGCACGGCCCGTTCGCGGCGGCGGAGGTCGCCGCCCGGCTCGGCCTCGGGGTCGCGGTCGTGGAGACGACGCTCGCCCGGCTGGGCGCGAACGGCCGGGCGGTGCACGGGGAGTTCCGGCCTGGTGGCAGCGGGTTGGAGTGGTGCGACGCCGAGGTGCTGCGGGCGTTGCGGCGCCGGTCGCTCGCGAAGCTCCGCAAGGACGTCGAGCCGGTGCCGGCAACGGCACTTGCCCGGTTCCTGCCGGCGTGGCAGCAGCTGGGAACCCATGGGGGGTCGGGTTACGACGCCCTGCTGCGGGCGGTCGACCAGCTGCAGGGCGCAATCGTGCCGGCCAGCGCGCTGGAGCGTCTGGTGCTTCCGGCCCGGGTCGGTGACTTCACACCGGCGATGCTGGACGAGCTGTGCTCGGCCGGCGAGGTGCTCTGGGCGGGAGCCGGCGCGCTGGCCGGCGCGGACGGCTGGGTGTCGCTCTACCTTGCCGACGCCGCGCCGCTGCTCCTGCCACCAGCCGGTCCGGACGCCGACCTGACCCCTCTGCACCAAGCCGTGCTCGACGCGCTCGACGGTGGTGTCGCGACCTTCTTCCGCCAGCTCTCCGACCGGGCCGGCTCGCTCGACGACGCCGCGCTGAGCGCCGCGCTGTGGGACCTGGTGTGGTCCGGCCGGGTCACCAACGACACGCTGAGCCCGCTGCGGTCGCTCATCGGCACCGGCCGTACGACGCACGCGGCCCGGCGGCCCCCGGCCCGCAGCCGCTACCCGAGGCGCCGGCCGGCTCTGCCGTCCCGCTCCGGACCGCCGACCACGGCCGGGCGCTGGTCCCTGCTCCCCGACCGCGAGCCGGATCCCAGCCGGCGAGCCCACGCGCTCACCGAAGCTCTTCTGGAGCGGCACGGGGTGCTGACGCGCGGTGCGGTGATGGCCGAGCGGGTGCCCGGCGGCTTCGCGGCGGTCTACCCGTTGCTCAAGGCCTACGAGGAGTCTGGCCGGGCCCGACGCGGCTACTTCGTGGAGGGACTCGGCGCGGCGCAGTTCGCCGTACCCGGAGCTGTCGACCGGATGCGGGCGATGGCGACCCGGCGCCAGCCGGGCGCGGAAGCACCCGCCTGGGAGTCACCCGTACCGGCCGGCTGGGCGGAGCGGGAGCGCCAACGCCGGCGCCGGGACGACGCCGGCGCGCTGGTGCTGGCGGCCACCGATCCGGCCAACCCGTACGGCGCCGCACTGGGGTGGCCGGAACGACCGGTGCAGGACGGCGATCCGGCAAAGGGGCACCGACCAGGGCGCAAGGCCGGTGCGCTGGTCGTCCTCGTGGACGGGGCGCTGGCCCTCTACGTCGAGCGCGGCGGCCGGTCCCTGCTGTCCTGGACCGACGACCCGGCCGTGCTCACCCCGGCTGTCGATGCCCTCGCACTGGCCGTCCGCGAGGGCAACCTCGGCCGGCTCGCGGTCGAGCGTGCCGACGGCGAGGCGGTGCTGACCTCTGAGCTCGGCCGGGCTCTGGAGGCCGGCGGGTTCCGCCCCACGCCGCGCGGGCTTCGACTGCGGGCCTGATGCCCGAAGGTGACACGGTCCGGCTGGCGGCCGCCCGGCTGCACGGGGCGCTGGCCGGCCGGGTTGTGGTCCACAGCGACTTCCGGGTGCCGCAGCACGCCACCGCCGATGTCGCCGGTGCCCGGGTGCTCGACTTCTCCTCCTACGGCAAGCACCTGCTCTGCCGCTTCGATCGCGGGCTCACGCTGCACACCCACCTGCGGATGGACGGCTCGTGGCACCTGCTGGCCGCGGGCCGGCCGGCCCGCCGCCTGGACTCCGACGTACGGGTTGTTCTGGTCGCCGACAGCGGTACGACGGCGCTCGGCCTGCGGCTGCCGATCGTCGACCTCGTGCCGACCTCCGACGAGAGCGCCCTGGTCGGACACCTGGGTCCCGACATCCTGGCTCCGGACTTCGACGAGCTCGAGGCCCTCCGGAGGCTCACGGCCGCGGCAGAGCGGCCGGCGGTGGCCGCTCTGCTCGACCAGCGCAACCTGGCCGGCATCGGCAACATGTGGGCCGGCGAGACCTTCTTCCTCCGCGGCGTACGCCCGTGGGAGGCCATCGGTGCCGTCGACGCGACCGGTCTGGTGCGGCTGGCGCGGCGGATGATGACCTACGCGCTGACCCATCCCGGCCAGGTCACCACCGGCAACACCCGCCGAGGCGGGACCCACTGGGTCTACGGGCGGGCCGGGAAGCCCTGCCGGCGGTGCGGGACGCCGGTCGCCTTCCGTCCGGCCGGACCCGGCCCCCACGACCGCGAGACCTGGTGGTGCCCGGTCTGCCAGCCGGAGCGGACGCGGCGCTAGGCCGCAGCGACCACCGGTGGGTTGCCCGCCGGCAGCCCCACCACCGGCGCCACCGGAGCCTCGACCACGGCCAGCCCGTCGCTCACCTCGCGCAGCACCTCGGACAACGGTACGCCGAGCGCGGCCGTGATCGCCGCGAGCAGCTCCGAGGACGCCTCCTTCTGTCCGCGCTCGACCTCGGAGAGGTAGCCCAGGGACACCCGGGCAGTGGCGCTGACCTCGCGCAAGGTGCGCTGCTGGCGCTGCCGGGTGCGCCGGAGCGCATCGCCCAGCAGGCTGCGGAGCAGCACCATGCGGTGTCCCCTTCGCATCGATGTCCGGCCGGCGACCCCCACCGTACCGTCGGCACCCAACGCCTGGTGACTTAACGCTGCCGTCCCTTCACGCAACAACGCGGTCACTCCCCCGGTTCCCCGAGCAGCTGGCGCCGGAGCAGGTCCAGCGCCGCCACCACCGCCAGCGCGCGGATCCGCGCCCGGTTCCCGGTGAGCGGCCGCGGCACCGCGAAGCTGCCCGCCGGGCCGGCGAGACCGACGTACACCGTTCCGACCGGCGTACCCTCCTGCTCCGCCGGGCCGGCCACCCCGGTCAGGGACAGCCCGTACGTCGCGGCCAGCCGGTCCCGGGCGCCCTCGGCCATCGCCACAGCGGTCTCCGCCGAGACCACCCCTGCCCTCTCGAGGGTGGCCGGGGGTACGCCGAGCAGCTGACCCTTGAGCTCGGTGGCATAGGCGACCACACCGCCGCGGAAGGTGGCCGAGGAGCCGGCCGGCCCGGTCAGCCGGGCAGCGAGCTGGCCACCGGTGAGCGACTCCGCCACCGCCACGCTGGCGCCCGCCTCCCGCAACAGCCGGTACGTCGCCGACTCGAGGGTCTCGTCGTCGGTGCCGTAGACGTTCGCGCCCAGGGCTGCTCGCGCCCGGCGCTCTACCGGCTCGATCAACCCGGCGGCGGCCGCGGCGTCCGCGGCCTTGGCGGTGATGCGCACCCGCACCTCGCCGCCGCCGGCCAGGAACGCGATCGTCGGGTTTCCCGCCCGGTCCAGCTCGGAGTCCAGCTCGGCCAGCGCCTCGGCCACCGCGGACTCCCACATGCCCGCCACCCGCAGCACCCGGGAGACGATGACGGCCGGCGAACCGGCCCGCCGGAGCAGGTCGGGCAGCACCGACGCCGTGAACATCGCCGCCATCTCGTGCGGTACGCCGGGCAGGGCGTACACGACTCCGGCGGCGAGCTCCAGGCGGAGCCCCGGCGCCGAGCCGCGCGGGTTGGCGAGGACGTCGGCGCCCCGCGGTCGGTCGGCCTGGCGGTAGTTGCGCTCGGGAACCCCCCGACCGAAGCCGGCGTACCGCTCGCGCAGCGCCCGCTCCAGCTCCGGGTCGCGGTCGAGCACCACGCCCGCCACCGACGCCAGCGCCTCCCGGGTCAGGTCGTCCTGGGTCGGGCCGAGGCCGCCGGTGAGCACCAGCGCGTCGGCGCGACCGAGGCCGGCCGAGACGGCGGCCGCGATCCGTCCGACGTTGTCGCCGACCACCACCGAAGTCGTGACGTCGAGGCCGGCCGCCGCTAGCCGCCGACCGAGCTCGGCCGCATTGGTGTTCACGATGTCGCCGAGCAGCAGCTCGGTGCCCACCGCCAGGAGCTCGACCCTCACCCGGACCCGGCGGGGTCGCCGCGCGCCACCCGCTCGGCGGTCCGCCGCCGCTTCAGCTCGGCCCGGGCGCTGGTACGCCGGAGCGTCACCGCCCGGGTGACGTAGTCGGCGCCGGTCACGACGGTGACCGCGACGGCCGCTCCCATGAGCACGCCCCGCCCGGTGGCCGGCCAGCCGGTCAGCGGCAGCACGTACATGCCGGCCGCAAGCGTCTGCAGGAGCGTCTTGAGCTTGCCGCCCCGGCTCGCCGGCATCACGCCGTGCCGGATGACGACGAACCGCAGCGCGGTTACGCCGACCTCCCGCGTCACCACCAGGACCGTCACCCACCAGGGCAGCTCGCCGAGCGCGGAGAGCCCGAGAAACGCTGCTCCGGTGAGTGCCTTGTCGGCGATCGGATCGGCGATCACGCCGAAGTCGGTCACCAGCCCGCGCCGGCGCGCGATGTTCCCGTCGATTCGGTCGGTGGCCGAGGCGACGGCGAACACTGCGAACGCACCCACCCGTGAGCCCGTCGACGAGCCGCGCAGCAGGATCAGCGCGAAGACCGGCACCAGCAGCAGCCGCAGCACGGTGAGCCCGTTGGCGATGTTGCGTACGCCGGCCTTCGGGGCCGGCAGCCGAGCCGCCTGCGCCTGGTTCACCGGGCGGCTGCCAGCACGCTCCCGGCGGGACGGACCACCTCGACCAGCTCCGCGGTCAGGTCGACCCCCGAGCTGCCGGTGACCACCGCCCGAACCAGGTCACCCACACCCAGACCGCCCCGGGCGACAGCGGTGAGCGTGGTCGTCCCGTCCACCTCCGGCGCCTGGTGCGCCGCCCGACCCTCCGCTACCAAGCCGTCGACGGACTCGACCAGCACCTCCACGCCGGACCCGACCCGCTCCTCCGCGCGCTGCGCGGTGAGCTCCTCGGCCAGCCGGGAGATCCGGTCCAGCCGCCGGTCGATGACGCGCGGCCCGCACTTCCCCGGCAGCCCGGCGGCCTCGGTCCCGTCCTCGTCGGAGTAGCCGAAGACACCGATGGCGTCGAGCCGGGCAGCGGACAGGAACCGCTCGAGCTCGACCACATCGGCGCGCGTCTCACCCGGGAAGCCGACGATGAAGTTCGACCGTACGCCGGCCACGGGGGCTCGCCGGCGTACCTCCTCGAGCAGTGCGAGGAAGCGGTCGCCGTCGCCGAAGCGGCGCATCCGCCGCAGCAGCGGACCGCTCGCGTGCTGGAACGACAGGTCGAAGTAGGGCGCGACACCCGGCGTCGTCGTGAGCGCCTCGACCAGCGTCGGGCGCAGCTCGGCCGGCTGCAGGTAGGACACCCGTACCCGTACGACGCCAGGGACCGCGGCCAGCTCCGGCAGCAGCGCCTCGAGCAGCCGCAGGTCGCCGAGGTCCTTGCCGTACGATGTGGAGTTCTCGCTGACCAGCACCAGCTCGCGTACGCCGGAGTCGGCCAGCCAGTGCGCCTCGGCCAGCACGTCGGCCGGCGAGCGGGAGACGAACGAGCCGCGGAACGACGGGATCGCGCAGAACGCGCACCGCCGGTCGCAGCCGGACGCCAGCTTGAGCGGGGCGACCGGTCCACCGGTGAGCCGCCGGCGCAGCGGCCGCGGACCGGATGCCGGCCCGCCGCTGCCGACGTCCGCCGTCGTGGCGTGCCCGGGCACCGACACCGTCGACCCGGCGGCGGCGGCCCGGCGTACCGGCGTCAGTGGGAGCAGGGTGCGCCGGTCCACCGGCCGGCGCGGTGCCGGCGGCCGGCCGGCCAGCACGTCCTCGAGCCGGTCGCCGATGGCGGCATAGTCGTCGAAGCCGAGGACCGCGTCGGCCTCGGGGAGCGCGGCCGCCAACGTCTCGCCGTACCGCTCGGCCAGGCAGCCGACGGCCACCACCGCCCGGGGCCCGTCCTGACCCTTCAGCTCGGCCGCCGCCAGCAACGTGTCGATCGAGTCCGACTTCGCGGCCGCCACGAATCCACAGGTGTTGACCAGGACGGCGTCCGCGCCGGCCGCGTCGTCCACTAGCCGCCAGCCGCCCTCGGCGAGCCGCCCGGCGAGCTCCTCGCTGTCGACCTCGTTGCGGGCGCACCCGAGCGTGACCAGGGCGACCGTACGGGGGGCGGGCATGAGCCCAGCGTAGCCGGGGGCTCGGGCGGCGCGGTCCCGAGAAGACGGCCGGCGGGGCGGCGTCAGCCGACCGACGCGGCCGGGTCCCCCGGGTTGAAGACGACCCGGGTGACGGCGCCCATGGCTCCCGGCGGCCCGAGGTCGCGACCGTTGACGACGAGGTCCACGGCGCCGGCGTTGCCGATGATCAGCCGAAGCTGCGTGGCGTCGCGGAAGACCCGCGACGCGCCGGCGGTGAGGACACCCTGGAAGAGGCGTGCTCCGGTCGCATTGGTGATGCTGATCCAGCTCTTGTCGGTGGGGACGCGCACCTGGACGGTCACCATGTTGGGGTCGATCTGGGCCACCGCGTCGCTCGGTGGCGGTGGCGCTGGCCGTGTGGAGGGACGCGCGGACGGCACCTTCGCCGCCGGCGAACTGGTCAGCTGTGGCACGGTGAAGGCCCCGGGCCGGTCACCCGGAGACCGCAGCAGGTGCACGCCGGCGACCACGCAGACCACCACCAGGGCCGCGGCCATCGCCGCGGTCCAGTTGGGCCGCCGCCGCCGCTCAGCGCGCGCGGCGGTGGCGCGATCCAGCCCGGGCATCGTCATCGGCGCCGGCGCCCAGCCATGGTCGCGGTCGAACTCCGCCACCAGCGGCGCCGGGTCCAGCCCGAGTACGGCGGCGATGCTGCGCAGGTGGCCTCTGGCATAGACCGATCCGCCGCACGGGGCGAAGTCGTCCGCCTCCATCGAGGCGATGACCGTCGCCCGGATGCAGGTGGCCGCGGCCACGTCTTCGATGGTCGACCCGCGGGCCGCCCGAGCGGAGCTCAGGGTCTCGCCGATGGCCATGGGCGATCTCCTTCCGGCGCAGCCGTACGCCGACCGCCGCCGGTTCCCCGGTCAGCGACTAGCCCATTCAGTCTAGGCGCCGCGGGCGGCGGACCCGGAGGTGCCGGGCGGCGCGCCGCGGCCCGGTCCGGCCGAGGCCCCCGGCCCCTCGACCCGACCGCCGTGGCGGCGGACGCCGGGTGGCCGGTCGAGCTCGCGGTAGAGACATACGCGGTCGAAGCGCTCAGGACCGACGGCGACGAAGTCGGGCAGCCGCCCGTAGACGGTGAAGCCTTCGGAGGCGTAGAGGTCCAGCGCGGCGTGGTTGTTCCCTCGTACGTCGAGCACGAGAACCTCGACCGCTGCCCTGCGGGCGTCCTCGACGAGCGTGCGCACGACCCGGCGGGCCAGCCCTGACCGCCGGGCACCCGGGTGGGTCATCACCTTGCGCAGCTCGGCGTTGTGCTCGAAGACGACACCGGCCAGCCGGACCCAGTAGCCGAACGCCGCCACCCGCCCGCCACGGCGTACGACGAGCAGCCGGGCGTGCCCCTGGCGCACCTGCACGAGCAGCCCGTCCAGCCAGGAGTCGACCTCGGCACGCGGTGGCTCGGACAGCCAGCCCACCGCTCCGCCGAGCGCCGCCACCGCGGCGACCACCCGGTGGACATCGGCGTAGAGCGCCTCGTCGGCGGTGACCGGCCAGTCCGGCTCCCGACCGTCGGCTCCGGGTTCCACCGGCAGGAGTATGGCCGCCGGCCGCGCCTACGCTGAGCCGGTCGAGCCGCGATCCGGGGGGCCAGCAGTGGTGAGCACGGCGGGGACGAGCGGGCCGGCACCCGCGGTGCTCGCCCGTGGCCTGTGGAAGCGTTTCGGCACCACGACGGCGGTGGCCGGCGTGGACCTCTACGTGCCGGCCGGCAGCTTCTTCGGCCTGGTGGGACCGAACGGCGCGGGCAAGACCACCACACTGAGCATGCTGACCGGGCTGCTCCGGCCGGACGCCGGCTCCGCACTGGTCGACGGTGTGGACGTCTGGGCCCACCCCCTGGAGACCAAGCGGCGGATCGGCGTACTTCCCGAAGGCCTGCGCCTGTTCGAGCGGCTGACCGGGTCGGAGCTGCTGACCTACATCGGTCGGCTGCGCCGGCTGCCCGCGGCCGATATCGGGTCCAGAACGGCGGAGCTGCTCGGCGTCCTCGACCTCGAGCCGGCCGGCGACACGCTGGTGGTCGACTACAGCACCGGCATGCGCAAGAAGGTCGCGCTGGCCGCGGCGCTGCTGCACAACCCGCGGGTGCTCTTCCTCGACGAGCCGTTCGAGGGCGTCGACCCGGTGTCGGCGCGGACCATCCGGGCGGTGCTCGAGCGCTACACCAGGACCGGGTCGACCGTGGTGTTCTCCAGCCATGTCATGGAGCTGGTCGAGCGGCTCTGCGACGCCGTCGGGGTGATCAGTGCCGGCCGGGTGGTCGCGAGCGGCCCGCTGGACGCCGTGCGCGGCGACCGGAGCCTCGAGGACGTCTTCGTCGATCTGGTCGGAGCCGGCGGGCGGGAGGAGAGGAGCCTGTCGTGGCTCGGCTCTTCGCCGCGCTGAAGCTCCGGCTGCTGCGCAACGGCGTACGCCGTGCCCCCGGCCGGATCCTGGCCCTGGTTCTCGCGCTGGTCCTCGGCGCACTGGTGGGCGGCGGGGGGCTGGTCGCGCTGGCCAGCCTGCGTGGCCAGGGCCACCAGGCGACCTCCGTCGGCATCGTGGTGTTCACCATGCTGGCGCTGGGCTGGACCGTCATGCCGCCGCTGCTCTTCGGCGCCGACGAGACCCTCGACCCCGCCCGGCTGGCCCTGCTGCCCCTGACCCGCCGCCAGCTGATGACCGGGCTTCTCGCCGCCTCGGCGGTCGGGCGGCGGTGACCGCGCTGGTGCTGATCGGGGCGCTGATCGGGCTGTCGGGCGGACCGGGGTCGGCGCTGGTCGGCCTGCTCGCGATCGCGCTCGAGCTGGCGCTGTGCCTGTCGCTGAGCCGGGCGGTGACCTCGGCGCTGTCCGGGCTGCTGCGCAGCCGCCGCGGCCGAGACCTGTCGGTCGTGGTGGGTGCGCTGCTGGCGGTGGGCGTGCAGGTGCTGAACCTCACCTTCCAGCGCCTCTTCCGCTCCGCCGACCCCGACGCCGTCCTCTCCGGTCTCACCGACCGGCTGCGATGGACGCCACCGGGACTGGCCGCCACCGCGATCGAGGACGGCCGCGAGGGCCGGTACGGCGCCGCGCTGCTCGCGCTGGCGGTCGTGGCGGCGACCGTGGCCGGGCTGCTGGTCTGGTGGCAGCGGACCCTGGCCCGGGCCCTCACCACCGCCGACGCCTCCAGCGCCGTCCGCAAGCCCTCCCGGCGCCGGGGAGCTGCAGCTGCTCGAGGGCGGTCGGTGCTGTCCGGCCGGGCCGGCGCCGTCGCCGCCAAGGAGCTCCGTTACGCGTGGCGGGACCCGCGCCGCAAGACCGCCTGGGTGAGCGCACTGGTGGTCGGCGCCCTGGTGCCGCTGGCCTCGGTGGCGGGCGGCGGTGGCCTGCACCGCGGGGCCGTCTTCGCCGTGTGCTCGGTGGCGATGTTCGCCGGCCTGCAGTCGTTCAACTCCATCGGGCTGGACGGTGCGGCCACCTGGGTCAACCTGACCACGGCCACCCTGCCGGGGGATCTCGTCGCCGACCTGGCCGGCAAGAACCTGGCTGTCGCGCTGGTCGCCGTCCCGGCGCTCGGCGTGGTCGGCCTGGTGCTGGCCGTGCTGAGCGGCGGGTGGCTGCTGCTGCCACTGGCACTGGCCGCGGCCGGGTGCCTGCTCGGCGTCGCCCTCGGGGTCGGGAACGTGCTCAGCGTGCGGGCGCCGTACGCCGTCCCTGAACGCCCGACCGGCGCGTTCGCCACGACCGGCGCCGGGCAGGGCTGCGCGATCGGCGTGGTGGCCCTGCTCGGCACGGTGTCGGTCCTGGCGCTCATGGTGCCGCCCGCCGCGGTGACCCTCGGGCTCTACGCCGTGAGTGGACGCCCAGCGCTGCTGCCGGTGCTGGTGCTCGCGCCGGCGTACGGGGCCGGGGTGTGCTGGGCGGGCCGCCGGCTGGCCGCCGGCGCGCTGCTCGAACGGATGCCGGAGGTGCTCGCCGCGGTCAGCCCGAAGCGTGCGGCCTGAGCTCAGCCCCCACGCAGCGTCGTGAGGACCGGCTCCAGCTCCTCCGGGCGGACGAGGACGTCGCGCGCCTTGGAGCCCTCGCTCGGCCCGACGACACCGCGGCTCTCCATCAGGTCCATCAGCCGACCGGCCTTGGCGAAGCCCACCCGCAGCTTGCGCTGCAGCATCGAGGTCGAGCCGAACTGCGTGGAGACCACCAGCTCGATCGCCTGGAGCAGCAGGTCGCGGTCGTCACCCACCTCGTCGTCGGGCTCCTTGGCGACGCCGCCGGCGGCCTCGCCGTTGGTCACGTCCGCGCGGTAGCTCGGCTCCTTCTGCGCGGTGCAGTGCGCGACCACGTCGCGGATCTCCGACTCGGACACGAACGCACCCTGCAGCCGGGTCGGCTTGCCGGCCCCCATCGGCAGGAACAGAGAGTCGCCCACGCCGACCAGCTTCTCCGCGCCCACGGAGTCGAGGATCACCCGGGAGTCGGTCGCGCTCGCGGTCGCGAAGGCGAGCCGGGACGGCACGTTGGCCTTGATCAGGCCGGTCACCACGTCGACGCTGGGCCGCTGGGTGGCCAGCACGAGGTGGATCCCCACCGCGCGGGCCATAGCGGTGATCCGGCAGATCGCGTCCTCGACGTCGCGGGGCGCCACCATCATCAGGTCGGCCAGCTCGTCCACGATCACCAGGATGTAGGGGTAGGGCGTGTAGACCCGCTCGCTGCCCGGCACCGGCGTCAGGTCGCCCGACCGCACCCGGGCGTTGAACTCGTCGACATGGCGTACGCCGGCCGCGGCGAGGTCCTCGTAGCGCAGCTCCATCTCGCGTACCACCCACTGCAGCGCGGTGGCGGCCTTCTTCGGGCTGGTGATGATCGGCGTGACGAGGTGCGGGACGCCGGTGTAGTTGGTCAGCTCGACCCGCTTGGGGTCGATCAGCACCAGCCGCACCTCGTCCGGGGTGGCCCGGCTCAGCACCGAGGTCACCAGGGTGTTGATACAGGTGGACTTGCCGGCCCCGGTGGCGCCGGCGATGAGGATGTGCGGCATCTTGGCCAGGTTGGCCAGGACGAAGCCGCCCTCGACGTCCTTGCCGAGCCCGACGACGAGCGGGTGGTGGTCAGCGGTGGCAGCCGGGGAACGGAGCACGTCGCCGAGGCTCACCAGCTCCCGGTCGACGTTGGGGATCTCGATCCCGATCGCGGACCGGCCGGGGATTGGGCTGATGATCCGTACGTCGGGGCTCTTGACGGCGTACGCGATGTTGCGGGACAGCGCGGTGATCCGCTCGACCTTGACGCCGAGTCCGAGCTCGACCTCGTAGCGGGTCACGGTCGGGCCGCGGCTGAACCCGGTCACCGAGGCGTCGATGCCGAACTGGTCGAGCACCGCCGACAGCGCCTCGACCACGGCGTCGTTGGCGGCGCTGCGCGCCTTGGGCGGGGTGCCGGCGCGCAGCATCGTGGGCGGCGGCAGCAGGTAGCCGCCCTCCTGCCCGGTCAGGGAGAGCTGCTGCCCCCGGTCGGGCGCCGGTCGCGGAGCCGGCGGTGACGACGGCTCCGCCTCGCTGTCGGTGCCGGTGACGTCCTCGCCGGCGGTCGGCGACGCGGCGTCCGCCCCCACCAGCGGCGACGCGCTGAACGGCTCGTCCTGCGCCATCACGCCGACCCGGCGCCGGCTGGGGCGCCGGCGCAGCGATGCCGAGGGCTCATCCCCGTCCGAGCCGTGGGCCGAGCCCGCGTCGTTGTCGTCTTCGCTGTCGGCCGCCTTCGCCCGCCGGCGCGGCAGCCGGTCCCGCAGGGCCCGGAGCCGGTCCGGCACGGTGTGCACCGGCGTACCGGTCACCACCATCAGTCCGAACCCGGCCAGCAGGAGCAGCAGCGGGGCCGCCAGGTACGACGTCACGGCGGTCGCCAGCGGCGAGGCGGTCAGGAAGCCGATAAGACCACCGGCCGCGGCTCGTCCCGACGCCGTCGTCGGGGAGCCGTGCAGCAGGTTCAGCAGCCCAAGTGCGCCGGCCGCGAGGGCGGCCAGGCCGATCACCAGCCGGCCGCGGCCGGCTCGGCCGGCCGGCCGGCGCAGCAGCCGCCAGGCCAGCGCCGCCAGTAGCAGCGGCACGACCACCACGGCCGACCCGGCCACCCAGCGGACCGCACCGGAGAGCCAGTCGCCCACCAGCCCGCCCGAGTGCAGCCACGCGCCGACGGCGAGGACCAGGGCGGCGCCCAGCGCGAGCAGGCCGAGGCCGTCCCGGCGGTGCGCCGGGTCGAGGTCGCCCACCCCCTTGCCGATCCGGCGGGCCAGCCCGCCGAGCCCGGCGGCGACCAGCCGCCAGGTCCCGACCGCCAGCCGGCCGAGCCCCCGCAGCAGGGCGACGAGAAGTCGGAGCAGCGCCCGCAGAACGAGTGCGAACCGGCTCGGCCCCGGACGCTGCTGCGGTCGGGTCGTCCGCTGGCGCACCGGAGTGGTGCGCGTGGTGAGGACCACGCGCCGGCTCTTCACCGAGCCGCGGGAGGTCGCCGGTCGAGCCGGGGTGCGGACAGCCATCCGCCCACGCTAGCCCGTGAGTATCAGCAGCACCATCCGCAACACCCGCCAAGCCGGTGCGCGGCCGGTTGACGATTTCTGCACACCACCGGCTGAAACCGGTTACGGAGTGACAGCCGTGGGTCGCCTGTGACATCCATCTCACCGGTCGTGTTCAGGAGTGGTGTGCCTTCCGGCGTCCTGCGAGGCTTCCTGGTGAGGGTGAGCCCTCGATGACCGCCGTCAGACCTCGATGACCACCGGCAGGATCATCGGACGTCGGCGGTAGGTGTCGCCCACCCAGCGGCCGACGGTCCGGCGTACCAGCTGTTGCAGCTGGTGGGAGTCGGCCACGCCCTCGGCGGCGGCGGACTCCAGGGCCGCCTCGATCAGCGGCCGGACCCCCTCGAAGGCGTCCTCCTCGCCACTGACACCCCGGCTGAAGATCTCCGGCCCGCTGGCCACCTTGCCGGTCACCGAGTCCACCACGACCACGACCACGACGAACCCCTCGTCGCCCAGGATCCGGCGGTCCTTGAGCGAGGACTCGCCGATGTCGCCGACGACGAGCCCGTCGACGTAGACGTAGCCGCACGGCACCTTGCCCGTGATCCTCGCGACGCCGTCCACCAGGTCGACGACCACGCCGTCGTCGGCCAGCACGATCCGGTCGGCCGGTACGCCGGTCGCCCGGGCCAGCTCGGCGTGCGCGCGCAGGTGCCGCCACTCGCCGTGGATCGGCAGCACGTTGCTCGGCCGGGTGGCGTTCAGCACGAAGAGCAGCTCGCCCGCCGGGGCGTGCCCGGACACGTGCACCAGCGCGACGCCCTTGTGTACGACGGTAGCCCCCCAGCGGGAGAGCCCGTTGATCACCCGGTACACCGCGTTCTCGTTGCCCGGGATGAGCGAGGAGGCGAGTACGACGGTGTCCGCCGGCTCGATCCGGATCTGGTGGTGGTCGCGGTTGGCCATCCGGGACAGCGCCGAGAGCGGCTCGCCCTGCGAGCCGGTCGAGATCAGCACCAGCTGCTCCGGCGGCAGCGAGTCGACCTCCTTCAGGTCGACCATCAGGCCCGGCGGCACCCGCAGGTAGCCCAGGTCGCGGGCGATCCCCATGTTGCGCACCATCGACCGGCCGACCATGGCCACCCGCCGGCCGTGCTGGCGGGCGGCGTCGAGCACCTGCTGCACCCGGTGCACGTGGCTCGCGAAGCAGGCCACGATGATCCGGCCGGACGCCGCCTGGAAGACCGACCCGAGCACCCGGCCGATCTCGCGCTCGCTGGTGACGAAGCCGGGCACCTCGGCGTTCGTGGAGTCGCTCATCAGCAGGTCGACGCCCTCGGCACCGAGCCGGGCGAAGCCGCCGAGGTCGGTGAGCCGGCCGTCGAGCGGCAGCTGGTCGAGCTTGAAGTCACCGGTGTGCAGCACCAGACCGGCCGTCGTACGGATCGCGACGCCCAGCGCGTCGGGGATCGAGTGGTTGACCGCGAGGAACTCACACTCGAACGGCCCCAGCCGCTCCCGGTCGCCGGCCGCGACCTCGAGGGTGTACGGCGTCAGCCGGTGCTCGGTGAGCTTGCCCTCGAGCAGGGCCAGGGTGAGGCGGGAGCCCACCACCGGCAGGTCCGGCTTCTCCCGGAGCAGGAAGGGGACCGCCCCGATGTGGTCCTCGTGCCCGTGGGTCAGGACCAGCGCCTCGATGTCGTCGAGACGATCGCGGATGTAGCTGAAGTCGGGCAGGATCAGGTCGACGCCCGGCTGCTCGGGCTCCGGGAAGAGCACTCCGCAGTCGACGATGAGCAGCCGTCCGGAGTGCTCGAAGACCGTCATGTTGCGGCCGATCTCGCCGAGGCCGCCCAGCGCTACCAGCCGCAGGCCGTTCGCCGGCAAGGCCGGTGGCGGCCCGAGCCCGGGGTGCGGATGGCTCACAGCTCGATACCGGCGGCCGCGACGTCGGCCTTGAGCTGCTCCACCTGCTCCCCGGTGGCCTCGACCAGCGGCAGCCGCACCGGTCCGGCCGGCAGGCCCAGCAGGTTCAGCGCCGCCTTGGTCAAGATCACACCTTGGGTGCGGAAGAAGCCGGTGAACGCGGGCAGCAGCCGCAGGTGCAGGGCACGCGCCGCGGCCACGTCGCCGGCATGGAACAGGCCGATCATCTCGGCCACCTCGGTGCCGAAGACGTGGGTGACCACGCCCACCACCCCGACCGCCCCGACGGCCAGCAGCGGCAGCGTGTTGATGTCGTCACCGGAGTAGACCGCCAGGTCGCTGCGAGCCCGCAGCCAGGAGGTGGCGGCGAGGTCGCCCTTGGCGTCCTTCACCGCCAGGATCCGAGGGTGCTCGGCCAGCCGCACCAGCGTGTCGGTCTCCAGCGCCAGCCCGGTCCGGCCGGGGATGTCGTAGAGCAGCATCGGGAGGTCGGTGGCCTCCGCCACGGCGGTGAAGTGCGCCACCACTCCGGCCTGCGGCGGCTTGTTGTAGTACGGCGTGACCGCCAGCAGGCCGGTCGCCCCGGCCTTCTCGGCCACCCTGGCGAGCTCGGCCGAGTGGGCCGTGTCGTTGGTGCCCACGCCGGCCAGCACCTGCGCCCGGTCGCCGACCGCCTCCACCACGGCGCGCAGCAGCGACTCCTTCTCCGCGTCGCTGGTGGTGGCCGACTCCCCCGTCGTACCGCTGATCACCAGACCGTCGCTGCCGTGCTCGACGAGGTGGACCGCCAGCCGGCCGGCGCCGTCGTGGTCGACCTCCCCACCGGGGGTCATCGGCGTGACCATGGCGGTCAGCACGCGGCCGAACGGGGTCTCGAGCGTCGGCGTCATGCGCGGAACGGTACCTCCCGCCGGCCGGCCGGCCGCGCAAGCCGCCCTGACCAGGAAAATCAGCCGAACGGACAGGTGACACTGGCCTTTACGGCGAGCGGCGCGGTCCCTAGGGTCCGGGAAGGCCCGCGTCGCGGTAGCTACCCGGAAGGACGGTGTCTGCTCCTGACCGGCAGTCGCCGGTCCCGCGTCGCCCGACTTCCCTGTTCCCGCCCGTAGGAGAGGTACATGCGCCAACGCACCCGCATCCTTGCCCTGGTGACCGGCGGCGCTCTCGCCGCCGCCCCCCTCGCGCTCACGCTCCCGACCGCGCAGGCGAAGGGCTTCGACCTCAACAACATCCCGGCCATCCAGAAGCGACTCATGTCCGGTCCGCTGTCCCTCGCCGTCGACGCGGCCACGGGCAAGCAGGCACGGGGCGACGGGGCCACCGCCCGGCCGCACACCTACTATCCGAGCGACACCGATGGCTGTCCGGCGCGCCTGGGCTCCAACATCAAGGTGAACCAGAACTGCCAGAACCTCACCGACGCTGACCTGCAGGGCCGCGGCCAGTCGCAGAACGAGACCTCGATCGCGGCCAACCCGATGCGGCCCAACCAGCTGGTGGCCAGCTACAACGACTACCGGCGCGGTGACGGCAACTGCTACACGGCGTACTCGCACAGCGACGCCCGCACGTGGGAGGACACCACGGTCCCGATGTCGTTCACCCGGGCCCCGGTCGAGTCCGGCACCGCCCGCCGCTACTGGCAGGCCGGCGGCGACACCTCGGTGGCCTTCGACACCAAGAACAACGTCTACCTGACCTGCCAGGTCTTCAACCGCGGCTTCCCCACGACGTCGAACTCCGACCTGTCCAGCGGCTTCCTGGTCTTCCGCTCCACCGGCAACGGCGGAGCGTCGTGGAACTTCCCGGGTCGTGAGGTCGCCATCAACCCGGACCCCGCGGGCACGACCGGCGTCCTCGAGGACAAGCAGCTGCTCACCGTGGACAACACCCCGGGCAGCCGCTACCAGGACCGGGTCTACGTGACCTGGACCGAGTTCGCCGCCGACGGCTCGGCGTACATCTACGCGAGCTACTCGAAGGACTACGGCGAGACCTTCAGCAAGCGCACGCTGGTCAGCCGCAACAGCCCGCTGTGCACCAACACCTACGGGCTCGGTACGCCGAAGGGCAACTGCAACGAGAACCAGTTCTCCCAGCCCTTCACCGCTCCGGACGGCACGGTCTACGTCGTCTGGAACAACTACAACAACACCGTGCGCGGCAACGACAACCGCAACCAGGTGCTGCTCGCCAGGTCCACCGACGGCGGCCGCAGCTTCGCCTCGCCGGTCAAGGTCGCGGACTACTACGACCTGCCGGACTGCGCGACCTACCAGAACGGCCAGGACCCCGGGCGCGCCTGCGTGCCGGAGAAGGGCAAGACCGCCAACTCCATCTTCCGGGCCGCCAACTACCCGGTCGGCGTGGTCAACCCCCGCACCAACGAGGTCGTCGTGACCTTCGGCTCCTACATCAACCGGCACTCCAGCGACCGCAACGGCTGCGTGCCGCAGGGCTTCAGCCCGACAACCGGCGTCAACCTCTACTCCGGGGTCAAGAGGGCCGGCGCCTGCAACAACGACATCCTGCTCAGCACCTCGCCCAACGGCGGACGTTCCTTCACCGGAACGGACATGAGCCCGCGTGGCCTGCCGTCGGTCAACATGGAGCAGCGCCAGACCACGACCGACCAGTTCTGGCAGTGGGCCGCCATGACCAAGGACGGCCGGCTGGTCGTGAGCTACATGGACCGCCAGTACGGCAACGACGAGTTCACCGGCTTCTCCGACTTCAGCGTGTCGGCGACCCGGGACATGACCCGCTTCTCCACCACCCGGGCCACCTCGTCGAGCATGCCTCCGCCGACCCAGTTCGGTGGCGTCTTCTACGGCGACTACACGGGTCTTGCGGTCTCCGGCAACACGGCGTACCCGCTGTGGCCGGACACCCGCTCGGCCGAGAAGTTCCTCTGCCCGGGCACCGGTACGCCGGGCAACCCGCCGCGGATCTGCAACGGCTCCGCGATCAACGCGAAGTACGCGAACGACCAGGACGCCTACACCGCACGGGTGCCCATCACCACACCGTGACGCCTGGCTAGCACGATCGGAACGGGGCCCCACCAGCCGGTGGGGCCCCGTTCCGCTGTCCGGGTCGGTGCCGCGGGTCGGAATCTTGACGGACCTACGAACTGATCGGCTAGCCTCCGTCGCGTCGGGAGGTCCGACGAGCCGGCAACCGAGGAGGCAACCCCAGATGAGCGAGCCGGTCGACCCAGGCGGTTACGCGCCGATGTCTCCCGAGCCGTTCGGCGGCCCCGGCCCGGTCGCCCGTGGCCCGGCTCCGGCGCCGGTGGAGAACGCCGTACGCGCGATGTTCGCCCGCGCAGCGCTCGGCGTACTGGGGCTCATCGTCCTGCTGGCCACCAAGAGCACCCTGAAGGAGCAGATCCGCAAGAACAACCTGGATGTCAGCGCGGCCCGGCTGGACACCCTGACCAACTCCGCCATCACGATCGGGACCGTCATCGGGCTGATCTTCATCGTGCTCTACGTGCTGCTCGCCCTCCAGGTGCGCAAGGGCAAGAGCTGGGCCCGCATCGTCACCTGGGTGCTGGCCGGACTCGGCGTGCTGGGCGCGTTCGCCTCGCTGGCCCAGGCGCAGCCGGCGCTCAGCCGCGTCTTGGCGATCCTCGCCGGCCTGCTGGACATTGCGATCATCGTCCTGCTGGCGCAGCGGCCCAGCAACGAGTTCTTCCGCCGGAGCGCGTGACGCCGCCTAAGGGCTGACCCGGCCGGCCGCGTCGAAGGCGGCGTAGGTGATCGGCATCAGCTCGGCGAAGTGGCGCTCCATCTGCTCGGCGACCATCTCGATCTCCCGCTGCGGGTAGCTCGGGAAGGTCGAGTCCGGTCGTGCGGTCCGCAGGGAGAGGAACGACATCAGCGCGCGTGCGTTGCAGGTGGCGTACATGGAGGAGTACGTCGCGACCGGCAGCACTCCCCGAGCGACCTCCCGGGCGACGCCGGCGTCGAGCATGCGGCGATAGGCGGCGTACGCCGTCCGGCACGCCTCCTGCGTCGCCGCCGTGACCACCTCGTGCTGGTCGGCCGTGCCGCGCACGAAGTGGTAGTGGCCCGGCCTGCCCTCCTGCACCAGGTTGCGGTCCGCGGCCGGCAGGTAGAAGACCGGCGCGAGCTCCCGGTAGCGGGCGCTCTCCTCGTTGTAGCTGAACGTCCGGTGCCGCATGAACTCGCGGAAGACGAAGATCGGCGCGCGCACCAGGAACGTGAAGCTGTTGTGCTCGAACGGGGTGCCGTGCCGCGACCGCAGCAGGTAGCGGATCAGGCCGGCCGAGCGCTCCGCGTCCTCGTGCGCGGCCGCGAGCGAGGCCTCCCCCGCTGTCGACACCCGGGCTGCCCACACGACGTCGGAGTCCGCGGCGCTGGCCTTGACCAGCTCGACGCTCACGTCGGAGCGGAACTCCGGCTCGCGCTCGATGTCCACCGGAACGGTCTCCTGCGCGACTGAGGTTCCCATGCGCTCGACCGTAGCCGCGGGCACTGACAGATTGGCGGTGGACGCCCGGCCGACAGAGGAGCGCCATGCGGAAGTACATCGTCACCGGCCCGCAGGGCAGCGGCAAGGGCACCCAGGCGCTGATGCTCCAGCGCGACCTCGACATCGTGCACATCAGCGTCGGTGACATCTTCCGCTGGAACGTGGCCCACCACACCAAGCTCGGTGCGAAGGTGCGACGGATCGTCGCCGCCGGACAGCTGGTGCCCGACGACCTCGTCGACGAGGTGGTCCGCGACCGCCTGGCCGACCACGACTGGAACTACGGGTTCGTCGTCGACGGCTTTCCGCGCAGCGCAGCTCAGGCCGAGTTCTTCCTGGAGAGCTACGACATCGACGCGGTGATCCACGTCGACGTACCGGACGCGGTTGTGGTCGAGCGGGTGCTCTCCCGGCGGCTGTGCTCGAGCTGCGGCCTCGACTACAACCTGATCTTCTCTCGGCCCGCCGTCGAGGACATCTGCGACGTCTGCGGCGGCAGCCTCGTACGCCGCGCCGACGACACCGAGGAGGGGGTGGCGACCCGGCTGGCCGAGTACCACCGCCAGACCGAGCCCATCCTCGCGCTCTTCGAGCGCAAGGAGCTCGTCGTGCGGGTCGACGCCACCCGACCGGCGACCGACGTACAGGACGAGATCCGCTCACGCCTGAAGCTCCCGCCGCCCACCGCCTGACCGCCGCCGAGCCGCGGCGGGCCCGGGCTGGAAGCCACTGCTTCACACCCCGCGAGGGTCAGCGAACCTACCGAGCGGCGGCGATGTGGGCAGTCAGCTGCGGCGCCAGGTCGCCGCGGTCGTACGCCTCGACGCGCTCCAGCCCCAGCCAGCCAGCCATCGACCGCAGCTCGGCCGCCAGCTCCTCGGCTGTCTCGGCAGGGGCGCCCTCCTCGGCGTACGCCGCCAGCGCCCGCAACGTCCCGCTCTGGCGGTCGGCCTTGACGTCCACCCGGGCCACCAGCCGGTCGCCCAGCAGGAACGGCAGCACGTAGTAGCCGTGCACCCGCTTCGGCGCCGGCGTGTAGATCTCCAGCCGGAACCGAAAGCCGAACAGCCGCTCGGTGCGCGACCGCTCCCAGACCAGCGAGTCGAACGGCGAGAGCAACGCGCGGGCCCGCACCCACCGCGGCACGTTGGCGTCGCGGTGCAGGTACGCCGGCGACCGCCAGCCGCGCACCGTCACCGGCAGCAGCTCGCCCGCCTCCACCAGCTCGGCCACCCGTGCGCGTGAGTCCTCCGGAGACAGCCGGAAGTAGTCGCGCAGGTCGGGCTCGGTGGCGATCCCGAGGGCACGGGCGGCGACCCGGACAAGCTCCCGCTGGCCGTCGGCGACCGATGGCGTCGGCGCCTCGAGGACAGCGCGCGGGAGGACGCGCTCGGTGAGGTCGTAGCGGCGCTCGAAGCCGCGCCGGTCAGCCGTCGTAACCTGCCCCGTCCAGAACAGCCACTCGAGCGCCACCTTGGCGTCGTGCCAGTCCCACCACGGACCGGCCCGGCGTGGCCGGTCGCCGTCCATCTCGCCGGCACCGACCGGCCCGCGGGCCGCCACCTCGGCCAGCACCGCGGCGATGTAGTCCGGCCGCTCCTTGGCCAGCCGCGCCGGCCGGCCCCAGGTGGCGAACTGCTCGGCCGCCTTTGTCATCCGCCAGCGCAGGGCCGGGTGCAGGGTCACCGGCAGCAGCGAGGCCTCGTGCCCCCAGTACTCGAACAGCTCGTGGTCGGCGTACGCCGCCCGGTTCAGCAGCGACACCGGATAGGGGCCGAGCCGGCTGAACAGCGGCAGGTAGTGCGAGCGGACGACGACGTTCACCGAGTCGATCTGCAGCAGGCCGACACGAGACAACACTCGGCGCAGGTGTCGGCGGTCTGGCGTACCGCTTGGCCGGGGGTCGGTGAAGCCCTGGGCCGCCAGCGCGATCCGCCTGGCAGCCGCGACTGTTATTTCTTCGAGCGCCACTTGTGCGACGGCCCCTGTCCAGTAGGCCCGATATCCTGTCATAGCCAGCGTTGGACGTACGATCTCAGCGAAACACGAACCCTTATTGGGCATCCCGCCAGAAATTGTCCTGGTAGTTGAACGGCTCCGGCAGATTCTCGAGGCGGACAGTATCAGGGCCGAACAGCAGGAACGGCTCAACAATCGTATGATCCGGCTCCGCAGTAGAGGAGTGCCAGATCTTGAACGGCCCTGGACCGCCGTCCACCCCGCAAGCAACGACGTCGACTCCATTGGCCTCCAGCCAACCCCTTCTTGTCTTCACGAGTGCGTGCAGCTGGTCCGCCTGACGAGTCGACAGCAGCGCACGAGCGAACACGACGTGAAGATCTGGAGGTGCCTTACGTGTATAGGCGTTTTCTGCCACTGTGCTGCGGTCCCCGGTGCGGTACACCGTCAAGGTGGACGCATGTGCATCGATTGCGAACGTCAGGAACTGCGAATCGTCCTTCGCCACGGAGCCGCGCAATGTGGTGGCCAGGTCGCTGAGGCGATTCTGAGTCTTCACCTGCTCGGCCGTCAGCGGATCGACGCTACGAGGACTCACGGCACCCCCCCCAAGCCACCGCTCCCGCCGGCGAACTTAGAAGACCGGGATGATGTCCTCGGCACTGATGTCGCCCACGTCGACGCCGTCGATGTCGAGCTCGGGGATGGCCGGGAACTCGATCCCCCAGCGCTCCACGATCACGCGGACCTTCGCCATCGCGACCTTCCAGTTCTCCGCCTGGTCCTCGTAGGACAGCACGCCGAGACCGGCGTCGCGGGCGTGGTCGATCAGCACCCGGTGATTGTCCAGGAAGTACGGCGGCAGGTCCCAGAACTGCGGCGGCGGCTCCCAGAGGATCATCGACAGGAACACGAAGCCGGCCCGCAGCTGGCGGGTGATCGTCGCCTTGTCGGTCTCGTTCAGCCCCGGCCAGTCCTTGTCCAGGATCGTCATGCAGATCTGCAGGTGCCGGCTCTCGTCGCGGCCGATCCGCTTGAAGACCTCCGCGAAGACCGGGTGCCGGGTGCCGGTCGCCATCATCCGGAACAGCGTCGAGGAGGCGACCTCCCCCATCATGAACGACGTGAACAGCACCGCCATCGGGTACTTGCCGAGGCTGGCGTTGTAGCCCTGCCAGTAGCGGCCGCCGTTGTGGTAGAGCCAGCCGATGTTGTTGTGCGCCGCCCGCTCCAGGTCGTCGGTCGGCTCCCAGTCCAGCGGCCCGCCCGGCCACAGCTTGCCGATGGCCCGCTGGCAGCACTCTTCGTGGTTCATCTCGTCGCGGGTGATCGCGAAGAAGCACTTGCGGACCGGGTCTTCCTCGTGCATCTCGAACGAGTGGATCGTCGCCCGGGCGAAGACCGCCGGCCCGCTGGCGTCGAAGTTGGCCAGCAGCGACCACCAGTAGAGCATCCCCAGCCGCTGCTCGCGGGTGAAGTCCTCGGCCTTCAGGTCGTCCCAGGGCAGGTCCGAGGGGTTCCAGAGCATCGCCTTGGACTTCTCGTAGATGTCGGCGAGCTTCTCGGTCTCGACCCGCCACTCCATCGGGAAGATGTTGGGCTGGGGCACCGCCGGCGCCGGCCAGAAGCCGCCCTCCGGGATGTTGAGCGCAGACGGCGTGGTCATCGACGAGCCTCCTCGGCGCGGTCAGGATGGGCTCAACTGTAGGTCACCGGGAGGCGCTGCGCTGATGTCGGTTCCCAGCGTGCGGCCGGCCAGGCCCGACGACGCGGCTGCGATCGCCCGTCTCCGGATCGACACCTGGCGGGCGGCGTACGCCGGAATCGTCGATGCCGACGTGCTGGGCGGCCTCGGCGTCGACGACGCCGACATCGAACGGCGGCAGCAGCGCATCCGTGAACCGCCGCCGGGAGTGCACACGCTGGTCGCGACGGCCGACGGTGAGGTGGTCGGCTTCGTCGTGGTCGGGCCGACCCGGGACGACGGCGGAGCGGAGCTCACCGGCGAGGTCTACGCGATCTACGTCGACGCGGCGTACTGGGGCACCGGCATCGGCCGCCAGCTCATGGCGGCCGGGCTGGGCCGGCTGACCGACGAGGGCTTCCGCCGGGTGACGCTGTGGGTGCTCGAGGGCAACGCCCGTGCGCGCGGCTTCTACGAGGCGGCCGGCATGACCGCTGACGGCCAGCGCAAGCTGCTCGAGATGCCTGGCGAGACTCCCGAGATCCGCTACGCCGGCCCGCTCTGATCTGCCACCCGCGGCAAATCGATCACCATCGTTGTGACGTCTGCCTGTGTGTTTCGCTGAATTGCTCAGGCGGAGCTCACAATGACGCCGAGCACAACAAGCGGGCCGCCGGGTCGAAGCGGCCCCACATCTCCCGGCGGCCCGCCGCACTGGCGCGGGCGAAGCGCTTACGCCCGAGGATCAGGAGCGCACCGACGATAGTAAACGGGATGCCGAGCAGCCGGGTCATTCCGGCAGGTCGAGCAGCGACTCCAGGCCGACGGTCAGGCCCGGGCGCTCCCGCACCCGGCGTACGCCGAGCAGCACGCCCGGCATGAACGACGAGCGGTCCAGGGAGTCGTGCCGGATCGTCAGCACCTCGCCGTGGCCGCCGAGCAGCACCTCCTGATGGGCGACCAGCCCGGCCAGCCGTACGGCGTGCACCGGCACCCCGTCGACAGCGGCACCGCGCGCTCCGGAGAGCGACGACGTGGTGGCGTCCGGGGCGGGACCGAGGCCCGCCTCGAGCCGGGCCGCTGCGACCAGCTCCGCCGTACGCCGGGCGGTGCCGCTCGGAGCGTCCGCCTTGCCGGAGTGGTGCAGCTCGACGATCTCGACCGACTCGAAGTGGCGGGCGGCCGCGGCGGCGAACCGCATCATCAGCACCGCGCCGATGCCGAAGTTGGGTGCGACCAGCACGGAGACCGATGGCGCCGCGACAAGCCAGGAGCGCAGGGTGACCAGTCGGGACTCGTCGAAGCCCGTCGTACCCACCACCACGGACAGCCCGGAGGAGACGCACCAGCGCAGGTTGTCCATGACGACGTCGGGGTGGGTGAAGTCGACGACGACGTCCGCGGTCCGCAACGCCGTCCGGTCCTCACCCGCGTCCACCGCCGCGACGAGCTCCAGGTCGTCGGTCGCCGACACGGCCCGGCATACCTCCGACCCCATCCGGCCGGCGGCTCCGAGTACGCCGACCCGGACCCGGTCAGGCAACGGCGGCGGAGAAGTCGTGGTCGTCGAACGGCCCGATCACCGCGAGCGCGAGCGGACCACCCAGGACGTCGGCGGCGATCGCGCGGATGTCGTCGAGGGTCACCGCCTCGATCCGCCCGAGGATGTCGTCCACGCTGAGCAGCTCGCCGTAGGAGAGCTCGCTCTTGCCGAGCCGGCTCATTCGCGACCCGGTGTCCTCCAGGGCGAGCACCAGGCCGCCGCGCGCCTGCCCCTTGCCGCGGTCCAGCTCCTCGGCGCTGATGCCCTGGGCGATCACGGTCTCCAGCTGCTCCCGGCACAGGGCCAGGACCTGGTCCACCCGGGCCGGCTGGCAGCCGGCGTAGATGCCGAAGAGTCCGGTGTCGGCGAACTGCGAGGCGTAGCTGTAGACCGAGTAGGCGAGCCCGCGCCGCTCGCGCACCTCCTGGAAGAGGCGGGAGCTCATCCCGCCGCCCAGCGCGCCGTTGAGCACGCCGAGCGCGAAGCGCCGGTCGTCGGCGCGCGAGATCGCCCGGGTGCCGAGCACGAGGTTCGCCTGCTCGGTCGGTCGCCGCTGCACGGTGACCGAAGGCCGGTACGCCGGCGCGCGACCGCCGGTGCGCGGCGGGACCGGTACGGCGGCAGGATCTCCCAACGAGTCGGCGAACGCGGCCTGGACGAGGTCGACCAGCCGGGAGTGGTCGAGGTTGCCGGCGGCGGCGACAACGACGTTCTCGGGCCGGTAGCGCCGCCGGTAGTAGCCGGCGATCGCCGACCTCGGCAGCGCCGAGATGGACTCGACCGTGCCGATCACCGGCCGGCCCAGTGGCGTGTCGCCGAACACCGCCGACGCGAACGCGTCGTGCACCACGTCGCCGGGGTCGTCGTCGTGCATGGCGATCTCTTCCAGGATCACGCCACGCTCCGACTCGACGTCCGCGGCGGCGATCAGGGCCGAGGTCACCATGTCGCAGACCACGTCGACGCCGAGCGGCAGGTCGGTGTCGAGCACCCGGGCGTAGTAGGTCGTGTACTCCTTGGTGGTGAACGCGTTCATCTCGCCGCCGACGGCGTCCATGACCGCCGCGATCTCCAGCGCGTCCCGACGCTTGGTGCCCTTGAACAGCAGGTGCTCGAGGTAGTGCGACGTCCCCGCCAGCCGCGGCGTCTCGTCGCGGGAGCCCACACCGACCCACACCCCGAAGGCCACCGAGCGCACGGTCGGCATCGCCTCGGTGATGATCCGCAGGCCGCCGGGCAGAACGGTACGCCGTACGACGGCGTTCCCGTCCCGTCCCGCCGACAGGGTCCGGGTCGAGCCCGGTTCCTGGAGGGCCGGCAGCGGCGTCGCGACCACTACTCGGCCGCGGGGGCCGCCGGAGCGGGGGCCGGGGCCGCAGCCGCCTGAGCCGGCGCCGCCGGAGCCGAGCCGGCGCCGTCCTCACTGACCGGTGACAGCGAGATCTTGCCGCGCGGGTCGATCTCGGTGATCTCCACCTGCACCTTGGCGCCGACCGAGAGCACGTCCTCCACGGCCTCCACCCGCTTGCCGTTGGCCAGCCCCCGCAGCTTGGAGATGTGCAGCAGGCCGTCCTTGCCGGGCAGCAGCGAGACGAAGGCACCGAACGGCATAGTCTTGACCACGGTGCCGAGGAAGCGCTCGCCGACCTCGGGCATCAGCGGGGAGACGATCGAGCGGATCGCCTTGAGCGCCGCGTCGGCCTTGGTGCCGTCGGTCGCGCCGATGTAGATCGTGCCGTCGTCCTCGATGGTGATGTCGGCGCCGGTGTCGTCCTGGATCTGGTTGATCATCTTGCCCTTCGGCCCGATGATCTCGCCGATCTTGTCCACCGGCACCTTCTCGGTGATGATCCGGGGCGCGTACGGCGACATCTCGTCCGGCCCGTCGATCGCCTCACCCATGACCTCGAGGATCGAGAGCCGGGCGTCGCGGGCCTGGGTGAGCGCCGCGGCCAGCACCGAGGCCGGGATGCCGTCGAGCTTGGTGTCGAGCTGCAGTGCGGTGACGAAGTCGCGGGTGCCGGCGACCTTGAAGTCCATGTCGCCGTACGCATCCTCGGCGCCCAGGATGTCGGTCAGGGTGACGTACTCGCCGTCCTCGGCGATCAGGCCCATCGCGATGCCGGCGACCGGCGCCCGCAGCGGTACGCCGGCGTTGAGCAGCGACAGCGTGGAGGCGCAGACCGACCCCATCGACGTCGAGCCGTTGGAGCCGAGCGCCTCGGAGACCTGCCGGATCGCGTAGGGGAACTCCTCGCGGCTGGGCAGCACCGGGATCAGCGCCCGCTCGGCCAGCGCGCCGTGGCCGATCTCGCGGCGCTTGGGCGCGCCCACCCGGCCGGTCTCCCCCGTCGAGTACGGCGGGAAGTTGTAGTTGTGCATGTAGCGCTTGCGGGTCTCCGGGTTGAGCGTGTCGACCATCTGCTCCATGCGGAGCATGTTCAGCGTCGTCACCCCGAGGATCTGGGTCTCGCCCCGCTCGAAGAGCGCCGAGCCGTGCACCCGTGGCACCACCTCGACCTCGGCGGCGAGCGTCCGGATGTCCGCGAGCCCCCGGCCGTCGATGCGCACCTTGTCCCGCACCACGCGCGAGCGGACCAGCTTCTTGGTCAGGGCGCGTACGGCGGCACCGATCTCCTTGTCCCGACCCTCGAACTGGCCGGCCACCTTCTCCTTGGCGAGCGACTTGATGCGGTCGAGCTCGGCCTCGCGGTCGACCTTGCCGGCGATGGTCAGCGCGGTGGCGAGCTCGTCGCTCACCACGGCGGTCACCGCTTCGAGCATGTCGTCGCCGTAGTCGAGGAAGCGCGGGAAGTCGCGGGTCGGCTTGCCGGCCTTGGCGGCGAGCTCGGACTGGGCGGCGCACAGGGACCGGATGGCGGGCTTGGCGGCCTCGAGGCCGCTGGCCACGACGTCCTCTGTCGGCGCGGGCGCCCCACCGGCGACCAGCGCGAAGGCGTTCTTGGTGGCCTCCGCCTCCACCATCATGATCGCGACGTCGCCGTCCTCGAGCACCCGGCCGGCGACGACCATGTCGAAGGTGGCCCGCTCGAGCTCGCTGTGGGTCGGGAAGGCGATCCAGGCGCCGTCGACGAAGCCGATCCGGGTGGCGCCGATCGGGCCGCTGAACGGCAGCCCGGCCAGCGAGGTCGACAGGCTGGCGGCGTTGATCGCCACCACGTCGTACAGGGTGTCGGGGTCGAGCGCGAGGATCGTGGCGACGATCTGGACCTCGTTGCGCAGGCCCTTGGCGAACGACGGCCGCAGCGGCCGGTCGGTCAGCCGGCAGGTGAGGATCGCGTCCTCGGACGGCCGGCCCTCACGTCGGAAGAAGGAGCCGGGAATCTTCCCCGCGGCGTACATGCGCTCTTCGACGTCGACGGTGAGCGGGAAGAAGTCGAGGTTGTCCTTCGGCGACTTCGACGCGGTGGTCGCCGAAAGCACCATGGTGTCGCCCAGATAGACGACCGCGGAGCCGGCGGCCTGCCGGGCCAGCCGGCCGGTCTCGAAGCGGATGGTGCGGGTGCCGGCGGCCCCGTTGTCGATGACGGCGTCGGCGTAGATCGGTTCGCTGCCCTCCACGGGCAACCTCCTGGAGCTCGCGCCGGCTACGTTGGCGCGGCCGGGAGGACCGGGGCCGGTCATCGATCGAAGTGGCCGGGCGCGAACCCGGGCACCACTACCGAGGACCGGCGTCCGATGCCCTTCGCGGGCGCCGAGCGCACCGGCTCGGGATGTCGTCCGGCGGACGCCGTACGACGAAGGGAGCGGTCACCTGACCGCTCCGTTGTGCAGCTACCGGCGCAGACCCAGGCGCTCGATCAGCGAGCGGTAGCGGTTGATGTCCTTGTCGCGCAGGTAGTTGAGCAACCGGCGCCGGCGGCCGACCAGCAGCAGCAGCCCGCGGCGACTGTGGTGGTCGTGCCGGTGGAACTTCAGGTGCTCGGTCAGGTCCGAGATCCGCTTGGAGAGCATCGCGACCTGGACCTCGGGTGATCCGGTGTCGCGCTCGACGGTCGCGTACTCCGTCATGATCGCGGTCTTCTCGGCGGTGTCGAGCGGCACATCTCTCCTTGCTGCTGGTTATGGCCCGTGGCGTGAGTTCGCCGGGCAAAACGCTGGTCGAACCGGCGCTACGCCGGTTGACCGCACACGATAACACCTGACGGCGCGCCGGCCTTCCCGGCAGCGGCGCCGAGGTTTGCACCCGGTTGCCAAGCGTTGCAGACAGCTGGCGATGCATGCAGAATGCTGCTATGCCCAAGGCCATCACCATCCGTGGCGTCCCCGATGACGTCCGGGACAGGCTGGCAGTGCGGGCCGCCCGCGCAGGCCAGTCGCTGCAGGAGCATCTGCGGATGGAACTCACTCGGCTCGCCGAGGGCCCTTCCGTCGACGAGTTGATGGAGCGTGTTCGGGAACGCAAGGCGGCGACTGGCTCACGCCTCGCCAGTAACGACATCGTGCGCCATCGCGACGCAGACCGGCGGTGACCCTGATCGTTGATGGCTCGGCCGTCGTCGCCGCCTTGGTCGACGACGGGCCGCACGGCCGGTGGGCAGAGCACATGCTCTCGACCGGTTCGCTAGCCGCGCCGCATCTGATGCCAGTCGAGGTCGCCAACGTCCTGCGGCGGGCAGCGATAGCCGCCACTATCACCGCCGATGTAGCGGCTCTCGCCCACGCCGACCTGCTCCAGCTACCGGTTGAGCTCTTCTCCTACGCCTCAGTGGCGGAACGGGCGTGGCAGCTTCGCGAGAACGTGACCGCATACGACGCCTGGTACGTCGCCCTGGCGGAAGCGCTCGACGCGCCCTTGGCAACGCTCGACAGCCGTCTCGCCCACAGCACCGGCCCCCGTTGCCGGTTCTTGACGCCATAGAGGTGCAGGCGTCCGGGAGTTACATGGTGATCAGCGGATGTGGACGAAGACGTCGTCGCGGGTGTTGGTGTCGCGCGGATCGAGGGGCCGAGGTGGAGGTGAACGCCACCGTGCTGCCGTCGGCGCTGAGGTGGGCGTTGGTGCTGTCGCCGCCGCTCTGCCTGCCGGCCGAGTCGACGCTCTGCAACGTCGTCACCTTCGCCACCAGGTCGCGGAGGAACACATCCGGGCTGAGGCCATTGCGGTCGTTGGCCACCAGGTTGGACGCGGTGGACTCAAAGGCCACGTAGCCAAAGTTCACCCGTTCGGCATCTCATGACGACAGTCCCCGAGCACCCATGACTCAGGTAGGTCGGGCGCCTTCAATTCCCGTGCGACAACAGGCGGCCGCTATCCACACCCGCCGTTCCAGCACTCGAAACTGTCGGCATTCCGTCGTAGAATCGAACACAGTTTCGAAGCGGTGTGGGGAGGTGGCCATGAGCGGGTTGATGTCGGCGATCGACGAGTACGCCGGTGCGGATCTCGACGGGCTCAGCGACGCCACGCTCGCCGCCGACCTCGCCGACCTGCGGGTGGCGATCGACCGGGCGGAGGCGGAGTGGCTGCGACGGCTCGCGGCCTTCGACGCCCGCGGTGCCACCGTGGCCGAGGGCGCCGTCTCCACCGCGGCCTGGCTGCGGCGCACCTGCCGCCTCGCCCCGGGGGCCGCTCGCGAGCGGGTCGTGGTGGCCCGCGAGCTGGCCGAGCTGCCGGCGACGGCGGCCGAGCTCGCGGCCGGCGACATCTCCTACCGGCATGCCGCGCTCATTGCGACGGCGACGTCCGAGCTGCCGGCGGACGACGCCGGTCCGGCGGAGTCCATTCTGCTCGAGGCCGCCCGCCGGACCGACCCCGCCGACCTGCGCAAGGTCACGACCCATCTGGCCTACGTCCTCGACCCCGACGGCGCCCGGCGGCGGGAGGAGGAGCGGTACGAGAGCCGGCGGCTGTTCGTGAGCTCGATACTCGACGGCAGGTTCGCGGTGGACGGCTCGCTGGACGCCGAGGGTGGCGCCACCCTGCTCGCCGCGCTGAGTGCGCTCAGCTCGCCGAGAGCCGGCGACGAGCGAACCCCGGCACAGCGTCGGGCGGATGCGCTGGTCGAGCTGGCCCGTCGCTCGCTGGCCGGTGGTGAGCTGCCCGAGCTCGGCGGCGAGCGGCCGCACGTCACGGTCACCGTGGACCTGACCGCGCTGGAGCAGCGACCGGGCGCATCGAGCGCCGAGCTCGACTGGTCCGGCCCGATCAGCGCCGAGACCGCCTTGCGGATCGCCTGCGACGCCGGCGTGAGCCGGGTGATCACCGCGGGCGCTTCCGAGCCGCTGGACGTGGGCCGGCGCACCCGGGTCGTCTCCGCGGGCATGCGCCGGGCGCTGGCCGTGCGCGACAAGGTCTGCCGCTTTCCCGGCTGCGACCGGCCGCCGGCGTGGACCGACGCCCACCACCGCCGGCACTGGGCCGACGGTGGTCCGACCAGCCTGGCGAACCTGATCCTGCTCTGTCCGACCCACCACCGGTGCGTGCACGAGGGCGGGTGGACATTGAGCGGCGATGCCAACGGTTTGATCACCGCCACCCGGGCGGACGGAATGGTGCTTCGACCGCCGTAGGCGGGAACTCCACGCGGTGAAATAGGCCCGCGCTCTGTCGGTGTGGCGCGCGTCCTTATTCGGAAACCAAGTCCCGCGTCCCTTATTCGGGGACCAGGTCCCGCGTGCGCTCGACGTCGCGCTGCATCTGCGCGACCAATGGCTCGACGCCGTCGAAACGCACCGTGTCCCGCAGCCGGGCTACGAACTCCAGACCCACAGCGTCGCCGTACAGATCGACGTCGACGTCGAGCAGGTAGGCCTCGATCCGTCGCTCGCGGCCCTCGAAGGTCGGGTTGGTGCCGATGGAGATGGCCGCCGGCCAGCGGTCCGCGCCGCGGACGAGGCGGCCGGCGTACACCCCGTCGGCCGGCACCGCGGAATGCGCGATCGGCTGCAGGTTGGCTGTCGGGTAGCCGATCTCGCGGCCCCGCCGGTCACCGCGGACGACCACGCCGTCCACCCGGTGCGGCCGGCGAAGCGCACTGGCCGCGGCCGCGACGTCGCCGGCGTCGACGCAGGACCGGACGTACGTCGAGGAGATCGTGGTGTCACCGGAGCCGAACAGCGGCACGCCCTCGGTAGCGAAGCCGAAGCGGCGGCCGGACGCGGCCAGCGTCTCCAGGTCACCAGCTGCCCGGTGGCCATATCGGAAGTTCTCCCCCACGACGACCGCCGCCGCGTGCAGCTGCTCGACCAGCACCGCGTGCACGAACTCGTCCGGCCCCAGCCGGGAGAACTCCGGGGTGAACGGCAGGACCAGCAGTACGTCGACGCCGAGGCCGGCGAGCAGCTCGGCCTTGTACCGCGGCGCGGTGAGCACCGCCGGATGGCTGCCCGGTCGCACCACCTCGCTCGGGTGCGGGTCGAAGCTGAGGACCACAGTCGGCAGCCCCAGTGCCGCTCCCCGGCGTACGGCGCAGCCGATGATCTCCTGATGGCCGCGGTGTACGCCGTCGAAGACGCCGATGGTCACCACGCAGCGGCCCCAGCCGGACGGCGTGCTGTCCAGTCCGCGCCAGCGCTGCACCGCGGCCCCTCCTTTGATCGCGTCCCCAGCCTGTCACGCCCGGCAGGTGGCCTAGATTGCAGCCGTGGGCTGGGACGCGACCCGCGCCGCCGCGGCAACCGGTGGCGCGCTGCTCGCCGCCCTGGTGGTGGGCACGGTCATCCATCTCGTCGCCCGCGGGCTGGCGCGCCGGGACCCGCTGCTGAAGGTTCTCTCCGAGCGCTGCCGGCGACCGTTCCGGGCGCTGCTCGTCGTCGTCGCGCTGCTGCTGGCCCGGCCCGAGCAGGGCATTGACGCGGCCACGGTCGACGTCGTACGCCACGCGCTGACCCTGCTGCTGATCGCGGTCGGCGCCTGGCTGTTCGCCCAGAGCGCCTTCGTCGTGGAGGACGCGGCACTGCGGCACTACGACGTCTCGGTCGCCGACAACCTGCGCGCCCGCCGGCTGCGCACACAGGTCATCGTCGTACGCCGGGTCACGGTCGCACTCACGTTCTTCACCGCGGTCGCCGCGATGCTGATGACCTTCCGGTCGGTGCGCACGATCGGCGCCAGCCTGCTCGCCTCCGCGGGAATCCTCGGCATCGTCGCCGGCCTCGCCGCGCAGACGACGCTGGCCAACGTCTTCGCCGGCCTGCAGCTGGCATTCACCGACCACCTGCGCATCGACGACGCCGTGGTGGTCGAGGGCGAGTGGGGCCGGATCGAGGAGCTGACGCTCACCTACGTCGTCGTCCACCTCTGGGACGACCGGCGGCTGGTGCTGCCGACGACGTACTTCACGTCCAAGCCGTTCCAGAACTGGACCCGCAACGAGTCGCGGGTGATCGGCACCATCGAGCTGCATGTCGACTTCCAGCTGCCGGTCGAGCCGCTACGCCGCGAGCTGGAGCGGGTGCTCGCCGCCTCGGCGCTGTGGGACCAGCGGGAGGACTGGGCCCTGCAGGTCATCGACACGACACCGACCACGATGGTGCTGCGGGCGATGATGGGAGCGCCGGACGCCCCCAGCGCGTGGGACCTGCGGTGTGAGGTGCGCGAGAGGCTCATCGCCTTTCTCTGCGAGCGCTACCCGAGCGCGCTCCCCCGGGTCCGGGCCGACCTGCTCGGCAGCGGCGACGGCCGGCTTCCGGGGCTCCAGCCGGACGGCCCCCGGTCCAGCGAGCCGGCGGCCACCTCCACCGCAGACTGACCTCGCTCGCCGAGCATGAGAATCCGGGTGAAGCGTCCACGTCCTGTCCGGACGGGTGCGCCTCGCCGCGGGCGACACGTCCTGGGACGGCCGGCAGGTTGATCTGCTCGCCGTCCCCGACTCGAGACACACGCTGGAGGCGTTGGAGGACGCCGCCGCACTGCTCACCGTCGCATTGCACAGGGCCATCAAACGAGCCCCCGTGAGCGAATCTCCCGCGACGTAGAGCTCCGGGCGGTTTATGGACCATCGACTCGGAAGCACGAGCAAGTGCCTCCCCAATCCCGGCAAGCCCGAGTGCCAGATGACTGTCTCGATCTGGGGCGGCGTACCCGCAATGGAGTGCCTCCTCGCTATGGTTGCACGCGGCTAAGCAAGGCGGTCGCCCGTCTGTTTCATGTCAATCCGCGCAGCGCTGCTCGGTGCTCGTCTCGCCGCTGCCGCGACAAGGGCTGGGCTTCGCTCCTCGGCCAGATCGACTAGCCTTAATACGGCTTCCGCCTGCAGCGCGGCCGCTTCGATCAAGAGGGTTACGAGCGGGTCGTCCTGATGCTGCTGCCGCAGCTCACTCAGGCTCCGCAGCTCGTTGAGCTGACTCTGCCGGTACGTTCGGACAACGCCTCGCAAGGCCGGTCCGCCTAGGCGAGATGCCGCCATAAGCTTCAGGAAGAAGTCGTCACGATAGCCGGTTGCGCGCTCTGTCGGCTGTTCAAGCCAGTCAGTTAGCTCCGTTCGGCCCGCTTGAGTCATCTGGTAGACCGTGCGGTCAGGACGGTCTACCTGCGGATAGCGGGAAGCAACTACATAGCCCTCCTTCCTTAGCCGGTCCAACACCTGGTAAAGGTGGCCGATGTTCAGCTGCCCCCATTGTGGACCGATCGCCTTTTGGAAGCTGGCCCTGAGCTCGTACCCGTAACTAGGGCCGTCGGTAAGGAGGGCTAGGACGGCATGCTGGATAGGAATACGGACCACCTCTCAACTAGAGCCTTCACGCGACGGCCGCTCGGGGAGGAACGTGGCCAGAGCACTTGTGCCCGAAATGTATCCCTTGTAGGACAGAAGATCAGCATGTCACGCAGGCGGCGGCGTACGCGCCGGATCGTGGGCGGATGACGACACGAGACTCGCCCTTCAAGCGTCGAGGGTTGACAGATACATCGTAGCGGAGCACATTGCAGCGGAGTAGTCCCTCAGTGGGGAGGCCCAGTGACCGCAGTGGTACTCCGCTTCGTGCTTGCCTGGCTGTTCGTGCTCGCAGGAGCCGGGAAGGTGCTCCACCGACCGGCGTTCGCCGCCGCAGTCTCGGGCTACCAGCTGCTGCCTGACCGCTTGGTGCGCCCGGTGGCCCTCGGCGTGCCGGCGTTGGAGCTGGCCAGCGGACTCCTCTTGGCAGCGGGTGTCCTGGTCCGACTCGTGGCGGTCGGTTTGGCGGTGCTGCTGTCCATCTTCATGGGAGCGATGATCGTCAACCTGCTCCAGGGGAGGCGGATCCCGTGCGGCTGTCTTGGGTCGATCGAAAGGCCGATCTCATGGCTCGTCGTCGGCAGGAACACGGCGCTGCTAACCATCGCCGTCTTCATCGCGCTACGATCGCCAGCGTCCGCAGTCCCTCAGCAGTCGATCAGCGGACCTCCTGCAACCCTAGTCGCCGCTATGCTTGCGTCCCTGGTAATCCTAATCTCAGCCCTGGTTGCCGCAGGAGTGTCCACTTTACAGACAGCCGAATCGTTCAGTAGCTGGGCGGCCGGTGATCAAAGGTGACTGCTATATGGGCGTGGACCGTAGTTGCACTCTGGATCGTGGTGCTACTTCTCACAGTCGCCGTGATTGGACTTCTCCGGCACGTAATCCCCTTGCTGACACGGGTATCGGAAGAGCACACGCGCGGCCTCCAGGTGGAGGGGCTCCCAGTCGGGACGCGGGTTCCTCGGTTCAGTGCGCTCACTCCATCCGGGGCGACCGTACACTGGGACCCGACGGCCGTTGGCGAGGACGTACTCTACTTGTTCCTGTCGACTGGGTGCACGCCGTGCGAGGCGCTTAGCGCAGAGATGGTGCGCCATCCCAAAACACTTCCTGACATTCGTCTGGTTGTAATCACGGAGGAACCGCCGGTAGGTCCGGGACTAAAGTTGCCTCCGGAAGCCGCGGTGCTGTTGCAACAAGACCGCCATGTCTCCGAGCTGTTCCGCTCGCAAGGAACACCCCACGGGTTTGTTGTGGACCCCAGCGGTGTGGTCGTTACTCGCGGAGTTCCGAACCGCGTGCAGGACTTGCGTACCTTGGCTGGCTCTAGTAGAGGGGGAGGTCTTCATCAGGAGGCGGTAGCTGCTGCTGCCGCACGCAGCTGAATCGAGTCATGGCATACAACAGCTGGAAGAGGTTGAGATGGTAAACAAAGTTAAGAGTGCCATCGGGCTAGAAGGAGTGGCCGGACGGGACATGTCGCGTGCAACTTTCATTCGAGGCTTGGGAACTACCGTCCTCGCCGGTGTCGGTTTGGCGGCCTACCCTGGCAGGTCACACGCTCAGAGTGCGGAGGGCAGCCGTGTGGAAGCACCCACCGCTTGTGCGATCTCCTGCTATCCCACCGCAAACTGCCCACCTGCTCAATCGGGCTGCCCGGCCGGAGCTGGCCTTTATTACTGCTCCGGGTGTGGCGGCAGCTACACGCGTTGCTACGCGAACCGCAGCAACTGTGTTTACTTCTGCGCAGCGCCCGTCTGCCCATAGCCGCGCATGCTGCGTTTTCTGCTCAGCGAGCTGAGGCACCGGGGCGGGCGGGCGGTTGCGCTTGGCCTTGGCATCCTGGTGGCTGCCCTTAGTTTCACCGTGCTCACGGCAGCCACCAGTGCCAGCCGGCTGCGTACGGTCGGGACGGTGCAGACCAATGTACGGGCTGCTTACGACGTCCTGGTTCGCCCAACGAATTCGACGACCGGGATCGAGCGTGACCGCGGGCTGGTACAGGACAACTACCTGTCTGGCATCTTCGGTGGCATTAGCTTGAACCAGTACCGAGCGATCCGTGCGTTGCCTGGCGTTGAGGTAGCTGCGCCAATCGCCAACCTCGGCTACTTACAGCTCATTGGAAGTGTGACGGTGGACGTCGCGCCGCAGCTGAACAACGCAGCGGTCCAGCTGCTGCGGGTGCGCCCCCGGTTCATCGCGAACGGGGGTCTGTCCGTCCACACCGACGCCGACAGATACGTCTATGTCACTCGTGTCGGGGCGCTGGTCAACCGCGATGGCTCGGTACTGGAGCGCACCCCGAGCGGAGCGTTGCTCGACGTGTGCGGAGGCTACTACGGCGATCCGGCGACGCCCTACGAACCCTTGTCCGCGTTCGATACCCGGGCGCGGTCGGGCATCAGTTGTTACTCGACCCGGACACCGGAGGTGCACAATGAGTACGGGACGGCTGCGCCTGGAGGACGAGCCGGGGCACTGATCCCCTTCTCCTTTCCCATCCTGCTATCTGCCATCGACCCCGCGCAGGAGAACAAGCTCGTCGGCCTGGACCGAACACTCACAGTCGGACGGATGCTCCGTCCGGGCGAGACGCCCCAAGCCACGCAGAACCCCGGCGGGGGCGGCCCGCCCATATCGCAGGTGCCGCTGTTGGCAAGTTCCCGGAGCTTCCTCGACGAGACGCTGACGGTCGATGTTCAGACGCTAGCTCCGCCGGCGGGCAGCGACGTTCCCGCCGCACTCGCCTCTCCCGTCACGTCGCGCCGATTTCTGACCGGACTTCCGGGGCGGACCATCACGCGGCAAACTTTCGACGCGCAGTCTGTCTACGCTGAGGTGGTCCGGACGGTCGCCACGCGCCCCCAGCCGGTCACCGACTACTGGTCTGTAGGACCGGTCCGGTACCGCACCGGGACCGGTGGACTGATCGCGGTTCCGACTGAGAATCCGCCGGCCACCTGGGCCAGCGAGATCGCACGGTTCAACTACTTAGCACCGGTGGACAATACCGACACGCAATTGCGACGTGTCAAGGAACAGAGGGCGACGAGCGGGCTGGGCGGGACGTCGCTCCGTGCCGGACAGCAGCCGGCACCAATGGTCGTGGTCGTGGGGCGCTATGATCCCGACCGGTTACCGGGTTTTGATCCGCTGTCGAAAGTGCCGCTGGAATCCTACCGGCCGCCGGAGGTCACGCCGGACGATGCCGCGAGCCGGCGTGCGCTCCGAGGTCAGCCGTTGCGCCCTGACCGGAACATCGGCGGCTACCTGGCCCAGCCCCCCGGTTTGCTTACGACGCTAGAGTCGATCTCGGCATTTACAAACTCGCGCGACCCGTTGGACGCTTCGACTCGTGCACCGATCAGCGTGATTCGGGTGCGGGTCGCCCAGGTTCGCGGCGTCGACGCCCTCAGCCGAGAGCGAGTGAATCAGGTTGCCCTTGCAATTCGGCAGCGCACCGGTCTAGATGTCGATATCACCATCGGCTCGTCGCCGTCACCCCAGAAGGTGACGCTCCCGACGGGGCGCCACGGCGCACCTCAGCTCACCGTGCGGGAGGGGTGGGCGAAGAAGGGGGTCGCCGTCACGATATTGAAGGCAGTGGATCGCAAGAGTGCTCTACTGCTCGTGTTGATCCTCCTCGTTTGCACATTCTTCGCTGCCAACGCCGCGACCGCCTCCGTGCGCACACGTCGCACGCAACTTGGCGTGCTGTCATGCATGGGCTGGCCGGCCGGCAAGCTCTTCGCCGCCGTGCTCGTCGAGCTGGGTGCCGTCGGCCTTGTCGCCGGCGCGCTCGGTGCAGCCATCGCCGTGCCGACCGCCCAGCTGCTAGAGCTGTCCGTCACCGGAAAGCGGGCCGTCCTAGTCATTCCGGTGGCGACAGCCGTCGCCCTACTTGCCGGCATCGGTCCGGCGTTTCGGGCCGCGCGTGCGGCACCGGCTGACGCGGTCCACCCGCTTGTCGCGACCTCTGGCCCCCGGGTGAGCGCGGGAGGGGTGGTAACGCTGGCGGTCAGCAATCTGCTCCGGCTCCCGGGCCGGACCGCCCTCGGCGCGGCCGCACTGGCGATTGGTATTGCCGCGCTCACTATCCTGCTTGGTTTGAGCGGCTCTTTCCGCGGTGTTGTTGTCGGCTCGCTGCTTGGTGACGCAGTCGCGCTGCGGGTACGCGGAGTGGATTATCTCGCCGCCTGGGCGACGGTGGCGCTCGGTGCCTTCTCGGTCGCCGATGTCGTCTACCTCAACGTCCGGGAGCGGGCGAGTGAGTTTGCGACCCTGCGGGCGACAGGCTGGTCCGAGACTGCCCTGGGCATGCTGGTAGCGGTCGAAGGCGCGGGTATCGGCTTGCTCGGGAGCGTCGCGGGTGCCGCCACCGGCTTGGTAGTGACGAGGATCCTCACCGGGGGAACCCAGGTGGCAGTTCCAGCCGCTGCCGCTGGCGCGGCAATCGGCATCGCCGTCACCACAGTGGTAGCACTCGTTCCAGCCATGACCGTGCGACGCGCTCCGTCCGCTGGCCTGCTGGCGCAGGACTGACTCGTGGATAGTCCCGCACGATCGAACGACGTCACGATGACCAGTGTGACGCGTCGATTCCGATTGGGTGGTGGGCAGACCCTTACCGCTGTTGACGATGTCAGCCTGTACATACCCGCGGGCTCGGCGGTTGCAATTAGCGGCCCGTCGGGTTCAGGGAAGTCCACGCTGCTACACCTAGTTGGGGCGATCGAGCGCCCAGACGCAGGAACAATCACGGTAGGCGATTGCGAGCTGACCAGGATGTCGCGGCCCGAGCTGGCGCGTTACCGACGACGGATAGGCTTCGTGTTTCAGCGCTACAATCTTCTACCGGCGCTCACGGCCAGGGACAACGTCATGGCCCCCGTACTGCCTTATCGAACCAACTTCGACAAGGGCCAACGCGCCCGTGAGCTGCTCTCCGCAGTCGGGCTTGCGGGTCGGGAGTCCTCTCTGCCATCACGTTTGTCAGGCGGTCAACAGCAGCGGGTCGCGATTGCTCGCGCGCTGATCAATGCCCCGGCGTTGCTGCTCGCCGATGAGCCGACTGGCAACCTTGACAGCACGACCGGACGGGAGATTCTGCGGCTCCTCCTCGATATTCGAGCTGAGCACGCGATCACGCTCATCATCGCAACGCACGACCCACACGTCGCCGCCCGATGCGACCGGCTCATCCGGTTGGTGGATGGTCAGCTTGCTGATGACCTGAACGTGCCTTCGACCACGGAGCCGGAGGCGCTCCTGAAGCGCATCACCGGCCCCGCACCAGCCTGAAGAGCTACTCGGCGCTCGGCGTGACTCCTGATCATTCGGCCGCTGGCCCCCGCTTCGATCGTCTGCCGGAACGCACAGTCCGGCCGGCTCAGCCCGCCGCTCCACGTACGACGAGGACCGGGCATGGAGCGTGATGGACGAGCGCCGTGCTGACCGAACCGAGGAGCAGGCGGGCGAAGCCTTCGGCCCCGCGGTTCCCGACGACGAGGAGGTCGTCGGGCCCGACCCGGTGCATCAGTTGCCCCGCCGGCGCGCCGGTCACCGCCAGCACCTCCACGTCGACGTCCAGGTGCCCGTCGCGCTCAGGCTGCCAGCCGGTCGATGGCGCGGTATGCCGCGTCGCGGAGCACCGCAAGCTGTTCCTCCTCCAGCTCGGCCGTGCTGAGCGGGCCAACGAAGGGCGGCGGCGTCGGCACCGCAAGCTTCGCTGTACCGACCTCAGCAGCGCGGCGATGCGGGCGCGTTCGGAGTCGCGTTCGACCAGGCGCAGCTCGGCGCCTTCCGCGCGCACGCCGCGGGCCAGCTCGGCGGCGAGTGCCCGAGGAACCGACCGCTGGTCGAAGACCTGCCGGTTGGTGTGCCGGCTCGGCATCGCCTCGACCAGCCTGCGCTCGCGGGTGGTCGGCGGCGACCCCGCGGACAGGTCGATGCGAGTCAGCAGGTCCCCGCCCGCCGACTCGGGAAGCAGCCTCACGCCGGGCTGCCTGCCGATGCTGCGGGCGGCCAGCCGGGCATGCAGCAGCGCGGCGCCGCAGCTGATGACCAGCTGCCGCCCCTCCGGGTCGAGCACCGGCAGCTGCCGGGACCGGTCGACGTACAGGTCCAGGCCGCCGTCGCGGAGAACGAAGAGCCATGGCTGGCTGTTGTGCACCGACGGCGCGAGGGTGGCCAGCCTGACGATCTCGTGGAGATCGGTCGACGACGCCGACGCGTCCGGAGTGGTCATGTACGTCCTCCCGCCTCGCCCTCGGTCCCACCGAACCGCCGACGGACCAGCCGTCGACAGGGCCGAAGGCCCCTGACGTGAAGGCACCCCCGCCGCGCTTCTCGGTCAGGTAGAGGTTGCCCCAAGCTACGTCGCCGCCCTCGTCCGCATCAGCCTGGGCTGGATCTTCCTGTGGGCATTCCTCGACAAGCTGTTCGGCCTCGGCCACGAGACCAAGTCGAAGGACGCCTGGGTCGACGGCGGTCACCCGACGCTGGGCTTCCTGAAGTTCGGTACCAAGGGGCCGCTCAAGGACTTCTACCAGGGCATCGCCGGAGCCGGCTGGGCGGACTGGCTGTTCATGATGGGACTGCTCGCTATCGGCGTCGCCCTGATCCTCGGCATCGGCATGCGGATCGCCGCGGCCAGCGGAGCCGTGATGCTGGTCATGATGTGGAGCGCAGTGCTGCCGCCCGCGAACAACCCGTTCATGGACGACCACATCATCTATGCCCTGGTGCTCGTCGGTCTGGCGCTGATCGGCGCCGGCAGGACACTGGGCCTGGGGCGGGCGTGGGAGCGGCTGCCGCTCGTGCAGCGGTACCCGGTTCTCAAGTAGGCCGCCGCCGGGTCGCCCTCGTCCCGGCCCTACAGGCGTCAACGCCGCGTCCGTCGGGTACCCGCCGCGCATGACGGTCGCGGGGGCGTTCGACCAGGAGAGCGTGTCGCAGGTCGTCGACGTGCTGGTGCGGGTGGTGGAGTCGGCCGGCGTCGGGGTCATCTTCGTCGGAGCGGTGGTCGCCTTCGTCCGGTTCGTCGTCGTCGGGCTGCGCGGCCGCGACGCGTCGGTGTTCGTGCCGGTCCGGCTGGTGCTCGGCCGCTTCCTCACCCTCGGGCTGGAGTTCCAGCTGGCGGCCGACATCCTGCGCACCGCCGTCGCGCCGAGCTTCCGAGAGCTCGGGCAGCTGGCGGCCGTGGCCACCATCCGGACCGCGCTGAACTTCTTCCTCGCCCGGGAGATCCGGGAGGAGCGCGACCAGCTCGCCGGCGCGAACGGCGTACGACCGTGAGGGCGGTCGACCAGCTCGCGCTGGCGATCACCGGCGCGGGCGCGCTGTCCGGGGCCATCGTGCTGGTCCGGACCCGGGACGCAGCTCAAGCGCTCGGCGTACTGCTGGACCTCTTCACCGCGGCCGGGCTGGTCCGGCTCACCGGCCCGCCGGACGTGGGGCGGACGGCCACCGCGGCGCTGGTGATCGTGATCCGCCAGGTCGCCGGCTACGGGCTGGCGCTGAGGCGGCGGGGCAGCGTCAGGGCCACACCTCCGTAAGCCGGGTCCGCCTCGGTCTCAGCAGAAGACCGCCAGCGGGCGGGCCAGCTCGTCGCGCTCCTCGACCAGCGCCAGCACCGACCCGTCCGGGCCGAACACCCCGACCGGTCCCGGGCCGAGGCCGGCGGCCGGCAGCGCGACGCCGTGGCCGACCCGCCGGGCGTCGTCGGCGTCCACGTCCCGACGCGGAAAGGCGGCCGCCACGGCGTCGGCGAACGCTACGACGGTCAGCTCGCGCTCCAGCTCGGCCAGCGGGTGCGCGGCGTCGAGGCCGTAGCCGCCCACCCGGGTGCGCCGCAACGCGGTCAGGTGGCCGCCCACGTCGAGGGAGGCGCCCAGGTCGCGGGCGATCGCCCGGACGTAGGTGCCGGTCGAGCACTCGACGTGCAGGTCGATGTCCAGGCACGAGCCCATCCGGCGTACGGCGTCGAGCCGGAGCTCGGAGATCGTCACCCGCCGCGCCGCCAGCTCGACCGACTCCCCGGAGCGGACCCGGGCGTACGCCGGCCGGCCGGCCACCTTGATGGCGCTCACCGCCGAGGGCACCTGGTCGACCTCTCCCCTCATCGGCTCCAGCGCCGCCCGCACCGCGGCCTCGTCGAGGTGCGCGGCGGGAGCGCTGGACACCGGCGAACCGTCGGCGTCATCGGTCGTCGTGGTCTCCCCCAGCCGGACGGTGGCGTCGTACGCCTTGTCGACGAGCGCCAGGTGACCGAGCAGGCGGGTGGCCTTGCCGATGCCGACGACGAGTACGCCGGTAGCCATCGGGTCGAGCGTGCCGGCATGGCCCACCCGGCGGGTTCCGGCCAGCCGGCGCAGCCGGGCCACCACGTCGTGCGAGGTCCAGCCGGCCGGCTTGTCGACGACAACGAGGCCGTCGGGCGCGGTCACGTTGGCAGCTGCGGTGCCCTGGTGAGCAGCTCGCGGAGCCTGGCCATGATGGTGGGGACGTTCTCGGCCGTGGTCAGCCCGGCGGCGAAGCGATGTCCGCCGCCGCCCAGCGCCCCGCAGACCGCCCCGACGTCGATGCGGCCCTTGGACCGCATCGAGACCTTCAGGCTGCCGTCGTAGTCCTGCTTGCACACGGCGGCCACCTCCGCCTCGGCCGTCGTCCGGATCACGTCGATGACACCCTCGAGCTCCTCCAGGCCCACGCCGTACGCCGCCAGGTCACCCGCCGTGGAGTAGGTCCAGGCCAGCCCCAGCCCGCCGGCCGCGTCCCGCTCGAGGCGCGCCCGGGACAACACGCCCCCGAGCATCGAGACGTAGGCGAAGCAGTTGGTGTCCCAGATCGCCCGCGCGATCTCGTCGTGGCGGATCCCGGTGGCCAGCAGCCGGGCCGCCAGCTCGTGCACCGCCGGCGTGGTGGAGGCGTACTTGAACGACCCGGTGTCGGTCGTCAGCCCGGTGTACAGGCAGGCGGCCACGTCCGTGGTCACCTTGGCGCCCAGCCGGCGTACCAGCTCCTCCACCAGCACGGCGGTGGCGGCGGCGTGCGGATCGATCAGGCCGACCGTGCCGAAGCCGCCGTTGGAGGCGTGGTGGTCGATGACCAGTACGTCGCCGGCGGCCGCGGCAACGCCGGCCAGGCAGCCCAGCCGGTCCAGGCTGCCGGTGTCCAACGCCACCAGCACCGGCGGTGCCGGTGGGAAGTCGGCCGGCTCGACCAGCAGGTCGACGCCGGTCAGTCCGGCGTACGCCGTGGGCAGGCGGAGCGGGCTGCCGCCGTCCCAGGAGCAGACCGCCCGCTTCCCCAGGGACTGAAGGCTCTGCGCCAGGGCCAGCATCGAGCCCAGGGCGTCGCCGTCGGGGTTGATGTGGCAGGCCAGTGCGATGTCGTCCGCGTCGAGCAGCAGCGCCACGGCGGCCGCCCAGCTCGCCTCCGGTACGCCGGTGGCCGACGCGATCACGACGCCGCCTCCACGCCGTCATCGTCGGGCCGGGGGGTGCGGTAGGGGTCGGGGTCGCCGGCCGGCTGCGCGCCGGCCGCGATCGCGTGCACCTGTTCGTCCGCCGCCTGCGCCACGGCCAGCAGCTCGTCGATCTGACGGACGCTGTCCGGTACGACGTCGGCGACGAAGGTCACCGTGGGAGTGAACCGCACTCCGGTCTGCCGGCCAACCTCTGCACGCACGAGCCCGGTGGCGCTGGCCAGCGCCGCGGCCGAGTCGGTGCGCTCCTGCTCGTCGCCGTACACCGTGTAGAACACGGTGGCGTCCCGCAGGTCGGCGGTGACCTTGGCGTCGGTGATCGTGACGAAGCCCAGCCGCGGGTCCTTGACCCGCAGCTCGACAAAGGCGGCGGCGATCTCGTGGATCCGGTCGGCCAGCCGGCGCGCGCGGGCGGCGTCGGTCACTCGTCGTCCTCTCCGAACAGCCGCCGACGTGCCGACAGCAGCTCCACCTCCGGCCGGCCGGCGACCAGCCGCTCACACGCGTCGAGCACCTCGACGCAGTGCCTCGAGTCCGCGGCCACCACCGCGACACCGATCTCCCCGCGCCGGTGCAGGTCGAGGTGCCCGACCTCGGCACTGCACACGGCGTACCGTCTCGCCAGCTCGGCCACGATCGGCCGTACGACGGCCCGCTTCTCCTTGAGCGAGTGCACGTCGCCCAGCAGCAGGTCGCACGCCAGCGTCCCGGTCCACACCTCGCCCTCCTCGCGAACGGTCAGGTCCGGGGCTTCTCCCGCATCTCGTAGGTCTCGATCACGTCGTCGACCTTGATGTCGTTGTAGGACCCGAGCCCGATGCCGCACTCGTAACCCTCGAGCACCTCGCGGACGTCGTCCTTGAAGCGGCGCAGCGAGTCGACCGTGAGGCTCTCCGCGACGACGGCGCCGTCGCGGACCAGCCGGGCCCGGCTGTTGCGGACGATGGTCCCCGAGCGGACCAGGGAGCCGGCCACGTTGCCGATGCGCGGGACGCGGAAGACCTCCCGCACCTCGGCGGTGCCGAGCTGGACCTCCTCGACCTCCGGCTTGAGCATGCCGCGCAGTGCCGCCTCGATGTCGTCCAGCGCCTGGTAGATGACGCTGTAGAGACGGATGTCGACGTGCTCACGCACCGCGAGCTCGCGCGCCTTGCCCTCCGGCCGGACGTTGAAGCCCAGGATGATCGCGTCCGAGGTCGCCGCCAGGTTGACGTCGTTCTCGGTGATCGCGCCCACGCCGCGGTGCAGGATCCGCAGGCCCACCTCCGAGCCCACGTCGAGCTTGACCAGGGAGTCCTCCACGGCTTCGACCGAACCGGCGACGTCACCCTTGAGGATCAGGTTGAGCTGGGTGACCTTGCCTTCCTCGATCTTGGCGAAGAGGTCCTCGAGCGTCGGCCGGCCGCGGGACATGGCGAGCTCGGCGTTGCGCTCGCGGGCCTGCCGGCGCTCCGCGATCTGCCGGGCCATCCGGTCCTCGCCGACCACCATGAAGCTGTCGCCGGCGCCGGGCACGGAGGTCAGGCCGAGCACCTGGACGGGGAATGCCGGCCCGGCCTCGGTCACCGGTTCGCCCTTGTCGTCGAGCATCGCCCGGACCCGCCCGAAGGCGTCCCCGGAGACGATCGAGTCACCGACCCGCAGGGTGCCGCGCTGGACGAGCACGGTGGCGACCGCACCGCGGCCCCGGTCGAGGTGCGCCTCGATCGCGACGCCCTCGGCGTCCTGGTCGGGGTTGGCCCGCAGGTCCAGGGCGGCGTCGGCGGTGAGCAGCACCGCGTCGAGCAGCGCGTCGATCCCGTCGCCGGTGCGCGCGGAGACGTCGGCGAACATCGTCTCGCCGCCGTACTCCTCCGCCACCAGGTTGTACTCGGTGAGCTGCTGGCGGACCTTGTCGGGGTTGGCGCCCTCCTTGTCGATCTTGTTGACCGCCACGACGATCGGTACGCCGGCCGCCTGCGCGTGGTTGAGCGCCTCGATCGTCTGCGGCTTGACGCCGTCGTCGGCCGCCACGACTAGGATCACGATGTCGGTCGTCTGGGCACCACGGGCCCGCATGGCGGTGAACGCCTCGTGGCCCGGGGTGTCGATGAAGGTGACCGGTCGCTCGCCGCCCTCGACGGGGTGGTGCACCTGGTAGGCGCCGATGTGCTGGGTGATGCCGCCCGCCTCGTCACCGGCCACGTCGGTGGACCGGATCGCGTCGAGCAGCTTGGTCTTGCCGTGGTCGACGTGACCCATGACGGTCACCACCGGCGGCCGCGGGGCCAGGTCGGACTCGTCGCCCTCGTTGGCCCCGAACTCCAGGTCGAAGGACTCGAGCAGCTCGCGGTCCTCGTCCTCGGGGCTGACGATCGAGACCTCGTAGCCCAGCTGTACGCCGAGCAGCTCGAGCGTCTCGTCGGTGCACGACTGGGTCGCCGTGACCATCTCGCCGAGACCGAACATCACCTGGACCAGCGATGCCGGGTTGGCGCCGATCTTGTCGGCGAAGTCCGACAGGGAGGCGCCCCGGGCCAGCCGGACCACCTGCCCGTTGCCGCGCGGGATCGTGACGCCGCCCATGGTCGGCGCCTGCATGTTGTCGAACTCCTGGCGCTTGGCCCGCTTGGACTTGCGCTGCCTTCCGCGCGGGGCGCCGGGGCGGCCGAACGCGCCGGCGGTTCCGCCCGGCCGGCCACGACCGCCGGGGCCACCACCCGGGCGGCCGACCGGACCGCCACCGGGACGTCCGGGTGCACCCGTGCCGGCGGCACCGCCGCCGGCACCGGGACGGGGCGAGCCCATGCCGGGACGACCGGCACCGGGTCCCATGCCGGGACGACCGGCACCGGGGCCGGCGGGGCGGGCCGGGTACATGCCCGGACCCGGCCGCGGACCACCGGGGGCGCCACCCTGGGGACGCGCGGGGAAGCCGCCCGCAGCCGGTCGTGCACCGGCGGGTCGCGCCGGCATCCCCGGCATGCCGGGTCGTTCGCCGCCGGGACGCGGTGGCATGCCGGGCATGCCCGGACGCGGACCGGCCGGGCGCGGAGGCATCGGGACCGCGCTGCGGTCCGGTGGTGAGGTGAAGGGGTTGTTGCCCGGCCGCGGGCCCGGCGCCGGGCGCGGACCGGGCGTCGGACGCGGCAGCGCCGTGCCAGGCTCAGCGACGTCGTCACCGGACGGGCGCGGCGCCAGCGGTGCCGGCGGGGCTGGGGACGGCGCGGGGGGCGCGGCCAGGGGCTGCGGAGCCGCTGCCACGGGCTGCTGGGGGGGTGCTGGCGCGGCCGGCAGCGTGGCAGCCTTTGCGGCGCCGTTGGCGGCTGCGCCGTTCCCGGCGGCCGCGCCGTTGCCGGCGGCCCCGGTGCCGGCGGGGAATGCCTCTCGAAGCTTGCGAATTACCGGCGCCTCGATCGTCGAGGACGCCGACCGCACGTACTCGCCCAGCTCGGTGAGCTTGGCCATCAAGACCTTGCTCTCTACGCCGAACTCCTTGGCGAGCTCATGCACTCGGACCTTGGCCACTGGACTCCTGTCTCGGTCCGCGGCTGGCCCGCGCGACCGTCGTCGCTACTGCATGGTGCTGCTCATCACGTGCTGCTCATCAAGCGCTCATTCGCCGTCTCGACCCGCTTCCGACTCGACTGTTCCGCCGACGCTACGCCGTACCGCAACCTGTTCCTCGAGATACGCCCGCAGCGCATCGCACTCGAGCGGCCCGGCGAGCCGCAAGGCCCGCGGGAACGCCCTCCGGCGTACGGCGAGATCGAGACAGTCCGAGTCGAGGTGCAGCGACGCGCCCCGTCCCGGAAGCCGGCCGCGGGGGTCGGGCACCAGCGCGCCAGAGATCCCCACGACCCGCAACAGGTCCGGTTTCGCCGCCCGGGACCGGCAGCCCACACAGGTGCGCACCGGCGCCGTACGGCGAACCACCGGAAAGTCTAGCGCGACGGCGCGCCGGCGGAACCCGGTAGCTCGGCCGGGCTGGCCGGCGCGGCAGGCTCGGCGTCGGAGTGGATGTCGATCCGCCAGCCGGTGAGCCGGGCGGCCAGCCGGGCGTTCTGCCCCTCCTTGCCGATGGCGAGGGAGAGCTGGTAGTCCGGAACGACGACGCGGGCGGCCCGGTTCGCCGCGTCCACCACCTGCACCGAGGTGACGGCCGCCGGCGAGAGCGCGTTGCCCACGAAGCGGCCGGGGTCCTCCGACCAGTCGATGATGTCGACCTTCTCGCCGTGCAGCTCGGAGACGACGGCGCGCACGCGCGCACCCATCGGCCCGATGCAGGCGCCACGGGCCCGTACGCCGGGTACCGTCGACCGGACCGCGATCTTGGACCGGTGGCCGGCCTCGCGCGCCACCGCCACGATCTCGACGATCCCGTCGGCGATCTCCGGCACCTCGAGCGCGAAGAGCTTGCGGACGAGGTTGGGGTGGCTGCGGGACAGCAGGATCGAGGGCCCGCGGACGCCCTTGTGGACCTGCAGCACGTAGCAGCGCAGCCGGCTGCCGTGCGCGTAGCTCTCGCCCGGCACCTGCTCGGCCGTCGGCAGCACGGCCTCGACGTTGCCGAGGTCGACCAGCACGTTGCGCCCGCCGGTCGTGGCCGGCGGACCGGACTGCTGGATCACGCCGCCGACCACGTCGCCCTCGCGACCGGCGTACTCCCCGTAGGTCAGCTCCTGCTCGGCGTCCCGCAGCCGCTGCAGGATCACCTGCCGGGCGGTGGTGGCGGCGATCCGGCCGAAGCCGGTCGGGGTGTCGTCGTACTCGAGACCGGGCTCGCCGTCCTGCTCCGGCTCCCGGGCGAAGACGGTGACCTCGCCGGTGCTGCGGTCGAGCGCCAGGCGGGCCGACTCCGAGGCTCCCTCGGTGCGTTCATAGGCCGCGAGCAGCGCCACCTCGATCGCCTCGACGACGGTCTCGAAGGCGATGTCCTTCTCCCGCACGAGCCCGCGCAGCGCGGTCATGTCGATGTTCATCCGGAACCTCCCTCCTCGTCGTCGCGCTGGAACTCCACCTGTACGACGCCCGCGCCGAGCTCGGGCAGTGCCAGCCGACGGTCTCCGCCGGCCAGTCCGAGCAGCACGCTGGTCTCGTCCGCCTCCAGCACGCGGCCCTCGAGCGAGCCGCCGGCCCGCAGCGGGACGCGGACCCGCCGGCCTCGGGCCCGGCGCCAGTGCCGCGGCGTCGTGAGTGGCCGGTCGACCCCTGGCGAGGTGACCTCGAGGACGTACGGCGCCTCCCCCATGGCCTCGCTGCCGTCCAGCGCCGCGGCCACCGCCGTACTGACCTCGGCCACCGCGTCGAGGCTGACTCCGCCGTCGCGGTCGACCACGAGCCGCACCAGCCGACGCCGGCCGGCCGGCGTCACCGCCAGGTCCTCCAGGTCACAGCCGGTCGCTTCGACGGCCGGCTCGACCACGCCCCGCAGCCGGTCGGCGTCCGACGTACCCGTCCGGGAAGTCATCGCTGACCTCCTCGGGCCGGTGTTCTCTTGTCCGTGTCCAGGCGTCCGGCAGCCTAACGTCCGGCGCCGCTCACGGGGTTCCGGCGGCCGGCCGTGAAACACTCGGGCGCCGGTTCCAGCCCCCCGGAGGACCCACGTGCGCTGGCTGCGGCCGGACCTCTCGCGGCGGGCGGTGCTGTCGCGGCGGGCGGTGCTGGGCCTCGGCGCGACGGCCGTGATCAGCGGCTGCCTGCCGGGACGGCGGGCGAAGCCCTCGGTCGGGGACGATCCTGATGCCGGGCTGGCCGCCTCCGTCCGCTCCGCCGAGGCCGGCCTGCTCGCGGCCTACGACGCCGCGATCCGCGGCTTCCCGGCGCTGGCCGGAGTCCTGGTGCCGCTCCGCGCCGAGCACGAGCAGCACCTGAGCGCGCTTACGGGTCGCCGGCCCGACGGGGCACCGTCCGCTCAGCGCCCGGCCACCCCGTCCGCTTCGCGCCCGGCCACCCCGGCCACCGACGCGGGCGCGGCGGTTCGCTCGCTGGTGGCCGCCGAGCGGGCGGCGGCGGCGGCCCGCATCGCGGACTGCCTGGCCGCCGCGTCGCCCGGCCTGGCCGGGCTGCTGGCCAGCATCGGCGCCAGCGAGGCCGCGCACGCCGCCGCGCTGGCCGTCGTACGGCTGCCGCGGTGAGCCGGCAGGGCGCGGACGCCGCCCTGCAGGGCTGGCTCGCGGGCGAGCACGCGGCGGTCTACGGGTACGGCGTGCTCGGCGGCCGGCTGCCGCGGCCGATGCGGTCCGCCGCCATCGCGGCGCGGGACGCCCACCGGGCCCGGCGGGACGGGCTGCAGGAGCTGCTCACCGGTCGGGGGCAGCTGCCGGTGCCGGCCGCGCCGGCGTACGACGTGCCGGGTCCGCCGGGGTCGCCGGCCGAGGCACTGGTTGTCGCGACCGGGATCGAGGAACGCCTCGCCCGCGCGACCTACGCCGTCGTCGTGGCAGCGGACACGCCGGCCGTGCGCCGGCTGGCGGCCGGCGGGCTCCAGGAGCAGGCGGTACGGGCCACCGGGTGGCGCGCGCGGGCGAGCATGTCGCCGGCTCCCACGGCGTTCCCCGGCCGTCCCTAGCGGGGCTCAGCCGGCCCGGGCCCGGTGCGCCGATCGGCCCGGACGGGCTTACAGGCTGCCCTTCCAGACCGAGCCGTCGGAGGAGGGGGGAACCGGGCAACCGGGAACTCCGGGATCTGATCGAATCCCTCCGCCCAGCGACACATTCTCGCCTTCTCGGGCACGGACCTCGTCCCCGCGGTAGACGACGGCTCCCGACGGGGTGAACCGGACCCGGTAGTCGCCGAGCAGGAGAACCTGCATGCTCCCGCCCGAGCTTGGCGTCGTCCATAAGCAGCCGGTCTTCGGATCTGCGTGCAGAATTCCCTGTCGGAGGGCGTCACCGCCGCTGAATGGCCTGTCACGAACCGCTGCCCGTTCTCGGTCGGCGGACGGCGAGCCGCCGGATTCCGAGCCGCCGTTCCCGCACCCGGCCAACAAACCGATCGCGAGAAGTGACCCGGACATCGCCCGCCAGGTGCCCATGCCCCGGGGACACAACGCGGGTTTGAGCCGTTCCGCTTCCTTGTTACTCATGCTCCGATCCTCCTCCCGTCATCGGTGAAGCCGTGACCTCACGTAACTCTTGACCTCCATACCTGACTCGATCTTCGCACCCACAGATGGCATCTTCCTTATGTCGTTCCAACAACTACTGGGGGGCTCGTTCCTCAACCCTCGCTGAAGTGAATAACTCATTGATGGAAGGAAGTGGTGTGAAGTATGAGAATTCGCCGACCGCGCAGGAATCCGGATAACTACTGGACGCGTGGATTCCATAGGCCCATACTTTGCCCGTTTGATATGGCCACACCCAAGATCCGCCGCTATCGCCCTTACACGAGGGCGCATACACCTGCACTTGCTCCTGACGTCCAGCGGGCGATGTAATGGACTTGTTCTCAATGGGCCCACACCGCTTTCCACCGACATACCCCAAGCCACAAACCGTCTCACCAACACCGATCGAATTCATGGAAGTAATGGCGACCCACACTTGACCTTGCGGGCTAATATCGGAGTAGTACACGTAGCCTCCAGTTGACCACACGGGGTTATCCTTGCGGATCGCTGCGACGTCAAGCCGCCCCGAGTCTTGCCACCCGCGAATCGGCCCAATACCCCATGCGTAGTGGCGCCATGCAGTGTCCATGCGGCCACAGTGACCGGCAGTATATAGCCAGTACGAGCCATCCGTCTTCCTCGCCGTAAATCCGCTGCTACAGCTTGAGCCATCCCCCTCAATTCTGATACCACCCCGAAGTGGGGATCCACAATTCTCTTGGCTTAGGCACGCATCACCCTTACCATGCATGACGGGCCGTTCCCGTACTTCAAGCATATCCGCACCAACACTGCCATTCAATCTTGCGACCGATACCAGGGAGAGTGCTGCGGCCATGTAGCGAGCAGGCACACCAGCGATCACTCGCCCCCGGGGAAGGTCCACACTAGCCCAACCTGCCCAACCTGTTGATGACTTTCCCAAGATCGGGATCGTGCCCCTCGTACAGCTGCCGAGCACGTGCTTGCAGCTCATCGCCACTGTAGGCAACAATCTCAGTATCGACGGTCATGCCTCGCCGCCGCGCCAGGCTCTTAACGACTTCCTCCGCCGTGGATGTCGTGACCGCGACGGTCGCATGAATGGCGTTCGGTCGCATCCAATAGCCACCAACTTGACCTGGTAAGCGACTAGTTAGCTCCTCCATCAAGAGAACGCGCTCACCCTGTCCGCGGGCACGCATAGCGGCCTCTTCTGCGTTTAAGGCGGAGTTATCGGACATGACGGCGCGCAACACGTCGGGGTCTACATCGTCGATAAGCGAGGCATGGCCTGGTGGCACGGCAGCCGCGCTGAGGTCGGCACCGATCAAGGTACCCCCTACTAGCAGCGCAAGCGGGGCAAGGCGCCGGAACTTTTCGATCTAGACCTCATCTTCAAGCCTCCTCACTTCTCAGGGGTAAGTCATCTGGGAGCGTAAGCGCGACCCGCCGCCCGGTGCAAGTGGCCGAGCAATCATCGCCGATGGGGTCCGCCCAGCCGAGGACTCCTGGTCGCGCTAGGTAAGTAGCCTCATCTCGTGAGATCATGATGTATGTCGTTGACTGTGCGCGTGGAGGTTCTCGCCCCGAGACCGTGAAGTGCTCGAGGGCTGGCTGCGATCGCCGTCGCTGCGGGCCGGGTTGGCGCAGCGGGCGCGGATCGTGCTGCTGGCAGCGGACGGGCTGGGCACCGGGGAGATCGTGCACCGGCTGGGGGTGAGCAAGCCGACGGTGATCGGCTGGAAGCGCCGGTATGCCGGCGAAGGTGTAGCCGGCTTGGATGACCGCCCGAAGTCGGGCCGGCCGCCGACGATCGACCCGGTCGCGATCGTGCTCGCCACGTTGGAGCCGCCACCGCCGCGACTGGGGGTGACGCACTGGTCGAGCCGACTGCTGGCCCGCCACCTCGGCGTCAGTGACTTCACCGTCTCGGTGACCTGGAAGCGCTGGGGACTGCAGCCGTGGCGGTCCCAGACGTTCAAGTTCTCCACCGACCCCGAGCTGGAAGCCAAGATCCGGGACGTGATCGGGCTCTACCTGCACCCGCCGGAGTCCGCGGTGGTGCTCTGCGTGGACGAGAAGAGCCAGGTGCAGGCGCTGGACCGCACCGCACCGATCCTGCCGCTGCGACCGGGGATCCCAGAGCGCCAGACCTCCGACTACGTCCGGCACGGCACCACCACGCTGTTCGCCGCGCTGGAGGTGGCGACCGGACGGGTGACCGACGCCTGCTACCCGCGGCACCTCAACGAGGAGTTCCTGGCCTTCCTCAAGACGGTCGCTCGGGCCTACCCGCGCAAGAAGCTGCATATCGTGGTCGACAACTACGCCACCCACAAGCACCCGAACGTGGCGCGGTGGTTGGAGCGCAACCCACGGATCACGCTGCACTTCACGCCGACGTCGGGATCGTGGCTGAACCTGGTCGAGGTCTTCTTCGGGATCATCACCCGGCAGGCGATCCGCCGCGGGACCTTCACCAGCGTCAAGGATCGGATCGGCGCGATCGAGACCTTCATCGACGGTTGGAACGATCGCTGCACACCGTTCGTCTGGACCAAGACCGCCGACCAGATCACCCCGCACGCCACCGGTGGTCAGCGGACTTCAATAGCGCGACACTGTTCCCGATGAAGACCTGACATCGGGAGCAGCGTTCAGGCGAGGACCCAGGCATCGACCAGCGGCAGCAGCTGCGACAGCGCGGAGATCGTGGCGTCCGGCTCGACGTCGTACGCCGGCACCCGGCTGTTGGGGATGAGCACGGCGCGCATCCCGACCCCCTTGGCGCCGGCGATGTCGTCGTGCGGCCGGTCGCCGACGAAGACGGCGTTGCCCGGGTCGCTGACGCCGAGCTTCCCGAGGACAGCCGCGAAGGCTTCCGGATGCGGCTTCACGTGGGCGAGCTCGCTGGTGTAGACGCGGGCGTCGAGCAGGCCGGCCACGCCGTCGCGCTCGAGGATGCGCTCGTGCCACTCCGGCGGCCAGTGCGTGTTGGAGAGCAGCCCGGTGCGGATACCCCGGTCCGCCAGCGCGCGGAACAGCGGCTCTGCCTCCGGGTCGGTGTAGGTGTGCGGCGTGAAAGCCTCGAAGTGCGCGTCCAGCGCGCCGGCGTGCAGCGCGCGGTCGATCTGCACGCCCGTCGCGGCGGCCGCCGCGGCCACGACGTCCTCGATCGTGCCGCTCCGGCCGGTGCGGACTCTCTCGGTCCACCACGCGCGCTCCGCCGCCACCAGCGCGGCGGCCAGCTCCTCGGCACGCTCGGGAGCGAGCAGCCGGGCCGCCGCCAGCCACAGGTCGAGCAGGTCGAGGTCGTGCCACGGGGTGAGCGTTCCGCCCCAGTCGAAGATGACCCCCTCGACGGTCACCGGGCGAGCTCGGCGACCAGGTGGCCGACCGCAACCCGCCGCCGCTCCCCGCTGCGCCGGTCCTTGACCTCCACCTCACCCTCGGCCAGCGCCTTTCCGACCACGACGATCGTCGGTACGCCGATCAGGTCCGCGTCGGCGAACGCGACCCCGGCCGCGCCGCCGCGGTCATCGAGCAGCACCGATCGACCGGCCGCCGCCAGCTCGGCGGCCAGCCGCTCGGCGACGGCGGGCTGGTCGCCCTTGCCCACCGGCACCACATGCACGTCGTACGGCGCGACGGAGTCCGGCCAGGACAGCCCCGCGTCGTCGGCCGTCTGCTCGGCGATGGCCGCGACGGCGCGGGACACCCCGATCCCGTAGGAGCCCATGGTGAGGCGCACCGGCGTACCGGCGGAGCCGGTGACGTCGAGGCCGAAGGTGTCGGTGAAGCGCCGGCCGAGCTGGAAGATGTGGCCGATCTCGATACCGCGGTCGATGGACAGTGGCGAGCCACAGCGCGGGCACGGGTCACCGACCAGCATGGTCGCGAGGTCGAGGTAGCGGTCGACGGCGAAGTCCCGGCCGGCGACGACGTTGCGTGCGTGCCGGTCGACCACGTTCGCCCCGGTGACCCACGAGGTGCCCGGAGCCACCCTGGGGTCGGCGAAGTAGCGGAACGCGGTGCCCGCCATCCCCTGCGGGCCTACGTAGCCCTTGACCAGGTCCGGCCGGGCGGCGAAGTCAGCCGCCTCGAACGGTTCCACCTGCGCCGGCTCCAGGGCGTCCTCGAGCCGTTTGAGGTCGACGTCGCGGTCGCCAGGTACGCCGACCGCCACCACCTCGCCGTCCACCTTGACCAGCAGGTTCTTCAGTGTGGCGCCGGGCGGTACGCCGAGCGCGGCCGCGAGCGTGTCGATGGTCGGCGTACCCGGGGTGTCCACGACCTCGACCGGCGGATGGGACGCGGCGGGGTCGACCTGCGGCGCTACTGCGGGAACCACCTCGACGTTGGCGGCGTAGTCACAGGTCGGGCAGGTGACGAAGGTGTCCTCGCCGACGGGTGTCGGAGCGTGGAACTCCTCGGAATGCGAGCCGCCCATCGCGCCGGACATCGCCGACACCACCCGGTAGGAGAGCCCCAAGCGATCGAAGGTCCGCAGGTAGGCGGCCCGGTGCTTGTCGTAGCTCTCCTGCAGCCCGGCGTCGTCGAGGTCGAAGGAGTAGGAGTCCTTCATGAGGAACTCCCGACCGCGGATCAGGCCGGAGCGCGGCCGCGCCTCGTCCCGGTACTTCCACTGGACCTGATAGAGGATCACCGGCAGGTCGCGGTAGGACGCGTAGAGGTCCTTGACCAGCAGCGTGAACAGCTCTTCGTGGGTCGGGCCGAGCAGGAACTCCGCGCCGCGACGGTCCGCCAGCCGCAGCAGCAGGTCGCCGTAGAGGTCCCAGCGGCCGCTTGCCTCGTAGACCTCGCGCGGGATCAGCGCGGGGAAGAGCAGCTCCTGCCCGCCGATGCGGTCCATCTCCTCCCGCACCACGCCGGCGACCTTGTCCAGCACCCGCTTGCCGAGCGGCAGCCACGAGTAGACGCCGGCAGCGACGCGGCGGATGTAGCCGGCCCGGACCAGCAGCCGGTGGCTCGGGACCTCCGCGTCCGCCGGGTCCTCGCGCAGGGTGCGCAGGAACAGCGTCGACATGCGGGTGACCACGGGAGCTCCTTGCCAGCGGCGGGAATCACGACACTATCGAGCGCAGGTCGCTGCTCGCGCTGTCGTTTCCGCCCGCATCGCCGCTATCGTCCGCGGCATGAGCGCCCGCTGGGACGCCGCGGAACTGTTGCTCCGGCTCGACGCGCGCGGGCCGGCCCGGCTGTCGGCGGTGGTCGCGCAGTACCTTCGCGAGACGCTCGGCGCGCCGTGGACCAGCCTGCTGCTCATCGACTACGAGCAGTCGACCCTCCAGCGGCTGGACGAGCACTCCCCCGGTCGCTCGGTCGAGTCGGTGCCGCTGGAGGGCAGCCGGCTCGGAGCGGCCTACCGGGAGCAGTCCGTCGAGACCGAGGAGCGGCCCGACGGGCTGCTGGTGAGCGTTCCGGTCACCCTCCGGTCGGACCGGCTGGGGATGCTCGAGGTGCTGCTGCCGCCGATGCGGGACGGGGACGCGCTTGCTCCGGTGCAGGGGACCGCGCACGTGCTGGCCTACGTGCTGGTCGCCGCGGACCGCTACACCGACCGCTACGAGCGGGTACGCCGTCGGCGGCCGCTGCTGCTCGCCGCCGAGATGCAGTGGCAGCTGCTGCCCGCACTCGCCGTACGCCGGCCCGACTTCGCGCTGGCGGGCCGCATCTTTCCGGCGTACGAGGTCGGTGGCGACAACTTCGACCACGTGTCGGAGGGCAGCTCGCTCACCCTCGGGATCACCGACGCCATGGGGCACTCGCTGCGCGCATCGATCCTCACCGCGGTGACGGTCAACGCCCTGCGCAACTCCCGCCGTGGCGGCGCCGACATCGCCGAGCAGATGACCAACGCGGACGCGGTGGTGCGCGAGCAGTTCGGTGGGGCGCAGTTCGTCACCTCGCTGCTGCTGCGGGTCGACCTGCCGACCGGACGGACGGACGCTGTCGTAGCGGGCCACCCGCCACCGTTGCTCGTCCGCGGTGGCAAGCTCTCGACGATCGAGCTGGAGGCGCAGCTGCCGGTCGGGCTGGACGACGAGCCGGACTACCGGCCGCAGCAGTTCTCGCTCGAGCCGGGCGACCGGCTGCTGCTCGTCAGCGACGGGCTGGTGGAGGCCCAACGTGAGCCCGGGGTCGAGTACGGCGACGAGCGGCTGGCGGAGGTGCTGCTGGCGACGCGGGAGCTGCATCCGCAGGAGACCGCCCGGCTGGTCCTAGCGGACATGGGGGTGTGGCAGGCAGGATCGGCGCCCCGCGACGACGCGACCCTGCTCTGCCTCGACTACCGCCCGGACGACCGTCGCTAGTGCGACACCCACGAGTCGGGGTCGTTGGCCAGCTTCTGCACCATCTCCGGCAGCTTGCCGTCGACGACGTCGGCGAGGGTCACCGACTCCAGCACCGCACGCAGGCTGGCCCGGACGGCGACCCACACCTCCTGCAGGTGCTCGGCCGCACCGACGTACGCCGTCGTCTCCGGCCGGTGCCCGTGCACCTCCGCGAGCGGACCGTCGACCGCGCGCATCACGGCCGCGAGCGAGATCTCGGCCGGCGGCCGAGCCAGCCGGTAGCCGCCCTCGGCGCCCCTGTGGCTGGTCACGATCCCGGCCCTGCGCAGCTCGAGCATGATGTTCTCGAGGAACTTCCGCGGCAGGTTCTGGCTGCTCGCCAGGACCTCCCCCTTGACCAGGGCGTCCGGCTCGCAGGCAGCCAGCGCCAGCAGAGCCCGCATGGCGTAGTCGGTCTTCGCTGAGATCTGCATGCGCCCATAGTGTCGCCCCGCCCCGCCCCCGGAGTTCTCCGGTCCGAGGCGCGCGTCGTTCGAACCTCGGAACAGCCGCCCGGAGCTGGTTCAGAACAGAACGGAGGTGAAGCGCCCGACCTGCGTGAAGCCGACCCTTTCGTAGGCCCGGCGGGCCGGCTCGTTGTAGTCGTTGACGTAGAGGCTCACGACCGGAGAGACCGATCCGAGAATCTCGTCGACGACGGCGGCCATGCCGGCCGTCCCCAGCCCGGTGCCGCGCAAGGCAGGGTCCACCCACACGCCCTGCACCTGGCACGCCGCCCGGCTGAGCGCGCCGATCTCCGCCTTGAACAGCACCCGCCCGTCCTCGATCCGGGCGAAGGCACGGCCGGTGGCGATCAGCTCCGCCACCCGCGTCCGGTACAGCGCACCTCCGTCACCCGCGGTGGGCGAGATGCCCACCTCCTCGGTGAACATGGCCACACAGGCCGGGAGCAGCACGTCGAGCTCGGCGGGGGCGACCCGGCGTACGCCTGGGTCGGCGGGTACCCGCGCCGGTGCGGAGACGGCCATCAGCGGCTGCAGCCGGACGTCGCGGGCCGGTCCCCAGACCGGCCGGAGCAGCCGCCACAGCGGGTCGACAGCGCTGGAGGGGCCCACCATCGACGAGCAACGCCGGCCCTGCCGGCGGGCGTGCTGGGCGAAGCCGCGGAGCGCGGGCGGCGAGCTCCCGTAGGGCACCAGGTTCGCACCGGCGTAGCAGAGCGCAGCCAGTCCACCCTCGCCGAAGTAGCCCCACACCTCGGCGCCGAGCCGACGCGGGTCGAGGCCGAGCGACTCGACGCGGGAGGCGACGAAGGCGTTGTCGATCGGGTCGGCCGCGAGCAGGTCGAGGGTGGGGAGCAGATCCCTGTCGTCCAGCAGCCGGACCGCCGCCGGCAGCACGTCGGTGCGGGCTCGCATCGGTCAGGACACCGAGACGCTCGGCGGCCCGGAGGCGGCGCCGTCCGCCTCCATCGACTCCGCGATCTTCATCGCCTCTGCGATCAGCGTCTCGACGATCTGCGACTCCGGCACGACCTTGATCACCTGACCGCGGACGAATATCTGGCCCTTGCCCTTGCCCGACGCGACGCCGAGGTCGGCCTCCCGGGCCTCGCCGGGGCCGTTCACGACACAGCCCATGACAGCGACCCGCAGCGGCACGGTCATGCCCTCGAGGCCGGCCTGGACGCGCTCGGCCAGGGTGTAGACGTCCACCTCGGCACGGCCGCAGGAGGGGCAGGACACGATCTCCAGCCGGCGCTGGCGCAGGCCGAGAGACTCGAGGATCGCCAGGCCTACCTTGATCTCCTCGACCGGCGGGGCGGACAGCGACACCCGGATCGTGTCGCCGATGCCCTCGGCCAGCAGCGCGCCGATCCCGACCGCCGACTTGATCGTCCCCTGGAAGGCCGGCCCCGCCTCGGTGACCCCGAGGTGCAGCGGATAGTCGCAGGACTGGGCCAGCAGCCGGTACGCCGAGATCATGGTCACCGGGTCGTTGTGCTTCACCGAGATCTTGACGTCGTAGAAGTCGTGCTCGGCGAACAGGCCCGCCTCCCACAGCGCCGACTCGACCAGCGCCTCGGGCGTCGCCTTGCCGTACCTCTTCAGGATGGAGGGCTCGAGCGAGCCGGCGTTGACCCCGATCCGGATCGGTACACCCCGCGCGCCGGCCTCGCGGGCGATCAGGCCGATCTTGTCGTCGAACTTCCTGATGTTGCCCGGGTTGACCCGCACGCCCTGGCAGCCGGCCTCGAGCGCCGCGATGACGTAGCGCCACTGGAAGTGGATGTCGGCGATCACCGGGATCGCCGACTTGCGGGCGATCGCGGGCAGCGCCGCCGCGTCGTCGCGGTCGGGTACGGCGACCCGCACGATCTGGCAGCCGGTGGCGGTCAGCTCGGCGATCGACTGCAGGGTGGCGTTGACGTCGGCGGTCTTGGTCACGCACATCGACTGCACCGACACGGGGGCGTCGCCGCCGACGAGCACGCTGCCGACCGCGACCTGACGGCTCTGCCGCCGACGAGCGACCGACGGCGGCGGCAGCGCCGGCATGCCGAGCGGGATCGCGGTCATCGCGGCGGGCTCCGTCACTGGGGCAGGTGGATCGGGTTGACGATGTCTGCCGCGATCAGCAGCACCGACAAGCCCACGAACAGCACAATCACCAAGTATGCCGCCGGCAGCAGCTTGGTGAGGTCCACCCGGCCAGGACCGGACCGGCCGATCAGCCGGTAGACGCCGTAGCGAGCCTGCTCGAAGCCCAGGACGGCGAGGTGACCGCCGTCCAGCGGCAGCAGCGGCAGCAGGTTGAAGATGCCGACGAAGATGTTGAGCGAGGCGATGATCAGCAGGAACGTGCTGACCCGGTCCAGCCAGTCCGCCGTCTTCGCCGTCGCCACCTCGCCGGAGATCCGGCCGATCCCCACCACGCTGGTCGGTGAGTCGAGGCCGCGCTCGGCCGAGAACAGCTTGGGGATCGACGCGGGCACCTTGCCCAGCGCGGTGAAGGTTCCGGTGACGGAGTCGCGGAAGAGCCGGCCGCTGTCGGCGATCCCGCCGCCGAGCGACTCCCGCTTTCGCTCGTCGCCCGGAGCGATGCCCAGTACGCCGACCTGCTCGGTCCGGCTCGGGTCGTCGAGGTCCGGGCGCGCCGCCCTGGCGACCGTGGGGTGCAGGGTCAGGCGCTGCCCGTTGCGCTCGACGCCGAGCGCGACCCGGTCGCCGGCGTGGGCGCGCACCTCCCGGGAGAAGGACGGCCAGTCCTGCACCGGCGCACCCTCGAAGGCGACGATCCGGTCCCCGGGCCGCAGCCCGGCAGCGAGCGCCGGGGACGCCGCGTCGCCCGTCGCGCACCTGACGCCGACGCTGGCCGGGACGCACGGCGAGACGTCGGCCACCGTGGTGGTCGTCACCGTGGGTCCGATCCCGCTGAACAGGAGCAGCAGCAGGACGAACGCGATGAGGAAGTGCACCACCGAGCCGGCGGCGAGGACGACGGCGCGCTGGGGCGCCGGCTGCCGGTAGAACGCGCGCTTCTCGTCGCCCGGGTCCACCTCCTCGAGCGATGTCATCCCGACGATCTTCACGAAGCCGCCGGCCGGGATCGCCTTGACGCCGTACTCGGTCTCGCCGCGGCGGAACGACCACAGCGTCGGCCCGAAGCCGAGGAAGAACTGGGTGGCCTTCATGCCGAAGGCCTTGGCGAAGCCGAAGTGGCCGGCCTCGTGCAGCATGATCGACAACAGCAGTGCGACCACGAAGGCGAGAACCCCGACGGTCATCGGGCTGGCTCCTCCTCGCTACCGCTGCCGGCGCACCGCGCGATGAGGGCCCGGGCGTGCGCCCGGGCCGCGGTCTCCGCAGAGAGAACATCGGTCAGCGTGGGCGAGTTCCCGACCACGTCGTCGTAGCCCGTCAGCACCGCCGCGACGGTGTCCACGATGGCCGGAAAGGACAGCCGGCCGGCCAGGAAGGCGTCGACCGCCTCCTCGTTCGCCGCGTTGTAGACGGCCGGCATCGTCCCGCCGGCGATGCCGGCCTCGCGGGCCAGCCGTACGGCGGGGAACGCGTCCTCGTCGAGCGGCTCGAACTCCCAGGTCTGCGCCGTGGTCCAGTCCGGTGCCGCCGCCGCCCCGGGGACGCGTTCCGGCCAGCCCAGGGCGAGCGCGATCGGCAGCCGCATGTCCGGCGGGCTGAGCTGGGCCAGCGTCGAGCCGTCGGTGAACTCCACCATCGAGTGCACCATCGACTGCGGGTGCACCACGACGTCGATGCCGTCGTACGGCGTCCCGAAGAGCAGGTGCGCCTCGATCAGCTCGAGGCCCTTGTTGACCAGGGTGGCGCAGTTGACGGTGATCACCGGGCCCATCCGCCAGGTCGGGTGCGCCAGGGCCTGCTCCGGCGTCACGCCGGCCAGCTCGTCGCGGCCGCGGCCGCGGAACGGGCCACCGCTCGCGGTCAGCACCAGCCGGCGTACGTCCGCCCGCCGCCCGCCGCGCAGGCACTGGGCCAGCGCCGAGTGCTCGCTGTCGACCGGCACCAGCCGGTCGAGATCTCCGGCCACCCGGTCCAGGACCAGCGACCCGCCGACGATCAGCGACTCCTTGTTGCCCAGAGCCACGGTCCGGCCGGCGTCCAGGGCGGCCAGCGTCGGCGCCAGGCCGACCGAGCCGGTCATCCCGTTGAGCACCACATCGGCCGGCCAGGCGGCGACCTCCGCGGCGGCGGCGGGCCCGGCGAGGATCTTCGGTACGGCGAAGTTCCCGGCGGCGAAGCCGCTCGCGCTGGCCGCGGCGTAGAAGGCGAGCAGCAGGTCCTCGGCGGCGCTGGCACGGGCGACCCCCACCACCTCGACGCCGTACTCCAGAGCCTGGCGCGCCAGCAGGTCGACCCGCTCTCCGCCGGCGGCCAGCCCGACGACCCGGAAGCGGTCCGGGTTGCGGGCGACCACGTCGAGCGCCTGGGTGCCGATCGAGCCGGTCGAACCGAGCAGCACGACCTCACGCCCACCGGTATTCGCCACGGGAACCATTGTCCCGTACGCCGCCGTCAGCGGCCGGGACTCCCGCTGGTCGCCGCCCGAGCGGGAGCCGTACCGTCGAACGCGGCCAGCCAGACCGACAGCGGGGACCCGATGAGCACCACGCCGCAGACCCCTCCACACCCGCGCGACGACGCGGCGGCCGCCAACTGCCTGTCGGCGAGCGCACGTGACCACCTGTGGATGCACTTCACCCGGATGTCGGCGTACTCGCGCGCAGACGTGCCGGTGATCGTGCGCGGCGAGGGTCCCTACATCTGGGACGCCCGCGGCAAGCGCTACCTCGACGGGCTGTCGGGACTCTTCGTCGTACAGGTCGGGCACGGCCGGCAGGAGCTGGCCGAGGCGGCGTACAAGCAGGCCAGCGAGCTCGCGTTCTTCCCGCTGTGGTCCTACGCCCACCCGCAGGCGATCGCGCTGGCCGAACGGCTGGCCGAGCTCGCGCCGGGGGACCTCAACCGGGTCTTCTTCACCACCGGTGGCGGCGAGGCGGTGGAGACGGCATGGAAGGTCGCCCGCCAGTACTTCAAGGCGGTCGGCCAGCCCGGCCGCTACAAGGTGATCAGCCGCGACATCGCCTACCACGGCACCACCATGGGGGCGCTGTCGATCACCGGTATCCCGGCGGCGAAGGTCAACTTCGAGCCGCTGGTGCCGGGGGCGCACAAGGTGCCCAACACCAACTTCTACCGGGCGCCGGAGCACGGCGACGACTACGAGGCGTTCGGCCGGTGGGCCGCGGACTCCATCGCCCAGATGATCGAGTTCGAGGGCCCGGAGACGGTGGCGGCGGTCTTCCTGGAGCCGGTGCAGAACAGCGGGGGCTGCTTCCCGCCACCGCCAGGCTACTTCGCCCGGGTCCGCGAGATCTGCGACCGGTACGGCGTACTGCTCGTCTCCGACGAGGTCATCTGCGCCTTCGGCCGGCTCGGGCACACCTTTGCCTGCGAGCGCTACGGCTACCTGCCGGACATCATCACCTGCGCCAAGGGGATGACGTCGGGCTACTCACCGATCGGCGCGATGATCGCGACGGACCGGTTGATGGAGCCCTTCCTGTCCGGTACGACGTCGTTCCTGCACGGGTTCACCTTCGCCGGGCACCCGGTGTCGTCGGCCGTCGCGATGGCCAACCTGGACATCTTCGACGGTGAGGATCTTCTCCAGCACGTCCGGAGCAACGAGGGGGCGTTCCGGGCCACGCTGGAGAAGCTCCTCGACCTGCCGATCGTCGGCGAGGTCCGCGGCGACGGCTACTTCTACGGGATCGAGCTGGTCAAGGACAAAGACACCAGGGAGACCTTCGACGACGACGAGTCCGAGCGGCTGCTGCGCGGCTTCCTGTCCAAGGCGCTGTTCGATGCGGGGCTCTACTGCCGGGCCGACGACCGCGGCGACCCGGTGGTCCAGCTGGCTCCGCCGCTGATCTGTGGCCAGCAGCACTTCGACGAGATCGAGGCGATCCTGCGCTCGGTGCTCACCGAGGCATGGTCGCGGGTCTGAGCTCCGGGGAGCCCTACCGCCGGCTCTCGCTCTGGCTCGACACGGTCCCCGGCTCGCTCTCCCCGCGGCCGCCGTTGAAGCGGGACGTCGATGTTGACGTGGCCATCGTGGGTGCCGGCTGCACCGGCCTGTGGACGGCGTACTACCTGGCGCGGCTCGACCCCTCGCTGCGGATCGCGATGGTGGAGAAGGAGGTCGCCGGCTTCGGGGCGTCCGGCCGCAACGGCGGCTGGTGCTCGGCGCTGTTCGCGGCCTCGACGGCAAAGGTCGCCAGGGTCGGCGGCCGGGACGGGGCGGTGGCCCTGCAGCGGGCGCTGTTCGACACCGTCGACGAGGTCGGCCGGGCGACCGCGGCTGAAGGCATCGACTGCCACTTCGCCAAGGGCGGCACGGTGGTCCTCGCCCGTACGCCGGCGCAGGAGGCGCGGCTGCGGGCGGAGGTCGCCGAGGAGCACTCGTTCGGGTTCGGCTCCGCGGACGTGCGGTGGCTCTCCGCCGCCGAGTCGTCGACCCGGGTGGCCGCCGCCGGCGTGCTCGGCGGTGTCTACACGCCGCACTGCGCGGCGCTGCATCCCGGCCGGCTGGTCCGCGGCCTGGCCACCGCGGTTGAGCGGCTCGGCGTAGCGATCTACGAGCGGACGTCGGCGCTGCGACTCGGCGACCGGGTGGTCGAGATCCCGGGTGGACGGGTGCGCGCGGAGGTCGTCGTACGGGCGACCGAGGGCTACACGGCCCGGCTTCCCGGGCTGCGGCGGGAGATCGCGCCGGTCTACTCACTGATGATCGCCACCGAGCCGCTGCCGCCGTCGTTCTGGTCCGCTGTGGGCTGGCGAGAGCGCGAGACGCTCTCCGACGGCCGGCATCTGATCATCTACGCGCAGCGCACCGCCGACGACCGGATCGCCTTCGGCGGTCGCGGTGCGCCGTACCACTTCGGGTCGCGGGTCGAGCCGCGCTTCGACCGGGAGCCGCGGGTCTTCGCCGAGCTGCATCGCGCCCTGGTCGAGCTCTTCCCGGCCGCCGGGGAGGCGGAGATCACCCACCGGTGGGGGGGCCCGCTGGGCATCCCCCGCGACTGGTTCAGCTCGGTCGGTTACGACCGCGCGGCCGGGAAGGCCTGGGCCGGTGGATACGTCGGCGACGGCGTCGGGACGTCGAACCTCGCGGGTCGCACGCTCGCCGACCTGATCTGCGCGCGGACCACCGAGCTGGTCGGGCTGCCGTGGGTCGGACACCGGTCGCCCCGCTGGGAGCCCGAGCCGGTGCGCTGGCTGGGGGCCAACGCCGGCCTGCGCGTCATGTCGCTCGCCGACGCCGTGGAGAACCGGACCGGGCGGCCGTCCTCGGTTGCCACGGGCTTCTCCCGCTTCCTGGGAGGCTGAGCGGTAAGGTCACCCGCCATGGCCGACCCGACCCGCGGCCGGGAGGTGCCATGTCGGTGGGTGCCATGTCAGTTGCAGACTCGCGTCAGATCACGGTGATCGGGACGGGTAGCGCCGACACCGTTCCGGACGCCGCGGAGCTGCAGCTCGGCGCGGAGAGCCGGGCCGGCAGCCCAGGTGCGGCGCTCGGCGAGTGCGCGCAGGCGCTGGCCGCGATGGCCGACGCGCTCACCGCCGAGGGCGTCCCCGAGACGGCGCTGCGCACGGGGCGGCTCAGCGTGCGGCCCGAGTGGCATCACCGGGGTATTGACGAGCCGGCTCGACTGGTCGGCTATCTGGCGGAGACGACGCTCGGGGTCACGGTTCGTGACCTGTCCAACGCGGGCTCGCTGGCGACCGCCGCCCTGGCCGCCGCCGGCCCCGCGGGGCGGTTGCACTCGCTGCACTTCGACGTGACCGACGCCGACGTACCGATGAGGCAGGCTCGGGCGGCGGCCTACGCCGATGCCCGCGCCAGGGCGGAGCAGTACGCCGGGCTGGCCGGCGTGCAGCTCGGCGACCTGCTGGTGCTGTCCGAGCAGGTGGGGCGGCGGGGCGAGCACGTCGGCATGGCCAGTGCCGGACTCCTAGACGCGGCGCCGGCGATGCGGATGTACGCCGGTGAGAGCTCGGTCACGGCAGCCGTCACGGTGAGCTGGGCGCTGCGCTGAGCGCGGCCCCGACCTGCGCCGCCAGCCGGTCGCGCTGCGGCTCGGGCAGCCAGTCGGCTTCGTCCTCCGCCAGGTAGCCGAAGACGCGGGGGCCGCGCCGGTCATCGGGAAGGTCGGGCACCCGCGGCACCACATGGATGTGGAGGTGCTCGAAGCCCTCAGCTTCGGCGAAGAGTGCGACGTAGGTCTTGACGCAGCCCGTCACCTCGGCCAGTGCGGCCGAGAGCCGCTGCAGCAGCGGCCCGAGGGCGGCGGCCTCCTCCGGCGTCAGCTCCGCCAGGCTCGTGATGTGCCGCTTCGGCAGGACCACCAGCCAGCCGGGCAGCGTGCTGCTCAGCGCATGGGCGATTCGCCATAGGCCGTCGTCGTACACCCGCTCCCGCGGCGGCAGGTCCGAGCCGGCGGCGTTCATCCGGCAGGGATAGCAGCCGGTCACGCGCGGGCCGCGGCCAGCTGGCCGCACGCGCCGTCGATCTCGCGGCCGCGGGTGTCACGGACGGTGACCGGTACGCCGCACGCCGTCAGCCGCCGGGCGAACTCGCGCTCGTCGGCCGGCCGGGACGCCGTCCAGGCGCTGCCCGGCGTCGGGTTGAGCGGGATCAGGTTGACGTGCACGAGGTGACCGCGCAGCAGCCGGCCGAGCAGGTCGGCCCGACCGGCGTCGTCGTTGACGTCACGGATCAGGGCGTACTCGATGCTGACCCGCCGCCCACTGCGGCCGGCGTACGCCCAGGCGGTGTCGAGCACCTCGGCGACCGGCCAGCGTCGGTTGACGGGCACGAGGGTGTTGCGGAGCTCGTCGTCCGGCGCATGCAGGCTGACCGCGAGCGTGATCTTCAGGTCTTCCTCGATCAGCCGGCGCATCGCCGGCACCAGCCCGACGGTCGAGACGGTCACCGACCGCGGAGAGAGCCCCAGGCCGTCCGGCGTCGGGTCGGTGAGGCGGCGTACGGCGCCCAGCACGGCCGGGTAGTTGGCCAGCGGCTCGCCCATTCCCATGAAGACCACGTTGCTGACCCGGCCCGGGCCGCCGGCGATCTCCCCGCGGGCCAGCGCCCGGGCACCGGCCACCACCTGCTCGACGATCTCGGCCGCCGACAGGTTGCGGGTGAGGCCGGCCTGGCCGGTGGCGCAGAACGGGCAGCCCATGCCGCAGCCGGCCTGGCTCGAGACGCACATCGTCGTACGCCCGGGATAGCGCATCAGCACCGACTCGACCAGCGTGCCGTCCACACCGCGCCAGAGCGTCTTGCGGGTCGTTCCGGCGTCGGCGGAGAGGTGCCGCACGGCCGTGAGCAGCGGCGGCAGCAGCTCGGCCGCCAGCCGCTCCCGCGCCGCGGCCGGAATGTCGGTCATCGCCGCAGGGTCGTCGCCCAGCCGGGCGAAGTAGTGGCGGGAGAGCTGGTCCGCGCGGTACGCCGGCTCGCCCAGCTCCACGACCGCCGTACGCCGCTCCGCCGGTGTGAGGTCGGCCAGGTGTCGCGGCGGCTTGGCCGGCCGGGAGGTCAGGCGCAGCTCGGCGGGCATGGTGGTCATGAGGCCGCCATTCTCTCACCGCTGCCGGCGTGATCCAGATCCCGTCGGCGGGTCGGATCGCCCCCAATGCTCTTGTAGACGGGATCTGGATCATGTGCGGCGACGGGTAGCGGGCCGGACCCGCGCGGTTCCGTCAGCCCGGCGGCAGGAACACCGCAAGCAGCAGCCAGACGACCGGTGCTGTGGGGAGCAGCGAGTCGAGCCGGTCCATCAGGCCGCCGTGGCCGGGTAGCAAGGTGCCCATGTCCTTGATGCCGGTCCGGCGCTTGATGAGCGACTGGCCCAGGTCGCCGAGGGTCGCGGTCACGGCGACCACCACGCCGAGCACGGCACCCTGCCAGGCGGTGCCGGGGACCAGCAGGGTCATCGCGACCACGCCGGCGGCCACGCTCGTGACCACCGAGCCGGCGAGCCCCTCCCAGGTCTTGCCCGGACTGACCGACGGCGCCAGCCGGTGCCGGCCGAGCAGTACGCCGGTCGCGAAGCCACCGACGTCGCTGGCCACGGTCAGCAGCACGAACGTGACCACCCGTCGCGCCCCGTCCGGAGAAGCCGCGAGCAGCAACGCGAAGCTGGCGAGCAGCGGCACGTACACCGCCACGCCGGTCGCCGCCAACACGTCACGGCGTACGCCGGGCCGCGGCCCACTCAGGCGCCAGAGGGCGCTGCCCGCGACGGTCGCCAGTAACGACCACGCCAGGCCGCCGAAGCCGTGCAGATAGGCCGCCGCCGGCAGGACGACAGCCCCGGCGACGAGCGGAACCAGCGGCGGGTGCAGGTCGCGCACCCGCAGCGCCGCGACCAGCTCCCAGACCCCGATCGCCAGCGCCAACGCCGCAACGACAACGAACGCCGGCTTGTAGACCACCAGCGGGACGACGACCAGCGCCGCCAGCAACAGCCCGACGCCGATGGCGACCGGCACGTCGCGACCGGCCCGGCCGCGGCCTTTACCAGGCGCCCCACTCGGTGGCGCCGGCGCCTGCTCGATCGGCACGGGAAACCGGAGCTCCTCGCCGTACCGACAGTCCTCAGACCTCCAGCAGCTCCGCTTCCTTGTGCCGCAGCGCCTCGTCGACCTGGGCGACGTAGCCGTGCGTGGTCTCCTCGAGCTCCTTCTCCGCCCGGCGTACGTCGTCCTCGCCGGCCTCGCCGTCCTTGCCGAGGCGCTCGAGCGCCTCCTTGGCGTGCCGGCGGACGTTGCGGATCGCCACCCGGCCGTCCTCGGCCTTGTGCCGGGCAACCTTCACCAGGTCGCGGCGGCGCTCCTCGGTCAGCTGCGGGAAGACCACCCGGATGATCGACCCGTCGTTGGTGGGGTTGACGCCGAGGTCACTGTCGCGGATCGCCCGCTCGATCGAGGGCAGCGAGCTCTTGTCGTACGGCGACACGATGGCCATCCGCGGCTCGGGCACCGAGAGCGAGGCGAGCTGGTTGACCGGTGTCGTCGCGCCGTAGTAGTCCACGACCAGCTTGGCGAACATCTGCGGCGTCGCACGGCCGGTGCGGATGGCGGCCAGGTCCTCCTTGGCCACGCCGACGGCCTTGTCCATCTTCTCCTCGGCCTCGAGGAGGGTGTCGTCGATCACGGGGACTCCTGGGAAACGGTTACGAGGAGGCAGGGGCGACGAGCGTGCCGATCTTCTCACCCCGGGTGGCACGGACGATGTTGCCCTCGGTCATCAGGTCGAACACGACGATCGGCATCCCGTTGTCCATGCACAGGCTGATCGCGGTGGCGTCCATCACCTTGAGCCGGCGGCTGAGCACCTCGCTGTAGGTCAGCGAGTCGAAGCGCACCGCGGCCGGGTTGGTCTCGGGGTCGGAGTCGTACACGCCGTCGACCCGCGTCCCCTTGAGCACCGCCTGCGCCCCGATCTCCAGCGCACGCTGGGCCGCCGCGGTGTCGGAGGAGAAGAAAGGGGCGCCGAGCCCCGCGCCGAAGATGACGGCGCGGCCCTTCTCCAGGTGCCGGATGGCGCGGCGCGGTACATAGGGCTCGGCGATCTGGCCCATCGCGATCGCCGTCTGCACCCGCGTCTCCACGCCGGCCTTCTCGATGAAGTCCTGCAGCGCCAGGCAGTTGATGACGATGCCCAGCATGCCCATGTAGTCGGCACGGGCGCGGTCCATCCCCCGCTCCGCGAGCATCTGCCCGCGGAACATGTTGCCGCCCCCGATGACGATCGCGACCTGGACGTCGTTGTGGACCGCCTCGGCCACCTGCCGGGCCATGCCGGCCACCGTCTCGGGGTCGATCCCCAGGGCCTCCCGCCCGGCGAAGGCCTGTCCGGACAGCTTGAGCAGCACGCGGCGATACGCCGGCGGGTCCACCCGCTCGCCGTCGTCAGTCACCAACCGCCCCTCCCTGTTCCCTGTTCGGCTGCAGTCTGCCGTACGACGTCGTGCCGGCGGACCGGGGCGGGGTGTCAGGCCACGACCAGCCGCACCACGTCTTCGGCGCAGCCCCAGGCCAGCGTGACGCCGGCGCCACCGTGCCCGTAGTTGTGGATGACGGGTCGGTCCGGCTCCCGCTCGACCCGCACGGCGGCGCGCACCGGCCTCAAGCCGACCGCATGGCCGAGGACAGGCGCGCCGGACAGTCGCGGCTGGAGTACGACGCACCGCTCGAGGATCGCGGCGGCGTCCGCAGGGTCCGGGACCAGGTCGACGCGGCCCTCCTGGGCGGTGCCACCCAGGACCACGTCGCGCTCGCGCGGGACGACGTACGCCAGACCGGCCGGGTCGTCCTCGTCCAGAATCCACTCGTCGACCCCCCGCTGCGCGACCCGGACGACCTGCCCGCGGACCGGGACCAGACCGTCGTCTCCGGCGAGCGCTCCGGCGCCGATACCGGCACAGTTCACGACCGCGTCGGCCTGGGCCGCGACGTCGGCCAGGTCGATGACGGTTCGGCGGACGACGGCCCCGCCCAGGCTCCGCAGGCGAGCCATCAGGAAGGGCAGGTGGACTGACATGTCCGCGACGGGCGTGACGAACCGGAACCCGTCGACGTACGGCGAGGCCACCGTGCTGGCACGGGCGAAGCCGGGCACGGCGCTCACCCACCAGGGGTCGGGCGCCGGCCGACGCAGCAGCTGGGTCCCCCGCCTCAGCCGGACGCCGCTGCCCGCAACGTCGGCCAGCCGGACCAGCACCCGGAAGGTCCTCGCCGACCACGCCGTGACGGACTCCGGCGGCCAGGCCCGGTACGGGTACCAGATCGCCGCGGCGACATCCGAGGTGGTGCCGGGCGTGACATCCGTGGCCCACACCTCGGCATCGACCCCCGCCTCGCGCAGGCGGATCGCGGTCGCCAACCCGACCACGCCGGCGCCCACGACGACGGCTCGCACGGCCGGGCCCCGAAGAGTCGCGCCCGGCGTCAGCCCTGGCCGACGCGGTAGCGGGCGAACCGGCGTACGGCGATCTTCTCGCCGAGGCTGGCACCGCTCTCGTCAAGCAGCGCCTGGATCGTCTTCTTGTTGTCCTTGACGAAGGGCTGCTCCAGCAGGCAGACCGCCTTGTAATAGCCGGCGATCCGGCCGTCGACGATCTTGTCGAGGGCAGCCTCCGGCTTGCCCTCCTCTCGGGCAGCAGCTGTGTAGATCCTGCGCTCGGACTCGATGACCTCGTTGGGAACGTCGTCCTTGCTGATGTAGAGCGGGTCGGCGGAGGCGACGTGCAGCGCCAGCTCCTTGGCCAGCGCCTGGAACGGGTCGGTCTTCGCGACGAAGTCGGTCTCGCAGTTGAGCTCGAGCAGTACGCCGACCGTCGGCGGCAGGTCAGGGTTGGAACGGTGCAGGTAGGAGTGGACCATCCCGCTGTCGGCGCTGCGGCCGCTGCGCTTGGCCACACCCGCGAGGCCTTTCTCACGGAGGTAGGACATGGCCTTGTCCATGTCGCCGTCGTTCTCGGTCAGCGCCTTCTTGACGTCCATCATGCCGGCACCGGTGAGCTCGCGGAGCTTCTTGATGTCCGCCGCGGTGAAGTCGGCCATCGCAGTTTCGTCTCTCTCTTGGAATCGGGTGGGTTGGTGCCTTCAGGCGGTCGCGCCGGCGTCGGCCGGCGGCTCGGCACTCGTGGTGGGCGGCTCGGCGTCCATGGCGGGCGGCTCGGCGTCCATGGCGGGCGGCTGGGCGCTCGTGGCGGGTGCGGGAGCGGGCGGCGGCGTTGCCGGGAGCCCCTCGCCGGTCGCCGAGGGTGCGACCGGGGCCGCGGCCTCGGTCTCGGCCGGGGCCAGCAGCTCGCGTTCCCAGTCTGCGAGCGGCTCGTCGCCGCCGAGCTGGCCCGGCTCCGGCTTCTCGTCCTCCCGGCCGGCGCCGGCGCGGGCGATGAGCCCCTCCGCCACCGCGTCGGCGATCACCCGGGTGAGCAGGGTCACGCTGCGGATCGCGTCGTCGTTGCCCGGGATCTTGAAGTCGACCTCGTCGGGGTCGCAGTTGGTGTCGAGGATCGCGACGACCGGGATGCCGAGCTTGCGGGCCTCACCGACCGCGATGTGCTCCTTCTTCGTGTCGACGATCCAAATCGCGCTCGGCACCCTGGCCATGTCACGGATTCCGCCCAGGGTGCGCTGCAGCTTCTCCCGCTCCCGGGACAGCACCAGCGACTCCTTCTTCGTGCGGACGGTGTCCCCGCCGGTCTGCTCGATCGTCTCGAGCTCCTTGAGGCGCTGCAGCCGCTTGTGCACCGTCGAGAAGTTGGTGAGCATCCCGCCGAGCCAGCGCTGGTTGACGTAGGGCATGCCGACCCGGGTGGCCTGTTCGGCGATAGCCTCCTGGCCCTGCTTCTTGGTCGCGACGAACAAGATGCTGCCGCCGTGGGCGACGGTCTCCTTGACGAACTCGTACGCGCGGTCGATGTAGGACAGCGACTGCTGCAGGTCGATGATGTAGATGCCGTTGCGCTCGGTGAAGATGAAGCGCTTCATCTTCGGGTTCCACCGTCGGGTCTGGTGCCCGAAGTGGACGCCGCTCTCGAGCATCTCCCGCATGGTGACGACGGCCATGCCGTTGCCCTTCTTTGCCCGTCCGGCAACCGCCGGCCGGGCGCTCGGTTGTCGCGGTCGGCCGGGGTGGCCGCCGCCCTGACGCCCGCGCCGGCGTCGCGCACCCGGGCGGAGAGCCCGGGACCGAGGAGCCGGCCCGCTCGCTGAGCGGGATGAGGGCGTGCGAAGTCGGTCCGGATTCCCGGACCGCCGGTGGCAGTGTACGCCGTTGCGCCGGCGAAGGGCAGCGGCTGATCAAGGACCGCTGACGCTGACCCACTCGACCGCGTGGTCGGCTCCCTTGTGCACGATCAGGTCGGCCCGTTCCCGGGTGGGGACGATGTTCTCCCGCAGGTTGACGGCGTTGATCGTGTCCCACAGCTGTCCGGCGGTGGCGGTCGCGTCGGCGTCCGGCAGGCCGGCGTACCGGCTGAAGTAGGAACGCGGGTCGGCGAAGGCGGTACGCCGCAGTCCGAGAAAGCGCTCGACGTACCACCGGCGCAGGTCGGTCTCGGTTGCGTCGACGTAGACGGTGTAGTCGAGCAGGTCGGACACGAACAGGCCGCCGTCGCGGCGGCGGACCGGCGGCTGCAGCAGGTTCAGCCCTTCCACGATCACGAGGTCCGGCCGGCGGAGAACCCGGCGCTCATGCTCGAGGACGTCGTAGCTGAGGTGGTCATAAACGGGCGCGACCACCTCCTCGACGCCGGACCGGAGGGCGAGCAGGAAGCCGATCAGCGCCCGGCGGTCGTAGCTCTCCGGGAAGCCCTTCCGGTGCAGCAGCCGGCGCGAGTCCAGCACCCGGTTGGGAAGCAGGAACCCGTCGGTGGCGACGACGTCGACCGTTCGCGCACCGCCACCCTTGCCACCCTCGTCGGCGAGCAGTGCCTGCAGGATGCGTGCGGTCGTGCTCTTCCCCGCGGCGACGCTGCCCGCCAGGCCGAGGACGAACGGCGCCCGCGCGGGAGGCAGTTGGAGGAAGCTCGCCGTGGCCGCGCGCCGCTGCCGAGCGGCTGCCACCTGCAGCTGGACCAGCTGGCCCATCGGGCGGTAGACCTCGGCCACCTCGGGAAGTCCGACCGGCTCGTTACGGCCACGGAGCCGGTCGAGCTCGTCGGCATCGACCGGCAGCGGCTTCGGCTTGCCGAGGCGCGCCCAGTCCGCACGGGCCAGGACGGTGCGCGGTGCGCCGGTCACCCACCCTCCTCGCCTTCGCTGTGTGCACATCCTGGCGGCGTCCACAGATCTCGGCGCGGACCTTGTTCCGGCGCGCCCACCGAGGCGAGCCTGATCTCGACCGGGGAGAGGGGGACGCGATGCGGTCGTGCTCGCGGGTGCGGTGGCGGCTGGCCGCCGTCATGGTGGTCGCCCTGTCCGCATCCTGGCCCACCCCCGGGCTGGCCGCCTCGTCGGCCGGCTGGCGCTGGCCGCTGGCCGGGACGCCCACCGTGCTCCGACCGTTCCAGCCACCGCCCACGCCGTACGCCGCCGGGCACCGCGGCGTCGATCTTGCCGCGCTGAGCGGTGCCGCGGTGCTGGCTGCAGGTGATGGAGTGATCGGCTACGCCGGCTCGCTGGCGGGCCGGGGGGTCGTCACCGTCGTCCACGGGGCACTGCGGACGACCTACGAGCCGGTGGCCGCGGTGGTGCACGCCGGCCAGCGGGTCGCCGCCGGCGCGGCGATCGGGCGGCTGCAGCCCCCGACCGGGCACTGCGGCCCGGGCCGGTCCTGCCTGCACTGGGGGCTGCTCCGCGGCGACCTCTACCTGAACCCGCTGGCGCTGCTCGGGTTGACTCACTCCATCCTGCTGCCGTTGTGGGGCCGGGACTCGGTCGCCGGTGCCGGCCCGGCGCCACTGGCCGCAGCCGAGCCGGCACGGTCAGCCGAGGAAGCTTCCTCCGCCGGCCCGCTCCGGCCTTCGCGCCGACCACCTTCCCGCCGACCACCATGGCTGCCGATCGGCGGCACGGCGGCGCTGCTGGGTGCCGGGCTGCTGGGTGCCGGGCTGCTGTCCCCCCCACGCCGGTGGCCCGGCCTGAGAAGCCGCTATGACTAGGCCCGCTGGTCGTTGAGCTTGGCACGCAGCTGCAGCACCGCTTTGGTGTGCATCTGGCAGATCCGGCTCTCCGTCACGCCGAGCACCTGGCCGATCTCCGCCAGGGTCAAGCCCTCGTAGTAGTAGAGGGTGACCACGATCTTCTCGCGCTCGGGCAACGTGTTGATCGACTTGGCCAGCAGGAACTTGGTCTCCTCGGACTCGAAGCTCAGCACCGGGTCCTCGGCCCGGGTGTCCTCGAGGGTGTCGACCAGCGCCATCTTGTCGCTGCGCTCACCGCCCGGGGACAACAGCTCGTCGAGAGCCACCACGTTGACGAACGACACCTGGCTGAAGATCGCGTGCAGGTCCTCGAGGCCGATGCCGAGCTGCTCGGCGACCTCCGGCTCCGTGGGCGTGCGATGCAGCCGGGCCTCAAGCGCGGCGTACGCCCGCTCTACCTCGCGGGCCTTGTACCGCACCGAGCGCGGGATCCAGTCGATCGCCCGGAGCTCGTCGATGATCGCGCCACGGATGCGACTGATGGCGTAGGTCTCGAACTTGATCGACCGGGTGATGTCGAACTTCTCGATCGCGTCGATCAGGCCGAAGATGCCATAGGACACGAGGTCGGCCTGCTCGATGTTGGGCGGCAGGCCGACGCCGACCCGGCCCGCGACGTACTTCACCAGCGGTGAGTAGTGCAGGATGAGCCGCTCCCGCACGCTCTTGTCGCCAGACTCCTTGTAGGAGAGCCACAGCTGCTGAAGGGCGATCTCCACCTCGGTCTTCACCGAGCCGGGCTGCGCGCCAGCCGTCTTGGTCGGCTCGAGCGCCGGAGCCGGCGCCGGCTCCGCCTCGGTCGGGCGCGCGGCCGGGGCTCGTCCCAGAGGCGAAGTCGCCTGACCGTTGGCGCCGCGGTTGGCTGGCGTCATCGGATCGAGCCTCGGGGTTTCACGCTCGGGGGTGCGCCTGATCATAAGTCGCCTTCAGTCGCTCGACGGAGACGTGGGTGTAGATCTGCGTTGTTGATAGCGTAGCGTGACCGAGCAACTCCTGTACGCTTCTAAGGTCAGCACCGCCCTCCACCAGATGGGTGGCCGCACTGTGCCGCAGCCCGTGTGGGCCGAGGTCCGGAGCGCCTGACACCAGCCGTAGCCGCTGATGCACCAACCGGCGTACGGCCCTCGGGTCGATCCTGCCGCCCTGCACACCCAGGAAGTACGCCGCGCCGCTGGCCGCCGTGATCAGGGTTGATCGACCGGCCTCCTCCCACTGCCGCACCGCCCGGGCTGCCGGTACGCCGAACGGGATGCTGCGCTCCTTCGCGCCCTTGCCGAGCACCCGCACCAACCGGCGGCCGAGGTCCACGTCGCCGAGATCCAGAGCGCACAGCTCACCCACCCGCATGCCGGTGGCGTAGAGCAGCTCGAGCATCGCGCGGTCCCGCCAGCCGACGGAGTCCTCCGCTGCCGCCGCCACCGCCAGCAGCCCGGCCGCCTCGTCCTGGCGCAGCACCTCGGGCAACCGGCGGTGGTCGCGCGGCGTACCGAGGAAGACCCCGGGATCGGCGGTCAAGTCACCACGGCGGCGCAGGAAGGCAGTGAAGGCCCGGGCGGCCGCGGCCCGTCTGGCGACAGTCGTACGGGCCTTGCCGCTGCTGTGCTGCAGGGCCAGCCAGCTACGCAGGACGGGCAGGTCCAACCCCCGGAGCTCGCCGACGCCCGACCGGTCGGCATGGGTCAGCAGGCCGGCGACGTCGGTCACATAGGCCCGCACGGTGTGTGCTGACAGCCCGCGCTCGGCGCGCAGGTGACGCTCGAAGGTGGCCAGCGCTGCCGCAAGCTGCGGTGGGAGCGCAGCGTCGTCGGGTCGGGCTTGCGCGGGCACGCCGTCGAACGCTGCGGGTTTCCCGCCTCCGGGTCAAGCACCCTCGCCCTTCGACGCGCCGGAGAATGCGATGGAGCGAGCCTCGGGCGTCAACCGCCAGCCCGTCTCCGTCCGCTCCGCGAAGCCCGCGAACTGCAACGCTCCGAGGCTGCGCAGCACGGTCCGCTGGTCGACACCGGCCGCCACCGCGATGCGCGCCGCTCCCACGGCCCGAAGAGCCGGCACGGCGTCGAGCACCCGACGGGCCTCCGGGCCGAGCCCGTCCCGGGGCAGGACCGGGCCGAGAACCGGCGCCGCCAGGTCGTCGCCGATGCGGCCGATCCGATCGAGCACCTCGGCGGCGGAGGTCACCAGGGTGGTGTCCGGCTCCCGCAGCAGCGCGTGGCAGCCCGCCGACATGGTGGAGGTGACCGGCCCGGGCACCGCCATCGCGGCCCGGCCCAGGTTGAGCGCGTGCCGAGCGGTGCTCAGGGCGCCGCTGCGGGCCGCCGCCTCCACCACGACGGTGCCCGCCGTCAGCGCCGCGATCACTCGGTTACGCACCAGGAAGCGGTGCCGCATCGGCGCGCAACCGGGCGGCCACTCGCTGATGAGCAGCCCTTCGACGGCAACCCGGGCGAAGAGCGAGTCATGTCCGCGCGGGTAGGCGACGTCCACGCCACAGGCCAGGACGACGACGGTGCTGCCGCCGACCGCGAGGGCACCGCGGTGGGCAGCCGCGTCGATCCCGTAGGCGCCACCGGAGACGACCGCGCAGCCGCGCTCGGCCAGGCTGGCGCCCATCTCGCCGGCGACGTGCGCGCCGTAACCGGTGGCGGCCCGAGAGCCCACCACGGCCGCCGAGCGCGCAGTGGCCAGCCGGAGATCGGCGGGCCCGCGCACCCACAGCGCCAGCGGGCAGCCCAGGTCGGTCCGGTCGAGGTCGGCTAGCGACTCCGGCCACTCGCTGTCCCCCGGGCAGAGCAACCGGCCACCGCGCCGGTGCAAGACGTCGAGATCGCGTTCCGGCTCGGCCGTGCCCACCCGGGCCAGCAGGTCCGCCGGCGCCGATTCGCCCGTCGGCCAGCTCCGCCGCTGCAGTGCCTCCCACACCGTCACTGCGCCGTGCCGCTCGACCGTCTGGAGAAGGACGGCGCTGCCGGGCTCGGCCACCCGGGTGAGGGCGGCCCGGGCCAGCCGCTCCGCATCGACCGGTACGCCGGTCGCGGTCATGCCGCCGCCCCGGTCCGCAGCAGCAGCGCCTCGTGCACCTGGTCGGCGCCGGGCCGGTCCACCTCGTCCAGGTCCGCCAGCGTCCACGCCACCCGCAGAACGCGGTCGAGTCCGCGGGCGCTGAGCTGGCCGCGCAGCAGGCCGGTCTCGACCACCGACCGCCCCTCTGGTGTAGGTGAGAAGACTCCGAGCAGCTCCCGGCCGGGAATCTCGCTGGTGGTCCGCCACGGCGTGCCGAGAAGCCGGGCGGTGCTGCGAACTCGGGCTTCCGCGACCCGTTCAGCGACCGTCGCCGTCGGCTCCACCAGGCGCCGGTCCGCGAGCAGCGCGGCCCGGTCTACCGGCAGCAGCTGGACGCGCAGGTCGATGCGGTCGAGCAGCGGCCCGGACAGCCGGCCGAGGTAACGCCGGCGCGCGTTCGGCGTACAGGTGCACTCGCTGGCCGACGAGGTGGCGTTGGCGCAGGGACAGGGGTTGGCAGCGAGTACCAGCGTGAAGCGGGCCGGATAGCGCGCCGTCCCGCCGGCCCGCGAGATCACCACCTCGCCGCTCTCCAACGGCTGCCGCAGCGCGTCGAGCGCGTGGGGGGCGAACTCCGGCGCCTCGTCGAGGAACAGCACCCCACGATGCGCGAGTGAGGCGGCACCCGGCCGGGCGATTCCGCTGCCCCCACCGATCAGGGCCGCCACGGTGGCGGTGTGGTGGGGGCCGCAGTACGGCGGCACGGACAGCAGCGGGCAGCCGGCCGGCAGCGTGCCGGCGACCGAGTGCACCGCGGTGACCTCCAGCGCCGACCTCCGGTCGAGCCGCGGCAGGACGCCGGGAAGCCGTTCGGCCAGCATGGTCTTGCCGGCACCCGGCGGCCCGTAGAGGAACAGATGGTGACCGCCGGCCGCGGCCACCTCCACCGCGCGCCTGCCCTCGGGTTGCCCCACGACGTCGGCCAGGTCGAGGCCGCGACCGTCGCCGCAGCTGCCGGTGTCGGCGGGCGGGTCCGGCGCGGCCGTGTCGACGTCCGCAACGGCCACCGGCTCGCCGCGCAGCAGCGCGAGCAGCCCGGACAGTGAGAGCACGGCGTCGACCGTCACGGCCGGCACCAGCGCCGCCTCGGCGGCGTTGGCCGCCGCCACCACGACCCGGTCGATACCGGCGCCGGTGGCCGCCAGCACGGCGGGCAGCACCCCGCGAACCGGTCGGACCCGGCCGTCGAGGCCCAGCTCACCGAGCAGGAGCCGGCCGGCCAGCGCGTCGGCGGGCACGGCGCCGGCGGCGGCCAGCACCGCCGCGGCGATCGCGAGGTCGAACCCACTGCCCCGCTTGGGCAGGGATGCCGGCGAGAGCCCTACCGTGATCCGCCGGGACGGCCAGCTCTCACCGCTGTTGACGATGGCTGCCCGGATCCGGTCGCGCGCCTCCTGCAACGCGGTGTCGGGCAGCCCGACCATGGTCAAGCCGGGCAGCCCCTGGGCCAGGTCCACCTCGATCTCGACGAGGTGTCCCTCGACGCCGACCAGCGACACCGACCACGCCCGGGCCAGGCTCATCAGAACGCCGACCGCAGGTGCTCGACCGCGGCCGCGCCTCGCGGGCGGCGCACGACGCTGACGACGTCGAACCGCACGTCGCCGTACGCCGGCCGGTGCTCGGCCAGGTAACGGCTGGCGAGCCGCCGGATCCGCGCCGCCTTGACCGGCGTCACCGCTTCGGCCGGTACGCCGAACGCGACGCTGCTGCGGGTCTTGACCTCGCAGAACACGAGTACGCCGCCGTGCCGGGCCACGATGTCGATCTCGCCGTCGGCACACCGCCAGTTGCGCTCGACGACGGTCATGCCGACCGCCTCCAGGTGCCGGGCGGCCACGTCCTCGCCGTACCGCCCGACCGCATCCTTGGCCCGCAACGGCGCCACCTCCTGCTGCCGGAGCCTGCCGGGCAGTAGGGGCCGCCGACCACGTCGTCGTCGCGCCCTGTGCAGAACTCGCGGCCCCGGGGCGGCCTGTGTACGACGGCGGTCACCCCGCCGGCGGACCGGCGCAGAAAGAGCCGGCGCTAGCGGGTGTCGACCTCACCCTCCGCCCGGCCCGGCACCGCGCCGGGCGAGGCGCGCACGCCTTCGACGATGTTGCTCTGCTGGGAGGTGCCGGGCGCCGACTCGGTGGCCGGCACGCTGACGCCTTGGGCGTTGCCCGGCGCCGGCGTACCGGGAGGCACCGACGAGGGCGGGGCAGCCGGCGCCGTCCTGGCGGCATCCAGCTCCGCGACCGGGTTCGGCGACGACCGGCGGGCCTGCGGTACGGCGTGCGGCGACTGCGGATCGCCGCTGGCCAGCGTGCCGGCCGCACCGGTGACATCCCGAGCGCTCGAGATCGGCTCGGACCTGGACTGGTTCGACGCCGGCGGCGGTGCACCCGGTGACACCCGCTCGGTCACGTCCGGGGGACCGCCGGCAGCATCCGGGGAGTTGGCAACGGCCGGGTCGTCGTCGCGGGGCGTGCCGGTCACGGAACCTCCAGAGAAGACGTGGGCATGGCGAAGCTAACCGCCGAAGGCGGGACGGTCCGGCAGCTGCAGGTCGTTCTTCGCCAGCTCCTCGACGTTGACGTCCTTGAACGTCAGCACCCGGACGTTCTTGACGAACCGAGCCGGCCGGTACATGTCCCAGACCCATGCGTCGGCCATCGTGAGCTCGAAGAAGACCTCGCCGCCGGCGCTGCGCACCTGCAGGTCGACGGTGTTGGTCAGGTAGAAGCGCCGCTCGGTCTCGACGACGTAGCTGAACAGACCCACCACGTCGCGGTACTCCCGATAGAGCTGGAGCTCCATCTCGGTCTCGTACTTCTCGAGGTCCTCGGCACTCATGCGAGGTCTCCGGCGAGGCGTGCGTCGGCGTACGGATCGGGCATCGCGACATTCTCCCCCACCCGCGAGCGCTCGACGTTGACGTAGGAGAAGCGGTGCTCGGGGCAGGGACCGTACGCCGTCAGCGCCGCCGAGTGCTCGGGCGTGACGTAGCCCTTGTGAGCGGCGAAGTCGTACGCCGGGAACCGCTCGTGCAGGTCCACCATGATCCGGTCCCGGGTCACCTTGGCCAGCACGGAGGCCGCTGCCACGCAGGCCGCGACCCGGTCGCCCTTCCAGATGGCGAGGCCGGGCACCCCCAGCCCGGCCACCGGGAAGCCGTCGGTGAGCGCGTACGCCGGCCGCTCCGACAGGCCGGCGAAGGCCTGCCGCATGCCCGCGACGTTGCACACGTGCAGCCCACGGCGGTCGACGTCGGCGGCCGGGATCACCACCACGTTCCACGCCAGCGCGCGGGCCATCACCTCGGCGTACACCTGCTCGCGGGCGGCCGGCGTCAACAGCTTGGAGTCCGCGAGCCCCGGCACCTGGCCGCGACGCCCTTCTGGCAGTACGGCGGCCGCGACGACCAGCGGACCGGCGCAGGCACCGCGGCCGGCCTCGTCGGCGCCGGCCACCGGCGTAAAGCCGTGCCGGGCCAGCGCGCGCTCGAAGCCCCAGAGCCCGCAGTCGCGCCGGACCGTGGTGCCGCGTGGCAGCGGGCTCATCCGGACAGCACCAGCGGCGGGTCGGGCACCTCGCCCGCGACCAGGGCCGGTAACAGCTCGGCGAGCTCCGGTGGGTAGACGACCTCGGTCGTCGCGGCCAGCTCCGTGGCGGACCACCAGCGGTGCCCGAGCACCGTACGCCGCTCGATGTCGTTGAAGCCGCCGGTGTCGACGGTCGCCGACGTCACGCGGGCCAGCAGGAAGTGCTCGCGCTGGGCATAGGCCACACCCTCGAAGCGGAATGCGGTGTCCCGCACCCAGACCAGCGGCCCCAGCTCGACGCGGGCCAGCCCGGTCTCCTCCCGCAGCTCGCGCGCCGCGGCGCCGGTCATCGACTCGCCGGGTTCGAGCCCGCCGCCGACGGTGAACCAGAACCGCGGCGCGCCCGGGTCGCCGGGGTCGACCCCGCAGAAGAGCAGCAGCCGGTCGGCGTCGTCGAGCAGGAGCACGCGCGCGGCTCTGCGGGTCACGGCGGCAGGACCGGTCGGGACGGACATCGCGACCGAGCCTACGACGCCGCGCTCGCAGCCGTCGGCAGGACATGATCGAGTCCGGTGGCGGCAAGCGGGTCGAGTACGACGAGGGCATCGCGCCGTCGAGGAAACCCCACGAGAAACGACGCACAGGGGGGTGTTTCTTCGACCGCGCGGACGGGATGCGTCCCGGGCAGGTCAGGCCGCGCGCTGCCGGCGGGCAGGTCAGGCCGCGCGCTGCCGGCGGCGAAGCAGCGTCAGCGGGATTGCCCCGACCAGGCCGAGCGCGTACGGCGCCGCGACCGGCGCCAGGCCGGCAGCCAGCGCCTTCTTCTTCTCGTGGAAGGTGTCCGGCACCGACAGGACCCCGAGCCGTGACAGCGGCCACACCCGGACAAAGGCGCGACCGATCACCTTCTGCGCCGGCACGGTGCCGCCGCCCGGGTCGAGGGTGTGCGAACGGGAGTCGGCGGAGAACTGCCGATGGTCACCCATCACCCACAGCCGGCCCTTGGGCACCGTGACCGGGCCGAAAGGCTGGTGGTTGTCCTGGTAGACGTAGGGCTCGTCCAGTGCCACCCCGTTGACCTGGACGCGGCCCTTCGCGTCGCAGCACTGCACCTTGTCGCCGGGAATGCCGATCACCCGCTTGATGAAGTCCTCCTCGCCGGGAGGAGCCACGCCGATACCGCGAGCGGCGGACTGCAGGCCGCGCAGCACCGGGTTGCTCGGCGGGACGACGCGAACCTCCGGCGTGAAGGAGTCCAGCCCGTTGAAGACCACGATCTCGCCGCGGTGGATGTCCCGGAACCGGTAGACCAGCTTGTTGACCAGCACCCGGTCCTTGACCTGCAGGGTGTTCTCCATGGAGCCGGACGGGATGTAGAAGGCCTGCACGAGGAAGGCCTTGATCAGCAACGCCAGGCCGAGGGCGACCAGCAGGAGGAACGGCAGCTCCTTGAGGAAGGAGCCGGCGGGCTTCCGCCCCTTCCCCTCGGCCGGCGGGGGTACGGCGACGGAGCCCGCGTCGGTGGACACGGCGCTGCGCTCGTCGGCGGTCACGGGCGGCTCGAGGTCCGGACCGCTCAGCGGGCGGCCGGCGTCTCGCGCCGCTCGCGGATCTTGGCGGCCTTGCCGCGCAGGTCGCGCAGGTAGTACAGCTTCGCCCGCCGTACGTCGCCGCGGGTGACGACCTCGATCCGGTCGATGACCGGCGTGTGCACCGGGAAGGTCCGCTCCACCCCGACACCGAAGCTCACCTTGCGGACCGTGAAGGTCTCCCGGACACCACCGCCCTGGCGGCGGATCACCACGCCCTGGAAGACCTGCAGCCGCGAGCGGTTTCCCTCCACGACGCGCACGTGCACCTTCAGGGTGTCGCCCGGGCGGAATGCCGGTACGTCGTCGCGCAGCGAGTCGGCGTCGAGGCTGTCCAGGATGTGCATGGCGTCGCTTCCTCGTGCTGCGGCCCGCGCGCGGCGGGGACGGGTCGGTCGCCAGGTGGCTGCCCGGCGCCCGGAGCTCGGGGCGGGCGCGGCAAGAGGCGGGATGTTCCATGGTGCCACAGGCCGCGACGAGGACGGAACCGGCTCGCTAGCTGTCTCCCGGCCAACGGCCGGTTCCGGCGCATGGTTCCGGGGCCGCGTCGAGGTCCGGCCGGTAGCTCGCCGTACGACGGAGCGCCTGCGCCCGACGCCACCGGGCGACCGCGCCGTGGTCGCCGGAGAGCAGCACCGGCGGTACGTCGTACCCGCGCCAGGAAGCTGGCCGGGTGTAGACGGGGCCCTCGAGCAGCCCTTCCATGGCGGCACCCGTGAAGGAGTCGTCCGCGGCCGACTCGGCGTTGCCCAGTACGCCGGGCAGCAGCCGGGTCACCGCCTCGCAGATGACCAGCGCGGCGGCCTCGCCGCCGGCCAGCACGTAGTCGCCGATGGTCACCTCGTCGACGGGCATCCGGGCGGCGGCGTAGTCGACCACCCGGGCGTCGATCCCCTCGTACCGCCCGCAGGCGAGGACCAGCCACGGCTCGGCGGCGAGCTCCTGGGCCATCGCCTGGGTGAACCGGCGGCCGCTCGGTGTCGGCACGATCAGCCGGGGCGCCGCCGCCGGCGGGTCGTCGGAGCTCACCGCGTCGAGCGCCCGGCCCCACGGCTCCGCCAGCATGACCATGCCGGGCCCGCCGCCGTACGGCGCGTCGTCCACGCTCCGGTGGACGTCCGTGGCCCAGCTCCGCAGGTCGTGCACCCGCAGGTCGACCAGCCCCCGCTCCCGCGCCCGGCCCAGCAGCGAGACCCGCAGCGGGGCGAGGTACTCGGGAAAGATCGTGATGACGTCGATGCGCATGCCGGCGCCTATCCCGGCGCAGAAAGGTCGAGCAGGCCCGGCGGGGGGTCGACGACCAGCCGCCCGCCGGCGAGATCGACCTCCGGCACGATCGCCTGCACGAACGGGACCAGCAGCTCGCCGGCACCCTTCCGGCGTACGACGAGCAGGTCGCCGCCCGGCGGGTGCAGAACGTCCTCGACCATCCCCAGCGGTTCGCCGTCGACACTGACCGCCGCCAGCCCAACCAGCTGGTGGTCCCAGTACTCGTCGGGGTCCTCGGGCGACGGCGAGGTGTCGGAGTCGGCCACCAGCAACAGCCCGCGCAGCGCCTCGGCGCCGGTGCGGTCGGTCACGCCGGCGAAGCTGACCAGCAGGCGCCCGGAGTGCGTCCGGGCGTCGGACACGGTCAGCGGGCCCCGGTCGGCGGGGTCGGTGTCGAGGACGGAACCGGCGGCGAAGCGGCGGTCCGGTTCATCGGTGCGTACGTCGACCGCGACCTGCCCGCGCACGCCGTGCGCCCGCCCGATCCGGCCGACCACGAGCTGCACCGCCGTGCCGCCGGGTCAGCCGACCTCGTCGACGTCGACCAGGTCGACGCGGATGCCACGGCCACCCAGCCCGCTCATCACCGTGCGCAGCGCGCGGGCGGTGCGGCCGCTGCGGCCGATGACCCGCCCCAGGTCGTCGGGGTGCACCCGGACCTCGAGCACCTGCCCACGGCGCAGCTCCCGCAGCTCGACCCGGACGTCGTCGGGGTTGTCGACGATGCCCTTGACGAGGTGCTCGAGGGCCTCCTCGAGCACCTACTCCGCCTCTGGGCTCGGGGCGTCCGTCGCCGTCGGGGCGTCCGTCGCCGTCGGGGCGTCCGTCGCCGTCGGGGCGTCCGTTGCCGGCGGGGCGTCCGTCGCCGGCGGGGCGTCCGTCGCCGTCGGGGCGTCCGTCGCCGGCGGGGCGTCCGTTGCCGGCGGGGCGTCCGTCGCCGGCGGGGCGTCCGTTGCCGGCGGGGCGTCCGTCGCCGGCGGGGCGTCCGTCGCCGGACCGTCGGTCGGCGGGTCTCCGGCGTCCTGCCGCGCCGCGGTCAGGGTCTGCCCCCGCTCGGCCGCCGCGGCGTTCTGCTGGTCGGCCGTCGGCGCGTCCGTGGACCGGGCCGCCTTGTCGGCCGCTCGCCGGGCGCCACCGCGAGCGGGCGGCCGCTCCGCCTCGGCGGCCGCGAGGGACTCCCTGGCGGCCGTCTCGAACGTGGCCCGCTTGTCGGACTTCGGCGCCTTGGTGAGCATCGGCGGCGGAGCCGGCTCGCCGCGGAAGCGCTGCCAGTCACCCGTCACCCGCAGGATCGCGGCGACCGCCTCGGTGGGCTGGGCGCCCACGCCGAGCCAGTACTGCACCCGCTCGGAATCTACCTCGATGAAGGACGGGTCCTCCTTCGGGTGGTACTTGCCGATCGTCTCGATCGCCCGGCCGTCCCGCTTGGTCCGGCTGTCGGCAACGACGACGCGGTAGTACGGCGCACGGATCTTGCCCAGGCGCATCAGCTTGATCTTGGTAGCCACGGTGGGGCGCTGCTCCATGTCGGGATCGGCGAAGCGGTCGAGTCCCGTGCGGGGTGCGGGACGGCCGGTTCGGTACGGACGCGCCACCGGCCGGGGTAGAGGGCCGGCCACCGGCGAGTGCTCGTCCGGCATTGTGCCAGACCACCCGGCGTACGCCGTATCGCGCGGGTGGTCTCAGGCCGGAACGAGGTCCTCCCGGTGCAGCCAGGTCAGCAGGTCCGGCGGCGCCAGCTCGGCCGTCCGGTCGAGGTAGCGGCGTAGCTCGTCCTCGGTGAGCAGCTCGCGGCCCGCCCCGGAACGGCCCCGGCGGAAGAACGCCGCGCTGTCCTTGAGCACGCCGCCTGGGTCCGGGGCCACCCCAGCAGCGCGGTCCCGCATCGCCTGGAAGCCGGCGGCCGCTACCAGGTCCGGCCAGAGCGCCTCGTGCACCGGAACGTCGAGCCGAGCCGCGAGCCGGCGCATCTGGCCCTCCAGATCAGTGGACAGGTCGTCGTAATGCACCAGGACGACGTTCGGCTCGTCCCCACGGGCCCAGGCGTCCGACAGGTGCCACATCACGCCGGGCAACGAGTCCAGCTCCATCCGCGGGTCGACATCGCGGTCGATCCAGGACAGCAGCCATTCCCGCAGCGGCGGGCGGAGTGCCGGCGGACGGTCCGGCTCGGGCTTGCCGGTGAGCTGCCGCAGCCGCGCCCGGTCGAGGTTGTCACCCTGATGGAAGAGCGACACAGCGGCGTCCAACGGATGCCGGGCGACCACGACGTAGGTCGCCCGCGGGTCGAGCGGGACCCCGTCGAGCGGGGTGTGGGTCTTGATGAAGCGGCGGTGCTGCTGGGCCTCGAGCTGGGCGAACACCTCCTCCTGGGGGCGGACCAGCCAGTCCAGCCACGGTGACAGCCGGTCCAGCGGCGCCGGGAGATCCGGCGTCTGGAACACGAGCAGCGCACAGATCATCTGTATCCAGGTCGTACCGCTCTTGGACCGGGTGCTGATCACGATGTCGCCGGGGCGGTAGCTGAAGCCGAGCCATCGCGCGCTGTCCTCGTCCGACGAGCGGTAGCGGACGGGTCCGTGCGACACTCGGCGAAGGTAGCACTGGATGTGCTATCTTTCGGTATGGAGCGCATCGGGGTGCGCGAGCTTCGCCAGCATGCCAGCCGCTACCTGGCGCGGGTGAAGGCCGGTGAAGTCGTGGAGGTCACCGAGCGAGGCAAGCTCATCGCACTGCTCGTGCCGCCCGAGCCCGCCACCACCGGCCGAGAGCGGTTGGTCGCCACGGGCCGACTTCTCCCTGCCTCTCGCCCGCTCCGACTGCCGCGGCGTGCCCCCGGGTCGGCAGACACCGGCGCGGTGCTCGACGCGCTGCGCGAGGACCGGTTGTGATCTACCTGGACTCATCTGCGCTGTTGAAGCTGCTGCATGAGGAGCGCGAAAGCGTCGCTCTCGAGCAGTGGATCTCGGCGAGAGCAGGCACGCCCGCGGTGAGCAGTGTGCTGGCCAAGGTGGAGGTGATCCGCGCGAGCCGGCGCCTGAACGCGGCCGCCCTGCCGGCGGCCAGGGCCCTGCTCGCCGGAGTGGATCTGATCCCGCTGACCAGCGACCTGGTCGACGAGGCCGCCGAGGCGGGCGAGCCCCTGCTCCGCAGCCTGGATGCCATCCACCTGGTCAGCGCCCTGTCGATTCGCGCGGAGCTCTCAGCCTTCGTGGCCTACGACAACCGCCTCGCCGAGGCTGGCGCGGCGGCCGGCCTAGACCCCGTCCGACCCGGCACGTAGCTCAGCGATCGGCCGCGGGCGGGAACCTCAGCTTCGAGATGTCGGGCATGGAGACCCCCGGTGGCAGCCCGGACCCGCCCGGCAGGGGGCCCCCCGGCAAGCCGGAAAGCCCGCCCGGGGGCAGGCCGAGCGGTGGCCGGCCGGAACCGCGTGCAGCGCCCCGTCCCTTCTTGCCTTTGCGGCCCTTGGCCGGCTTCGACCGCCGTACGCCGGGCAGCCCGGCGCCGCCGGTCATCTGCTTGATCATCTTACGGGCCTCGAAGAACCGGTCAACCAGCTGGTTCACCTCTGTGACGGTGACCCCGGACCCGCGGGCGATGCGCAGCCGGCGCGACCCGTTGATCATCTTCGGGTCCTGCCGCTCCGCCGGCGTCATCGACCGGATGATCGCCGCCACCCGGTCGAGGTCGCGGTCGTCGATGGCGGCGATCTGGTCCTTGAGCTGACCCATGCCCGGCAGCATCCCGAGCAGGTTGCCGATCGGGCCCATCCGTCGTACGGCGAGCATCTGGTCGAGGAAGTCCTCCAGGGTGAAGTCGTCCCCGCTGGCGAGCTTGCCGGCGATCGCCGCCGCCTCGTCGGCGTCGAAGACGTGCTCCGCCTGCTCGATGAGCGTCAGCACGTCGCCCATGCCGAGGATGCGCGAGGCCATCCGCTCGGGGTGGAAGACGTCGAAGTCGGCGAGCTTCTCCCCCGTCGAGGCGAACAGGATCGGGCGCTCGGTGACGGAGGCGACCGACAGCGCCGCCCCGCCGCGGGCGTCGCCGTCGAGCTTGGTGAGGACCACGCCGGAGAACCCGACGCCGTCGAGGAAGGCCAGCGCGGTGTTGACGGCGTCCTGGCCGATCATCGCGTCGACGACGTAGAGGATGTCGTCGGGCGACACGGCGTCGCGGATCGCCGCCGCCTGGTCCATCAGCTCCGCGTCCACGCCAAGCCGGCCGGCGGTGTCGACCACCACCACGTCGTGCTGGTAACGGCGGGCGTGCTCGATCGATCGCGACGCGACCGAGACGGGGTCGCCCACGCCGCTGCCCGGCTCCGGCGCGAAGACGTCGACCCCGGCCTGCGCACCGACGACCTGGAGCTGTTGCACGGCGTTGGGCCGCTGCAGGTCGGCCGCGACCAGGAGCGGTGCGTGGCCGCTCTTGCGCAGCCACAGCGCCAGCTTGGCGGCCAGCGTCGTCTTGCCGGCCCCCTGCAGGCCGGCCAGCAGGATGACCGTCGGCGGTGTCTTGGCATGGCGCAGGTTGGCCGTCGAGCCGCCGAGGATCCCGACCAGCTCGTCGTTTACGATCTTGATGACCTGCTGCGCCGGGTTGAGGGACTGGGACACCTCGGAGCCGCGGGCGCGCTCCTTGACCGCGGCGGTGAACGCCTTGACGACCGGCAGCGCGACGTCGGCCTCCAGCAGCGCGATCCGGATCTCGCGCGCTGTCGCGTCGATGTCGGCGTCGGAGAGGCGGCCCTTGCCACGGAGCGACTTGAACGCCGCCTCGAGCCGGTCGGAGAGCGTGTCGAACACGGTCGGGTCAGTCCTCGCAGGGCTCGGGGGGACAGCGGCGGCAGCCCAGGGTAACCGCCGGCTGGCCCATGCCCCGCGTCCGCTAGATCCAGCCGGCGGCGCCACCACGGTGGCGGCATCATGCTTCGGGTGACCGCGCCTTCGAGCCGGCAGAGGATCGCCGCTTACGCCGTTTGCCGGGACTCCTCCGGCCGGGTGCTGATCGTTCGGGCGTCTCGGCTGTCGCACTTCCCGGGGCGCTGGTTCCTCCCCGGTGGCGGCGTCGACCACGGCGAGCAGCCGGAGGCCGCCGTACGGCGTGAGGTCATGGAAGAGACGAGCCTGGCCGTGCGGGTGCGGGGGCTGACGACAGTCCTGAGCGATGTGCTCACGCTGCCCGACGACGGGTCGCAGCTGCACACGGTGCGGCTCGTCTACGACGTGGACATTCTCGCGGGGGCATTGCAGTTCGAGCGGGCCGGCACAACCGACGAGGCCCGGTGGTGCCACCTCTCCGAGCTGGCCGCCCTGCCGCTCATGCCCTTCGTCGCCAGTGCGCTCTCCCCTTCCCCGCCCACGACCGGCGGCGTTCACCACGTCGAGGTCTACGTCAGCGACCTGGTGCGGTCAGCGGCCTTCTGGCGGCCGCTGCTCGAGCGGCTTGGCTGGACGGCGTACCAGTCGTGGCCCGGCGGGCGGTCCTGGCGGCTCGGGCCGACCTACATCGTGTTCGCCCAGGTCGCCGACGACGCCGGCGGGCCGGCGTACGACCGGCGCCGGGTCGGGCTGAACCACCTCGCGCTGCACGCCGGCACCCCGCAGCAGGTGGAGGCGCTGGTGCGTGACCTCGACCTGCCGCTTCTCTACGCCGACCGGCATCCGTACGCCGGCGGCCCGGACCACTACGCGGCTTACGTCGAGGACCCGGACGGCATCAAGGTCGAGCTGGTGGCTAGCGAGCCGGGTTGACCACCATCGCGCTCCCGCCGCCGCGCCGCGTCGGCTCCGCCGCCGCCATCAGCTGGCCGTTCGGGAAGAACCGGACCGCCTCCACCGCGCCGATCTCCGGCGCGAACAGCGCGGGCGGGAAACCGGGCGGCGGCGCTACCACGACCAGCTGCTGGTCGTAGTCGCGCACCAGCCGCCGGCCGTACCAGGAGCTCAGGAAGGCCGGCTCGGCGATCCCGGGGTCGGAGTTGCGCTGCGAGGCCCGCGGGGCGGCGATCGCATCGGGCAGCGACAGCCCCAGGTCGAGGTGGTTGACGAGCACCTGCAGCACCGTCGTGATGATCGTCGACCCGCCGGGCGAGCCGAGGGCGAGCAGCGGCTGACCGTCCTTGAGCACGATCGTCGGGCTCATGCTGCTGCGCGGGCGCTTGCCCGGCGCGGGCAGGTTCGGGTCGGGCGTGCCGGGCACAGGCGGGCCGAAGCTGAAGTCGGTGAGCTCGTTGTTGAGCAGGAAGCCGCGCCCGGGCACCACGATGCCAGTGCCGCCGATCTGCTCGATCGTGAACGTCATGCTGGCCACGTTGCCGGCCCGGTCGGCCACGGTGAGGTGCGTGGTGTTGGGGCTCTCCTCGACGCCCACGGCACCCGCGGACGCCGAGCGGCCGCAGCCGGAGTAGCTGCCGTCGGGAGAGCCGGGCGGCACCGGGCTCTCCAGCGCGTCCTTGCGCTGAATCAGGCAGGCGCGCTCGCGGGCGAAGCCGTCGGAGAGCAGCTGCCGCAGCGGCACGTCGACGTACGCCGGGTCGCCGATGTATCGGCCGCGGTCGGCATAGGCCAGCCGGCTGGCCTCGAGGTAGTAGTGCAGGGCCTGCGCCCGGCCGACGCCGTCAAGGTTGAAGCGCTCGAGGATGTTGAGCGCCTCGCCGACCGTCGAGCCGCCGCTGGAGGGCGGTGGCATCCCGTAGACGTCCAGCCCGCGGTAGTCGACGGAGGTGGGGCGCCGCAGCGGCGCGGTGTACTGGCGCAGGTCCGCGGTCGTCATCAGGCCGGGCCGCACCCGCCGGTCGGCGCCGGGACGGACCGGCGGGTCCTGCGCCGTACGGGCGATGTCGCGTGCCAGCGGGCCGGTGTAGAACGCGTCCGGACCGCCGCGGGCGAGCAGCCGGTAGGTGGCGGCGAGGTCGGGGTTACGAAAGACCGACCCGACCCCAGGTGCCTGGCCACCCGGCAGGAACAGCGCCCGGGTCGAGGTGAAGTCGGCGAAGCGGTCCCGGTTGCTCCGGACCTGGACGTTGAACGTGCGGTCGACGACGAAGCCGCGCACGGCGACGCGGATCGCCGGCGAGAGCACGTCACCGAGCGACTTCGTGCCGAAGCGATCGAGCGCCTGATCCCAGAGCCGCACGGTTCCGGGTACGCCGGCAGACAGGCCGCTCGTCACCGCCTGGTCGAAGGGGATCGGCTCGCCGGTCTTGGGGTCGACGAAGCTGTTGCGGCGGAAGCGCGCCGGGGCCTCCTCACGGCCGTCGACCGTCGACACCCGACCACTCTTCGCGTCGTAGTAGACGAGGAAGCCACCACCGCCGATGCCCGCGGAGAACGGCTCGGTGACGCCGAGCACCGCCGCCACCGCGACCGCGGCGTCCGCCGCGTTCCCGCCCGCCTTCAGCACCGCGATGCCGGCTTGGGTCGCGTATGGATCGACGGTGGCGACCGCGCCGCCGGTGCCTACCGCCACCGGCCGCTTGGCCGGCTCCGGAATGCCCGCGGCGATTGGGCTGGCGGTGGCGGAGTGCCCGACCAGCAGCGGCAACGTGAGCGCCGCGCTGGCGGCCAGGGCGAACGGTACGACGGGGCGACCACGCATCGGTCCTACCTCCAACGAAGCGGGGATTCGCACTCTGCTCCGGGATGTCGGTCTTGGCAACCGCCCGACCGGGCTGGCCGCAGAAAGCCGGTGATCGACGCGCGCAGCCCAGCGGCGTCCAGGCCGTGGGCCGCGTCGTGGTCCGCGACCGTCCCGTACCGGCGCAGGTCCCTCCGCGCGACGCCGAGTCCGAGGACCCGATGCGGGACGTGCCGGAGAGCTTCGCTCACAGCTGCGGTCGAGGTGCCGGCGAGGTAGGGCTCGACCAGGACGACGGCCGGCTCCGCGAGCGTCTCGATCAGCGTCTCCCGGTCGAACGGGCGAACGGTGGCGGCGTAGAGGACCGTGACGTCGAGGTCGGCGACGGCCTCGAGCGTCCGGTCGAGCATCGGTCCCACCGCCACCACGGTGCCCCGTTCCCCTCGGCGTACGACGTCGAAGCGACCGGAGCCGACCGGCCGGGGAGCGGAGTTGGTGCTCTCGCTGAGCCGCAGGTAGACCCGGTCGTCACCCCGGACCGCCTGCCGCAGCAGCACCTCGACCTCCTCGGCGTGGCCGGGAACATGGACGGTCCAGCCGTCCAGCGTGTCGAGGAGCGCAACGTCCCCGGGCGCGTGGTGGGTCCGGCCGACGCTCGAGGCGTCGTACGACGCCCCGATGCTCACCAGCACGGCGCCGACGTCCTGGTGGCCGAGGTCGAGCTTGACCTGCTCGAACGGCCGCTCGAGCAGGAACGGCGCGTAGGAGTGCACGACCGGCCGCCTGCCCTCGAGGGCGAGGCCGCCGGCGACCCCGATCAGCAGCTGCTCGCGGATGCCGACGTTGACCACCCGGTCGGGATGGCGCTCGGCGGCGGTCGCGAGGGCCGACGCGGAGATGTCGGCGAGCACGACGACGACCCGGGGGTCGGCGTCGAGCAGCGCGGTGGTCGTGGCGATGAAGCGTTCCCGCATCGTCTCCATTGCCCTCACTCCCCCGGCCCGACCTGCGCGACGACCACCTGTGGGCGCCCGTCCGGCGGCCGGGTGAGCGCCTGTTCCAGCGCGAGGTGGTCGCGCCCGTCGACGGCCGCCGCCCGCCACCCCTCCGAGGCGAACCGGGGCGCGAGCCCGCCAGGCCAGCCGTGGGTCGCCGTGCCGTTGTCCACCACCGCCACGGTGAGCGCGCCGATACCGAGTCGGCCGGCGTACGCGACCGCCTCCCAGTTGCTGCCCTCGTCGAGCTCACCGTCGCCGACGAGGACGACCACGCGTGGACCGGTGCGGTCGGCGGCGCGCAGCCCGAGCGCCATCCCGACCGCGAGCGGCAGCCCGTGGCCGAGCGACCCGCTGGACACCTCCACCCCCGGGACCAGCAGCCGGTCCGGGTGGTGCCCGAGCCGGGAGTCGAACTCCGCGAAGCCGACCAGCGCGTCGAGCGGCAGGAAGCCCTTGGCCGCCAGTACGGCGTAGTAGCCGGTCGGCCCATGCCCCTTGGACAGCAGGAACCGGTCCCGGTCCGGATCGCGAACCGTCGCCGGCGTCACCCGCAGCACCCGGTCGTAGAGCACCCAGAGCACGTCGAGCGTCGAGGTGGCGGCGGAGTCGTGCTTCTCGTCACCCGTCATCCGCGACATCAGCCGGCGGAGATCGCGGTAGCCGTACGTCGTCGTGGCGGTCGTCATGAGCCGATGCTGCGCCCTCAAGAGCGCTTGAAGTCAAGGGCCGGCACTCCGCGTGGTCGGGAGGGTCCTGAACCTTCGGCAGCCATCGCCGACTAGCGGATGTACTGGTGTTACCTACCGGTGCACGGATGGGGCTTTAGGTTGCTTGGCGAGCGTCTCGTTCGAGGGACCCGAGATACCGAACAGGAAGCGACCGGACATTGCGTCACAAGCAAGCACCACATCTACTGGTCCGTCAATATTGCCCGGCGTGCTCCCACGAGGGCCGCGGTACGGCACCTCGTTGGGCACATCTTTCAGGACCAGCAACCATGCCAACCGGTTATGGAAGGGCGGCATCGTTCCGCCAGTATCGCGCGCCGATGGATCACCGTGGTCGAGCAGGCCGAGTTCGACATTCACGTCCTGATCGGCATACTTGGCAAAATATCCGCCGTAATAGTTTCCATACCGTCCGGCCAGGCAGTCCTTGCCAGCCACACGATCAAGGACCGTGACGGCGGAACCGGGCGGGTCGACCGTCACGGTGCCATTCGCCAGCACCTGACGCATTACCACCACCTGCTGGGGTGCCGTTGCAGTTACGGCAGCGGGGCCTGTCGACTTCGGCAGAGTTGCAGTTACGGCAGCGGGGCCTGCCGACTTCGGCAGATTCGAAGCTACACTTTCGCTGCGCCCCCCCCAGCCTGACGAAGCCAAAGCAATGGCTACCGTTACCGTACCAACTACCCGTGGGTCTGACCACTTGCCCAACCCTGGTCGAGTCATTTTATCTCCCACGTGCCTACAAGTTTGCCGCAGCACGACGTGACGTGCAGCGGATCGTATCCCCAATGCGTCTCCTCCGAGTCAGCGGTCCTGCAGGGCGTCCAACGCGACCGTGAACGCCATGGCGACCCGCCGGTCGATCCGCCGCTCGGGGTCGCCAGCGAGGTCGAGCACGTAGCGGTCCCGGATCGCCGCCGCCCGCCGGTACTGCCCAACCCGGCGGTCGCCGATCGTGATGTCGAAGTGGAACGGCAGCAGGAACGGCACGTCGCCGACGACCGGGATGAAGCTCCACCCGCGCCGCAGCACGGCGAGGACGATGCTGCTCTCCGATGCGGTCGCCACCACGCCACCGGCCGCGTCGAGGAGCTGCCAGGTCGAGCTGACCAGCGAGCGGCCGAAGACCTTCTGCAGCGAACCGATCACGGTGCCGTCCGGCAGCACCACGTCGGTCCGGCCGCGGAACTCGAAGACCTTGCGCGCCCGCAGCTGCAGCACCGGTTCGCGCTGCGCCGCGTCGGCGTAGAAGTCGATCTGCTCGCGGATCCGCATCCGCTTCTGCCGCACGTGCACCAGCGGCCGCCCCGCTCGCCCGTCCGCGCCCAGCGTGGAGATCGTGTAGCGGTTCTGCAGCGGGGAGAACTCCTGCTGGACGAACAGGGAGTCCAGTCCCGCAACCTCGTCCAGAACGCTCATGCCGCCGCCGCCTCCTCGCCCAACAGGGCATCGACGAACGCCTCGGGCTCGAAGGGCGCGAGGTCGTCCGGACCTTCGCCGAGGCCCACCAGCTTGACCGGTACGCCGAGCTCACGCTGCACGGCGACCACGATGCCGCCCTTCGCCGTACCGTCCAGCTTGGTCAGCACGATCCCGGTGACCTCGACCGCCTCAGTGAAGACCCGGGCCTGCACGACGCCGTTCTGGCCGGTGGTCGCGTCCAGCACCAGCAGCACCTCGTCGACCGGGCCGTGCTTCTCGATCACCCGCTTGACCTTGGTCAGCTCGTCCATCAGGCCGACCTTGGTGTGCAGCCGGCCTGCGGTGTCGATCAACACCGCGTCGACCCGGCGCTCGATGCCCTCGCGTACGGCGTCGAAGGCGACGCTGGCCGGGTCGCCGCCCTCGGGGCCGCGGACCGTGTCGGCGCCGACCCGGCTGCCCCAGGTCTCCAGCTGGTCTGCCGCGGCGGCCCGGAAGGTGTCCGCGGCACCGAGCACGACGGAGCGGCCCTCGGCCACCAGCACCCGCGCCAGCTTGCCGCACGTCGTGGTCTTCCCGGTGCCGTTCACTCCCACCACCATGAGCACCGCCGGGCGGTCCTCGTGCGGGAGCGTGCGCAGCGAGCGGTCGGCGGTCCCGACGGCCGACAGCAGCTCCTCCCGGAGCAGGTCGCGCACCTGGCCCGGCGTACGGGCGCCGAGGATCCGGACCCTCGTCCGCAGGTTCTCGGTGATCTCCCGGGTGGCGCCGACCCCGACGTCGGCACCCAGCAGCGTGTCCTCGACCTCCTCCCAGGCGTCGTCGTCGAGGACGTCCCGCGACAGCAGGGTCAGCAGGCCGCGGCCCATCGAGGTCTGCGAGCGGGCCAGCCGGCTACGCAGCCGCACCATTCGCCCTGCGACCGGGGCCGGTCGGTCCAGAACCGGGGTGGGCGCCAGATCGGGCTCGACCAGCTGGTCCGGCACGGCGACCGGAGTGGGGTCCCGCAGGATGCGCCCGTCCCCCGTCGGCGGGTGGTCGAGGTCGCGCGGGCGTACGTCACGGGGCAGCCCCCGGCGACGCGGCCGGGTGAGCAGCCCGACCAGGGTGAGCAGGGCGAGCAGGGCTACGGCGACGATGATGACGACGGTTTCCACGGCGGTCGATCCTCGCAGACCTCGGTCAGGCGAGCAGCGTCGGCGTACGTGCTGGTAGAGCGGAGGGCCGGACGCTCAGGCTGGGCGTATCCGGCCGCGCCCAACCTCGTGGCCCGTCCAGGTGGCGTGATCGACGGACACCTGGGCACGTCACAGCCTGTTTACGTGTCCGTGGATCAGTTGGACAGCCAGTGCGCCGAGCCACGGAGCGAGCGACGGGCACCCACCGGCGGAGGACCGAGGACCGGTCAGGCGGTGGCCAGCTCCGGTTCCCGGCGCAGCCGCTGCGAGATCACCGCGGTGATCCCGTCGTCGCGCATGCTCACGCCGTAGAGAGCGTCTGCGATCTCCATGGTCCGCTTCTGGTGCGTCACGACGATCAGCTGCGATGTCTCCCGGAGGCCGACCAGCAGGTCGAGCAGCCGGGACAGGTTGCGGTCGTCGAGCGCGGCCTCCACCTCGTCCAGGACGTAGAACGGCGAGGGCCGGGCGCGGAAGATCGCCACCAGCAGCGCGACCGCGGTGAGTGACCGTTCCCCGCCGGACAGCAGCGAGAGCCGCTTGAGCTTCTTGCCGGGCGGTCGCGCCTCGATCTCCACGCCGCTGGCCAGCAGGTCGTCGGGGTCGGTCAGCGCCAGCCGGCCCTGGCCCCCGGGGAACAGGGTGGCGAAGACCGTCTCGAACTCCCGCGCCACGTCGGCGTACGCCGCCGCGAACAGCGCCTCGACCCGGTCGTCGACCTCCCGTACGACGGTGAGCAGGTCACGCCGGGTGGCCTTGAGGTCCTCGAGCTGGCCGGCGAGGAAGGCATGCCGCTCCTCCAGCGCGGCGTACTCCTCCAGCGCCAGCGGGTTGACCCTGCCGAGCTGGGCCAGCGCCCGCTCGGCCGTCCGGGCGCGCTTCTCCGCGGTCGGCCGGTCGTACGGCGTGGCCCCGGCGTTCTCCGGTGCTCCGGCGGGAGGGGGAACCGCCAGCTGCGGGCCGTACGCCTCGAGCAGCGCGTCGGGCCCGACGCCGTACTCGGCCACCGCCCGGTCCTCCACGGCGGTGATGCGCAGCCGCTGCTCGGCCCTGGCGACCTCGGCGCGGTGCGCGACGCCGGTGAGTGGGGACAGCTCCTCGGCCAGGGCGGTGACCCGGTCACGTTCGGCCGCCCGCTCCCGATCGCTGCCGGCTCGCGCCGCCTCCGCCGCGGACCGATCCTCGGCCGCCGCGTCCCGAGCCGCCGCCACCTGGGCAAGCACGATGCCCGCGGCGTAGCCGACCGCTCGAGCGGTTGCCGCCATCCGTTCCCGCCGGGCCCGCACCACGGCCGCCCGCTCCGCCGCCGCCCGGACAGCGACCGCCCGCCGCTCCAGCACCTCCGCCCGGCCGGCGAGCGCCCGGACCCGTTCCTCGGTCGTCCGCACGGCGAGGCGCGCCTCGACCTCCGCCGCCCGCGCCGTCTCGCACGCGCCCGTCGCCCGGTCCCGCAGGCTCACGTCGGGATCCTCTGCCGGAGCCGCATCGGGGTGAGCGAGGTGCTCCTCCAGCGCGGCCAGCCGCCCGGCCTCCCGCTCGCGGGTTGCCTCCGCCTGTGCCCACGCCCGGGAGAGCCGCTCGGACTCCGCGGCCGCGGCGCGGGCGTGCTCGCCCAGGGCGCCGAGCCGGTCGGCGACCGCCGCCAGCCGGGCGTCGGACTGGTGCAGCTCGCGCAGGCTCTCCTCGACACGCTGCACCGCCGCGGCTCGGCGCTCGGCCGCCGCCGCCGCTCGAAAGCGCAGCCGGTCCGCCCGGTGGCCGGCCTCCGCCTGCGCCTCGGCCGCCTCGTCGACCGCAGCCTGCAGCTCCAGCCGGGTCGGCGCATCGGCGGACCCGCCGACCGCCCAGCCGGCGCCGAGCAGGTCGCCGTCCGCGGTGACCGCGCGCAGCTCCGGCGCCGACTCGACCAGCCGGCGGGCCTCGGCGAGCGTCGGCACGACGGCGACCCGGTCCAGCGCTCCCCGCAGCGCGGGCCGCAGGGACTCCGGCACCTCCACCAGGTCGACCACGTACCGCAGATCTCCGGGCAGCACCGGCCAGGAGGGGCCGGGCGCGGGCCCGTCTCCCACCAGCAGGCCGACCCGCCCGGCGCCGGTCTCCTTGACCAGGCGCAGCACCTCGACGGCGTCACCCAGCGAGCGGACGGCGACGGCATCGACCGTCGCCCCGAGCGCGGCCGCCACCGCGGCCTCGGCGCCTGGCGCGACCGTGAGCAGCGGCAGCAGCGGACCGAGTACGCCGGACAGTCGCGGCGAGGCGGCCACCACCACCTCCACGCCGTCGCGCCGGGCGAGCGCCACGGCAAGCGCGTCATGCCGCGCGGCCAGGGCGGAGCGCTCCCGCTCGACGGCGCGCTCCTCGGCGTCGGCGGCGGCCAGTGCGGCCTCGGCGGCCGCCAGCTCGAGCTCCGCCTCCTCGTGCCGGCGATCGAGGCTCGACTCGCCGTCGTCCAGCGCGGCGATCTCGCTCTCCTGCGCGAGGAAGTCCTCCCGCGTCGATGCCGCCCGCGCCTGCGCCTCCTCCAGCGCCGCGGACAGCCGGCCCATCTCGGCGTCCGCACCGGCCGCCCGGCTGCGCAGCGCGCCGATCTCGCCGGTCAACCGGGCCAGCCGCTCCCGACGGTCCGCGGCGGCCCGCACCCGCCCGGCCACCGCCGCTTCCTCGGCCGCGAGCGACTCCTCCGCCGCGGCCCGTTCCGCCGCCGTCCTGGCCAGCGCCGCCCGCTCCCCCGCCAGGGTCGCTGCCAGCTCCACCTCCCGGCGGCGTACGCCGGCCGCCTCGCGCTCCATCTCCACAGGGTCGGGCTCGATCAGCAGCGACTGCTGCTCGGCGCCCAGGTTGCGGGCGCGCTCGTCGGCCAGTCCGGCCAGTCCCCGGAACCGCTCGGTGAGCGCGGAGAGCCGATAGAAGGTGTCGGCGGCTGCGGCCAGCCGCTGCGACCCGCCGGCCAGCTCGCCCTCGAGCTGCGCCTCGCGGCTGCGAGCGGTGGCCAGCGCCGCTTCGACCGCCGTCCGGCGCTCGCGGGTCGCCGCCTCCTCGCGCTCCTCGCCGGCGAGCTCCTCCCGCAGCGCCAGCAGGTCGTCGGCGAGCAGCCGCAGCCGGGCGTCCCGCAGCTCGGCCTGGACGGCGGCGGCGCGCCGGGCGACCTCGGCCTGCTGGCCCAGTGGACCCAGCTGGCGGCGCAGCTCGGCCGTCAGGTCGGAGAGCCGGGTCAGGTTCGCCGCCATCGCGTCGAGCTTGCGCAGCGCCTTCTCCTTGCGGCGCCGGTGCTTGAGTACGCCGGCCGCCTCCTCGATGAATGCGCGGCGGTCCTCGGGGCGGGACTGCAGCACGGCGTCGAGCTGCCCCTGGCCGACCACGACATGCAGCTCGCGGCCGATGCCCGAGTCGCTCAACAGTTCCTGCACGTCGAGCAGCCGGCACGGCCGGCCGTTGATGGCGTACTCGCTCTCACCCGACCGGTACATCAGCCGGCCGATCGTCACCTCGGCGTAGTCGATCGGCAGCGCGCCGTCGGAGTTGTCGATCGTCAGCACCACCTCTGCCCGGCCCAGCGCCGGCCGGCCGGCGCTGCCGGCGAAGATGACGTCCTCCATCTTGCCGCCGCGCAGCGACTTGGCGCCCTGCTCGCCGAGCACCCAGGCGATGGCGTCGATGACGTTGGACTTGCCCGACCCGTTCGGCCCGACCACGCAGGTGATGCCCGGCTCGAAGCGCAGCGTCGTCGCCGAGGCGAAGGACTTGAACCCGCGCAGGGTCAGGCTGGCGAGGTGCACGCGCTGGCTCCGATCCCGGCGCCGGAGACGGCGTACGGCGGTCGAGGTCGCGGGGAGGTGAAGGCGCGGCCGACAGTACCGGCGGGTCGGTGCGGAGCGGGGGCGGCGCGCCAGCCGGGCGCCGGGGGGCGTGCGTGAGCCGCCGGCTCAGGCGAGCGCCGGCTCCTTCACCCGAGGCGCGAGCAGCAGGTCGGCGTCGGAGGCCGCCGCGCGCAGCTCGTCGTTGACGATGCGCAGCCGCAACATCTCACGCTCCAGCTCGCGGACACGCTTCTGCAGCCGGCGTACGTCGGCCAACAGGCGCTGATCGAGTCCGAGACCGACGTAACCGACGAGAGCCTTGGCCATCCGAGGTCCTCCACGAGTAGAGGCCAGCGGCCGGACCGGGCACTGGCCGCGCTCGTCGTCGTCCGCTGTACCGGCCAAGGGTGGCACGCGGCGCGCAACGTGGTCAAGATGCCATAACGAATTTCTGTCGCTCTCCGTAGATGTCCCATCACGCTAAGCCTACAAGCGAGCGCGGCGCGGACGTGGCTGGCAGGCCGGGCACCAGAAGCTCGACCGGTTCATGAACGCGTCTCGACGCACCGGCGTACCGCAGCGTAGACAGGGCTCCCCGGCCCGGCCGTAGACGGCGAGCCGCCGCTCGAAGAGCCCGCTCGCACCCTCGGTGGACACGTAGAGCCTGTCGAAGGACGTGCCACCGGCGGTCAGCGCCTCGTCCATCACCGACCGGATGCCGGCGAGCACCCGGGTGCCCTCCGGCCGGTTCAGCGTCTCCGTCGGGCGCGCGTAGTGCAGCCGCGCCCGCCACAGGGACTCGTCGGCGTAGATGTTCCCGACGCCGCTGATCAGGCTCTGGTCCAGCAGCGCCCGCTTGAGACCGGTACGTCGGCGGCGGAGCCCGGCAAGGAACGCCGCGTCGTCGAAGTCCGGGTCCACCGGGTCCCGGGCGATGTGGCGGATGGTGTCGGGCAGCGCGGCACCGCCGGCAACGACGACGAGCCCGCCGAAGGTCCGCTGGTCGACGAACCGCAGCTCGCGGCCGCCGTCGACGAACCTCAGCCGCACCCGCAGATGCGTCTCCGCTGGCTTCTCCGGGGGTACGACGAGCAGTTGGCCGCTCATGCCGAGATGGGCCTGCAGGGCGTCGCCGGAGTCCAGCGGCAGCCAGAGGTACTTCCCTCGGCGGCGTGCCGCCAGCACCCGACGGCCGACCAGCAGCGCCGCGAAGTGCTCGGCGCCCGGCTGGTGCCTGCGGATCGCCCGCGGGTGCAGCACGTCGACCGACCCGATCGTGCGGCCGACCACGCCGCGGTCCAGCCCCTGGCGCACGACCTCGACCTCGGGCAGCTCCGGCATCGGGCCGGGCTACCGCGAGCCGTCCACGGGGGCGTCCGCCGCGGCCTCGGTCGCCGCCCGCGCACGGGCGGTCAACGCCAGCCAGGCGGCCTCCGCCGCCTGCTGCTCGGCCGCCTTCTTGCTCCGCCCCTCCCCACTCCCGAGCGGCTCCCCGGCGACGCAGGCCGTCGCCACGAAGTGCTTCTCGTGGTCGGGACCACTCTCCTCGACGACATACCGGGGTACGCCGAGCAGCTCACCCGCGGTGAGCTCCTGCAGCGAGGTCTTCCAGTCCAGTCCGGCGCCCCGCGACGCTGAGTCGGCGAGCAGCGGGTCGAAGAGCCGGCGTACGACGTCGGTCGCGGCCGCCGGACCCTGCTCGACGTACACGGCACCGATCAGCGCCTCGAGGGTGTCGGCCAGGATCGAGGACTTGTCGCGCCCGCCGGTGGCCTCCTCGCCGCGGCCCAGCCGCAGCTGGTCCCCCAACGAGAGAGTGCGCGCCACCTCGGCCAGCGCCCTCATGTTCACCACCGCGGCACGCAGCTTGGCGAGCTGCCCCTCGGGCAGGTCGGGATGCTGCTGATAGAGGGCGTCGGTGACCGCCAGGCCGAGCACGGCGTCGCCGAGGAACTCCAGCCGCTCGTTGGTCGGCAGCCCGCCGTTCTCGTACGCGAACGAGCGGTGCGTCAGAGACTGCTGCAGCAGCTCCGGCGACAGCGAAGCACCCAGGGTGGCCAGCAGCCCATCGGGGTCGGGAACCGTCGCCGCGCCGCCCGGCTCAGACAGCGAGCACCCGGCGGCCGTTGTAGGTGCCGCAGTTTCCGCAGGCGGTGTGCGGGAGCTTGGGCTGCCGGCAGCGGTCGCAGGTGGCGTACGTCGGCGCCGCGGCCTTCCACTGGGAACGGCGCGAGTGGGTGTTGCTGCGCGACATCCGGCGCTTCGGGACGGCCATGGCTATCTCTCCTGGGGTTCGGTCGTACGCGGTTCGGACATGGTGGCGGAAAGCCCCTGCAAGGCCGCCCAGCGCGGGTCCATGGTCTCGTGCCCATGGCCGGGACCCGCGTCGGCCAGCTTGGTGCCGCAGGTGGGGCACAGCCCGAGGCAGTCCGGCGCGCACAGCGGGTTCAGCGGCAGCCCCAGCACGACGGCGTCGCGCACCGTCGGCTCGAGGTCGAGCAGGTCGCCGTCGAGGTGCATCAGCTCGTCGTCGCCTCCATCCTCGGCCTCGGGGTAGGCGTAGAGCTCGAGCAGCTCGGCCTCGGTCGTAGCGGTCATGGGGTCCAGGCAGCGGCCGCACTCGCCGGCGAGGGACGCCCGCGCCGTACCCGAGACGAGCACGCCCTCCATCACCGACTCCAGCCGCAGCTCGAGCTCGACCGGCGCGCCGACCGGTGCGCCGACGAGCCCGACCCGAAGGCCCGCTGGTGCCGGAACGGTCAGCCGCAGCCGGCGCATCGACCCCGGACGGCGGCCCAGCTCGCGGGTGTCGACCACGAGCGGCGCGCGGGGATCGAGGGAGGAGGAAGGTCTGGGCGTCATGGCGGAGGGGCCGGGCTGGAAGACGGCCGACCGATCACTCTACCCGAGCCGTTCGCACCGGTCCGGTCAGGCGTGCAGTGCCGGCTCCTCCCTGCCGTCAGGCAGCCGTACGGCGGGCAGGTCGTCGAGCTGCTTGCGGAGCTTGTCGCGGCCATGTACGACGGCGTTCATCGTCTTCTGCAGCATGACCTCGAAGTGAGCCAGCTTGGCGTCGACGTACTCGTCGACCTCGCGTCGCATCCGCTCGGCCTCCGCCGTGGAGCCAGCAACCAGCTGGTCGGCCTCGCGGCGCGCCGCCGCGGCCACCTCGGTCTCGGTTACCAGCCGAGCGCGCTCGCGTTCGGCCTCGGCGACGATGCGGTCGGCGGCCTCCCGGCCCTGCTGCACCACGGCGTCCCGGTCGGCGAGAACGGCCGCCGCCTCCCGCAGCTCGCGCGGGAGCAGGTGGCGCAGCTGGTCGAGCATCGCCAGCAGCTCGCCCCGATTGACGATGCAGGACGCCGACATCGGCATCGCCCGGGCGCCCTCGACCACCGAACCCAGCTCGTCGATCTTGTCTATCAGGTCCACGGTGACCTTCTCCAGCGGGTCGGGAACTACGGCCGAAGCTGCCCGGTCAGGGGCCGGACCCGCCGTCGAGTCGCTCGGTGAGCCGGCGCAGAACCGGCTCCGGCACCAGCCCGGAAACGTCGCCGCCGTTCGTCGCAACCTCCTTGACGAGGCTCGACGACAGGAAACTGTAGAGCGGGTTCGTGGGCATGAACAACGTCTCGACGCCGGCCAGCCCATGGTTCATCTGGGCCATCTGCAGCTCGTAGTCGAAGTCGGAGACCGCGCGCAACCCCTTGACGATCGCGCCGATCCCGCGGTCGCGGCAGAAGGTGACCAGCAGCCCCTCGAAGGCCTCGACCGAGACGTTGCTGTACTCCGCGGTCACCTCCTCCAGCATCTCGATCCGCTCGTCGAGGCCGAACATCCCCGCCTTCGACCGGTTGGGCATGACCGCGACGACGACCTCGTCGTAGAGCCGGCTGGCCCGGCCGACGATGTCGAGATGGCCGTTGGTCACCGGGTCGAAGGAGCCGGGGCAGACGGCCGAGCGGGCCACCGCGTCCCTCCCGTTGATCATGGTTCCGGCAAGTGGCGACCGTACCAAAGCGTGGCCTCGCCGTAGCGGCGCTCGCGGGCGGCCGCCAACCCGGCCGGCCAGCGCAACGGCGCTCCCCGACTCGCCCGCTCGACCACGACCACGGCGCCCGGTGCGAGCCAGCCATGCTCGAGGAGACCCTGGAGCACCGCCGAGACCGCGGCGTCGTCGATCGCGTACGGCGGATCGGCGAACGCCACGTCGTACGCCGCGCCAGCCGGCGCGGCCGCCACCACACGCTCGACCTTGGCCGCGACGATCTGGCCGCCGGGCAGGCCCAGCGCCCGCAGGTTCGCCCGCAGCGTCCGCAGCACCTTGGGGTCGAGCTCGACGAGCAGGGCGTGGGCGGCGCCGCGGCTGAGCGACTCGATGCCGACGGCACCGGAGCCGGCGTAGAGGTCGAGGACCCGCGCGCCGACGAGGCCGCCGCGCATCGACTCGACCGCGGAGAACAGCGCCTCGCGGGTCCGGTCGGAGGTCGGCCGGGTCCGGGTCCCCCGCGGTACGGCGAGCCGCCGGCCGCCCGCCGAGCCGGAGATCACGCGGGTCATGCCCGCTCCAGGAACTCGGCGTCCTGCTCCTCGGCCAGCGCGGCGACCGCCCGGGCGAGCTCGGGGTGCCCGCCCAGGGCCGGGTCGGCCGCCACCAGCGCGGTAGCCTCCTGCCTGGCGGTCCGGATCAGCTCCTCGTCGCGCAACAGCGAGAGCAGCCGCAGGGCGCTGCGGCGGCCGGACTGCTCGCTGCCGAGGACGTTGCCTTCGCGGCGGTGCTCGAGATCGAGCCGAGCCAGCTCGAAGCCGTCGAGGGTCGCCGCCACGCCCTCCAGCCGGTCGCGGCCGGGCGTGCCGGGCGCGGCTGCCGTCTCCAGCAGGCACCAGCTCGGCGCGGAGCCTCGACCCACTCGGCCACGGAGCTGGTGCAGCTGGGACACGCCGAACCGGTCCGCGTCGAGCACGACCATCACCGTGGCGTTCGCTACGTCGACGCCGACCTCGATCACCGTCGTCGCCACCAGCACGTCGAGCCGGCCGGCGGCGAAGTCGCGCATCACCCTGTCCTTGTCCTCCGCCGGCAACCGGCCGTGCAGGGCGGCGACCCGTAGCCCGGCCAGCTCGTGCTCCGCCAGCCGCGGCAGCACGTCGAGCACGGCGGCGGCGGGCCGGCCACCCCCGGACCCGGCGTCGCCGGAGAGGTCCGCCTCCTCCTCCGCGGGGCGGGCGCCCGCGAGCCCGGCGCCGGCGGGCTCGCCGCCCACGGACCCGGCGCCCACGGACCCGGCGCCCGCGGGCTCGCCGATCCGCTGGCAGACGACAAAGGCCTGGTGGCCGGCCGCCACCTCCTCGCGCACCCGCTGCCACATCCGCTCCCGCCAGCTCCCGCTGTCGGCCGGGACGACGTAGGTCGATATCGCCGCCCGGCCGCGCGGCAGCTCGGTGAGCGTGGAGACCTCGAGGTCGCCGTACACCGTCATCGCGACCGTGCGCGGAATGGGGGTCGCGGTCATCACCAGCACGTGCGGTGGCTCGCTCCCCTTTGCCCGGAGTGCCTCGCGTTGCTCGACGCCGAAACGGTGCTGCTCGTCGACGACGACCAGCCCGAGGTCGGCGAATCGCACGCCCTCCTCGAGCAGGGCGTGGGTGCCCACCACCACGCCGGCCTCGCCCGACTCGACCTCGGCGAGGACGCGGCGGCGTACGGCGGCGCCCTGCGAACCGGTGACCAGCGTGACCCGGGTGGCGGGCTCGGCCGCGCCCAGCTCGCCGGCGGCTCCAAGCGGCCCCAGCAGGTCGCGGATCGAGCGCTCGTGCTGGGCGGCGAGCACCTCGGTCGGAGCCAGCAAAGCCGCCTGACCGCCGGTGTCGGCCACCGCCAGCATCGCCCGCAGCGCGACGACGGTCTTGCCGCTGCCGACCTCACCCTGCAGCAGCCGGTACATCGGATGCGGTTCGGCCATCTCCGCCGCCACGGTGGCCGCAACTTCCCGCTGGCCGCCGGTCAGCTCGAACGGCAGCCGGGAGTCGAACGCGTTCAGCAGCCCGTCACCGTGGGCCACCCGGGGCTTGGCGGGGCTGGCCCGGGCGGCGGCCCGGCGCTGCGCCAGGGTCACCTGCAGGACCAGCGCCTCGTCCCACTTCAGCCGCTGGGTCGCCCGCGCCACCTCGGCCCACGACGCCGGCCGGTGGATGCCGCCGTACGCCGTCCGCAGGTCGACCAGCCGGTGCCGCCGGCGGAGCTCGGCGGGCAGCGGGTCCTCGGGCTCGCCGAGGGTGTCGAGCACGATCCGTACCGCACGGGCCACCGTCCAGGACGCCAGCTTCGCGCTCGCCCGGTAGACCGGGATCAAGGCGCCGGCGAACCCATCGACCTCGTCGTCCACGTCCAGCAGCTGGTAGTCCGGGTGCGTGAGCTGTCGCTGGTGCTGGAACTCGGTCACCTGACCGGCGAAGAGGCCCCGCGTGCCCGGGGAGAGCTGGTCCTTGCGCCACGCCTGGCTCTTCTTGCTGAAGAAGGCGAGCCGCAGGGAGTCGGTGCCGTCGTCGATCACCACCTCCAGGAGCTGGCCGCCCCGGTTCTTCATCGACCGCAGGCTCACCTTGGCGACCTGGCCGAGCACCGTCACGTGCTCGTCGAGCCGGAGGCTGTCCAGTCGGGTGAGCACCCCGCGCTCGACGTACCGCCTGGGGTAGTGCCGCAGCAGGTCACCGACCGTGTGCAGGTCGAGGTGGTCGGCCAGCGCCGTGGCGGTGCCACCGCCGACCACGCCTCGCAGCGGCTCGCGCAGGTTCACCGCCACGCCGACGTCACTCCACCCCGATCATCAGCAGCGGATCGGACCCGTCGCCGACGAAGCTGACCGTCTCCACGGCCGGATGGTGGGCGCGGACGTGCTCGCGCAGGTGGTCGCCGAGCTCTCCGGCCGCCGCGGCCGTGACGACGGTGACGAGCTCGCCGCCGCCGGCCAGCATCCGGTCGAGCAGCTGGACCGAGACGGCGGCGGCCTCCCTGCCGATCAGCGCCACGTCCCCTTCCAGCACGCCGAGAACGTCGCCGGCCTCGCACCCGCCCGCGCTGGTCTGCGCTCGTGCCGCCGCGATCGAGACCTCTCCCGACCGGGTGCCGGCGGCCGCGGCCGACATGGCGATCACGTCATCGGCGAACGGGCAGCCGGGATCGTGTACGCCGAGCGCGGCCAGACCTTGCACCAGCGACCGGGTCGGTACGACGGCGACGGTGATCTCTTGGTGTTCCCGGGCGAGCCGCGCCGCCTCGTCGGCCGCTGCACGCGCCGCCGCGTCGTTGGGCAGCAAGACGAGCTCGGCGGCCCCGCTGCCCTCGATCGCGGCGAGCAGGTCCGCCGCCGTCAGGGCGGAACCGTGACCGGCGTGGACAACCACGGCCCCGGCGGCGTCGAACAGCGTCGCGAGCGCGCCGGCCGGTGCCAGCGCCACGACCGAGCGGCGGCTGGACGGCGTACGGGCAGGGTCGTGGAACCTCGTCACGGTGATCTGGCGTGGCCGGCCGGCCCGCAGTCCGGCTTCGATGGCGGCGCCAACGTCGTCGACGTGGGCATGGACGTTCCAGGTGCCGTCACCACCGGCGACCGCCACCGAGTCGCCAAGCGCGCTGAGCGCGTCCGTCAACGGTGGGACGGAGGCGGGGGCGGCGTCGAGCAGGTACTGCACCTCGTAGGCGTAGGGGAAGTCGCCCTTGCCCCGATCCGTTGCGCGGCCGCTGTCGGGGCGCGGTTCGATCGACTGGGTCGTCTCCCCGGCGGCCGGCTCGCCGGTCACCACGGTCACCAGGCTGTCGAGCAGGACGCACAGTCCGCGACCTCCGGCGTCGACGACACCGGCTCTGGCCAGCGCCCCCAGCTGGGACGGCGTACGGGAGAGCGCCTCGTGTGCCCCCTTTGCCGCCGCGCGCGCCACGGTGGCGAGGTCGGTGCTCCTGGCGGCTCGAGCCGCCTGGGCAGCGGCGCGGGCGACCGTCAGGACGGTTCCCTCGACCGGCTCGGCCACCGCGGCGTAGCCGGCGTCGGCGGCCCGCTCCAGTGCCTGGACCAGCGCGGCGCCACCCGTGGTGGGACCGCCGCGGACGCTCTCGCCGAAGCCGCGGAGGAAACCGCTGAGGATCACCCCGGAGTTGCCGCGGGCACCGGTCAGTGCGCCGGTCGACATGGCCTTGACGGTGACCGCCAGATCCGCCGGCCCGTCCGCCGCCTGGAGCGCATCGGCCACCGACTGCATGGTGAGCACGAGGTTGGTGCCGGTGTCCCGGTCGGGCACCGGGTAGACGTTGAGATGGTCGATCTCACCGCGGGACCGTTGCAGGGCCTCGAGGCCGGCCGTGCACCAACGGCGTACGGCGGCCGCGTCGAGGACGTCGAGCACCGCGCCTCCTCCGTCGGCAGCCGTGATGTCACCTCAGGCTAGCCGCGGCGGCCGACAGACCTGTGCTCTCGAGTTTGGCCGGTTTCTCGGTCGCTGGGTACCCTGTTCGGGTTGTGGACGCCCAGCCGGGCTGCCCTCATCCCCTTGGAGTGATTCGGTGGCTGCCGTCTGCGACGTCTGTGGCAAGGGCCCGGGCTTCGGCATGTCGGTGTCGCACTCGCACCGGCGCACCCGCCGCCGCTGGAACCCCAACATCCAGACAGTGCACGCGGTGCTGGGCCGGACCCGCAAGCGGCTGAACGTCTGCACCTCCTGCATCAAGGCCGGCAAGGTCACCCGCGCCAGCTGACGGGGCCCGGGCGCCTGTCCACAGGGCTGGCACACGGGGCTAGAACCCGTGCCGCCTGGCTCGTATCCTCGCGGCCATGCCGGGGTCGTCGGTACGTAGCGTTGCGCTGGCACTTGTCCTGACCGCGACGGTTGCCGGCTGCTCGTCGAGTGACGGCGAGAAGCCGCGTGTCCTGCCGACGATCCCTTCACTCACCCCGAGCTCAACTTCGCCGACGCCTCTTGCCTCCGCTACCGCGGACACAAGTGCTGCAAGCGTCGTGGCCTTCATCAAGAGCTACTACGCCGAGATCAATCGCGCCATCGAAACAGGCGACGTTTCGACTCTCACCTCTTACAGCGTCCCTGCCTGCCCGTGCCGGCGGCTAGTGGAAAGCATTCGAGAAAAGACCACTGGTTCGAGGATTCAAGGCGGCGAGTTCACATTGAGGACTGTCTCATCACATGATGTAACACCTACTCTGGCGGGGGCTGAGGTTCTCTACGATGTTGCGAAGGCAGAAGTCGTGAAGCCGGATGGTCGTGTTATAGAGACTGTGAAGGCAGCCCCTGGCGCCAGGGACGACATATCCATAGTTCGCTACAACGGCCGCTGGCTAGTCTCCAACGTTCTGATACTCAACTGATGCGGCGCCTGACAGCGCTCTGCGTCCTGAGCGGCCTCTTGGTCGCCTCAGTCGCTACGGCGCAACCATCATCATCAGCGAAGGGCTGCGGGCTTCGTCAGTGCGTGGGCGTTAGCGCTGGCGTCACGGCGTACGGCGTGACGATCACCGCCCACGACGGCGGTGGAACGGCGTACAACTACAGCCCTGAAGGTGTAACGACTCCGCTGGCAAAGTATGTCTGGACGCTCATACCAGCCTGTCCCCAGAACAAGCCGGGCGGCAACGACTATCTGTGTCGAGGCGCGACGGTCGGGTGCCCGATCGCCGGAGACCTGCAGTGGAGGATCTACTACCGCAACCTCGATCCGGCCCTCAGTGACCCATGGCATCTGAGAGCGACACAATGCCTGGCGAGAAATCCATTGCTGGACATCGCAGCCATCAAAGCAGCGGTTGACAAAATCTTCCATGAAGACCTGCCGTTACCCGGCGGGACTCTTGTAGTGCAGCCGCCCGACGGCGCACTCGTGAACCTGCCTACCATCTTCTACACCACCACGACGCAACCGCTCTCTTTCACGGTGACCGCTCTAGGCGTGACAGTGAGAATCACCGCGATACCTACCGGGTACGGCTGGCACTTCGGTGACGGCGCGACCGCCACCACCACTTCGCCGGGGCACCCGCACCCGAACGGCGACGTCACGCACACCTATGCCGTCCCGGCCAGCGGGCTGTCCCCCTATGTCACGGTCGTCTGGTCCGGCACCTACACGGTCGCCGGCTTCGATGAGGTCTTTGACGTCACGGGAACCGGGAGCCGTGATGGGCCACCCCTGCAGCTGCTGGTGCGGGAGGCGCGAGCTGAGCTGATCGACGGCTGACACGGGTTCGTGGTAACGAATGTGCGTTGGAGCAACCATCCGTTACCACTAATCGGCGGGCCGCCAAATCGGCGTCAGGCCAAGGCACGCACAACGACCACCAGGCCGCCAAGAGCCGCCAGGGCGAGCGTGGCGTTACGCACCGCCCGCTCGGGGAGCCGACGCGCCACCAGCGCGCCGATCAGCGAGCCGGCGAGCATGGCGACCAGAAGGTCCGGCGCCACCGAGGGCAGTCCCAGGCTCGCCAGCGCTACCAGGTTCAGCGCCAGGAAGTACGCCTGGAGGGTGGCCCGCGTGCTGGTCGGCCGCCAGCCGGCGTTCTCGGCGTAGAGGACGGCCGCCGGCCCGCCGATAGCGGCCACCACGTTCATCGTCGCACTGACCACACCGGCCACGACCGCTCCGGCTTGCCCGCTCGCCCGCCGCCAACGCCGGCCGGAGGCGAGTACGCCGACGCCGGCCAGCGTGGCCAGGCCGGCAGCCAGCGCCGCCCACCGGGTGTCGATCCGGCGTACGCCGGCGGCCAGCAGCGGCGTCGCCAGCGCCGCCGGGATCAGCAGCCGCAGCCCGTCTCCGACTCGCACCAGGCGGGACTCGCGCACGAGCAGCGCCGCGTTGAGCAGCGCGGACAGCAGGACCGCGACCCGGATGCCCTCGCGTACGCCGAGGATCGCCACCAGGAACGGCCCGCACACCAGCGCGAACCCGATGCCGCTGATCGACTGGGCGAACGCACCGACGCCGACCGCCACCGCCGCCAGGCCGGCACTCACCTACCGGCGTCCCGCCACCGCCAGCCATGGTCCACCGGACCGATCCCACTCCCCAGCGCGAAACCGTGCGCGATCGCGCCGGTGACGTAGTCCTTTGCCGCCTTGGCGGCCTCGGGGACGTCCATGCCGACGGCCAGCAACGAGGCAATGGCGGAGGCGAGCGTGCAGCCGGTGCCGTGCGTATGCCGGTTGTCCAGCCGCGTCGCGCGCAGCTCGGTCGCCGTGCTGCCGTCGTAGAGCAGGTCGACCGGGTCGCCGTCGAGATGGCCGCCCTTGATCAGCACCCATCGCGGTCCCAGCGCGTGCACCGCCTCTGCCGCCTCCCGCAGGCCGTCCTCCGAGGTGACGCGTACGCCGGTCAGCTGCGCCACCTCGTAGAGGTTCGGCGTCGCGATGGTGGCGACCGGCAGCAGCCGCTCGCGCACCGCGTTGACCGCCTCCGCTGCGAGCAGCGGGTTCCCGTGCTTCGACACACCGACCGGATCGACCACCACCGGGACGGTGACACCCGCCAGCACGTCCGCCACGGTCTCGACCAGTGGCGCCGTGGCCAGCATCCCGGTCTTCACCGCGTCGACACCGATGTCGCCCAGCACACTGTCGAGCTGCGCCCGCACCGCGTCGGTCGGCAGCTCCCAGGAGCCCTGGACGCCGATCGAGTTCTGTGCGGTTACCGCAACGATCACCGACATCCCGTGTACGCCGTGCGCCAGCATGGTCTTGAGGTCGGCCTGGATCCCGGCGCCGCCGCCGGAGTCAGAGCCGGCGATGGTCAGCACCCGTGGCGGCGTCATGCCACTCAGTCTGACCGAGCCGCAGCCGGCACAGCGCGAATCCGCCCCGCGCGACCGCCAGGGTCACAGGTCGATGACCAGCCCGTCGTGGGTGGCGGGGTGATCGGCGTCGTGAAGTGGGCCGAGCATGGAGCTGGACATGTGGGTGAGCAGCAGCCTGTCGGCGGCCAGCTCGTCCGCGTGCTCGCGCAGCGTGGCGTAGTCCAGGTGGTAGGGCACGGGCTCGTCGTAGGTGTACGCCTCGACCGCGAACAGGGTGGTGCCGGCGGCGGCGGATCTCAGCGCGGGGGTCCAGGCGGTGTCCCCGGAGTAGCCGAAAGCGACATCGTCGAGGTCGACGCGCACGCCCAGCGAGGGCGCGCCGCTGGCGTGCTCGACCTGCCATCCGCGCACCTGCGCATCTCCGAGTTGCGCTGGCGTGCCGTCGGGCACCAGCTCGATGACCTGCAGCTCAAAGGCGTGCTGGACAGTGCTGGACCCGGGAAAGAGGACCTCCATGGCCGCCCACAGCCGCTCGCCGGTGCCCGGTGGACCCAGAACATGCAGCGGCTGGGTGCGCCGGGAGAACTGGCCGTCCAAGACCAGGAAGGGCAGCCCGCCAAAGTGGTCGCCGTGCAAGTGGGTGACCACGACGCCGCTGACACTGCCCGGGTCCACGCCTTGCCTTGAGTGCGGTCACGCTGGTGGCGCCGCAGTCCACGAGCAGGTGCTGACCGCCCGAGCGCACGGAGATGCAGGACTGGGCGCGTCCTCCACTACCGAAGGCGTCTCCACTGCCGACGAACCGTACGAGCACCGGTTCACCCTGTCACTGCGGCGGCCGCAGGCCCCGGCGGACCAGCGAGGGGTTGTCGTGGCCCGCCCCGACTGCTGTGCTGGCTGACACCTTCATCGACCAGGGGAGTCAAGATGACCACGACGACGGCGACACGGTTCCTGGCCGCGGTCCCGGCGCTACCGATCTCCGACGAACGGCGGGCGGTGGCGTTCTTCGAGAGCGCTCTCGGGTTCGTAGAGCTGCGCCGCGAGGGGGAAGGGCTGGGCATCCTGCGCCGCGACGCGGTCGAGGTGCACGTCTGGGTCGCCGACGGCAGCGCTCCGGGTGCGGAACGCCAGCTGGCCGGCTCGGCGTCCTGCCGGATCGAGGTCACCGGCGTCGAGGAGCTCTACCAGCACTGCCAGCAGCTAGGTGTGGTGCATCCCAGCGCAGCGCTACGCGATCAGTGGTGGGGCACCCGCGAGTTCGGCGTACTCGATCCCGACAACAACCTGATCAGCCTGTACGAGCGGGTGCCGCGGGCCGCCACGCCGGGCTGACCGGGTCCAGCCGACGGCGATCAGTCACCGGGGACGGTCAGGTTCCAGGACAGCATCACGACGGACGTCTCCTCCGGCGACCCTGCGTGGCGGCCTGTAGAGGTTCATCGAAGAACTCCGCTCCCGCACCGACTGCGGCGGCATCTGCGACCCGCTCGATCCGCATCCCCGGACGGTACTGCCGGTCCCGAGGCGCGCCCGGGCGCCGCTAGGCCTGCGCGCGTGGCTGCCCGAAGTGGTCGAAGCCTCCCGCGCCGGCCGGCGGGTCCCACCCCACAACCCTCACGCCACTGCCTTCCGCCACGACGCCGATCCGCAGCATCCCGGGTCCGAGCACCGCATCGGAGACGATCGTGGCGACCAGCGCGTGGTCCTCACCACCGGTCAGCACCCAGGTGAGCGGGTCGATGCCGAGATCCGCTGCCGCCGACCGCACGATCGGATCCACCGGCAGCCAGTCGGCGTACAGCTCGATTGCTACACCACTCGCCTCGGCGACGTGCCGGGCGTCAGCCAGCAGGCCGTCACTGACGTCGATCATCGCGCTCGCCCCGAGGTCGGCCAGCAGCGGACCGGCAGCGTACGGCGGACTCGGATGCCGGTAGGCGGTGACCACGTCCTCGTGCCGGCGCGCCAGGTCCGGCGAACCGCTCCGCAGCACCGCCAGGCCGGCGGCCGATCGCCCGATGTCGCCGGCGAGTACGACGACCTCGCCCGCCCGTGCCCCGGCCCGGGTCACCGGAGCGCGGCCGCCCAGGTCGCCGAGCGCCGTGACGCCCAGGGTAAGCACGTCCGAACCTACGACGTCACCGCCGACCACCGCGGCTCCCACCAGGGCACATTCGTCGGCGAGGCCGTCGGCGAACCCCTCGGCCCAGTCGGCAGGGAGATCACCGGGGGCCGCCAGTCCCACCAGCAGCGCGCTCGGCACCGCCCCCATCGCGGCGATGTCGGCCAGGTTCTGCGCAGCCGCGCGGCGCCCCACGTCGTACGCCGAGGACCACTCGCGGCGGAAGTGGCGGCCCTCGACCAGCATGTCGGTGCTGGCCACCACCCGCCCGTCCGGCGTACGGACCACGGCCGCGTCGTCGCCCGGGCCGAGCACGGTTGCCGAGCCGGCCGGCAGCCGCGCCAGCAGGCGGGCGATCAGCCCGAACTCGCCGAGCTCGGATATCGAGATGTCAGCCTCCTGCACCGACGCGGTAGCGTCCGCGCGACATCAGCGACGTCGTGGGGGGACGCCAGGTGATTGCGGCCTACATCCTTGTCCAGACCGAGGTCGGCAACGCCGCCGCGGCCGCCAAGGAGATCAGCAACATCCGCGGCGTCACCGTCGCGGACGACGTCATCGGTCCGTACGACGTGATCGTCAAGGCCGAGGCCCGCAACGTCGACGAGCTGGGCAAGCTGGTGGTCGCGAAGATCCAGAACGTGGCCGGCATCACCCGCACGTGGACCTGCCCGGTGGTGCACCTCTGAGCTGCCGCATCCTCAGACCCCTGGCTCTGGTGGCGGCGAGCCTCACCGCGTGTGCACCGGGACCGGTACCCGTCACGCCACCGACGGCGGAGCCGGCCGGCGCGCAGCTGTGCGCCGCGCTGCACGCCCGCCTGCCTCAGAAGGTCGGTGACCTGGGGCGGCGGCGGACGGAGCCGTCGTCGACCCGCACCGCCGCGTGGGGCAAGCCACCGGTCGTACTGCGCTGCGGCGTCGCTTCGCCGGAGGGCTACCGGCCGGACGTGGCCTCGGTCACCGAGGTGGACGGCGTCGGGTGGTTCCAGCACATCGCCGGCGCGACCATCGAGTGGATCGTCGTCGACCGGCCGGTGCACGTGGAGCTGGCTGTCCCCAGGACGTACGACGGCCAGGGTGCCTTCCTTGCCGACCTCAGCGCCGCGATCAACGCCACGCTGCCGAAACGGTCTCCCAGCTGAGGAGGTCAGCGCAGGCCGGTCCGGCGCGCCAATGCGGTCTGCACCAGCCGGTCCACGAGCGCGCCATAGTCGAGCCCGCTGGCCGCCCACATCCGCGGGAACATCGAGGCCGGCGTGAAGCCCGGCATGGTGTTGACCTCGTTGACGACCAGCTCGTCCGCCGGGGTCAGGAAGAAGTCGACCCTGGCCAGCCCCTCGCAGCCGAGGCCCTCGAACGCCCGGACCGCCAGCCCCTGGACCTCGGCGGTCAGCCCGGCCGGGAGCCGAGCCGGTACGTCGAACTCGGTGGCCTCGTCGAGGTACTTGGCCTCGAAGTCGTAGAACTCGTGGCCGCTCACCACCCGCACCTCGGCCGGCAGGCTGGCCTCGGCCGGACCGCCGTCCAGTCCGGCGAGTACGCCGCACTCGATCTCCCGCCCGGCCACCGACGCCTCCACCAGCACCTTGGGGTCGTGGCGCCGCGCCACCTCGACCGCGGGAAGCAGACCGGCGGCGGCGCCCACACGGGAGATCCCGAGGCTGGACCCACCGCGGGCCGGCTTGACGAAGAGCGGGAAGCCCAGCCCGGACGCCGCCGCGAGCCGGTCGGCCCGGTCGCCCGTCCAGGACCGCTCGTCGATCACGACGTACGGTCCGACCGGCAGCCCGCGGGCCGCCAGCAGGATCTTCATGTACTCCTTGTCCATCGCCGCGGCGCTGGCGAGTACGCCGGACCCGACGTAGGGGATGCCGGCCAGCTCGAGGAGGCCCTGCAGGGTCCCATCCTCGCCGTACGGGCCGTGCAGCAGCGGAAAGACGACGTCGACCGAGCCGAGCTGGCCCGGCACCTCTCCGGGTGCGAGCACCACCAGACCGCCCGCGCTCGGGTCGCCGGGCAGGGCGAGCGCCATGCCGCGATCGTCCACGCTCGGCAGCTCGTGGCCGGAGATCGCCAGCGCCTTCGGGTCGTCCGGCGCCAGCACCCACCGGCCGTCCGGGGTGATGCCGACCGCGGTGACGTCGTAACGGTCGCGGTCGAGAGCCTCCAGCACGCTCCCAGCGGACACGCAGGAGATCGCGTGCTCACTGCTCCGGCCGCCGAAGACGATCGCCAGCCGGATCTTCGCGGGGGGTATCACGCCTGGCGACGCTACCCGTGGGAACCACCGCCTTCCGGACGCGACGCCGAAGACCGGTGCGTTCTGCGGTGCCATCGCCCATCTCTTGAGACAATCGCGGTGATGACCAGCCCGAATCGCCAGGACTCTGGCCTTCCCGTTGTCGCCACGGTGCTCGCGGCGGCACTGTTGAGCGCCGGTTGCGCGACCGGTGCCGGGACCGCGACGGCGCCGGCGCGTGCCGCCGGCGCCAACCTCTCGCCGGCACCGACGAGCACCGCCGCTCCCACGCGGTCCCCGACGGCGGCCGCCTTTCCGGCGTACGTCGTCCAGGCGCGACCGGCGAAGATGAGCATCCACACGGCGCCGGGCGGACCCGTGAGCCGGACGCTGGGCAACCCGCTGCCCTCCGGTGCGCCGCTGAGCTTCCTGCTGGCCCACCGGTCCGGCGAGTGGCTGCAGGTCTATCTGCCGACGCGGCCCAACGGCAGCACCGGCTGGGTCCGGGCCAGCGAGGTGACCGTCGCCGGCCTGCCCTACCGCCTCGATGTCCTGCAGCGCGCGCACCAGCTGCGGCTGTACCGCTTCGGCAAGCTGGTGCACACCTATCCGATCGCGGTCGGCAAGGCCGACACCCCGACACCCGGCGGCACCTTCTACCTGAAGGAGCTGATCCGCCCGACCAATGCGGGTGGTTTCTATGGCCCCTACGCCTTCGGGCTGTCGGGCTTCTCCAACGCACTCTCGAGCTTCGGCGGGGGCGAGGCGGTGATCGGGCTGCACGGGACCAACGACGAGAGCAGCATCGGTCGGGACGTCAGCTCCGGCTGCATCCGGCTGCACAACGCCGACATCACGGCCCTGTCGAAGCTGCTGCCGCTCGGCACCCCGGTGCGCATCCTGGCCTGACCGCCGGGCGGTCAGCCCAGCGAGTCCAACGCTCTCGACACGTCGTTGACGAGGTCCTCGGGGTCCTCGAGCCCCACGGAGACCCGGACGGCACCCGGATCGATGCCCGCCGCACACAGGGCGGCGTCGTCGAGCTGGCGGTGCACGGTGCCCGCGATGTGGCTGACCTTGCTGTGCGTGCCGCCCAGCGAGGTGGCGATGCGCACCAGCCGGAGCGCGTCACACAGGCCCTCGCCGGCGGCCCGGCCGCCGGCGGGGGTGATCGTCACCACCGCGCCGTACCGGCCGGGATCGAACAGCTTGCCGGCGAGCGCATGGTCGCGATGGGTCGGCAGTCCCGGGTAGTCGACCCGGGTCACCCGCGGATGCGAGGCGACCCCCTCGGCGAAGGCCTGCGCGTTGGCGCAGTGGCGAGCCATCCGCAGCGGGAGCGTCGCCAGACCGCGGTGCAGCAGGAAGGCCTCGTCCGGCGCCAGCGAGCCGCCGAGGTCGATCCGGGTGGCGCGGACCCGGCCTATCAGCTCCGGGGACCCGACGACCACGCCGCCGGTGACGTCGCTGTGGCCGCCGATGTACTTCGTGGCCGAGTGCACCACCAGGTCGGCGCCGTGCTCCAGCGGCCGGCACACCGCCGGTGAGGCGAAGGTCGAGTCGACGACCAGCGGTACGCCGGCGCGGTGCGCGATGTCCGCCAGGGCGGGGAGGTCGGCGACCGTCATCGTCGGGTTGGCCAGCGTCTCGCCCCAGACCAGCGCGGTCTCCGGCCGGACCGCGGCGCGGACGGCCTCGAGGTCACTGGCCGGCACGAAGTCGGTCGCTACGCCGAAACGCGACAGCAGGTACGCGAGCGCGCTGTAGGTGCCGCCGTAGAGCTCGCACGGCGCGACCACGTGGCTCCCCGCGCGGGTCAGCGTCATCAGCACGGTGGTGATCGCCGCCATGCCGGAGGCGAACGGCTGCCCGCGAACCTCGGTGTCGACGCCGACCGACTCGAGCTCGGCGACCGCCGCGGCAAAGGCGGCGGCCGTCGGGTTGTCGACCCGGCTGTAGGTGTAGCCGGGCGCCCGGTCGCCGAGGATGTCGGAGTACTCCCGGGCGGAGCGGAACGCGAAGGCCGCCGTCCGGTAGATCGGCAGGCCGAGCGGCTGCTGCTCCGGCGGGTCGGGCATCGGGATGTGCACCGCTCTGGTGTTCTCGCCGTACGCCGACCGGTTCTCAGCCACCGGGCCGCCTCCCATCCGCGTCGTGGCGCTCGGGCTTGGCGCCGCGCGTCATCATGCTCCGCAGCATCTCAGCCGGCGTCATGGCGGCGCCGAGGACCGCCACGACGTGCTCGGTGATCGGCATGTAGACGTCGTGCTTGCGGGCCAGATCCAGGACCGAGCGCGAGGACTTCACGCCCTCCGCGACCATCCGCAGCTCACCGGTCACCTCCGCCAGCGGGCGGCCGCGGCCGAGCTGCTCCCCGACCGTCCGGTTGCGCGACAGCGGCGACATGCAGGTGCCCACCAGGTCGCCCAGGCCGGCCAGGCCGGCGAAGGTGACGGGGTCGGCGCCCAGCGCGGCGCCGAGCCGAGCCATCTCGGCGAGCCCGCGCGTGATCAGCGAGGCCTTGGCGTTGTCGCCGAGGCCCATCCCCTCGGCCATCCCCACGGCGATCGCGATCACGTTCTTCACCGCGCCGCCGAGCTCGGTGCCGACGACGTCGGGGTTGGTGTACGGGCGGAAGTAGCCGGTCAGGCAGGCGTCCTGCACCCGCTCGGCCGCCGGGCCGTGCTCGCAGGCGACCACGCAGGCGGCTGGTCGCCGCCGCGCGATCTCGCCGGCCAGGTTCGGCCCGCTGAGCACGGCGACCCGCTCCGCCGGCACGTCGGCGACCTCGCGGATCACCTCGCTCATCCGCTTCGTCGTACCGAGCTCGACGCCCTTCATCAGGCTGACCAGCACCGCCTCGCCGGGGAGCAGCGGCGCCCAGGCGCCGAGGTTCTCCCGGAGCGTCTGGGACGGCATCGCCAGTACGACGAGGTCCACGCCCTCGAGCGCAGCCGTCGGATCCGACGTGGCGCGGAGCGAGGACGGGAGCTCGACGCCGGGCAGGTACTCCGGGTTCTCCTGGCGGTCCGCGATGGCCCTGGCGAGCTCCGGCCGGCGCGCCCAGACCGTCGTGTCGGTGCCGGCGTCGGCCAGCACCGCGCCGAAGGCCGTCCCCCACGAACCCGCGCCGAAGACGGCAGCCCGCGTCACGCCGGCCGCCGGTCCGGATCCTGCGCGGGTGCACCCGCGCCCAAGGCGGCCATCGGGTCGAAGAAGACCGTCGGCGGCCGCTCGCCGCGGATCTCGCCCAGCTGTCGCCGTACCGTGTTCATCACCTCGTCGGTGGCCTCGCGCAGCAGCTCGCCGGTGAGTGCGTCGCCGTCGTACGCCGAAAGATCTACCGGCGGGCCGGCCACCACCGAGACGGTACGCCGCGGCAGCGGCCGCAGCCGCCCGTCGTGACCGAGAACTTCCTGGGCTCCCCACTGCGCGACCGGAATGACCGGCGCGCCCGTCTCCAGGGCCAGCCGGACCGCACCGGTCCGGCCGACCATCGGCCAGTAGTCGGGATCCCGGGTCACGGTCCCCTCCGGGTAGATGACCACGCACTCGCCACGTTCGATGGCCGCTCGGGCGTCCCGGAGGGCATCGGAGGCGTTCGCGGTGCCGCGATGGACGGGTATCTGGCCGAGCGCCCGGATCGCCCGGCCGAAGACCGGGATGCGAAAGAGCTCCGCCTTGCTCAGGAAGTGCGGCCACCGGCCGGCCCGATAGACGAAGTGCATCAGCGCCAGCGGGTCGACGTAGGAGTTGTGGTTGGCGGCGACGATGGCGCCACCGGTCTTCGGGATGTGCTCCAGCCCTCTCCACCGCCGGCGGGTCGCCAGCAGCAGCAGCGGCTCCAGCACCAGGGCGACCAGTCGCGCCAGCCAGCCCACCTTGCCGTCGCCGCGCACCCGCTCGCCCTCCCGTCGGCCCGAATCCGCGCGCGGCGACTCCGGCCGGGCGTAGTTTCTGGAGTGTCGCTGACCAGCCGCGTCGCTGTCGAGATCGACTCGCGCTATCCCGTCGCTGGGTACTCTCGACCGGTTTGCAGTCGCGGCGCAGTCGAGGCGGTCACTGGTGGGAGCTGGCCGGGTCCGCGGTACGGGGTGACGGCGAACCTGACCAGGCACTCTGAGCATGGCGACGTTGCGACCTCGCCCTGCTGGAGCGTCGTCGTGCCGGTGAAACCCCTGCGGGTCGCCAAGTCGCGGCTGCGCGGGCTACCCGGCTGGCTGCGCCAGGAGCTGGTCGTCGCGATGGCGGCCGACACGGTGGCCGCCGCCGTCAGCTGCCCGGGCGTCGTCGCCGTCTACGTCGTGACCGACGACCACAGGGCGGCCGAGGCGGTGCTGTCCTGCGGCGCCGTGGTGGTCGCCGACGAGCCGGACGCCGGTCTCAACCCGGCCCTCGAGCACGGGGGCGCCGTCGCGTCACTGGCACGGCCGGACTGCGGGGTGGCGGCGCTGTCCGCGGACCTGCCCGCGCTCACCGGAGTCGAGCTGGCGGCGGCGCTCACCGCGGCCGGTGCGCATCGGCGGGCGTTCGTGGCCGACGCCCGGCGGACCGGCACGACGCTGCTCGCCGCGGCTTCCGGCGTACTGCTTGCTCCGGCGTACGGCGAGAACTCGCGGCGGCGCCATGTCGCGAGCGGCGCAGTGGAGCTGGCACTGGACGGCTGCGACGGGCTCCGCGCAGACGTGGACACGGTCGAGGACCTGGCAGCCGTACGACGGTTGCGCATCGGCTCGCGCACCCGTGCCGTGCTCGCCCGGCTGGCGGACGAGCAGATCGGCGCCGGGTAATCCGCTCAGAGCGAGATCCACCCGCCCGCTTATTGCGAAGATGTTGCAGGTGCGTAGCGTCCGCGCCTACGCTGGCATGACGGCACGCACCACCGCTGGCGCAGCGACGGAGGGCAGATGGCCACGGCGACCACCACCATTCGCGGCTCGTCCGGCTCGCGCTGGTCCAGGCTGCGGGGTGCGCTGACCCGCGCCGAGTGGCTCTCCATCGCCGGCATGAGCAGCTTCATCCTGCTGCTGCACGTCGTGGGGTGGGTCACCCTGGCGGCGCTGGTGGCCCCGCACCACTACGAGGTGGGGCCCAACAAGTTCTTCGGCATCGGGCTGGGCCTGACCGCCTACACGCTCGGCATGCGGCACGCCTTTGACGCCGACCACATCGCCGCGATCGACAACACCACCCGCAAGCTGATGGCCGAGGGCAAGCGCCCGGTGTCGGTCGGGTTCTGGTTCTCCCTGGGCCATTCCTCGGTCGTCTTCGGCCTGGTGGTCCTGCTGGCGGCCGGCGTACGCGCCCTGGCCGGACAGGTGCAGAACGACTCCTCGACACTGCAGCAGACCACCGGGCTCATCGGCACCGCGGTCTCCGGAACGTTCCTCTACATCATCGGCATCCTCAACCTGGTCATCCTGGTGGGAATCGTCAAGGTCTTCCGGCGGATGCGCCACGGCGACTTCGACGAAGCCGAGCTCGAGGAGCAGCTGAACAAGCGCGGATTGATGAACCGGCTCATCGGCGGCGCGACGAAGGCCGTGACCAAGCCGTGGCACATGTACCCGCTGGGGCTGCTCTTCGGCCTGGGGTTCGACACCGCGACCGAGGTCGGGCTGCTCGTGCTCGCCGGGGGGGCGGCCGCATTCAACCTGCCCTGGTACGCACTGGTCACCCTGCCGATCCTGTTCGCCGCCGGCATGAGCCTGCTCGACACGATCGACGGAACGTTCATGAACTTTGCGTACGGCTGGGCGTTTTCCAAGCCGGTTCGCAAGGTCTACTACAACATCACCATCACCGGGCTGAGCGTCGCCGTTGCTCTCATCATCGGCACCATCGAGCTGATCTCCATCCTCACCGACAAGCTCTCCATCGAGTCGGGCCCGCTCGCGTCGCTCGCCAATGTCGATCTGAACTACGTCGGCTACGCCATCGTGGCGCTGTTCATCCTGACCTGGGTCGTTGCCCTTGGCGTATGGCGCTACGGCCGGATCGAGGAGAAGTGGTCGGCCAACGTGCGCGCGAGCTCCAGCGCAGGCTGATCGCCCAAAACGTCGGCCAGAACCGTCAGCGCCTCCCTGGGTGTTGCGCACCGCACAGTCCAGCCCTACGTTGTGGCACGCATCGTGGCTGTCGTCACGAAGAGACGTGAGCGCCGGGGAGGTGGACAGGCAGGACGTGCTCACCGCACGCTGCCCGCACGGCGGGGCAGCTGCCCACGGCCGACCGGCCCACCTGGTCGCATCGGCCTCCCGGACCGGAATTGGAGGGAATGTGAAGAAGCTCAACACAATCGGCGACTGGATGCTCGGCAAGGCGCTGGGAACCACCGAAGCGGCCGCGATCAACTGCATAGGCCCGGACTACTACGATCACACGTGCATCGACGGGCGGAAGTACCGCCGGAAGTGCTACTACGACTATTGTGAGCGCCAGGCCCACTGTGGCCCCTACAGGTACACCGGCAACTTCTGCTGAGCGAGCGACTCCTGCCGGACCACGACGGTGACCTCTAGCGTCGGCACCCTTGTCGGCCTGACCGTTGCCATCGTGCTCGGCTCCGCCGCGGCGGCGAAGGCGCGGCACCCCGCTGCCTTCGTCGTCGCGGTGCGCTCGGCCCTGCCGGACGCGCTGACACCGTGGTGCCGTTCCGTGGCCTGGCTGACCATCGGCCTCGAGGCGGTCGCCGCCGTCGGATGCCTCGTTCCTTTCACCCGCCGCATCGGGCTGACCCTGGCGGCACTGCTCCTCGTGTCGTTCGCGCTCGTGGCCCTGCGGTCGGCGACCGGGGCACGCCGCACCCCCTGCTCGTGCTTCGGCCGCGGAACCGCCGTGCTCGGCTGGCGGCACGTCGTCCGCAACACGCTGCTCGGCGCCGCAGCCGCCACGGGGGCACTCGCTCCTCCAGTGGCGAACACGGTGCTGCCCACGGAGCTGATGCCGCTCGCTATCGTCGGTAGCCTGCTCCTTGCTGGTACGGCGGTGTTCGTCGACGACCTGGCTCGAGCACTTCCGGCCCGCTGACCGACTCGAGAGGTTCCTGGATCCTGCAGACCGTGCTCGTCACCGTGGTCATCATCTTGACCGTGCTCGTGGCGGTCGATCTCGTGCTGACGGCTGCGGTTATGCGTCGGCTGCGCGAGCATGACGTGGCGCTGCGGGTGCCCGCAGTCCAGCCCGCCACCTCGCCGGCACTGCCGGTGGGGTCGCGAGTGCCCGCGTTCGCCGCTCAGACGAGTCGCGGCACTGTGAACAGCGACGAGCTCATCGCCGATGACACCCTCTTCGCCTTCGTCTCACCCGGCTGCGTGGGGTGCGAGGAGGACCGTCCCCGGCTCACCGTCGAGTTGCGACGTCGCGCCGAGGCCGGGCAGGCCAGCGTCGTCGTCGTGACTGAGTCGAGCGCCCGAATCCGCGAGTACGAGTCCACCTACGGTTCTCTGGCTCGAGTGGTTGCCGACGGCCCGGTTGACGGACCCGTCACCAGCGCCTTCGCTGTCCGGGCCTACCCGTCCTACGCCCTCGTGCGCGAAGGCGTGCTGCAGGCCAGCGCGGGCGACATCGACGAGCTGCCCGCCTCGACCGCCGCCGGGCCGATGAGCTGATCGTGGCGGTGTTCGTCCGTCGTACCGTCCGCGCCTTGGCCTTCGCCTTTGGCGCCAGCCCCGCCCGCGCCGTCGTCGTGACGGCGTTGTCCGTGCTGGCCGGAGCGGCGCCGGTGGCCATCGCCTGGACCACGCGCGGCCTGGTCGACGGAGTGGCAGGTACGGCGTCGGCTCGCACGCTGCTCATCTTGGCCGCCGTACTGCTCGCGATCATGATGGTGAGCCAGGCGGTACCCACCCTGTCGGAGCTGGTGGCGGCCGACCTCGGGCGGCGGGTCGAGATGCTGGCACGCGACCAGGCGTTCGAGAAGGTGAACAGCTTCGGTGGCCTCCGGTACTTCGAGGACCCCCGGTTCCACGATCACCTGCGCCTGGCGCTGGAGGCTGGCGGCCATGTGCCCATGGAGCTGCTGCGGACCTTCACGACGATGGCGCAGGCGGTCGTGACGCTCGCGGGGTTCCTCGTCGCCCTGGTCACGATCGACTGGCGAGTGGCGGTCCTGGTGCTGCTTGCGGCCGCGCCACAGGTCGCCGTTGAGCTGCGCCTGGGCCGGGACCGGTTCGCGCTGCGCGCCGAGCTGAGCCCCGCGGAGCGGCTGCAGTTCCTCTACGAGAACCTGCAGACCCAGGCCAACGCCGCCAAGGAGATCCGGCTGTTCGGCCTTGGTGAGTTCTTCAAGTTCCGCATGCTCGGTGAGCTGGGTCGTGCGCAAAGGGCCACCCGCCGCCTCGACGTTCGGACAGCCAAGTCCAGGGCGGCCCTCGACGCACTCACGTTGGTGCCGATCGGCATCTCCCTGCTGTTCGCTGCCTGGGCGGCCGGACGGCGTGAGATCGGTCCCGGCGATCTGGTCCTCTTCCTCGGTGCACTGACGTCGACAACGGCTTCGACCGGCGCCCTCGCAGCCATGGCGGCCAGGCTCAACGAGCTGAGCCTCGCCGTCGGACGCTTCCACGACCTGATGGGAACGGCTCCCGACGTGTCCCGTGACGGTGACCGCGATCCGGGGCCGCTGCAAGTGATGGAGCTGCGCGACGTGTGGTTCCGGTACCGGCCGGACCTTCCCTGGGTCCTCGCCGGTGTGAATTTCACCATCCGGGCCGGGGAGTCCGTCGGCCTGGTCGGCCCGAACGGCGCGGGCAAGTCCACCCTGGTCAAGCTGCTCTGCCGGCTCTACGACCCGGAGCGCGGCCAAGTCCTGTGGAACGGGGTGGATCTGCGTGACCTCGGCGTCGACGCACTGCGCCGGCGGATGGGGTCGGTGTTCCAGGACTTCGTCAGCTATGACATGTCGGTGCGCGACAACATCGGGATCGGCGACCTTGACCACCGTGGGGACGATGTACGGCTCCGGTCGGCTGCCGGTCACGTCGGGCTGGCCGAGACCATCGACGCGCTGCCCTATGGGCTGGACACCCACCTCAGCCGAATGTTCATGGAGACGGCCGACGAGAGCGACGACAACGGTGACCAGCACGAGGCGCCGAGCCCCGCTCGCCAGGGCACCTTCCTGTCCGGTGGCCAGTGGCAGCGACTCGCCATCGCGCGGATGATGATGCGCTCGGACCGCGACCTGCTGATCCTGGACGAGCCCAGCTCCGGTCTCGATCCGCAGGCGGAGCACGACCTTCACCGCGTCGTCGACAGCCTTACTGTCGGCCGCGCTCGGGTGCTCGTCTCGCACCGGCTCAACACGGTCCGGATGGCCGACCGGATCGTGGTGCTGGACCGCGGTGTCGTCATCGAGGAGGGGCGCCATGAGCTCCTCATGGGCTCCGGCGGTTCCTACGCCCACCTGTTCGAGCTCCAGCGCGCGGGCTATCTCGGCTGACGGTCACTGAGGGTCACGGTCACGGTCCCCACAGTCGGGCGTTCACGACGGCTACGACCTCCGACTGCGCGACCGGCCCGAAGTGCCGCGAGTCGTAGCTGCTCCGGCCGTCGCCCTCGATCCACACCAGACCGGCCTCGAGCACCGCGCTCGGAGAGCCGGGGAGGTGGTCCCCTGCCACCGCAGTGACGCGCTTGACCACGTGTCCGACGGCGCCCGGCCCGGACCGATGCCGGACCACGACGACGTCGCCGGCGCGCAACGGACCGGTGAGTGGCCGGCGAAGGGCCAGCACCCGCTGCCCGGAGCGCAGCGTGGGCTCCATGCTGGACCCGTGCACGGGCACGAACATGAGGACTCGGCGAGCCGCCCTCAGCGCAGCGACGGTCACCGCGACAGCGGCAACCCACTTCACCCTCGACATCCGGTCAGTCGCCCTCGAGACGATCAAGATCGCTCACATAGGTCGCCAGGACGCGGTCTTGGATCGGCCCCACCCTACGGTCGCGGCCCGGCCGGCGTCGCGCCGCGCGGCTCCTATTCCATCTGGCGCCGTGCTCCACTGCGTGATGGCGGCGACCCTTTGCTGGTGTCCCAGCTTGCTGGTGCCGGCCGGTTGCCCGCAGCAGGCGCGGCGAACCGCGGTTCGACCGCGTCACGTGCCTCAGCCACTCATCGGGCCCAGCGCTCCGCGCTGCTCGCTCGACCAGGCCCGCCCCGCAGCGAACGACGGCGAAGCAGCAATACGCCGGCAGCGACGAGGCCGATCGCACTGAGTACGACGGCAGCGGGAGGCAGGTCGTCGCCGTCGACGGCGCCCTTGCTGCTCCCCGGCGTCGATGCCGGCGAGCGCGGTTCGTCCGGCGAGTCCAGCAGAGTGCCGGGCGGTACGCCGCGCGACCGCAGCGCGCGTTCGTAGCGGGCAGCCGCCGCCTCGACGCCGCGCTGCGTCGTTGGTCCACACAACACGTTGGCGACCCCGTCGGGCATTGCCTCGACAAAGATCGGGCCGGGTCGGAAGTCGACGGGGTGTGCGCCGGCGTACCGGCCCGGATCCGGCACGAAGATCGTCGAACTGGCCGGCACGCTGCCCTTGAGCACGCGGGTGACGTGCAGCCGGTAGCGGCGCCCGTCGACGCTCTCGCCGAAGGCCTCCTCGGTGGTCCGGACGCCCCGGTCGCCGACCCGCCCGACGTAGACGTCGTTGTCCGATCGCGCCGTCCCGTCGTAGGTGATCGAGCTGTCCGGCGGCACGCAGGACAGCGCGGCGGCCGGCGTACCGGGCTGCGCAAGAACCAGACTGAGAAGGCCGGCGGACAGCGCAGCTGCGGCGAGTCGCGAGCCAGGGATACGCATGGCGATAGGACGCCGCCGGAACCGGCTAGGTTCCGGTGACACCGTACGCACCAGACACTCCGAAGCCGCCCCATTGTCGGGAGGGCCGACACCGTCCCGCGGGTTCCCAGCGAGCCGAAGGAGTCACATGCCGCGAGAGCCGGCCGCCACCCGACCCACCTCGACCGGGAAGGTAGACCGGGACGAGGTCTTTGTGGAGTACACGAAGTCGATCTGCCCGGTGTGCAAGGTCGTTGTCGATGCCCAGGTCAACATCCGGGAGAACAAGGTCTACCTGCGCAAGCGCTGCAGGGAGCACGGCAGCTTCGAGGCGCTGGTGTACGGCGACGCGCAGATGTACCTGGACTCGGCCCGGTTCAACAAGCCGGGCACGATCCCGCTGACGTTCCAGACCGAGGTGAAGGACGGCTGCCCGTCGGACTGCGGCCTGTGCCCCGAGCACAAGCAGCACGCCTGCCTGGGGATCATCGAGGTCAACACCAACTGCAACCTGGACTGCCCGATCTGCTTCGCCGACTCCGGGCACCAGCCCGACGGCTACTCGATCACCCTCGAGCAGTGCGCCTCGATGCTCGACGTGTTCGTCGCCTCCGAGGGCGAGGCCGAGATGGTCATGTTCTCGGGCGGCGAGCCGACCATCCACAAGGACATCCTGGCGATGATCGATCTCGCACAGGACAAGGCGATCCGCAACGTCAACCTCAACACCAACGGCATCCGGCTGGCCACGGACAAGCGATTCGTCGCCGCACTCGGGAAGCGCAACGGTCGCCGCGGCAAGGCGGTGAACATCTACCTGCAGTTCGACGGTTTCAACGAACGTACCCACCTCGAGATCCGCGGCAAGGACCTACGTGAGCGCAAACGGGCTGCGCTGGAAAACTGCGCCGAGGCCGGCCTGACCGTCACGCTGGTCGCCGCGGTCGAGAAGGACCTGAATCAGGACGAGCTCGGGGCCATCATCAGGTTCGGGATCGCCCACCCCGCCGTACGCTCGGTGGCCTTTCAGCCGGTGACACACTCGGGCCGGCACGTCGAGTTCGATCCCATGACCCGGTTGACCAACTCCGACATCATCCACGGCATCGCCGCCCAGCTGCCGGAGTGGTTCAGGGCCAGTGACTTCTTCCCGGTGCCGTGCTGCTTCCCGACCTGCCGGTCGATCACCTACCTGATCGTCGACCAGGACCCGGAGACCGGCGAGACCACGGTGGTGCCGATCCCGCGACTGGTCCAGATCGAGGACTACCTGGACTACGTGTCCAACCGCGTGCTGCCCGAGAACGGCGTACGGGAGGCGTTGGAGAAGCTGTGGAGCGCGTCGGCGTTCATGGGCACCCAGACCACCGCCGAACAGCTGGCGCTGACCGCCGAGCAGCTGGAATGCGCCGCCTGCGGCCTCGATCTCCCCCAGGTGGTCAAGGAGATCAACGACAAGGCCTTCATGATCGTGATCCAGGATTTCCAAGACCCCTACACCCTCAACGTCCGCACCCTCATGAAGTGCTGCGTGGAAGAGATCACTCCGGACGGACGGCTGATCCCTTTCTGCGCCTACAACTCCGTGGGTTACCGCGAACAGGTCCGCGAGCAGATGTCCGGCGTCGCGGTCGCGGACGTCGTGCCCAACGCCACCCCGCTGCAGCCGTTGCTCGCGCCGTCGCCCTACGGTTCACGGATCGCTCACCCCAAGGTCAGCCGGGGTGATCCCATCGTCCGGGACGGCACCAACGTCGGACACCCGGTCCGGTGACCGCGCCCGTGTCCCCGGTGGAGGCCAAGGCGTGCTGCGCCGCGGCGTACTCCACCGACCTGGTCGCCATGGTCCTGGGTGAGAGCTATCACCCGGGGGGCCGCGCACTGACCCGCCGCCTCGCCGACGTCACGGGACTGCGCGCCGGACAGCGTGTGCTCGACGTGGCGAGCGGGCCGGGTACGACGGCCGTTCTGATCGCGCAGGAGTTCGGGGTGACGGTCGACGGCGTGGACCTCAGCGCGGCCTCCGTCCAGCGCGCGGTTGCAGCCGGCCAGGCAGCGGGACTGCGTGCGCGGGTCCGCTTCCACACCGGGGACGCCGAGCGGTTGCCGTTCCAGGACGCCACGTTCGATGCGGTCATCTGCGAGTGCGCCTTCTGCACGTTCCCGGACAAGCAGGCCGCCGCGGCCGAGCTGGCCCGGGTCCTGCGGCCCGGCGGCCGGATCGGTCTCAGTGACGTCACCCTGTCCCCCGGCGACCTGCCACCCGAGCTCCTAGGCCTGGCCGGCTGGGTCGCCTGCCTCGCGGACGCGCGCCCGCTCGAGGAGTACGCCACGCTTCTCGACGACGCCGGCCTCGAGGCGGTAACCCTCGAGCGTCACGATCACGCACTGATCACCATGATCGAGCAGGTCCGGGCTCGGTTGTCCGCGCTGCGATCGGTGGCACGCTCCAGTAGTGCGCTGCGGGGCGTGGACTTCGGCCAGGCCCTGGAACTGACCGAGCAGGCCGCTGCTGCGGCGCAGCGGGGGTACGTCGGCTACGGGCTGCTCGTCGCTCGCCGGCCGACCGCGTGACGGGCAGGTGCTGCCCAGGACGAGTCCGCGGCCGCCACCAGACAGTGCGTTCCGCAGGTGCAACTCCCCGTGGGGAACGATTTCCGGCTCTCGCGGGGTTCTCTACCCGAGAGCAACCAAACCTGGAGGCACCATGACCGTCCGGGCACGCCTGCCGCTGGCGTGCATCGCGGTACTCGTCCTGACAGCGTGCGGTTCGGGCGCCTCGACCGGCTCGTCGGCACCACCACCGAGCAGGAGTCAGGGCGGAAGCACCAGCTCTGCCCCGACGTCGGGAGCGACGGTCTCGACGCTGAGCGCCACCACCCTTGACGGAGCCGCGTTCGACCTCGCCAGCATCTCCGGACACCCGACCGTGCTGTGGTTCTGGGCACCGTGGTGCACCATCTGCCGGGCCGAGGGCCCCGAGATCGCCAAGGTGGCCGCAGAGGTGGCTGGCGACGTGACGTTCATCGGGATTCCCGGCAGGGGAGAGCAGCCTGCCATGAAGCAGTTCGTCGCGGACACCGGCGTCGGCGGCTTCCAGCACGTCGTCGACACCGACGGACGGATCTGGAACGGGTACGGCGTGGTCAGCCAGCCCTCGTTCGCGTTCATCAACGCGGCTGGTGAGATCAAGATGGTGAACGGCTCGCTCACCCGAGACCAGCTGGAGACCGCCACCCGGGCCCTGCTGAGCTGACCGGTGGGCACCGCTGACCTCCCCCTGGCTCTCGCCCTGGTCGCGGGAGCCGTGGCCGCTGTCAACCCCTGCGGCTTCGCACTGCTGCCGGCCTACCTCGCACTGCTCGTCTCGCGCCCGGAAGCCGGCGGGGACGCGGCCCCACGCAACGTTCAGGTGTTGCGCGCGGCCAAGCTCAGCCTGGCGATGACCGCCGGGTTCGTGGCCGTGTTCGGCGCCTTCGGCGTCGCCATCGCGCGGCTCAGCCTGTCGATCGAGCGTTACCTGCCCGCCGTGACCCTCGTCATCGGCGTCGGCCTGATCGGTCTGGGGATCTGGCTCGTCCTCGGCCGACACCTGCCCGGGATCACGGCGCTGCGCGGGGTCGGCCGCGCACCAAGCACCGGGCTCGGCTCACAGGTGCTCTACGGCATCGGCTTCGCCGCTGCCTCCCTGTCCTGCACCATCGGGCCGTTCCTGGCCGTCACGAGCACGGCAGCGCGCAGCGACAGCACGCTCGGTGTGCTCGTCACCTTCCTCGTCTTCGCGCTGGGCATGGGCGCGGTGGTTACTGTGCTGGCGATGGCCGTCGCCCTGGCACGGGGCTCCCTGGTCAAGCGGGTGCGGCGAGCCACCCGGGTGATCGAACGACTCAGCGGCCTACTGCTGCTGGTCGCGGGCGCCTACGTCGCCTGGTACGCCTGGTTCGAGATCCGGGTCCAGTCCGGGCGGCTCACCGGCGACCCCGTCGTCGACGCCGCCACCCGCGTGCAGTCCCAGCTGAGCCAGTTCGTTGCCGGCCTCGGCCCGGTCGTCCTGACAGTGGTTGCCGGCGTGCTGTTCTCCGCCGTCGCCATGCTGGCCTTCGCCGGACGGCGGCGGGGGGTGCCGAGACCATGAGACGGCTCACCGGTCCTCTCGCCACTGCGGTCCTCACGACCCTGTTGCTCTCCGCGTGCGCGGGAAACGCAGCCCCCCCGGCCTCCCAGGCGTCCGGCGCGAGAAGCTCAGGCCCGAGCGCGCCATCGTCACCCGCTGTGACGCTCGAGCGCGTCGAGCAGTCCGCGAAGGAGCACGGCCCCTCCGCGCTGGACAACCTTGCCGACACCCGCCTACCCAGGCCTCTCGTCGACACCGCCCGCATCCTCTCCGGCGGTCCGCCACCAGACGGCATCCCCGCGGTCGACCAGCCCACATTCCAGAAGGCATCGGCAGTGGACTGGCTCGACGACGGCGAGGGTGTCCTGTCACTGACGGTCCGCGGCCAGACCCGGGCCTACCCGATCCAGGTGCTCATCTGGCACGAGATCGTGAACGACACGGTGGCCGGCGTACCCGTGACCGTCTCGTACTGCCCGCTGTGCAACTCGGCGCTGGCCTTCGACCGCAGGCTTGGCCAGCGCCTGTTCACCTTCGGCACCTCGGGCAAGCTCTATCTGTCGGACCTGGTGATGTACGACCGGCAGACCGAGTCGCTGTGGTCACAGATCGAGGGCCGAGCGATCGCCGGAACGCTCGCCGGTGCGGAGCTGATCCGACTGCCCATCGCCACCGTCACCTGGAGCCAGTGGCGGCAGGCCCACCCGGACGGCTACGTCATGGCCCGCCCGGCTGGGTCCGGCCGGGACTACGGCCGGACCCCCTACGTCGGATACGACCAGCCGACCACGAAGCCGTTCCTGTTCGACGGCAAGTCCGACGACCGGCTGCCTCCCAAGGAACGAGTGGTGGCCCTGCTCGACGGCCAGCCCCTCGCCGTACCGCTCTCGCTGGTGGCGCAGCGTCACGTGGTCGACCTCGGCGGTCGCGGTCGGGACGTTGTCATCTTCGCGGCCGCCGGCCTGCGCTCGGCGTTGGACGCCGCGGAACTGAGCGCCGGTCACATGATCCCGGCCACCGGTGTCTTCGTCCCGCGCGCCGGCGGGCGACGGCTGACGTTCCACCACTCCGGCGCAGCGGCTGGTCTCTTCGTCGACGACCAGACCGGCACGTCCTGGAACATCCTCGGTGAGGCCGTCGAGGGACCGCTGGCGGGTGCGCGCCTGTCGCCCGTCGGGCACGTCGACACGTTCTGGTTCGCCTGGGCCGCGTTCCGACCGTCCACGCTGCTGGTGCGTTGAGGCCGCGTGCCGGCGGCCGGCTCGTCCCTCGGCCCGTACGCCGCGAGCTCCCATGGCCGGCAGCCAGGTCGACGGCGATTCTGCTGGTAGCCCCGACGGGATTCGAACCCGCGCTACCGCCTTGAGAGGGCGGCGTCCTAGGCCGCTAGACAACGGGGCCGTGCGTGCTGCGGGTCAACCGATAGGGACCTCGCTGGGGTACCAGGACTCGAACCTAGACTAGCTGAACCAGAATCAGCCGGGCTGCCAATTACCCCATACCCCATCGGCTCCGACCTGCGAGAGGCCGCGACCGAGTGGTCATGCTACCGGACCGGCCGCAGCCCGCGCCGCCGCCAGCCGGGCCAGCGTGTGGTCCCGGCCCAGCAGCTCGAGCGACTCGAACAGCGGCGGTGAGATCGCGCTACCCGTCACCGCGACCCGCACCGGCGAGAACGCGGTGCGCGGTTTCAGCCCCATGCCCTCGACCAGAGCGCTACGCAGCGCCGCCTCGATCTCCGCCGCCGTCCACTCCGTCAGGGACGACAGGGCGTCGTACGCCGCCGCCAGCACCGCGTCCGCGTCGTCGATCATCACCCTGGCCGCGGCCTGCGGGTCGACGACGAAGTGCGCCTCGTCCACGAAGAGGAACCGCAGCAGCCCCGCGCCCTCGGTCAGCCGGGCGATCCGCTCCTGCACCAGTGGCGCGCCAGCCATGACGAGGCGGGCCTCGTCGGTGGTCGGCGGGGTGGCGACCAGCCCCTCGGACTGCAGGAACGGTGTCAGCCGGGCGGCGAAGTCCTCCCCCGAGAGCCCGCGGATCTTGTCGCCGTTGATCGCTTCCAGCTTCTTGACGTCGAAGCGGGCCGGGTTGCGGTTGACCCGGTCGACCGTGAAGGCGGCCGCCATCTCCTCGAGTCCGAACAGCTCCCGGTCGTCACCCAGCGACCACCCCAGCAGGGCCAGATAGTTGACCATGGTCTCCGGCAGGAAGCCCTCGCGCCGGTACCACGCGATGGACACCTCGCCGTTGCGCTTGGACAGCTTCTGGTTGTCCGCGCCCATGACGAACGGCAGGTGCCCGAACCGGGGGAAGTCCGCCGGCGCCACGCCCATCGCGGCGTACACGGCGATCTGCCGGGGAGTCGAGGACAGCAGGTCCTCGCCGCGCAGGATGTGCGTCATCCCCATCAGTACGTCGTCGACCGTCGCGGCCAGCGTGTAGAGCGGGTGGCCGTCGGCGCGGCTCAGAACGAAGTCGGGCACGTTCGCCGAGTCGAAGCTCACCTCACCACGCACCAGGTCGTCGAAGGTGATGACGCCGTCCGGCATCCGGAAGCGCAGCACCGGACGGCGGCCCTCGGCGCGGTACGCCGCCTCTTGTTCGGGCGTCAGGTCGCGACAGCGGCCGTCGTAGCCGGGTGCCCGGCCGGCCCGGCGCGCCTCTTCGCGCCGGGCCTCGAGCTCCGCCGGTGAGCAGAAGCACGGGTACGCCGCACCGGACTCCTGCAGGTCGGCCGCCACCGCGGCGTAGATCTCCAGCCGCTCGCTCTGCCGGTACGGCGCATGCGGGCCGCCCACCTCGGGACCCTCGTCCCAGTCCAGGCCCAGCCAGCGCAGGGTGTCGATCGCGGCGGCGTACGCCTCGTCGGTGCTGCGGTCGCGGTCGGTGTCCTCGATCCGGAAGACGAAGGTGCCGCCGTAGTGGCGGGCGAAGGCCCAGTTGTAGAGCGCCGTACGGATGTTGCCGACGTGCAGGTCGCCGCTGGGCGAGGGCGGGAAGCGGACCCGGACGGGGCGGTCGCCGACGTCGTCAGCCACGGGCGACCACGGGGTTGGCCAGCGTGCCGATGCCCTCGACGGTGATCTCGACGAGGTCACCGACGGCGACCGGGCCGACGCCGGCCGGCGTGCCGGTGAGGACGACGTCACCGGGCAGCAGGGTCATCACCCTGGTGATGTACTCGATCAGCGCCGGCACGCCGGTGACCAGCGCCGACGTGCGGGCGTCCTGGCGCTTCTCGCCGTTGACTGTCGTGACGATGCCGAGGTCGCCGGGGTCGAGATTGGTCTCGATCCACGGGCCGAGCGGGCAGAACGTGTCGTACCCCTTGGCCCGCGACCACTGGCCGTCGGTCTGCTGCTGGTCGCGGGCGGTCACGTCGTTGGCGCAGGTGTAGCCCAGGACCATCTCCAGCGCCTGCGCCGCCGGCACGTCCCGGCACATCCGGCCCATCACGACCGCGAGCTCGCCCTCGAAGTCGACCCGCTGAGAGGAGGCCGGGTGGGCTATCGGGTCACCGGTGCCGATGACAGCTGTCGAAGGCTTGAGGAAGATCATCGGTTCCTGGGTCACCTCGCCACCCATCTCGGCGGCGTGCTCGGCATAGTTGCGCCCGATGGCCACGACCTTGCTGGGGATGATCGGGGCGAGCAACCGCACCTCGCCCACCGGGTAGCGGTAGCCGGTGAAGGTGAACGGCGCGAACGGGTGGCCGGTGATCGGCGCCACCTCATCGCCTTCGACCACACCGAAATCGACCTCGTCATCGATCGAGAACCTGGCGATGCGCACGAGTGGGCCCTGGGGTCGGCGGAGCGGGGAGCCCGAGGCTACCTGCCGCCGGATCAGGCGAAGGCGGCCCGGTGATCGGCGAGGAACTCGCTCAGCGGGCAAGCCGGCCGGCTGGTGGCCTTCTGCACCTCGTCGGTGACCTTGGCGCCCTGGCCGTCCCGGTACGCCGCGAACAGCTCGTCGAATGCGCCGACGGTCCACGCCGGCATCCCGCCGGCCGACATCGCCTCCCGGGCCTGGTCCGGGGGCGCGTCCACGTAGCGGATCTCGCGGCCGAGCAGCTCGGAGAGCTGGGCGACCACCTCGGCGTAGGACAGGGCCTCCGCGCCGGTGATCTCGTACGTCGCCCCGTCGTGGCCGTCGCTGGTGAGTACGTGCGCCGCCACCGCGGCGACGTCGCGGGCGTCGACGTGGCTGATCGCGGCGTCGCCGGCGGCGTACGGCAGGATGCTCTGCTGCTGGACCAGCGCGGCGCTGCGCAGCAGGTTCTGCATGAAGCTGTTGGGCGCGAGAACGGTGTGCAGCAGGCCGCTCCCCCGCAGGTGCTCGATGCTGCGGGCGTGGTTGTCACCGAAGCGGCCGATACCGCCGTCGTAGCCGAGGACGGCGTGCTTGACCACCCGTACGCCGCCGGCCCGCGCCGCGGCGTCGATGATCGTCCGCTCCTGGTCGACCTGCGATGAGCTGGCCGGGGTGAGCAGGTAGAGGGCATCGACGCCGCGGAGCGCCTCGTCCAGGACTGATGGGTCGGTGAAGTCGCCGACCGCGATCTCGCAGTCGAAGCCGCGCAGGTTGTCGGCGGTCCCCGGCGTACGGACGAGTGCGCGGGTCGGCACGCCGGCCTCGCACAGCTGCGCGGTCAGCGCGCTGCCGACGTTGCCGGTGGCTCCGGTGACAAGGATCACGTCGTCTCCAGGAAGTAGGCGGTCCGGCGGAGCCTATGCCGGCGCTCCGACAGGCCCAGCCCGGCGGCACACTGCCGCGTTGCGGTGCCTTTGACCGGTTCGACCTACGCCTACAGCGCCGCCAACCAGCGCTGCCCAAGTGCTGGTGACCTGCACCGGGAGCACCACGCGGTGGTTCCACATCCCGTTGCGGCCATCACTAGACGACACCTGGGGTCGTTATCGCACCAGCGCCTCACGATGCCTCCCGTGCTAGCTAGTCGCCGCGTCCGTGGTTGGCGGACGCCGACTCCGCGGGTGTGGCCGTCAAAAGCATGCCTTGCCGCGCGACCAGTGCCGGCGCATGTCCTCCTGCGCCTGGCTGACCCGCTCGCGAACCGAGGCATCCGGGAGCTCGAAGTCCTCGAGAAGTCGGGTGAGGCAGAGGTCGAGAGCTGCGGCCACGGCCGACTCGGGGTCGACGGGGTGCTCCGCGAGCTGGCCGACGCCGGCCGTCAACGCGTCGAGCGCCGCCACCTCCTGCTCGGTCAGCCTGAGCACGACGTCCGTTGCCATGGGGTGCCTCCTCGAAGTCTGCCAGCGTGTCTGCAACAGGACCGTTCCACGAGAGTAGGCGTACCGTTCCCTCCGTGGAACCCGCCAGACTGGATCCGAAACTGCTCCACGCAACCATCTCGGTGCTCGCCGAGACCGGGTGGCAGGGCGTCAGCCTGGAGCGGGTCGCCGAGCGGGCCGGCCGCTCCCGCGTCACGCTGTGGCGTCAAGGCGTGACCCGCGAAGGTCTGCTCGCCGCGCTGCTGGGCGCCATCGCGGATGACTACCGGGAGGCGATGTGGCCGGTCCTCACCGGCCCGGGGACGGGCCGGGACCGGTTGGTCCGCGCCGTTACGGCACTGTGTGACGTGATCGACCGACACCTTCCGCTGGTCCTGGCCTCGGACACCGTCTTCCACCAGGACCAGCACGCCGAGAGCCAGGTCGCCTACCTCGACCCGTTCGTACGCTTCCTCCGCGAGGGGGCGGCCGACGGATCGCTGCATCCCCGCGGCCGGATCGACGATGTCGCCGACGTCGTGTTCAACACCGTCGCCTGGACCTACACCCACTTGCGCGGGCGTCATCACTGGTCCCGGGCCCGCGCCCGGCGGATGTTGCTGGACCTGGTCCTGCGCGGCGTCGCCCGCCCCTGACAGCGCGACGACGAGGACGTGGCCCCCCGACCTTGCGCACGTGCAACGCTTGCGTTACGTTTCTGGAACGACGTTGCACACGGAGGCTATAGTGAACGAGGGCCACGCAGCGCTTTGCTCGTCGTCCGAGTGGGCCCTGCATATCGCCGACACCGTGCTCCCGGAGGCGCTCGGCGACTTGACGCTCGGCGTCGAGGTGCTCGAGGTCGGGCCCGGGTACGGCGCCTCAACCGAGCAGCTGTCGCGCGGCGGCGGGAGACTGACGGCGATCGAGATCGACGAGGCCATCGCGGCGGAGCTGACCAAGCGCTTTCCGGCGGTCACCGTCGTACGCGGCAGCGCCGTCGACCTGCCGTTCCCCGCCGGCCGGTTCACCGCGGTGGTCTGCTTCACGATGCTCCACCACGTGTCCTCCGTGGCGGCACAGGATGCGTTCTTTGCGCAGGCCCGGAGGGTCCTTGCGCCCGGTGGCCTTTTCGCGGGGTCCGACAGCATGGCCGACCCCCGGCTACGGGAGTTCCATGCCGACGACAGGTACGTGCCGGTGGACCCGGCAACGCTGCCGGACCGGCTGCGGAGACCCGGCTTCACCGACATCGACGTCCGAATCACCGCCCCAGGCAAGCGCTTCGCCTTCACCGCCAGGGTGCCCGGACGGGTTCCCACTGCCCGACGTCCAGAAAGGATCTCGGCATGACGATTCCCTACCTCGAGCCACTGGTAGTGCGCGAGCCCGGCCCGCGCACCATCCCCGAACCCCCGCGCCCCGGGGACCCGGGTGGCGAGCCCTGCCGGCTGTGTCCGCTCGAGGAGAGCGAGCACACGATCTGGTCGGACGAGGACTGGATCCTCAACCACGGGGTGCAGACCAGCCTGGCGGGCGCGGTGTGGCTAGCCACCAAGGCCCACCTGGATTCCTTCGTCGACCTGCCGCCCAACCTGGCCGCCGCCTTCTCGGCGGTCTGGCGGCACGGATCGAACGGGCCATCCTGGGGCTCGGCGACGTGGGGCGGGTGCACCTCTACCGGTGGGGTGACGGCGGCGCCCACTTCCACGTGTGGTTCCTGCCGCGTCCGCTCGGGATGCTCGAGGCGACGAAGATGATGCTGCCGCTGTGGGAGGAGGTCCTGCCCAAGGCGAGCGACGAAGCCGTCGGCGACGCGAGGGCCCGCCTCGCGCGGTCGCTGGCGGGGAAAGAAGTGCCTGCGCCCAGCTATGCCGGCTAAGACGCCGGCAGCCACTCCCGAGCTGGCGCGCCGGCTGGGAACCGGCGACGCAGTCGTCCTCGGCCTCGGCTCCATGATCGGGGCCGGGGTCTTCGCGGCGTTCGGCCCGGCTGCGAAGGCGGCAGGTAGCGGACTCCTGCTGGGTCTGGCGGTGGCCGCGGTGGTCGCGTACTGCAACGCCGTCGCCTCCGCCCAGCTCGCCGCCGTCTATCCGGTCTCCGGCGGCACCTACGTCTACGGCCGGGAGCGGCTCGGCGAGTGGTGGGGATTCCTCGCCGGCTGGGCCTTCGTCATCGGCAAGGTGGCGTCCTGCGCGGCGATGGCGCTGACCTTCTGGCGTACGCCGTGGGCGGGCCGGGCTGGCTGCGCCGCGCCGTGGCCCTGGCGGCGGTGGTCGGGGTCGCCGCCCTGAACTACCGCGGCGTCGCGAGGACCGCCGCGGTCACCCGCGTGCTCCTCGGCGCCACGCTGGTGGCGCTGGCGGTCTTCGTTGTCGCCGTACTCACCAGCGGCTCGGGGAGCACCTCGCACCTGGGCGGCTGGTCGGGCCTCGGCCGCGGGGACGTCTACGGGGTGCTGCAGGCGGCCGGCCTGCTGTTCTTCGCCTTCGGCGGAGACGATCCCGCGCGCCATTCCGCTGGCGCTCCTCCTCGCCGTCGCGGTGTACGCCGTGGTGGGCGTCACAGCGCTCCTGGTCGGCGGGCCGGACCTGCTCGCCGGCTCGGCCTCGCCGCTCGCCGCAGCTGCCGACGCGGCGGGACGGGACGCCCTGGAGCCGGTCATCCGGGCCGGTGCGGCACTGGCCAGCCTCGGGGCGCTGCTCGCCCTGATGGCCGGCATCGGGCGTACGGCGCTCGCGATGGCGAGGGGCCGCGACCTGCCGGGCTGGCTGGGCGCGGTACATCCGCGCTTCCGGGTCCCGCACCACGCCGAGGTGGCGCTGGCCCTGGTTGTCATCGTACTCGTGCTCAGCACGGACCTGCGCGGTGCCCTGGGCTTCTCCTCGTTCGGGTCCTCGTCTACTACGCGGTCGCCAACGCCTCGGCGTACACCCAACCCCCGGCCGACCGCCGCTGGCCGGCGCGGCCTCAACGTCCTCGGTGTCGCCGGCTGCCTCGTCCTCGCCGCCACGCTGCCGCTGCGGTCCGTCGTCGCCGGCCTGGTCATCGTGGCCGTCGGCCTGCTCGCCCGGCTGTCGGTACGACGAATCGGCAACCGCAGCTGGTCAGGATGACCGCTACTCGCCGCCGTCCAGCCAGAACGGGCTCGCGAAGGCGAGTGAGCGGCCGAGGGCGACGTACGGCCCGGCCGCCTTGCGATCGGCCGGCTGGGCCGGGTCGCTGACCCGGACGACCGCCCAGGGCTGGTCGTCGAGCTCGACCGGGATGCGCAGCGGCGGGTCGCCCGGCCCCGGGATCCGGACATCCTCCACCGCGGCGAGACCGGGCGACCCGGATGCCGGCACCAGGACCTGCACCGACAGCCGGCTCCCCCACGACTCCGGCCCCAGGTCGAGATCCACCTCGACGGTCATCTGCCCGCGCCGACGCGGGACCGCGCCGCCCATCGGTACGCCGTCCAGCGTGGCGGCGAGCCGCAGCCCCTTGACCCGCGAGGCGAAGGCCCGCCGCGCCAGCAGCGCCTCCCGTACGCCGGCCCCGGTCAGCTCGCTGACGTAGAGGCCGGAGCGGCCCTTGCCCACGGGCACGCCCCAGTCGTCGCCGTGCTCGTCGCTGACGCCGGTCAGCGCCGGCCGCCAGCCGGTCGCCAGGCACGCGGTCAGCGGCGAGTCCTCGCCCTCGTCGGTGCCGGCGAACAGGTAGTCGTCGACCTTGTTGAACATCTCCAGGCTGACCAGGCGCCGGCCGAGCCCGGCGTGGTAGCGGAAGCCGGCGAAGCGCCCGGCGCCACGCCCGCCGGGGTGGTTGAAACCGGCCAGACCGTCGGCACCGCCGTCCTCCCGGGTGAGCCACTCGTAGAGCGGCCGCATGTCCATCCGGAAGCTCTTCAGCGGGTGCGTGTAGCGCCCGGTGCCCCACACGCTGACGTGGCCCAGCAGGGGATGCGACCACTCGAACCCGCGCACCGCCACGAAGCGGCCCTCGTCGTTCGCGAGCTCGGCCAGCTCGCCCAGCCGGCGCCAGCCCCGCCCGTCGATGCCGCCGAGCAGGCTCGCCACCCCGCCGTCGAGCAGGTCACCGACGGGCGTCGCCAGGTTGGCATGGTCGGTCAGCGCTCCGACGTCCAGACCGGACCGGCGCATCGAGCCGAACGCCTCGGCCGGGTCGCCCGACCCGTCGGAGAGCCGGCTGTGGTTGTGCAGGTCGGCGTGGACCAGCGTCGTACCCGGCATCAGGACCGAGGAGCGGGCGGTGCCGTAGGCGTCGGCCGGACCGAGGCCTGCTCGGTCGGTCGGAAAGGAGGTCAAGACCGGGCGCCCTCGTCGTACGCCGGCTCGTCGAGGCTGACGACCCGCGCCGGCACCACAGGACGCTGGGGCACCGCCCGGACCCGCTCGAGAATCGCCGAGGTCGACCGGTCCTCGAGGTAGGGCAAGATCCGTACGGCGCCCCCGAGCCGCTCCACCAGCGGAGCCTCGGGCACCATCGCCGGTGTGTAGTCGCCGCCCTTGGCGTAGACGTCCGGCCGCAGCAGCGCCACCAGCTCGGCCGCGGTGTCACCGTCGAAGCTGGTCAGATGGTCGACGCAGCTCAGCGCCGCCAGTACGCCGGCGCGGTCCTCGAGGCGGTGCACCGGCCGGCCGGCGCCCTTGATCCGGGCGATGCTCGCGTCGGAGTTCAGCGCGACGACCAGCACGTCCCCGAGCGCCTTGGCCCGGTTGAGGAAGTCGATGTGGCCGCGGTGCAGCAGGTCGAAGCAGCCGTTGGTGAAGACGACGCGGCGACCCTGACGCTTGTGGAAGGCCACCCGGTCGGCCAGCCGGGCCCAGTCCTCCAGCTGTGGGGTGCCGGCGTGCAGGTGCTCGCGGAGATCGGCGGCCGAGCAGGCCGAGGTGCCGTCCCGGCCCACGACCACGGCCGCCGCGGCGGCGGCGGTCTCGCCGGCGGTCGGCAGGTCGGCCCCCGCCACGAGGGCCAGCGTCAGCGCAGCGGTGAAGGAGTCGCCGGCGCCGCTGGCCCGCCGGTCCGGCATCGGCCGGCTGTAGGTGCGGTAGGCCGGTCCGCCGCGCTCGCACAGGACCGCGCCGTCCCGGTCGAGGGTGACGGCGACGAGGCCGGCACCGGTCGCCGCGGGCAGGTCGGCCGCGGCGGCGAGCACGGCGGACACCCGGTCACTCGACCCGGCTGCGGCCGGCAGGAACGGCCGGATCTCCTCGTAGTTGGGCTTCACCGCGGTTGCGCCGACGTCCCGGTAGCGCAGCAGCGACCGGGCGTCCACCACCAGCACCCGGGGGCGGGTTCGCTGCAGCTCGGCCAGCGCCGTGATCACCCGACGGCCCAGGACGCCGTACCCGTAGTCGGAGACGACCACGGCGTCGCAGTCGACGAACCGCTCGCGCAGGCGGCGTATCAGCTCGCCCTCGATCGCGGCCGGCAGCGGCCGGCGACCCCCCTCGTCGAAGCGGGCCAGCATCTGGTCGCCGGCGACCAGCCGCCGCTTGGCCAACGTCCGGCGACCGCCGTCGACGAGCACGTCGGCGTCGGAAGCCCCGCTGGCCCGAAGGGCACGGCGCAGCTCGTCCCCATCGCCGTCACTGCCGGTGACGGACAGCAGGGTGGTCGTGGCGCCGAGCGCGGCCAGGTTGACGGCCGTGTTGCCGGCCCCACCGGGAGCGCTCGAACGGCGGTCCACCGCGACCACCGGGACCGGCGCCTCGCGGCAGATACCCGTCGTGGCGCCGTAGAGGTAGCTGTCGAGGATGACGTCGCCGACCACCAGCACCTCGAGCCCGGAGAAGGACTCGACCAGGTGCAGGGGGCTGCCCACGGTTCCTCGTTTCCCTCCGACCACGACTTCCATCCGGAGGGTGTCGGTGTAGTGCCGGCTCGGCAACTCGGGCCTGCCGCCGTACGCCGATGCGCGCGCAGTGGTCAGCCCGGATACGTTGACGCCGCCCGCAGCGAGCGGGATGACCCCGAGGAGGACCGTAGTGAGACGACGGCTCGTGCACTTCTTCGCGCTGGCGCTGGCGATCGCGATGCTGCCGGCGCTGACCGCGTCCGGCTCATCGGCCCAGTCGACCAGCAGCACATCGATAGGTACGGCGATCGACCAGGTTCCGGTGAGCTTCACCGTCCGCAACGTCAACCGCTCCAAGCTCGCCTGCGCGACCGACGGCCGCAGCTACACGGTCCGGGGTCACCTGGTCGGTCCGCGCGATGGCATCGGGCGGGCCAGCTCGGTCACGATGTACATGCACGGCCTGGACCTCGGTGAGTGGTTCTGGACCCTGGACGTCCGGGGTGCGAGCTTCGCGGAGCGTCAGGCGCGGGCCGGACACGTCTCCCTGGTCATCGACCGGCTCGGCTACGACTCGAGCAACAAGCCGTACGGGTTCAAGTCCTGCCTCGGCGGCCAGGCCGACATCGCCCACCAGATCGTCGACCAGCTGCGCAGCGGCAGCTACACCGACCGCGACAGCGGCAGCCGGATGCCCAGCTTCACCAAGGTCGTGCTCGCCGGTCACTCCGTCGGTGGGCTGCTCGCCGAGCTGACGGCGTACAGCTTCAACGACGTCGACGCCATCATCGTCGCCTCCTACTCCGACCAGGTCATCTCGGCCGCCGCGATGCGGGCCGCGGCCGCCAACGCCGCCACCTGCCGGGCCGGCGGCCAGTCGACCGAGGGCTCGGCCCCGGGCGGCTACGCGTTCTTCGCCCCGACGGTGCCGGCCTTCCGCAACGCCTTCTTCGTCAACGCCGACCGGGAGACCATCGACGTGTCGACCGAGCTGCGCAACCGCAACCCGTGCGGCGACACCGCCAGCTTCGCGCCGGCGGCTCGGACCAACGTCCGGTTCGCCGACCGCATCCACGTGCCGGTGCTGGTGATCATCGGTCAGCAGGACGCGCTCTTCCCGCCTCCGGCCGGACCGCGTCAGGCTCAGCTCTTCACGGGCAGCAACGACGTCACGCTCAAGACCATCGCCGCCACCAGCCACGGGGTGACGCTCGAGCGGACCGCTCCCGAGTTCGCGCAGAAGATCTCGACCTGGCTCGACGCCCACGGCTTCGGCCACTGATCCGTCGGCAGGGGCGGCGGCGACTGTAAGGCGCCCCCGCCCCTGTCACAGGTCCAGGTGTCAGGCGGCGTCATGGAAGACCAGGCCGAGGGTGAACCGTTGCCCAGACCGGATCACCGACACGCCGTGGGCAGGGTGTCCGGCCACGGGGTCGGGCGTCCCAGCCGGCCCCACCAGTCCCGGGCGATCGGCAGCAGCCTCGGGTACAGCGCCTGCTTGAGCGCTACGACGGCGTCCGGGAACGGCTCGGCGAAATAGCGGTACTCGCCCTGTCCGAAGCGGTACCGGCCCATGTCGACGGTGGACCGGAACCGGGAGTCGTCGGTGTAGAGCGCCGCGATCTCGGCCGTCTCACCGGCGTCGAGCAGCCGGCCGGTCAGCGCGCAGCCGTATCCGTCCAGCTCGGTGCGCACGCTGTCCCAGTCGGTCGCCTGGACCCGGTCCCGCCAGCGGGTGGCGGCACCTGCCGTACTCGGGCTCAAGCGGCTGCCTCCAGGGCGATCAGGGTGCGCTTGGCGTCCAGGCCGCCGAGGTAGCCGCCCAGAGCTCCGTCGGAGCGCACGACCCGGTGGCATGGCACCAGGATCGGCAGCGGGTTGGTGGCGCAGGCGGTGCCGACCGCCCGGATCGCCTTGGGGTTGTCGGCGTACTGCGCAACGGTCGCGTAGCTGGCGGTGCGTCCGTAGCCGATGTCGGCCAGGTGGTGCAGCACGGTACGCCGGAAGCCGGCCGTCAGCTGCCAGTCCAGCGGTACGTCGAAGGTACGACGCCGGCTGGCGAAGTACTCCTCAAGCTGTCGGGTGGCCGCGTCCAGCCGTGCCGGAGCGTGCAGGATGCGAGGGCTGATCCGGTCGGCCAGGACCTGAAGGACCGCGTCGTGGTCCTCGTTGGCGTAGGCGACCCGGACCAGGCCGCGCTCGGTCGCGGCCAGCAGCAGCGCGCCGACGGGGCTGTCGACGGTGCGGTAGGCGACGTCGAGAATGCCGTCGCGCTGCGCGGCAGCCGCCAACCGGTCGCGCAGCAGGCGCAGCTGGTCGGGGCTGTCGGGGTAGGCGCGCGCCAGGTCTCGGGTCAGAACGTCATCGATGGTCATGAGGGCTGTCCCTTCTTGGCAGCGGCGTGCGGGTAGGTGCGTCGCAGGGTGGCGATGCCGTCGGCGGCGGCGCGCCGGGCCGCGTCCGCACTGCCGCCCAGGATCGCGGCGACCTCGGCGTAGGCCAGGCCGGCCAGGTAGTGGTAGGCGACGGACTGGCGCTGCTTGGCGGGCAGCGTGGCCAGCGCACACGCCAGGTCGAGGTCGCGGTCAGTGTTTCCGTGGTCGGCCGCGACAACCGGAGTCTCCGGGGGGTGGGCGACGGGGATCGCGCGGCGCCCGGTCGCGCGGATGACGTCGATGGCCTTGCGGTGGGCGATCGTGACCAGCCATGCCTGCACGTTCGCGTCGGCCGGCAGGTCCGGGTAGGCCTTCATCGCGGACAGGAACGTCTCCGACCAGGCGTCGTCGGCGTCGGAGTCCCCGACCACCGCCCGGCAGACGCGCAGCACCGTCGCCCCGTGGGTGGCGACGACCGTCTCGAACGGCTGCTTTGCTGTCATGCCGGGTAGACGCCCTGCCTGTTGGTTCCGTGAGATGCACCGTTGATCCTCGCCGACGACGAGGCAGGGGGACGGGCCGTGGGGGGCTTGTCCAGCTCGCCACGGGCCGCGTCGTCGTCTGGTGGGCTACCGGGAGGCCCGGGTGAGGTCGGCGCCGCCCGGCGGGGCCGCCTGCTCGATCAGGCCGAGCTGCTGCAGCGCGGTCAGGCCGTCGTCGAGTCCGACCTCCTCGGTGATGAGTCCGTTCTCGACCTTCAGGACCGTGGTGCCGGTGAAGCGCATCGTCTTGCCGGTGCCGGCCGGCAGCGACCCGATCGGCATGTCGTCGAACGCCTCGCCGGTCTGGGTGCCGCCCCCCTCCCACTGCCCGACGACGTAGTCGCCCTCGGCGATCAGGTCGGCGGTGCCCCAGAAGCTCAGGTCGGGGAAGGCTGCCCGGAACTTGGTGGCGAACTCACGCACCTGCTCGCGTCCGCGGCAGGGAGCGTGCAGCGAGTACTCGAAGCGGATGTCGGGAGCCGCGAGCTCGTCGATCACGGCGGGGTTGAAGTCGCTGCCCCAGAACTCGGTGAACCAGCGTCCGACGACGGCCTTGTTGTTGTCCTCAGCAGACATGTTCATTTCTCTCCTACTACGGTGGGCCGCCCCTCACTGAGCGCCTCGACAGGAGACGCCCCACTCCGCCCGGATGTGAGACGCCGCCACGACCTATCAGGGGAAGGGGCTGGGTCGCGTCGCCTGCAGGGGCGTCGGTGCGCCTACCGCAGGTGGGCCCCGGCGAGACGACCTGGTAGATGGCTTGGCCAATCTGGTAGGTTGGCAGCGTGCACCGAACACGGGTGGACCAGAACGGCCGCGTTCTCATACCGGCACCCGTTCGGCGGGCGCTAGGCCTTCGGAACGGCTCGGAGCTGCTGGTGACCCTGGAGCAGGATTCCCGCGTCGTGCTGGTGAGCCCGGCAACCGCCTGGGCTCGCGTGCAGGAGCTCGGAACGGCAGCCAAGCCGAGAGGCTCGGTGGTGGGGGAGCTGCTGCTGGAACGACGCGCCGAGGCACGCCGAGAGGACACCGGTGACGCGGTCGACGACCTCTTCGGTGGTTGATGCATCGGCGCTGCTGGCTCTGCTGTTCAGGGAGGAAGGCGCCGAGCGCTTTGCGTCCGCAGTGGGTCCGCGATCGGCGATGTCGGCGGTGAACTGGAGTGAGGTTTCCCAGAAGTCAACGGCGCACGGTGTGGACGGTCACCAGCTGCTTTCGAGTGCCCTCGACGCGGGTCTCGAGGTTGTCGACCTGACGGTTGAGCGGGCGGAGCGGGTGGCAGACCTGTGGCCGGCCACGCATCCGCTGGGACTGTCTTTGGCGGATCGGGCCTGCCTCGCGCTGGCGCTCGAGCTGCGGCGGCCAGCGGTGACGGCGGATCGAAGCTGGAGCCGCCTGAAGATCGACGGCCTCGTGGTCCGCGTTCTCCGCTAGCGAGGGTCGCGCGCTTCAGTCGCGGACGTGCTCCGCCCAGTCCTTGTAGCGGTCGAGCTCGCCGTGAGTGGCGGCGCGGAACAGCTCCCGCACGTGCGACGTGACCGGGCCGGGCTTGCCGGTGCCGATGGGGCGGTCGTCGACCTCGACGATGGGTACCAGCTCGGCCGCCGTACCGGTGAAGAACGCCTCGTCGGCGAGGTAGAGGTCGGTGCGTACGACGTGCTCCTCGACCACCTCGTAGCCCTCGTCGGCCGCGATCTGCATGACCGAGGCGCGGGTGATGCCGCCGAGTGGCCCGTCAGTGAGCGGCGGAGTGATCAGCCGGTTGTTCTTCACGACGAAGACGTTCTCACCGGAGCCGTCGGCGATGTGACCGTTGGCGCTGGTCAGGATCGCCTCGTCGTACCCGGCCTTGAGCGCCGCGACCTTGGCGAGGGAGGAGTTGAGGTACTGGCCGGAGGCCTTGGCCGCGGGCGGGATCATGTTCATGTCGTTGCGCTTCCAGGAGCTGACCACCGCGCGACAGCCGTTCTCGATGGCCTCCTCGCCGAGATAGGCGCCCCACGGCCAGACCGCGATCGAGATCTCGACGTGCGAGGGCAGCGGGTTGAGCCCCATCTCGCCGTACCCGAGGTAGATCAGCGGCCGGATGTAGCACGCCTCGATGTTGTTGATCGCGACCGTCTCCTTGGCCGCCTCGACGATCTGCTCCTCGGTGAAGTCGGGCGTCATCAGGTAGACCTTGGCCGAGCGGAACAACCGGGCGATGTGGTCGGTCAGCCGGAAGACGGCCGGGCCCCGGGACGTCTCATACGCGCGGATGCCCTCGAAGACACCCCAGCCGTAGTGCAGCGTCGGGTTGAGCACATGGATCTTGGCGTCATCCCAGGCGACGAACTCGCCGTTCATCCAGATCTTCTCGGTCGGCGTGATCGGCACGGCTCACTCCTCGCTCGCGGTCTGGCCACGATTGCACCACATCACGAGTCGCCGGCCGCACGGTCGACCGGTCAGCGATCGGACAGGTCCACCGTCCGGCCGGACGAGGCGCCGACCCCGGCGACGATCTCCTTGAGCGCCGCCACGGGGAGCGCGGTGTCCGTGGTGAGCACCATGAGGGCCTCGCCGCCCTGGGAGCGACGGGCCACCTGCATGCTGGCGATGTTGACGTCGGCGGCACCGAGGATCTGGCCCACGGTCCCGACGACCCCGGGCCGGTCGTGGTAGCGGAAGAACGCGAGATGCCGTGCCGGCGTCAGCTCGAGGTCGAAGCCGTTGACCTCGGTGAGCTTCTCGGTGGACCGCGGGCCGGTCAGCGTGCCGGCGACGGTCACCTGCTCACCACCGGCCAGCGCCGCGCGCAGCGTGACCAGGCTGCGGTAGTCGGGGCTGTGCGGCGTCGCCGTACGGCGGGCCTGCACCCCACGCTCGGCGGCGAGCAGGGGTGCGTTGACGTAGGTCACCGGCTCCTCCACCACGTCGGCGAACAGGCCCTTGAGCGCGGCCAGCTGCAGCACGCTGCCGTCGTACGCCGCCAGCTCCCCGCGCACCTCGACCACGAGGCTCACCGGCAGCCCACCGGCCAGCGCGGTGGTGAGCCGGCCCAGCTTCTCGGCCAGCGGCAGCATCGGCCGGACCTCCTCGGCCACCACGCCGCCGGCCTGCACGTTGACCGCGTCCGGGACGAACTCGCCGCGCAGCGCGAGCCGCACCGAGCGGGCCACCGCCGTACCGGCCTTGTCCTGCGCCTCCACGGTGCTCGCGCCCAGGTGCGGGGTGACCACGACCGAGTCGAACCCGAACAGCGGGCTCGCCGTCGTCGGCTCGGTCGCGAAGACGTCCAGGGCCGCTCCCGCGACCCGGCCGTCCTTGATCGCGGTCGCCAGTGCGTGCTCGTCGACCAGCCCGCCCCTGGCGGCGTTGACGATCCGTACGCCGGGCTTGACCGCGGCCAGCTCCCGCTCGCCGATCAGCCCGACGGTCTCCGGCGTCTTCGGCAGGTGGATGGTGACGAAGTCGCTCTCCCGCAGCAGCTCGTCGAGCGGGACCAGCCGGGCGCCGACCTCGGCGGCACGGGCAGGCGGCACGTACGGGTCATAGGCCAGCAGGGTCACGTCGAAGGCGGCCAGCCGCTGCGCCACCAGCACGCCGATGCGCCCCATCCCGACGATCCCGACGACCTTGTCGGCCAGCTCGACGCCTATGAACCTGGAGCGCGCCCAGGCGCCCGCTCGCAACGAGGCGTCGGCGGCCGCGACGTTGCGGGCACAGGCCAGCAGCAGCGCGACGGCGTGCTCGGCCGCACTCACCACGTTGGCGGTCGGCGCGTTCACCACCAGTACGCCGGCGCGGGTGGCGGCGGCCACGTCGACGTTGTCCAGCCCGATCCCCGCCCGCGCCACCACGCGGAGCCGGGGGCCGGCCGCCAGCACCTGCGCGTCGACCCGGGTGGCGCTCCGCACGATCACCGCGTCCGCGTCGGCCAGCGCGGCGAGCAGCGCCGGGCGGTCCTCGCCGTCCACCCGCCGTACGTCGAAGTCGGTCGCCAGCAGGTCGAGCCCGGCCGGCGAGAGCTCCTCGGCGACCAGGACGACGGGGCGGCTGGCGGCATCGGTTGCGGTCATCGGCGTCAGTACCCCTCCGTCACGACGTTCTCGAGCGGCCGGCCCTCGACGTAGCGCTCGATCTGCTCACGGACCAGCCGGTAGGCCCGTGGCTTGAACGCCGTCGTGGAGCCGGCGACGTGCGGGGTCAGCAGCAGGCCCGGCGCGGTCCACAACGGGTGCCCGGCGGGCAACGGCTCGGGGTCGGTCACGTCGAGGGCCGCGGTGAGCCGGCCCGCCGTCAACTCGGCCAGCAGCGCGTCGGTGTCGACGACGGGGCCGCGGCTGGCGTTGACCAGCAGCGCACCATCGGGCATCCGGCTCAGGAACGCGGCGTCGACCAGCCCCTCGGTGGCCGGCGTGAACGGTACGACGAGCACCACCACGTCCGCCGCCGGCAGCAGGTCGGGGAGCGCCTCCACCGCGGCGACGCCATCCCGGGCACGGCGGGCGACCCGGGTGATCTCGACCTCGAAGCCGGCCAGCCGCCGCTCGATCGCCGCGCCGATCGAGCCGTAGCCGACGATCAGCACCCGCTTGCCGCCGAGGACGCCGGTGAAGCCGTCGACCCACTCCCCCGCCGCCTGCGCGCGGGCGAAGCGCGGAAACTCGTGGATCGCGGCCAGCATCGCGGTGACCGCCCACTCCGCCGTACCGAGGTCGTGGACGCCGCGAGCGTCGCAGAGCGTCACTCCGTCCGGGACCTGGTCGACCAGCGAGTCGACCCCCGCGGTCAGCGTCTGGATCACCCGCAGGGCGGGCAGCTCCGCGAACAGCTGCCGGCGGTCGCCGGCGTCGAGGAAGGGCAGCACGAGGAGCTCCACCTCGGCCGCATCGGCGGGCAGCTGGCCGTCGCCGTTCCACACGTCGATCCGTACGCCGGCCGGCAGCGAACCCATCAGCTCCACGCCCTCGCGGTGCGGGATCAGCACCCGCGGCTGCGACGCCGCACCCGGCGTACCCGTCCCCTCGGCCACGGCGGCGATCGTGCCACGGCGGGGCCGACGGAACGCGACAGCCCGGCTCGGCGTTGCGCAGAGGTGTCCCGTACCGGCCGATCTCTCGCCGTCTCGACCGCGGCGGTCGCCCTGCTCGCCGGCGCATGCTCGAGCTCACCCGCCGCCGATCCACCCGGCCGGGCAGCGCAGCTCCCGTCGGCATCGAGCCCCGGCACCGGGTCACCCGCCGCCGGGTCGCCGAGCGTTGCCCCTCCCCCCTCATCGGCTGCGCCGGCCCTGCGCCCCGGTACGCCGCGCGTCCTCGCCAAGGGGCTGGCGGCACCGTGGGGGCTGGCCTTCCTCCCCGGCGGCGACGCGCTGGTCAGCGAGCGGGACAGCGCCCGGCTCCTGCGGGTGCGACCGGACGGCAGCGTCCGCGCCCTGGGCCGGCTGGCCGGCGTGAACTCGGGGGGTGAGGGCGGCCTGCTCGGCCTCGCCGCCTCGCCGAGGTTCGCCGCCGACGGCCTCGTCTACGCGTATCACACGTCGAGCAGCGACAACCGCATCGTAAGGTTCCGCCTGGACTCCCTCGACCGGCCCGCGCCGATCCTCACCGGCATCCCGGTCTCCGGCATCCACAATGGCGGCCGGCTCGCCTTCGGGCCGGACGGGATGCTGTACGCCGGCACGGGGGACGCCTCGACCCGTGGCCGGTCGCAGGACCTGGGCTCGCTCGGCGGCAAGATCCTGCGGATGACGCCGGACGGGAAGCCGCCGGCGGACAACCCGGTGAAGGGGTCGCTGGTCTACAGCCGCGGCCACCGCAACGTGCAGGGGCTGGCGTTCGACCCGGCCGGGCGGCTGTTCGCCAGCGAGTTCGGGCAGAACCGCTTCGACGAGGTCAACCGGATCGTGGCCGGGGGCAACTACGGCTGGCCGGAGGTCGAGGGCGCCGGCGGCGCGCCGCGTTTCCGCGACCCGCTCGTCACCTGGGCGACGTCCGAGTCCTCACCCAGCGGGGCCGCCATCGCCGGCGGCGCGCTCTACGTCGCCGCCCTCAAGGGTGAGCGGCTGTGGCGGATCCCGCTGGACGGCCGCGGCGGCCTCGGCCGGCCGGAGGCTCTCTTCGTCGGCGACTTCGGGCGGCTCCGCCATGTGGCGCTGGCGCCGAACGGTTCGCTGTGGCTTCTCACCAGCAACAGGGACGGCCGCGGCGACCCGGTCGCCGACGACGACCGGATCCTGCGGATCCCCCTGGTCCGCGCCTGACCCGGCTGCCGCATGCCTTGATCGGTGTTGCTTGTACTCGCCGAAAACGACGAAATGTGCGAGTAGGAGTCACTCCGATGGCCGGGCCGACGGGCTGAGCAAGGGCGGCAAAGGTCAGCCGGCGCCGAGCCGCTCCAGGAGCAGCTCGCGGGCCCGGGCGGCGTCGGCGGAGCCACTGGTCGCCTTCATCACCGCACCGACCAGCGCCCCCACCGCCGCCGTCTTGCCGGCGCGGACCTTCTCGGCCACCTCCGGAGCCCCCGCGATGGCCTCGTCGACCGCCGTACCGAGGGCGACGTCGTCGCGTACGACGCGCAGCCCCCGGTCGCGCACCACGTCGTCGGGCGAACCCTCGCCGGCGAGTACGCCGTCCACGACGTCGCGAGCCAGCTTGTTGGTCACCGCACCGTCGGCGACGAGCGCGATCACCCGGGCGACCTGCTCCGGGGTGATCGGCAGCTCGGCCGGCTCGACGCCGGCCTCGTTCGCCCGGCGGGCCAGCTCCCCCAGCCACCAGTTGCGGGCCTCGACGGCGGGCGCGCCAGCGGCCGCCGTCGCGGCGACGACGTCCAGCACGCCGGCGTTGCCCATCGCGGCGAGGTCGTCCGCCGTGGCGCCGAGTGACTCGGCCAGCCGCAGCCGGGCGGCGGCCGGCGGCTCCGGCAGCGCCGCGCGCAGCGCCTCGACCCACGCGGGCGCCGGTGCCAGCGGCACCAGGTCCGGCTCGGGGAAGTAGCGGTAGTCCTCGGCCTGCTCCTTGCTCCGGCCGGACGTCGTCGTACCGGAGCTCTCGTGGAAGTGCCGGGTCTCCTGCACCACCCGACCGCCTGCCTCGAGCAGCACCGCCTGCCGCTCCACCTCGTGGCGGACCGCCCGCTCCACCGAGCGCAGCGAGTTGACGTTCTTGCTCTCCGAGCGGGTGCCGTACGCCGTCGACCCCAGGGGCATCAGCGACACGTTGACGTCGCAGCGCAGCGAGCCCTGCTCCATGCGTACGTCGGAGACGCCGAGCCCGCGCAGCAGCTCACGCAGCTGCGTCAAGTACGCCCGGGCCGCCTCGGCCGAGCGCAGGTCGGGCCGGGTGACGATCTCCACCAGCGGGATGCCGGCGCGGTTGTAGTCGACGAGGGAGTGGCTGGCGCCGTGGATCCGACCGGTCGCGCCGCCGACGTGCAGCGACTTGCCGGTGTCCTCCTCGAGGTGCACCCGCTCGATGCCCACCCGGACCGTCTCGCCGCCCACCTCGACGTCGAGGAAGCCGTCGACGCACAGCGGCTCGTCGTACTGCGAGATCTGGTAGTCCTTCGGCATGTCCGGATAGAAGTAGTTCTTCCGGGCGAACCGGCACCACTCCGCGATCCGGCAGTTCAAGGCCAGCCCGATGGTCACCGTGAACCGCACCGCCGCCTCGTTCACCACGGGGAGCGAGCCGGGCAGGCCCAGGCAGGTGGGGCATGTCTGGGTGTTGGGCGCCGCCCCGAACTCGGTCGGGCAGCCGCAGAACAGCTTGGACCGCGTCGAGAGCTCGACGTGGGTCTCCAGGCCGATCACCGGCTGCCAGCGGGCCAGCGCCTCGTCGTACGCCGTTCCGCTCACAGCGGCGGAGCCTCCTCGAGCAGCGGGTGACCCCGGCGCGCGTCCAGCTCGGCCTCGAGCGCTCCGGCCACTCGGTACATCCGGTCGTCGGCCAGCGCGGGTGCCATCACCTGGAAGCCGACCGGCAGCCCGTCCTCCGGCGCCAGCCCGCACGGCACCGACAGCGCGGCCCCACCGGAGAGGTCGGAGGGGATGGTGCACAGGTCGGCGAGGTACATCGCCATCGGGTCGTCGACCCGGTCGCCCAGGGGGAAGGCGGTCGTCGGTGTGGTGGGCGACACCAGAACGTCGACCGACTCGAAGGCCGCGTCGAAGTCGCGGGTGATGAGCGTGCGGACCTTCTGCGCCTGCCCGTAGTAGGCGTCGTAGTAGCCGGCCGACAGCGCATAGGTGCCAAGGATGATCCGGCGCTTGACCTCGGCGCCGAACCCCTCGCCCCGCGTGAGCGCCATCACCTCCTCCACGGAGGCGCTGCCGTCGTCACCCACCCGCAGGCCGTAGCGCATGGCGTCGAAGCGGGCCAGGTTCGACGACGCCTCGCTTGGGGCGATCAGGTAGTACGCCGGCAGCGCGTACAGGAAGTGGGGACAGGAGACCTCGACCACCTCGGCGCCGAGCGACTCCAGCACCGCCACCGCCTCGGTGAATCGCTGCGAGACCCCGGCCGCGTAGCCCTCACCGGCGAACTCCCGGACCACGCCGATCCGCACGCCCTCGACACCCCGCCCGACCACCGCGGCGAGCGGTGGCACCGGCGCGTCGATCGAGGTGGAGTCGAGCGGGTCATGACCGCCGATCACCTCGTGCAGCAGCGCCGCGTCGAGCACGGTCCGGGTCAGTGGTCCGGCCTGGTCGAGCGAGGAGGAGAACGCCACCAGCCCGTAGCGGGACACCCCGCCGTACGTCGGCTTCGCCCCGACCAGCCCGCAGACGGCGGCCGGCTGGCGGATGGAGCCACCGGTGTCGGTGCCGATCCCCAGCGGCGCCTCGTACGCCGCCACCGCCGCCGCCGAACCCCCGCTCGACCCGCCCGGAACCCGGTCGAGGTCCCACGGGTTCGAGGTGGCGCCGTACGCGGAGTTCTCGGTCGAGGAACCCATCGCGAACTCGTCCATGTTGGTCTTGCCGAGGATCACCACGCCGGCGTCCTCCAACCGCCGCACCACGGTGGCGTCGTACGGCGGCAACCACCCCTCGAGGATCCGTGACCCACAGGTGGTCGGAACGCCGCGCTGCACGATCACGTCCTTGAGTGCCAGCGGTACGCCGGCCAGCGGGCCGAGCGGCTCGCCGGCCGCCCGGCGGGCGTCCACCGCCCGGGCGCACTGCAGCGCCCGCTCCGTCGAGACGTGCAGGAAGGCGTGCAGCCTGTCGTCCACCGCCTCGATCCGCTCGAGGTGGGCCGAGGTCGCCTCCACCGCCGAGACCTCGCCGCGGGCGAGCACGCCGCCCAGCTCCGCGGCCGAGAGGCGGGTCAGGTCGGTCACGGCTCGTCGTCCAGGATCCGCGGCACCCGGAAGCGACCGTCCTCGGCGGCCGGCGCCGCCGCCAGCACCTCGTCCCGGTCAAGGCAGGGGCGTTCGTCGTCCGGCCGGACGACGTCGGTGAGCGACACCGAGTGCGACGTCGGCGGGACGTCGGCGGCAGCGACCTCGCCGACCCGCGCGACCGCGGTGAGGATGACGTCGAGCTGGGTGGCCAGGTGCTCGAGCTCGTCGTCCCGCAGGGAGAGCCGGGCCAGCCGCGCCAGCGCAGCCACGTCGGCGGTCGAGACGGACGGCATGCGGCGGCGCTCCTGGAGCAGGGTCGGTTCCTCGCATCCTAAGTGCGAGGCTACGGATCAAGGGTGGCGTGTACGCCGCGCTGGCCTGGCCAGAGCCAGGTTTGCGCGTCGACACGCCGAGCCGCAGACACGCGAACCTAGCCTCCGCCGGTTCGAGCGCGCGCCCACGACGTGCGCCTCCACACGCTGAAACCGCTGCTGGCACTGCTCCCAGACCCCCCCGCGGACCACGTACAGGGTGTCGACCGCGCCCTGGTCGAGTTCGTCGCAGTCCCCGACGGAATGGGCGAGCTCCGCGCAGCCGTCGACCTGCTCAGCGACACGCTGCTGTCCCACCTGGCCTGGGAGGAGCGGGAGCTCGTCGAGCCCCTTGCCCGGCTGGGCATGCGATGAGCGCCACTCCGCTGGCAGAACCCGTGTACAGCGCCTACTGGTTCACGACGTTGAGACTCGGCCGGCGCACCGGCCCCGATCGCACCGACCGGGCCGCCAGCCGCGCCGTCAACTCCGCCGCCGGGACCGGCTGGCCGAGGTAGTAGCCCTGAGCGAGGTCGCAGCCCAGCTCGGCCAGCCGGTTCCACGCGTCGACGGTCTCGACGCCCTCCGCGACCACCCGCAGACCGAGCGCACCACCCAGGTCGATGATCGAGCGGACGATCGCAGCGTCCTCCTCGTTGACGTCCATGCGCTGGACGAACGAGCGGTCGATCTTGATCTCGCGCACCGGCAGCCGCTTGAGATGGACCAGCGATGAGTAGCCGGTGCCGAAGTCGTCCAGGCTGAGCTCCAGGCCGAGTGCGGCCAGCCCCCGGAGGGTGGCCGCGGCCCTGGTGGGGTCGGACATCAGCACACCCTCGGTGATCTCCAGCTGCAGGCACCGGGCCGGTACGCCGTACCACGACAGACGGGTACGCAGGTACTCGACGAAGGCCACGTCGTGCAGGTCCCGCACCGAGATGTTCACGGCGATGTGGACCCGGAGCCCGCGTTCCCGCCAGTCCGCCGCCTGCGCGAGCGCGGCGTTGACCACCCACTGCGTCAGCAGCCGCATCAGGCCGGACTGCTCGGCCAGGGGGACGAACTCGTCGGGCTGGATCATGCCGCGGTCCGGATGCCGCCAGCGGACCAGGGCCTCCACCCCGACGACCTCGCCGGTGTCCAGCCGCGCCTTCGGCTGGTAGTGCAGCTCCAGCTGGTCGTTCTCCAGCGCATAGCGCAGCTCGCCGAGCATGCCGAGCCGCGCCGTCGAGTTGCGGTCCTTGTCGGCGGCGTAGGACTCGATGCCCGTGCGGGTCTCCTTGGCCTGGTACATCGCTACGTCGGCCCGCTGCATCAGGGTCTCGAAGTCGTCGGCGTGCATCGGGTGCACGGCCACCCCGATGCTCGCCTCGAGGTCGAAGGACATCCCCTCCAGCCGGAACGGCTCGGTCAGCGCCGAGCGCATCCGGCCGGCGACCTCGACCGCCCTGGCACCGTCGCCGACCTCCGGCAGCAGCACGGCGAACTCGTCACCGCCGAGCCGGGCCACGGTGTCACCCGGGCGCAGCGCCTGCTCGAGGCGCCTTCCGACCAGCTGGAGCAGCTGGTCACCGACGTGGTGACCGAGGGTGTCGTTCACCTCCTTGAACCGGTCAAGGTCGAGCAGGCACAGCCCGAGCGGCTCGCCGGTACGCCGGGCCTCCTCCAGCGCCTCCCGTGCGTGCTGCAGCAGCAGCTTGCGGTTGGGCAGCCCGGTCAACGCGTCGTGCAGTGCCTGGTACTCCTTCTCGACCGAGACCGATGCAGTCGCGTAGACGGCGAACAGCGGCAGCAGCAGCAGCGGGATCAGGAAGACGCTGCGCTCCATCGCCACCACGACCAGCGGCGAGAGCGCCAGCAGCGCACCCGTGGTCACCACCTGGTAGGAGAAGTCGTCGAGCACCGCCTCCCGCCACGGGATCCGCTCCTTGAGCGCGATGGCCAGGGCCACCAGTCCGTCGTTGACCACGAAGTAGACCGCCGCGGCGAGCGCCGTCGCCGGCAGGTCGCTCCCGGTGAAGCTCAGCGCGTGCTGAGGCGTCGCCGACTGGTGCAGCAGCACGAGGACGCCGTACGCCGCTCCCCAGCTGAGCGCGTACTGGGCGATGTTGAACGCCGACCGCCACCACGCCTTCCCGTTGGCCACGTCGGCCACCAGCGTCCCGGCGGCCTGCATGAGCAGCGCGGGGGCCAGCCCCCAGTGCAGGAGCAGGGCGAAGACGAACGCGGTGGAGATCGTGACGCCGTCCGGGTCGCTCTTGCCGGCCGTGATCAGCGGTCGCAGCTCGCCGAGCACGAGCAGCGCCGCGACGATCCAGAAGGCCGCCCCCATCGCGACGAAGTCCGCCGCGGACAGGGTGGCCACCGACACGCCGATCAGGGCCGCGCCGAGGACGGTGGTGCCGGTCAGAAAGATCCAGAACGGACCCACCTGACCCGGTGGGGCGACGTTGCGTGAGGCGTCGCTCGGCACCGCACCTCACCTCCGCGCAGGCCGAAGCCACCGGTCGTGGTCAAGGGAGTCATCGAACGCCGGGCGGTGCCGCTTGAGCAGACGGGCCGTCCCGAAACACCCGGTTCAGATTTCGGCGGGAGGTGGGGGGAGGGCGGTGGCCGCCGCCGCCTCCGGTCCATCGGCCAGCAGGACGCCCAGCCCGGCTTCGTCGAGCACGGGTACGCCGAGCGCCACCGCCCGGTCGTACTTCGTGCCCGGCGCGTCACCCACCACCACGAACGAGGTGCTCTTGCTCACCGCTCCGGTCACCTTCCCGCCGCGGTCCTGCACCGCCTCGGTCGCGGAGTCCCGGCTGTACGCCGTGAGGGCGCCGGTGATCACTACCGACACGCCCTCGAGCGGCCGCGGGCCCTCCTCCATCGTGGTGTCTGCCATCGAGGCGCCGCCGGCCCGGACCCGCGCGACGATGTCGCGGTGCGCCTCGTCGGCGAGCCAGTCGGCCACCGCCTGGGCCACCGTCGGACCCACTCCGTCGACCGTGGCGAGCTCGGCCGGGGTGGCCGCCACGATCGCCTCGACCGAGCGGAACTCCCGAGCCAGGGCCTGCGCCGCCGTCGGGCCGACGTGCCGGATGGACAGGCCGACCAGCAGCCGCCAGAGCGGTCGGTGCCGGGCGGCCTCGATGCCCTCGAGGATCTTCGCGGTCTTCTTCTCGCCGAAGCCCTCGAGGCCGGCGAAGGACTCCGCCCGCAGATGGAAGACATCGCCGATGTCGCGCACGGCGCCGGTCTCGATCAGGGCGATGCCGGTCTCGTAGCCGAGGCCGTCGATGTCGAGGGCCCCCCGGCCGGCGAAATGGAAGATCGACTCCCGCCGCTGCGCCGGACAGGACACGGCGTTCGGGCACCGGACGTCAACCTCGCTCTCCGGCCGCACCAGCGCCGTGTCGCACTCCGGGCATTCGGCCGGCATGGCGAACTCGCGCTCGCCGCCGTCGCGCAGCGCGACCACGGGCCCGACGATCTCCGGGATCACGTCGCCGGCCTTGCGCACGACGACGGTGTCGCCGATGAGCACGCCCTTGCGCCGGACCTCGTCCGCGTTGTGCAGGGTCGCCACACCGACGGTCGAGCCGGAGACCCGCACCGGCTCCAGGAAGCCGAACGGTGTCACCCGGCCGGTGCGCCCGACGTTCACCCGGATGTCGAGCAGCTTGGTGGTCACCTCTTCGGGCGGGTACTTGTACGCGGTCGCCCACCGTGGTGCCTTGGACGTCGAGCCGAGCCGCCGCTGCAAGGCGATCTGGTCGATCTTGATGACCACGCCGTCGATCTCGTGCTCGACGTCGTGGCGGTGCTCGCCGTAGTGGCGGACGTAGTCGGCCACCCCGGCGAGGTCGTCCTTGACCTCGTAGCGGCCGCTGACGGGGAGGCCGAGGGCGGCGAGCTCGGCGTACGCCGCCGACTGCCGCTCGACGTCGAAGCCCCGGCGGGCACCGAGACCGTGCAGGATCATCCGCAGCGGCCGGGTGGCGGTAACCCGCGGGTCCTTCTGCCGTAGCGAGCCTGCCGCGGCGTTGCGGGGGTTGGCGAAGGGGGCCTTCCCGGCGGCCACCAGTCCGGCGTTGAGCTCGGCGAAGACCGCCACCGGGAAGTAGACCTCGCCGCGCACCTCGAGCAGCTCGGGAAGCCGAGTGCCGGCGAGCCGGGCCGGTACGTCGTCGAGGGTGCGCAGGTTGGGGGTGATGTCCTCGCCGGTCCGACCGTCGCCCCGGGTGGCCCCGCGGACCAGCCGGCCGTTCTCGTAGACCAGTGCCACGGCCAAGCCGTCGATCTTCGGCTCGCACAGGTAGCTGGCCTCGGTGCCCACCTCGCGCTCGGCGCGCCGCGCCCACGCCGCCAGCTCCTCGTCGGTGAACACGTTGTCGAGGCTCATCAGCCGCTCGAGGTGCGCGACCGGCGTGAACGACGTCGAGTAGCTCCCGGCCACCTTCTGCGTCGGCGAGTCCGGCGTACGCAGGCCCGGGAACCGCTCCTCCAGCGCAGTGAGCTCGTGCATCAGGTCGTCGTACCCGGCGTCGCTGACGGTGGGATCGTCGAGCACGTAGTAGCGGTAGGCGTGCTCGTCCAGGTCGCGGCAGAGCGCGGCGTGCCGCTGCAGCTCCTCGACGGGGACGTCCGCCACCGCCCCCGTCGCGCTGGTCATGCCACCCCCTCCGGCGCCTCGACCAGGAGGCGACCGGCCTCCCGGCAACGACGCAGCGCCGCCCGGGCGTACGCCGGTGTGGCGCCGGCCAGCCCGCACGTCGGCGTGACGACCACCCCCTCCGCCAGCGTCTCGGGGGCGAACCCGAGCCGGCGCCATAGCGCGAGCACGGGAGCGACCGTATGAGCGACATCCGACAGTGCACCGTCCGTCGACGGGACCGTCCCCAGGAACAGCGGTACGCCGCCTTCCACCGCGGTACCAACCGCGTCGTCGTCAGTCGGGGTGAGCAGGGTCGCGTCGAGCGATAGGGCGCGGGCACCGGCGTCGACCAGCAGCGCGATCGGCGGCGCTGCGGCACAGCAGTGCACGAGCGGCAGCGCGCCGGCCGCCGGGCCCGCGGCGAGCACCGCACGCAGCGCGTCAGCGGCGACGTGCGCCTCGACGGTGCGCAGGGAGCCGAAGCCGCTGGCCGTCGGCACCCGCCCGAGCAGCACCGCCGGCAGTGCCGGCTCGTCCAGCTGCAGGAGCAGCGTCGCGCCCGGCACCCGCCGGCCGATATCCGTGAGGTGCTCGGTCAGGCCCTGCACGAGGGCGGCGGTGACGTCCCGGACGGCGCCGAAGTCGGACAGCGCCTTGTCGCCGCGCTGGAGCTCGAGACCGGCGGCCAGCGTCCACGGGCCGGCGGCCTGCACCTTGAGCGGCCCGGCGTACCCGTCGGCCGCCTCCCCGAGCGCATCCAGGTCGCGCTGGAGCAGGTCCCGCGCCCGCCGCGAGTCGACGCCCGGCCGCGGGACCAGCCGCCAGCCGGCGGGCTGCAGGTCGACGAAGAGGTCGCTCAGCAGGGCGGCACCGCGGCCGAGCAGGTCGGCTCCCGGTCCCCGGGCCGGCAGCTCTGCCAGGTGCGGCAGATCCGGCAGCTCATCGAGGACCAGCCGGGCCGCCTCGCGCGGGTCGGTACCGGGCAGCGACCCGAGCCCGGTGGCTGCCCCGGGTGACCAGGGTGGGGGGCTGCTGCTCATGACGGCGAGCCTAGTTACCGGTGCCCGGCCCGAGCGGTGGTGCCGCGGCCCGAGCGGTGGTGCCGGTCCGGGCGGTGGTGCCGCGACCCGGGCGGTGGTGCTGATCCAGCCGGCCAGCACCGGAGGAAACGGCACCGGCTCGGCGGGACCGCGGTTATCCCCAGCAGCGGCCCACGACGGCCGCCCTGCACATGGTCCGCAGCCGATCCGCACGGCGGCGGCGGCGCCGCTCATCCTGACGCCGTGCGGACGGAGCACGTGCTCTCTGAACTGCTGCTTCGGCAGGCTGGGGTGCTGACCGTTGCCCAGGCGGTCGGCCAGCTGGCCCGGCACGCGGTCCACTGGCGGTTGCGCACGGGTCGCTGGCAGCGCCGCCATCCGCGGGTCCTGGTGGCCCAGTCGGGGCCACTGACCACGGAGCAGGAGCGGTGGGCAGCGGTGCTCCACTGCGGCAAGGAGGCGGTGCTGGCTCGCGAGACCGCGGCCGCGCTGTGCGGGCTGCAGGGCTACGACGACCAGCGCATCCACGTCCTGGTCGCCGCGCATCGGCATCCGGTGCCCGCGCGAGGGGTTCTGGTCCGGCGCTCGGCGCAGCTGCCAAGTGCCGACCTGGCGCTGGGCCGGCTCCCACCACGGACCACGATCGAGCGCTCCGTGCTCGACGCGGCCGCCGCCGCGAGACAGCCCGACCGAGCGGCCGCGATCTTGCTCGCGTCGGTGCAGCAGGGGCTGACGCGGCCGGACCGGCTCCAGGCGGTCCTGGACCGCCTACCCATCCAGCGTCGCCGGGCGTTGCTTCAGGACGTGCTGCTCGACGCCGCCGGAGGTGCCCACTCGCTGCCCGAGCGGCAGCTCGCCGCCCTGATCCGCCGACACCGCCTCCCGACGCCGTCACTGCAGGCGGTGCGCCTGGACAGCGACGGGAGGCGACGCTACGTCGACGCCGAATGGGACCGGTACACCACCAGAGTCGAGATCGACGGCGGCACTCACCGGGAGGTCCGGCGATGGTGGAACGACCTCGACCGCCAGAACGACCTGCAAGTTCGCCGACCGCGCCATCCTGCTCAGGTTTCCTGCGTACGCCGTACGGCATCGCAGCGATGAGGTGACAGCCGTGCTGGAAAGGGCGTTGCGGGCCGGCGGATGGAGGCGCTGACAGCGGACGAGGAGCGCAACAGGGGCGTTCGTCGCCTCCGTGCCGTTTCGGCCGGCCCGCACCGGACGGAGCGGCACCAGCAAACGGGCGGTCGACGAGCGGTCGGTGGGCGACGGACGGTGCGCGACGGACGGGGTGCGTGCTCGGGTGCGGGCCGGTCACGAAGTCGCATCGATGGTGGCCGAGCCGATCACCCGGTCGCCGTCGTAGAGCACCACGGCCTGGCCGCGAGCCACGCCGCGCACCGGCTCGTGCAGCCGCACGTAGACCCGGTCGCCGGCCGGCTCGGCGGTTGCCGGCACGGCGGCGCCGTGCGCGCGCAGCTGTGCGCAGCAGCAGAACGAGCGCCCGGCCGGCCGCCGGCCCCAGCGGGCATCCGCGCCGAGCACCTCCCGTACGTCGAGCGCGTCGGCCGGTCCGACGACCACGGTGCCCGACGCGGGGAGCACGTCGAGCACGTACCGGGGCCGGCCGTCGGGGGCCGGCCGGCCGAGCCGGAGCCCCCGTCGCTGCCCGACCGTGAAGGCGTAGGCACCGTCATGGCCGCCGAGCACCTCCCCGCCGGCGTCCACGATGGGACCCGGCGCCGAGCCCAGGCGGCGGGACAGGAAGCCGGCGGTGTCGCCGTCGGCGATGAAGCAGACGTCCGAGCTGTCCGGCTTGTCCGCCACCGCGAGCCCCCGGCGGGCCGCCTCCGCGCGCACCTGCACCTTCGTCGAGTCGCCGAGCGGGAAGCGGGCCCGGGCCAGCTGCCCGGGAGTCAGCACGCCGAGCACGTAGGACTGGTCCTTGTCCGGGTCGACGCTGCGCCAGAGCTCGCCGGCCACGAGCCGGGCATGGTGGCCGGTGACGACCGCGTCGAAGCCCAGCGCGACCGCCTTGTCCAGCACAGCGGCGAACTTGATCTGCTCGTTGCAGCGCAGGCACGGGTTAGGCGTGCGACCTGCGGCGTACTCGGCCACGAAGTCCTCGATGACCTCGGCACGGAACCGCTCGGCCAGGTCCCAGACGTAGAACGGGATGCCGATGACGTCGGCTGCCCGGCGGGCGTCGCGCGCGTCCTCCAGCGTGCAGCAGCCACGCGCGCCGGTCCGGTGCGACTGGGGCGCCGCCGAGAGGGCCAGGTGTACGCCGGTGACGTCGTGCCCGTCGTCGACCGCACGGGCGGCGGCAACGGCGGAGTCCACCCCGCCGGACATGGCGGCCAGGACGCGCACGCGGATCAGGTCCGCCGGCTGGCCGCGCCAGGCCCGGCGCGGCGGGCCCGCTCGACCACCGGGCCGATCGCCCCCACCACCGCCTCGACGTCGGCCGCCGTCGAGCTGTGCCCGAAGGAGAACCGCAGCGACCCGCGGGCCCGCTCCTCGTCGGCGCCCATCGCCAGCAGCACGTGGCTCGGTCGGGCCACCCCCGCCGAGCAGGCCGAACCGGTCGAGCACTCGATGCCCCGCGCGTCGAGCAGCAGCAGCAGCGAGTCCCCTTCGCAGCCGGGGAACGAGAAGTGCGCGTTGCCGGGCAGGCGCCGGTCGGGCATCAGCACGGGATCGCCGTTCAGTACGGCGTCCGGCACAGCGGCAACGACACGGCAGATCAGGTCGTTGCGCAGCCCGGCGAGCTGTTCCGCCCGCTCCGGCTGCCGCTTGACCGCGATCTCCGCCGCGGCAGCCAGTCCGGCGATCGCCGGCGTGCCGAGCGTGCCGGAGCGGACGTCGCGCTCCTGCCCACCCCCGTGCAGCAGAGGCACGCAGTCGACCCCGCGACCGAGGAGCAGGGCGCCGGCCCCCAGGGGTCCCCCGAACTTGTGGCCGGTGACCGTCAAGGCGTCCAGGCCGCTCGCCGCGAAGTCCACCGGGAGCGCGCCGACGGCCTGCACACCGTCGCTGTGCACCGGTACGCCGTACTCGTGCGCGATCTCCACCAGCTCGGTGATCGGCTGCACCGTGCCGACCTCGTTGTTGGCCCACATGACGCTGACCAGCGCAACATCACCGGCACGCTCGTCGAGCGCTGCGCGCAACGGCTCTGCCAGAACCCGCCCGTGCTGGTCGACCGGCAGCCAGGCGACCTCGGCGCCCTCGTGCTCGACCAGCCAGAGAACGGTGTCGAGTACGGCGTGGTGCTCGACCGCACTGGCGAGGATCAGCCGTCGGCGCGGGCCGGCGGCGCGGCGGGCCCAGTAGAGGCCCTTCACCGCGATGTTGTCCGACTCGGTGCCGCCCCCGGTGAAGATCACCTCGCCCGGTCGGGCACCTAGCGCCGACGCTACGGTCTCCCGGCACTCCTCGACCACCCGGCGCGCGCGCCGGCCGGTCGCGTGCAGCGACGAGGCGTTGCCCACCTGCCCGAGCTCGGCCACCATCGCGTCGATGGCCTCCGGCAGCATCGGCGTCGTCGCGGCGTGATCGAGGTAGACCATCGGCTCCGAGGGTAACCGCTGCGGCGAACGGGCCGCGGCTCAGCCCTTGCGCTTCTCGATCTCCTCGATCAGCTGCGGCACGACCTTGTGCAGGTCGCCGACGACACCGAAGTCGACCAGCTCGAAGATCGGCGCCTCCCGGTCCTTGTTCACCGCGACGATGGTCTTGGAGGTCTGCATGCCGGCGCGGTGCTGGATCGCGCCGGAGATCCCGGTCGCGACGTAGAGCGACGGCGACACGGTCCTGCCGGTCTGACCCACCTGCGCCTGGTGCGGGTACCAGCCGGCGTCCGTGGCCGCCCGGGACGCCCCCACGGCGGCGCCCAGCAGGTCCGCGAGCGCCTCGACCAGCGCGAAGTTCTCCGCGCCACCGACCCCCCGGCCGCCGGCTACGACGATCGCCGCCTCGCTCAGCTCCGGCCGGCCGGTCCGCTTCTCCACCACCCGGTCGGTGACCCGGGCGCCTTTGGCGGCCGCGGAGAGCGATACGGTGAGCTGCTCCTCCCGCGGCGTGGTGGGTGCCGGCTCGGCCGGGACCGAGTTCGGCCGCAGGGTGAAGATCGGCGTACCCGTGGTGACCTCGGCCGATACGACGGTGTCGCCACCGAAGATCGGCTGCTCCGCGACCAGCCGGCCGGAGCCGTCGGCCCGCACGTCGACCGCGTCGGTCACCAGCCCCGACCCGGTGCGGACGGCCAGCCGGCCGGCGACCTCCTTGCCCTCCGGAGTCGAAGCGATCAGTACGGCAGCCGGCGACCGGTCGGTCACCAGCGAGGCCAGCACCTCCGCCTTCGGAGCGACGAGATAGGCGTCGAGCTCCGGGTCGGCGGCGACGTAGACCTGCGCCGCGCCGTACTGCGCCAGCCCCTCACGAGCCGCGTCGTAACCGCTACCGATGAAGACCGCGCTCGGCTCGCCGATCTCGCGTGCCTTGGTGAGCAGCTCGTAGGTCACCTTCTTCGGGATGCCCTCGGCGTGCTCCACCAGGACCAGAACCTCTGCCATGTCGCCTCTTCTAGATGAACTTCTGCGTCGCGAGGAAGACCGCCAGCTGCGACCCTCCGGTCCCGTCGTCGTCGACGATCGTCCCCCCGGCCCGCGGTGGGCGGGTGGCGAAGTCGGCCACCTTGCTGGTCGAGGCGGCCAGGCCCACCTCCGCCGGCTCGATCCCGGCGTCGCCGAGAGTCAGCGTGGTCAGCGGCTTCTTCTTCGCCGCCATGATGCCCTTGAACGACGGGTAGCGCGGCTCGTTGATCTTCTCGACCACGCTGACCACCGCGGGCAGCGAGGCCTCGACGACGTCGTACCCGGCGTCGGTCTGCCGCTCGATCCGGACCGACGAGCCGTCCACCTCCACCTTGCGGGCGAGCGTGAGCTGCGGGAGCCCCAGCCGCTCCGCCAGCATCGGCGCGAGCACGGACATCCGGGCGTCGGTCGACTCCGACCCCAGCACCACCAGGTCGAAGGTCAGCGTCCCGAGGGCCCGAGCGAGGGCGTACGACGTCTGCACCGCGTCGGAGCCGTGCAGGGCCGGGTCGGTGAGGTGCACGGCCTTGTCGGCGCCCATCGACAGAGCCTTGCGGATCGTCTCCACCGCCGACTCCGGCCCCATGGTGAGCACGGTCACCTCACCGCCGTGCGCCTCCGTCAGCCGCAGCGCCTCCTCGACGGCGTACTCGTCCAGCTCGTTCATCACCGAGTCGGAGGTGCGGTCAAGGGTCCGGTCGTCCGGGTCGAGCCGCTTCTCGGCCCAGGTGTCCGGGACCTGCTTCACGCAGACGACGACGTCCATGGAAAGGGCGACCTCGGTCGAGGAAGGGGGGCGGCGGGATTCCCCGCACTGTACCAATCCCGAAGCGACCCGGCCCGACGGGCGGGGAGCGTACGGCGAAGGGCCCGGACCGGCGGTTCGCCGAGCCCGGGCCCTTCCGTCGTTCAGATGGGACTTGCGGGTACTACGCGACGCTCAGCGACACCAGGTCGAAGTCGCCGTAGAACGCGTGCAGGTAGGCGCCCTTCACCTTGTCGCCGTGGAGATAGACGATGCGGCCGTAGAGCAGCGGCACCCACGGGGCGTCCTTCATGATCCTCTCGTCGAGGTCACCCCAGGCCTTGTCGGCCTCCTTCTTGTCGGTCAGGGCGGAGATGCGGTCCATCTCCTTGTTGACCTCGTCGTTGTTGTACTGCGCGAGGGCGTTGTTGCCCTGCGGCTGGATCTGCCGACCGTCCAGCAGCGGCGGGATCACCGTGCTGGCCGACGGCCAGTCCGGGCCCCACGCGGCGAAGCCCATCTCCGGCGACTTCGCGGCGTCACCGACCGTGTTGTAGTACACGGCCGCGTCGAGCTGCAGGATGTCGACCTTCACGCCGCCGCGGGCCAGGCCCTCCTGGACCGCGGTGGCCTGGGTGACGCCCTTGCCCTTGTTGGTCGTCGCCAGCGTCACCTTGAACCCGTTCGGGTAGCCCGCCTCGGTCAGCAGCTGCTTGGCCTTGGCGACGTCACCCTCCGGTGGTGCCGGATAGAGATCGAACTTCTTGTAACCCGGCGTGGTGTCGTTGATGATCGTGGTGGCGATCGCGCCGCCCGCGATCGGACCACCGCGCGCCGTCTGGTAGGTCTTCTTGTTCACCAGGTAGTTCATCGCCTGACGGACCTTGACGTTGTCCATCGGCTTCTTCTTGGTGTTGAGCCAGAGGTAGCGCTCGAACGGGAACGGTCCCTGCGCGCTCCGCGCCTTGACCGCCGGGTTGAGCTGCACCTTCGCCAGGTTCGCCGGGTCCACCGACACGTCGAGCTGGATGGCGCTGGCGTCGGCGCCGGCGGAACCGATCAGCCGCTGGTCGATGACCGCCGGGTCGAGCCCCTCGACCACCTTGACCATGTCGGGGTAGGCGGGCCGGACGGAGTCCGTCTTGGCGTCCCACTGGTCGTTGCGGACCAGCGTCATCTCCTTGCCCCGGGCGTAGGACTTGATCTTGTAGGGCCCGGAGGCGAACGGACGGTTGTCGTAGTTGACGTTGGTGTCCTTCGCCTTGGGCACGGGCGCGAACAGCGGGAAGGCGGCCAGGAACGGGAAGTCACCGACCGCGCGGTTGAGCTTGAAGATGATGGTCTTGTCGTCGGGCGTCTCGATCGCCTTGCAGCCGGCCGGATCCTTGTACGGACCCTTGTAGCCGGGGCAGTCCAGCCAGAGCCGCTGGTAAGCCGGGCCCTCCGGCAGCTGGTCGGAGAACGTCCGCTCCACGCCGTACTTGATGTCCTTCGACGTGATCGGCGAGCCGTCCTCGTACTTGATGCCGTCCTTGAGCGTGTACTTCCACGTCCTGGCACCGTCGCTCGGCTCGCCGATGGTGGTGGCGAGGTCGGGGACGACGTCGTTGCCCGCGCTGCCCTCGACCGCCTTGTACGTCGTGAGCTGACGCAGAATGAAGCGGTTGAAGTCCAGCGCGATGCCGGTATAGGTGCGGGCCGGGTCGATGTGCTCGAAGTCGGCGGACAACAGCAGGGTCAGCGTGCCGCCCTTCTTGCCCTCGGTCTTGGCCTTGCCCCCGGAGTCGTTGGGGGTCGTGGTCTTGTCGTTGCCGCCACACGCACCGACGGCGAGCGCGAGCGTCATACCGACGGCCGCGGCCTTACCTGCTTTACCGATCAATGGACACCTCTCCGTCCGACCACCCGACCCTCGGGCGGCCTCGGGGCCTGACGGTCGAGGACGACCGCAGGCGCTGGCTGCGTTGCACCGTACGGCGCACGCATGCGCTGGTCGGCACGCTAGGCAGGCTGGGCAGGCGGCGCCAGGTGTCCGCACACGGTGAGGCGATATCGTGACCTTTCGGTGACCTCGGCAGGCCCCCGGTCGCCTTATCTGCCGATAAAGCGCGCTTTCCCGGGTCCGCTGGCCAGAAAGCTGTCCATCCCGATCCGACGGTCCTCGGTGGCGAACAGCCCCGCGAACGCAGCCCGCTCCAGGCGCAGCCCACTGTCAAGGTCGACCTCGAGCCCGTCGTCGATCGCCGCCTTGGCCGCCCGCAGGGCGTAGGCGGGTCCGGAGGCGAACGTGCCCGCGAGCTCCAGCGCCGCGGCGTAGACCTCCGCCGCCGGCAGCACCCGGTCGACCAGGCCGATGCGCAGGGCCTCCTCGGCACCGACGAACCGGCCGGTGAAGCAGAGCTCCTTGGCCCGCGCCGGGCCGATGAGCCGGGGCAGCCGCTGGGTGCCGCCGGCTCCGGGAATGATCCCGAGCAGGATCTCTGGCTGGCCGAGCTTGGCGTCCTCGGCGCAGAACCGCAGGTCGGCGGTGAGCGCGAGCTCGCAGCCGCCGCCCAGTGCATAACCGGTCACCGCCGCGATCACCGGCTTGGGGATGCGGGCCACCGCCGTGAACGCCGACTGCAGGCCGCCGGAGCGGTCGACCATGTCGGTGTAGGACATGGTGGCCATCTCCTTGACGTCCGCGCCGGCCGCGAAGACCTGCTCGCCGCCGTAGACGACCACCGCCCGGATGTCGCGACGGTCGGTGGCCTCCCCGGCGGCGGCTCGCAGCTCCTCCTGCATCGCCACGTTCAGCGCGTTCATCGGCGGCCGGTCCAGCCGGATCGTGCCGACGCCGTCCTCGACCTCGAGCCGCACGAACTCGGCCACTCGACGCTCCTCCCTGCTCTGGTGGACGGAGCGCAGCGTAACGGCGCCGGTCAGGCTTCCCAGCGTCTCTGCCGCCTAGGCCGACACCATCTAGGCCGACACCATCAGCCCGAGCGCCGCCGGGTGAGGCGACAGGGAGCTCGTCGGTACGACGCGGACGGTGTAGCCGAAGGAGCCCTTGCGCTCGAGCGGCACGCTGCCTTCGTACCGCAGCATGCCGTCGTCGCCGGCGCCGGCCGGCTGCAGCGAGACGACCGTCGGGGCCGTCAGGTTGTCCGCCTCGTCCACCGACCCGTACGCCGCCTGCACCTCGACATCGGCCGGGTCCAGCCGGCCGAGCGCTACGACGGCGCGCAGCGTCAGCGTGGTGCCGAGCTGCGGCGTGTCCCCGCCCCCGACCACCTCGACGTGCTCGACCCGGACACCGGACCAGTCGGCCCGCACCCGCGCCGACCAGGCGGCGAAGTCGCGGGCCGCCGCCCACTTGTCCTCGCCCATCCGGGCGGAGGACTCCGTCGCCGGCAGGTAGAGCGCCTCGACGTAGTCGCGCACCATCCGGCTGGCCAGCACCTTCGGGCCGAGCGACTCCAGGGTGTGCCGGACCATCTCGATCCAGCGCCGGGGCAGTCCACCGCCGGCGCGCTCGTAGAACCGGGCCCGCAGGCTCTTCTCGATGAGGTCGTAGAGCGCGGCCGCCTCGAGGTCGTCGCGCCGGTCGGCGGAGACGGTTCCGTCGGCGGTCGGGATGGCCCAGCCGTTGTGGCCGTCGTACATCTCGTCCCACCAGCCGTCCCGGATGGACAGGTTGAGGCCGCCGTTGAGCGCCGACTTCATCCCGCTCGTACCGCAGGCCTCGAGCGGGCGGAGCGGGTTGTTCAGCCAGACGTCGCAGCCGGCGTAGAGGAAGCGCGCCATCGCGATGTCGTAGTCGGGCAAGAAGGCGATCCGGTGCCGGACCTCGGGCTCGTCGCTGAACCGCACGACCTGCTGGATCAGCGCCTTGCCCCCCTCGTCGGCCGGGTGCGCCTTGCCGGCGATCACCAGCTGCACCGGCCGGTCGGGGTCGAGGAGCAGCGCTCGAAGCCGGTCCGGGTCGCGCAGCATCAGCGTGAGCCGCTTGTACGACGGCACCCGGCGAGCGAAGCCGATCGTGAGCACCTCGGGGTCGAAGGCGCGCGCCACCCACCCCAGCTCGGCCTCGCTCTCGCCCCGCTGCAAGGACGACTCCTTGAGCCGGCGGCGTACCTCGTCGACCAGCCGGCCGCGCAGCAGCCGCCGCGTCGCCCAGAGCAGCTGGTCGGAGACGTCGTGCACCCCTTCGAGTGCGGCCGCCTCGTTGTCCTGTGCCGAACTGATGTCGACCCGGGCCAGCTCGAGCACCTCCCGAGCCACCCAGGTCGGCGCGTGGACGCCGTTGGTGATCGAGGAGATGGGCACCTCGGCCGAGTCGAAGCCCGGCCACAGCCCGGCGAACATCTCCCGGCTGACCTGACCGTGCAGCCGGCTCACGCCGTTGGCGCGCTGGGCCAGCCGCAGTCCCATGACCGCCATGTTGAAGACGGTGGGGTCGCCGCCGGCCGGCTCCTGGCCAAGAGCGAGCACCTTCTCGACCGGTACGCCGGCGCAGCCGTTGTCGCCGCCGAAGTGCCTCTCGATCATCTCGCGCGGGAAGCGGTCGATGCCGGCCGGCACCGGTGTGTGGGTGGTGAAGACGGTGCCCGCCCGCACGGCCTCCAGCGCCTCCTCGAAGGAGAGCCCGGCCTCGGTCAGCTCCCGGATCCGCTCGACACCCTGGAAGCCGGCGTGGCCCTCGTTGGTGTGGAAGATCTCCGGCTCCGGCGTACCGGTGAGCTGCGCATAGGCGCGCAGGGCGCGCACGCCGCCGATGCCGAGCAGCATCTCCTGCAGCAACCGGTGGTCGCTGGTGCCGCCGTAGAGCCGGTCGGTGACCTCCCGCTCGGGCGGTGCGTTGTCCTCGACGTCGGAGTCGAGAAGCAGCAGCGGCACCCTGCCCACCTGGGCCTTCCAGATCTGTGCCCGCAGCGTGCGCCCGCCGGGCAGGCCCACCTCGACCTTGACCGGCGCCCCCTCGCTGCCGTTGTCGGTCCCGTGCCGCAGCAGCGCCAGCGGCAGCCCCTGCGGGTCCAGCGGGGGGTAGTGCTCCTGCTGCCAGCCGTCGGCCGACAGCGACTGCTGGAAGTAGCCGCTCCGGTAGAGCAACCCGACCCCGAGAATCGGTACGCCGAGGTCGCTGGCCGCCTTGAGGTGATCGCCGGCCAGGATGCCGAGCCCGCCGGAGTACTGCGGCAGCACCTCGGTGATGCCGAACTCGGGTGAGAAGTAGGCGATGGCGCGCGGCGCCGACTCGAGCGACTGGTACCAGCGGTCGCCGGCGAGGTAGTCGGCGAGGTCGTCGGCCGCGTCCGAGAGCCGGCGCAGGAACCGGCGGTCTCTGGCCAGTGCGTCCATCCGCTCGGTGGCCACCTCGCCGAGCAGCCGCACCGGGTCGTGACCGCAGGTCGCCCAGGTGTCCGGGTCGACGGACTCGAACAGGTCGAGCGAGTCCGGATGCCAGGACCACCGCAGGTTCATGACCAGCTCGGCCAGGGGCTCGAGCGGCGCGGGCAGGACGGCGCGGACGGTGAACCGACGGAGAGCCTTCACGCGTGGCGACCATAGGCGATGCCGGCGGTGGTGGTCGCTCGCCACACTGGAGAGCGGCTGCGGCGCCCGGCGCAGCTGCCGCGGCGCCGAGCCATGCCAGCCCACTTACATCACCTGGTCAGACTGATGTAACTTGACCCGGTGAAGCGGCTCCAAATTTTGCTCGACGAGGACCTTGACCAGGGCCTCGACCGGCTGGCCAAGGCTCAGCGGGTCTCAAAGGCCGCTCTCATCCGACGCTTCGTGCGGGCCGCTCTAGAGCCCTTGCCACCGCTCGAGGAGGACAGTCTCAGCGAGATGGTCGGCACTGACTCCTTCCGGCCCGACCCGGTGGACAACGTCGTCTACCGGTGATCTTCGTCGACACCTCGTTCTGGGTTGCCCTCCGAAACCGGCGGGACGCTCATCATGACCTGGCCGGGCGACTGCTGAGCGCCTACGCGGACAGCCTGCTCCTCACGACGAACCACGTCCGCGGCGAGACGTGGACGTTCCTGCGCCGTCGAGCCGGCCATGCGTCGGCCGTCGGGTTCCTCGACTCGCTGGCCGCTTCTCGACGTGTCCGGGTCGTGCGGGTGACCGCCGAGATGGAGGACGGCGCGCTCGGCTGGCTGCGTCAGCACGACGAGCGCGAGTACTCGTTCGTCGACGCCACCAGCTTCGCCACGATGCGCGCGCTGCGTGCCGGCTCGGCGCTGGCCTTCGACGGCGACTTCTCGGCAGCCGGCTTCACTGAGCTGCGAGCTTGAGTCGCCGCCACGCCCGTCCGAGGTAGTTTCGCGGCGATGATCGGACGCATCCCCATCCTCGACGTCAGCCCGCTCGTGTCCTGCGGCCGGTGGGCGGCTCGCGCCGTCGTCGGCGAGACGTTGCCGGTGCGGGCGACGATCTTCCGGGAAGGCCACGACGCGGTCGCGGCCAATGTCGTCCTGCGAGGGCCCCGCGGGCGCAAGGGCGGCTGGCTGCGGATGCGGCCGCTCACGCCCGGCACCGACCGCTGGGAGGTGGAGGTCACCCCCACGGCGACCGGCCGCTGGGCGTTCCTGGTCGAGGCGTGGAGCGACCCGCTGACCACCTGGCGGCACGACGCCGCGGTCAAGGTGGAGGCCGGCGTGGACGTCGAGCTGATGCTGGCAGAGGGCGCGCTGCTCTTCGATCGGGCGGCGCAGTCCCTGCCCAGGGGGGCCCGGACACGCGTCGAGAAGGCCGTCGCCGCTCTGCGCGACACCGACCGCTCGCCGCTGGACCGGCTGGCACCGGCGTACGACGCCGACCTGGTCGCCGCGATGGACGCCCACCCGCTCCGCGAGCTGGTCACCAGCTCCGACACCTACGACATCTGGGTCGACCGCGAGCGGGCGCTCTTCGGCTCCTGGTACGAGCTCTTCCCGCGCTCCGAAGGGGCCGCCCCGGACAAGAGCGGGGTGCTGCGCTCCGGGACCTTCGCCACCGCAGCCGAGCGACTGCCCGCCATCGCCGCGATGGGCTTCGACGTGGTCTACCTGCCGCCGATCTCCCCGATCGGCCGCACCGGCCGCAAGGGGCCGAACAACACGCTGGACCCCGGCCCCGACGATCCCGGCGTGCCGTGGGCGATCGGTGCCGCGGAGGGCGGCCATGACGCCGTACACCCCGACCTCGGCACGCTCGAGGACTTCGACGCCTTTGTCACGCGGGCGCGCGAGCTCGGCATGGAGGTGGCGCTCGACCTCGCCCTGCAGGCCTCGCCCGACCACCCCTGGGCACGCGAGCACCCGAACTGGTTCAAGATCCGGGCGGACGGCACGATCGCCTACGCCGAGAACCCGCCGAAGAAGTACCAGGACATCTACCCGATGTACTTCGACACCGACCCCAAGGGTCTCTACGCCGAGATCCTGCGGATCGTTCGGCACTGGATGGGGCACGGCGTACGGATCTTCCGGGTGGACAACCCGCACACCAAGCCGGTGCAGTTCTGGGAGTGGCTGCTCGCGGAGGTACGCCGGACCGACCCCGACGTGCTGTTCCTCGCGGAGGCCTTCACCAGGCCGGCGATGATGCACACGCTCGCGAAGATCGGCTTCCACCAGTCCTACACGTACTTCACCTGGCGCAACCAGAAGGCCGAGCTGGAGGAGTACCTGCGCGAGCTGTCGGGACCCGCCGCCGACTACATGCGGCCGAACTTCTTCGTCAACACCCAGGACATCCTGCACGCCTACCTGCAGTCCGGCGGGCCGCCGGCGTTCAAGATCCGGGCGGTGCTGGCGGCGACCCTGTCGCCGACCTGGGGGGTCTACTCCGGCTTCGAGCTCTTCGAGCGCACGGCGCTGCGGCCCGGCAGCGAGGAGTACCTCGACTCCGAGAAGTACCAGTACCGCCCCCGGGACTGGTCGCGGCCGCAGCAGACGCTCGCGCCGTACATCGCCCACCTCAACCGGCTCCGCCGCGAGCACAAAAGCCTGCAGCGGCTGCGCAACCTCCGGTTCCATCGTGCCGACAACCCGCACGTGATGGCCTACTCCAAGCGGGAGGGCGACGACACGGTGCTCGTGGTCGTCAACCTCGACCCGCACACCGTCCGCGAGGCGACCGTGCACCTCGACCTGCCGGCGCTCGGGCGGGATTGGGGCGAGCACTTCGCCGTCCGCGACGAGGTGACCGGCACCACCTACGAGTGGTCGCAGTCCAACTACGTGCGGCTGGACCCTGTCGCCGAGCCGGCGCACGTTTTCACGCTGCCGCGGGAGGGCTCGTGACCGAGCCGGTCGCCAGCGGGTTCCTCGAGTCCGAGCCGCGCGACCCGCACTGGTACAAGCGCGCGGTCTTCTACGAGGTGCTGGTCCGCGGCTTCGCCGACAGCAACGGCGACGGCACCGGCGACCTGCGGGGGCTGGCGGATCGGCTCGACTACCTGTCCTGGCTCGGCATCGACTGCATCTGGCTGCTGCCGATCTACGCCAGCCCGCTGCGCGACGGCGGCTACGACATCAGCGACTTCATGTCCGTGCTGCCGGACTTCGGCGACCTCGGCGACTTCGTGCAGCTCGTCGACGCCGCGCACGCCAGGGGCATGCGGGTCATCGCCGACCTGGTCATCAACCACACCTCGGACGCGCACCCGTGGTTCCAGGCGTCGCGCTCGGACCCCACCGGCCCGTACGGCGACTTCTACGTCTGGTCCGACACCGACGACCGCTACCTCGACGCGAGGGTCATCTTCGTCGACACCGAGACGTCGAACTGGACGTGGGACCCGTCCCGCCAGCAGTACTACTGGCACCGGTTCTTCCGCCACCAGCCCGACCTCAACTACGAGAACCCGGCGGTGCAGGACGCCGTACTCGAGGTGCTCCGGTTCTGGCTCGACCTCGGCATCGACGGCTTCCGGCTCGACGCCGTCCCTTACCTGTTCGAGGCCGAGGGCACCAACTGCGAGAACCTCCCGGCTGCCCACGATTACCTCAAGCGGCTGCGCCGCGAGGTCGACGCGATGTTCCCCGACCGGGTGCTGCTGGCCGAGGCGAACCAGTGGCCGGCCGACGTCGTCGAGTACTTCGGCGACGATGACGAGTGCCACATGGCGTTCCACTTCCCGTTGATGCCGCGGATCTTCATGGCGGTACGCCGGGAGTCGCGCTACCCGATCGCGGAGATCCTCGCCAACACCCCGGAGATCCCGCCCAACTGCCAGTGGGGGATCTTCCTGCGCAACCACGACGAGCTGACCCTCGAGATGGTGACCGACGAGGAACGCGACTACATGTACGCCGAGTACGCGACCGACCCGCGGATGAAGGCCAACGTCGGCATCCGCCGCCGGCTGGCGCCGCTGCTGGAGAACTCCCGCCGCCAGATCGAGCTGTTCACCGGGCTGCTCCTCTCACTGCCGGGCTCGCCGGTCCTTTACTACGGCGACGAGATCGGCATGGGCGACAACATCTACCTCGGCGACCGCGACGGCGTACGCACCCCGATGCAGTGGTCCCCCGACCGCAACGCGGGCTTCTCCACCTGTGACCCGCACCGCCTCTACCTGCCGCTGCTCATGGACCCCGTCTACGGCTACCAGGCGGTCAACGTCGAGGCCGAGACCCGCCAGGCGTCGTCCCTGCTGCACTGGACTCGGCGGATGATCGAGGTGCGCAAGCGGCACCCGACCTTCGGCCAGGGCAGCTATCTCGAGCTGCCGGCGTCCAACCCGAGTGTGCTCGCCTTCGTCCGGGAGTTCGGAGACGACATCGTGCTGTGCGTCAACAACCTGTCCCGGTTTCACCAGCCGGTCGAGCTCGACCTGCGCCGGTTCGAGGGATGCACCCCAGTCGAGCTCTCCGGTGGCGTCCACTTCCCGCGGATCGGCGAGCTGCCCTACCTGCTCACGGTGACCGGGCACGGGTTCTTCTGGTTCCAGCTCACCTCGTTCGAGGAGTAGCGATGCCCCTCGACCTCCCCGGCGTACAGGAGGTGCTGCCCGACTGGCTCCCACGCCAGCGGTGGTACGCCGGCAAGGGGCGGCCGGTGACGGCGTACGACGTGCAGCTGCTCGCCACGGTCGTCGAGGGGCCGCCGGATCTCTACGACGTCACCGTGCGGGTCTCCTACACGGGCGGTGAGGCGGAGACCTACCACCTGCCGCTGGCGCTGAGGACCGACCGCCCGGACCGGCTCGAGCACGCCTTCATCGGCCCGGTGGCCGGCGGCTGGCTCTTCGACGGGGTCCACGACGCGGAGGTGACCGTCGAGCTGCTCCGCCTGCTCGACGCCCCGGCCGAGGTCGACGCTCTGCGCTTCCACCGGCTCTCCGAGGAACCGCTGCAGACCGACCTGGTCAGCCTCGTCCTGCCGGTCGACCAGTCCAACACGTCGCTCACCTTCGGCGACGCCTACTTCCTCAAGCTGTTCCGCCGCCTGACCGCTGGCACCAACCCGGAGCTCGAGGTCACCCGGGTGCTTGCCGACCTCGGCTCACGGCACGTCGTACCGCCGCTGGCCTGGATGGAGAGCCGGCTCGACGGGGAGCCGGTCACCCTCGGGCTGCTGCAGCCCTACCTGCGTTCGGCGAGCGACGGGTGGGCCATGGCCACCACGAGCGTGCGGGACCTCTACGGCGAGGCCGACCTGCACGCCGACGAGGTGGGCGGGGACTTCGCCGGCGAGGCGCTGCGGCTGGGGCGGGCGACCGCCAGGGTGCACGCCGACCTGGCCCGCGGCCTGCCCACGTCGACCGCGGACGCCGCGGAGCTGGTCGCGCTGGCGGGACGGATGCGGGCGCGGCTGGCCGAGGCGCTCGCCGTCGTACCAGAGCTCGAGACGTACGCCGACCCGTTGCAGGACGCTTTCGACGAGGTCGCAGGGCTGTCCGGTCCGGTGGCGCTGCAGCGGATCCACGGTGACTTCCACCTCGGCCAGGTGCTCCGGACCGACGACGGCTGGGTGCTGCTCGACTTCGAGGGCGAGCCCGCCAAGCCGCTCGCCGAGCGCCGGGCGCTCGGCAGCCCGCTGCGCGACGTGGCGGCGATGCTGCGCTCCTTCGACTATGCCGCCCGGCACCTGCTGGCCGAGCGCCCCCGCGAGGCTCACCTCGCCTACCGGGCCGCGGAGTGGTCGACCCGCAACCGGGAGGCCTTCGTCGCCGGCTACGTCGAGGCCGGCGGCATCGACCCCGCGACGTCCCCCGTGCTGTTCCGCGCCTACGAGCTCGACAAGGCCGTGTACGAGGCGGCGTACGAGGCCCGCAACCGGCCCACCTGGCTGCCCATCCCGCTGGCGTCGATCGAGACCCTGGTGGGCTAACTGCCCCATCGCCAGGCCGCCGTGACAGTGGATCTCGGCCACGGTCAGAGAAGCGCGGCTCAGGCAGCCGCCGCTCCGCCAACATCGACATCGGGATACACGACGTAGCTCCGGCCCGTCGGGCTCCTCCACGTCACCCGGCGGTCGACGTCGAGGGTGATCCGCCAGCGGGTGTGCGTCTTGAGCCGGTGGTGGTAGCGGCAGAGTGGCGCGAGGTTGCAGGCGCACGTGGGGCCGGCCGGCCATGGGATGACGTGGTCCCAGTCGCACAGGTGCGCCGGCATGGCACAGCCCGGGAACACGCACCGGGGATGCCGCCCGGCGAGGTAGCGGGCGAGCCGGTCGGGGACGGCATAGCCGAGACGGTGGTCGCACGGCCAGATCTCAGCGGGGTCAACCGGGATGACGATCGTATGCGCGGCCTCCATCAGCTCGACTGCAAGGCTGTCCGGAATAGGCCCGTCGCCAGCCAGCTCGACCGGGCGGTGGCCGGTGCGGGCCCCGCCGCCGGCCTCCGCCCCGCCGCCGTCCTCACCACGCAGCCGGGCGAGGGTGGCTACTTCGGCGAGCAGCACGATCCCAGGCGGACCGAACCGGGTCCGCGGCAGCGCGGGATCGTCGAGCACGGTGTTGGCCATTGACGTCAGGGCGTCGAACCGGCGCTGCTCGAGCGTGGCACCGTCGGTATCCAGGGTGCGGGCCACCGCGTCGACCGCGGCCGCGATCCGGAACACGTCGTGCGTCGTCCCCTCTGCGGCAAACCGGCTCCGGCCGTCACCGTCGTGCTCGACCCAGGTCCGCCGTCCCTCAGTCGTCGCCGCCTGCCGCTCGACCGCGCCAGCCGGCGCAGCGACGGCGCACGCCCGCCGCAGCGACCGGCGCAGCGCGCTGTAGACCTGCTGGGGCGCACGCTCGATCACCCGGCGCTCGACCGCGGCGGCTGCTGCGTCGTCGAGGTGTGCCGTCTCGGCACAGATCAAGCGGACTCGCGGCAGGTCGAGGTCACCGGCTGCGAAGGCGGCGGCGGTGGCCGGCAGTCGGCGCAGCTCCTCGGCGGTGCCCATCAACCGCTCGGCGGCCCAGCGCGACAGCGTCAGCGCAGCTGCGATCTCCGCCTCGGCGAACTCGCTGATGCCCGGCCAGCGGTCCCGCTCGCCGCCGAAGAAGTCGGGCTCGGCCGGCGCGGGCCGACGGGCGCCGAACTCCGCCGCGCAGGAGAGCTGCAGCGCGGTGAGCTGGTTGATCGCCCGCTGAAGAGCCACCATCCCGGTCAGCAGGTCGTCGTCCGCCCGTTCGTCGAGCGGCGTCGCGCTGAGCTGCAACTCGAACATGTGTTCTATCCTACCGGCTATCCAGCGACACTCCGGAGGGTTGTCCACACGTCCAGAGAGGCCTCAAGCGAGGCGTCGCCCACCCCTGATCTACTCAGCCAGCCCTACGTCGAAGGGTCCGTCGAAGACGGTGACGAACAGGCAGGGGTCGTCGCCGAACGGCGCGTGGTGCATCGTTTCACCTGCGGGAAAGTGGCAGTACCCACCCGCGCCCAGCACGTGGCTATTGGCCAGCAACCGGCCTTCCAGCACGACGATGGTGTGCGCCGCCGTGTGTCGATGCGACCTGGCCCGCAGGCCCGCCGGGTACCGGACGAGGTAGTGCTCGGCACCCGACTCCGGGTCCTGGTAGAGCAGCCGCAACCCGACCGAACGGTCATAGATCTCAGGTTGGGAGGCCTCCAGCGCCAACGACGAGAGCCCCTCGATGATGACGGCTGACCCGGACGCCATGTCCCAGCGTTTCACGGCGACCGCGAAGGGGGGTCTCCATCGGCCGGGCTACGGTGGGTCGGGTGGGCAAGGGCAAGGACGGTCAGCGCTCCGCCGCCGGCGACGCCACCGAGCGACCACCGGGCCAGCTGCGCCCGATCCCGGCGGAGGACCTCGACCGCCTGCTCGGCGGCCGCCACGCCGACCCGCACGCGATCCTCGGCGCCCACCCGTACGAGGGCGCCGTCACGGTGCGGGCCCTGCGGCCGGAGGCCGAGCAGGTCACGATCGTAACCGCCGCCGGCCGGTTTCCGCTGGCCCACGAACGCGGCGGCGTCTTCGCCGGCGTACTGCCGCTCGAACAGGTCCCCGACTACCGGCTCGACGTCGTGTACGGCGGCCGCACCGTGCCTGCCGACGACCCTTACCGGTTCCTGCCGACGCTTGGTGAGGTCGACCTCCACCTGGTCGCCGAGGGCCGGCACGAGCGGCTGTGGCAGGTTCTCGGCGCGCACGTCCGGACCTACGACACCGAGATCGGCCCGGTGACGGGCGTCTCCTTCGCGGTCTGGGCGCCGAATGCCCGCGGCGTGCGCGTGGCCGGCGACTTCAACGGCTGGAGCGGCTCGGCGCACCCGATGCGGTCACTCGGCGCGAGCGGCGTATGGGAGCTGTTCGTGCCGGCCATCGCCGACGGCGTCCGCTACAAGTACGAGGTCCTCGGGGCCGACCGGCGCTGGCGGCTCAAGGCCGACCCGATGGCCTTCGCCACCGAAAGACCGCCGGCGACCGCCTCGGTGGTCTTCAGCTCGGCGTACGAGTGGACCGACGCGGCCTGGCTCCAGCGCCGCTCAACGATCGACGCGGCGACAGCACCCATGAGCATCTACGAGGTCCACCTCGGCTCGTGGCGGCGCGGGCTGGACTACCGGGCGCTGGCCGAGGAGCTCTCGGCGTACGTCCTCGAGCTCGGCTTCACCCACGTGGAGCTGCTGCCGGTCGCCGAGCACCCGTACGGCGGCTCGTGGGGATATCAGGTGTCGGCGTACTACGCGCCGACCGCCCGTTTCGGCACCCCGGACGACTTCCGCTACTTCGTCGACCACCTGCACGACCGCGGGATCGGCGTGATCGTCGACTGGGTGCCGGCGCACTTCCCGAAGGACGCGTGGGCGCTGGGACGCTTCGACGGGACGCCGCTGTACGAGCATGCCGACCCACGACGCGGCGAGCAGCCGGACTGGGGCACCTACGTCTTCGACTTCGGCCGCGCCGAGGTCCGCAACTTCCTGGTCGCGAACGCGCGGTTCTGGCTGGAGGAGCTCCACCTCGACGGGCTGCGGGTCGACGCCGTCGCCTCGATGCTCTACCTGGACTACTCCCGCAAGACCGGCGAGTGGCTGCCGAACGCCTACGGCGGGCGGGAGAATCTGGAGGCCGTCGCGTTCCTGCAGGAGATGACCGCCACGGTGGCCAAGCGGGTGCCGGGAGCCCTCACCATTGCGGAGGAGTCGACCGCGTGGCCGGGCGTGACCCGGCCGACCCACCTCGGCGGGCTCGGCTTCGACCTCAAGTGGAACTTGGGCTGGATGCACGACACGCTCCGCTATCTGGCCCGGCCGCCGGTCTACCGCAGCTACCACCACTCCGAGCTGACCTTCTCGCTCGTGTACGCCTACTCGGAGCGGTTCCTGCTGCCGATCAGCCACGACGAGGTCGTGCACGGCAAGGGCTCCCTGCTGCGCAAGATGCCCGGCGACCGGTGGCAGCAGCTGGCAAACCTGCGTGCCCTGCTCGCCTACATGTGGGCGCACCCCGGCAAGCCGCTGCTCTTCATGGGCTGCGAGCTCGCCCAGGAGGCGGAGTGGGCGGAGAGCCGCTCGCTGGACTGGGCCCTGCTGGACCGGCCGGACCACCGGGGGGTGCGCGACCTGGTCCGCGACCTCAATGCGGCGTACGCCGAGCGTCCCGCGCTGTGGAGCCGGGACGCCGACCCGGCGGGGTTCTCCTGGATCGACGCCAACGACGCGACCAGCAACGTCTACTCGTTCCTGCGCTGGGGCGCGGACGGGTCGGTGTTGGCCTGCATCGCCAACTTCGCCGGCGTACCGCACGAGGGCTACCGGCTCGGCCTGCCACATCCGGGCGCCTGGTCGGAGGTGGTCAACACCGACTCGACAGCGTACGCCGGCAGCGGCGTCGGCAACCTGGGCGCGGTCGAGGCACTCGCGCACCCCTGGCACGGGCTGCCGGCGAGCGTCACCGTGCGACTGCCGCCACTGGGTACGCTCTGGCTCGCCCCAGCTGCCGGCGAAGCCGCGAGGCCGGCCGCCGTCCGCTGAGGTCACTGGTCGGGGTGATCACGACCCGGGGCAGCGCATCCGCCGGGAACTGGTGGGTCCAGTTGCTGCAGGCATGCGACCTCTCACCAGCCGCGACGGTGCAGGTGCCGGTGATGTCGCTCGTCGTCGGTCCGCTGTTGGAGCCTGCGTCGATCAAGTGGCCGTTCACGTAGGCGTCACCATTTGCCAGCAGCGCCGCCGTACCGTCACCCGAGACGCCGGTGACCGCCAGCACGCCGGCGCCGTTCGTGGCGCTGCCGAGAACCCCGACGCCACCCGGCGCATCGGAGTCGCCCCGTACGCCGGCGCCCTCCGGCGACGAGTCCACGCCGTGGACGCCGTGGTGCGAACCGGTGGTGAGGTAGGACCGCGCGTACAGGGCTTGGGAACCCGGGCCTAATGCCGTGTTCTGGGCGTAGATCGCCGCCTTGTTGCCGCTGCCACCGGCCTGGGCCTGGGCCGCCGGGCCCGCCGCCGTGGTGTTGACCGCCCGCAGGGCCGGCGTCGCGGAACCGCTGCTGAACACACCGGTGGCGGCCATCGCCGCGGCGGGTGTGAGAACGGCCCCGGCCACAAAGGCAAGGACCGGGGCGCGGAGCCGTCGCAGGGACATGGAAGCCTCCCGAGAACCTCGGGCGGCACGGGTTGCCGCCCGGCGCAGCGAACTGTCCCAGGAGTCGGCTCGGATTTCCATGGCCCTTGCCCCGCCGTCAACCCCGGGTGCCTACGGACGCCCGGGGCTGACGACCGGGGCGACTACTTCTGCGCTGTCGGCGCCCGCTTGACGATCGTGCTGAGCGGGCTGCTGCCGTCGGACGGCAGCGTGCCGACGACGACGTAGCTGAACGTGGTCTCCGCGGTGACGGCCTGCCCGGTGTTGATGGTGAAGCCGCCCACGCCGACGGCGCTGACCCAGTAGGGGCTGCCCGGGTTGCTGGTCGGTGTCACGACCACCCGCGGCGTGATCCCCGCCGGGAAGGGCGTGGTGAACCGGCAGGTTGTCGCGCTCCCCTCCGTGACGCTGAGCGTGCAGGCGCCGGCGATGTCCTGGTCTACCCCGATCAGGTGAGCCGCCGCCCCGAGCTCGCCGTCGGACACGACGCCGTACGCACCGGCTCCGACCACCCCGGCGCCGTACGCGCCGACACCCAGAACACCGGTTCCGCCGCGGGCGTTGGAGTCGCCGCGCGCGCCGGCGCCGAGCTCCGAGGAGTCGAGACCGCGGATGCCATAGTGCTCGCCGGTGAGCACGTAGGAGCGCGAGTAGAACGCGTTGGAGCCGTCACCGGTGGCCGTGTTCCGCGAGTAGATCGCGGCCTTGTTGCCGGAGCCGCTGGCCTCCGCCTGGACGGCCGGACCGGCCCCGGTGGTGTTGAGCGCGCGCACGGCCGGGGTGGTCGTGCTGCTGGTGAAGAGGCCGGTAGCCGCCATCGCCACGGCCGGGGTGAGAGCCACCCCGGCGGCGAAGGCGAGAACCGGCACGCTGAGACGTCGTACCCGCATGTGCAGCCTCCCGAAGATCGGACGGCGTACCGATGCCGGCCGCCTGCCAGCACCATCGCAGCGGTCGGCGCGGATTTGGCGGCGGCACGCCGATGCTCATCGACGCCGGTGGCGGCCCTTAGAACAGGGCGTTGGTGAGCGATCGCCGGGCGGTGGCCAGGCTCGGGTCATCAGGCTCGAGCACCTCGAACAGAGCCAGCAGGCGGGTGCGTGCCCGGTCCCGGTCGGCGCCCGAGCTCCGTCGCACCAGGTCCAGCAGCCGGGTGAACGCCTCATCGACCCGTCCGTCGAGCAGGTCGAGGTCGGCTGCGGCGGCGACCGCGTCGACGTCGTCCGGCGAGTCGGCGAGCTGGCGGCGTACCCGTCGCTCGTCGTAGGACGACCCGCGCTTGAGCAGCTCGGCGCGGGCGAGTGAGACCTTGGCGAAGGCGTCGCCCGGGTTGCGGGCGAGCGCCTCGCGATAGCCCGCGATCGCGGTCTCGAAGTCGCCCCGCATCAGCGCCTGGTCGGCGTCGGACAACCCGGGGTCGGGCGGCGGGCCGGACGCGGCACCCGCGCCGGCGGGCATCGAGAGCACCTCGGTCAGCCAGGCGCGCACGTTCGCCTCCGGCATGGCCCCGGTGAACTCGTGGACGACGGCGCCGTCGACCACCGCCTTGACCGCGGGGATCCCCTGGACGGCGGCGGCCTGTGCCAGCCGGGGGTTCGCATCGACGTCGATCTTGCCGAGCACCCAGGCACCGGCGGCCTCCGCGGCGAGGCGCTCGAGCACCGGGCTGAGCTGGCGGCACGGCCCGCACCACGCCGCCCAGAAGTCGATCACCACCGGTACCGTCTTGGACCTCTCGATCACCTCGGCGGCGAAGTTCGCCTCGGTGACGTCGATGACCGCAGCCGGCGTACCGGTCGTGGCGGGCTGCGGCCTGGGATCCAGCGGCACCGCGCCGGAGAGCCGGATGTCGGTCGGTTTCATGACTACATCCTGCCTGACCTCAGCGGGCTGCTGGCGGGCCGTACGACGGCGTGCGGTTCTACCCTCCACGGCATGCGTGCGGTTGCCCTGTCGAGGGCGGGGCGGTGGTGGCGACAGGCGGTCACCGTCTGCGTCCTGGCGCTGCTGGGCTGGGGCTCACTGCTCGGGCAGGACGACCACTTCCCGCTCGGCCCCTTCGTGATGTTCGCCTTCACCACGCCGGCTGACGGCGTTGTGCAGTCCGCAGGGCTCGAGGCGGTGACCGAACGTGGCGAGCGCCTGTCGGTCCCCATCGAACCCGGCGCCGTCGGCCTTCGCCGGGCGGAGGTCGAGGGCCAGCTCGTCCGCGTCGTCGCCCATCCCCAGCTGCTCGCCGGGATCGCCGATGCGCACGCCCGACTGCACCCCCGGGCACCGCGTTTCGTCGAGGTCGACCTGGTCCGGCGCACCGTCCGGCTGCGCGACGGTGTCGCCACCGGCGAGGCGGAGGAGGTGCTCGCGTCGTGGCGGGCGCGCCCACGGTGATCGCCCGCTGGTGGTTCCCCCACCTCCCGGTCGGCCGGGCCGCCACGCTGCGCCTCGCGGTGTACGGGTTCGTCGTCCTCGACGTGCTCTGGTGGGACCGCTGGCTGCCGGCGCGCGCGGCCGTCCCCGGGGACTGGTACCGCCCGCTGGCGATCGGCCGAGTTCTCCACCTGCCGGTGCCGACGAGCGGCTTCGTGCACGCGGTCGAGCTCGCTCTCCTGGTCGCCGCCGTACTGGCTCTCACGGGACGCGCACCGCGCCTGGTGGGCGCGGCGGTCTTCCTGCTCTACGGCGAGTGGATGGTCCTCGCCATGTCCTACGGCAAGGTCGACCACGACCGTTTCGCGCTGCTCGTGGCGCTTGCAGTGCTGCCGACCGTGAAGCGCGCCCGGCTGTTCGACCCGCGGCCGAGCGAGGCCGCCGGCTGGGCGATCCGCTGCGTACAGGTGGCGGTCGTGGCGACGTACTTCCTCGCGGCGGTCGCCAAGATCCGGTTCGGGGGCTGGGGCTGGGTCAACGGCGAGACGCTGGTCTGGGCGGTCACCCGTCGCGGCACCTTCCTCGCCGACCCCGTGCTGCGTGCCACCTGGGTGCTGCACCTGACGCAGTGGGGCATTGTCGCGATGGAGCTGGCCTCGCCGCTGCTGCTGGTGCTGCGCGGTCGGCCGCAGGCGGCGTACCTCTGGTTGCTCGTCGCGTTTCATCTGGTGACGTTCGCGACGATCACGATCCTGTTCCTGCCGCACGTGATCTGCCTGCTCGCCTTTACGCCGCTCGAGCGGGTACGGCTCGCCGGCCGAAGGGCGCCCCGGACCCGGGGTCGGCAACGTCCACAATGGCGGCATGCCGTCGAGCCGCGCGCCGGAGCCCTCGGGCGCTGAGGCGACGGTGCAGAGCCGTGCGCGGAGCGCCCTCGTCGACCAGCTCCGCAGCACTGGGACGCTACGCAGCAGGTCGGTGGAGGCGGCGATGCGGGCGGTGCCCCGGCACCTGTTCCTGCCGGCGGCCACGGTGGCGCAGGCGTACGCCGACGAGGCGGTCGTCACCCGGACGGGACCGGATGGTCAGCCGACCAGCTCGGCCAGCCAGCCGGCGATCGTAGCGATCATGCTGGAACAGCTGGGAGTCGAGCCCGGTCACCGGGTGCTGGAGATCGGCGCCGGCACCGGCTACAACGCCGCCCTGCTCGCGCACTTTGCCGGAACGACCGGCCAGGTGACGACGATCGACGTCGATGCCGACACGGCAGCGGACGCCCGCCGGCAGCTGGATGCAGCAGGTGTCCGCCGCGTGGAGGTACTTGCGGCGGACGGCTGGCTCGGACATCCGGCGGGCGCGCCGTACGCCCGGATCGAGGTGACGGCGGGCATCTGGGACGTCTCACCCTCCTGGGTCGACCAGCTGGTCGAGGGGGGCGTGCTGGTTGCACCGCTGTGGCTGGGGCCGGGTCTCCAGGCGTCCGTCGCGTTCACCAAGAGCGGCCGCGAGCTGCGCAGCCGCAGCGTCGTGCCGTGCGGCTTCATGCGGCTGCGCGGCGCCGGGGCTGGTCCGGACGGCTACCAGACGGTCGGCGACTGGCGGGTTGCCGGGGAGTGCATGGACACCGGCTCCGCAACACTGCTGGCGGGGCTGCTCGCCACGCCCGCCACCTCCGGGTCAGCTCCATCGGCACCCCCAGGCTGGTCGGTACGCGTCGCGCTGAGCGGCCGCCGTGCCATCACCCTGATCGACGAGCCGCGTCGCCGGGTCGCCGCCGGTTTGTTCGACCCGGGCGCTCGCGCACTCGCGCTCGCGGAGGGAACCGGCGGCTGGCTCGGTCGATGGACTCCCGACGTCGTGCACGCCCGCGGCGACGACGGCCTACTGGTCGAGCTGCTGTCCCTGCTAACAGAGCCGGAGCCGCCCGAGGTCGAGCAGCTCCAGATCCTCGGCGTACGACGTGGCGACCCGCTGCCGGATCCCCGTGGCGGACCGACGTGGGTGCTCGAGCGCCCGCAGCACCGCTTCCTGGTGCACGTGTGACCAGGGTTTCTCGTGACGGGGATGTCCGGCACGAGGAAGTCCTCTGCGCTCGTCGAACTCGGTCGGCGAGGTCATCGGGTCGTCGACACGGACTACCTGGGGTGGAGCGAGGACGTCACGTCGCCGGATGGTTCTGCCACAGAGCAGCTGTGGCGCGAGGATCGGATGAGCGCCCTCCTTGCGGAGGGTGTCGCTGGGTTCCTGTTCGTCTCGGGGTGCCCGTCGAACCAAGGGAAGTTCTACGACCGGTTCGGTGCTGTGGTCCTGCTAAGCCTGCCGATCGACGTCCTCCTGGAACGCGTCGCGTCGCGGGTCACCAACTCGTTCGGAAAGGACCCGGTCGAGCGCGAGCGCATCATTCAAGACCTCCACACGGTCGAGCCACTGCTGCGCGCGACGGCTACCGCTGAGATCGACACCGACCGACCGCTGCACGAGGTCGTCGCCGCACTCGAAGCGATCGCCCGGCGCGCCAGTCAAGTCTCCGGAGACTGAGCGCAGGCTCGAGCCTTGCCACCGGCCGGAGCCGTCTCCGCACGATCTTGTCGCTGCCGCTACTGCACGTCCTCCCGGAAGTGGACCACCTCGTCGCTCGGACTGAGCGGCCAGAGGCGCCCCAGCCCACTACTCCAGCAGCGACCGCCGTAGCGAGTCCAGCTGCTCGTCGGTCACACCGGTCGAGCGCAGGTAGCCGGCCGCCGAGCCGTGCTCGCGCTCCAGCCTGCCGAGGAGCTCCTCGACGGCTCCGGCGACCAGCCCCTCTTCCGGCAGCCGCTCACCGGTGACGGCGTAGTCGGCCGCGATCGTCTCGTGGTCGACACCGAGGGTCGACAGCAGCACCGCGGCCACCGTGCCCGTTCGGTCACGGCCGGCCATGCAGTGGAAGACCGCGGGGAGGTTGCCCTCCCCCCCGAGATCAGCGGCGATGCCGGCGATCGAGGCGGCGCCGAGCCCGAGCATGTCGAAGTACTCCCGGCCGACCCGCGCGGCGGTGTAGGGCTCATCGGAGGCGAGCCAGTGCTCTGGGAGCGTCTCGAACATCGGCGCGTGCACATAGCGGGCGGCCCCCCCGCCGTCATAGAGCGGGCCGACGCCGAACTGCTCGACCTCCTCGGGCATCCGCAGGTCGTAGACGGCGGTGACGCCGATCCCGCGCAAGTGATCGACGTCCTCGTCGGTCAGCCCGTGCAGGCTGTCGCTGCGGAAGACGCGCCCGGTCCGCACCCGGCGGCCGTCGGCGGCCGCGTGGCCGCCGAGGTCCCGGAAGTTGCGGCATCCCGAAAGAGTGGTCAAAACCGGGGGGGCTCGGTGTAGGCGCCCCACTCCGAGCGGAGCGCGTCGCAGATCTCACCCAGGCTGGCCTCGGCGCGGACGGCGGCGAGCATCGGCGGCACCAGGTTGGCGTCGGTGCGCGCGATCTCGACCATCGTCGCGATCGACCGGCGTACGGCGTCCTCGTCGCGCTCTGCCCGCCGAGACACCAGCTCCCGCTTCTGAGCAAGCTCGACCTCGTGGGAGATCCGCAAGATCTCCAGCGGGCCTTCGACCGAGTCGGTGAGCGTGTTGACGCCGACGATCTTCTTGGTGCCCTTCTCGAGCGCGGTCTGGTACTGGAACGCCGACTCCGCGATCTCGGACATGAACCAGCCGTCCTCGATCCCGCGCAAGATGCCGCTGGTCATCGTGCCGTCACTGCTCATGTCGCGGATCCGGGCGAAGACCGCCTCGGCCTCCGCCTCCATCCGGTCGGTCATCGCCTCGACGTACCAGGAGCCCCCGAGCGGGTCGGCGACGTTGGTGACGCCGGTCTCCTCCATGATCACCTGCTGGGTGCGCATGGCGATCTGCGCCGCCTTCTCACTCGGCAGCGCGAGCACCTCGTCGAGGGCGTTGGTGTGCAGCGAGTTGGTGCCGCCGAGTACGGCGGCCAGCGCCTCGACCGCCGTACGGACGACGTTGTTGTCCGGCTGCTGGGCGGTGAGGGAGACCCCTGCGGTCTGGGTGTGGAAGCGCAGCCACTGAGCCCGCTCGGTCTGGGCGCCGTAGACGTCGCGCAGCCAACGGGCCCAGATCCGGCGGGCCGCACGGAACTTGCCGATCTCCTCGAAGAAGTCGAGGTGGGAGTCGAAGAAGAACGACAGGCCGGGTGCGAAGAGGTCGACGTCGAGGCCGCGGGACTGGCCCAGCTCGACGTAGGCGAAGCCGTCGGCGAGGGTGAACGCCAGCTCCTGCGCGGCGGTCGAGCCGGCCTCGCGGATGTGGTAGCCGGAGACGGAGATCGGCTTGTAGCGCGGGATCTCGGCGGCGCAGTACTCCATCAGGTCGCCGATGAGGCGCAGGTGCGGCTCCGGCGGGAAGAGCCACTCCTTCTGCGCGATGTACTCCTTGAAGATGTCGGTCTGCAACGTGCCGTCGAGGGTCGTGATGTCGACGCCCTGGCGCTCGGCCGCCACCAGGTACATGCAGAAGACCGGTACGGCGGGCCCGCTGATCGTCATCGATGTCGTGACGTCGCCGAGGCGGATGTCGGAGAACAGCAGCTCCATGTCGGCCGCGGAGTCGATCGCCACGCCGCAGTGGCCGACCTCGCCCAGCGCGCGCGGGTCGTCGGAGTCGCGGCCCATCAGCGTGGGCATGTCGAACGCCACCGAGAGCCCGTTGCCGCCGCCCGCCAGGATCGTCTTGTAGCGCTCGTTGGTCTGCCGGGCGTTGCCGAAGCCGGCGAACTGGCGGATCGTCCACGGCTTGCCGCGGTAGCCGGTGGCATGCAGGCCGCGGGTGTAGGGGTACTCGCCCGGCCAGCCAATCCGCTCGAAGTCCTCGACCACGTCGCCCTCGGCCGGGCCGTAGACCGGGTCGAGCTCGAGTCCGGACAGCGTCGTGAAGTCGGTGTCACGCTTGCCGGCCGCGTCGTAGCGCTCCTGCCACCGCATGCGGCCGGCGGCGATGTCCTCTGGATTCACCTGCTCAGCCTACCCAGCCAGCGGTCCTCGTCCTGGTAGTCCGCACGGACCCGTTCCCACTCCTGCACACAACTGCGCCGTTCGTTGGACCGCTCGTGCTGGCTAACCCCCCAGTCCTGGCCGCGGGAGCCCGGTTGTGTGCAGGAGTAGCTCCCCTCGAGTGGCTGCGCTCAGTGTGCCGTCGCCTGCTCGGCCCCCACACCGGTGAGCGACCGCACCTCGAGCTCGGCGTACCGCTCGGCGTCGTACTCCTTGCTGAGCACCGTCCCCAGCCAGCCGCAGAGGAAGCCCAGGGGGATCGAGACGATCCCCGGGTTGTCCAGCGCGAACCAGTGGAAGTCGTGCTTGGGGAACAGCGACGTCGCCTTGCCCGAAACGACCGGCGAGAAGATGACCAGCACCAGGGCGGACACCAGCCCGCCGTAGATCGCCGCCACCGCACCCGTGGTGTTGAAGCGCCGCCAGAACAGGCTGTAGAGGATGGCCGGCAGGTTTCCCGACGCCGCCACCGCAAAAGCCAGGGCCACCAGGAAGGCCACGTTGAGGTTCTGGGCGAAGATGCTCAGCAGAATCGACACACCGCCGATGACGAAGGCGGCGATGCGGGCGACCCGCACCTCCTGCCGGTCGTCGGTCTGACCCCGCTTGATGACGTTGGCGTAGATGTCATGCGCGAACGACGACGACGAAGCCAGCGTGAGCCCGGCAACGACGGCCAGGATCGTCGCGAAGGCGACCGCCGCGATGATCGCCAGCAGGATCGTGCCGCCGGTCGACCCGAAGACGTCGTCGCCGATCGCCTTGGCCAGCTGCGGCGCCGCGGTGTTGCCGGCCTTGTTCTGCGCCGCGATCGCCTTGCTGCCGACCAGAGCGGCCGCGCCGAAGCCGAGCGCGATGGTCATCAGGTAGAACGAGCCGATGATCCCGATGGCCCAGACCACCGACCGACGGGCGTCCTTCGCCGTCGGGACCGTGTAGAAACGGATCAGGATGTGTGGCAGGCCGGCGGTACCGAGCACCAGGGCGAGGCCCAGGCTGATCAGGTCGAGCTTGCCGCCGAGGCCCTGCGCGTCGGTCGCGTAGCGCAGGCCGGGCTCGAGGAAGGACCGGCCCTTGCCGCTCTTGTCGGCCGCCGTACCGAGCAGGTCGCTGACGTTCCAGCCGAACTTGAACATGACGAGCAGCGTCACCAGCGTCGTACCGGTCATCAGCAGGAGGGCCTTGACGATCTGGACCCAGGTGGTGCCCTTCATGCCGCCGACGGTGACGTAGAAGATCATCAACGCGCCCACGACGACGACCGTCAGGTTCTTGGCGGTGGCGCCGGTGACCCCGAGCAGCAGCGCGACCAGCGCGCCGGCGCCGACCATCTGGGCCAGCAGGTAGAAGATCGAAACGGTGATCGTCGAGATGCCGGCCGCCGTCCGGACCGGCCGCTGGCGCATCCGATAGGCCAGGACGTCGGCCATCGTGAACCGGCCCGAGTTGCGCAGCAGCTCGGCCACCAGAAGGAGCGCCACCAGCCAGGCGACGAGGAAGCCGATGGAGTACAGGAAGCCGTCGTAGCCGAAGAGCGCGATCAGGCCGGCGATGCCGAGGAAGGACGCGGCGGACATGTAGTCGCCGCCGATGGCCACGCCGTTCTGCAGGCCGGTGAACGAGCGGCCGCCGGCGTAGAAGTCGGTGGCGGTGCGGTTCTGCCGGCTGGCGCGCAGCGTGATGTACAGCGTCACCGCCACGAACACCAGGAAGAGCGTGATGGTCAGCGGCCGCTGCCCGCTTGCAGTCCCCGCCGCCGAGACCAGTGACGAGGTCATCGGACCTTCTCCCGCCGGTGTCCGCGCCGCTGGCCGGTGGACCCCTCGAGGTTCCCGCGGATCCGCTCGGCGAGCGGGTCGAGCCGGCGCTCTGCGTGCCGCCAGTAGAGCCAGGCGATGACGAACGTGGTGACGAACTGCAGCAGGCCGAAGACGTAGGCCACGTTGATGTTGCCCCACAGCTTCGTGCCCATGAAGTCGCGCAACCACCCGGAGGCGACGACGTAGAGCAGGTACCAGGCCAGGAACGCGGCGGTCATCGGGAACGCGAAGCCGCGGAAGCTCCGGCGCAGCTGGCGGAAGTCCTCGCTCTCCTCGATGCGCAGGTAGCGGTCGTCGGCCGGCCGCTCCCGATGAGTTCCGACCCGATCCTTGGAGACGCTCACGTCGACCTCCCGGCGGCGAAGCGGTACAGCGTGGCGGGCAGACTACGCGCCGGCCACTCGAGTAACAACAGTCCTTTCGGTGGCTCCGGCGGACAGACCTCAGCCGGTCAGCCCGGCCACCAGCCGATCGGCGGCGGCGAAGGGGTCGAGCGCCCCGGCCACGACCTCGCCGGCCAGCGCGTCGAGCGCCGTACCACCGCGGAGGTCGCCGATGCGCCCGCGCAGGGTGGTCACCGCGATCGCCTCGACCTCGTCGGCCGCGCGGGCCCGCTTGCGTCGGTCCAGCTCGCCCGTACGCCGGAGCCACTCGCCGTGGCGCTCCAGTGCCGCCACCACGTCCGACACCCCCTCTCCGCGGGAGGCCACGGTCGAAACGATCGGCGGCTTCCAGACGTCGCCCTCGCGCTTCTCGGCCAGCGCCAGCATGTTGCGCAGGTCGCGGATCGTGGCCTGGGTGCCGTCCCGGTCGGCCTTGTTCACCACGAAGATGTCGGCGATCTCGAGGATGCCGGCCTTCGCCGCCTGGATCGCATCCCCCATGCCGGGAGCGATCAGGACCAGCGTGGAGTCGGCCATCGAGGCCACCTCGACCTCGGCCTGGCCCACGCCGACGGTCTCGACGAGTACGACGTCGCAGCCTGCGGCGTCGAGGATCCGCACCGCCTGCGGCGCGGCCCACGCCAGCCCGCCGAGATGCCCGCGGGTTGCCATCGACCGGATGAACACCTCGCGGTCGGTCGCATGGTCCTGCATGCGCACCCGGTCGCCGAGCAGCGCACCGCCGGTGAACGGCGAGGACGGGTCGACCGCCAGTACGCCCACCCGTCGGCCCTGCTCGCGGTAGGCCGCCACCAGCGCCGCCGTCGAGGTGGACTTGCCCACGCCCGGAGCGCCGGTCAGCCCGATGACCCGCGCCTTGCCCCCGGGAGCCCTGGACGCCAGGGCCGCGGCCACCTCCCGCAGCGCCGGCGAGGCGTCCTCGACCAAAGAGATCAGCCGGGCGACCGCTCGCGGCTCACCGGCGCAGGCACGATCGACGAGCTCCGGTACGTCGTACGCCCGCCTTACCCGCACCGGAGCGTTCACCGGCGGGCACCGGCGCTTCCCGTTGCATGGATCATGAAGAGCAGCGGGAGCGGGTCACGTCAGCCAGCGGCCTGCACGCGCAGGATCAGCGCGTCTCCCTGGCCGCCGCCCCCGCACAGTGCGGCGGCGCCCACCCCGCCGCCGCGGCGCTTGAGCTCGAGCGCAAGGTGCAGGGCGATGCGGGCGCCGGACATCCCGATCGGGTGGCCGAGGGCGATCGCACCGCCGTTGACGTTGACCCGGTCGGCGTCGAGCCCGAGGTCGCGCATGGACTGGATGCCGACCGACGCGAACGCCTCGTTGATCTCGACCAGGTCGAGGTCACCCGAGGTCATCCCCTCCCGTTCGAGAGCGCGCGCGATGGCGCCGGAAGGCTGCGACTGCAGGGAGGCGTCCGGACCCGCCACCACACCGTGCGCGCCGATCTCGGCGAGCACCGGCGCACCGAGCTCCTCGGCCTTGCGCCGGGACATCACCACTACCGCGCAGGCGCCATCGGAGATCTGCGACGCCGAGCCGGCCGTGATCGTGCCGTCGGCGGCGAACGCCGGCCGCAACGCGGCGAGCGAATCGGCCGTAGTACCGGGCCGGACGCCCTCGTCCTCGGTCACCATCAGCGGCTCGCCCTTCCGCTGGGGGATCGGCACCGGGACGATCTCCTCGTCAAACGTGCCGTTCTTCATCGCGGCGGCGGCCCTTTCGTGGGAGCGCGCAGCGAACTCGTCCTGCTCGGCCCGGGTGATGCCGAGCTTGGCGTTGTAGCGCTCGGTCGACTCCCCCATCGCGACCTGGTCGAACGCGCAGAACAGCCCGTCGTGGGCCATCGAGTCGAGCAAGGTGCCGTTGCCGTACTTGTAGCCCTGCCGGGCGCCGGCCAGCAGGTGCGGAGCGCTCGTCATCGACTCCATCCCGCCGGCGACGACGATGTCGAACTCCCCCGCCGTGATCAGCTGGTCAGCCAGCGCGATGGCGTCGAGGCCGGACAGGCAGACCTTGTTGATCGTCACCGACGGCACCGTCATCGGGATGCCACCCTTGACCGCCGCCTGCCGGGACGGGATCTGCCCGGCGCCGGCCTGCAGCACCTGGCCGAGGATCACGTACTCGACCTGCTCGCCGGAGATCCCGGCTCGCTCCAGCGCCGCGGAGATCGCGACACCGCCGAGGTCCACCGCGGAGAGGTTGGCGAAGGCGCCGAGCAGCTTGCCGATCGGCGTACGGGCGCCAGAAACGATCAGTGAGCCGGGCATGCGGGCCTCCCGCGGGTGAGGGTGGGTACTGCCACGATACCGACCATGCTGACCCGCATCGACCACGTCGGGGTCGCCGTCCGGGACCTCGAGTCGGCGGTTGCCTTCTACGAGAGCACGTTCGGCCTCACCGTGGTCGCGAGGGAGGTCCAGGAGGACCAGGGCGTGCGCGAGGCGATGCTGGAGGTCGCCGGCGGACCGGCCGGCGGCTCCTACGTCCAGCTGCTCGAGCCGCTGGGGGCGGACACGCCCGTCGGCCGGTTCCTGGCCCGCCGCGGCGAGGGCGTGCACCACATCGGGTACGGCGTGGACGATGTCGAGGCGGCGCTCGAAGCGGTCGGCGCGGCCGGCGTACGCCGGATCGACGAGCGGCCGAGGCACGGGTCGATGGGCGCCTCTATCGCCTTCCTGCATCCCAAGGACGTCGGCGGCGTGCTCACCGAGCTGGTCCAGGCGGCACCCCGGCGCTGAAGTTCCTCCGCGCCTGCGCCGCGAAGGGCACGGCGTGCGTCAGGATGGGGCCGTGCTCGACGCGTCCGCCTTCGCCGGTCCGTACGCCGGCTACGGGTGGCTGCTCGTCGTTCTGGCTGTCGCGGTCGGGCTCGCCGTCCTGCGCAGGCTGGTCCGGCTGGCACTGGTCTGGGGTCTGCTGGCTCTCGTCGTGCTGGTCTGGCGAAGCGGCGCGCTGGCGACCTGAGCAACCGGTGCGGACGCCGCCAACACGAGGGAACAGGAGAACCGCATGACCGCAGAGGAGACGACGACCAGCCTGGTGCCGCTGGAGGAGGAGACCGAGCAGCGCGGGTTCGATGTCGTGATGCGCGGCTACGACCGCACCCAGGTCAACCGCCACGTCGCCTGGCTCGAGGAGCTGCTGGCCACGGCCGAGCAGCAGGCGGCGACCGCCGAGCAGGCCGCCAACGGGGCCCGCGAAGAGGTGGCCCGGGTACGACGGGATGCCGGCGAGCTCCAGGCAGAGCTCGAGCGGGGCCGGCCCACCTACGAGGCGCTCGGCGAGCGGATCGGCAAGATGCTCGCGCTCGCCGAAGAGGAGGCCGAGGCCCTGCGGGCGGCCGGGCGGGCCGAAGCCGGGACACTCCAGGGCCGGCTGCAGCAGCACGAGGCCGCGGCCGTCAAGGAGCGCGAAGGTCGCAACCGCGCCGCGGAGCAGGAGGCCTCCTCCTTGGTACGACGCGCCAGCGACGAAGCGCAGCGGATCGTCGGAGAGGCCCGCCGGCAGGCGGCCGGCACGACCTCGGCGGCGCAGCAGCAGGTCGACCAGCTCGCCCGCCAGCGCGACGCCATCCGGGCCGAGCTGACCCGGCTGCACGAGGGCCTGGCGGCGGCCATGGGCGCTGCTGCGGGTGCCTGAACCCCGCACCTAGCGGGCACAACCCCCGCGGGCGCCGGCTCCCGGCTGCCATCCGGGCAGGAAGCGGTGTCGTGAGCACAGACCAGCGCAGCGGGCGGGCATACCCGGAGGAGTCCGCCGAGCGCGCCATCCGGGCCGCCGAGGACGCCGTCGAGGCGAAGACCGAGGCCGTCGAGGCGAAGACCGAGGCCGTCGAAGCAGAGACGGGGGCCGTCGAGGCGAAGACCGAGGCCGTCGAGGCAGAGACGGGGGCCGTCGAGGCAGAGACGGGGGCCGTCGAGGCCCGTTCGGGTGCCCTCGAGGCGGCTGAGGTCGCGGCGGTCGCTGCCGACGATCCTCTGCTCGACACGGCGGTACGCCGGCTGGAGGCCAAGGCCGACGAGGAGAACCCGTTCGGCCGGCCGGGCCGCCCGCTCAACGCCCGGTCGCCGTTCCGGGTGGGCTTCACCGGGGCACTGGGCGTCGCCCTCGCCTACCTGATCCTGCAGGCGGTCGCGCATGCCCGCCAGGTGCTGATCCTGGTCGTCATCTCCGCTTTCCTCGCCATCGGGCTCAACCCCACGGTCGCGTGGCTGGAGCGGCGCGGCATCGGGCGCAAGGTCGCCATCGGCGTCGTCTTTGCCGGCGTGATCCTCTTCTTCGTCGGGTTCGGCTTCGCGGTGATCCCGCCGGTCGTCAACCAGACCACGCAATTCGCGCACGAGCTGCCGACGTACGTCGACAAGCTCCAGAACAACGCGACCATCGCCGACCTGGACAACCGCTTCGGCTTCCTGGACAAGGCACAGACGGCCCTGTCCGGTGGTGGCATCGGCACCTCCGCGCTCGGTGGCGTCGTCGGTGTCGGCAAGATCGTGCTGGGCGCCTTCTTCAGCTTCCTGACGATCCTGATCCTGACCTTGTACTTCCTGGGCTCCTTCCACCAGGTCAAGGCCACGGCGTACCGGATGGTCCCCCGCTCCCGGCGTGCCCGGGTCGGCCTGCTCAGCGACGAGATCCTCGACAAGGTTGGCGGCTACGTCGCCGGTGCGCTCACCATCGCCGGCGTCGCCGGTACGGCGGCGTTCATCTTCCTGCTGGTCGCGGGGGTGCCCTACCCGCTCGCGCTGGCCATGCTGATCTCCCTGACCGACCTCATCCCGCTGATCGGGGCGACGCTGGGTGCGATCGTGGTCACCGCCGTCTGCTTCTTCGTCTCCATTCCGGTGGGCATCGCCGCGCTCGCCTTCTTCGTGACCTACCAGCAGGTGGAAAACTTTCTCATCTACCCGCGGGTGATGGGGCGCAGTGTCGAGGTGAGCGGAACCGCCACCCTCGTGGCCGCCCTCATCGGCGGCGCGCTCCTCGGGGTGGTGGGGGCGCTGCTGGCCATTCCGACCGCGGCGGCCATCTCTCTCGTACTGCGCGAGGTCGTCGCCCCACGCCAGGACATCCGCTAACCGAGCCCGGCCAGGAATCCCTGCACCGCGGCGGTGAACTCCGCCGGGATCTCGACCGCCGAGAGGTGGCCGGCGGCCGGGAGCACAACCAGCTCGGCGCCCGGTACGGCGTCCACGATCTGCTGCGCCTCCTCCGGCGGAGACAGCCGGTCCTCCTCGCCGACGAGAACCAGGGTCGGTACGCCGGCCGCCCCCAGCGCGGCGAAGGAGTCGGGCCGGGCGGCCATGGCGCGCTGCGCCCACGCCACGGCCGCCGGTGGCGCCTCGGTCACCATCCGCCGGACCCGCTCGACCACGGCCGGCCGCTCCCGCTCGCTGGTGTCGCCGAGCAGCGTGGGCAGCACCTCGTCCAGCAGGACCGCGGAGCTGCCGGCGTCCAGAACCCCCTGGGCGATGCGCTCCCGCTTGTCCCGGGCGGCCCCGGAGTCGGCGCTCGCCTTGGTGTCGGCGAGCACCAGCGCGCGCACCAGCCGCGGGTGGTCACGCACCAGGGCCATCGCGACGTAGCCGCCCATCGACAGCCCGACGACGACGGCCCGGTCGATCCCCCGTGCGTCCAGCAGTGCCGCCACGTCGTCCGCGGCCACGGCCAGCGAGGGCTCCGCGGACCCGAGCGGAGAGTTGCCGAAGCCACGCTGGTCAGGGGTCAGCACCCGGTATCCGGCAGCCAGCGCATCCCGCTGCGCGGACCACATCGCCGAGGACAGCGGAAACGCGTGGAGCAGCAGCATCGGCAGGCCGCTGCCGACGTCGTCGCAGTGCAGCGCCACGGGCATGGCGACCGAACCTACCGGCCGCCGGCCGTCAGCCCACCGTCGACCACGAGCACCGATCCGGTGACGTAGGACGACGCATCGCTGGCAAGGAACAGGGTCGGGCCGACGATCTCATCCGGCTGCGCCCACCGGGCCAGCGCCGACTCGGCCACCAGCTCGTGAGCCGAGCCCGCGTCGGCCCGCAGCCCCTCGTTCAGGTCGGTCTCGGTCCAGCCCGGGCAGAGCGCGTTGACCCGTACACCGGCCTTGCCCCACTCCATCGCCAGTGACCGGGTCAGCGAGATCACCGCCGCCTTGGCGGCGCCGTACGGTGCCAGCTGCGGTGTGCCGACCAGCCCGGCGACGGACGCCATGTTGATCACGGAGCCGCTCCCGCGCTCCAGCAGGTGCGGCCCGACGGCGGCGCACACCGAGACCACGGAGTCGAGGTTGAGCTGCAGCACCTTGTCCCAGCCAACGCGCCGCATCCGCGTGAACGGGGCGCGGAACGACGTACCGCCGGCGTTGTTGACAACCACGTCGAGGTGACCAAGCCCGTCGATCGCAGCGGCCACGGCGTGCTCCACGGCCGCGCGATCGGTGACGTCGCACGGCAGTACGACGGCCTTGCGGCCACGCCCCTCGATCTCGGCGCACACCGCGACCAACGCCGCCTCGTCGCGGGCAACCAGCGCCACGTCGGCACCGGCCTCGGCGAAGCCCAGCGCCACCGCTCGCCCGATGCCACGCGAGGCTCCGGTCACCAGTGCCGTGCGGCCGGCGAGGGAGAAGCCGCTCATGGAGCCGGTGCCCAGACCGCGGGCAGCGGCGTCGACCCGGGTGCCAGTCGGGCCGAGATCTCGTCCAGCACGCGGCCGGTGTACCTCGCCCCGACCAGCAGGTGCCTGGCGCCCTCGATCTCGACGACCTGGCAGCTCGGCGCCGCCGCCAGCCGCCGGCGCGCTTCCTCCGGACGCACGTAGTCGTCGTACTCCGGCACCAGCGCGACCAGCGGCTTGCCGGACGCCTCCCAGCCGGTCATGTCCGCGTCCGTCGCCAGCTTCAGCGCCGGCGAGATGAGGATGCCGCCGACCACGGTGTCGTCCTGGTAGCCGTAGCGCAGCACCAGCTCGGTGCCGAACGACCAGCCGACCAGCCAGGGCGCCGGGAGCGACTCGGCCTCGACGACGTCCAGCGCGGCGGCGACGTCGTACCGCTCGGAGTCGCCCCCGTCGAAGCGGCCCGTGCTGCGGCCGGTGCCGCGCGTGTTGAAGCGCAGGACGGCCAGACCGGCGAGCGCGGGCAGCCGCCAGGCGGCCTTGCGGAACAGGTGGCTGTCCATCGAGCCGCCGGAGGTCGGCAGCGGGTGCAGGCAGACCATCGTGGCCACCGGCGGACGGCCTTCGGGCAGCGCCAGCTCCCCTTCCAGGGTGAGCCCGTCCGCGGTGTGCAGCGGCAGCGGCCGGCGTACGGCGGGGAGCACGGTGTCGGCCCGGATCGGCTCGCCGGGCAGCGCAGCCCGGCCCGGGGTGGCGGCCGGCATCGGTTCGCTCGGCAGTGGAGCCGGCTCAGCCATGCCGCGGCGCGTTCTTCGATCGGTGCACCTTCACGCGCCGGCGGTCACGGGCCCGCCAGCAGGCGGTGTGCCAGTGCCGCCGATCGTCCAGGCTGCCCTCTGGCCAGGCGACGACGTGCGGGGTGACGGGCCGGATCTCCTGGTCACACCCGGGGCAGCGATAGGGCTTGGTCGACGCGGACCCGGTGACATGGCGCACCATCCAGTCGCCGTCCGGCCAGCTCTCCAGGTGCTCCATGGCCCGTCAGCCGGTGGCCGTGCCACGGAAGCCACGACCGCCGAGGGCCATCTGCTCCAGCAGCGGGGCCGGGGCGAGGCCCGGTTCCGGCGTGGCTCGATGGAGGGCGCTCTGCATCGTCAGCACCACGTCGGGGCCGATCCGGTCCAGCAGCTCGAACGGCCCGGCCGGATAGCCGCACCCCAGCTTCATAGCCGAGTCGATGTCCTCGACGCTCGCGTAGCCGGACTCCAGCATCCGGACGGCGTCGTTGAGGTGCGGAAAGAGCAGCGCGGCCACGATCAGGCCGGTCCGGTCCCGGCAGGACACGACGGTGCGGCCCGCCTTCTCCCAGACCGCACGGACGGCGGCGCCAGCGTCCGGCGCGGTCACCACGGTCGAGGCGACCTCCACCAGCGCCGGGCGCCAGCGCAGCCCCACCACGTCGGCCGGCCAGCATGTCCGCGTCACCTGCCGCATGACGGGGCCGCCGGCCGGCATCGGGATGGCGAGCACGGTGCCGGGACGCAGCGACCTCTCCACCAGGGCCAGGGCGCGCGCGTCGCCCTCCGTGGCCAACAGGACCAGGTCGCGATCGGCGAGCGGCTCGAGGTCCGCATCGTGATCTAGCCGCAGGACGTCGTACCCGGCGTCGGTCAGCTCCGCCGCCATCTGGGGCGCCGGCGAGCCGGCCCCCACCACGCCGATTCGCGCCACCGGCCGCGGCTCGACAGGTGCGGGAGGCGCGGGTTCGTCGCTGCCGTCGTAGCGATAGAAGCCACGCCCGGTCTTGCGCCCGAGCAGTCCGGCGGTGACCAGCTGCCGCAGGATCGGCGCCGGGGCATGCAGCCGGTCCCGCGAGGACCGGTACATCGTCTCCAGGATCTCGTACGCCGTGTCCAGCCCGATCAGGTCGAGCAGGGTCAACGGCCCCATCGGCAAGCCGACGCCGACCTCCATCGCCGTGTCGATGTCCTCGCGGCTCGCGTGGCCCGACTCGAACATCGTGGCGGCGGCGTTGAGGTAGCCGAACAGCAGCGCGTTGGCGATGAAGCCGGCCCGGTCGCCCACCCGCACCGCGGTCTTGCCGGCGCGGGCGGCCAGCGCGCAGACGTCGTCGAGGACGGCCGGGTCGGTGCGCACCGTGCCCACCACCTCGACGAGCCGCATGAGCGGGGCCGGGTTGAACCAGTGCATGCCGACGACTCGCTCCGGCCGGCCGGTGGCCATCGCGATGTCGATGACCGGCAGCGAGGAGGTGTTGGTGGCGAGGATCGTCTCGGGCCGGCAGATCCGGTCCAGCTCGCTGAACAGCGACCGCTTGATCTCCAGCCGCTCGGGGACGGCCTCCAACACCAGCCCGACATCGGCGAGCGCGTCCAGGCCGGTGCGGAAGGAGACCCGGTCGAAGATCGCGGTGCGGTCCGCCTCGGCCAGCTTGCCGCGGGAGACCGCTCGTCCGGTGGAGCGCTCGAGATGACCGCGACCGCGGGCCAGGGCGTCCTCGGTGACCTCCACGCCGACCACGTCGAGACCGCTGCGGGCGAGCACCTCGGCGATGCCGGCGCCCATCGTGCCCAGGCCGACCACGCCGACCTGGGAGAGCTGCGCCGCCACCGGACCCCGCCTCCGCTCACCGCACGAGGCCCGCACGGACCCGCGGCAGTCTCTCAGAGCGACGAAAGCCTTCGCCGGGCGCCGTACCCTTGGCTGTCATGGCTGAGCAGGAAGGGGGGCCGGCGCCCACGGCGCTGGCCACCGCCATCGGCGGGCCGCGCGGGGTACTGGACAGCGCCCTGCCGTCGGTGGCCTTCGTGCTCGTCTATGCGCAGCTGGGTCTCCGGCCCGCGGTGGGGGCTGCTCTGGCGCTGGCCGGCGTACTGCTGCTGGTCCGGCTGGTCCGCCGCGAACCACTGCGCTACGCCGCCAACGGCTTCTTCGGCGTGCTGGTCTCGACCCTGTTCGCCCTGTGGCTCGGCCGGGCCGAGGGCTACTTCCTGCCCGGCATCGTGATCAACGCGGTGTACGCCGCCGCCTTCCTGATCTCCATCGCGGTGCGCAGGCCGCTCGTCGGCCTGGTGCTGGCAGCACTGGGCTCCGGCGAAGCCAAGGCGCCGGCCGATGGCCGGGTGGCGCGCGTCCACATGTGGGCCACTGCGGGCTGGGCAGCGGTCTTCGCCACCCGGGCCGGCGTGCAGGGGGCGCTCTATGTCACCGGGCACCCCGGCTGGCTCGCGTTCACCAAGATCGCGCTTGGCTGGCCGCTCACCCTGCTCGCCTTCGCCCTCACCATGGCCGCCGTACGCCGGACGAGGTCGAGGGCCGGCGCCGATGCATCCACGCTGGCAGCGGCCGACCGCCCGGTGGTCCCGTCCTCGAGCGACCCGCCATAAGGGGATCTCATGCTCGCGCACAAGCTCGTCGGTAACGCCATGCAGATGGCGGTCTGCCAGCTCGCCGCCGGCCAGACCGTCTACTGCGAGGCCGGCAAGTTCCTCTGGAAGACGACGAACGTCACCGTCGAGACCCGACTCACCCGGCCCGCCGGCGTGGGTGGCGGCACCCCTGCAGGCGCCGCCGGCGGGCTCCTCGCCAAGGCGCTCGACGTCGGCAAGCGGGTCATCGCCGGCGAGTCGCTCGCCTTCCAGTACTACACCCCGGTCGGTGGCTCCGGGCTGGTCACCTTCGCCGGCGTCCTGCCAGGTGAGATGCGGGCGATCGAGCTGGAAGGCGACCGCGGCTGGTACGCCGAGAAGGACGCGTTCGTGGCGGCCGAGTCGACCGTGGACTTCGACATCGCCTTCTCGGGGCTGCGCAGTGGCCAACGAGGTGGCGAGGGCTTCGTCCTGGAGAAGTTCGGCGGGAGCGGCACCCTGTTCATCGCCGGCGCCGGCAACTTCATCGAGCTCAATCCCGCCAGGTACGGCGGCAAGATCCAGGTCGACACCGGCTGCGTGGTGGCCTTCCAGGACACGATCCGCTACGGCGTGGAGCGGGTAGGAGCCCTGAACGCATCGACCGCGATGACGGCGCTTTTCGGCGGCGAAGGGCTCAACCTCGCCACTCTCGAAGGTGACGGCACCGTGATCCTGCAGTCGATGACCATCGAGGGGCTGGCCAAGGCGCTGGCCAAGAACATGGGCGTCGGCGACGACAAGAAGGGGCCGCTCGGCGGCCTGCTGTCCGGCAGCTTCGACTAGAGGGAGAAACGCGATGGGGTTCCTCGACAAGGCACGCGACGCCGCCCAGCAGGCGGCTGCAAAGGCAGCGCCGCTGATGGCGCAGGGCCAGGCGAAGCTCGGCGAGGTGCAGGCCAAGCGACAGGAGGACGGGCTGCTGCGCGACCTCGGCAAGGCCTTCTACTCCGAGCAGCGCAAGGGCGGCAGCTCGGAGGCCGTGGTGAGCGCGCTCCGCGCTCTCGACACCCACGTCGCCTCGAACGGTCCGATCGACACGTCGGCCACCTCGACGGACGGCACCAGCACCGGCTCGAGCTTCGACACGCCACCACCGCCGACCTCCGCCACCGGTACGCCGCCGCCCAGCCCGGCCGCACCCACCTCGCCGACCGGCGACTACAAGCTGGACGACCTCTAGGGGTCCGCGCGTTCCGGTCGCACCTTGCGATCGATCGATGCGGCGCTTGCCTCGGCCGCGCGGTCGAAGAAACCCTGCAACTTCGGCGCTTGAGCGGTGGGGTTTCCTCGACCGCGCGGAGAGCCCAGGCCTCCGCGCGGCTCGATGACCCCACAGCTTCCGAGCGTTTCCTTGATCAGGTAACCGGGGACGACGGCCTGCGGGCGAGGGCGTGGTACTCCTCGTTCGGCAGCGTGTTGGTCGCCATCGCCATCCGGTTGGTGAAGTTGTACATCGCTGCGACCTCGGCGACGTCCCACACCTCCTCGTCGGTGAGCCCGACGGCGCGCAGCCCGGCTAGGTCATCTTCCGCGCACGCGCGTGGCGTACGGGTCAGCTTCTCGGCATAAGCACAGATCGCTGTACGGCGCTCGTCGAGGCCGGCGCGGCGCCAGTCCAGCGTGATCCGGTCGCCCAGAACGGGGTCGCCGAGCGCCTCGCGCAGGGCGGCGCCGTGCGCCACCAGGCAGTAGAGGCAGCCGTTGGCCATCGAGACGACCACGGCGATCATCTCGCGGTCGGCGACCGAGAGGTTCTCCGTCGGCACGTGCAGGGACTTGAAGTGGGCGAACCAGGTGCGCAGCCGGTCCGGTCGGAAGGAGTAGGCGCGGAAGACGTTCGGGACGAAGCCGAGGTTCTCCCGCGCCTTGCCGAACAGCTTCTGCAGGTCCGCCGGCAGCTCGTTCTCGGGTGGCACGGGGAACCAGCTGCCGACGTCCCCGCTCATCCCCGCCGCCAGTCCGGCTTGCGCTTCTCGAGGAACGCCGCCATCCCCTCGGCGGCGTCCGGCGTCTGGCTGGTCGCGGCCATCACCTCGACGGCGTACGCATAGGCGTGCTGCGGGTCCAGGCCGAGCTGGGTGTAGAAGGCTGCCTTCCCGATCCCCTTGCTGGCCGAGCTGCCCCGCGTCGCCCGTTCGAGCAGGTCGGCGGTCGCGGAGTCGAGCTGGGCCATCGGCACGACAGCGTTGACGAGCCCCCAGTCCAGCGCGGTGGCGGCGTCGATGACGTCGCCGGTCATCGCCAGCTCGGCCGCCCGCTTGCGCCCGACGTTGCGGGCGATCTCGACCATCGGCGTGTGACAGAACCAGCCGCCCTTGCCGCCCGGAGCGGCGAAGCCGGCGGTGTCGGCCGCGACGGCGAGGTCGGCCGCGGCGACCAGCTGGGCGCCGGCCGCGGTGGCCAACCCGTGCACCCGGGCGACCACCGGCTGCGGGATGCGTTGCATCGTGGCGATCAGCTCGGTGCAGGTGGACAGCAGCCGGCGTACGGCGTCGCAGTCGGCACCCGCCACGTCGGCGAAGTCGTGGCCGGCGGAGAAGACCGGCCCCGCACCGGCCAGCACCACGCCGAGGGCGTCGCTCTCGCCGGTCTCGGCAAAGGCGGCGTGCAGCTCACGCAGGTGCTGCAGCGAGAGCGCGTTGCGCCGCTCCGGCCGGTTCATCGTGATCGTCACGAAGTCGCCGGCGCGCTCGACCAGCAGGCAGTCGTATCTCATCGGTACCCCTCGGTGGATGAGCCGAGGGTACGCCGGTCAGGCCACCGCCACCGGAGCGCGCTCCACCCGCAGCACCCGGTGCAGCCTCGTCGCCACCAGCAGGCGCTCGATCCGGACCGGCACCCGTCGCAGCACCAGCCGCCGGCCGCACCGCCCGGCCCGACGGTGGGCACCCACGAGCATGCCCAGCCCGGTGGCGTCGAGCAGCCGGACCTTCGCCAGGTCCACCACCAGGTCACCGGATCCGGCGTCGATCGCTGCGTGCAGGGCCAGGCGTACGTCGGCCACCGTGCTCACGTCGAGATCGCCCTGCAGCACCAGCAGCTCTCCCGGCCGCTCGGCGATTGCCTCCACCGGACCCCCCGTCGCAGCCGGGCGCGCAGCCCGAGCTCTCGCGAACTATGACGCCGTAGGGGAGGGAGCCGTTGGCGCGACACTGTCACGATTGGGCCACGACGTTACGGGTCGGACCAGCTCACGCTCCTTCGCCAGGGAAGGTCGCCACCGCAGCGGCGACCTCCCCCGGCGCCGCCTCGGCGAGGTAGTGTCCGGCGTCGATCTGCTGGCCGCGGACGTCGTCCGCCCACCCCCGCCACACCCGTACGACGTCGAACCACCGCGGCAGCTCCTCGCGGCCACTCCACAGCACCAGTACCGGGCAGGCGATCCGTCGACCGGCGGCCCGGTCGGCTTCGTCCAGCTCGTCGTCGATCTCTGCGCCGGCCCGGTAGTCCTCACACATGGCGTGCACGGTCTGCGGGTCGGCGACGCAGCGGCGGTAGTCGGCCAGCACCTCCGGGTCGAAGATCGAGGTGTCGCCGGCGAAGTAGTTGCGCTCCGGGGAGTCCAGCGCCATCCGGTAGGCCACCCGGCCGCCGCGGTCGTGCCCGACCACGGCGAAGCGGTCGAAGCCCAGGGACGCCATCAGCGCAACCTGGTCCGCGGCCATGGCACGCTTGGAGTACGGCGCGTGGTCCGCCGCGGTGGGCGGGACGCTGCTGTCGCCGTACCCCCGGAGGTCGGCCGCGACGACGGTGCAACTTTCGGCCAGCACGGGGCGCGACCCGATGCCACATCATGTGGGTCTGCGGTGGCCGTGCAGCAACAGCACCGGCGGCCCGGATCCGCCGGTGCGCACCCGCAGCCGTACGCCGTTCGCGTCGACCGTCGTCAGGTCGAACCCCTCGAACACGGCTCAGCCGCCGTACCGATACCAGCCGCGACCGGTCTTGCGGCCCAGGTCACCGGCGGTCACCATCCGCTCCATCACCTCGGGCGGGCGGAACTTCTCGTCACCGGTGCCGTCGTAGATGTTGTGCCCGGCGTGCAGCATGACGTCGACCCCGGTCAGGTCCATGGTCGCCAGTGGTCCCATCGCGTGACCGAAGCCCAGCCGACAGGCGGTATCCACGTCCTCGGCGCTGGCCACGCCGGACTCCACCAGCCGGGCCGCCTCCACCATCAGCGCGGCGATCAGCCGGGTGGTGACGAAGCCGGAGACGTCGCGGTTGACCACGATGCAGGTCTTGCCGACCGCCTCCGCGAACGCCCGCGCCCGGTCCAGCGTCTCGTCACTGGTCTGGTAGCCGCGGACCAGCTCGCAGAGCTTCATCATCGGTACGGGTGAGAAGAAGTGGGTGCCGACGACCCACTCCGGCCGTGAGGTCGCCGCGGCGATCGAGGTGACCGGGATCGCGCTGGTGTTGGTACCGAGCACCGTCTCCGGCCTGCAGACCCGGTCGAGTACGCCGAAGACCTCCCGCTTGACCTCCAGCTTCTCGAACACGGCCTCGACGACGAGGTCGGCGTCGGCGGCAGCCTCGAGCTCCGTCACCGTCGAGATCCGGCCGCGCGCGGCGGCAGCTTCGGCGGTGGTCATCCGATCCTTGGCGACGAACTTCTCGTACGACGACGAGATGCCGCTCACCGCTCGCTCGAGCGCCTCGGTGCTGACGTCCTGCAACGTCACGTCGTAGCCGGCTGCCGCCGCCACCTGGGCGATCCCCGAGCCCATCAGCCCGGCGCCGATGACCGCAACGCGATCTGCCACGACCTGCCCCCCTGTACGGCGCCGAACGTGGGCAGCCTAACGCCCGTCCGCACTCGGCGGCTCCGGACGACTTGCGCGGTAGGGAGGTGGGCGGCGAGCAGTGGCATGCTGGGTAGAACCCGGCCGGCGCGACCGCGGAGGTGAGCCAGGCGATGCTGCACAGCTACCACTACCTGCTGGGCCCGGTCGCCGCGCTGATCACAGTCGGAGTCCTGATCCTGCTGTCCCGCTGGGCCTTCGGATCCGGCCGGCAACCCAGGGTGCGGCTGCGTGACGTCGGCCCCGAGGACTACGGGCTGCTGGTCCCCGTCGCCACGGTGCGCAGCCGGGAGGACGCGGACATGCTCCGGGAGCTCCTCGCCGAGGCGGCCATCCGGGCCACCATCGTGCCGGCCGCGCCCTCCGCGGGCCGCCCTGGCGCCGGCTACTCGCTGCTGGTCTTCCCGGCCGCGGCAGCGCCCGCACGCACCTTGCTCGCCAGCAGCGGCGCCGAGGGTTAGAGCTGCTGAGGGTTAGAGCTGCTGGGGGCTAGAGCTCCAGGCGGTCGGGATCGGGCTCCCGGCGTACGTCGGCTCCCAGGCCGGTAAGCGCCTCGACGAGGTCCTGGTAGCCGCGGTCGATGTGGTGCACGTCGGCCACCGTGGTGACGCCCTCGGCGACCAGGCCGGCCAGCACGAGCCCCGCGCCGGCGCGAATGTCGGTGGCTCGGACCGGAGCACCCGACAGGCACTCGCGGCCGCGGACGACCGCGTGGTGGCCGTCGGTCCGGATGTCGGCCCCGAGCCGCACCAGCTCGTCGATGAACATGAAACGGCTCTCGAAGACGTTCTCGGTGATCATCGCTGCGCCGTCGCTGACCGCGGCGAGCGCGATCATGCCCGGCTGCAGGTCGGTGGGGAAGCCTGGATAGGGCAGGGTCACGACGTCGACCGCCCGCGGTCGCTCGGTCATGCCAACCCGGAAACCGTCCTCGAGGACCTCGACGCTGGCGCCGGCCGTACAGAGCTTGTCCAGAGCGATCTCCAGGTGGCCCGCCTCGGCGTTGCGCACCACCACGTCGCCGCGGGTCATCACGGCACCGATCGCGAAGGTGCCGGCGACCACCCGGTCGGTAACGGTGGCGTGGGTGGCCGGATGCAGCGACTCGACGCCTTCGATCTCCAGCGTCGAGGTGCCCGCACCACCGATCTCTGCGCCCATCTCCGTGAGCAGCACGCACAGGTCGACGATCTCCGGCTCGCGGGCGGCGTTGTCGATGACCGTCTGGCCCTTGGCCAGCACCGCCGCCATCAGCAGGTTCTCGGTCGCACCGACGCTGGGGAAGTCGAGCCAGATCGTCGCGCCGGCCAGCCGCGACGCGGAGGCCACCAGGAAGCCGTGTGAGCTCTCGACGGACGCGCCCATCTTGGCCAGCCCGGCGATGTGCCAGTCCAGCCCACGGGACCCGATGTTGTCTCCACCGGGCAGCGCGACCCGCACCTCGCCGCAGCGGGCCAGCAGCGGACCCAGGACGCAGATCGACGCCCGCATCCGGCGTACCAGGTCGTAGTCGGCCTCGGTTCCCGGGCGTTCCGGGACGGTGATCCGCAGCTCCGGCGGGCTGCCCTCGACCGTGCAGCCGAGCCGGCGGAGCAGCTCGCTCATGATCGAGACGTCGAGAATCCGGGGTACGCCGGTGAGCGTCGTCGTGCCCTCGGCGAGCAGGCTAGCGGCCATCAGCTTCAGCACGCTGTTCTTCGCGCCCGGCACCGTCACCTCACCGGCCAGCCGGGTGCCGCCGACGACCCGGAAGCGCTCCACCGCAGGATGGTAACGGCGTCTCCGGCGAAGAACGGCAGGCAACCTTTGGCGCGGGGAGTGCGTCCTCCTCGGCGTAGCACCTGAGGGAGCGAGGTAGCCGGCGTGGACAGTGAGCAGCGGGAGGCGTTCCGCGACTACGTCGCGGGCCGCTCGGCCGCGTTGCTGCGTACGGCGTACCTGCTCACCGGGAACCGCCTGGACGCCGAGGACCTGCTGCAGACCGCACTGGCCAAGACCTACCTCTCCTGGGGACGGATCCGCGAGCCGGCGGCCGTGGACGCCTACGTACGACGGGTGATGGTCAACAGCCGGACCTCGCTGTGGCGCCGCCGTCGGGTGGACGAGTACGCCACGGCCGAGCTGCGTGAGCTTCCCGGTCCCGACCGGACCGCCGAGCTGGACCTGCACGACGCGCTGTGGCACGCGCTCGGCCGGCTGCCGAAGAGGCAGCGGGCGGCGGTCGTCCTGCGCTACTACGAGGACCTCTCCGAAGCCGAGACTGCCGAGGCCCTGGGCATCGCGGTCGGCACCGTCAAGAGCACCGTGTCCCGCGCGCTGGTCCGGCTGCGCGACGACGCCGGGCTGCGCGATGACCCGCGCGCCGATCTTCCGCATTCCCCCATCGCAGGAGCGACGCCATGACCCCTATCGACGACGAGCTGCGTACCGCCCTGCACCGACGGGCCGACACCGTGGCGCCGCCGGCCGATCCGCTCGCCGGCATCGAACGGCGGGCCGGCCGCATCCACCGGTGCCGGGTGGCGGGAGGGGCCACCGTCCTGGCGGTGGCCGTCGCGGCGCTTGCGGTCGGCCTACCGCTGGGTCTCGACGCCTTGCAACGGAAGTCACCCTCGGACGGCGGGTACGCCGGCGGTGGGCCGATGCCGTCTCTCCCGATCCCCTCCGTGTCCGCCGAGCCGCCCCCCGTAGGACCGGGCGGGTTGGTGAACTTCCTCGCATGGCCGGCCAGGGGAAGTGCCGACGTACGGTTCGAGAACGAGATCGGGCGCCTGTGGGCACGCCAGCATCACCTCTCCTCCAAGTCGACCGGCGTTTCGAGACTCTGGCAGTCGGCGTTGCCCGGTGGAGGTCGAGCCGGCGTCTGGCAGTTCTGGAAGCCCGGCATGAAGACCGGCTACACCGTAGTCGGCCAGCAGCTGCCGAGCGGGAAGACCTTCATCCTTCGCGACGCGGCGACCCCGAAGATCGTCCGGCAGATCTCGGCTGTCCTGCAGGGCGGCGCGTTCCCCCACGTACTGGTCCTGGGACCGCCGGGGACGGTCCAGATCCGCTATGCGGCGGATGGAGTGCGCTTGATCCCCGCCGAGCGCGTGCAGGGCTTCGCCGGTGGGGACGGCTGGGCCGTCTTCGACCGGACCGGCCCGGCGGTCGCCCAGCAAAGGCCAGACCTCATTGACGTCGTCCACGCTGACGGGTTCGGGATCTACCACGGACCGATCGACATGGGACCGAGCACTCCGGACGTCTAGATTGCTGGGCATGACCTCGACCGACGAGCAGGGCACCGGCGTCATCCTCAGCCGGATCTACACCAGAACGGGTGACGACGGCACCACCGCACTCGGTGACATGAGCCGGACCCGCAAGACCGACCCGAGGATCGCGGCGTACGCCGACGTCGACGAGGCCAATGCCGCCATCGGCACCGCGATCGCGCTCGGCTCGTTGCCGGCAGAGGTCGCCGAGCTGCTGACCCAGGTCCAGAACGACCTCTTCGACGTCGGCGCCGACCTGTGTACTCCCGTCGTACCGGACCCGGAGTGGCCGCCGCTGCGGGTGACCACGGCGTACGTCGACCGGCTGGAGTCGGCCTGCGACACCTACAACGCGAGGCTGGCCAAGCTGCGCAGCTTCGTCCTCCCAGGCGGTACGCCGGGCGCCGCCCTGCTGCACGTCGCCCGCACGGTCACCCGGCGGGCGGAACGCATGACCTGGGTCCAGGTGGAGGCCGACCCGGACGGCACCAACCCGCTCGCCGCCGCGTATCTGAACCGCCTCTCCGACCTGCTGTTCATCCTCGCGAGGGTGGCCAACCCCGACGGCGACGTCCTCTGGAAGCCCGGCGCCAACCGCTAGCGCGGTGGCGACCGCGGCGCCGCTTCCAGCCAGGCCCGGAGACCGGTGAGCGCCGACTCGCTCATCGCCAGCTCGACCCGCGCGCCCGAGCTGAGACAGTCGAGGACGACGGAGCCGGCCTGCACGGCGAGCGCCTCGGGACCGGCCGGGCGCCGTTCGCGCTGGACCGACAAGCCGGTGCGCGGGAAGGTCCGTCGCGGCCGGGGAGAGAAGCTGAACGCGCGGTACCAGGCCAGCGCGTCATCCTGGTAGCGCCCGAGGCCGAGCGCCCAGCCGCGCCCGTGACTGGCCTGGCGGAGCCGCAGGCTGACGTCGACCGCGCCGCCGCGCCGCAGCAGGAAACGCCGCATCGCCAGGCCGGCCAACGCGAGCGCGGCCGCGACGAGAAGCACGCCGGCGACATCGAGCAGCTGCACCGTCACGACGTCGACCGCCGCTGTCGGGAAGGTGCGGCCGGCCGGGTCAGCCGGACTCGCCGGCGACCCGCAGCCGGGCTCGCGCCCGCCGGGCAGCAGCGGCGGCATCGTCGCCGCCCCCCTCGGCGCGTGCCAGCGCCTCCCGGGCCCGCGGAACGTCGATCTCCCCGGCCAGCTCGACGCTCTCGGCCAGTACCGACACCCCGGCCTCCGTCACGGAGAGGAAGCCGCCGTGCACGGCCGCCACGAGCTCACCCTCGCCGCTCCGCCGGATCCGTACCGAGCCGGAAGCCAGCTCGCCCAGCATCGGGGCGTGGTGCGGCAGGATGCCGATCTCGCCCTCGGTCGTCCGGGCGATCACCATCTCGGCATCGCCCGACCACACCTCGCGGTCCGGCGCGACCAGCTCGACGTGCAGCGGCAACCTGAGCTCCGTCCGGGAAGCGGTGCGGCCAGAATAGCGGTCGGGGCTAGCGGCTCTCGAGCTCCTTGGCCTTGGCCTCGACGTCCTCGACGCCGCCGCAGAGGAAGAACGCCTGCTCGGGCAGGTGGTCATAGTCACCTGCGGTCAGCGCGCGAAACGAGGAGATCGTCTCGTCCAGCGGCACGAACTTGCCGGGCTGGCCGGTGAACTGTTCGGCCACGAACATCGGCTGGGAGAGGAACCGCTCGATCCGGCGGGCCCGCCCCACGGTGACCTTGTCCTCCTCGGAGAGCTCGTCGATGCCCAGGATCGCGATGATGTCCTGCAGGTCCTTGTAGCGCTGCAGGATGCGCTGCACCTCACGGGCCACCGCGTAGTGCTCGTCGCCCAGGAAGCGGGCGTCGAGGATCCGCGAGGTCGAGTCCAGGGGATCCACCGCGGGGTAGATGCCCTTCTCCGAGATCCCCCGGGAGAGCACGGTCGTCGCGTCCAGGTGGGTGAACGTCGTGTGTGGTGCCGGGTCGGTGATGTCGTCGGCCGGCACGTAGATCGCCTGCAGCGACGTGATCGAGTGTCCCCGCGTCGAGGTGATGCGCTCCTGCAGCTCGCCCATCTCGTCGGCGAGGTTGGGCTGGTAGCCCACCGCGCTCGGCATCCGGCCGAGCAGCGTGGAGACCTCCGACCCGGCCTGGGTGAAGCGGAAGATGTTGTCGATGAACAGCAGCACGTCCTGCTTCTGGACGTCGCGGAAGTACTCCGCCATGGTCAGCGCCGCCAGCGCGACGCGCAGCCGGGTGCCGGGCGGCTCGTCCATCTGACCGAAGACCAGCGCGGTCTTGTCGATGACGCCGGTCTCGGTCATCTCCAGGAACAGGTCGTTGCCCTCGCGGGTCCGCTCGCCCACGCCGGCGAAGACCGATACACCGCCGAAGTTCTCCGCGACCCGGTAGATCATCTCCTGGATGACCACGGTCTTGCCGACGCCGGCGCCGCCGAACATGCCGATCTTGCCACCCTGCACGTACGGCGCCAGCAGGTCGATGACCTTGATGCCGGTCTCGAACATCTCGGTCTTGCTCTCGAGCTGGTCGTACGGCGGCGACGGCCGGTGGATCGGCCAGTAGGTGTCGGCGTCGACCGAGTCGACGTCGAGCGGCCGACCCAGGGTGTTGAAGACGTGGCCCTTGGTGGCATCGCCGACCGGCACCATGATCGGCGAGCCGGTGTCGGTCACCTCCGTGCCGCGGACGACGCCGTCGGTCATCTGCATGGAGATCGCCCGGATCATGTTGTCGCCGATGTGCTGCGCGACCTCGAGGGTGAGGGTCGCGCTCTCCCCGCCAAGGGTGCGCTCGACGTGCAGCGCGTTGTGGATCTCCGGTAGCTGGTCGGGTGGGAACTCCACGTCCATCACCGGGCCGATGACCCGCACGACCCGGCCCCTGCTCCCCCCCGCAGCGGAGGGGTCGGGGCGTTCCGTGACCACGCTGCTCATGTCAGTCTCCTCGGGTCTTCGACATCGCCTCGGCGCCGCCGACGATTTCCATGATCTCTTGGGTGATCTCTGCCTGCCGGGCCGCGTTGGCCGCCCGGGTCAGCACCTTGGTCAGCTCGTCCGCATTGTCGCTGGCCGCCTTCATCGCCCGCCGGCGGGCCGCCGACTCCGACGCCGCCGCCTCCAGCAGCGCGCTGTAGAGCCGGGCCTGGACGTAGCGGGGCAGCATGGTCTCGAGCACGGCCTCAGCCGAGGGCTCGAACTCATACAGCGGCGCCGGCCCCGACCGCTCGGGCGCGTCGGTGTACTCGATCACCAGCGGCAGCACCCGCCGGGCCACCGCCCGCTGGGTGAGCGCGGAGGCGAACTCCGTGTGCACCAGGTGGATCTCGTCGACACCGCCGTCGTCGGAACCGCGCACGAAGGCGTCGATGACCGCGTCCGCGACCTCCCGGGCGTTTTCGTACGCCGGCTGCTCGGAGAAACCGGTCCAGGCGTTGGAGACGTCCCGGCCGCGGAACCGGTAGTAGGCGACGGCCTTGCGCCCGATGAGGTAGGGCACCGGCTCCTTGCCCTCGGCGGAGACCAGGTTGCGCAGCTCCTCCGCCGTACGCAGGGAGTTGGCGTTGTAGGCGCCGGCCAGCCCGCGGTCGCTGGTGATCACCAGTACGGCGGCCCGCCGCGGGTTCTCCCGCGGCGTGGTCAGCGGCGAGGTGACCGTGGTCTGGCTGGCCACCGCCGAGACCACGCCGGTGATCGCGTCGGCGTACGGCTTGGCGGCTGCGACCCGCTGCTGGGCCTTGACGATCCGGGATGCGGCGATGAGCTCCATCGCCCGGGTGATCTTCTTCGTCGACTGGACCGAGCGGATCCGACGGCGGTAGACCCGGAGCTGACCGGCCATCCGCTAGCCCGGGCCCTGCGCCGCGCCGCGGTCGGGCGGCGGCCGGCGGCGGGTGGCCCGGATCGACTCCTGGCCCACGTCGCCCTCCTCCATCGCGTCCGCATCGGCCTCGTTGACCGTCGTGGCGCCCTCGCTCGGCTGGAACTGTCCCTTGAACTCCTCGATCGCCGCCTTCAGTGACGAGATGGTGTCCTCGTCCAGCGTGCCGGTCTGGGTGATGGCGTCGTAGATGCCCTGGTGGGAGCGGCCGACGTAGTCGAGGAGCTCGGCCTCGAACCGGCGCACGTCGCCCACCGGGACGTCGTCGAGATGACCGTTGGTGCCGGCCCAGAGCGAGACCACCTGCCGCTCGACCGGGAACGGCGAGTACTGCGGCTGCTTGAGCAGCTCGACCAGCCGGGCACCGCGCTCGAGCTGCGCCTTGGACGCCTTGTCGAGGTCGGAGCCGAAGGCGGCGAACGCCTCGAGCTCGCGGAACTGGGCCAGGTCCAGCCGGAGCCGGCCGGCCACCGACTTCATCGCCTTGATCTGCGCGTTGCCGCCGACCCGTGACACCGAGACGCCGACGTTGATGGCCGGGCGTACGCCGGAGTTGAACAGGTCGGTCTCGAGGAAGATCTGGCCGTCGGTGATCGAGATGACGTTGGTCGGGATGTAGGCCGAGATGTCGTTGCCCTTGGTCTCGATCAGCGGCAGACCGGTGAGCGAGCCACCGCCGAGCTCGTCGGAGAGCTTGGCGCAGCGCTCGAGCAGCCGCGAGTGCAGGTAGAAGACGTCGCCGGGGTAGGCCTCGCGGCCGGCCGGCCGGCGCAGCAGCAGGGAGATGTTGCGGTAGGCCTCCGCCTGCTTGGACAGGTCGTCAAAGACGATGAGGGCGTGCTGGCCGGCGTACATCCAGTGCTGGCCGATCGCCGAGCCGGAGTACGGCGCGATGTACTTGAACGCCGCCGGGAACGACGCCGGCGCCGCGACGATCGTCGTGTACTCCATCGCGCCGGCGTCCTCGAGCGCGGCGGCCAGGCCACGGATCGTGGACCCCTTCTGGCCGATGGCCACGTAGACGCACTTGACCTGCCGCTTCGGGTCCCCGCTGGCCCAGTTGTCCCGCTGGTTGATGATCGTGTCCAGCACCACGGCGGTCTTGCCGGTCTGCCGGTCACCGATGATCAGCTGGCGTTGGCCGCGCCCGATCGCGGTCATCGAGTCGACGGCCTTGATGCCGGTCTGCAGCGGCTCCTTGACGGGCTGGCGCTCGACCACGGAGGGCGCCTGCACCTCCAGCGTCCGGCGCTCGCTGGAGACGATCTCGCCCTTCCCGTCGAGCGGCCGGCCCAGCGGGTCGACCACGCGGCCGAGGAACCCGTCGCCCACCGGCACGGACAGGATCTGGCCGGTACGGCGGACCTCCTGACCCTCCTCGATGTGCTGCGCGTCACCCATGATCACGCAGCCGATCTCGCGGATGTCGAGGTTGAGCGCCAGCCCGAGGGTGCCACCCTCGAACTCGAGCAGCTCGTTGGTCATCGCCGAGTGCAGCCCCTCGACGCGGGCGATGCCGTCGCCGGTCTCGGTGACCCGGCCGACCTCCTCGCGGGTCGTCTCCGGGGTGTAGGAGGCCACGTAGCGCTCCAGCGCCTCGCGGATCTCGTCCGGCCTGATGCTCAGCTCGGTCATTGGCTGCCCCTGCTTCCCTCGACGTCGTCGCTGTCCATTCTGCCGGGCACCCCGCCAGCCTCGGCAGGGGCGGTCACCTGGTCATCCGACCAGCCGGCGACGCGCCTCGGCCAGCCGGCTGGCGACCGTTGCGTCGATCACTGCGTCCCCCACGTGCACGCGTACGCCGCCCAACACCGTCGGGTCGACCTCCACCTGAAGCTGGACCTGCGAGCCGAACTCGCGGGCCAGCGCGGCCCCGAGCCGGTCCTCCTCCTCGCCGGTCAGCGGTACGGCGACCGTCACCGCCGCGACCAGCCGCCGGCGTCGCTCCGCCGCCAGTGCGGCGTAGCCCTCGAGCGCCCGGTTCAGCGTGCGGCCGCGCGGCGATGCCATCACCTCGTCGACCAGCCGCACGGTTGCCGGCCGTGCCCGACCCTCGAGCAGGGCGTGCACCAGCTCCCGCTTGCGCTCGAGGGGCATGCCCTGGTCGGTCAGGGCCATCAGCAGCTGCGGCTCACGGTCGACGATCCGGGAGAAGCGGAACAGCTCGTCCTCGACGTCGTCGAGGTCCCCGTCGGCCTCGGCGGCCATCAGCGTTGCCGAGGCGGCAAGCGTGTCGAGCGCGTCGAGGACGTCGCCCGGCCGGGACCACCGGGCCGAGACGACACCGTCGAGCACCTCGAGAGCGGGCTCGCCCAGCCGCCCCCCGAGCAGGCCCCGGACCAGCGAGGTCTTCGCGTCTGCCGGCAGCGCCGGGTCGGCCAGCGCGCGGCGCAGCCGGACCTCGCGCTCAAGCAGGCCGACGACCGCGAAGAGTCCCTCCCCGACCTCGGTCAGCTGGCGCGGATCTCCCGTCGAGCCCAGCTGCTCGAGCCGATCGCGAGCCGCGGCCAGCGCCTCCCGGCTCGCCCCCTGCATCAGCTGGACACCGACGCGCCGCTTGCCGGCGTACCTCCATCGCCACCGGCCGGGGCACGGGCCTCGAGGTCGTCGAGGAAGCGGTCGATGACCGCTCGCTGCCGCGACTCCTCGGCCAGCGAGGTGCCGACGATCCGTTCCGCCAGGTCGACCGCGAGCTGACCGATCTCGCCCCGCAGCGAGGTGACCACCTGCTGGCGCTCGGACAAGAGCTGCGCCTCGCCCCTGGCGGTGATCCGGGCCGACTCCTCCTGAGCCTGCGCACGCAGCTCCTCGAGGATCGCCTGGCCCTGCTCGCGAGCCTCCTCACGAATGTGGTTGGCCTCACCACGGGCGTCTGCCAGCTGGGCGCGGTACTGCTCGAGGGCACGCGAGGCCTCGGCCTGCGCCTCCTCGGCCCGACGCATGCCGCCCTCGATGCGCTCGGTCCGCTCCCGGAAGGTCTTCTCGAACAAGGGGAACGCCCGGCGCGAGAGGAAGTAGTAGAGCAGCGCAAAGGCGACCAGCCCGACGATGACCTCGGGCAGGTGCGGGATCAGCGGGTTGGGCTGGTCCTCGGCGGCGAGGAACACGGCAGGCACCTCCGGACCTAGAGCACGAACGCGAGGACGAGCCCGAACAGGGCCAGCGCCTCGGCCAGGGCGAAGCCGAGGAATGCGATCGGCTGCAGCTGGCCCCGGGCCTCGGGCTGGCGTGCGACGCCGTTGATGTACGCCGCGAAGATCAGTCCGATGCCGATGCCCGGTCCGATGGCCGAGAGGCCGTAGCCGACCAGGTTGAGCGTGCCGTTCATCGAGACAGTTCCTTTCGAAGGAGGGCGGTGGCTTCAGTGCTCGTCAACGAGAGCGCCGGCGATGTAGAGGGCGGTGAGCAGCACGAAGATGTAGGCCTGCAACACCTCGATCAACGCTTCGAAGAACGTCAGCACGATCGCCAACAGGAACGCGAAGGGGCTCGCGACGGCGAGCAGGCCACCGGAACCGAGCAGGTGGGCGCCGCCCAGGATGAAGACCAGCAGCAGCAGGTGGCCGGCGAACATGTTGGCGAACAGTCGCAGCGCCAGCGTCAGCGGCCGGGTGATGAGGATGGTGGCGAGCTCGATCGGCGCGATCAGGATGTAGACCGGCCACGGCAGGCCGGGCGGGAACATCGTCTCCCTGAGGTAGCCGACCAGCCCCTTACGGCGTACGCCGATGTAGTTGAAGATCAACCAGCTGATCACGGCCAGCACGATCGGGAAGCCGAAGCGCGACATGGTCGGGAACTGCAGCAGCGGCACGATGCCGAAGAGGTTGTTGACCAGGATGAAGGAGAACAGGGTGACGAGGTAGGGGACGTAGCGGAGGAAGTCGGGTCCGATGACGTCGCGCGCCAGGTCGTTGCGGACGAAGCCGTAGACACTCTCGCCCGCGAACTGCAGGCGACCGGGCACCAGCGCACTCCGGCGGGCGGCGAGGTAGAAGAACGCCGCGATCAGCACCGCGCTCAGCAGCAGCAGCAGGATCGGCTTGGTCACCACGGAGCCGAAGATGCCCGGGAGCTCGAAGTCGCGGCTGCTGGGCGGCACGAACTCCTCGTTCGCTGCCACCACCAGCGAACTCACCCGGACTCCCTTCCACTGGGCAGGCGGCACCACCCCGGCGCGGGTGCGCCGCGGGCAGAGCTCGCCGGATTCACTGCCTACCGTACCGGACGTAGATGATGTAGAGCGCCGAGGCTGCGCCGACCAGCAGGCCGATCAGCACCAGGAAGCGGGTGCCGAGCAGGCGGTCGAGCAGCAGCCCGACGCCGCCCCAGACGATCAGGCCGGCCAGCAGGTAGCCGATGATCGTGTAGGCGTCCTGCGGCCCCGTCGGGCGCGGGGTCGGCGGCTGGCCCGGCTCGCTCATGGCGCAGGGACGGTAGCAGCCGGTGACCCTCGCGGCCCTCACTGCCCGGTCAGGGGTCTCCGCCGTCGGCCGGGTCGACGTACAGCATCTTCGTCGTGGCGAAGGCACGCACCTCTGCGGCCAGCCAGACCACCGTGCAGACGAGCACCGCCGCGGCGAACGCCTCCGTGGCGAACAGGCGGGTGTCGCGGAACACAACCAGCAGCAGCGCCAGCAGGGTGATCTTCAGCAGGTAGCTCATCATCGCCAGCCCCATCACCGTCGTGGGCGGGCTGGCCGCCGTCCAGCGAGAGACCACGAGGCCGAAGCCGAAGAAGACCAGCACGACGCCGACCCCGAGAACCGCCCCGACCAGCCCGTCCATCCCCGCTACGACGGTGGCGACCAGCAGGACGACGCCGCCGGCCGCCACCGTCGGCACGGCGGCACGGCGGAACAGGGTCCCGTTGTAGCGCTGCATCGCCGGGATCAGCCGTCAGCCGGACCGGCGGGCCGCGCGCAACCTCGGCACGCTGCTCGCCACCACCGCGAAGACGGAGATCACCACGGCCACGCCGAGCACCGGCAGCGGGCCGCGCGTGATGGACATGGCCACCAGGCTGAACGCCAGCAGCGCCGACCACAGGTACATGATCAGCACCACCCGGGTCTGGGAGTGGCCGATCTCGAGCAGCCGGTGATGCAGGTGCAGCTTGTCCGGCGAGAACGGCGAGCGCCCGCTGCGGGTCCGGCGTACGACGGCCAGCGCGACATCGGCCACCGGCACGGCGATCACCGCGATGGGAAGCAGCAGCGGCAGCACCAACGGGAACAGGTCCAGACCGGTGGTGACGCTGGGGTCCAGCGAACCGGTGACGCTGGTCGTGGCCGCGGCCAGGAGTAGGCCGATCAGCATCGAGCCCGAGTCGCCCATGAAGACGCGGGCCGGTGAGAAGTTGTGCGGCAGGAAGCCGATGCAGGCACCCGCGAGCGCCGCGGTGATGAGGGCGGCCGGGAACGCGCGCTCGATGCCGTGCAGGACCGAGAGCTGGTAGGAGTAGACGAACGACGCGAGCGCGGCGATGCCGACCACGCCGGCGGCCAGGCCGTCCAGCCCGTCGACGAAGTTCACCGCGTTGATCGTGAGGACCACCAGCAGGACGGTCAGCGGTACGCCGATGTCGGGCCCCAGCGAGAAGAAGTTGTGGGCCTGGCGCGGGTCGGGCAGATAGAGCAGCTGCACTCCCTGCAGCACCATCACGCCGGCGGCGAGAGTCTGGCCGGCCAGCTTCGTCAGCGCGTCGAGGCCCCACCGGTCGTCGACCGCCCCGACCAGGCAGATCAGCCCGCCGGCCAGCAGCACCGCCTGCGGCTCCCGGGTCTCCTGGAAGACCTTCTGCAGGGCCGGCAGCCGGCTCGCCACCAGCAGCCCGGCCGCCACCCCGACGTACATGGCGACTCCCCCGCCGTACGGCGTCGGGATGGTGTGCACGTCGCGGTCGCGCACCCGCGCGAGCGCTCCCACCACCACCGCCAGCCGGCGCGCGATCGGGGTGACGAGGTAGGTGACGCCGGCGACGACCGCCAGCGTGAGCGCGTACTCGCGCACCAGCCCGCTCCCCCTTCCGTTGCAGCCGGGTCAGCCGCACGGGTAGGCCGGGTGCCGGCCGACCAGCGCTGCGACCGATGCGGCCACGTCGGCCGCGGCCGAGCCGTCGGCGTCCCGGATCGCCCGGCCGATCAGCCCGGCCACCTCCTTCATGTCGCCCTCGGTCATCCCCTGCGTCGTCACGGCCGGCGTGCCGACCCGGATGCCGGACGCCACCGCCGGCGGCTCCGGGTCGAAGGGGATCGCGTTCTTGTTCAGGGTGATCCGGGCGGCGTCACAGCGCGCCTCGGCGTCGCGGCCGGTGACTCCGGTCTCGCGCAGGTCGAGCAGTGCCAGGTGGGTGTCGGTGCCGCCGCCGACCGGCCGAAGCCCCTCCGCGGCCAGCCCGTCGGTGAGCGCCTGCGCGTTGGCGATCACCTTGCGGGCGTACTCCTGGTACGACGGGGTCGCTGCCTCCTTGAGCGCCACGGCCTTGGCCGCCACCGCATGCATGAGGGGCCCGCCCTGGCTGAACGGGAAGACCGCCTTGTCGATCCGCTGGGCGAGCTCCGACCTGCAGACGATCATGCCGCCGCGCGGCCCGCGGAGGACCTTGTGGGTGGTGAAGGTGACCACGTCGGCGTACGGCACCGGCGACGGGATCGCCTTGCCGGCCACCAGGCCGATGAAGTGGGCGGCGTCGACCATCAGCGCCGCGCCCGCCTCGTCCGCGATCTCCCGGAAGGCCTCGAAGTCGATCAACCGCGGGTACGCCGTCGCGCCCGCAATGATCATTTTCGGCCGGTGCTCGAGCGCCAGGTCGCGCACCTCGTCGTAGTCGATCCGCTCGTCGTCCTGGCGGACGCCGTAGCCGACCGTGTTGAACCACTTGCCGGAGAAGTTGACCTTCGAGCCGTGGGTGAGGTGGCCGCCGTGCGGCAGCGACATGGCCAGCACGGTGTCACCGGGTGAGAGCAGGGCCGCGTACGCCGCCAGGTTGGCGGAGGCGCCGGAGTGCGGCTGGAGGTTGGCGTGCTCGGCGCCGAAGAGCTCCTTGGCCCGCTCGATGCCGATCGTCTCCGCCTTGTCGACCTCGGCGCAGCCGCCGTAGTAGCGCTTGCCCGGGTAGCCCTCGGCGTACTTGTTCGACAGCGTCGACCCGAGCGCCGCCAGCACCGCCGGCGAGGTGAGGTTCTCGCTGGCGATGAGCTGCAGGCCACCCCGCAGCCGGTCCAGCTCGCCGAGGACGACGTCGGCGATCTCGGGGTCCTCCGCGCGCAGCGCGTCGAAGTCGGGGCCCCAGAAGGTCTCGCTCATGTGGCAGCTCCTGCGACGGCGGCAGAGATGGCGTTCACTGTACGGCGCACGGCCGGTTCAGTCCGGCGCCACGAGGTCCGGCGCGACCTCGCGCAACCGGTCGAGTGAGAGCGCACCGTTGCGCAAGACGCGCGGGGCGTCGGAGGTGATGTCGACGATCGTGGAGGCCGCGCCGTCGCCGCACGGTCCGGCGTCCAGATAGATCGCGACGGCGTCCCCGAGCTCGGCTTGGGCGTCGTCGGCGTCGCGCGGGGGGGGAGATCCGGTGGAATTGGCGCTGGAGACGGCCAGCGGGCCGGTCTCGACGAGCAACTCGAGCGCCACCGGATGCAACGGCATCCGCACCGCCACGGTCCCCCGGGTGTCCCCGAGATCCCAGGCCAGCCCGGCGGTGTGCCGCGCGACCAGGGTCAAGGCGCCCGGCCAGAACGCGTCCACCAGCTCACGGCCGACCGCCGGCAACGCGTCGACCACCCCCTCCAGCGCCCGCACGGAGCCGACGAGCACCGGCACCGGCATGTCCCGGCCGCGGCCCTTCGCGCCGAGCAGCGCGTCGACGGCCTGCGGAGTGAAGGCGTCGGCGCCCACGCCGTACACGGTGTCTGTGGGCAGCACCACGAGCTCCCCCCGCCGGATCGCGGCGGCGGCCTCGCGCAGGCCCTCGGCGCGCTCGGCCGGAACGCCGCAGTCGAACCGGCGACTCATCCGGCCCCCCTCGTGCGGCGCGGAGCCGTGTCGGAGATCATCGGCGGATGGCGGTCAGGAACCGGTCGCGGCCGGTGAGGTCGCGGTGGTCGGTGACCTCCGCCCAGCAGCTGGTCACCTCGTAGACCTCCGGTGCCGACCGGCCCTGGCGGTCTGAGTGCTCCACGACGACCCGTCCGCCGGGCCGCAGCAACCGCCTGGCAACCAGCTCCACCAGGCGGATGATCTCCAGCCCGTCCTCCCCGGCCCACAGGGCCAGCTCCGGGTCGTGGTCCTTGACCTCGGGGTCGACGAGATGTCGCTCGCCGGTGGCGACGTACGGCGGGTTGCTCAGCACCAGGTCCACCGTGCCGTCCAGGTCGGCGAGGGCGGAGGTGATGTCGCCGAGGTGCAGGGTGACCGGCGGGTCGCCGGCCGCCACCCGCTCACCCGCGTTGCGCTCGGCCCAGGCCAGCGCGCCCGGGTCGCGCTCGACCGCGTGCACCCGGGCGCCGGGCACCTCGTTGGCCACGGCCAGCGCAATGGTGCCCGGGCCGGTGCACAGGTCGACCACGAGCGGGTGGTCGGGGCCGGTGTCCCTGAGCGCGTCGACCGCCCACTGCACGACCACCTCGGTCTCCGGGCGGGGGACGAAGGCGCCCGGTCCGATGGCCAGGTCGAGGTGGCGGAAACCGGCCCGCCCCACCAGGTGCTGCAGGGGCACCCGCTGGGCGCGCCGGCTCACCAGCTCGTCGTACCGCCGGGCGTCGGCGCTCCCCAGCTCGGTGCCGGCCGCCAGCTCGCCCGGCCGTACGCCGAGCACGTGAGCCGCCAGCGCCGTCGCGTCGTGGCGGGCGGAGTCGATCCCGGCGGCAGCCAGCCGGTCGGTCGCCGAGCGCAGCGCGCCAGTGAGCGGCGTAGAAGTCATGAGGTCGCGTTCGCCAGCCGGGTCGCTGAGTCCGCCTCGACCAGGGCACCGATCACCGCGTCGAGGTCGCCGTCCAGCACGGTGTCGAGGTTGTAGGCCTTGAAGCCGACCCGGTGGTCGGAGATCCGGTTCTCCGGATAGTTGTAGGTGCGCACCCGCTCGCTGCGGTCCACCGTGCGCACCTGGCTGGCCCGGGTGGCGCTGTCCTCGGCGGCCTGGGCCTCCTGCGCCTGGGCGAGCAGCCGGGCGCGTAGCACCCGCATGGCCTGCTCCTTGTTCTGCAGCTGGCTCTTCTCGTTCTGCATCGACACCACGGTGCCCGTGGGCAGGTGGGTGATGCGGACCGCGGAGTCGGTGGTGTTGACGCTCTGCCCACCGGGGCCGGAGGAGCGGTAGACGTCGATGCGCAGGTCGTTCGGGTCGATCGTCACCTCGACGTCCTCGGCCTCCGGCAGCACCAGTACGCCGGCCGCGCTGGTGTGGATGCGGCCCTGGGACTCGGTGGCGGGCACCCGCTGCACCCGGTGCACGCCGCCCTCGTACTTGAGCCGGGCCCAGACCCCGTCGGGGTCCGCCGACCGCGACTTCACCGCCACGCTGACGTCCTTGTAGCCGCCCAGGTCGGACTCCGTCGCGTCGAGCACCTCGGACCGCCAGCCCTGCCGCTCGGCGTAACGCAGGTACATCCGCAGCAGATCGGCCGCGAACAGTGCCGACTCCTCCCCGCCCTCGCCTGCCTTGATCTCGACGATGACGTCCTTGCCGTCCAGCGGGTCCCGCGGGACGAGCAGCTCGCGCAGCCGCTCCCCGAGCTGCTCCCGCCGCCCGGCGAGCTGCGTCACCTCGGCCGCGAAGGAGTCGTCCTGCCCGGCTAGCTCGTGGGCCGCCTCGAGGTCACCGGCCACCCGCCGCAGCTCGTGCGCCGTCTCCACGACGGGAGCCAGCTCGGCGTACCGGCGACCGAGAGCTCGCGCCCGTGCCTGGTCCGCGTGCACCGATGGGTCCGCGAGTCGGCGCTCGAGGTCGGCGTGCTCGGCGAGCAGCTCGTCGAGCGAGTCGTCCACCGCGCTTTCCTCCTCTCGTCGAGCCGGAGCACAACGACGGCGCCGATGTCGGGACTTCTCCCGCACCGGCGCCGCAACGTCGCTAGCGCTTGCCGAACCGCTTCTCGAACTTCTCGACCCGGCCGCCGACGTCCATGATCTTCTGCTTGCCGGTGTAGAACGGGTGACAGGCCGAACAGACGTCCGCGTGGATGTTGCCCGACTGCGCCGTACTGCGGGTCGTGAACGTGTTGCCGCACGAGCAGGTGACCGTCGTCGCGGCGTACGCCGGGTGGATGTCGCTCTTCATCTGGGGTCTCCTCACGATCTCGGTGCGGCCAACGCCGGGGCGCGGTCCGATGTTCCGGTCCAGGCCGCAGCTACTCCCCCGGCCCCACGGTCGTCTTCTGGATCTGCATCAGGAACTCGATGTTGCTGCTGGTCGCCTTCATCTTGTCCAGCAGCAGCTCGAGCGCCTGCCCCATCTCGAGGGCATGCAGCACCCGTCGCAGCTTCCAGGTGATCGCGAGCTCCTCTGCCGACATCAGCAGCTCCTCCTTCCGGGTGCTGGACGCGTCGACGTCCACCGCCGGGAAGATCCGCTTGTCGGCGAGCTTGCGGTCGAGCTTGAGCTCCATGTTGCCGGTGCCCTTGAACTCCTCGAAGATCACCTCGTCCATCCGCGAGCCGGTCTCGACCAGCGCGGTGGCGAGGATGGTCAGGGAGCCGCCGTTCTCGATGTTGCGCGCCGCGCCGAAGAAGCGCTTGGGCGGGTACAGCGCCGTCGAGTCGACACCGCCCGAGAGGATGCGCCCGGACGCCGGAGCTGCCAGGTTGTACGCCCGGCCGAGGCGGGTGATCGAGTCGAGCAGGACGACGACGTCGTGGCCCATCTCCACCAGCCGCTTCGCCCGCTCGATGGAGAGCTCGGCCACGCTGGTGTGGTCCTCGGCCGGCCGGTCGAAGGTCGAGGCGATGACCTCGCCCTTCACCGAGCGCTGCATGTCGGTGACTTCTTCCGGCCGCTCGTCGACGAGCACGACCATGAGGTGGCACCCGGGGTTGTTGGTCGTGATGGCGTTCGCAATGGCCTGGAGAACCATGGTCTTGCCGGCCTTGGGCGGGCTCACGATGAGCCCGCGCTGGCCCTTCCCGATCGGTGCCACCAGGTCGATGATCCGGGTGGTCAGGATCCCGGGCTCGGTCTCCAGGCGCAGCCGGTCCTGCGGGTAGAGCGGCGTCAGCTTGCCGAACTCCACCCGGTCTCGGGCCTGCTCGGGATCCATGCCGTTGACCGTGTCCATCCGCACCAGCGCGTTGAACTTCTCGCGGCGCTCGCCGTCGCGGGGTGCCTTGACGGCACCGGTCACCGCATCGCCCTTGCGCAGGCCGTAGCGGCGCACCTGGGCGAGGGAGACGTAGACGTCGTTCGGTCCGGAGAGGTAGCCGGAAGTCCGCACGAACGCGTAGTTGTCCAGGATGTCGACGATGCCGGCGACCGGCAGTACGACGTCGTCCTCGCCGACCGTCGGCTCGGCCTCGCCGCCCCCGAAGCGCTCGGGCCGGTTGCTGCGGTTGCGGTTGCGCTCGCGGAACCGGCCGCGGCGGCGGCTGTTGCGGCTCTCGTAGTCGTCATCTCGGCCGCTGGGCGGACGGTCGCCGTTCTGCGGCTGGCGGTCGCCCTGCGGCTGGCGGTCGCCCTGCGGCTGGCGGTCGCCCTGCGGCTGGCGGTCGCCCTGCGGCTGGCCGCCCTGCGGCTGGCGGTCGCCCTGCGGCGGCTGACTGCCGCCCTGCGGCTGGCCGCCCTGCGGCGGCTGACCGCCGCCCTGCTGGCGGTCACGGTTGCGTTCCCACCGCTCCTGGCGGTCGGGGCGCTCCCGCTGCGGCCGGTCGGGGGCATCCGTGCGGGTCGGCGTCTCCGCTCTCTCCGGCGCCGCAGCCGGCGCCGGCGGCTCCGTCACCCTGGGCGCCTGGGTGCCCGCGCCGGCGGCTGGCTGCTCGGCCACCGGCAGCTCGACCTGTGCGGCCGGGGGCTGTGCGGCCGGGGGCTGAGCGGCCGGTCGCCGTCGCGTCGTACGCGCGCCACCGTTCGCGGAGCTCCCGTTGGCCGGCGCAGCTGCTCCGGCGTCGCCGCTCTGTCGGGCGGTGATCACCTCGATCAGCTGGCTCTTGCGCATTCGTGCGGTACCGGTGATGCCCAGGCCGCTGGCCATCGACTGGAGCTCGGGGAGCACCATCGCGGCCAGGCCGTTGCCGGTGCCGCGGCGGCGGCGAGCGGCGGGTGAGCCGTTGTCGCCATTCTCGCCGGTGCTCAGCGAGTTCGCCTCATCCGGTGCGCCGGTGCGCTGGCTCGGCATGAGGTCGGTGCTGTCGCTCAATGAAAGTCCTTCCCTACGTCAGCCGGTACGCCGGGTCGGCGTACGGCCGGGGTGTGGAGCGACCGGCGGACATCCGCCGGGCGGTGCGCCCCGCCAACTGCTGGCGGGAGGTTCGCGGAACAGTGCACGACCAGTGGCCGGTGCTTTTCGAGGGGGACGGCACCCGCTCCCCGTCCACTCCGGCAGGTGTTGCGGTCGACCGCGGGTCACCGGGTGGAGAGAGACGGGAGGCGCCGTCGTGCTGAGCGGGCGACGGCTGGCGACGAACGAAGTGCTCATACCCCGAAAGGCGGCTGTTCGACGTTCAGAGTAAAGGTCGTCTCCCGCTGAGGGCAACAACCCCGCCGGTCGGCGCGCATATTCCGACCGGTCAGCCCGACCTGGACGCCGCGGGTTGCCGGGTGGCGCGCCGGCCAGCGCCTGGCTGATCGCGAGAACGAGCGGGAGGTCACGTCGGCGGCGGCGCTCGCACCCGGTCGTTTCGCCGGCCGGTGCCGGCGGGCAGGAGCCGGCGGTGGTCATCAGCGGCGACGGGGTGCTGCCGGCCACGGGCACCCTGGTCGCCGGCGTGCGGCGCATCGCCGTACTGCGGTCGAACAGCATCGGCGACTTCGTGCTCGCGCTTCCCGCACTCGAGGCCCTCCGCGCGGCCTATCCCGAGGCGGAGATCACCTACCTGGGCACGGACTGGCACCCGACGTTCCTGACCGGCCGGCCGGGTCCGTGGGACCGGGTGACCTGTGTCCCGGCGTACGCCGGTGTGCGCGGAGACACCGCCCCGACCGACTCCGCGGAGGTCCGGGAGTTCCTCGCCGGGCAGCAGGCCGAGGGCTACGACCTGGCGGTGCAGCTGCACGGGGGTGGGGGCAACTCCAACCCCTTCGTGACCCGGCTGGGTGCCCGGGTGACCGCCGGGAGCCGCGCCGCCGGTGCCCCGGCGCTGGACCGGTGGACCCCCTACGCCCAGTACCAGCACGAGATCCTGCGCTTCCTCGAGGTGGTCGGGCTGGTGGGCGCCGTCCCGGTGACGCTGGTCCCGCACCTGGAGGTCACCGAGCAGGATCGGGAGGAGCTCGACGGGGTGCTGCCACACGTCGACCCGCCGCTCGCCAGCATCCATCCAGGGGCGAACGACGTGCGCCGGCGCTGGCCCCCGGCCGCCTTCGCCGCGGTCGCCGACTCGCTTTCCGCGGCAGGCGCCTCGGTCGTACTGATCGGGAGCCGGAACGAGGCGGGGCTCACGGCGGCGGTGCGGGATGCGATGCGGTCGCCGGTGACCGACCTGGCCGGCCGGCTCTCGCTCGGCGCCACCACCGCGCTGCTCGCGCGGTGCCGTGTGCTGGTCGGGAACGACTCCGGCCCACGGCACCTCGCGGCGGCCGTCGGTACGGCCACCGTGGGCGTCTTCTGGTGCGGCAACCTGATCAACGCCGGCCCGCTCACCCGGAGCCGGCACCGGGTCGGCGTGTCGTTCCGCACCAGCTGCCCGGTCTGCGCGGCGGACCAGGCTGGTGGCCGCTGTCCCCACGACGTCTCCTTCGTCGCCGACGTACCGGTCGAGGACGTACGCCGCGAGGCCCTCGACCTGCTCCACTCCGGATGAAGCGCAGGCGTCAGGTCGTACGCCGGTGACCGACCCTCACATCCGGTCGGGCGCGCTCACCCCGAGCAGCCCGAGGCCGTTGCCGAGCACCACCCGGGTGGCCTCGCACAGCCACAGCCGGGCGGTGGTCAGCGGCGTCGCCGGCTCGTCGCCCATCGGCAGCACCCGGCAGGCGTCGTAGAAGCGGTGGTAGGTGCCGGCGAGCTCCTCGAGGTAGCGCGCCACCCGGTGCGGCGCGCGCAGCTCGGCGGCGCCGGACACCACCCGGGGAAAGTCCCCCAGCGCCCGCAGCAGATCGCCCTCCGGCCCGGTTACGAGCAACCCGGCGTCGAAGTCGTCCGCCCGCTCGACGCCGAGGTCGGCGGCGTGCCTGAGCAGCGAGGCGATCCGGGCATGCGCGTACTGGACGTAGAAGACGGGGTTCTGGGCGTCCTGCCGGCTGATCAGGTCGAGGTCGAGGTCGAGGGTCGAGTCGGTGCTCGATCGGGCGAGGGAGTAGCGGGCACTGTCGACCCCCACCGCCTCGACGAGATCCTCCAGGGTCACGTAGGTGCCGGCGCGCTTGCTCATCCGCACCGGCGAGCCGCCGCGCACCAGGCGGACGAGCTGCCCGATCAGCACCTCGAGCGTCTCGTCCGGGTCGTCGCCGAAGCAGGCGGCCATCGCCCGCAGCCGGTTGACGTAGCCGTGATGGTCGGCTCCCAGCATGATCACGACCCGGTCGAAGCCGCGCTCGCGCTTGTCGAGGTAGTAGGCCGCGTCCCGCGTGAAGTACGTCGTCGTACCGTCGGACTTGACCAGCACCCGGTCCTTGTCGTCGCCGAACTCGCTGCTGCACATCCACAGCGCGCCGTCCGCCTCGTAGACCTGGCCCTGTGCGCGCAGCCGCTCGATGGCCGCGTCCACAGCGCCGGAGTCGTGCAGCGAGCGCTCGAGGAAGTAGACGTCGAAGGCCACGCCGAAGTCGGCCAGCGCCGACCTGATCGCCGTGAACATCAGCTCGAGACCGCGGCGGCGGAACACCTCGAGCGCCTCGTCGTCCGGACGGTCAAGCACGTCGGGGGCCACCGCGACGACCTGCTGCGCGACCTCGGTGACGTACTCGCCGGGGTAGCCGTCCGGCGGCGTCGGCAGGCCGCGGGCGGCGGCGTACAGCGAGGTGGCGAAGCGGTCGATCTGCGTGCCCACGTCGTTGGAGTAGTACTCCCGGGTGACCTCCGCGCCGGTCGCGGAGAGCAGCCGGCCCAGCGCGTCGCCCACGGCCGCCCAACGCACGTGGCCGAGGTGCAGCGGACCCGTCGGGTTGGCGCTGATGAATTCGAGGTTGAGCCGCTGACCAGCATTGACGCTGGTGTGCCCGTACGCCGGCCCCTCGGTGACGACCGTGCGGGCCAGCTCGCCGAGGGCGTCCTGGCGGAGCCGGACGTTGAGGAAGCCGGGGCCGGCGACGTCGACGGCGGCGATACCGGCGGCCTCACGCAGCCGGCCGGCGAGCAGCTCGGCGACCTCGCGGGGGGGCCGCCCGGCAGACTTGGCCAGCTGCAGTGCGACGTTGCTGGCGTAGTCCCCGTGCGCGCGGTTCTTGGGCCGCTCCACGACCGCGCGGCTCGGCACCGGGACCGCCAGCTCTCCGGCATCGACCGCCCGGCCGACCGCGGCCAGGATCGCGGTGGAGAGCTCGGCCGGGGTCACCGGCCCGAGGTTACAGACCGCCGGCGGTTCGCTGCCGGGATCACCGCTCGCACCGGCTCAGGTGAACCACGGCCTACGTCGCGACGTGCTCGTAGGAAAGGACGGGTTGTACCGCCCCGGCTCCCGTTCAGAGTTTCGAGTACTGGGCTGCACCAGACCGGCATCGGGCTGGACCAACGAAGGGGCACGCTCTCGTGGTCAACGCAACCCCTAGCGGTCGCTGCGCGCGGGTCAGCGCAGCCGGTCGCACAGGTCGTACGAGCGGCTGGTGTAGATGATCTGCTTGTGGCCGTTGGCCAGGAGCTTCACCAGGCTAACCCCGTGCAGGATCGCGAACTCCCGATGGGGGAAGTCGCCGGGGTGCAGCAACGCGGCGAAGGGTCCGAAGCCGTAGAGGTCCGAAGACCCGTCCCGGTGAACGATCTGGACGCCGCTGGCAGAGAGGTCGACGGTCCTGGTCACGCCCGTGCTACGGCGGGTCACCTTGGCGTAGAGGGCGCCGACGTATATGTACGCGACGACGCGACCCTGCCCGTTCCGGTAGGTGTAGACCTTGGTCTTGTTCACCGGGAACGAGGCGTGGATCGTGAAGCTGCAGGTGTGACCCGCCGGGTCGTTGAACGCAGGAGCCGGGTAATTCGTCGGGCCGCTGACATGGCCGTCCGAGTACGGCGCCGGGGAGGCGGCACGGGGCGGGGAGGCCAACCGGTCACACAGGTCGTACGACCGGCTGGTGTAGATGATCTGCTTGTGCCCGTTGGCCAGGAGCTTCACCAGGCTGACCCCATCCAGGACCATTAACCCCCGATGGGGCCTGTCCCCCGGGTGCAGCGACACGGAGAAGGGTCCGAGGCCGTAGAAGTCCGACGAGCCGTCCGGGTGCAGGGTCTGGACGGCGCTGCCGGACAGGTCGACGGTCCTGCTCACGCCAGTACTGCGACGGGTCACCTTGGCGTAGAGCGCGCCGACGTACATGTAGCCGACGACGCGACCCTGGCCGTTCCGGTGGGTGTAGGTCTTGGTCTTGTTCACCGGGAACGAGACGTGGATCGCGAACGGACAGGTGTGACCGGCCGGGTCGTCGTATGCCGGGGCGGGGTAAGGCGCCGGGCCGCTGACCGTGTCGTGCGGATGTGGTGCCGCGGGCGCCGCAACCGCCGCTGGGGCGGCCAGCATGACCAGAGCCACCGGCGCGGCGATCAGCGCGGAGGCTCGACGGATATAGGACGACGGCGCCATGAAGGCCCTCCGAAGGTGAGGAGTTACCTGACGGCGCGAACTGTATGCACCGCGCATTGAACGTAGGCCACGGCGCGGTAACGATCGGGTTGCCGAACGGCGCGGGTCAGCGAGCGAGCGCCTGGGTGACAGGGCACCGGTCCGGATGGCCGCAGGCGTCCCCGTCGCACATCCGACACATCCGGTTGCCGATGTCCTTGCCCTCGGGCAACGGCGGGATCTCGGCGGCGGCCAGCCGGGCCAGGATGCGCTCAGCCTGCGCCGCTTCCCGTTCGGTCAGGACGTCGAGCCTGGCCCGCAGCACCCGCTCGCGGCTGAGCCAGATGGCCTGCACGGCTGCCCGCCCGGGCGCCGTGAGGTGCAATTCGACGACGCGCCGGTCGTGGCTGGCGCGCCGCCGCTCCACCAGTCCGCGTTCGACGAGGCGATCCGCGAGCCGTGCGCACCCCGGCTGCGACAGGGCCAGCGCGGAGCGCACGGCGTCGATGCTGCGGCCTTCGGCAAAGTTGGCGAGTGCCGTCAGTGCGGTGGCCTCGACGGAGGACAGCCCCTGGTCGGCAAGGACTGCCGCCTCCACAGCGGTGGTCAGGTCCAGTGCCACGGCGCCGGCAAGGTTCGTCATGCGGTCTCGATCGGCCGGCACGCCGTCGCCTACAGACCGTTCGGGAAGTCGTACGACGACGGGACCTGCTGCTGCGCGGTGGCGTCGCCGTACACCAGTGCGATCTGCTGATGAGCGGCGAGGACAAGGGTGGCCGGGTCGCCGGGGCGCGCCTTGCCGTCGACGTAGAGGCGCAGGCTCTTGCCGCTGCCGGCACACAGGGAACCGAGGCAGGTCTCGGTCAACCGGACGTTCCACTCCGTGAAGAGCTGGCCGAGGGTGAAGGTGTCCTTCCTCGGGGCCTCGACGTGCACGATGCCGTCGGGGGTGTGGGTGTGCAGTGGTGAGATCCGACGGGCCTGCTCGTCGATCCCGATGAAGGCCGGCACGGTGACCGCCTCGCCGTCGACGAGGACGTCGAGATGTGCGTGGTAGTGCACCTTCGCGCCCTCCGCCGCCAGCGGCGGCAGGCCGGCGGCCCGGATGTAGCGAACGGCGTCGGCCGGCGGATCCCAGGGCGGCGGCGTCTGCCGCCCGGTGGCCGCGGCCGGCGTCGATGCCGAGGTGCTGGGGTTGCCGCCTGCGCTGCCGCCGGCGTCGCTGCCGGCCTTGCTGTCGCTGCTGCAGCCGGCGAGGCCCAGGACGGCAGCCAGCGCCAGGGCAACCGCCGCCCAGGCCCTGGCACGACTCACGCTCGAGCGTCCGGCACCGAGCCGGCCGGCTCGCAAGCCAGCCGGCGTACGGTCGAGATCAGGTGTTCGGGGTCGAACGGCTTGGTGACGTAGGCGTCGACACCGAGCCGTCGGCCGCGCCGCAGGTCCGCCTCCTGGGCCCGGGCGGAGACGATGATCACTCTGATGCGCGACGTCTCGGGATCGGCGCGCAGCCGGCTCGCCGTCTCCCAGCCGTCCATGCGCGGCATCATGACGTTCAAGGTGATCGCAGCCGGAGCCACCTGACGCACCTTGTCGAGACAGTCCAGCCCGTCGACCGCCGTCCATACCTCGAAGCCCTCGAGCTCGAGGTTGACACGAATAAGGCGCCGGATGGCCTCGTCGTCATCCACGACGAGCACCCGTACGCCGCCAGCGGTCACTCTTGCGAGGCTACGTCAGTTCCGGTGCGTGTTCGGGCTCGGCGACGGAGGGGCTTCGGCTTGGTAACCTCGGTGCTCCCGAGCCCCCGTAGCTCAGGGGATAGAGCACCGCCCTCCGGAGGCGGTGGCGCAGGTTCGAATCCTGCCGGGGGCACTCGCAAAACCGCTGGTCCGCGCCGTGAGCATAGCGGGGACAACCCTGGCCGTGGTGATCTTTCCAACACTCTTCCAACACTCAGCGAGAGCGACGCGGCCCGTTGCGCCAATGTCGCGGCGCATGATGACGGCTGGCGGCTCGCCGGCGCACCACCGACAACGACGATCTGGGGCACCGCTGGCGGTGGTCCACATGACCATCCGGTGTTCTCCTCGTTCGAGGGGACGCCGGTACGGCAGTGCTCGACCTTTCCGCAAGCGTGCGATGATCTTCATCAGACGCCCGGCCTGTGACCATGACCGCAAGAGGATCCCAGTGCTGGTGTGCCGGGCGCTTACCTGAGGATCACAAGGAGCGTCCGGTCGTCCCCCACATGGGACTGCCCACGTTGCCATTCGAGCCGGACGCACGGCATACCGCCGGAGCGGCGACGGGTCGCCGGCGGTCTCAACTGGATTCAGAGCAGCTGCTCAGCGGTGTCCAAGAAGGGTTGACCCAACTCGTGTGCGCCCAACGCCATGACGTACAGACCGGTAGAGACCCGCTCGAGGAAGGCCCACTCCCAGATGGCTTGTTCGTCGATGCCGCTGCCGTCGGCCAGCATCCGGCAGTAGTGCCGCGCCAGGCCGGGTGCGTTGTCGCTGGCCAGCAGTTGCGGGCACCAATCCCGCAAGGCGACCCCGAGGTCGTACGCGGGATCCCCGAGAAATCCATCGGGGTCTACGAAGACGAACCCTGTCTCAGCGCCGGGCCTGGGCGCCAGGACCGCCAGGGCGTTAGCAGCCGCTGCGTCGCCGTGAACCCGCACACATCTGTCGGGACGGAACACGGCGGCGCGCCGCTTGGCGAACAGCAGCGCCTGCGCCAACACCTGCTCCGTGCAGGGACGATCGAGCTCCTGCCACAATCGGCTGACAAGCCGGGCCAGGCTGGTCGCCTTGTCGTGGGCCGCAGACAGATTCCCCGGCTCAGCAGGCGGCACCACCCACGCCTGGGCCAGCAGGCGGCACAAGGTGGCGATCTGCGTTTCCGGTGACAACCCTGCTTGGCCCAGCGAGGGCCCGAGCCCCTCGAGCAGCATCGCGTGCCGACCCACGTCATGGGCGAGCAGCCGGACGTAGCCGCGGCCTTCGGCTCGGGCAAGAGTCCCAATCTCATCGCCGAAGTCCGGGTCCGGGATGCTGATCTTGACCACGACCCGCAGGTTCTCCGTTGTGCACGCCTGCACGACGTACGCAGCCGTTCCCCCACTCAGCGATCGCCCCACGGTGACCGACCACCTTCTTTCCAGGTCGGCAACGAGACCCGGCAAGGCTCTCAACCAGGCCAGGCCTTCATCGCCCAACGCCGCAGCCTTCAACTGCACAACCGGTTGCACCGACAAAGAGGCCTCCCCCATCCCAGCCATGATCCTTATCGGGCTCTTCGAACTTGAGGGGGCAAGACACGATCTTCGTGCTGTGAGCTGAGGGCTCGCGGCCCCTCGACACTGGCTGGTGTCTGGAAACAGCTGGTGGAGGAGCCGCGAGCATGGGAAACGGTAC